>Ga0207705_10000012_pt1 | contig 472336 bp, 391 predicted proteins | sample KBSC13metaG_FD_184314 | JGI IMG/M metagenome (GOLD analysis project Ga0207705, IMG submission 184314) | Corn rhizosphere microbial communities from Kellogg Biological Station, Michigan, USA - KBS C1-3 metaG (SPAdes) (version 2) | ecosystem: Host-associated > Plants > Roots > Rhizosphere >... | reverse complement strand
TCGGTTGGATTTGATGATGCGCTCACGCCGATTGTGCTGCGAGTAACGGATACGGCGGGCGATCCGGTCGCCGGGGCTGTCGTCAAAGTTCATCAGACGCTGGATGCGTGGCAGGGGCCGTGCCCCGATCGCGGACGCTGCCCGCTGCCGCCGGGTCAGAGCGCACAGATATCCTCGGCTGTATCTGGTATTGACGGTCTGGTAACGGTCCTTCCCTTGCAAGCCGCCGGAATCGCGGAGATTACGAATATCGTTGCGGCGACGGGGACGCAGGGGTTCGTCTCGCTGTCGCTACAGAAAGAGCCCTGAGCGGTGGTGGCAGGACTATTTTGTCCGTACAAGAAGCCCAATGCTATCTTTAGCATCAATATAAGTAGAGGAGCGCAAACGATGGCAATGGGAACGTCCGGAGGCGGTGTCGAACGCAAGCGTGTCGTCATTCTTGGAGGAGGCTTTGCCGGGCTGAATGCGGCATTGGATCTCGCGAAGCTGCCGCTCGACATCTCTCTTATCGACCGCAGAAACCATCACACCTTTCAGCCCCTGCTCTATCAGGTGGCGCTTGCGGTGCTTTCTCCCGCCGACATCGCGCAACCCATTCGCTCCATCCTGCGTAACTATCCGAATGTCGAAGTGCTGATGGACGAGGTCGTCGCCTTTCATCTCGAGGAGCAGAGAGTGGAACTGAAGACGGGTGCCCAGCTCGAGTATGACTATCTCATCGTGGCTACCGGCTCCACGCACTCCTACTTTGGCCACGAGGAGTGGGCGAAGCTGGCCCCGGGCCTGAAGACGATTGAGGATGCGACCGAGATTCGCCGCCGCGTTCTGCTTGCCTTCGAGCTCGCCGAACGGCAGATGCAGGAGACCGGCAGTCATCCTTCGCTGAACTTTGTCATCATCGGCGGCGGTCCCACCGGGGTGGAACTCGCGGGAGCGATCAGCGACATTGCCAAGCTCTATATGTCGAACAACTTTCGCCACATCGATCCTTCACAGGCGCAGGTGCTCATCCTCGAAGGCGGCCCGCACATTCTTGGCATGTATCCCGAGGACCTGCAGGCGAAGGCGCGGAAACAGCTCAATGCGCTTGGCGTGAAGCTGCGCGTGAATGCGCATGTCTCCGATGTGAAGCCAGGCTATGTGATGGTCGGCGATGAACGGGTCGATGCCGTGGTCACCCTTTGGGCCGCGGGCGTACAGGCTTCTCCGTTGGGAAAATTGCTGGGCTTCGATACCGACAAGAAAGGGTGCGTTTTTGTGGATCAGCACCTCAATCCGCCGGGGCATCCTGAGATATTTATCTGCGGCGACCTTGCTCACGTTGAGGAGAATGGCAGGCAGATTCCCGGTGTCGCGCAACCCGCCATGCAAATGGGCAAGTATGCCGCGAAGCGCATTGCACGGCTGGTGGCTGCGGAGTTGGGAAGCGATGGCACGGGCAAGAACGAGCCGTTTCATTACTTCGACAAGGGCGACATGGCCACCATTGGGCGCAAGGCTGCGGTGGCAAATATTCAATGGCCCTTCAAGGCCCACTGGAGCGGCTTTCCCGCATGGATGACGTGGCTGCTCGTCCACATCTTCTTCCTGATCGGCTTCAGGAACCGGCTCGGGGTCTTTCGCCAATGGGCGTGGACGTATGTGACGTTCAAGGACAGCGCCCGTCTGATCACCGGTTCGCAGGAGCTGCCGGGCTGGAACATCGAACAGAAGCAGTCCACTGCTCCTGCGGAACTCCTCGATCTGGGTTCACCGAAGACGTAATTTTGCAGACCGGCAATGAGAGCCTTCTGGAACCAGCCTAGATGCCTTGCTGCTGCGGCTTCAACGCTTGCGCTCTTTGACCGGGGATATGCGAGGAGACGCGCATGGTCTCGCCCTCTTCGAGCGCCTTCACCTTGCTGCTGATGCCGAGACGGGCGGCTTCGGTCAGCAGGCGCTGGAGGGGCTCATCCATAGGTTCCCGCCCCAGATTGAACGTGCCGAAGTGCATCGGCACCATCCATGCAGCGCCCACTTCGACGAAGCCGCGCACGGCCTCTTCCGGGCTGGTGTGGACTGCCCGGTAGCTGTCGGGGAAGTATGCCCCGATGGGCAGCAGAGCAACTTGCGGATGCAGCCGCCTCCCGATCTCCTCGAAGCCCGGGAAGTAGGCCGTATCGCCGGAGTGATAGACCGAGTACCCAGCGCCTTCGATGACATAACCGCCATAGCCACGGTGAGTGTCGTTGAACATGCGCGCGCCCCAGTGTTTGCAGGGCGTCAGCGTTACTGTCAGACCACGCACCTCAAGCTTGTCCCACCACTTCATTCCATGAACTTTCGAAAAACCGAGGCGGCTCACCAGATCTTCCACTCCCCAGGGCACGACGACATCCGGGGCCTTCTTGCCCAGCATCTGTGCACTGCGTATTACGCGTCGCAGCGAAGCAACGTTCAGGTGGTCCATGTGGGCGTGGGTCAGAAGAACGACATCGATGGCCGGCATCTCATTGATACGCAGGCCCGCCTGACGCTGCCGCCGCAGCAGAATCAGACGCTTGACGAAGACAGGGTCGACCAGCACGGACCGGCCACCGATCTGGAGCAGAAAGGAAGAGTGGCCGATAAAAGTCACCCCCAGTTCATCCGCTCCGACGATCTCTGCCGGTCGTGGCTCGCCAAGGATCGGTTGCGCATGGCTCTCCTGCACTAATCGCCAGAGCTGCTTGAGCTTCGTGACCACGAAAGGTTGCCCTCGCCACCGATTAAACATTGGTCCTCTTTTACCTAGATGCGCGCAACTGCAATTACTTTGCCTTCGGAAGGCTCTCCATCGCAATCGGCCACCGATGCCGCGTCAACACGCATCTATCTCACAGAACGAGCATATCAACCCCAGTCAACCGAGGTTCGCCGTCATCGCCGCCAATCACAACCGTGTCCCGTCTCTCGACCCGCAGCAGCGGCGGATCTGGGATTACGTGTCCCGTTCTCCCCTGCACTCGCTCTGGGACCTGCAAGGGATCTCGCTTCGGATAGTTGCAGCGCGCACATGGAAGAATTTTCTGGCCGACAATCTTCTTGGCCGGGCTGCCGAACTGGGCTTCTATTTTCTGTTTGCGCTTTTTCCTACGCTGTTCTGTGCCAGTTCGTTGCTCGGTCTCGCAGCGCGCTCCGCCTTCAGTGTCTATGACAAGCTGCTTCATTACCTTGCATTTGTGATTCCTCACGCCGCCATGGGGATTGTGATTGCGACCTTCAATGAGACGACGGCGGCTGCCACCAGCGGCAAGCTCACCTTTGGAATTGTCGCCGCGCTGTGGTCTGCGTCGGTAGGCTTCTCGGCGATTCAGGACAGCCTGAATACGGTCTACAAGGTCACTGAAACGCGCTCCTATTTTCACGCCCGGCTCTCAGCCATTGGAGTGACGATCGTTCTGGCAATTCTGGTTTCGGTTACGCTGGCGTCGATGCTCGCCAGCGACTTTTTTGCTAAGCTCGCCCGTGACCGCATCTCGCACCATCTTCTCGCCAGCGCAGCGGTGATGGTGACCCGCTCTCTCGGCTGGATCATTGTCGTCGCCCTGGTCACCCTCTTCTTTGCGATCATCTATTATTGGGCGCCCGATGTGAAGAAAAACTGCTGGCGCTGGCTCACTCCAGGGAGCGCCGTCGGTATCGTCGTGTGGGTTCTGGCTTCCGTCGGCTTCCGTATCTATCTGCACTTCTTCAATAATTTTTCTGTGACGTATGGTTCTCTTGGAGCCGTCATCATCCTGCTGACATGGTTCTACATCACCGGCCTTACGCTTCTGCTGGGCGCGGAGATCAACAGCCAGATTGAAGCGGCTGCCGCGGAGAAGCGCCTTCTCGACGAACATCCAGCCCCACTCCCCAGGATCACTCCTGCGACATATTGAACAGCCCTGACGAGGCACAAGATAAAATCGCACAACGACCATGAATCTCTACGCCACCGTTCTGGCCCTTATCGTCATCACGCTGCTTGCCGTCTCTCTGGGCAGTCTCCGCAATGTCAGGACCAAGGCCGATTACCTTGTCGCTGGTCGCTCTCTGCCCGCGTTCGTGCTGATCTTTACGCTCTTGTGCAGTTGGATCGGGTCGGGATCGTTGCTGGGCGGCGCGGAGAACGCCTACCGGCACGGCTTCGCGGCGCTGTGGCAAGCCGGTGGCGGATGGGCTGGGCTGTTGCTGATCTATTTCATCGCGCCGCGCGCACGCAAGTTTGCGAAGTTCACTATTCCCGATCTGTTGGAAGCACGATATAACGAGACCGCCCGTGTGCTCGGCGTCATTGCCATCCTCTTTACTTACACCGCCGTCACCAGCTATCAGTTCGTCGGCGGAGGCGATATCCTCCACCTCATCTTCCCGACCTTTATTACTCCCTCTCTTGGACAGTACATCATCGCGGCGTTCGTCATTGTCTTTACTGCCATTGCGGGCATGGCCTCCGTGGCTTATATGGATGTCGCCATCGGTCTGCTTGCTACTTTTACGTTGGTTGTGGCACTGCCTGTGCTGATGCATCATGCCGGAGGCTGGTCTGCGGTTCGTGCTGCACTGCCTGCGACGCACTTCGAGGTACTCGGCGATCTGAGCTTTGCTCAAGCCATGGAACTCTTTCTACCGACCTGCCTGCTATTGCTAGGCAACCAGTCCATGTACCAGAAGTTCTTCTCGGCGAAGTCGGAAAAAGCGGCGACCCGCGCTGTAGTTGGGTGGATCATCGGCACGGTCATTCTGGAGACGGTGATTGTGGCGATTGCCGTCGTTGGTTCTGCGCTCTTTCCCGGTGGAGAGGTCCATGACCGTCCCCGTGAGATTCTTGCCTATTGTGGCCTTCATGGCTTTGTGGGGTCACGAGTGCTGGAGATTCTGGGCGCGCTGCTGGTGGGAGCGATCTTCGCCAAGATTATCTCTACGGCCAATAATTGGTTGTTCTCACCTGCGACCAACCTCATCAATGACATCTTCCTGCGTTATATTTCGCCGCAGGCCTCGAACAAGCGGACGCTGGCCGTCAGCCGTCTGATGGTGGTGTTTCTGGGGCTGTGGGCTCTTTATCAATCCCTGCACGTCCAGTCGGTGCTGAAGAAATCTCTCTATGCCTATACGATCTATTCGGCGGCGTTGACTCCTGTCATCCTTGCCGCTTTTTTCTGGAAGCGGGCAACGGCAAGCGCCGCTGTGGCCAGTATTGCGGTGGGAACCGTGGTCACGGTCACCTGGGATACAGCCTTCGTCCACGCCCATGTTCCCGCTGTCCTGGCGCAGAGAGATGCCATCTTTCCGGCGCTGTTTACTTCGCTCATTGCTCTTGTCGCCGTGAGCCTGTTTACTCCACCTCCGGCTTCGACCCAGCTTGAGCCGTTCGGTGAGTCCTGATCTGCCTAGGCCGGACTAAAATCGCGCAGCCAGATTTTCACACTAACCTTCTGGTGTCTGATGCATCCAACTCCCTACATCACCCGGGAGGGAAGACCCATGGCCATCGTGAAAAAGAACAACACTGACGACGATTTCATCAAGATAGGTCCCGATGCCACCGCGACCTTCGATAACTCCGCCAGCAATCTAACCGAACATGCCAGCAGTGAGAACCTGGATGCGGTCGAAGTCGAGGACGACGATCTGGAGGACGAAGATGAAGATTTCGACGAGGAAGACGACGAAGACGAGGATGAAGACGACGAAGAGGAAGACGAGGAGGAGACCGACGACGATATAGAGGATGATGACGAAGAGGATGAGGACGAAGAAGAGGATGACCACGATCTGGCCACGGGGCCCAAGGCCCCCAGCGTCTACCGTAAGGCATAGATCCTGGTTACGCTGATGTAACGAAGGCTTGAGTGAGTTGCTCTGAGAACCATTCCTTTACGGCTGGCTGTTTGGCCCATCCGGGAGAGGCGTGCTATCCGCGAAACCCACGCGCCTGAATTATCTTGGGGCGTATTTATGGTTGTGAGCTATCGTCTGCTGGACCGGATTTCGGTTGTGTCTGACGTTTAGCTTGTGCCGCAGCCTCTTTCGCCTGGGCTTTGGCTGTCTTGACCTGTTCGGCCGCGGTGCGCTTCGCTTCCTTTGCCTGCGCCTCGGCTCCTTCAATCGCGCTTCTCGCCTCCGGGGGGACCAGTGTCAGCCTGGGCGGTGTGGGAGGGGTCGGCGGCAGCGGCAGAATGGACGCCTTTTTGAGGGAAATGTCGCCGTGGCTGGTCGTGAGGCGGAGCGTTGGGCCGCCTTTGCCGATCGTGCCATTAAAGTTCTTATGCGTGTCGGTGCCTTGTGTGGAGAGGGCGAAGTCGTTCATTAGATCGCCGTCCGTGGTCTGCGCGTCGACGGAAAAGCCGGCATGCTCGGGGACGGTAAGCGTGACGTCGCCGTTGCGGTTCTCGATAGTGACGTCGCCCAGCGGCGGAGCGTTGGTGACATTCACGAAGCCATTGCTGTTCGTCACAGAGACGTTGCCCGCGATGCGATCGAGACTAATGTTCCGGCTCCGTGTGCTGAGCGTAAGCGGGCCGACGACTTCGCTGGCCGAAAGGTCGGCGTTGTTGCTGATATCGGCCTCGCCATCGAGGCGGCCCAACTGCATATCGGTGCGAGTCGAGTGGAACTTGATGGGGCCGCGGATGTGTTCGAGATGGCTGGAGCCGAAGAAGTCGCCGTTGATGGTCACCGGGCCGCTGAGATCGGAGAGGGTGAGGTCCTGGCCGCGGCCTTCGATGGTGAGCCCCCCGGTAATGCTGTGAGCGGAAAAGGACGAGTCGCTATTGTTGATATGCGCCGAGACGGTGCCGGTGATGGCGCTCAGTTGCACATCACCGTGGTTGGCCGTGGCTGCCACAGCCGCTTTGATGGCGCTGACCTGCACATCGCCATGGTTGGCGGTGACATTGATGGCCGCGGTCGGCGGGACCGCGATCGTCAAATCAGCCCGGCCGCCAGGCAGCGCGGGCACGGTGAGGGTCATGGTATTGCCGCTGGTGTTGATCTGCGGAGTCAATTGCTGGGCCTTGCGGTCCGCGTCAGAGTCGGACCGGCTGTAGATCTCCCGGTGCATGGCGACGTGGATCTGGTTATCATCGCTGGTTCCGGAGACGATTACATCGCCGCGCGGGTTATCGACGGAAAGGGACGCGCCCGCAGGAAAAGTCTGCACGATGGTCTGGTCGCTCTCGTGTTTGTCGCCGAGAAACTGGTCGAGATCGTTCTGATTGAGGCCGAAGCTGTGATCGAAGAAGGTGCCGTTGCCGCGGCGAAATCCGCTGAAAAGCACACCGGCGATGACCAGTAGCAGAAGCAGCGAGAACACTCCTCCTCCCATGCCGCTGCGATAAACAGGGCGCGAAGGATCGGTCTGCATATACCGGTCGAACATCCATTCGAGAAACATTACGACGCCCGCGCCGATCAGCAGGACCGGCCACCAGTGCCCGTACCACTCCCACACCTGATGGCCATCGAGGCGGCCCATCTGTACCAGCAGAAACACAATGCCGAGAGCGATGACGATCAGCGGCCCGACGATCGAGCCGCGGCGCATCCCGCGACTGCGGTTGCGGTAGACCGCTGCCTGGGCGCGAAGCATCTCGCGCTGCGCCCGGGCCTGTTCTTTCATCATGCGGCGCTGATATTTCCAGTCATTGCCGTAGGGAGGCCCTGGCGGCGGGTAGGGTGGAGGATTGGTGGCCATGGCTTATCTCCCTTCCTCGTCGCGGTCGTTCGAGGAAACAGGAGGAACCACCGAGGTGCTGGCCGTTGGCGCAGGTCTAGTGGGAGGTGGTGGTGGCGCCGCATAAGGATAGGCGTAAGGCTCGGCGGCTGCCGCGTTGAAGACCGCCCGTTGCAGCACCGCCATCACACCGGCGACGATGATGAATAAGGGCCAGCTATGGCTCCAGCGAAGGATATGCGAGGTGTCCAGCAGGAACAGGACCCCGACCAGCATGATCCAGATGGAACCGCGCAGTGCATGGAAGAGGCGGAATTTATAGGCGGCCGTGCCGTCGTCGGCAAGCGGCCCGGTATCGGTCATCTTGCGCACGAATTGCCACACTCCGAACCCGATCAGAAGCAGCGGCACGAACAAATGGCCGGCGAAGCCGTGGAACAGACCGGAGTTGCCGATCAGGAAGATCGCGCCCAGGGCAATCAACCAGATTGCGCCGCTGGGAAAGCGATTTCCCGCGTAAGGCGGAGGATTGAAGTCCGCCGGAGGGGGAGGGGAACTGGTGAACGCCGCCGCTGGAGGAGCCGGGGGAACGTAGTTCTCCCATGCCCAGTTAGAGGCAGGCGGAGGCGTATACGGCGGATAACCCGGCGCAGGCGGAGCATAACTTGCCGTCGGAGTTGGAGCCGCGCCTTGTCCATTGGTGTGCGGCCCTGTCGGCCATGCCTTACCGAAGCCAAGACGTTCCCCCAGATCGTTCAGCCCGAATGGATTGGGCAAGGGCGTTCCGTCGCGGCGCGCCTGTGCGGTGTGATGGGCCTCAATTACCTGATAGAAGACCCAGCCGAAGACGAAGAGGATGAAGATATTGTTTTCGCCCGCGAGGCTGATCAGGACAGCGAAGACGATCAGGTGCACAATGCCCTTGGCATACTGGCCGTTGTACATTGCCCCGACACCGGGGATGAAGCCGAGCAGGGCGGCAAGTCCGGGGTTTGGTTCGTCGGGCGGCGGAGGTGGAGGAATTGCTCCCGGGATGGTTCCATCGGGGTAAGTTTCTCCCGGAATCGGGCCGCCTGCAGCGTCGGGATTGCCTGTTCCGGCGAGTCTGGCGACCAGGCAGGGTTCACAGAAGACAGCCGAGCCGACAGTGCGGGTGCACTCCTGGCACAGCGGTTTGCCGCAGTTCTGGCAAAATGCAACACGTTCACGATCAGGATGGTTGGCGCAGTTCATACTAATTCCCCTTCCTGCAGGTCCTTCAAAATACTGGGAGTCAAGACAACAAAAGCCTGGGTGGCGGGGACAGAGTCTGGCCGTTCAAAGAAATCGGCGAACTGTACGTGGCCGCCTGGAGTTTCGCGGCGGCTGGAGCCGGGGCCGGGTTTGGGGCGAGCTTGCTTTGTAGCCGGCTTCGATGTTCCCGGCTGCTGATCGTTCTGCTGCTGATTGTCCTGCCGCTGGACAGGCTGGGCAGCCGGCGTGTTTTGGTTCGAGGGCAGCGTGTACGTGGCATCGTTACTGCTGGTGCGTTGCAGATCGCGGACGCGGGATTCCAGTTCGTAGACGACCTTGAGGTTGTCGTAGTAGCGAAGAACGTGCGCATTCGCTTCGTAGATGTTGCGCTTGATGACGGAGGGTCGAAGATTGCTGAGGCTCAAATCGCTGACCCGGATACCGGTGATGTTCAAGGTCAGCGCGATCGAAAAGAAGGCCATGGCGGCGGTCATCGCCAACCGGGGCTGCAAGAGCGTCTGGCCGAGAGAGCGCAGATGGAAGCCTGCGGCGACACGGCTGCGGAGGGGCAGAACATTGCCGGAGGCGTATCTCCCCACAGACTGCATCGCAGCCGCGGGGGCCTGGCCCGGATGCCCAACCGGATGCCCAAGCAGCGTGCTGGGCTGCCACAAGCTACGGGCAGACCGCTGCTTACCCGGCACTAGCTGGGGCTGGCTCGAGGTCTCGGCGTTGCAGGTCTGGGCGAGGATACGCTCCAGCAGTGCCGCAGAGGGCTCGGGCCGGGGCGACTTTAGCATCTCCAGCCAGTCGGCGCCCCTCTGGGCATCGGCCAGCATGGCGCTGCAAGTGGAGCAGGAGGCGAGATGCAGATCAAACTCCGCCTGTTCCTCCAGCGAGAGCGTCCCGTCGAGCACGTCGGCGAGCATCGCCTCGCAGCGGGCGCAGTGCTCAGTCTCCCTCGATTGAAGGGGCTGTGCGCTGCCGAACTGATTGAAGTCTGCCACTTACATCACCTGCCTTTCTAGCAATTCCCAAAAACGTTTTACTTACTTCTCTAAACCTATCTCCCCTTACTTCTCTATACGCTGCAAAAGCCTCGCAAGTTCCCCCCGGCCGCGGCTGATGCGGCTCTTGACGGTGCCCTCGGGGATGCGAAGGACCTGCGCTATCTCCTTGTAATCCATATCTTCGAGGTCGCGCAAAATGACGGCTTCGCGCAGTTCCGGCGATAGCTGCTTAAGTGCGCACTGTATTTGGTGTTTCAGCTCGACTGAGGCGACATGCTGCTCCTGCGATGGGCGGTTATCGGCCAGCCGGTCGGCCATGGTCGGGCTGCCGTCTTCGCCGTCGAAGCTGACGTCGAGGGAGTCGCTGGCGCGGTCCAGCCGCGTCCGCCGGAAGTGGTCGACGAGCAGGTTGCGCGCCAGTGTCGTGATCCAGGTCTGGAAGCTGCCTTTTTGAGTGTCGAAGCTGGCGAGATTCTTATACAGCTTGAGGAAGACGTCCTGCGTCAGATCTTCGGCGTCCGTGCTTGACCCGGTGAAGCGGTAGCAGATGGCGTAAATGCGCCGATGCTGCGAAGTTACGAGCTGCTGCCAGGCGTGCGAGTCGCCGGCCATGCACTGGCGGACCAGTCTGGCGACAGCTTCCTGCGCGGCTTCCTGCTCGGGTGTGCGCTCCAATGGGGTCTCAACCGTCCTCGGTGGTGGAAGAAGTGTACCGCGTGGAGGCGCCGATGCGGTGTTTTGATGGATGGTTCCATGGCCGGAGTGGGGAACCACGCGGGGCGTCGATTTACGTCCGGCTGATCGCCCCGGTGCTGGAATCGCAATGTGCAGAACGCCCATGGGTGACAGTACGCAAGGGCATTCATCGCAGTTCAATATGGACTGACTTATTGAGGGAATCCTTCTCATCCATCCCTGTTTACCTCGTCATCCGTCGCGCGCGATCTGTCACTCCCCAACTTTGTCATCCTTCGCCGCAGGAGGAGGATCTGCGTTTGCATTGACTGTTCCGCGGGACGATATCGGTAAGTAGTTGAATCGATATGTCTTATAAAGAACAATGGCCTTCGGTAGATACCGACTGGCGGCTTAGGGCGTAGGTACCGAGATAACGCCGCAGGCGATGCGGTTTCCAGCATTGCCGGTGGGGTCGGTCTTCATATCGTCCGCCTTCTCGTGTACGACGATGGCGGTGCCCCCATTAGCGAGGATGCTGTTCGGACTATCCGGCGCAAGAGACAGGTCGTTGACCTTGAAGCTGGCCTGCCCGGTGTGGTCCTCGCCGATGGAGACGTTCTGCGGCAGGTCGCCGTTATGGTGTCCCGCCGGGTTCATGGTTCCGTGCTGCTTGCCAGCTGGATTGAAGTGGCCGCCAGCAGTCTTGAAGTCAGGCGCATCACAGACTGCGTGCTCGTGAATATGGACGGCATGTTGGCCGAAGGGAAGGTTTTTGAGGTTGAGCTTGATCGAAAGTTTGCCGTTTTTAAGCTGGCGGAAGGTGGCGGTGCCCGCGTCCTGGCCCGTGCTGGTCTTGATGGGGACAACCAGCTTATTGCTGGGCTTGGCGAATGCGGGTGCGGAGGCGAAGGTGGCTAAGGCAAGTAGCCCTACGATCATGCGCATGGTGCGGTCTCCCTGTAACTGCGACGTTGAACTGCGAGATGGGCCTGCGACTGCCACCGAATCGGTGCTGTCAGTTTAGAGCTTCGTTCGAGGATATGCGATGTATCGTCGCTGAAAATTACAAATGTGTATTGTTATGAGATGATGCCGTCTCGAGTTTTTTCTGCGTCCCGCCTTGCGGTGCGTCTCGCGTTTGCCTCAACCCTCATCTTTTTGCCCATTGCACAGGGCCAAAGTACACCCGATACGAAGACCGCGCCGGCCAAACCGGCCGAGCCCAAGCCGGAGCTGGCCCCTTTGCCCGCCGACGCCCACGTCGAGCAGACCATGCAGATCGACGGCAAGCCTCTGCACTATACGGTCACCGTGGGAACGCTTCCAGTGAACGATAAAGAGGGGAAGAAGGTCGGCGAAGTGGTCTACACCGCATATACGGTAGAAGGAAAAGACCGCCCCGTGACCTTCGCCATGAACGGCGGTCCCGGTGCTTCTTCGGTCTATCTCAACCTGGGAGCGATCGGCCCCAAGCGGGTCGCGTTTGGCGCGGAGGGCGACAGCCCGTCCGACCCGGCGACCTTGAAGGACAACCCCGGCACCTGGCTCGATTTCACCGACCTGGTCTTCATCGACCCCATCGGCACGGGGTACAGCAGGTCTCTCGTCTCCGAAGCCGAGACCAAGAAGCTCTTCTATACCACCGTTCCCGATATCCAATATCTCTCGCGGATGGTCTACGACTGGCTAGTCAAGAATGGGCGGCTGAATTCGCGCAAATACTTTGTAGGCGAGAGTTACGGTGGCTTCCGCGGGCCGCGGGTGACGCACTATCTCCAGACCCAGCTTGGCGTGGCGCTGAACGGGGTAGTCCTGGTCTCGCCCTACCTCAACCCCACGATCGAGGACGACGGCGATCTTTCCCCGCTGCCCTGGATGATGACCCTACCTTCCATCGTCGCGGCGCACCTGGAACGTGAGCACAAGTTGACGGCGGAGGCCATGGCTCCGGTGATCGCCTACACCCGCACCGACTACGTGGCGGCGCTGATGAAAGGCCGGTCCGATCCGGCGGCGACCGCGCAGATGATCCAGCATGTGACGGAGCTGACGGGGCTCGATCCGGTCTTTGTGAAGCGTGCCGGCGGCCGTCTCGAAACCCAGGCCTATCTGCGTGAGGTCTACCGGTCGGAAGGAAAACTGGGCAGCCGTTATGATCCCAACGTCACGGCCTGGGACCCGTTTCCGAACGACCCCGACCAACGCAGCAACGATCCGATTCTTGAGAGCATCATCGCGCCGACGACCACTGCGATGGTCAATTTTGTGACGCAAACAGTTGGCTGGAAGACGGATGCGCGTTACGAGGCGTTGAGCGGCGATGTCAACCGGCAGTGGGATGGCGGCGAGGAGCTGCGCAAGGGCTCGGTCGAGCAGCTCCGCGAGGCGGTGGCGAACGATCCTAAGATGCATGTGCTGATCGTCCACGGCTGGAACGATCTCTCCTGCCCGTTCATGGGCTCGGTGCTTACCGTCGACCAGATGCCGGTGATGGGAGACCCGACGCGGGTGCAGGTGAAGGAGTATCCCGGCGGCCACATGTTCTACAGCCGCCCGTCAAGCCAGATGGCGCTGCGCAAGGACGTGAAGGAGATGTTCGAGAAGCACTGATGGAGAGTGGGACACACAAGCGATCCCTCCCCCCGCAAATTGTCATCCTCGCCGCAGGCGGAGGACCTGCCTTTGCATATCGAGATACACCAGGGATGGTTCCGCCTGCGTTCGCTCCGCCTTCAGATACGTTCGACGAGGACGGCGGTGCCGTAGGCGAGGACTTCTGTGACCCCCTGCATGAGCTCGTTGGCGTCGTAGCGAAAGCTGATGACGGCGTTGGCTCCGTGCTCGGCGGCGTGCTGGGCCATCATGCTGAAGGCGTCCTGCCGCGTCTTCTCGCAGAGCTGCGAGAGGATGGTGATGTTGCCGCCGAGAATGGTCTGTAGCCCGGCCCCAAAAGTCCCGAAGATGGAGCGCGAGCGAACGACGATGCCGCGGACCACTCCGAGATTGCGGACGATGCGGTAGCCGGGAAGTTCGAGGGCGGTGGTGACCATGCTGGGGTCGAAGACGATAGGCGTCGGCGGGTAAGCAGACATAGGGCTCTCCTTTGATTATGAGGATTGTACTTGCATGGCCCTGTTGCCGACGCAGGCAGGACGGGATTTGAAGAATGAAACGATGAATCAATAGATATAAGGAATCAGCTTGCTGGTTTGCTTTGCATAGTCGTCGAAAGCCGCACCATAGTGGTCGTGCAGGTGGGAGTCGAGCATGGGGATATTTGTGAAGACAAAACCGGCGAGCATGATTGCGGGAATGGCAGCGGTGAACCACGCTCCCGCGATGAGCGACATGCCTGAGAACAGAATGACGTCGCCAAGGTAGTTTGGATGTCTGGAGAAACGAAAGAGCCCCTGGGTATAGAGCTTTCCTTTATTGTCGGGATTCTGCTTCCAGGCATGGCGCTGATACTCCGAGTAGGAGTTTATCCATGAGCCGAAGAGAAAGAGAAGAATGCCGAGGATGGCTACAGGCCCGAAGGGAGCTGCATGGATGCCGCCGCCGATCGACATGGTCATAAAGATGAAGAGAGCCCAAAGGCTGATGGTGATGGCCCCACCCCACGTCATTCCGCGTTTGAGGAAGAGGAAGGTGGTGAAGTAGAGGCGAATGCAATAGATCGAAAATGCTGCAACCAGGCAATCGCGACGAAGGAGGTCGCCGTAAAGCAAGGGATGGCCGAAGTGTGCGCCTAGCTGCGTGAGGCCGTCGTGAAGTAAGAACCACCATGAAAACAGGACCCAAAGAGCGACGGAGCCGACGAGTGCAATCTTTGGAGCGGGAGAGGTTTCGCTGACGTCGTACATGCTCTGCTGGGGAGATTGTTTGCCCACGGGCCTCCTTTATTCCGACGCGGCCAATTATACGCAGCGGAGAACCCCACCCTGCTATCGGCGGAAGCTGCGGCCGCGTTGCTCTGGGCCGAAGGCGAAGATGAAGATGAGCACAACGATGACCACGGCTTCAAAGAGGGTGAGCGCCCAGGGATAGCCGAGGTGGTCGCGTAGGAGAAACTCGAACGACACAGCCGGGGAGGCGATGAGAACGCCGAGCTGGTAGACGAAGCCGGGGAAGAGGCTGCGCACCGAGTCGGGAGAGAGCTCGTTCAAATGCGCAGGGATCACGCCCCAGGCTCCCTGTACTCCGGCCTGCATCATGAAGGAGCCAAGGACAAGGATGAACATGGAGCCTCCGAAGGCCCATGCGGGGATAGAGAGCAACGAGAGGACGAGTGCAGCCATGATGGAGTAGCGGCGGCCAATTTTTTCCGAGATCTGGCCGAAGAAGAGCGCGCCGACGATGGCGCCGATGTTGTAGAGGATGGGGATTCCGTAGAGCGGTTGGACGCCGAGCAGGAGCGCGTGTTTGATGCTCGGCAGGGTCTTGAGGAAGTCGGGATAGAGGTCCTGCGTGCCGTGCGAGAGGCAGGTCATCACGGCCATGACCATCAGCAGGTAGAAGAAGCTGCGCTTGTGCTGGAGCAGCGTCTTGAAGATGCTGCCGATGGAGCCCATGCGGTGCATCTTCCAGGCTTCGGACTCGGGCGAGAGAGCGGTGAGGATGACGATGGCGACTGCAACGAACGAGCCGACGACGAACATGGCGCGCCAGCCGAAGTGCGGAGCGATGGTCATCATGCCGACGGAGGCGAGGAGATAGCCGAAGGGATAGCCGCCCTGCATCATGCCGGAGAGGATGCCGCGTCGCTCGCGGGGAGCGTTCTCCATGGCGAACGATGCGCCGATGCCCCAGTAGCCGCCCATGCCGACGCCGTAGAGGGCGCGCAGAGCAAAAAATAGGATGTAGTTGGGTGCGAAGGCGCTGAGGGTGGTGGCGGCTGAAAAGTAGATGACGCAGGCGATGAGAGGCTTCTTGCGACCGTAACGGTCGGCCAGTGCGCCGAAGATGAGAGCGCCAACCGGACGCATTGCCAGGGTGATGGAGATAGTCCAGACGATGGCGCTCTTTTCGACGCGGAAGTGCGCGGCGAGGGAGTCGAGCAGGAAGATGACGACGAAGAAGTCGAAGGCGTCGAGGACCCAGCCGAGGATGCCCGAGGTTACGGCAAATTGCCAGCCTGGGGTGCTCTGCTCGTTTTGCGATAGGGATAAAACTTCGATGCGGCTTCTCCTGCTTTTTGGGCTATGCGGGATTGTACGTCGCCAAAGGAGGAAGGCCTAACACCGATTTGCACCGATGAGAGACAAGACGACCACGGATCGCCACGGAGGAACGCGGATTAAAATCAACGGCAAAATACTGTATTTTGCCGTTGATTCAGGCGCGGAGGGATTTGAGGAGATCTTTTACGGCTCCGCTGTCGATGGCGTGGGCTGCTTTAGCGATGCCTTCGGGGAGTGTCGGGACGAGGTCGGAGGCTACGAGGACTGCGGCTGCGTTGAGCAGGACGATGTCGCGGCGGGGACTGTGCTCGCCGGAGAAGATAGCTTCAAGGATGGCGGCGTTGGTCTCCGCATTGCCTCCGCGGAGGGTTTCGATGGAGGCTCGGTGGAGACCCGCATCTTCGGGGGTGAGGGTACTGAGGTTGACGGTGCCATCGCGGACTTCGGCGATCTGGCTGGGGGCGCTGATGGAGAGCTCGTCGAGTCCGCCGCCGCTGCCAGTGTCGCCGTGAACGACGAAGGCATGACGGGTGCCGAGCAGAGCCATAGCTTCGGCGACCAATGGAACAAGGTGCGGGGAGTAGACGCCCATGACCTGCGCGGCTGCTCCGGCCGGGTTGGTGAGAGGGCCGAGTACGTTGAAGATGGTGCGGACCCCGATGGCGCGGCGGACGGGCATGACCGCCTTCATGGCCGGGTGCATGGCGGGCGCATGAAGGAAGGCGAAGCGAAATTTGCGCAGGGCTGCTGCTGCGGCGGCGGGAGAGAGATCAACGGGGACCTCAAGGGCTTCGAGGATGTCGGCTGAGCCGCACTGCGAGGTGACGGCGCGGTTGCCGTGTTTGGCGACGGTAGCTCCGGCAGCGGCGGCCACGAGTGCGGTGGCGGTGGAGATGTTGAAGGTCCCGCTGGCGTCGCCGCCGGTTCCGCAGGTATCGACTAGCTGATGCCGTTCTGCATCGTTCAAGGGAAAGGGAGTTGCGGCGGCGCGCATGGCTTCGACGAAACCGGCGATCTCGGCGGCGGTTTCGCCGCGGGCAGCGAGTGCTCCGAGGAGTGCGGCGAGCTGTATTTCAGAGAGCTCGCCAGCGAGAATCTGCTGCATAAGGGCGCGGGCGGCCTCGCGAGTGAGCGTTCGGCGCTCTTCGATGATCTGCTTGAGATGAGATTGCGGGGGCATTGGATTAAGGGTAGCAGGTGATGGACGAAAGACTGGCTATGCCAGACGCGTCATGTCGTAGCGGCATACTTATGTCTTCTTTTCAACGGTCGGAGGGCATGATGTAGATGCCACGCTTAATTGCTTGGGTAAGAACTGTTCGGGCAAACGCTGGCTCGCCGCTCAGAATGGGTTCGCCAGTCGTGCTAATCATTGGAGGGTTTGTGGAAGGGGAAGCCAGATACTCATTCAGCCCCTCTTCGACGCGCATCTGTCGCTTCACCAAAAATTTGTATCCAAAGTAATCGGACGAAGCGGCAAGCATCACGATCAATGCAAGGGATGAGCAATATAGCAAATGCTTGCGGCCGAGGGGAGTTGAGACGGTATCGATACGGGCGACTACATACGCATAGCAGAAGATCAACACTAGGTCGGAATAAATTTTGTAGCGTACGGCAAGGCTCATATCCAAACCGAGACCGCTTCGCACTTGCGCGACCAGGATCGCAGTGATAAGTACCCATAGCGTCGAGTAGAAGGCGAAAGGATTTTTGCGATAAAAGCCAGTGAGTATGGAGTGACAAAAGATGGCGATCATAAGCACACCGAGGACGACTGAGCCATTTCTTATAGGAAAGTGATGCATGTTTTCGACGGAGGAGCCAAGGAAGGAGAAGTAAAAGCCGATTTTATGGTAGAGAAAAACATGAGGGTCAAAATTTGGACGGGTAATGCGGATATATCGATAAAGATACATTCCGAGCGCCACGAAAAAAGTGACAGTCCATGCAGAGATCTGGCGCCAGTTGCGACGGGGGACAAGGATGAATAGGCCGATAGGCGCGATGAGGAATGCATTTGAGGACGAGAGACATCCGAGCCACGCACAAAGACATGCTAATGGAAAAGCCCACTTCTTATCGCTTAGTAAAAGATGAAGCGAAGCAAGTGTGAAAAAAAGGACGGGTATCGTTTGCAGACTGCACATCGCCCAATCGAGGTTTTCGACATAGTTGAGCTGGAAGAGCAAGTAGCATATTGGCAGGAAGAGGATGATACGACGGGTGAGGTCTTTTTCGTCTGAAAAGTAGTTTTTCCACAATAGCCAGGCGATTCCAAGAACAAGCAGATTGCCAAGCAGAATGAGAAAGCCGAAGCTGATGTGTCCGGTCAAGGAATATTGAGCGGCAATGATAGCGTGCTCAAAAATGAGCTTGTATTCATCATGTTGGGCAGCAATGATAAAGAGCAGCTTTGAACCGAGGCTGGGCAGTTGCTTAAATATCAGGACGAACGAGACAACCGCCTGATAGTCATCGAACATGGGTACGCTTCGCATCTCGCGAAAGAGCATGGCATAAAAGGCAACGATCGGCAGCAGCGCGAATATAAGTGCTGTAAGCCGCTTAACTATAGAGAGTTTTGATTTTTGAAGAGCAGGTTTGATGCGTTCCATGCGCCATTTTCACCGAGATATTAGAGTTCGATCAGTATGCCACATAGGTTTGATTGATCGCCCAGAAGAGGAACGTGGCACAGAACGTAATTTTTTTATTAACTATATGATTTTCATAGTTCAGCCCGTGACGATAACCGCACTGTTGTGCGAGATTTGGTTGCGGGTGCTGATTGGCGTCCGCTACACTTCAGAGGCGGGCAGATCGCGACAATACCTATGAAAATTCACGAGTATCAGGCTAAAGAGATTCTTCGCAAGTACAACGTTCCTGTCCCCAACGGGGAGATGGCGACTACGCTCGAGCAGGCCGACACTGCCGCCAAGAGCCTGTTTGCCGCCGGTAATGCGGCGGTGGTGGTGAAGGCGCAGATTCATGCGGGAGGCCGCGGTAAGGGCGGCGGCGTGAAGGTGGTGAAGTCGCTGGAGGACGCGAACGTGGCATCGAAGGCCATTCTGGGGATGCAGTTGGTGACGCATCAGACAGGGCCGCAGGGACAGAAGGTGCAGCGCTTGCTGATTGAAGAGGGTTCGGCGATTGACCGCGAGCTTTATCTCGGACTGGTGCTGGACCGGGCTTCTGCCAAGGTTGTGTTCATGGCCTCGCAGGCCGGGGGCATGGAGATCGAAGAGGTCGCGGCGAAGACTCCCGAGGCTATCTATAAAGAGTACATCGAGCCTGCTGTCGGATTTCAGCCGTATCAGGCACGGCGGCTGGCATTCAAGCTGGGATTGCAGCCGACGCAGATCAACCAGGCGGTCGCGTTTATGACCGGGCTGTATAAGGCCTTTGTCGATACCGACTCGACGCTGATGGAGATCAATCCTTTTATTACGACGAAGGATGGCAAGCTGCTGGCGCTCGATTGCAAGATCAACTTCGACGACAACGCGATGTTCCGGCATAAGGATTTGAAGGAGCTGCGCGACCTGTCGGAGGAAGATCCGCTGGAGGTTGAGGCCAGCAAGTTCGCGCTGAACTACATCAAGCTGGATGGCACGATTGCCTGCATGGTCAACGGCGCCGGGCTGGCGATGGCGACGATGGACATCATTCAGTATGCGGGCGGCGCGGCGGCGAACTTCCTCGATGTCGGCGGTGGCGCAAACCAGGAGCAGATTGAGAATGCGTTCGGGATTCTGTTGAGCGACCCGAACGTGAAGGCGATCTTCATCAATATCTTCGGCGGCATTCTGCGCGTGGATGTGCTGGCCCAGGGCGTGGTGAATGCCGCGAAGAAACTGGGAGTGAAGATTCCCATTATTCTGCGGCTCGAAGGCACGAACGTTGAGGAAGGCCGAAAGATTTTGAAGGACTCCGGATTGAATTTTCTTGTGGGTAGCACGATGAAAGAGGCGGCGGATATGGCCGTTGCAGCCGCGAAAGGTGGGAAATAATGGCGGTACTCGTTGATAAGAATACGCGGCTGATTGTGCAGGGAATTACGGGACGTGAAGGGACTTTCCACGCCAAGGGTTGCGCGGAGTATGGCACCAACGTCGTTGGCGGGGTGACACCGGGCAAGGGTGGAACCACCCACGAGGGCTGGCCGGTCTTCAATACCGTCGAAGAGGCCGTGAAGGAGACCGGCGCGAATGTGACGGTGATCTTTGTTCCGCCGCCGTTTGCCGCCGATGGAATTTTAGAAGCGGTGGACGCGGAGATTCCGCTGGTCATCTGCATTACCGAGGGCATTCCGACGCTCGATATGGTGAAGGCGTGGGAGATAATCAAGGGTTCAAAATCGCGCCTGATCGGGCCGAACTGCCCGGGCGTGATCTCTCCGGGTAAGGCCAAGGTCGGCATTATGCCCGGCCGGATTCATAAGGAAGGCAGTGTCGGTATCGTTTCGAAGTCGGGAACGTTGACCTACGAGGCTGTCTATCAGTTGACGACGCGCGGTATTGGCCAGTCGACCGCAATCGGTATCGGCGGCGACCCCATCATCGGGACAACGCACATTGAAGCGTTGCGACTGCTGAATGACGATCCGGACACCGAGGCGATCATCATGATCGGCGAGATCGGCGGCTCGGCGGAAGAGGCTGCGGCGGACTTTATCAAGAAGAATGTGAAGAAGCCGGTGGTTGGCTTTATCGCCGGCCAGACGGCACCTCCGGGACGGCGTATGGGCCATGCCGGGGCAATCATCTCTGGCGGCGAAGGTACCGCCGCAAGCAAGATGCAGGCGATGAGCGACGCCGGAATTACCGTCGTGAAGACCCCGGCCGAGATTGGCGAGGCGATGGCACGGGTGCTGGGGAAGGCCTGACGCGCAGTGACTCAGCGCGCCTGTTTGCGATAAAAAAGAGCTGCCGCGAAGAAGACGAGTGCCACCATGAAGGCGAGCCGGGCGTGCAGCCAGTCGTGGTAATGGACGCTGACGAGGCCGTCGATGACCCAGGCGGCGAAACCGGCGAACCATATCCAGGCTGTTTTGCGCATGCGGGCGACCTCCAATCTTTCTTTAGACGGGCGTTTCGCCAGTGGGTGTGGCTTGGCGTGATTGTTTTACACTGGATAGATAGCATCCATAGAGGAGATTCACGTTGTCACAGCGTACATTCAGCATTATCAAGCCGGACGCGGTCCGCAAGGGCGATGCCGCGGCCATTCTCGCCGAGATTGAAAAGGCGGGCTTCAAGATCGTCTCCATCAAGCGGTTGTCGATTTCCAAGGCGCAGGCCGAGGGTTTCTATCACGTTCACGCGGCACGCCCGTTCTTTGGCGAGCTGACCGAGTTCATGTCCAGCGGTCCCATCTTTCCGATGGTGCTCGAAAAGGACAACGCCATCGCCGATCTGCGCAAGCTGATGGGCGCGACCAACCCGGCACAGGCCGAGGAGGGAACGATCCGCAAGAAGTTTGCGGCGTCGATCGGCGAGAACGCGATCCATGGTTCCGATGCCGAGGATACCGCAGCGTTTGAGATCGGCTACTTCTTTTCCGGTTACGAACTGAAGTAGTTTGGGTTCGATTTAAAAAGCAATGGCAGGAGCATTGCTCCTGCCATTGCTGCGTTTGGAGCTATTTATTTTTGAAGATCTTCAGGTCGATGGAATTGCCCATCGCCTTATAGCCAGTGTCATTGGGGTGGAGCTGGTCGCCGGAGTCGTCGGCAGGCAGGAATACGTTGGGGTGAGCTGGATCGCGTGTGACCTTGTCGAAGTCGATCACACCGTCGAGCTGGTTGGTGGTGCGAATCCACTGGTTGACGGCTTCGCGTATAGCTTCGCCAGCGGGTGACGAGTAACCTGCGCCTACATAGGGAGTGAGAGTCGCTCCGAAGACCTTGATGCCGTGGGTGTGGGCGCGGGTGGCAAGCTGGCTGAGACCGGCGATGAGATCATCGGCGGAGACCACGTCATAGGGACGGTGGGGGTCCTGGGCGTGGCCGATGTCGTTGATGCTCTCGAGGATGATGAGGTACTTGACGCCAGATTGAGCGAGGACGTCGCGGTCGAAGCGAGCGAGCGCGCTGGGGCCGGTGTCGTCGTGAAGGATGCGGTTGCCGCCGATCCCCTCGTTGAGCACGCTCAGGTCAGCGGTGTTCTTGTCGGCCTGGAGGCGAGCGGCAAGAACATCGGGCCAGCGGGCATTGGCGTCGCGGGTGCTGTGCGCGCCGTCAGTGATGCTGTCGCCAAAGGCTACGATGGCTGCGGCTTTGCTGTCGGCCCGAACATCGACGCTTTTGAGGAAGGGCCAGGAGTAGATCTTCTGCGGGGCATCGAGAGACTTGGCGCTAACTACGTTGCCGGGGGCGGTGTAGTTGGTCTGATCGGCAAAGCCATGCGCCGAGACCTGTTGAATGGGCTGCGCAGGGATGAAGATGCTGATGGCCAGATTAGAAGTCGGGGAGACCTTCAAATTGACCGGATCGCTGACGACGAGGGCGCCAGCAGGGATGACGATGGAGGGCTTCCCATTGAAGGTGAGAGGCGCGGACACATCAGAGTCGATGTCGCTGCCGCCGGCGCTGAGGGCGACGTTGCCAGCGCCGATGGTGAGCGAACCGAGGCCGAACTCGTTGGTAAGGATGATGCGGACGGCGGGGCCGCCCATGGAGACGTGGACGATTTCGCGATAGGTGGTGTCAGCGGCGACTCGATCTTCGTGATTCTCCTGAGCCATGGGCGCGGTTGCCCAGGTGCCGACCCAATGATCGGGCGAGGCCGCGGAGGCGGTGTTGGTATTGAAGCAGCAAAGGCAAAAGAGGAGGAGTGCGAGCGGGGGGAGCGTTCTGCGTTTAAGGTTCATAACCATCCTTGAAGGGATTGAGCTGACGCTCCATGTTACCGCTGTTTCATGAGGCAGGAGGGTTCGAGTATAGTGGCGAGGGTTGCCGAATATGGCGTAACCATGCGCTGAACGAGGCCGAATCAGGCCGCAATCACAGACCGCTGAACGCGAAAGAACCGAGGAACAAATGACGAAGACTCTGGCAAAGGTTATCCTGCTTACCATGACAACCGGAATGGCAGCACAGGGAGCAGTGACGAAGGCCGCATTTGGAACGGCACCGGACGGCAGGGCCGTGGACATCTACACGCTGAAGAGCGATGTGCTCGAAGCCCGCATTATGACGTATGGAGCGCGCATCGTATCGCTGGAGGCCCCGGACAGAAACGGCAAGAAGGCCGACGTCGTGCTGGGACACGATACGCTGGCAGGCTATACGGCGGACAAGAACACCTACTTCGGCGCGATTGTGGGCCGCTACGGCAACCGCATCGCACATGGCAGCTTCAAGCTGGACGGCAAGACCTATCAGGCCCCCAAGAATGACCACGGCATCAACATGCTGCATGGCGGCACGGTGGGCTTCGATCAACTGGTGTGGACGGGGCGCGAGATTCCCGATGGCGTGGAGATGACGCTGGTGAGCAAGGACGGCGACCAGGGCTTCCCCGGCACGCTGACCGCGCATGTGCGCTACACGCTGCACCATAATGCGCTGCGCATCGACTACAGCATGTCGACCGACAAGGATACGGTGGTGAACCTGACGAACCACTCGTACTTCAATCTCTCGGGCGAAGGCAATGGAACGATCCTTCACGATATCGTGACGATTCCAGCGGACAAGTTCACCCCGGTCGACGCTGGTCTGATTCCTACAGGCGAGCTTGCACCGGTCGAAGGGACGCCGTTCGATTTCCGCAAGCCGACCGCGGTTGGCGCGCGCATCCACGACAACAATGAACAACTCAAGCGCGCCGGCGGCTACGACTTCAACTGGGTGCTGCGCGGGGCGAGCGGAGAGACCAAGACGGCTGCCCGTGTCTACGATCCCGAGACGGGCCGGGTGTTGACGGTGACGACGACTGAGCCCGGTGTGCAGTTCTATACCGGCAACTTTCTGGATGGAACGATCAAGGGCCGGAGCGGCAAGCCTTATGTGAAGAACGGCGCGCTTTGCCTGGAGACGCAACACTTTCCGGATTCGCCGAACCACGCCAACTTCCCCAGCACGGAGCTAAAGCCGGGTGCGCCGCGGCACAGCACCACGACGTTTACATTTACCACTGAAGCAAAGTAAATCCCGGTGCGCGGCGGCAGAGGATGCCGCCGCGCAAGGTTTTTAAGGCTGAGGTTATGGATAAGGTCGTCTCTTCCGCGGACGCTGCCGTTGCCGATATCGGCAATGGCGCAACCGTGATGCTGGGCGGCTTCGGGTTATGCGGGATTCCGGAGAACCTGATTGCAGCACTGGTGCGGCGGGGCATCACAGGACTGCATACGATCAGCAACAATATGGGCGTCGACGGCTTTGGCATGGGGTTGATGCTGGAGGCGGGCATGATCGCATCGCACATCGGCAGCTACGTCGGCGAGAACCGCAGGCTGGAGACGCTGGTACTGCGTGGGGAGTTGGACCTGACGCTGGTTCCGCAGGGCACGCTGGCGGAGCGGATTCGCGCAGGCGGTGCGGGGATTCCGGCGTTCTATACGCCGACCGGGTTGGGGACCATTATCGCGGAAGGGAAAGAGACGCGCAGGATTGGCGACCGGACGTATGTTCTGGAGCAGGCGCTGCACGCGGACTTTGCGTTGATTAAGGCCTGGCGGGGAGACCGCTACGGCAACCTCGTCTATCGCAAGACAGCACGAAACTTCAACCCGGTGATGGCAACCGCTGCTGATCTTACGATTGCCGAGGTGGAGGCGCTGGTCGAACCCGGAATGCTCGATCCCGACCACATCGTTACGCCCGGAATTTATGTTGATCGTGTCGTTGTGGGTGCGGCTTACGTCAAGCCGATTGAGTCGAAGTTTATTCAGGCGGGAGGCGCGGCGTGAGCGGCAAAGAACGCATTGCGCGAAGGATCGCCCGCGAGATCAGGGATGGTTTTTACGTCAACCTCGGCATCGGCCTGCCGACGATGATCGCGGCGTATGTACCCCATGGCATCAACGTCGTGTTTCAGTCGGAGAATGGGATGCTTGGCGTTGGACCGCCGCCTGCCGAAGAGGACGCCGACCCCGATCTGTTGAATGCGGGCAAACAGCCGGTGACGGAGCTGCCGGGATGCTCGTTCTTCGGCAGCGATCAGTCGTTTGCCATGATTCGCGGCGGCCACATGGACATGAGCGTGCTGGGCGCGATGCAGGTGGATGAGCAGGGCGACCTGGCGAACTGGACGATCCCCGGAAAGATGGTGAAGGGCATGGGCGGCGCGATGGACCTGGTCGCAGGCGCGCGCCGCGTGGTGGTGGCGATGGAGCATCAGACCAGGGACGGTGGCCCGAAGATTCTGAAGGCGTGTACGCTGCCGTTGACGGGGAAGAGCGTCGTCCACGATATTGTGACCGAGCTGTGCTGGATTCGCGTCACCCCGCAGGGCCTGCTCCTGACGGAAGTGGCCGAGGGCTTCGATGCTGCCGCGGTGCAGGCACGGACGGAGGCGAAGTTGATGGTCGCTCCCGATCTGCGGTTGATGGGGTCTGCTTTCCCGGAACTGTAACGGATAAATCTGGCGGCGGTGCATCTCCGGCCCCTCTATCACATTTTTCCCGGTGAGCACGAAGCGCCCGTCTATGACAAAATTTATTCGCTACACCGTGAGCATAATCTTTTGCCTGAAAATGCCGGACGCCCACTGCACCCAGCGGACAGGTCCTGCCTACTTTGCGTAAGATTGCAAGCGGAGCACCGGAGCGTAAATGACAATTAATTCCCACGTAATTAAGAGCACCATCGTAGGCGCGCTTGGCGGCCTGCTGTTTGGATTCGACACTGCGGTTATTTCCGGCACGACGCATGCCTTGACGCAGACCTATCATCTGACGCCCTTTACCCTTGGCGTCACCGTATCGAGCGCCCTGGTGGGCACCGTGATCGGCGCACTGGGAGCAGGTATCCCCGGGCAACGCTATGGCCGCCGGGACAGTCTTCGCGCGATGGCCGTCTGCTATATCATCTCCGCGCTCGGGTGTGCGTTTGCGTGGAGCTGGCCGGCGTTGATCTTCTTTCGCTTCATCGGCGGCATCGGTATCGGCGGCTCGTCGGTGCTCGGCCCCATGTATATCGCCGAGATCGCTCCAACCGAATGGCGAGGCCGTCTGGTCGGGTTCTTTCAGGTCAATATCGTTGTCGGAATTCTGCTCGCCTATGTCTCCAATTATTTGATTGGCCTGATTCATCTGGGTGCCTTCGAGTGGCGCTGGCAGCTAGGCATCTCCGGCCTCCCGGCGATTCTCTTCCTACTTGCCCTGTTTGCGATACCGCGCAGCCCGCGTTGGCTGGCGATGAAGCATAAGCTGGATGAGGCGCTTGCGGTGCTTCGTCTCACCGGGATTCCAAATCCTCAAGAGGACCTCGACGAGATTGTTGCCTCTGTCCATTTCGAGCGATCGGCATCGGCTGACCCGGTGTTCTCCAAGAAGTATCGGCTCCCGGTCTTTGTGGCAATCACGGTAGGCATGTTCTGCCAGCTCTCGGGCATCAATGCCATCCTCTACTACCTGAACGACATCTTCGCTCTCGCCGGCGCTTCAAAGGTCTCTGGCGATATTCAGGCGGTCGCTGTCGGCGCGGCCAACCTTGTGGCTACGCTGCTTGCCATGTCGGTGATCGACAAGATTGGCCGCAAGAAGCTGCTGCTGTTTGGAACCGCGGGCCTGGCGTTCTGCCTGTCCGCCATCGCGTATGTCTTCTTTACACATAAGCATCTGGACTGGCTGGTATGGCTCCTCATGATCTATATCGCTCTCTTTGCGGTATCCCAGGGCGCAGTCGTGTGGGTCTACATCAGCGAGATCTTTCCCACCAGAGTGCGATCGAAGGGCCAGAGCGTGGGAAGCTCCTCGCATTGGATCACGAACGCTGCCATCTCGTTGATCTTTCCTCTGATGGCGGGATCTTCCGGCGCGTACCCATTTATATTTTTCGCGGCGATGATGGTACTCGACTTCTTTCTCGTCCTGTTCTATTACCCCGAAACCAGCAATGTATCGTTGGAGCATCTGCAAACCAACCTGGGTATCGACTGACGCTGGTTTCAGATGGAAGGAGTATCTGAGGACCTTATGATGCGATCCGCAATGGCTCTTCTGCTGGCTGCCGGCTTCGTGGCTACGGCCCAGGCCCAGACGCCGGGCTGGCAGCCCGATGTTACCCAGCAGCAGACGTATACGCTGCATCGGTCTTCGAGCGCGGACACGACCGGACGCAACGCCGACTTTCGCAGCGTTGCTCCGGGCGCAACCGAGACCGTTTTGGATGTAGACGGTCCAGGCGTGATCTCGCACATCTGGTTCACCATCAATGATGCAGAGCCATACCATCTCAAGCGAATTGTTCTGCGCATGTATTGGGATGGAGAGACCACCCCCAGCGTCGAAGCTCCCATCGGCGACTTTTTCGGCCTGGGGTTGGGAACCTATCATAACTGGCACTCCGAGATGCTGTCAGTCGGAAGCGTCAAGGCGCTGAACAGCTACTTCCCCATGCCGTACCGGCACCATGCGCGCATCACGGTGACGAACGAAGGCAAGCAGCAGATTGGAAGCCTCTACTACAACATCGATTACCGTACAGAGAGCCATCCCCTTCCGAAAGATACTTTGTACTTCCATGCACAATATCGTCAGGCGCAGCCCAATCATGGCTGGACCGACAAGTGGGAGGACAACGGCACTCCGCTCGTTAACGACAAGGTCAATCTGGACGGCAAGGGAAACTATGTCTGGCTCGATGCAAAGGGGCATGGGCAATACGTCGGCGTGACCATGTCCGTGTTACAGAACCAAGACATGTGGTGGGGCGAAGGCGATGACATGTTCTTTATCGACGGCGCAAAGCTGCCCTCGATCGCCGGGACCGGCAGCGAGGACTATTTTCTGGGCGCGTGGGGCTTTGCAGGCACGCCCTTCTCTTATCCACTGTATGGCGCGCCGGTGGTGGGATATGACCTTGCGGGCGGAAGATCGAGCGTCTACCGCTTTCACTTCGACGCTCCGATTCCTTTCACCAAATCCATCCAGGCAACGATCGAGCATGGTCATGCGAACCATCGCTCCGACAACTTCTACTCCGTGGCCTACTGGTACCAGGCCGAGCCGCACGCGCCGTTTCCTGCGCTCCCGCCTGTGGATGAGAGGATACCGGCGCTCCAACCTGTAGGTGGTCCCGGCGCTGCTGGTGGATCTCACTGAGGCTATTGCTGGACGACGTAGCCATCGCGAGCTAACGTACCGCCATCGACCGTGCTGGCGTGGCTGCCATTCCATGTGATCCGGTATTTCGCATGTGTATCGACTCCTGAGAATCGGACCTTGATGGTGCGCAGGGCCGGGAAGGTCTCCACATCGAATGAGATGGCGTCACCGTTTACCGTTACATGGCGCAGCGAGCAGGCGTTGAAGCCGGCACCCTGCTTCTTCTGAAGATTGATGAAGGCGTCTCCCATCGATGGCGTCATCATCTCAACCGATGTCATGGCGCTTCCCGGGCCCCAGTGAAATCCCGTCATCGCGCCCGGCTCATCGATGTAGCCCGTGTGTGCCCAGTTCTCCCATGGAGCGACGGCAAGCGTGGATCGGGCGGCGGCCACGGCGCGTTCCAGGTACTCCTGTTCGCCGGTTGTCTTGTAATAGTCCCACAGCAAGACGGCAGCATAACCCTGACGGGCATCGCTCCACTCCGCGTCTGTATTCTGCGTGGTAAATCCGCCAACCAGCTTTGGTGAAAACGCCGGATTGTTCCACACCTGCTGAGTCAGCAACAGGTAGTCCAGCACCTGCGTTCCCTGTTGAAGATAGTCACGATTGTTCGTCACTTTATATAGCTGGAGATAGGCCTTGGCTGCCTGAATGGTCGCAAGATTGTTCTGCGGATACTGTGCGGTCCATGCATCATAAAAATCGAAAGGCTTGCGCGCGCAGGATTTGAAGGTCTCGAAGTCGAACCAGCGTTGCCGGGGCAACACCTCTTTTGTAATAAAGCCCATCGCGCGCTCCGCCGCGTTGAGGTAGGTGCGATCTCCGGTCGCTTCGCTGAGCGAGGCCAGCAGAAGCGCCGATGCCGCCGTCTCCGCATTGAAGTCGCGGAACTCGCTCCTCGGCTTCAGGTCTTTGTCGTACCACGAAGGAATCACCCCGCTGGCGAGCTGGTGTTTGACCAAAAAATCGCCGTAGGGACGCACAAAGGCGAGGATCTCATCTTTTCTATTGGGGGTTAGATTCTTACTCCACTCCAGCATCCAGTACGCCGTCCATGACATGCAGAAGGTGTGATAATCGTCAGCGTAACCGGCCCATCCATCGTCTGGAATCCAGCGCTTGGTATTGAGCATATAGATAGTCGGGAAAGCGCCATGGTTCTGCGGACTCTTCAGTGCGAGGTTCAGGATACTTTCGGCTTTGCCTTCGATCTCTTTATCGTGCGTCCTCTGGCCATAGAGATACCAGCCGTATGCGCTCCGCAGGGTCTGAAACCATGCATTGAACCATGCGTCCGGAGCAGGTTTTCCCCATTCTCCTGCCGAATTTCGATTGCTGACCAGGGTGCCGCATCTCTGACCGCCGCAATCGAAACCACGATACATCTCGTTCGCATAGCGCACCCAGGTGTCTGTCCGCCAATCATCGAAGGTCACCAGTTCCGGCCGGATAACATTTTGTTGAAGATCGTTCGACCTCAGCAGTTCCTTATGTCCTTCATGCGCCCACAGGCGGCGCACGACCCTGCGATAGCCCAGCTTGTAGGGCTGCGCGGACGCCACGATGGAGTATCGGTATTCAATCGTGCCTGCGACAACGCGAGGTCCGGCATCCGGCGAGCGCCGGAAGTAGCTGTGTCCGTATGGCTGAGAAGCCAGAGCACCATACGAGAGCCACGGCAGCTTCTCCGAGGTCACGTCGAGGTCAAGCGCGAGCGGATCGCTGCGCCTGTCGCTCAGTTCCGGCATCAGGGCAGTGAAGACCTTCCCCTGTTGCAGCATGACTACCGGAGACTTGAAGGCCCAGTTGGGAATGATGTCATCCGCTTCATTCTTGATGTTCTGGCTCCATACAAAATCGACGGGTCCCGAAGCCGGCGTGTCCGATGCGCGCCGTCCGGGTGCGAAATCGTAGCGGTCTTCCACCGAACGGATCTTCACATCTTTCCTGGGCGTGAACCTCATTGCTACGCTCAGGACATCCGGCTCGCCGGTAAGAAGGATACGCTCTTCAAAGATGCCAACGTTGCAGTCTCCCTGCAGCAACAGTCCCTGCGATATGCGCGAGGCCCCATGGATGACGCAGGAGTGCACGACATCCGGAGTCCCATCGGAGATGACCCGCGTTGGCGATGCGCTCGATACGAGCGCCGGAATCCAGGCACCATTTTCTTTGAGGGACACGACCTCGTTTCGCGCAGGGTTCGCGGTGTCCACCTCGAGCCGTATCGCCCCATTGTCCAACTCCAGTTGAGTTGCGGAACAAAGGGGAGAGATCGAAAAGACCGAGAGGGACAGCAGGATCGCGGTTCGCACGCTGGATGGCATCAATCAGCTTTCTCCCCGGTTCGCAGCCTTGCAGGTTCTATCGAAAGCTGTGAAGAAGGGAAGTGGGAAGTTAATTTAAACATTTAAATCGTAACGATTGAAGCATTCCCGGAGTTTGATCGTCAAGCGTGCTCAAGATGCAGAAGCAATCTGCAGTTCACAGCTTTGGTAGATCGTTCATTGCGTAAAAAGTTCAAATCTGTCAGATTTTTTGGAGCACCGAATGGGATTTGAACCCATGAGTACTGGTTTTGCAGACCAGCGCGTTAACCACTTCGCCATCGGTGCTCATCGTTGCCAGCCTGGCCATCAAGCTCACATACGTTGTCCGGATTTGCCTGCTCTTTCGGCAACAGCCATTAAAGAGGACAAACCGGAGTGCCTCTCTTCATCTTACCTATTTCTCATTACTTTGCTAACGGAAGTTCCTTCTTCGAAAGATACCAGCTCTGCACATCCAGTCCGTTTCCGCTGCCGCTGGTGCGTTTGGCCGCATCTTCGACCGTTGCGGGAGCGGCGACGATCACCGGCTGGCCCGGTCGCCAGTTCGCCGGACACGAGACCCCATTGGCATCGGCAGTCTGCAGCGCCTGAAACACACGGAACAGTTCGTCGATGTTGCGTCCAAGCTGCATCGGATAGTAGATCAGCGCGCGGACGTTAGCCTTGGGATCGATGGCGAAGACCGCGCGAACCGTCGCTGTCTCCGCGGCAGCCTCGTGCACCAGGCCATAGGCTGCGGAGACCTTCTGGTCAAGATCGGCGATCACCGGAAACTTGATCTGTATGCCGCCAAGCTGCTCCAGATCGCGCACCCATGCGATGTGCGAAAACACCGAATCGATCGAGACGCCGATCAACTGCACGTTGATCTTCTCGAAGTCATCATAGCTCCGCGCAAATTCGATGAACTCCGTCGAGCAGACGGGCGTAAAGTCCGCCGGATGCGAGAACAGCAGCACCCACTTGCCCCTGGACGTATAGTCGCTCAGGCGGATAAGGCCGTGCGTGCTCTTTGCCTCGAAGTCCGGGGCCGGCTCCATGATGCGCGGGATGCGTGATTCGGGCATGCTGTTCACTCTCTAACTGCTGCCGCCGCGCAAAGCCAATTGCGCGGCGGCCTTTATTGCGTCATCCTTACCGATCAGCCTACTTCGGCTGCGCGACAGTCCGGATGTAGGAGTTGATCCTCTTGAAGCTATCGGGATACAGCTTCTTGCCCTCTTCGTCCGAGATGGTACCAGCGAGGATCACGTCTTCGCCGACTTTCCAGTTGGCAGGCGTCGAGACCTTGTGGTTCGTCGTCAACTGGATCGAATCGATGACGCGGAGGATCTCGTAGAAGTTGCGTCCCGTGCTCATCGGATAGATAAGCTGCAACTTGATCTTCTTGTCGGGCCCAATCACAAAGACGGTGCGCACGGCTGCATTATTGGCCGGGGTGCGGCCTTCCGACGTGTTGCCGGCATCAGCCGGAAGCATGTTGTAAAGTTTGGCCACCTTCAACTCAGGGTCGCCGATCATCGGGTAGTTCACCTTGTGGCCCTGGGTCTCTTCGATGTCGATCGCCCACTTCGCATGGTTCTCCACTGGGTCCACACTTAGACCGAGGATCTTGACGCCGCGCTTCAGAAATTCAGGTTCGAGGCCTGCCATGCTGCCCAGCTCGGTGGTGCAGACTGGGGTAAAATCCTTCGGATGCGAGAACAGGACGGCCCAGCCATCGCCGATCCATTCATGGAAGTTGATGGTGCCTTGTGTGGTCTCAGCAGTGAAATTGGGAGCTTCATCATTGATACGAAGTGACATGGTTTCTTTCCTCTTTCTTCTTCTCAGAATTGATCCAACGAATGATTGCACGGTTTACAGCTACCCCGAGCGGCCTCTGGATGTGGTCTTGAAGCTCTTGCATCCAGTAAAAAACCCACCCGGCTCGTTGGCTCTGGGTGGGTTCTGTGCTGCTCGAATCTGAAAGTTGCCTGCTACGATCCGTTTATGCGCACACCCCACACCCGCGACAGCAACAGCAGCCGGGCATGAAATTCGTGTTGGGCATCATGGTCATAGCGAATCTTTTGTACCGCTGCCAGCCAAGCTAGCATGGAGCTGTTGTGCCCATTTGCGGTCTATCAAAAACATACGTCCGAGGAGCTTCGATGTCAAATCAGTCAGTTATGCCCCAATTCTCTTCGAGCCAATCCGGATCTTCTCGGGCGTTCGACTATGCCTGCGTGGACGTTTTCGCCGAACACCCGCTTCAGGGTAACCAACTCGCCGTCTTCACCGATGCCGGTGGTCTCTCGGCGGAAGAGATGCAGGCCATCACGCGTGAGATGAACCTCTCCGAGACCACCTTCATCCTTCCTCGCGCGCCTGAGGTCGAGCGCGCACACGGAGTTCAGGTCCGCATCTTCACCGTCGCCGAAGAGCTTCAGTTCGCCGGACATCCAACCCTGGGCACTGCAAGCTGGCTCTACTGGAACCATGCCGCACTTCGGGGTGCGGAGCAGATCAAGCTCGAGCTTCCCGTCGGTCCCATTACCGTGCGCTTCAAAGCTCCCCAACAAGGAGAGCGAGGTGTCTTTGGCACCATGAAGCAGAACGACCCAACCTTCGGCGACATTCACGACCGCGCCACTGTTGCCACGGCACTGGGCCTCTCCCCCGACGATCTCGATGCGGATCTGCCGGTGCAGACGGTCTCCACCGGAATGGCCTTCTGCATCGTGCCGCTGCGCTCCCTGCAGGTTGCCACGCGGCTAGCCATCCCCCAGCACTCGGCGCGCACCTATCTCGAACACTGCGATGCAAAGTTCTTCTACTGCATTACTCGCGCCGACGGGGCGTCAGGCGCAGACTGGCACGCGCGCATGCAGTTCTACAACGGAGAAGACCCGGGTACCGGTTCGGCGGCTGGCTGTGCGATTGCTTACCTTGTACGCCACGGTCTCGCCGACAGCGCCGAACCAGTCGTCATCGAGCAGGGAATGGAGATGCATCGACCGAGCCGCATTCACGCCCGCGCAACAATTGCGGGAGACTCTGTCTCCGAAGTGTTCGTAGGAGGCCGCACCATTCCTGTTGCAATGGGACGCCTTTTCCTGCCGTGATGCACCAGATTTCAACAGGCCTCCGAGGTCAATCTCCAACATCCACGCCACTTTCGAGAGAACGGTGGATGCGCAACCGCAAATATCTCTCGTCTTCGCCTCAATTTCGCCATTGCGCTGATCGTGAATCCTTCCTACTCTTGGCAAGCGTTAACGAGGTCTTCACACGCAACGTGTGTGGGTCGCGTTAACAAAACGAAATTGCTTTCGCCTGGTTTTCCGACAATTTGAGTTGAGAGAAGGTTCCGACTGCCCCGCAGTCGCGCCTCCCCCGCGCACCATCACTGCCTGCAACGCAGTGGGGTCGATCCAGTTCGTATGGCTTCGACTTCACTGCATCCGCAGCAGACCGATCCCTTGCGCCCCGGGAGCCGCGTGGCAACCTGCGCCGCATCAACCCTCTCTCGCACCCCGCGGTCCGGCTGCATCGTTTGCCAGACTGGTGGCACTGTTCCCTTCGTGGAGCGGCCGGGAGAGCCTCATCGCTCCTTCCTGCGCGCTCTTCCGAATTCCGGGAGCAGCCGGCCCCACTATGTTCCGGAGCATGCTTCCGGACCACGGGGAACGTTCAACACTCCAGACCGGAGTGCCTGCAAACCAGCAGGCGTCCCGTTCTGGCCTATCGGCCGCGACCCACCCTACCCGTGGCGTCCGGCAGAATGTGAGACCGCATGCGCCCCAAGAAGACGATCCTCTGCGTTGACGACAACGAACAAGTTCTCTCCGTCCGCACCTTCCTGCTCGAAACCCGTGGCTACCGCGTCATCTCTGTCACCAGCGCGCAACAGGCGCTCGACATCGTTCATCAGTCTGCTCCCGGATCACTCGATCTGCTTCTCTGCGATCTCCTCATGCCCCAGATGGACGGCAACGAACTCGTCCGCCGCGCCAAGCAGCATCACCCGTGCCTGCCCGCCATGATCGTCTCCGGCACAGTGAATGCCTTCGACCGCGCCTGCTCCGCCGACGTCTTCCTGCCCAAGGGCGCCTGCTCCGCCGCCGAAATGATCGAGCGCATCCGCGTCCTCGTCGCACGCAAACGCGGCCCCAAAAAGGCATTCTCTGTAAATCCCCAGACGCAGGTCTCCGCTTACACCCCGGCCATCGCCAGCTAGAGTTCGGCCGTCAGCTTAGCAGTTCAAAGCTGACGGCTGCCGCTCAGGCCTCCACCAGCCCATATCTCCGTTGCCACTGTTGCTTTAGCCTCGCCCACACTGCCTCAGTCTCGTCAGCGGAGATCGCCGGATCGGGCTGCTCCGCAAATCGCGCAGCTTCCTTCTTGGCCAGCTCCAGCAAGGCACGATCGCGCATCAGGTTGGCTACGCGAAACTCCGGCAACCCGGCCTGCCGCGTGCCGAAGAACTCCCCCGGCCCACGCTGCTGCAGATCAAGCTCCGCCAACTCGAAGCCATTCTGCGTTCGCACCATCGCATCCAGCCTGGCCTCGGCCTGCTCGCTTACGTTGCCGCCCGTCATCAGGATGCAGTAGCTCTTCGCCGCGTCGCGCCCCACGCGTCCGCGCAACTGATGCATCTGCGCCAGCCCAAATCGCTCCGCATGTTCGATCACCATCACGGAAGCATTCGGCACATCCACGCCGACTTCAATGACGGTCGTGGCAATGAGCACATCGGTATCGCCCCGCTGAAACCGCCGCATGGCCACCTCTTTATCATCCGCGCTCAAGCGCCCATGCAGCAGCCCGAGCCGCAGTCCGGCCAGAGCACCATTGCGCAACTCTTCATACATATCGCTGGCCGCACGAAGGGCCTTCTTCGGCTCAAACAGCTTCTCCGTCTTAGCAGGCTTTGCCTTCTTCCCCTTTGAAGATTTGTCATCCTGAGCGGAGGCTTTGCGCAGCAAAGGCGCAGTCGAAGGACCTGCGGTTTTTCTCCCAGCCGCATTCTCTTCAGGCTCTTCCTCCTTTGCAAAATCCAATTCTGGTTGATCGTCCTTTGCCCCTTCAATCACCGGATAGACAATATATGCCTGTCTCCCCGCCGCAACCTGCTTGCGCACAAATCCCCAGACATCTTCTGCCCGCTCCTCCGTCGTCCTCCGCGTAACAATCGGAGTCCGACCCGGCGGCAGCTCATCGATCACGCTGGCATCGAGATCGCCGTACAAAGTCAGCGCCAGCGTTCGGGGAATCGGTGTGGCCGTCATCACCAGAACATCCGGGTCGAGCGCAGTGTCCTTCTTCATCAATCGAAATCGCTGCTGCACGCCGAAGCGGTGCTGCTCATCCACGATCACCAGGCCCAGATTCTCAAAGTCAACCTTGTCCTCAATCAGCGCATGAGTCCCAATCGCAAGGTCCGTCTCTCCGCGAAAGATCCTCCGGCGCGCCTCCCGCTTCGTCGCCTCATCGAGCGACCCCGTCAGCAACGTCACGCGATAGGGCTTGCCCGTCCTCGGCGAAAGAACATCTCCCAGCAGCTTCCGCGCAGACAAGTAATGCTGTGTAGCCAGAATTTCAGTCGGGGCCATCAGCGCCGTCTGATAGCCATTCTCAATCGCGACGACTGCCGCCTGCATCGCCACAATCGTCTTGCCCGAACCGACATCTCCCTGTAACAGCCGTCGCATCGGCTGCGGCTTGCGCATGTCGCTGGCAATCTCTCCCAGCACTCGCTTCTGCGCGGTTGTCGGATGGAACGGTAGCACCTGCTTGATCGCCTCGCGAACTTTAACGTTGGTCACAAAAGCCGTGCCCTCGCGCTCGCGCATCCGCCGCCGCTTAAGCTCCAGTCCCAACTCCAGATAAAACAGCTCCTCGAAGATCAGCCGCCGATGCCCCGGCGTAGCCGCCGACATCAGCTCCACCATTGGCGTTCCCGGCTCGGGAAAGTGGATTGATCGCAGCGCCTCCGTCCTGTCCGGCAGTTTCAACCGCTCCAGCAGCGCTGTCGGCAGCGTCTCCGGAACCGCACCCGCATTTTCTTCCAGCTCCTCGAAGATGCCCCAAAGCACCCGCCGCAGCCATCGCGAGGTCAGCTTCGCACCCCACGCCGTCGTGCCGCCGAGAAACTCATAGACCGGAACGATTCGCCCCATCTCCAGCCTTACAAACTCCGCCTCCGGCCCATCCTGGGTGGGTAGAATCTCGAACTGCGGCTGAATCATCTTGAAGCGTCCCGCGCTCGACCGCGATGCCTCGACCCGTCCGTAGAGCGCGACCATCTGCCCCACGCGAAACTTGTCGCGAAGATATTCTCCGTGGAACCACATGCACTTCACCGTGCTCAGGCCCTGGCCGACGGTCATCTCAAACAGCGGCATACTGCGCGTCTTCAGCAGCACGGTGCCGCGTACCTCGCCAATCACGCTGGCCATTGCTCCGGCTGTCAGTCCGCTGATGGGCAGCGGATTCAGCCTGTCCTCATAGCGAAAGGGCAGGTGATACAGCAGGTCCTCGACCGTCTCCACACCCCGCTTGGCGAGCGCTTCGGCGACCCGCTCGCCTACGCGCTTCACATATTTAATTGGAGTCGAGAGTTCCAGCACAAACCGATGCTACCAAGAAGGCCGCCGCTCATCGCAATCACCCTGCTAAACTTGAATTTAAGAGAACCCATGCCCATCGTCGAGCTTCAGAAAGTCCGCAAGGTCTACGACACGAAAGTTGCCGTAAACGACATCAGCTTCAACATTGAACCCGGCACCATGTTCGGTCTTCTCGGACCGAACGGCTCGGGAAAAACCTCCACGATCCGCATGATGATCGGCATTACGGTGCCCGACTCCGGCTCCATCAGCCTCTTCGGCCAGCCCTTTACACGCAAAAACCTCCACCGCGTCGGATACCTGCCTGAAGAGCGCGGGCTCTACAAAAAGATGAAGGTCATGGACCAGCTCATCTTTCTGGGCCAGCTTCACGGTCTCAACGCGGCCACCGCCAGCAAGCGGGCGCATGAGTGGTGCGAGCGCCTCGGCATCTCCGCCTCCATCGGCAAAAAGACCGAGGAGCTCTCGAAGGGGATGCAGCAGAAGATCCAGTTCATCTCGACGCTGCTGCATGAGCCCGAGCTCATCATCATGGACGAGCCCTTCAGCGGACTCGATCCCGTCAACGCCACCATCCTTCAGGACACGCTCGTCGATCTTCGCAGCCAGGGCCGCACCATTCTCTTCTCGACCCATCGCATGGACCAGATAGAAAAACTCTGCGACTCCATCTCTCTCATCCACAATGGAAACCTTGTCCTCTCGGGTTCCATGCGCGATATCAAATCGAAATATCCGCGCAACCGCGTCGAGATGCTCTTTGATGGAGATACCAGCTTCCTTCAGCATCCCTCCATCGAAGAGGCCAAGACTTACAGTGGCCGCGCCGAAATCAAGCTGCGCACCGTCGATGGCATCGCTCCCGACGCGCAGCCGCTGCTTGCCCATGCTATCCAGCGCGGCACCCGCATCAACCGCTTCGAGGTAAAGGAACCCACGCTCGAAGAGATATTCATTGAGAAAGTTGGAGGCAAGGTCGATGCATAACGTCTGGCTCATCGCGAAGCGCGAGTATCTCGAACGCATCCGCACCAAGTCCTTCCTCTTCTTCACTATCCTTTTTCCGTTGCTGATGGTTGGCGGAATCGCCGTCGAAGCGATTAGCAGCACCCATGCGAGATCCGCTTCGCACATTGCCGTCGTCTCCCACGATCAGCAGCTCGCCACCGACCTTCAGGCCGAACTAGAGAAGGGGAAGGACAGCGAGATGACAGTTGACGTCATCTCGCCGCCGGCCGGCGATACTCGCGCCATCCTCGACGGTGAGCTGGCAAACAAGAGTCTGGACGGCTATCTCTGGATCACACCGGCGACCCAGGCGAATGCGCGTCCGTCGTTTTCTTATACGCCGCGCTCGGCAGGGGATACCTCCACCAAAGATGCTGTCAGCTCCGCGCTGCGCACAGTTCTGGTACGCGAGCGGCTGGCGCATCAGGGAATGGTGGCCTCGGACGTCAACTCGCTGATGCAGCCGGTTGAGGTGGATTCGACGCAGGCAGGAAAGAACGCCGACACCATGTCGACGTATATCGCTATCTATGTGCTGTTCTTCCTGATGTACTTCGTCATCATGCTTTATGGCATGAACGTAGCGCGCTCGATTATTGAAGAAAAGACCTCCCGCGTCTTCGAGGTGCTGCTCGCCACCATCAAGCCGGAACAGATGATGGCCGGCAAGATGCTTGGCGTAGGCTCCGTTGGGCTGACCCAGGTATTCATCTGGTTGATCGCAGCTATTTTATTGACCAGCACCTCGATGGTGTCGTCGATGGCGGGTGGCAATGTCCATGTCTCGCTCAGTGCGATGCAGATTGTCTTCTTCGTTGTCTTCTTCGTCCTCGGCTTTATGCTCTACGCCAGCATCGCCGCCGCACTGGGAGCGATGACCAACTCAGAGCAGGAGTTGCAGCAGCTTAATATGTTTCTGGTAATGCCTCTGGCCTGCTGTTTCTTCGCCATGGGCATCATCATCTCGAACCCGAACTCCGTGCTGTCGACGATCCTGTCACTGATCCCCTTCATGACGCCGCTCATCATGTACCTGCGCCTCTCGCTCACGGCGGTACCGGCCTGGCAGATCGCGCTCTCGGTCGGGCTGATGCTGGTCACGATTTATGCGATTCTCTGGGTTGCCAGCCGCATCTATCGTGTAGGCATCCTGATGTACGGCAAGAAGCCTACCCTCCCGGAGATCCTGCGCTGGCTCAAATACAGCTAGTTCATTCCAAAGATGAGACAGAGAAAATTAGTTCATCACTAAACTATTTAGTCGCTAAACTATTTAGTCACTAAACTATTTGGAAACAGATGGATGAAGGGTAAGGCCAAAAGAGATCCGAGGATCTCTTCCCTGAGGCAAAGCGCCGTCTTCGGTCACGAAGACGTGGGTTTAGGATGGCGGACATGGATATTGTTGCGATTCAGGCTGCACTTCGTGACCAGAAACTGGATGGGTGGTTGTTCTATGACCATCACTACCGCGACCCGCTGGCCTATCGCATCCTTGGGCTGGGAGAGGCCCTGCTGGTCTCGCGGCGGTGGTTTTACTTCGTTCCAGCCGAGGGCGAGCCGAAGAAGCTGGTGCACCGGATCGAGTCCGGAAGACTGGACGCGCTGCCCGGGGCGAAGGCGGTGTATTCGTCGTGGCAGGAACTGGAGTCGCAGGTAGAGGCGATGCTGGCCGGCCAGACGCGGATTGCCATGCAGTATTCTCCGCGAAACGCCATCATGTATATCTCGCTCGTCGATGCCGGGACAATCGAGTTGCTGCGCGGAATGGGAAAGGACATTGTCAGCTCTGCCAATCTGGTCAGCCAGTTCGAGGCGGTGCTGACGGGCGAGCAGATTGCCAGCCACTTTGCCGCGCAGCAGAAGATTGACGCCATTCTGGACGCGGGCTGGAAGGAGATGGGGCGACGGGTGCGGTCGGGTGGAACCGATGAGTTTGCCATGGTGGAATATTTCTGCGAAGCCATGGGGCGGGAGGGGCTGCTCTGGGACCATGGGCCGAATGTGAGCGTAGGCGCGAACTCCGCTGACTCGCACTATGAGCCGAGTGCGGCCAATTCGAAGCCGATTCGCCGCGGCGATTTTGTGCTGATCGATATCTGGGCGAAGCTGGAGCGGGCGGGCGCCTGTTTTTACGACATCACATGGACAGGGGTTGTTGGCCGTGAGCCGACGGAGCGCGAGCAGACGGTGTTTGCGACGGTTCGCGATGCTCGTGACGCTGCGATCACGAAGGTGCAGGATGCCTTTGTTGCAGGTCGGTCGATTGCAGGCTGGGAGGCCGACGACGCAGCGCGTGAGGTGATCCGGCAGGCTGGGTTCGGGGAGTGGTTCACCCACCGGACCGGACACAATATCGGCATGGTGCTGCATGGCAATGGAGCGAACCTCGACAACCTGGAGACACATGACGAACGCCTGATTCTGCCAAATACCTGCTTCTCGGTTGAGCCGGGGATTTATTTTCCCGGTGAGTTCGGTGTGCGCAGCGAGATCGACATGATGGCGCGCCCAGGCAGGGCCGAGGTCACGGGCAGGATACAGACCGAACTGGTCCGGGTGTAGGTCCGGGTATAGGTTCGGGCGTAACTGCTATGATGACAACTGAAATGGCGAACACTGTACAGGTCCCGGCGCGCGCCGCTGGTAGGTCTTCTTCGATGGCGCTTCTGGTGCTGATTGCCGGATGGCTGGTTCCGGGCGCTGGACACTTTCTGCTCGGCAAATGGGTGCGGGGAGTGCTGCTGTTCGCGTCGCTGGTGCTGATGTTCAGCGTCGGGCTCGCGCTGCATGGCAAGATCTACTCGCCGAATACAGGCGATCTCCTGGATATCCTGAACTTCGCAGGCGACCTGGGCAGCGGTCTGCTGTATGTCGTGGCCAAGATGTTCGATCTGGGCGCGGCGGCGGTGGTCACGGTCTCGGCCGACTACGGCACCAAGTTCATGGTGGTAGCCGGGCTGCTGAATGTGATTGCAGCGGTCGATGCGCATTCGCTGGCGACCGGAAGGAAGGCCTCGTGACGATCACACATTTTGATGCCGTGCTGCTGTTCTCTCTGTTTGCTTCGATTGTGTTCGGCATTACGCAACGGAGCGAACCGCGGATGATGATCCGCTTTGGCGTGTTCTGCTTCGGCCTGTTCGTGCTGGGGACAGTGGCGGCAAGCTGGTTGATGTGGCTGGTCAAGCACTAGCGGCGAGCTTTTAGCTGACGCTCCAACTCCGCGATTCGATCAAGTAGCCTCTGTCTTTCCTCCATGGGTTTATCTATGTCCTGAAGGGAGAGCGCGGCTCCGGCGATGCCTCCATTTTTTCCTCGGACAGGAGCGGCAGTGACCCTGATCCAGATTTTGCTGCCATCGCTGCGGCGATAGAGCAGATCTTCGGGTTCAGTTGTTTCGCCGCTGTGGATAGCGCGCTCTATGGGGTATTCCTCTATCTCGAAGGGGCGTCCGTCGGCATGGAAGAGATTTGATTGACGATAGGTTTCCATGTTGGCGCCAAGGGGAATCGAGCGTTGGAAGATGGCTTCTGCGCGGTGATTGCACATCATGATGCGGTTGCTGGGCGACTCCGAGATGATGAGGCCCACGGAGACCGCCTCAAAGACCGCCCGCAGCAGGGCCTCGCTTTCGCGCAGGGCGCGCTCAGCCTTTTTGCGGTCGTCGATGTCTTCGACCGTGCCATACCATCGGATTATCTTCCCCGTCGCATCGCGTCGTGGGGCAGCGCGAGAACGCATCCACCGCCAGATTCCGTCGCCCCGACCGATACGGAATTCAATATCGATGGGGTTGCCGCTTCGCACGCTTTTTGCCCATTCCCGCAAGGTCGGTATGATATCGGCAGGATGCAGCGCCTTCGCCCATCCCTGATTGAGCGCCTCTTTCGGTGTCCATCCCGTGGTGCTCTCCCAGAGAGGCCCGGCTTCGAGGATTTTGCCTTCAGCGTCACTGGTCCATGGAATCTGGGGGTTCAGCTCGACGGAGTTGCGGTAGTGGTCTTCACTCTCTCGAAGCGCTTCCTCGGTGAGCTTCCGGCTGGTGATATCGACGACGGCAACGGAGATACCGATGACCTCCTCGGCCTCATCGCGGACCGGCTGATAGGTGACAAGCATCGTAAGGTCGCGCCCTGTGGTGTTCTTACTGGGACCGGTGATTTCGAGATTGCTGACTGTTTTGCCCTGAAGGGCCTGGCGGAGGTGTGGCTCGATTTTGGAGAAGATCCCGGGGATAATCTCGGAGACGCTTCTTCCCAGATGATCGGCGATCGGCGTTCCGTTGAGGTCGGCGAGCTGTTTGTTGATGCTGATGTAGCGCAGATTGCGGTCGAGAAAGCAGAGGCCGACGGGAGCGCTTTCGTAGATGGCCTGTAATTGAGCGAGCCGCTGTGCGGGAAGGGCCTCCAGATTCGGCAGCATGTTGCCCGAGGCAAACCTGTTGGAGGCATGGATCGGCGACAACGACCGCCCCGAAAGGAAGTTGGAGAGATCGTTTGGAGGAACGGGAGGGCCATAGAGCCAGCCCTGGCCAATGTCGCAGCCCAGACGAAGCAGCATGTCTGCCTGGTCTTTGGTCTCGATGCCTTCGGCGACCGTGGTGAGGCCCAGGCTGTGGCCGAGTCCGATGATGGTGGCGACGATCTTTCTGCTCTCCCGCGTCTCCGAGATCTCGCGGACGAAGCTGGCGTCGATTTTGAGCTCGTCGAAAGGCAGCGACTGAAGATGGCGAAGGCTCGAGTAGCCGGTGCCGAAGTCATCGAGCGCGAGAGAGATGCCATGCGACTTCCACTCCTGGGCGATGGACTGCGCCTGATCGATGTTGTCGATGAGCGCGCTCTCCGTAATCTCAAGGATGAGACGCTTCAGCGAAAACCCTGCCAGTTGAGCAGCTGAAGTTATTTGCTGTGAAAGTGATTGGTCACGAAACTGGAGCGGTGAGATATTGAAGGAGATGGAAAGCTCTTCGGGGAGCGTGGTGGCGACGGCAAAGACCCGGCGCAACAAATTCCGCGTCAGTGTTCCGATTAGCCCATTCTCTTCGGCGAGAGGGATGAATATCTCCGGCGAGATGGGGCCGTGGGCCGGGTGCCGCCAGCGCGCGAGCGCCTCGAAACCGGTGAGAACGCCGGTACGCAGCTCCACGATAGGCTGGAAGTAGGGGACAATTTCGTCCGCATCGAGCGCTCTGCTTAGATCGATTGGGCGAGTGGCAACCATGGCTGCGCAGAAGAATACACTGTCTTCGGCGGCGATGCATTTCATTTTCTCGAAAGACCGGTTTGCGATGAGTTCAACAAAATCACAGGATGCACGGAGCTTTGCCCCGGAGCCGGGGATGATACGGCAGGTACTGGCCCATAGCGATGAGCTGATGCTGGTGCGGCACTATTTTGAGCAGGGATGGTCGGGCGCTCGGCACAGCCATCCGCACCATCAGCTTGTCTACGTCGTCCGGGGCGCGCTGCGTGTCGAAGTCGCAGGAGAGATCTTCGACGTGTCCACCGGGGACAGCTTTGTCGTAAATGGAGGCCTCGAGCACCAGGCGTCGGCGCTCGAGGCCTCTGAGGTGCTCGACGTGTTTACGCCGGCGCGGGAGGACTACCGGGAGCTTTTAAGTTGAGGCAGACTTCCATTGCCCCTTCTTCTTCCCCCCGCACCGCCGAAAGCGGCGCGAGCACAAACGGAACTACAGCAGCTTGATCGAGTCGACCTTCAACGTGTTGCCCTGGACATCGCCCTTGACATCCACACGAAGGTGGTCGGTCGCCTTCGATTCCTTCAGCTCTTTGGCGATCTTCGCATTGCCGTTCGCGTCGAACTTGATAAATTTCTTGTCGGCGGTGACGATGCCGTATCCGCTGTTCTCGCACATCAGAGCGCACGAACGCGTGTGTGCGTCGGGATTGGCGATCGCTTTCTGGGAACATTTCACATCGACGACCGAGACATTCGTAAACGATTTGGTGGCGGCCAGCGCGGGCGCGGCCAGCAGCCCTAAAGCAAGGATGGAAGCAAGTACTTTCATTTTTTTTCTCCAGTTCAGTTGAATTTCATTCACTGCCATTTCAGCAAACTCGGGCACGAAAGCGATACTTTAGTTCTCCGCCAAATGCCCGTGGTCCTCGCGCACCGACGTAAGCTGCGCGAGCACAAATGCCGCAACGGCAATCTCAAGATCGCGAACCGCAATGTCGAAGAACATGCCGGTCGTCACCAGGTTAATCGCGATGCCGATCAGCCACAGCATGACGATATAAGCGCCAATCTTTGTCCATCGGCTCAGTACGATGATGCCCGCGATGATCTCCACGACGCCAACGATGTGCATGAAGGTGGGCGTGCTGACCGGGACGATCTTCGTCACCAGCGGGCTGAGATACATCCCCCAGTCGGCTAGCCTGTTGAAATACTTATCAAGTCCGGAAAGGATGGGCACTACTCCCAGTGCGATTCGCAGCGTCCACCAACTGACATTGAGGCGTTTATCGAACGTTGTCATCTTCTACCTCTCACGCAAGAGACTTTGAAATATGGCGTTCGGTTACAAAGAATGCGGGGCAACCGTAAAAGCAGGCTGCGGAAGCCAATGCTGTAACCTCTTAGACGTTATCCCACTCTATTAGGAAGAGAAGGCCATGGAGACGACCGGAATACTCGAAAGATCGAAGGCCTTGACCGATGAAGAGGTTGTAGACCGCGTCCGCGCAGGCGACGCCGCCATGTATGAAGTCCTGATGCGCCGCTACAACCAGCGCCTCTATCGCACCGCCCGTGCCATCCTGCACGACGACGCCGAGGCCGAAGATGTCATGCAGGACGCCTACGTCCGGGCGTATACGCATCTCGATCAGTTTGCGGGCCGCTCTGCATTTTCCACCTGGCTGACCCGCATCGCCGTCCACGAAGCCCTGACACGCCTTCGCTCACACAACCGGCATCCGCAGGTAGATGTCACCGAATACGACGGGGAGATTTCGATGAAGACACCCAGCAACTCACTCGATCCGGAACAAAGCGCCTCGACCGGCCAGCTCAGAGAGTTTCTGGAAGAGGCCGTGCTGAACCTTCCCGATAACTACCGAACCGTTGTCATGCTGCGCGATATCGAAGAGCTGAGCACCACTGAAACCGCCGAAGCGCTCGATCTCACCGAGGACAACGTCAAGGTGCGCCTGCATCGCGGCCACGGCATGATCCGCGACTGGCTCTTCGAGCGCATCGGGCCCGGAGCCCGGGAGGCCTTTCCCTTCATGGGCGTCCGTTGCGACCGTGTCGTCGAGAAGGTCTTCGCCCGCATCGCAAAACTTGCCGAGGAACGTCCACAGACATCCTGACCCTATCGCCTCAGGCCTTCGGTCCTGCAGAAAGCGCATCCTTCTCGCCTGCTTTGTGCAGGAGATTGATCGCCGACTGGTACAGCCGGTTCCGCATCTCGAACCGGTCCCCGGCGCGGGTCACATAGCGCACCAGGATATCGATGCCCGACCCCGCTGGGCGCATCTCCACTGACGACGTCGCCGAAAACAGATTCAGGCCATGCTGCTTCGTCGCCCGCTGCCACTCCTGCTCCGCCTGCTGCGCCCCCTCTTCCGTCTCCTTCAACACCGCCTTGTGGATCTGGTCGATCATCTTGAAGGTGTCTTCGCCCTCCGGAACATTGACGCTGATCTCGTCCCACATCCACTGCCCCGTGGTCGAAAAATTAAAGTACTGGCCCGAGATAGCGAACTTGTTCATAAAGGTCACCCGCCGCCCCGTTGGATGCCCCTTGTCCGTCCAGTTTCCCGTCTCCAGCAGCGCCGTCCGGAACAATCCAATCTCGATGACCTCGCCGGCCACGCCATTGATCTCCACCCAGTCGCCCAGCCGGATTCCATTTTTGCCCATCAGGCCAAACCAGCCAAAGAACGACAGAATGAAGTCCTGAAAGACCACGGTCAATCCGGCCGTTGCCAATCCCAGGATCGTCGGTGTATGGCTCGGCGCGCCGAAGATCACCAACAGCACCAGCAGCAGCGTCACAAACTGGATCGCGAGGTGAGCAACCGTCCGCAGAGTGTGCAGGTTGCGCTGCTCCATCGTCGAGCGGTTTAGCATCATCCGTACCAGAGCGCCCGCCAGCGCGGCGCATAGCAGCAGAAACGCGATCAGCGCGAAAGATTGAAAGAGCAGATGGGTCACAATCCGGTGCTGCAACTCCACCTGCGCCAGCCATTGGGCATACACGCCCGAAAGCTGCTGTTGCGTCTGCAGCCGGTCATCGAGGATGGAATGCACCTGCGCAATGGCGTGCATCTGTCCCATCCGTGCCACGCGACCCCTCACCGCCGCCTCGGCATCACCCGGCGTCCCTCCCGCTCCCGCCGAAGAGCCCGCCTCGGTCGCGGTAGCCCTCTTCTCGATCTCCGCATGTTGTGCTGTCAGCGCTGCGGCATCCGCGTCGGCTTCGGCCTTCGCCTGCTCGATCAGGTCCATCCGGCTGCGTTGGTCGAACCACGACTTCGCCCGTCCATACAGCGTCCCATGCCGCCGCGCCGAAGCCACCGCAGTCGGCGCGCCACTATCCATCTCCTCGTCGTACTTCTTCATCGACGCTTCCCGCGCCGCCAGCTCCTGCTGAATCATGCCGCGCTTGTCCCCGCTCACCCGCGCCAGATCGTCGCTCACATCTCCTAACTGGTCGCTATCCAGCGTCAACTGCGCCTTCGCCACGTCCAGGTCATCGGACTGCACCGTCCCATCCGGGGCCTTGGGCAACTTCGCCGCCGCCGCCAGACGATCCACCGCCGCCTGGTCCTCCTTCACCATCTCCTTCAGGTTCGTAACCTTCTGGGACATCGCCAGCGCGTCGCCCTTCAGCACGGGAGTATCGAGCGCCGCCATCCGCAGCGCCATGGCAAACGCCTGGTCGACCTCATGGTCCGCCAGCCGCTCCGCATTCCTCGCCAGCCGCTTCTCCTCCGCCGAAGTCGCCAGCGCCGCCAGCGCCTGCGCCGTCTGCCACGGCCGTTGATCGACCAGCGTCTCCGCCGACGCTCTGCGCTGGCCCCGCAAAAACGGCAGGTTCGCCATCGCGCCCCGGGTCAGGTAGCTCGCCACCAGAAGCGCCACCAGTGCCGCCGCAGGAACCGCAATCAGAAGTCTCCGCATATCCTTCATCCTTCCAGCCTATATGTTTGCCAACCTCCCACAAGTCCCACAAATTCATATGGCACAAAATCGCCTGCCACCATCTACACTCAATTCATGTGCGGAATTGTTGGTTACATCGGCCCCCAGCCCGTAGTCCCCGTCATCATTGAAGGCCTGCGCCGTCTCGAATACCGCGGCTACGACTCTGCCGGCATCGCCGTAGCGGGCACTTCCAACGGTCTCGAACTCCGCCGCGCCCCCGGCAAACTCCGCAACCTCGAAGCCGTCATCGCCGACTCGCCCATCCACGGCACCTTCGGCATCGGCCACACCCGCTGGGCCACCCATGGACGTCCGACAGAAGAGAACGCGCATCCCCACCGCGACTGCACCAAGACCCTCGTCGTCGTCCACAACGGCATCGTCGAAAACTACCTCGCGCTCAAAAAAGAGCTGACCGCCGCCGGGCACACCTTCGTCACCGAGACCGACACCGAGATCATCGCCCACCTCATCGAAGAAGAGATCAAGCAGGCCCCCGGCATTGTGCTCGAAGAGGCCGTCCGCCGCACCGTCCACCGCCTCACCGGAGCCTTCGCCATTGGCGTCCTCTCCGCCAACGAGCCCAACAAGCTCGTCGCCGCCCGCATGGGCCCGCCCGCCGTCATCGGCATCGGCGACGGCGAATTCTTCCTCGCCTCCGACGTCCCCGGCATCCTCCACCACACCCGCAACATCCACTTCCTGCAGGATGGCGAGCTCGCTGTACTCACCCCCAAGGGCGTCACCCTCACCGACTTCGAAGCCAGGCCTCTGCCATTAAAGGTCCAGCGCATCGCCTGGGACCCCATCCAGGCCGAAAAGGCTGGCTACAAGCACTTCATGCTCAAGGAGATCAACGAGCAGCCCCGCGCCATCCGCGACACCACCTTGGGCCGCGTCTCGCTCGATACCGGCAAGGTCTTCCTCAACGAGATGCAGATCTCCGACGAGGACTTCCGCCGCGCCAGCCAGATCACCATCGCCGCCTGCGGCACCAGTTGGCACTCCGGGCTGGCGGGAAAATTCATGATCGAGCGCCTCGCTAGACTTCCTGTGGATGTCGACTACGCCAGCGAGTACCGCTACCGCGACCCCATCGCCGACCCGCACGCCATCGGCCTGCTCATCACCCAGTCCGGCGAGACCGCCGACACCATCGCCGCCCAGCGCGAGCTGATCTCCAAGGGCAGCAAAACCCTCGCCATCTGCAACGTCGTCGGAGCAGCCGTCACCCGCGAAGCCCAGGGGACGATTACGACGAATGCGGGCCCCGAGATCGGCGTCGCCTCCACCAAGGCCTTCACCGCCCAGCTCACCGCCCTTTTTATCCTCGCACTGCATCTCGCGCAGGTCCGGGGAACCATCTGCGACGCCGAGTCCCTCCACCTCGTCACCGAGCTATCCCGAATCCCCGGCAAGCTCGACCACATGCTCAACCTTACCGGAGCCACCGGCACCTCTGAAGGAGTCGCAGCCTCGAAGCCGGTTCCGGTTCCCGACCGCCGCGCCCACGCGCGTCTGCCTCTTACCCAGCAATGCGAAGAGCTGGCCAAAATCTTCCACACCGCCGACGACTTCCTCTTCCTCGGCCGCGGCATCCACTACCCCATCGCCCTCGAAGGCGCGCTCAAGCTCAAGGAGATCTCCTACATCCACGCCGAAGGCTACCCTGCGGGCGAGATGAAGCACGGCCCCAACGCTCTCATTGACGAGACCCTCCCGGTCGTCTGCATCGCGACCAAAGACCCCAACGATCCCTCGAGCGTCCTGAAGTACGAAAAGACCCTGAGCAACATTCAGGAGGTCACCGCCCGCAGCGGCCGCGTCATCGCCATCGCCACCGAAGGCGACCACGAGATAGGCCAGTTGGTCGAGCACACCATCTACATCCCCCAGGCCCCCGAACTCCTCCTACCCATCCTCGAAGTAGTCCCCCTGCAACTCCTCGCCTACCACATAGCCGTAAGAAGAGGCTGCGACGTAGACCAACCGAGAAACTTGGCCAAATCCGTCACAGTCGAATAGAGTGCGAATTTTCATTACGCTACAATGGAAACGGACAACAATACCGAGAACAGCACAACATTATCCAGAACAGTACAACATTATCGAGTAAAAAGTATGGCAGTCATGAAGTGACGATTGTTGTAGATAATTTTCACTCTGAATCCTTCTGGCTTGTTAATCCTCTCCCTTTCGACGACTAAATGGTTCCGAGTCAGCGGACCGAACCTGGGGTAAGGACGAGTGAGCAGAGCCTGAAAGGTGGGAGTTTTTGCATGTTTTAGAGAATGTTGCTGGCTACAACGATATGTCGCCACCCAGTGCAACGTTATCCCGCCACCCGTTACACTCCCATCTCGCCACGAAAAATCGGCGTGATCTGGACTGCCAATCCAGATCGAGTCCTCGAAAGTCGGACCTGGCTTTTTGCAAACTTGCTCAAAACCAGACTTTTGGGGCACTGCTATGGCTTCGATGAACTTTTACGGTTTGGATGGTGTCTAAAAGTACGAGCGTCCAAGACAATGCTAGGTTCACGACTCGTTCCGCTAATCCTTTTTATCTTCCTGCCAAGTCGCGTCCCTGCTCAGCAGCCACAACCTGCCAGAGGAGCGATGCGGGGTTTTGTGATTGACCATCCGGAGAGGCTGTCAGGATCCTGGGAGGTGAAAGGCGATCACGCTATCTATGGCCTGCATATTCAATTAACCACCAGAGTTGACGGAGCGCCAATCACGCTTATCGGGGTTCAGCAGATTTTTCATAGTGCTTTGATTGAGGTATATGAACGCACAGGTCCCACGCGGAAGGTTGGCGACGGGAGTTGGATTTCAGATCAGTCAGCCCAGCTACTGTGGACCGGCAGGCACCTTGTATTCAAACAGGCGACAACCCAAATTGGTCCGGAAGTACAACTTGATCTCATCTTTGATCCCGTTTCTACCAGTTGGTCCGGGCGTTTCCGTCGTGGCACCTTTGATCGCGCGGTCACACTTCTTCGCCCTCATCCGGAAATTGGGGCTGCCAGAAGCCCATTTGTAGGAACCTGGAGTCGTCCTGCTCCGGGGAATAATAACTGTATCCACATCGTGCAGACTGGGAGCGAGTCACTTGCTGCTTGGTCCGACGACCTTGCAACGCCAGGAGCATCTCGCTATGCGAACGGAATCCAGCCGCCCGTCGAAACCTTCGAACGGTATGGGTCGATTGCTCTTGTCGAGGCAGTATCTCCGAGGGCCGTGTTGATCGAATTGAAAGCACTAACCGCGGGATGTTGCTCGATCACCTATGCAGGCAAGCTCACACCGGACAGGAAGGAGATTCAATCGGGACAGAGCGGAAGTGCGATTCGGGACAATTGGACGCGGATGAGGGGAGACTCCTGCGTCGCCGCCCAACGCTGAGGTTCCCGGCAAACGGGGCCTGACCAAGTTCGAATCTCCCGCGCATGCCTTCGGCGCGGATGAGATTTTGAATACTCTCCCGGCAACCAATCGAGTGGCGGCATATCGTTGTACTGGGTGGCGGAATCATTGCATTCAGCAAATGTCCCACGGACTTCTTTGGCAATCAATGCTGGACTGTCATGCTGATCCACTGCGCGAGAAATGGGTCTTCGAAGCGCACCCGGACTTTCCCGACACTTCAGTCGTCCCAGAGGATGTTGCGGTTATACAGCGCACGCTGAGTGGAGCGCGGCAAATGGTAAGTTGCTTGCGAAGTGGACAATCTCGCACGTCTATTTTGGCGCAGAGATAGTCCGATAGAGTTCCACTGGCTCCATACAGAACGCCGAAAAGCCTAGTTCGTTTATCTCTTTCCAGTCGTTGCCAGCCTTCCGATTCGCCGTAAATTTCGTCCAATGTTTGTCACACCCCTTGCAAAGCTTCACTTCTACGGCTGATGAGAATGACGCAGAAGCACGTTCATTTGTGCCGAGAGTAGCGTGGACGAGAACCGAGTGCTGAAGCCTCCCAAGCCTCATCTCTGTGAGGACGTTATTAGTCGCCTCTTGCATCTCTTCGGCGGATCGGAAATACCTCGTCTGGATGCCCTTACTGTTCAGGTACAGCCTGCAATCATCGCAATAGGTCATGGATGTCAGATACGCGTAGATCGCGAATCCGCCAATGAGGAAGCCAGCAATCTGTACAAGCGCGAATAGGTAACCGGCTGCACCGATCTCGACACCTGTTCCGGTCAGGTGCCCACTCATCCCGAAACGGAGTGAGGTGTGGGCGATTGTGTAGGTAAGGAAATCCCCAAATGAGATGGAATCTTTCAATGCCTGACCACCAACGGTCATAAGAGAATAATCAAGCCACTGGATAAAGAAGAACATTGCAGCCGAAGAAGCCAGAATTAAAGCAAGCAAACCACGGCCGGGACGATGGTTCACCAACCTAGCGCCGAGCAAGTATCCACTGGCAGCGATCATGCCTGAGCAAATAGCTCCGACCGGAATCACAAACCACAAAGTGAAGCTATATAGAGCGTGGCCCCACCGTAATTCGATCATCACGAGAAGCGTCACGTGCCTCATCCACCGCCTTGTGTGATCCTGCGTGAACTGGATATTCAAAAGCTGCGAGAGAGCCGTACTTTGATATTTCTTTGACAAAGCCAGACTCAGCTCGTTCATTCGGACATTTCCGCCTGCTACGCTCGCGAAGCCAAATTGATACAGACGGTGCAGATAGGCGTCGCGCAGGAATTTCCGATTAAGGCACTGTTGTGGGTGGTCAAGCAGCCATTGAGCTTGTTGGCTCAGCCAAAGTAGCGTAGCGCGATCTTGGGCTCGGAGGCTCGCTCCTCTTCTGCAGCCGCGGATAGCGTCCTCTGCAGAGATATAGTTGCTTGCTAATGCCTTGCCCCGAGGAATTGACGTATAGCCGAGCTCTGTTCCATGACGATGACATACGTGGACGCAAGGAAGCTGATGGGAACGCCGCCAATAGGTTTCTCCCCCGTCCTCGATGGCACACTCGAGACAGAGGCGCAAGAAGCGTGGATATTTGTTTGATCCATTACGAGAGGAAGTGAAGAAAGCTCTCGCGTTGGAGGGCTGCCCCTCCATTGCGTGTAATACATTTCTGTACTCAGCGGGGTAAGAAAAGGCGAGAAGTAAGGGAACGCAGTGGTTTGCCCGACCAAGTAGTCGATAGTTATTCCGAATTCTTCCGGAATCTGGTTCGCGAGATACCGCAGACGACAAGGAATATCCACCATGTCGTAGGCAATCGCGACTCCGAAAAGGCCTCGAGAGACTGCTCTACCAGATCGAAGGCCAACCCGTCTTTTGTATTGGCAGGCCAGACTATACAGGTTTTCATCGGGCCGTTTGCTGGGGAAGTGACCGATCATATCGCACGCTGGATATCGAGCAGACGCTTATCGACCGAAGCAGCTACCTATCGTGATGAGATGCTCGATTGGAGGTGTGGTGATGCAAGCCGAGCGGTGCAGGACATCGATAAGGTCGATCGCGATCCGCTTTGCTCGTTCGTCAGCGCACGCCTGAACTCGATCGCGTGGCGGAAGTTCGTGACGTTGTCTTTGCGGATCAGGCGAGTAGGCAAAATTGGGGCACGACACTTAGTGCTCGACGGCTTCGGGCAATCGCGGTTGGCAAAAATGGCGCACAACCCAGGTCTTGGCGGTTCTTTTAAGTCCTTTGGATCACGGCATAGAGTAGGCGGAATTATTATTCAGTTTCATCTTCTAAAGATGATGATGAATCATCAACAGCCACAAGTCGGTCGACCGTTGATCGCTAATTTCTTTATTGCGCGGCCGGCTGGCTTGGGGTAGCAGCCGCTGTTGTTGGCGCACCGGTGGGAATCCATATTAAATTCATAATAACTTGGGTATCATCCACTGGCGGACAATGGCGAGAATCTTTGCCTTGGCAAAAAGGATCACCATTTTTTTGCTTGGCGATAAAGAGAAACTTATTTATATATCCTCCGTTTTGTCCAATCTGTTCTGAGTCGCCAAAGCTCTGGCTCGTGATGTTCTGTAATTGCTCTGCAGACATATCTTTCATAATCGTTCCCGCCGCTTGAGTAAATCCGCCACCCAAAATTGCCACGCCTTGGGTAAATCCGGGCCCAAAGAATGGCTGTATAGCGCTCCCCATAGTTGCCAGAGCCAACACGCTATTGAAAAATATCGCCCGTCCGCCAGTTAGTTTTCTATCCGTTGAGTACTCAGCAGTAACATGAGACAGCGAATAGGGAGTTAACTTATTTGGCCCGTTTTTAGGGCTGATCGTAATTCCTGCAAGAGGAACTACGATCGCATGAGCACATTTATTCACAATAGCAAGCTGTACGACGTGGAAATTCGCTTGAACCCCATTTCCATACTTGTTTTTTACCTGGTCCTTAGGCATAAAACTGTATTGACTTACAATGTCGTTTGGACTGCAACTAGATCCCAATGGAGAACTCGATACCGACTGAGCAGCATATGAAAGAGTTACTTGTTCAAGTTGGTAGCTTTGGTCAGCCGTGAACTCCGCACGAATATTAGTGGCAGACGAGCTAATTACAGTTATAGCTATGGGGTTTCCGTTGCTTATGGCAGGAAATACCAAAATGCGTGGAGGATCATTTGCCGGTAGTAAGCCGGTCCCAACAATTTCGATCAGCACAATTTTCGGTAGAACCAGACTGATTGGTTTGATCGAATAGATTGACACTCGTGATGGCGGCTTGGGACCAGCAGAAGCTTGGACCTAGCAGGCCAACGCAGCAAAAGAGAACAAACGATTTAATACTGATATGAGAAGAGAAAACCGCTTGCCTATGCGTCTCAAAAATTTTCACCATGCCCTCGCTTTGATCAAAGATAGATACAGGTAGCGTCATATCGACCAATTTGCTGGTGCGATAATTGGCTATAAATTTTGTATCTACCAGAATCTAGGTAAATGGAAAATATCTTGGAATAGGTAATGCTCAACAGGGGCCCGTTCACAGACATCGCATGCCGAAGGCATAAAACTCGATCTATCTATTTCCCTAGGTGACGAGTACGCCGGATAATATAGATGTTCTTGTCCCCTGTCAACAGATAAAACGATGGGCAAGAGCCGGGTGCCCACCCTAACCTCTAACCCACCCCAAACGCTTGGGTGCCCCATCCTTCGCGTCGTTTGGCCATGCCTACCGGCCTCAAACGGGGTCCCCGCCAGCTTCGCTCGTGGGGTGTTCAACCGCTACCAGCAATCCAAGCACTTCCACTTCATCACCTTCAGTCAGCAAGCCAGTCACCCTTGAGACTTTCTGCCTTTGCCGTACCAATAACGTTACTTCCATAAACATTTTATTGCTTCGATACTACTGGAGTAGGGAATTGGGAGGAGCGATCGTGATCCAGTGGCATGAGGCTGGAGAAAGCCCGAATATCGAATCGTCATGCCAGATAGAGTGGACCGAATTAGATGGCGGACGAGATTGCTATCGGTATCTGGGTATCAAGTCCACGGCAACGGCAGATGAGATTAAGCGGGCCTATTGGAAGCTGGCAGCACATTTACATCCAGACCATCAGCCGAGCGATCTGAGAGCTGGCGCGGAGGCGCGCATGAAGGAACTCAACGCGGCTTATGCACTGCTTCGATATCCCCACCGACGAGCCATCTATGATGCAGAACTCTCGGGTAAGACCTACGTCTGATTTTGTGGATCTCCGGCCGGGCGGACGCTTCGACCGCCATGAGGCCATCCAGGGCTGGTCGCAGAAGCGATTATCCGAAGCTCGCGTCCTTGTCGTTGGGTGTGGTGCTCTGGGAAATGAAGCTCTTAAAAACCTGGCGCTGCTTGGAGTCGGAGAGATCGGCCTCATCGACTTCGATGTGATTGAACTCAGTAATCTGTCCCGATGTGTCTTCTTCAGAGAAGAAGATCTGGGCGAACTCAAAGCTGTCGTAGCGGCGAAGCGCATTCGAGAACTCAATCCGTCGGTAAACACGAGAGCGCTTGTTGCGAACATAATTACCGAAGTCGGCGCAGGATTTCTGGAGACGTTTGATGTTGTCCTGGGATGCCTCGACAACATTGCAGCCCGGTACAAGCTGAATCGACTGTGCAGGATGGCGCATGTTCCCTGGCTCAATGCGGGAATCGATGCGTTTTGCGGCCAGGTAAGTCTCTTCCATCCGGATGAAAATGCCTGCTATGAATGCAGCATGACCGCCTCGATGTGGCAGCGCATGTACGAACGCAACTCCTGTCTGCAGCCGGTGGCGCTCAAACCAAAACTGCCCGTTGCGACAACGACGATCCTTGCATCGCTCACTGCTGCCCTGCAGGTACAGGAGGCGATCGCGCTGCTGAAAGAGTCCGCCCAATCGCAGCCATGGCCGCGGCTTGCTGCCGGAGAACAACTGTCGATCCGAGTCAGCCCTTACGAGATGGCGGTTTTGCGTCTGAAGAGAAGCACGGAATGCATGGCACATTGGGAGGCCGCGCCCGCGATGCACCTCTCCGCCGTTGTAGCGGACACGATCGCAGCCGATCTGCTGACGCAGAGTGGAATGGAAAGTTTTGAGGTTGACTGGGACATTGCCAAATCGTTGGAGTGTCCGAAGTGCGGGACAGAAGAGACCTCGTTGCCGGCGTGGACCATCAAGGATTCCGATCTGACATGTCCGCAATGCCGTCAGCAGCGAAGGCCGCATTGGACGAATCGGATTGAACGAAACAGCATTCTGTCAGAAAGCACCCTGGCACAACTTGGAGTTCCTGAGTGGGCACATTTCCGGATGGCATCCCGGGGCGGGATCGTACGCCACGCTAAATTGATCTCAGAGAAAATGGACCTGAAGACTTCGTATCGGAGAAGTTCCACATGAATACAATCTGCGTCACCGTCTCAATGTACGATCGCAGTCGCCTTGCTGCCGTCACTCTTCCCGGCACAACAACGGTTGGCGAACTGATGGAGCAGTGTTCGGCGCGGTGGGCATTGCCTACGGCGTCGTTTGTCTTTCGCAACGTCGGCTCCAACGAACTCCTGCTGGAGAGTGATTCGTTATGGGAAGCGGGCGTGCGAGATCGCGCTGAATTACAGATCTTTCCTGTTGTGGAAGGAGGTTCAGGTGATCAACCGCGTTCGTGAGCGTCGCCTCGAAAGCGACTTTATAGCGGCACAAGCGGTTGTCCTGGCTTCGAGGCAGCGAATCGTCATTGAAGAGTCCTTTGGATCTCCGCCCGAGTCGTACCATTTTTTATTTCGCTGCCGTAGCGTGTCCAAGCTCGTCTCAGACGTCGCCTCGTATCGGGAAGAGCACAGGGTCAGCATTCAATTTTCTTCCGGCTATCCGGCGCAACCTCCCTTTGCCACGATGCTGACTCCTGTCGTCCATCCGCATATCTGGCCGAATGGAACGTTGTGTCTTGGAAGCTGGAAGCCTGGTGAAAAGCTGGACAGCCTGCTGCAACGCATCGGTTCGATTCTGATCTACGATCCTGCTGCGCTTAACTGGCGCAGCGTCGCGGATGATGCTGCGACACTATGGGCAAAGCGGAATCTGGACATCTTCCCCCTCGATCAGCCCTTCTTTTCGGCTGTTCCATTCCAGATGCTGAGTACAAGGTGAACTCATGGTGTCAGGCCTTGACTGGCAGGAATTGCATCCTGACGAATCTTTGCCGGTGGCTTCTCCCGAGACTCTGCGTCTCGTCTCGCAACTTTCCAAGCACCCGGATGCAGAATGTCTTGTGATTCTGCCTGGCGCTGTATTTGAAGGAATGCTGCGGCACCTGAAAGGTGATTGCACGGTGGAGCGAATCGGGATTTTAGTGGGTCGTCCATGCAGAAGACCATCCAGCAGGCAGCTACTCGCCTGCGTGGATGCAGCGCTGCCAGTCGAAGACGTCGATGCGACTCGCACCAGGGTCTCGATACAGAAGCAGCGCTGGACGGATGTATGGAAAGGACTGACCTCACGCCCGGGAAGCCGTATGATCGGCTGGTATCACAGCCATCCTGATCACGGCGTCTTTCTTTCTGCCGTCGACCGCAAAACGCAGGCGCTGTGGTTTGTGCAGCAATGGAATGTCGCTATTGTGGTTGACCCGATTCGCGGAGAGCATCAGGCGTTCACAGGTGCCGATGGGATAGCAGCTCCTATGCTGCTCGTCTAAGTGGCGACTTTCTCTGGAAGGGAAACCTGTATCAGGAGCGCCGCTCCAGGTTCACGGTCGCTCCACAATGGATGCAGCAACCGCGGTGATAATCCCGCAGCCACTGTACGCTGTCCTCCCTGTAGGCGAGACCGCAAACACAGGACACCACGGACTCGCCGGCTTCGAAAGGCATTCCGTCTACGGGGTCGGCATAGGGAAGGTCTTCCGCGATTGTAGAATGAACCGTGTCAGGGGCTGTTGCCGCCAAAACGGACGGAGCAACGATGGCTTCAAGAGGACCCTCTTCGCACTGGTCAGCAAAGGCTGATGAAGACTCTTTAGTTGTAGTTTCCGGATCTGTTCCCAGGTCCACGGTACTCTGCTGATCTAAAGCGGGAGAACGGACCTCTTCCGCACGCCGCCGCGCCGCGACGATCATGCGATAGATCATGCAAGCCAGCACCGCCAGAACGAGCATAATTGCCGTGAGCAACAGTGTCTGCACGGAAGATTCCCTCTCAACTCAATTTCGTAAGCCTCTTCGACTACCGAGCTTTGGATCTATGTCCATGTGTTTTCAGTCGAATCGGCCTGTGATCCATAAACAATTAGTTGTATTGACGGAGGGTGACCTTCTCATTATGATCATCCCACAAAACAAGATGGCCCTCCCGAGGCAAGTGCTCTTTCACAGTATCGTATGCTGCTGCGTACTTAGCGGATGTTCTGCAGTCATGAAGCCTGTGCGAACCGCGTCACATACCACGGGAGAAATAAGTCTGAATATAACGATCGATCCTGAGGTGAATGATAATTCTCCTATCGCTGTTGATGTTGTAGTTGTCAGCGATAAGAGTACCTTGAAAGAGCTTTCTGCACTTACCGCGCAGGCTTGGTTTGAAAAACGAAAGACGTTGTTGCGGATGCAACCGTCTGAGATTCACCTTTCTTCCTGGGAATGGGTTCCAGGCCAGGAAGTCGCAACTCTGAAGATTCCGCATACAGGAATCTCAGATGGAGTTCTTCTCTTTGCGAATTACGCTTCCACAGGTGATCACAGTAGCATTCTTCCCAGAAATGGCACCATTGACATTGCGTTCGGTGCAAAGGACTTCAAGATCCTGCCCCGTCGCTGAACACTTTATGCTGAGAGAGCACTGTGCCTTACATCTCCTTAAAGCAAATTCCAGATGTCATTTCCTGGCACGAAGGAATGTTGCTTACTCCCGAGCACTTCGAAGAACTGACCTTCCGCCAGGAAGACCTGTTGCAGTACCATGCGGCTTCTCTTCCATTCAATTGGGGAGTTTCGCGCCTTTCCGTGGATGAAACCCAGTTGATGCAAGGCCGCTTTACCTTGCTCGATCTTGAAGCGTTGATGCCCGATGGACTTCCGATTTGGGTCGACAGCCAGGGGCTTTCACAGCCCGCGCTCGATCTTGAATCGCTGGAAGCCTCCTTCCGGCAACAGCCCTTTCTGGTCTATCTTGCGGCTGTGGCGCACGAAGCTGGTTCAAAAGGTGGACGCGATCTTCGTTATGCTGCTGTTTCGGATGGGGAGCAGACTCAGGGAACATCCGTTGACGAAGAAGAGATCGAAGGTGGTGTGATTCCGCGCCTGCGACCGCGCTTCCATCTCATCGCATCGCATACGCCTCTCTCAGAAAAATACGTCAGTATGCCTATCGCACGCATTGGCTTTCGCAATAATGTCTGGGCGCTGATGGACGACTATGTCTACCCTCTGCAGCGGGTCTCCGAAGATTCGCCTATAGGCAGGCAATGTGCCGGGGTGCTTCGCCGCGTTCGCGAGCTTGCAATGATGATGCAGGATCAATGGCGTAATTTTTCAGCGCAGGAGCGTCTCGAAGCGCAGAGGGCTCAACCTGCTGCTGTGCGTAGCCTGGTTGCAGGGCTTCCATTGTGTGAGGCTCTCCTGTCGGCGCAGGTCACACATCCGTTCCAGCTTTACCTTGCATTTTGTTTGCTGGCAGGACACATTTCAAGCCTCGCATCTGAACCTGTTCCACCGGTATTTCCGACCTATCGCCACTCTGACCCCATAGCCAGTTTTGCCGCGGTCCATCGCTATATCGATCAGGTTTTGAGCGAGTGCGATTCCCAGGAGTACCTTGGAATTCCATTCCAGTATCAGGAGGGAATCTTCAGTCTCCTCTTTGCGCCTGAGTGGAAAGGGAAGCACCTGATTCTCGCCTTGCGTGCACAAAAAGAGAATGAAGCCACGCTCGCCACCTGGTGCGAGAGCGCATTGATCGGCTCACGCAAGCTGCAGGAAAGCATGCGCGATCGAAGAGTACTTGGTGCAAATCGTTCCCGTACCCAGAGTGAGCGTGGGCTCTTTTCCGGAGCAGGAACGGTTCTGTTTCATTTAGACGAAGACAACGGATACATCTTGGCCGAAGAGCCGCTTGATATTGTCAGCGGCCCTTCATCAGAGCGGGCGCATACTCCCGTTGAGATAACTCTCTACATTTATCAAGGCAAATAACCGCCGCACGAGTATAGATTTCAAGAGTTTTTTGGTCGAAGGATGATCGTGAAACGCAACGCTGCTCCTGAAAATTCGGTTCTGCTGATGCAGTTTCGTCAGTTTGCCAGCGAACTCATCCGCCTCAAGCAGATTGTCGAACAGAAATACCCGCTCGACAGCACAGCGGATGCAACGATCGGAAGTGCCGCGCAGACGGCCACGCCCCCTGCCCCCGGTGCGGCAACCGAGGAGGCCTCATCTGTCCCGGCGGCCCGTCCCCGATCAGAGGACGAGGCTGAATCGGACAAGATACGGCAAAGCCTGCTTGGAATTCTGGGGCAGCAATCGTTTCGTGTGCATGAACTGGGAGGAACTTTTGGCTACGGCCTCTATCGGGAAGCTGAATATGTTATGGCTTCTCTGGCCGACGAAATCATGCTGAATGCCCAGTGGCGCGGAAAAGCCCACTGGCAACTGCTCGAAGAGGAGCTCTTTCACTCTCACGCATCAGGCGATCTGTTCTTCCGGAAGATCGACAGGCTGCTGACTGGCGATGCCAACTCATCTGCCGAGTTGGCTACGATTTACTTCCAGGCACTTGCTCTCGACTTTCGCGGCAGATACCGGGGAGATGACCCAAATAAAAGCATCGAGCGCTATCGCCGCCGGCTCTACGGCTATATCTATCAGCAAGCGCCAGAAGATTTACCCCAATATCCTTTTTTCTCGCAGAACTATCAAATTGAGGTTGATGACGAAGCGGGGCGACGCCTGCCCAGTCCCCACATGTGGTGGTTCGTCCTGTCTGGAATTGTTGCAGTCTGGCTGGTTGCCTCTACCTTGGTCTGGCAACAGATCTCGGGCCCGATGCAGAAGCACATTCGCGCGGAAAAGTATTCGATCTCCAGTTCGGGGGATCTCCCTTGATCTCCCAAACTCCAAGCTTTAATACCGTTGCCATCGCATTCCTTTCCATAGGGGCAATTCCCTTGTTGTGGGCGTGTCTCATTGTGCTTCTGGTGATGCTTCTTCTGCTCATCGTCTTTCTTCTCTGGCAGGCAAAACATGCAGCTTCCCCTAAATCCAAAGACGACACGAGCAAGGTAGATGGTTCCGTAAAAGCAGGAAACGCCGAGGTCGCAGCCGCTGAACTGTCGGGCAGCTTTTCCGGAGCAATGCAAACGCTTCGCTCACGGGTTCCGGGACGAGATTTTCGCTACAGCGTTCCGTGGTTTCTTCTGCTTGGGCTCCCGGGTTCAGGAAAGAGCAGTCTTCTCGCCGAATCCAGTCTTGCCATGTCTCTCGACGAGCAAGTAGAGGTTGAAAATGGGGCTGGCATCGCCTGGAATTTCTTCGGAGACGGCGTCGTCATCGATGTCGGTGGCTGGTGTTTTGGGCCAGACAGCGGTTCGGTCAGCGCATGGCGGCGGCTTCTTCGCCTCTTTGTCAACCACAGGCCGGAGCGCCCGCTGGACGGCATAGTTCTCACGATGGCTGCAACGGATCTAGTCGGTGCTGAAGCGCTTTCTCCTACTGCGCTGATCGAACGCGGCACGTTGCTGCAACAGCGGCTTCGCCAGCTGACTCAGATTATTGGCTTTCATCTTCCCGTGTACTTTGTGCTCACCAAGTGCGATGCCATCAGAGGATTCTCTGAGTTTGCTAACGAACTGGACAGTAGTCAATTTGAGCAGATCTTTGGGTGGTCGAATCCTTACAAGGACAGCCAGCTATTCCAACCCGAATGGATCGACGAGGCCATTAACTCCATGCGGGTCACGTTGGAACGCGTGCAAAGTAGCCTCTTTGCCATCCACGACCCAACACCCGACCGTCAATCGATGTTTCTTTTCCCCGGGAGCCTGTACGCTACCGTTCCTTCGTTGCGCCTCTTCCTCTCTCGCGTAATGCGAAGCAGCGGAGATACTCCAGCGCCTATGTTCCGCGGTATCTATTGCTGCGGATCAACTCAGAGTGGCATCGGGCTTGCTCCTAAAACGATGGAGCTTGTGCCCGTTTCACAACCTGCAGGTAATTCTTCGCAAAACTTCGGCCAATATAACCAGGAACAATCTGGACTATCATGGCTTCCCAATCTGCTTGAGCCCTGGCTGCGCTCTAATCTGCAGATAGCGTTCACGCACGATCTCTTTTTCCGTAAGATTTTTTCAGAACATAACCTTGCGGTTCCGCTCTCTCATTTTTTTGCAGTACGCGACAGGATACGACTCATATTGCAGCTTGCGTGCTGCCTCGTCGCGGTCATTCTTATTGTTGGCACGGCTGTGGCTTCCCGGCGCCTCAGCCGCGAGCGCGACAGGCTTGCGCCTCTTCTGTCCAGAATCGAGAGCGACCTTCAACATCCTCCGCAGTTTACTCTCGACGCTTCCTCGACCAAGGATCATCCCGGCGCCGATGATCTGCTCAATGCCATGGCCGACTTTCAGTCCGATGGCTTTCACTCTGTGTTTCTTCCTGCTTCATGGGCTACCAATATTGATAGTCACGTTCAAGAGGTCATCGGGCAAGCCTTTCACGTGCTCGTGCTCCAGCGCTTTTACCAGGGCCTTGAACAAAGAAGCCGGCAGCTGACGAATTTAAACCAGAGTCAGCTTCCCGATGCCGCTCTCGCGCCAAGCGATCCTGGTATTCCGCCGGCAATGAAGCTCGAACGGCTACCGGAATATCTCCAGATGCAGGAGTTTCTCCGCCGCGTGGGAGAGCTCGATAAAAATATTGCGCTTTACAACACGCTGAGCCGGCGAAATTCCGATGTTTCACTTCAGACCGTCGTCAATGTCGATAGTTATCTTCATAACCGCACGCAGCAAGTCTCAATCGATGAAGGTGCAAATCCATACTTTCAAGAGGCCGTCCGCGCTGCGGACTGGAAGCCATTCCTTTACAGCGAACCCATGCGGCAACAAATGTCCGCGAAGATGCAGCAACTCGTTGCCGCACTCTACTCTGCGTGGATCGAACATAACCCAACGCGCAGAAACACGGAGGCTCTCGTAGCGGCCATCGGAACTCTCAGCACGCCCGGGACGCATAGCTTTCAGGATTTGACAAACGTTCAGCGCAGCTTTGACAGAACACAGAATACTTACGATGATCCGGAACTCCGGTGGGCTGCTGCAGATCAGATACAGTTGCCCGGCGCATTGGCTGCCGTGACCACGAACGCCGCAAGCGCTTCGCCATTCTTCGAACCGTGGCTAAAGAACTGGATGCTTGATCTCGCGGACGTCGATTTCCGAAGGCTCGCGGCTGCGCTCGATGATGCACAAACTCCGCTTACTGGCGATGTCGCCGCTGTTGTCGATGGCAAACTTCAGCTAAGTGATCGTTCGCAGGACATGCAGACCGCCATCGAGAATCTCCTGAGCTTGCCTTTCATGTCGGGAACGTCAGGATCGGTCAATCTGATACAGCCACGCAATGGGCGCATTACCTGGAATAAAGCTACTCTCAACACAGCGACAACGCTCCCACTGAGCTACGAACGCTATCTGGCGGAAGACCTTGGTCAGGCTCCGGCTGCCCTGCGCAACACGCTGGGCCGCATCGCCGCCAATCAGCTCACTCACTCCTTGCAGATCGCGATTGTAGAGTCGGAACAGCCTGCAGATGGTGGAGCAGGCAGCATAGAGCAGGCGCAGGCATTCAACGACGCGGCCCCCTCTATAGAAACTTTAATCGCCAGCCTTCAGCAATATGACCTCGATATACCACTGTCACAGTTGCGCCAAGTCTCAACAAGTCAGGCCTCGGCGATTTTACTGGAGCTTGATCACGACCTGGATCGCAGCGGACCTTACGGAATATCGACTGCCGCGTTTAGCCAATGGAATGGCGATGAGCCGGCAACAGCCCAGCTTTTTGACGCCCCGACCCCGGATGCCCTTGCAGCTTATCTGTCGGCACAACGGGAAGAAGTTGAGTCTCTCAACACTGCGGCCGTGCCACTTGTACGCTTTCTCTCCGCGTATAGTTCGGCGCTTTCGCCGTCATCAACTCTTGTCCTGAAACGTTGGCAAGCTATCGGTAGGGCACTGAATCAGTACAACACCAAGAAGCCGGGAAATTCAGTTCAGTTGCTTGAGAATTTTGTATCCACTGGCGTAGACAAAGTACTTCCCTCCAACGGATGCAGTCACGAGAGCTTGGCACGTAGCCTTACAAAGCGGCCAGACTACTTTGTGCTGGCGGCCTCGCAGCTTCGTGAAGGCCTTTATCTGCGTTGCAATGCCCTCTTGGCAGAAAATATTGAAACATCCTATTCCCGCTTGCGCGGTCATTTTAATCGCGATCTTGCCGGGTTGTTTCCCTTTGCTCCGCTGTCGGTTTCCTCCTTGAACGAGGCCGATCCTCAGGCGGTTTACGACTTTTACCGGCAGTACGATACCTCTGCCGACCTCTTCAATACTGGGTTGAAAGGGCCGAATCAAAACACGAGCGAAAACTTTCTCGCCATGCTTCGCGATTCACGCCCATGGTTTGCCTCTGTTCTTACGACAGCATCCAGTGGGGAGCCGATCTCCCTTGATATCGTTCCGCAATTGCGCGTAGACCGGGAAAATGAGATAGGCGGCAATCAGATTATCAGTTGGACTCTCCAGGTAGGCAATACCGCTTTCCGCGGCAATGACGCCCCGACGAAGATACGTTGGCACTACGGCGATCCTGTGAGCCTCACCCTGCGTTGGGCAAAAGACTCCCCTTTCGTTCCGGCGAATATTCCTTCCTCAACAAGTAGTCCGTCGCCTCAGATTAATGGAGACAATGTCTCATGGACCTTCAAGGACGCCTGGTCGCTCATTCGCTTTGTCCAGACCTTTTCCAGCTTCGATGGCTTGAATTCGATAAGTCCCGGATCGGCAGGCAGTCGGCCATTTGTACTTGGCTTTAATATTCCCGAAGTGGCGGCTTCCACTGTTTCCACAAAGTTACAGAATCAAACCGTTACATCGGCGCGAGTGTTCATCCGTCTTCTTATTTCACCTCCCGGAGGTAAGGAGACGATTACAGAGGCTGATTTTCCTGCCCTCGCGCCCCCACTTTCCCCACCTCAACCGAAACAGACGAAAGCCCGATGATGGACATCTCTCTCTCAAACCCGATCGATATCCCTAACGAGACGCTGCTCCAGCCTATCGATTCGACATCGCCTGCCGGAAACTATCTTCGTTACGATCCTCTCTACGACCGAATCGCTCAGGCGCGCCACGCCGAAGATGCATCTCTACCGCAAGGTGTCTGGCAGCGTCCCACACAACAGGCCAATTGGCCTCTTGTCGCAGAGCTATGCGCGGAAGCACTGACCTATCGCTCCAAGGACCTGCAAATTGCGCTATGGATGACGGAAGCATGGCTGCATCTTGAGGGCATCGCTGGCTACACAAAAGGATGCAATCTGATCCTGGGCCTTCATCAACATTTTGCGGTCACAATGCATCCCGTACCCGAGCCTCCTACCGGAGCTACACTCGACACGATCACCCTGCCTCTGAACCCGGCAGATTCTTCTGTCGAACACCGCGCGAATCTCATTCAGTGGCTCAATGAAAAGCTTTCCTTGCAAGTTAAGCTACTACCGCTCACTTTACCTTCAGCAGCGAGTGGCGCGGCCCCATTTTCGCTTGCCGATCTGGAGGCAGCGCTTCACCAGGATCAACTACAGAGAAGGCAAAATTCTGCTGCACAAGCGGTAACTGGCGTGAACGCCTTCGAGCGCAGCGTTGCCCTGACTCCGTTGAATGCTTTAGCTGCCAGGTCGATGGAAATTCAACAAGCCATCGAGGTCACAGACGCCCTGGATCAGATATTTGATGCCTGCTACGGTTCCGCGAATGGAGGACTCCTTATGCTCAAGGACATATTGCGGCGAATGGAACTGGCTATTGCCCCCGCACTTCCTGAGATGCAGGAATCAGAACTGGATCAGGACAGTACAACAGAGTCGCAGATGTTTGACCATAAGCCCGATTCGACATTATCCACGGTGACTTATGTGCCCTCTTCAACATCGCGTATGACCTCACGTTACTCGGATTCCTCCACCGTATCCGAGTACGGAACAACTATTCAGAGCCGCGAAGACGCCTATACGCGGCTAGCAGAAATATCGGAATTTCTGAGTCAACTTGAGCCCCACAGTCCTGTCCCTTATCTGCTTCAACGTGCTATTGCGTGGGGCGGTATGAATTTGAGTGAGCTTTTACCCGAGCTGTTACATGACCAGGTCGCATTGAAAGAAGTAGCAATTTTGCTTCGCCTTGATGGAAGTAACCACAATTTACCGACTAAATAACAAGGAGTATTCCCATGGCAGAAAGTACACAGCATAAGCTTGACCGAGTTCGTCCACCTCGAGTGCAGATCACCTATGACGTCGAGATAGGCGGTGCAATTCAGAAAAAAGAACTGCCGCTTGTCGTCGGCATTCTTTCCGATCTGTCTGGCGCAACCGCTAACCCCATCACGATGAAGGATCGCAAGTTCATCGAGATTGATCGCGATAATTTCAACGAAGTCCTCAAATCGATTGGGCCGACCATTTCGAACTCAGTTGCAAACCATATCGATAAGGCTCAAAGCTCGCTGCCTGTCAGCCTCAAATTTGAGAGTATCGATGACTTCACTCCTGCAAATCTTGTTCAGCAGATCGAGGGGCTTCGCAAGCTGCTTGATTCTCGGAGCCACCTTAATGACCTTCTGGCAAAGCTGGACGGGAATGATTCTCTCAATCAAACTCTCCTCGACGTAGTTTCCAAGCCTGAGGAACTAAAGCAGTTGAAGGCAAGCAACAGCACGGAAGAGGAGGCCACTCATGCCTGAAGCAACCCCTGGAACCACTACCTCCGCCCCGCCGACAGTGATGGATCGCGTCATCTCCGAGGGCCGCATCGTACGTGACGACTCGCAACGTCCATACGCCATGACACTGATCTCAGAGTATGCAACGCAGGTGCTCGATGAGGGAATGACGGTCAACAAACACAGCGCTGTCGCCGGCATCAAACAGCGCATCGCTGAGATCGATCAGACCGTCAGCGATCAACTCAACGCAATTATGCACTCGCCGGAATTCCAGAAACTCGAAGCTGCGTGGCGCGGGCTGCATTACCTTGTCATGAATACTGAGACAGGTAACATGCTCAAACTCCGTCTTCTCAACGCTACAAAAAAAGAGTTACTGTCGGATCTTGAAAAGGCTACGGAATTCGATCAAAGCGCTCTTTTCAAAAAAATATACGAAGAAGAGTATGGCACCTTCGGCGGCAATCCGTTCAGCGTGCTCGTAGGTGACTATGAGTTCGGTCGAATTCCGCAGGATACCTCCATGCTGGAGCAGATCTCTCACGTCGCAGCCGCTGCTCACGCTCCTTTCCTCACGGCTGCAAGTCCCAAACTATTCGACTGGGACAGCTTTACCGAACTCGCAGTGCCACGTGACCTCGCCAAGCAATTCGAGTCGACTGAACTGATCAAGTGGCGTGCCTTCCGGGACTCCGAAGATTCCCGCTACGTCACTCTCACCTTGCCTCATGTTCTCCTGCGTTTGCCGTACGGCCCCAAGACCGTTCCGGTCGATGAGTTCGATTTCGTCGAAGATGTCGATGGCAAGGATCACTCCAAGTATCTTTGGGGCAACTCCGCTTATGCTCTGGCGCAACGCATTACTGATGCTTTTTCCAAATATCAGTGGTGTGCAGCCATCCGGGGCGTGGAGGGAGGTGGGTTGATCGAAGGCCTGCCCGCCCATATCTTCGAGACCGAAGATGGTGACCTCGCCATGAAGTGCCCAACGGAGGTCTCGATCACGGACCGTCGTGAGAACGAACTCAACAATCTTGGCTTCGTCGCCGTATGCCATCGCAAAAACAGCGATCAGGCCGCCTTCTTTGGAGGCCAGACCGCTAACAAGCCGAAGTTGTATAACACCAACGAGGCCAATGCGAATGCGCGTATCTCGAGCATGCTTCCTTATGTTCTTGCAGCGTCTCGCTTCGCCCATTACATCAAGGTCATTATGCGCGACAAAATCGGCAGCTTCATGACCAAAGACAACGTAGCCGCCTATCTCAACACCTGGATTGCTGACTACGTGTTGCTTAACGATGACGCATCCCAAAGCGTCAAGGCCTCATATCCTCTGCGGCAGGCACGCATTGATGTCTTTGAAATTCCGGGCAAACCTGGCAGCTACAGCGCCGTCGTCTTCCTCAAGCCCCACTTCCAGTTGGACGAGCTGACAGTCTCGATCCGCCTGGTAGCTGAGCTTCCGGCTCCGGCCAAGTAATCTCTCTAATCCGCGGCGTCCGCAATTGTGGACGCCGCTTCACACACATGGCGTTCCTTAATTGCGGGACGCCATACAGAAGGAGAACGACCAATGGATGTATTAATCCTTGATTGCGGTGCCATTAAAGGCGAATCCACTCTTGCGGACTACAAGGACATGATAGAAATTCTGTCTTTTAGCCACGGTGTCGCTCAACAGATAACCGGCGATCAGAGCAACCAGAAGCGCACCTCTGGCAAGCCCAACCATCAGGACTTTACCATCACCAAGTTTCTCGATCTCGCAACTGCAAGCCTGATCGATTACTGTAACCAGGCAAAACCCATCGCTTCTGTCGTCCTCACCATCGGTCAAAACGAGAACGGCACGGTTAACCCCTTCATGAAATACACCCTCACCAACGCTCTCATCTCGTCCGTCTCTGTCGGTGGTGGTGGGGGAGGAAAACCGCAAGAGACCGTTACGTTCAATTACACCGCGATCAAATGGGAGTACAAGCTGCAGGCCGCCGCCGTCAGCGACTCCGGAAATAATTCCGCCGCTTGGAATCTTTCCACGAACGCGACCGCATAACATGCATCCAGAGACCATCCAAGGCCTCCGGGTTCCGCTGTTTGACCGTTTGGTCACCAGCGCCCCGGAGGTGCATAAAGAAAGCACCCCTTTAAGGGTTCATGGCCGCGATGCGCTCTTCTCTTCCATCGCCCTTAACCTTCAGCGTCTGTTGAACACGCGCCGAGCTTCAGACGCTCCGCTCGATGTCGCCAATGCCACAGTCCTTGAGTACGGCATCCCTGACTTTTCGCAATTCAGTGCATCCAGCGTTACAGATCGGCGGCACCTTGCCGAAACTCTGCGTCTTGCCATCAGCGCTTTCGAACCGCGCTTGCAAGAGACATTCATTCATATCGAAAGCATTGACAGCTCACCGTATCAAATTGTCGGCAGTATCTCCTGTAAGGTCAGGCTGGGAAATCTAGTTGAGCCGATGACGTTTCCTATTCTTCTGCATGTCAGTGAACATACCGTTGAGGTAATTGACTCACAAGATCGCCCGGCCTCCAGATTGCTTTCCGGACCTGCCGCTTCGGAGCCCACCCATGGATGACCGCGCAGAATCCATTGCAGCATTTCGCGACGAGCTCAACTACCTCCGCGAGGCCGGACAGAGCTTCGCCAAGCAACATCCAAAGCTCGCGGAGCGCCTGGAACTCTCCCGCGAAGGTTCTGCGGATCCTCACGTGGAGCGCCTCATCGAATCTTTCGCCTTTCTTACCTCGCGCATACAGCGACGGCTCGATAGCGAGTTTCCCGAGTTCACCTCTGCCTTGCTTGGTCTGCTCTACCCCAACCTCGTCAATCCCATTCCCCCGATGACCCTCGCTCGCATCGCCGCGGACCCTGCCAGGGGGAAACTCACCTCCGGGTACAATGTTCCGCGTCATACAAAACTCTTTGCGCAAACTACGGACGGTCTCACTTGCCGCTTCCAGACTGCCTATCCCGTCACCCTCTGGCCGCTCCAGGTAGTAGAAGCAGAGTTCACCAACAAGGCACGGTTTGACTTTCTTGATTCCGATACCCGCATTGCCAGCGTACTCCGGCTCCGTCTTGAGTCTCGAGGCGCCACTTTCTCCGATCTTGAGGTCAAGCAGCTACGCTTTCATCTGAATGGAAGCTCTCACCTCACTGGAAGACTCTACGAGCTGCTCTTCCACAATTGCATCGGGGTCACATTGCACGACCGTGTCACGGGACGGGCCGTCTCTCTTCCCATCTCAAACCTGCGCGCTGTCGGCTTTGAACCCGACGAAGATGTCATCCCCTATCCGCTTCAGTCTCACCCTGCGTATCGTCTGCTCCAGGAATACTTCTGGCTGCCTGAGAAATTCCTCTTCTTCGATCTCCTCGGCCTCGATCGCAACCCGTCCATCATCGATCTCGATATTCTCTTTTTATTTGATGTCGCACCGAGAGAGCGGCTTCCCATCACGCGCGAGACCTTCGCCCTTGGCTGTACTCCGATTGTGAATCTATTTCCTCGAACCAGCGAACCCATTCGGATTGACCATACAAAGACTGAATACCGTCTTGTTCCTGACGTACGCCGCGAGCACACAACGGAGGTTCACTCCATCCTCTCCGTCTCGTCGTCGTCAAATCCTGCAGAGGAGTCCCGCCAGCTCTATCCGCTCTACGGCACGTCAGGTGCCGAGGGCCTTCAACAGCGCGCCTTCTGGTATGCTCGCCGTGCCCTTTCCGAACGAACCGATATTCTCGGCACGGACGTCTTTCTGTCCTTCGTGGATCTGGCATTCAACCCCAGTCAACCCCCGGTCGAAACAGCCTTCGCTCATCTACTTTGCACGAACCGTAATCTCGCATCGCAACTTCAGGAAAATGCTCTTCTTCAGACTGAAGATCCTGGGCCCATCGATCATATCCATTGCCTGAGTAGGCCCACTGCGGTTGGCTATCCACCCCTGGGGGGCGCTAGCCGCTGGGCTCTTATCTCCAACCTGAGCCTCAACCATCTTTCACTCAGCAACGACGCGACCTCGCTCGAAGCCCTAAAAAAAATACTCTCGCTTTATAGCCTGTCCAACTCCCCCGCCGTACAACAACAGATCAATAGCTTGCAGAAGATGACGGTTCGCAAAATGACTCGGCGTATAGGGGGCAGCGGCTGGCAGGATTTCCGTCAGGGGTACCGAGTTCATCTCGATACAGGAAGAGAGAATTCAGAGCGGGGCGTCACGCATCTTTTCCTGGCGGTCCTGGAAAAATTTCTGGGCCTCCACGCCTCACTCAATTCATTCGTCCACATCGATCGGACAAATGGTAACGGAAGAGCTTAAGACGCTACCGCGTGTGCTCCATGACAAAACTCCGAACCCCTGAAAAGCAGCGTGAATTACTGTAGATGGTCATGCAAATATTGTGTCGGGTGCATTTTTATCTTGTATTTGGCAAGGTTCGCCGTATCGCGATTCCACTCGTCATCCGTTCCGGTGCAAACTTCGCTTGCAAGCTATTGAATATCGCCGGTGGCTGGGATCTGGCTCGCACATCTGTCCGTACATGCTCGCCCTTCAGAATCGCATCGTGAGTATAAAACTGGTTCATCGGAAACCCTGCTTGTGCAGCGTGGTCCGAGTCAGGACGGTAGTTTCCGCTCCCATTGCTCCACCATTGCAGTCGTCCATTGTCGAAGTGGGCCTCGCCTGCATACATCACAGGTCGGCCTTCTGCCAGCGCCGGATGCCGGAAACGCTGATGCATCAGAGTCTCGCCGCTGATTAACTTGACGAAGGTAAATCGCGCATTCGGAACATAATGCCCATGTTCTTTGCCGCGGCTCATACGGTAGACGTCCGCAAAGTTGCGCAGATGGAATATCTGTTCCCGATCCACCGGCACTGCTGCCGACGGGTTCAGATTTGGATAGATTCGAGGATGCCCGAACATGGCCACAATACTGGTCCTCAGAAGGGTCGCCTGATCGATCTGAAGCGGGCAGATTTGTGCCAGCCACTTATCTTTAGAGGATAAGTTTACGTCTCAGATAAGAATCAGAAAAATAAATGTGGTACTGGAACTTCCTGTGTATCATTATTGCACTGCACTGCACTGCACTGCACTGCACTGCACTGCTGCTGCGCCTCGCACAGCCGCTTAGCCGTTACATAGCCCATAGCCTGGCAAAACACATGACGGTGACCTCCTCCCCGGATCCCGAAACGTTTCAGCTCAAATCGTCTGTGAACCACGTCAATCACGGCTGGCGATCAAGCCTGTCTGTGAGCCAGTGGCTATTCGACGAAGGCTATCGATTCGAGTTCATCCAGGCACTCCGCCTGCTCGAGCAGCTTGACTCTTCGATCAGCCACAAACCGCCCGGCGAGGACGCTCCCGGCCACGAATCCTTCAGGCTTCGATCAGCCGTCGGCTTCAATTTTCCTCCGAGCGAGATCGGCAGTGTTATCCCTGCGACGCAGAACGGCAAATCAGAACTCATCGCGAACTTCTTCAGCCTCGCCGGAAGCTCTGCCCCCTTGCCGGATTGGGTAGCCGAGTTGCTCATACAGCAGGCGCGGAACCGCGACACTGGCCTCCGCGATTTTCTTGATATCTTTCATCACCGTCTGCTCAGCCTGCTCTATCGAATCAGACTGCGGCACCGTCCCTGGCTCGACCCCGCTCTTACCGCACCAACTCATTCCTCTTCCCAAACCTCCAGTTCAAATAGTGTCCGTTCTCAAAATCGAATGGCAGGCTACCTTCTGGCCTTCTCGGGCCTCGGTCTGCAGGATTTGCGAAATCGTCTGCCAGTGCAGGACGAAGAGCTACTCCCCTACGCTGGCCTGCTCTGGCAGCGGCCTCGTTCCATGGTTGGCCTCGAACGCATCCTCACCCACGCATTCTCCGTCGGAATCAGCAGCATCCAGATGATCGGAGTATGGCGTCAACTCGAACCGGAGGACTGGACGAGACTTGGCGCGTCCAATCGAAACCGCAAAACCTTCACGCAATCCATCGGTCAAAATAACTCTCTCGGCCGCACCGCTGTGCTTGGCAGGCGCGCATGGGATGCTCAGGGCCGCTTCGACATCATCGTCGGTCCACTCACGTTCCAACAATTTCAGGGCTTCCTTCCCGGAGGCCCCTTGCATAAAAGGCTCACCGCTCTCGTCCGCTTTTACGCAGGGGAGCTTCTCGACTGTGGCATTCGGCTGCGCCTTGCTGCATCGGAGATACCCTCGACACGCCTCGGCAAATCGCATCTTGGATGGACAAGTTGGCTGCGAACGAAGCCTGCGCAGCGGCCTCGGCTCGTCACTCTCTCGCCTATACAATCCTCAACGGTCGAATAACTCACGAAACATTGCCACCCTCAGGAAATATCAATGCCGCTGGATGTCTCCATCACCTCACCATTTACGGATGCGCTTTCACTTGTATCGCTGCATGGACAGGAAGGGATCTCTCAGACATTCGCCTTTCAGCTTGAACTGTCCAGCGCAAACGCCAATCTCGACTTCAGCCAGATCCTCGGCAAAAAAATCACCATTGCGCTCTCGCTGCCTGGCGGCCAGACGCAAAATCTAAATGGAGTCGTCACCACATTCAGTCAGGGCGCTCAATCGGAGAATGGCAGCACGGCATATTTTGCCCGGATCGAACCGTGGTTTGCCCTGCTGCGCATGAACGTCAATCAATGCATCTTTCAGAACCTCTCCGTCCCCAACATCATTGAGCAGATCTTCACCAATCTCGGTCTCACCGACTACAAAAATTCGTTGACCGGCACTTACACGGCTCGTGACTATTGTGTCCAGTATGGCGAAACGACCTTTGACTTCATCTCGCGGCTCATGGAGAGCGAAGGCATCTTCTACTTCTTCACGCACACCGCCAGCACGCATACTCTCGTGTTGGCCGATGACGCCAGCGCCTTCGCAGCTCTGCCCGGCATCGACACCATCCGCTACAGCCAGACGGGTCGCACGTGGGAGACTATTGATGTAATGACGGAGGGAAACATCGAGCAGAATCTCGTCCCCGCGAAGGTCTCTGCGGACGACTTCAACTTCACCATTCCGTCTACCGACCTTCTCTCTGTCTCTCAGGGCTCCGGTAGCGGCGACTTCGTCAGCGTGCTCTCTCTCTACCGATACCCCGGACTCTTCACCACAAAAAATGCAGGCGAGACCGCCACCGGCACACACCTCAGCAGTTGCCAGACCGAGCAATCGCAGCTTCGTGGATCGAGCATGTGCCGCGCCTTCCAGTCCGGTTCTAAATTCACTCTCGCCGGCCACGTCCGCACTGCTGCCAACACCAGTTATGTCCTTCGCACCGTCACTCATCATCTCGATAATCACACCGACACCTACCGGAATGACTTCGTTGCCTTTCCCTCTGCCACCACCTTTCATCCTCCGGTCATCACGCCGCGAGCTGTTATCCGCGGTGCGCAGACCGCCATCGTCGTCGGCAAAAGTGGCGAAGAGATCTGGACCGATCAGTATGGCCGCGTCAAGGTCAAGTTTCACTGGGACCAATCCGCCGCACAGGACGAAACTTCCTCCTGCTGGATTCGAGTCGCTCAGGGATGGGCTGGGCAGCAATGGGGAGCCATCTTTATCCCTCGCATCGGGCAGGAGGTCATCGTCAGCTTTCTCGATGGCAATCCGGATCGACCGCTCATCACCGGCTGCGTCTACAACGGCCAGCAGACTACCCCCTACGCGCTGCCCGACGAACAGACCAAGTCCACCATCAAAAGCAATTCCTCCAAAGGAGGCTCAGGCTATAACGAACTTCGCTTCGATGACAAAAAAGGTTCGGAAGAGATATTTATCCAGGCGCAAAAAGACATGAACGTCGCAGTCCTCAATGACCAGGCCATCACTGTCACCAACAATCGCACCGTCACCGTCTCGCAGAAGGATGAAACCCTCACTGTCTCTCAGGGCAATCGCATCCTGGCCGTCACTCAGGGCAACGAGACTCACACCGTCGGGGGAAAGCGCGACCTTACCGTCACCGGGGATGAGTCCCACACCAACAGCGCCAAATTCACGCAGAAGGTCACCGGCGATTTTGCTCTCAGCATCTCTGGAAACCTCTCCATTCAGGTAAGCGGGTCGGTCAGCATCCAGTCAGGCACATCCTTCGAGAATCAGGCAGGCACCTCGCTGCTCAACAAGTCCGGCACCTCACTCACCAATCAGGCGGGCACCAGCATGAGCAACGAGGCGCAGACATCCATGTCCAGTAAGGCCAACGCATCTCACTCCGTCGAGAGTTCGGGGATTCTCGAAATCAAGGGATCTCTTGTCAAAATCAATTAGCCAAAGGAATTAGGACTATGGCAAATCTTGTCTGTATGGGCGCTCTCCTTCAGTGCAGTTTTGGAGCGGCGCCGTCGAGCCTTGTTGTCTTACCTGCAAACGGAGTTTTCACTGGCACTCCAGCGGCTACGATCATGGACCACGCTCCCATCGTCAACGTCCCTCCGTTTGGAGTCTGTTCCTCGATCGCAAACCCCACCGTCGCATCCGCCACAACTGCCGCTCTCGGTGTGCTTACTCCAATGCCCTGCATCCCCGTCACTTCAGCCCCCTGGGCCCCCGGCGCGCCGACCGTACTGATTGGCAATATGCCGGCTCTCGACGATCAGTCCAAACTCATGTGCAACTGGGGCGGCGTCATCCAGATCAACTTCGCAGGACAGGCCACTACCAACGTTCCGTAACCAGTCACGTGTCTATCTTATGAGCTACGATCTCAGCTTCGACCGCAAGACAGCAATACTACTGGCCACCTGCACGTCAGCCGCAGTCTTGCTTCTTGTGGCAGCCGGTTTTCTTCTGGGGATGCAGTATCGTCGCGCAACTCATCCCACCAGTCCTGTCCCGGCAAAAACCCCAGCCAGCCCTGCTGCTACCGAGCCTCCCCCAACGGTGGCCGCAGCGTCCCTCGTTGGAGCATCTACATCCTCAGTGGCAAAGCCCGATAACGCCCCGAGCGTACCAGCCGATCCTCCGGTAGCACCCTCGGTCGCCCCTGCAAGTCTGAACGCCAAAGCGCCAGCCGTCGTAGGATACAGCCTTCAGTTCGGAGCGTTTCGTGAAGAGGCCAACGCCGATGCCATGATCAAGCAGCTCAAAGAAAAGGATGTCAAAGCCGCCGTTGTTCCCAGAGAGGACGCCGCAGGAGATACCTGGTACACTGTCCGCTTTGGAGACTATCCCACCCTCGCCGCAGCTTCGGCCGCGGCCGTGCCCCTGCGGATCTCCACCCGGCAATCCGTCTTCGTTCGTCCCGCAGGCAGACCCTGAGATTATAGGAGACATGGCTCGGCGGATCATTCCAATGGCCCTTGTACTTTTGATATGTTAAACTTCCCCCGGCAGGTATTTATTCATGAGTAACACTACTCTGCGTCCTTCCTCCTCTTCGCTGGCCACAATGGCCGCACCCCCGGTATATCGTCCGCAGACGCAACCTGGACAATCTAACCCGCAAGCGGCGGTGGGAAGAAACACCGCCCCCGGAACTCGGGGAGCTGCCGTTGCGGCCATCCAACCGAAATTCGCTCCTCCAGGTTTTCAGCGCGCGGCTGTTTTGCAGCGGCAAAAAGCGGGCATGCCCATCTCCAAATCGATGGCATCCGCGCCGCCTGTTTATCGGCCTGTCGCGCTTCCATTTGCGAACGCGGCTCGCGTCGGCGTCTTGCAGCGCGCAGCCGCTCCGTCTTCCGCCGGCTCGCGCCCCTTTGCCGGCCACGCTGGTTCTACGCCGCGCACGGCCTTGCGCGGGGTAATTCAGCGTTGCGTGAGCTGCGGACACAACGATTGCATCAGCGGCGAAAAGTGCAAGTATGATCGCTCACATGGGGGCTTGTTTTCCTCCAGCGCAGCCAGCAGCGCCAAGGGCGTTTTGCCCTACGGCAGCAGCAATGCCAAAGCTCAAAGCGGCAAGGCATTTGGCACGGAGTTGGAGCACGTCATCCCCGGGGCAGCCCTGCGGCAGATGGGCCAGGGGGGGAACTATCGCTACGAGTACACGGTGCCTCTGCCCAAAGAGGTGCATCGCAACGGCGTAGGTGGCGCAGGTGGCGGCATCTCTTCTACAGGAAGCAGTTCCACCTCGAGTGGATGGGCGCAACATCTTTCGGGACAAGCGACCAACTACGATGTAGTCCGCCTGGCGCTCACAGATGGAATCAATGCCATGTTAATGAACAATGCCTTCACTGAGCAGATGGCGGTCCAGTACTCCGATTGGCTCACCGCGCAATACGAGATAGAAGGTCGAATCACTCAGACGGAACGGGACACATTGCTCAATATACTGACAGACAGGTTTTGGAGGCAGGGTTGAGCGAATGAGCTGACGGCACGGGAAACATTTTTATCGCGGCACTGCTCGGACCCAGGTCCTGAAAAACCGGCGTTCTCCGGTCACTTTCTGCGGAATAGTCCCAAGGAGCGCATTGGAACTCATCTGCCGTTTCAATGGGGGAGCATCGGGTCGACGGATCGGGCCTGTGCCGGATTTTGGAATTGATACCTGCCGGAAGCCGGCGCCGAACTTCGAATCCTCGTCGTACTCATCGATCAGCTCATTGACCAGCGTGGCGGATAGTCCACTCGCGGTCAGTTGCCTTCTGTCGAATTTAGACTTTGACCGTGTCATGCCGATCCATCCATACCACTTCCGGCTCTCTACGACCGACGCAGAGATCCATGAGCCCATCCAGGAAGCGACCGAAGCAGGCACGGCCCAGAAGTACGTGGACTTCTGGTATTGATCATAGGCAATGACCGCTTTGGCATAATCAATCGGAAATGTTTTCTGTAAAAAGGTGGCAAAACTCGCGCTACTCACTTTGCGATGACCATACAGTGGCGTCATGTGGTGAATCAACTCATCCACAAAGCTAACAACTCCATTTGCCGGAATGGTTGGCGCTCCAATCACCGTGGGCTCGATCAGGTTTGCTCGAGCCTTATCCAGGTTGGCAATAAATTTGGGCGGCAGAGTCCCTGGTGTCTCTCCCTTTCCCCTGATTCGATCCTCGTGCGCTGGGAGAGGAAGTGGATTGAGGACATACTCAGGGCCGGCGATAGCGTGGTCCGTCACGTAGTTGAGATTGACAAACAAGGTCTGACCCAGAGTGTCCTTGTGGAAGTTCGATGTGGTCTTCTCCCGGCTCCGGTAATAGTGGATTTCGACCCACACCGTCCACTCGTCGTTGATTAAGCCGCTTCTGTTCAAATACGCAATCTGTCCGGCTGTGACCATTGTGCTGATCGTGTTTCTTACGATCAGTTTTTTCAGTTCCTTCTTATCCTTAATGAAATCGTGGTCACTTTTGATCGCCGGATTCGGTATCTCGGTCAGGCGCGAATTTACTATCAGCGTCTCTGTACTTACGCTTAAATCGCGCGGCAATTCGATTCCCCCCAGACAGACGAGGCTTTTGGGCTGCCGAAGATATTGCGGAAACTCCGGCGTCTCAGCTAATCTCTCCAACTCATCAACAATATTTTTCTGTACTGCAATCTCCGGTCCAGGGAAGACTTTTGGTTGCGCCAGCTTAGCCAGCATCGTGCCACCTTTTGGCTGGAGGGCGCGGACGCCGTTCCTGGCAATCTGTCGCTGTGCCGCGCCGGCAACTACGCTGCCGATCGGAGCCTGCACCCGAGGATACCCAGACTGGTTCACACCCTGAGCAGAGATCCCCATTTGCATCTTGGGCTGGAGCGCGGCGACGGCAGGCATCACCTGCATTGCTGCCCGCTGTCCCAGCCGGTCCGCCTCCGCCTCGAGCGCCATATCCTGCACCACTGCAACCCCGCCGCCGGGTCCACGGACACGGCCCTGGCGTTGCTGAATCACATGCGTAAGTTCATGGCCGAGCAGTTGCTGGCCATGAACGCTGTCCGGCTGGTAGCGGCCGGGGGCGAAGTAGATGTCGGTGCCGGTCGTGAAGGCGATGGCCCCAATGCGTTCGGCCTGAGGTCCGATATGCACCCGCACTGCGGAAAAATCGGCGCCGAGTACAGCCTCCATCTTGCCGCGCACTGCATCAGGCAACGGTCGTCCGCCACCGCTCGCCAGACCAAGTTGTCCTGGATCGACCTGAAAACTGCCGCTGCCACCGTAAGGCTGCGCAACCGGGGTTCGCCCGGCGAAGGCTGGTTGCCCCGATCCGTGCGGCTTGGGCTTGGGTCGCAAGAGCGGCATCAACATCTTAGGCCCGCTGGCCGAAAAAAAACCCTGAATGATACGGCCCGCCATTGCTTGGTTCCTCCCGCTGCCGCAGCTCTCTCCCCGGAAGGTGGGGCGGTTGCGGTCGGTCCCTCTACGCGCCGATGATATCATATCGCTCCGGATTTACCCGATGAATGACTCTACGCCGGGTGTCCTCTCCTACGCGCTTTTGCGAAGGGTAGAAATGTAGCCTGTACCGCTATGCCAACCGTCTTTACCGCGACGTTCCACCATCTCAAGATATGTCTTCTTGGGGTTGCGCACAACCGTAAGAGGAAGGGCGAACCGGGAAACTTGTTGCCGGGACCATTCCGTAGCAGGGATGGGGCGGACATGCTCGAATCCAGTGTGTCATCCATAACGACATAGGTGGGGTTGTCGGGGTAGAGTTGCCGGACGCGGGCACCCACGGTTAACTGGAAAATATTGCTCGCTGCTCCTGCAGTCATCTCTGCATTGTGGACGCATTCAGTGCGGCAAAGGAAGCTATTTGATCCGGCTTCACCGACCCGGTATGAGCCATTCGAGTTTCAGCGATGGGCCTGTTCTGACGCGCTCGAGATGACGAACAAGCTGCTATCGCACTTGAGAATCTACGACAGACTGACGAACTGGAGAAGGCCTTCCTAGACAAGTACCTTAAGGACGTGCCAACGTCGATCTTCAGCCCGACCGATACAACTGCGCAGGGCATAACGATTGAACCTATCGACAAATGATCAATGACCCTCGATTGGCACATAATCGCCGGGTCACTCCTTGAGAGCCATCAGTAAACTAAAGCCGGCATATGGTTAGTAGTCATGATGGGAGCCTCCGTCTATGGCTACAACGACGGATTCCGCTGCCTAATTACTCGGCTCGAAGTGCTTCAACGGGATTGACAGCAGCAGTGCGCCGTGCCGGCAGATAGCTCGCCAATGCCGCGGCAGCGACCAGAGCAACCGGCACGGCTGTAAACGTGATCGGATCGAGCGGACTGATGCCAAACAATAGCGTTCTCATAAGGCGCATGAGTGCGGCTGCGGTGCCAAGGCCGACAGCCGTGCCAACGGCGGTAAGCACCAACGCCGAGCGAACGAACATCCACACCAACTCGCTCTTGTTCGCGCCCAGCGCCATCCGTATGCCGATCTCTCGCGTGCGCTGCGAGACTGCATATGAGATCACACCGTAGATGCCCAGAATGCCGAGAGCCAACGCCATCGTTCCGGCTATGGTCAGCATGACGAGCGTGAACGAGGTGCGCGCCATGGATTGGAGATAGACGTCCTGCATGGTGCGGATTGCCGCAACCGGCAGATTCGAATTCACCGACCAGACAGCGTGCTGCATTTCGTTAATGAAGGACTGGGTTCCGGCCCGGTTGGTCCGCAAGGTGAAGTACACAGTGCGCCATGTTCCCAAAATCCCCGGACCGAGGAGATCGTGCGCCATGGAAGGCCAGTACACGGTTGCGGGCGAGACCTGATCGACACCATTCTCACGCACGTCCTGCACGACTCCTACCACCTCATGCCACGGAGCAGCGTCATACTGGCGGATGCGCTTGCCGACCGCCGCACCTGCCGATCCCCACAACTCCCTCGCCAATCCCTCCGACACCATCGCCACCGGCCTGAAGCCATACACTTCTGCCCATGTGATGTCTTGTCCCGCAATGATCCTTGTGCCCGTCGTATGGAAATATCCGGGCGCGATGAAGTTGAACAGGCGCAGCGGAGGATCTTCGCCACGCTCCCTCCCCTCCACTGAGATAGCGTCCCAATCCGGCTCAGCCTGGCTCATCGGTGCCGCTGCCGCAAAGCCAACTAATGTAACCCCAGGAATCGCCGCCAGCTTCTCTTGAATGCTGTTCTGCATCCGCATTGCAGCTTGTGGATCGCGAACCAGTGTCTCCGGAATCGAAATGCGCATGATCTGCAAGGATGCGGGGTCGGAGAAGCCCGGATCGACGTTACGCATCGCATAGGAGGTACGGATCATCAGCACGGCACTGATGAGCAGCACCAGCGCCATGGCTACCTGTGCCACGACCAGAACGTTGCGGCCACGCTGATTCTCGCGGCTCACGCTGGTCGTTCGCATGGTACCCAGCAGCGGCATGACTTGCCGCGAAGGAGCGTAACGCAGCGCGGGAATAAAGCCGAACAGTAAGCCGGAGAGCACCGAGAGTATCAGAGTGAATGCGAGCGACTGGCCGTCGAGCGAGATCTCGCTCAGACGCGGCAGATTCTGTGGCCCAATGGCGGTCAGCAGACGCAGCCCTGCATAGGCAACTCCCACGCCGACTGCGCCGCCCAGCAGTCCAAATGTCACGCTCTCCAGCAGCAGTTCGCGGGCAATCCGCCATCGTCCTGCCCCGAGCGCAGAGCGGACCGCAAGCTCCTGCTGGCGCCCATCGGCACGAACCAACAGCAGATTGGCTACGTTGGTGCATGCGATCAGCATCACCAAGCCGATCGTCGCCATGACCACCCACAGCACGTTGCCGATACTGCCGACCACCTGGTCCTTCAAAGGTTGTAACGCGGGGGTGATCCTCCAGCTCAGGTAAAAGTGTGGATCGCTGCCCGGTCCGTTCGTCCACGAGTCCATCCAGAGGCTGAGCAGACGCGTCACGTCGGTGTCAGCCTGCGAGATCGTAACGCCCGGCCGGAGCCGCCCGATGCCACGATAAGCAAAGCCAGCGAGCGGCTCCTTGACAGGATCGAGGGCCAACGGAACCAGCAGATCGAAGTCGGAATTAACGATCTTGAATCCGCGCGGCATCACCCCGGCGATCACGCGGGGTTGGGAATCGACACGGATGGTGCGTCCTACGACGCCAAGGTCACCGCCGAAGCGGCGCTGCCAGTAGCCATAGCTCAACATCACCCGCCCCAACCCATGCGAGTCCTGATCAGCCGCCGTAAGCCATTGGCCCGTGAAGGCGGGGACACCGAGCGTCTCAAGGACGCCAGCGGAGATCTGCGCGGTGTTTACCTGCTCCGGCTGGGCGAGGCCGGTGATGCTTGCTGTCCCCGGTCCCCAGATGCCCATGGACTGAAACACGCGGTTGTGCGTGGCAAAGGTGAAGTACATCGAGGCCGACATGCGCAGCTCATCTCGGAAGTCGGCCAACCCGGGCGCGCCGGGGGCGTTCAGATGCAACGCAACCAGTTTCTGCGGCTCAGGGTAGGGCAGCGGCCGGATCAGCACGCTGTTGAGCACACTGAACACCGCTGTATTCGCGCCGATGCCAATGGCCAGCGTGAGCACCACGGTGATCGCGAACCCCGGAGACCGCCTCAGCCGTCGGCAAACATGCTTCAGATCCATCAGTAACGATTCGAGTCTTCGCCACTGCCATACCTCACGGCTCCGCTCACGGAGGAGCGTCACATTGCCAAAGTCACGACGCGCAGCCCGTTCGGCCACATCACGAGGCATGCCTTCTTCCATCAACTCATCGGTCCGCTCGTCGATGTGTTCCTGGATGGAGACAGAGATGTCGTCATACCGACGATTTCTGAAGAAGCTAGTGAACCGTGACAAATCCACACCTCCTATGCTTTCGCTGCGGCAAGCACACGCGTAAAGCCTGCAAACATCCTCTCGAAACTGATAACTTCGCTTTCGAGATGACGAGTGCCCGCAGCCGTGAGCCGGTAAATTCGCGTTGGGCGGCCCTTGGCCGAGATTCCCGTCTCAGCTTCCAGCCAGCCTTCCTTCAGCATTCGCTGCAGAGCCGGATAGAGCGAACCCTCTTCCACCTGGAGCAGATTGCCGGAGACCTGTTTAATGTGCTTCACCAGCGCATAGCCATGCATGGGCTTGAATCGAAGGGATTGAAGAATCATAATCTCGAGTGCGCCGGGGAAAAGATCGCGATGTTCGGGGTTCTTCGCCATGACGGGATCATAGTATTGAAATACCTATTTTAGCAATAGGTATTTTAGGAAAGAATTCAAACGAGCTTAGAGAGCAATGAAACTAGATAAGTCCGCTAAATGCTCTTCTCGGTAGCAAGCCAATACCTTACAGGTCCCCGTTCAATGAGTGCATTGGCATGTTGTTGTTCCATTGACGCTCAGCCTCTCAAGAGGCGTTTTTCAAGAATAGTTAAACAAGGCCTTCCCATAGCCATCCGAGTGGAGTACACTCTGCTCGCATAGTCATTCGAGTGGAGAGAGCGCCTGTGATGTTGAAAAAACCTCCGGAAGCCGCAGACATCCTGCAGGGCACTCTGGACATGCTTATCCTACGCACGCTGGTGATGGGACCAGCGCATGGACACACCATCGCGCGAGTCATCGAGAACAGCTCCGAGAACGCCCTTGATGTCGAACAGGGCTCCTTGTACCCTGCCCTTCACCGTCTCGAAGATCGCGGCATGGTTGCCTCCGAATGGGGTGTCAGCGAGAACAATCGCAGGGCCAAGTTTTACCGGATCACTGGAAAGGGACGAAAGGAACTCAGCGCGGCTGCCGGCCGCTGGCGCAGGATGACTCGCGCCATTGGCCTCATTCTTGGCGAATCGTTCGAATAAATCGCGGGAGGAAATCAGATGGGCGTACGGCGCTTTACGGATCGCAGTAGAAAAGATCAGGATCTCGCCGAAGAGATCGAATCGCATCTTGCCCATCAACAGGATGAAGACATGGCGCGCGGTCTTACGCCGGAGGAAGCTCGCCGTCAGGCCAATCTGCGCTTTGGCAACCCGCGCTCTCTCCGCGAACAAATTTGGAGCTACCGCTCGATTCCATGGCTCGAGGACATCTGGCGCGACCTGCGTTTCGCACTCCGATCTCTTGCCAAAACGCCGGGGTTTACATTGATCGCAATTGCAGTCATCGCCGTCGGCATCGGCGCGAACACAGCCGTCTTCTCCGTGATCAACACCGTTCTGCTTAAACCACTCACCTATCCCAATTCGCAGGCGCTGGTTGAATTGAGGAACACCGGCCTGCACGGGTCTTTTCCGGGCGCGAATATTCCCAAATTCAATATCTGGCATCAGCAAACCAGCGTCTTCCAGAAGGTCGCGGCATATGACTCTGGAGGTGCCGGACTCAATATCACCAGTAGCGACCATCCCGAGCAGGTGCAGGCCATCCATGTGTCAGCGGACTACTTCGCCATGTTCGGCGCTCCTGTGGTTGCCGGACGCACCTTCACTGCCGCAGAAGACAGTCCGCACGGTGGACATGTCGTTGTGCTGAGCTACGGTCTCTGGAAGAGCCGCTATGCAGCTGATCCCAAAGTGGTCGGCACCACCATCCAGCTCGATGGTCAGCCCTACCTCATTGTCGGTGTGATTGGCCGTAAATTTGTGACCGACGCACCGGCGGATCTCTGGGTGCCTTTTCAGTTTGATCTGAACTCGCAAGACATGGCCAATTACTTTACGGTGGCCGCGCGCCTCAAGCCCGGAGTCACGCTGGCGCAGGCCAACGCGCAGTTGCGGCTCGCCGCCGATGAGTATAGGAATACTTACGGCAAAGACTCTCTCTCAACCCACGATGGATTCGGCGTTGTCTCGCTGCAGCAAGCGATGATAGGCGATACGGGTTTTCCGCTCCTCGTCCTTCTGGGAGCTGTCGGTTTTGTTCTTCTCATCGCCTGCGCCAATGTGGCCAACCTTCTGCTGGCACGAGCTTCGTCTAGAAAGCGTGAGTTCGCTACGCGCGCTGCTCTGGGCGCGGGCCGCGGTCAAATCTTCCGCCAGTTGCTCACCGAGAGCCTGACGCTCTCGCTTGCTGGTGGAGCGCTCGGTCTCATTTTCGGATTCGTTGGGGTGCGCCTGTTGCTAAGCATCAATCCCGGGAATATTCCACGCATCGGCGTGGACGGCTCCGGCGTAACCCTAGACCCTAAGATCGTGCTCTTTACGCTCGGCATTTCTCTTCTCACGGGAATTCTCTTCGGGCTGGTTCCGGCCATCGGCGCCTCGCGGCCCAACCTGGCCGCCACTCTTAATGAAAACGGCAGTCATTCCGGTCTCGGCTTTCGCACCGGCAAGCTCCGCTCCGGGTTGGTCATCGGTGAAATGGCGCTCGCCCTCATTCTTGTCATCGGAGCGGCTCTGCTCATCCGAACCTTCCTCAAGCTACAGGCTGTGGATCTCGGTTTTGAGACGCGCAATGTAATGAGCATGGCAATGTCTATGAGCGGCGATCGCTTCCAGAAGACAGCCCCTGTCGCTCAGGTCATTCGCGATGGTACAGATCAGGTACTTGCCGTTCCCGGAGTTCTCGACGTTGGCGTGACCAATTGCCTGCCGATGGTTCCCGGTTTCGGTATGGTCTTTGATATCGTTGGCCGTCCCAAGGGGAATGCGCCCTTCACTGGAGACGCGGGCTTCTCTTCCATCTCGTGGCGTTACTTTAATGCGCTCAAAATTCCGTTGCTGCGTGGCCGCGGTTTCACTGAGCTCGACAAGGAAGGCACGCCTAGTGTCGTCGTCATCAACGAAGCCATGGCCCGCCAGTACTGGCCCAAAGGTGACCCTCTCAAAGACCGAATCCAGATCGCACCTGGCGCTGGGCCGGCCTTTGCTGAGGGATCGCGTCAGGTGGTTGGCATCGTGGGCGATACGCACGATGGCGGCCCAAACCGCAATCCCTTCCCCGTCATGTACATTCCGTTTGCACAGATGCCCGACCTTGAGACCGCGCTCAACTCACGGGTGGCGCCGCTCTGGTGGATCATTCGAAGTCAGGTAGACCCACGCACCCTTGTGCCATCTGTAACCGCTGCTCTACGTAATGCCAGCGGTGGCCTGCCCGTCGCGCACATTCGCACGATGGATGAGATCGAAGCGCGAAATACCGCACGTCAACGGTTTAACATGCTCCTCCTCACGATCTTCGGGTTCGCGGGTCTGCTCATGGCCGCCATCGGCGTCTATGGCGTGATGTCCTACTCCGTACAGCAGCGCACCCAGGAACTCGGCATTCGCATGGCGCTGGGGGCGCAGGCTTCCAATCTTCGCAATATGGTGATTCGCCAGGGCATGGCGCTTGCACTGATCGGCATTGGGATTGGTATTGGCGGAGCCTTCTGGCTCACACGTTTTCTGACAAGCTTCCTCTTTGGAGTGAAAACTTTGGATCCGATCGTTTTCGTCGCGACGTCTCTCTTGTTAAGCGTGGTCGCACTACTATCGACCTGGATTCCGGCACGACGCGCGACGCGAGTGGATCCTATGACTGCTCTTCGCCTTTAGTGATCCTGCACCTATTGATTGCACATGGCGCAGTAGACCATCCGTTTTCAAGCGGTGATACGCTTTCGCCAACCTAGACGCACGACTGGAGTACGAGGAAGGAATCCATAGCGGCGAAGTATCCGCGGAATTCATGGAGAGTCTTCTTAAAACGATTTCCCAGCATTATTTGGAAACATCCTCAAGGTAGTTGTCCCTAAGAAATACCGTCTCATGAATGCACGCCACTGTGCGATCATGGCGCTGGACGGTGGAGGTATTGCTCATGCCAAAGCTTCGTTTCGGTCTCCCCCTACTATTCATGATCATTGGAATTCAGTCGTCAGGCCATGCGCAGGTTCTGACCGCACAGTACGATAACTTCCGGACTGGTGCAGATCTACACGAGACGGCGTTGAAGCCGTCAAATATTAACAGCCGTGATTTCGGAAAACTGTTTTCCAGGACCGTCGACGGGGATGTTTTTGCCCAGCCCCTGTATGTTCCGTCGCTCGCAATTCCCGGAGTAGGAAAACGCAATGTGGTATTTGTGGCGACCGAGCATGACAGCGTCTACGCGTTCGACGTGAACGGAGTGCGCGATGTTCCGTTATGGAAGGCCAGCTTCGTCGACCCACAGCGCGGCACAACGACTCTGACCGAGCAGGAAGTAAACTGTCCGTTCATTACACCGGAGGTGGGGATTACTCCGACACCTGTGATCGATGCAGTGAGCAGAACGATGTACGTGCTGGCGCGGACGAAAGAGCATGGCGTGTTCGTGCAAAAGCTGCATGCCCTGGACATCACCAGTGGCAAGGAAAAGCCGGACAGCCCGGTGGTAATTTCGGCGACGGTCCGGGGCTCCGGGGACGGGGCCGTAGGCGGCAGGATCAGTTTTGATCCGCTGCGAGAGAATCCGCGAGCCGCTCTGTTGCTTGTAGGTGGTGAGGTGTACTTGACGTGGGCTTCGTCCTGTGACGTCGGACCCTATCATGGCTGGGTAATGGCATACGATGCCCATACTCTGCGACAACGCGCTGTACTGAATACTTCTCCGGACGGCGGGGATGCGGGGATTTGGCAGTCGGATGCGGGGCCGGCAGCCGATGACAAAGGCAACGTGTATATAGCTACGGGCAATGGCGACTTCAATGGAGCGAAGCCAGGCGGGCGGGACTTCGGCGACAGCGTGTTGAAGCTGCGGCTGGAGGGTCAGAGGCTGGTGGTGCGCGATTACTTCACTCCGTTCAATCAGAAGATGCTGGACGCAAAGGATTGGGATTTGGGGAGTCAGGGGCCAGTGCTGCTTTCGGCACAGGCGGGGGCGCATCCGAATTTGTTGGTGGTTGCGGGGAAGGAAGGCAAGTTGTACTTGCTCGATCGCGACAAATTGGGGAAGCTTCAGGAGGGCCCCGACACCCAGATTGTGCAGTCCATCAAGGTTAAGGATGCGTATGGAGCTGCGGCGTATTGGAACGGGCACATCTTCTTTACCGATCGAAGCAATGTGACGCGCGATTTTGCGATTGAGGATGGGCTGCTGGTGGCAAAGGGAATGACAGCGCGAATGTCGTCACCTGGGGCGACACCGATCGTTTCGGCCAATGGGACGAAGGATGCAATTCTGTGGGTGGTGTCGACAAAAGAGTGGAACGAGTCCCACATGGACAGGCCCGCAGTACTGCATGCGTACGACGCGAGGGATATTACGCATGATCTATACAACAGCGAACAAAAGAGCGAACGGGACCGTGCCGACATGACTGTCCGTTTCGCCATACCGACGATTGCGGATGGTCATGTATTTGTCGGTACTCGCGGCCGATTGGATGTCTATGGTCTACTCAACCCAACCAGCCGCTCTCAGAGGTAAAGTTCGAGGTCGTAAACCAGAGCCGATGAGGTAGTGCAGATATCACCCGAGGAGACAATGGCCGTTCAGAACCCAACTACTCTCACCTACTCGGAACGTTTGCCGCAGCCGGCATCTCAAATCTCTACCATCGGAGGGACACCTTTGATCCCAACGATAGAATGCCAATTCAAGGTAGAAATGTTATTTGCCTGCCAAGTAGCCGTAAGGCTGAAGCTCCCCTGAGCGTGGATGAGACAATTGTCTCGATTGGATCGAGTGAAACTCAGATTAGTTGAATTCCAGTTCGAGTTGTATTCCAAAGAGACAGGAGCTTCTCGATGCAAAGTATGAGTCCGCATGACCTGGCAAAGAGAATTGGGCAAGGCCTTCTTTCGTTCTCCGTCACGCACTTTACAAAGAGTTTTGCGTTCGACGAGGGGCCGTATCGCGAACACATTGCAGAGTTGCTGAAGCACACTCCAGCAGGGCTGTTCGCGGCCGGTGGAACGGGAGAATTTTTCTCTCTGACTCTGGGTGAATTCTCTGCGATTGTTAGTGCCGCGGTCCGCGAAGCCGCTGGGCGTGTGCCTGTGCTTGCGCAATTTATGCAGACTCGTAGGAATTGTGACCTGTAATGTGGCCTGCGGCAAAAAGCAAGCGACCATGCCTGGGAAGGCTAAGTCTTCATGGAGGTTATAGCGTATTGCAGGAGCTCGGGCCGAAGAAACGGCGCGAAATATGGCAAGCTAGTTGAGGCCTGAATAAGATGATCGGCCGTGATATTGAATTCCCTGGGAATCGCATTCTCGAGATACTGAAGATGCCAGGGAATATCCACGATGTCCAGAACCCTGCTAACACCAAAGAAATCCTGCGATACCGCATTTCCGGAACGAAGTCCGAGTGTGCTCTTGTATTCGCACGCCAAGGTGTTCCCGCTGACGTGCATCTGCCATTGATCGTGTGAAAACGAATTGGAGAGTGACGATTGCGGACTCACGAGTAGGCAGCTTAGGATGGACAGCTTCGGGCGACGGGTTTGGCGCTACTTCGGGCTTTTGAATGAGGCCAGTAGGCAGAATTGGCACGCGGCACTTGGAGTTTGGGGACACTAAGCTGAGTGTGGTAGGCGAAAATGGCGCACACCCAAGTCGTGGCGGTGCTTTTAAGTCCTTTGGATCACGCCATCGAGTAGGCGGAACTATTATTCAGTTTCATGAAGCCTCCCAAGCCTCATCTCTGTGAGGACGTTATTAGTCGCCTCTTGCATCTCTTCGGCGGATCGGAAATACCTCGTCTGGATGCCCTTACTGTTCAGGTACAGCCTGCAATCATCGCAATAGGTCTCATAATCCACGTTGGGAGATTGATTGATATTGCAATTCAATCTCCGCAGGAACAGAAGCGATTATGCGCGACATCGCACGTTCAAATGATTCACTTGAAATCGGTGCTTTCCGCAGAAGGGCATCGCGGGCTGCTTCATCGACAAGGAATCGTAAATCGCTAGCCGAGTAGCCTTGGAGTTGGTCGACAATTCGGCTCACGTCAAACCCCTCGGCAATAGGCCGGTTGGAAAGGTGCAGTAGGAGCATTTCTCGTCGGGCTTCAGCATCGGGCGGTCCGACGTATATGTGTTTGTCAAGTCGTCCAGTACGCCGCACTGCCGGGTCGATCATCTCAGGCTGGTTTGTTGCCGCTATGATAAAGACCCGCTTTTCGGACGAGGCATTTAAATGCGTCAGGATTTCGTTGACCTCTTCTGCTTTGTGATGTTGAAATCCCCCTAACCCAGTTCTAACAGGGACTAGAGCCTCAAACTCATCAATGAAGACAATCGCGGGTGCTCGCTCTGCTGCCTCGTCAAAGAGCTCGCGTATGCGAATCACGCTGCCGTGAACGTATGGACTGGCGAGCTCGGAGGGAACGATCTCCAGGAAATGGTGTCCAAGCTCCTCTGCGAGGGCGCGCGCAATATAAGTCTTGCCACAACCGGGCGGGCCATAGAGCAATATCCCGTTAGGGATTGATAACCCGTATCGCTTGTACGGTTCAGGATTTTTTAAAGGCTCGACTACCTCGGCTCGTAATAAGGCCTTGAGTTCGTGCATCCCCGCAACTTTGTCCAATCCGTCGCTCTCTTTTGATGAACTCGTGTCAGCGGATACATATAGACGTTCTTCCTTGGCGCTCAAATCCTTCTGGCGTTCAAGTTCGGAATTGAGCTCGCTAAATGTACTAATAGATCGTTTGCCACGTTCAAAATTCAAACATGCTCCGACGATTTGGGAGAGCTTGCTTCCTGCTCCTCGGCACCATTGAGACAACGGGGGCACATTGCTTAGGATGTCATCAATTCTGATGCCCGAAGCCATTGTGAAGAATCTACCCGCTAAGTAACGTACAGCTTCCTTCTCAGAAGTTGGAGTGGGTGCCAGCGGGACGGCAGCCTGAATGCTCCGGTCCGCTCCACGCCAGCAGGCATATTGGCTCAGATTGGGAAAAAGACCAGAAAGTTGAGGGGCTGTAGCGCAGTCGATAAGGGCAAAAAGTAATGACTCAAGTTCCTCGGAATCTCTGGAAATGTGAGTGGGATCATCCATATACTCGCCGTTGGTTGAGAGACGCACGCCTGCAGAGAAGTTTGGGATGGCCACGACATTAAAAATATTTTCGACTTTAAGAATTGTTCCCGTTAGATCGGACCACCATTTTAGGCAGTCTGCCGCATCCTTACGCTGTAGTAACAGCACTTGGTGCAGGTCGCTATTCGATGATAGGCCATAGATTTCCATGCACTCATCTACATGGAGGACCTTTTCGATGGGTGGTTCGCCAGCTACAGAGTAACCAATCGGAAAACTTGGCCTTTTGGTCACCATCAGAATTTCCTCAATCCTGAGTCATACGATCGTTCTCGAAGCTCGTCGGATGCACTCTTTGGCTGTAAGCTCCATAACGATCGAACTGCATCGCGAAGTCCCTGGCTATCGCCCAGAGCAGCTGCGGTACGTCCGCGATCGATCGAAGCCTCCGCAGCACTGCGATCTGAGAAGGGAGTGCCAGGTTCAGCCAAACGGTCAAGAACATCAACCCAATACCAGTCCTGTTTAAGGAGAACGCGCCAACGAAGCTGCTCTATATCCTCTGTCAAACGAGCGATAGCCTTATCGTCGCCACGTATGCCAAGCCGCTCAAGTTCGCGTTTGTAAGCTGCCAGTTGTGTCTTATCGAGTCCTGTTCCGTAGTTGGAAATGATCTCTTCAGCTAGCTCTAATTCTTGGGTGAAGCGTAACGACTGGATTCCGCCTCCCGTTGTGGAAGCCTTTCTCTCGACTCTTCCAATCCGTCCCCTGATGTTCTTTGAGTCTTCTACAAGCCTGCGAGCATCGTCAGGGTCCCGCTTTGCCTTAGTGTCTGATGGGCTTGGGGAACGCGCCTCTAATTCGGATAGCTCCTTGCGCAATTCGATTACCGCGGTCCGGAGCGTTGGGTCTTCTACTGAGGTTGCCTCCAAATCATCTAGTTTGCGCTTGTAGCCTCGCAAGTCCTCAGAGGCTGACTGAGATAGAACCGAATAATCCTGTTCCTCACGTTGGGGCAAATAAATGTTATTCGTGAAGTGCTGATTCAATAAAGGGACAAACGCAGAAACGTCGATGAGGCGTGAAACGGAGATCTTGATGTTTACCTCAATCTCAGCCCCTTGGGGAAGGGCACGCTTGATGCCGTCGTGAGATAGCAGCAAGTTAGTGACCCAATCGTTCGTATCGGGGTCATTAAGGTACTCGCCTTCCCAAAGTTTGATTGCCAGAGACGATTCTGGTCTATCGGGATTGACAGAGTGAGCAGCTCGGTACCGAACGCTCTTCTCGGCAGGTAGTGGCGTCCCCTTGCTAAAGACGGGATCAAGAACGGGCTTTCCATCACTAGAAACTACTTCGAACGAGAGCGTGTGCGGTAGTGGTGGAGCAGATGGTACGAGCCCGTGACGAATCCTGAATTCTGATGGCTCCGTGGCCAGTAATCTTCCTTGTGGGTCTCGAGCATAAATCCAGAAAGTTGTGATATCCGATGGATTAAGAGTCACGATCGACTCGAAGAAGCCACCGGTTGTTTTCATCCAGCCGCTGGTCCAATGCCCTCCTTCGGCGTCAAACTTGATTTCGACGTCTTGCGAACCTGTAGAGACGATGCCAGCTACGACGGGCCGCGGGTCAGAGCTGACAGAATCGAAAGCTAGCTTCAGACCGATAGAATCATTGGCCACAGTCACAGGAGCCTTTTGAGTCTTTTCCAGGGTTGCGGCATAGATCGCCGCTCCGCGGCCAACAACGGTCATTGGATCTACCGAGAAATCGACGGGTACACCAAGCTCCGCATTTAGAACCTCGCGGATGTATGGAGATTGCGTAGGTCCACCAACTAATAAGATCCGGTCAAGGTCTCCTGCCGAGATACGAGCCCCGGCAAGGGCGTCGCGTGCCATTGCGCAGCACTTCGCCATCATAGGTTCCATCAGAGAATCAAGGTCAGCTCTAGTAATGGTAATCTCTGTTTCAATCTCCGTTCCGGCATCGTCGGTACCGATGTCGAACAGCGAAACTATAACCTCGCGTTCCCGCGATAGATCGATCTTGGCCTCTTCTGCCTTTGCAGTAAGCCGTAAACGCAATCGGGAACGCGATGATGACACACCTGATGTTGTGAAGTCATAGTCTTTTTGTAGAGCAGACAAGAAAAGCTTATCGACAATCAGCCTGTCTACATCCTTTCCACCTAGGAGGTTGTTGCCGCGGTGCTCGAGTACGTTCAACCGTCCATCTCTGGTGGAAACAACCGCAATATCGAGGGTCCCGCCTCCGAGATCAAAGACCAGCCAACGCTGGTTACGGCTTCCCGGTGTTATTCCATATCCAATAGCTGCCGCGATGGGTTCCTGAAGTAGTGGTGCTTCGACAAGTCCGGCCAGTGTCGCGGCTCTAGCAGTAGCCTCGCATTGGAGGGCACCGAAGGCCGCTGGGACGGTTATGACGGCGGTTTGAACTTCGTTTCCTGTCTGACGGCGGACATCTTCCTTGAGAGACTTGAGTACTTCCGCCGAAAGCTCTTCAGCGGAAAACTCTTTCTGAACGGCCGGAAAGGCCTTGCGGTCTTTTTGACCAAGCCATCTTTTAAACTCTGTCGCCACATTCTCGGAATCGGTCAGCAATGCCGATTGTGCACGTCTCCCTACAATCACACGGCCCGTCTTAATAACGTGGACGGCGGAAGGCGTGACGTTCATTTGGTCATTGTTCTGGAATACCCGCACAGCTCCTGACTCCCATCTCGCTATGCAAGAGTTGGTTGTTCCGAGATCGATTCCGTATTCAATTGCTGAGCTCAAGCCGACACCTCTAGAGGGGCTGGATAAGGAAGGGGAGAACGGCGGAGAGTAATTTGCCCTGGCTGCGCGATGTTACCGTTCCAGATGACAGTTGGGGAGATTGTCTCTGCAATAATTTGCTCCCCTGCGAGGAGTTCGGAGTCATCAAGTACCTCAAGCACCTCTTGAATCATCCCAGAATCATAGGGGTGTCCCGTCAGATCAACCACTGCGATCCTGAGTTCGTCTAGGAGTCTCGTAAGCTGGCGAATACTGTAACGGAGGCTGACTGCTTCCGTTACTTCGCCGAGTGAATCCACATATCGTTTCAACCGCCAGACTTCTGAAGCCAGTGAACAGCAGCTGCTAAGTGAAAGTGACGGTTCTGTTGACATTTTTTTCTCGTTCATGAGCGGCGACTACCTCGGCAGCGCATTGTATTGAGCTATCAGTACATCATCTTTCTTCAAGAGGTCCTCGTACTCGTCGAACGATGCTTTGTGTTCTGTGTAGAGGAGCTTTCTTTGGGAAACCAGATCGTTGTATCGGTTAACTTTGGCGTTGTAGTCATCTATGTCGATAGATTCTCCCGAAGACTTTTGATCGTCGAGAGTCTTCATCTGTGAATCAAGGTCTTGAATTTGACTCTTGAGGGTTCCCATTTCGTTCGCGACTGGTTCGAGTTCTAGCTTGAGAGCTTCGATGCGAGCACGGCCGGCATCTATTTGAACCTTCAGATCATTTCGTGTCGCGTCGGACGATGCGGAGTCAGACGTCGTGCTGGATGCTGTTGGCTGATAGATGGAGGACTGAGAAGTGGCGCTCGAATTGGGTGTCGCCATGCCATACAAGACAGCTATCAGGACGAGATCGTTGTCCGCAACTGCTTGTCTAGCGATTATGAGAAGTGGCTCGCTTGCCATAAGCATCGCATTGCAACGGAGCAGACGACTTTCATCAGCGTTCGCGGTAGGCTCGAATGCACCCAGATGCTCAAGCATCGAGCTAAGCTTCCAATAATCCTCAGATTCGACGCAGATATGCCATCTGCGTAAAGCATCCGTCCATGCTGAGTGATCGTTCGACAAACTCGTTGAGGAATACACGCGAAATAGACCTTCCAAGGCCTGGTCATGTTCGTAAAAAGATTTCTTGAGCGGTTCGCGAATATTCCCCACATCGCTAGCGTCAGGTTGCTCCGTCGAGCAATACAGCCAAAAGAGCCGGTCCGCGATCCGGTGGGAAGGATTTTCTAATCTGCCTACGGCGGAACGAATGTCGGATTCAGAGCGACGTACTTGCCCCAAGGACGGGAAATCGACCTCGGATGAATTCTCTATGTCCAATAAAGCTAATTTCCGCATAGCAGACGCAGCTTTGTGGACCTCGTCTGACGAAGCACTCGCAGAGAGGCGCAGTATTCGATACGGGTTTGATTGAAGCCATTGAGATATTGGCACGTTCAGAATTTGTACTTATTATGAGGCAACTCAGTTTAGCAGTCTTATCATCGAAGCGGCTAGCAATTTTGGGATGGAGCTTGGCCGGATCATGAGATGGGCTTCAGTGTCTCTTGTGACGATCCGTTCTGAGTAATATGGACCTTCTTTGGAGGCGTCATTGCCTAACAAAGGGAGAAATTTGCGATTAGTCAGTCCCCTCCATTGTGCCAATAGTTCTCCAATTTTATTTACAAAAAGCCACGCGAGAGCGATGCGCATTGCCGGCATCCGCTCGAACCTGATGAGCCCGTATGATAGCTGGTGACAACGTGGCCCCCAGTCGAAGAACCGACAGCAAGCTTGAGCTTTTGAGGACGGAAGTTTACTCCCAAATAGGTGAGCATGTCAGCCGCAGTGGAACGCGCAGGCTCCAGCCCCGGCAAAGGCATCTAGGTTCCAGGCGTGTGCCGGGTGGGCATAATGACACGCGCTGTAGCTCTGATATGGCGAGATGCCACAATCCGCGCCTCCGCTTCCGCCGGAGTAGCTCAGGCTCTGTATATGCCTTTTCCCTACGGCAGCTTCAGGTCTGAAAAACTGCCCAAGTTGACCAGGGAAATCCTTGCAGCCGCAGAATCCACCGAACATTTCGCAAAGCGCAGACGCCAATGGATGGCTTCTTTGAATGTAGCCGAGATGCCGAAACCCAGAACAACAGATCGGTATGGGCGAGTTGGGGTGGCTTAGAAAATCGTGTAGTTATCGCAGTAGTCGCCTACTTTGAAGGCGAGACGATACAGGCGTGGAGCTCAAAGATGATCGTCGTCGGAAAGTACAAGGACGTTCCGACGGCAATTGATAAGGGATAGAATCTGCTGGGCATCTCTCGACATCGCATTGCCGTACATCGCCGGCACGTACGACGAGCATCGTTTTAGGGTTGTACACGGGAGAGCGCAGCTATTCGAGGTCACGATGGGCGGCGAGTACGCGATAGATGGGTACAGCCGTGTCGATGACGCCATGGAAGCCGAAGCTTTAGCAGACGACGAAGGCAGACGTGGCGCCGTTTGGTGTCTGCTTCCTGAGGAAATGGCGCGCACCTTCAACTTCACCTCGATACAGAACATGAGCCCTAATGACAGGGATTCAGGGGGGATAGCCCACCTGCTCAATCGAATCGGCAATCAGGAGTACTTGTCGGTGGTGGAACAGCACTCTTCTTGGATTGCACTCCAGTATCCGACGATGAAACGAATATGAAGCTCGGGATCGAAATAAAAGGAGAGACGGCTTCGCGCCAGCAACTCGCGGCCTCATATACAGCCAACGAGCACGAGAGGGATGTTCGTAGCCGATCATTAGGCATGATCTCCGATGTTGAATATCATGCCAACGAGGCTGATCGCAGCCACGAGGTAGATGACATCAAGGTATTCTTCAATCCAATGGTCGGTGACTTTTGTATTGAAGATTACCCTGAGCACGGAATCCCATGTGGCGTCTGCGGCGCAAAGCAGCCTAACGACCCATGCCGGGAATGTGGCCGTTCTCAACCAGTCATAATCGACGGCTACTATCGTGCCAACCAAGATGTGATTTACAACGATGGACCAACTGGAAGTCTTATCTGAGTAAGACCTCAACAGATTCTTCGTATACGCCTTGATAAATTTATTAGGTAGAGAGACTTAGTGTAATGTGGGGTACTGCAAATAAATTAGCATTCGGTGGGTACAGATGAGTTTTTGCGTTAAGTGTGGAAATTCCATACAGCAGTCCGCTGCATTCTGTGGCAGTTGCGGCACGTCTGTTCAACCTCGTTTCGGACTTAATAACGTGATGGGGATTACTAAGACACATGAAGTGGTCGTGATTAAGGCTGTCGGAGCGCTAATGGGCTTGCTCGGCGGCATGCTGTTATCAGAGTTACTGGTTCTCATCCTGTACCTCAACGCATCTCCTCTCGAACAGCAGTCGAATTCAACTGAAACATGGGTTAATTCAATTTTTGCGCTTGGAGGTGCATTTTTACTCTTTCGACTCGCTCGGGATTGGTTCCAGAGTTTGCTATTCGCGACTAGATTATTCGGCATGGCTTTTGTCACGAATACCTTTGCGTGGTGGCTCCTCTATAGGCATTTGGAAGCAGAACCTTATTATCGTTTGCGGGATACCATGGAAGATCCGCGAATGCAAACGTTGCATTTCTTTCAGTGGGCAAGCTTGTTGGCCACAATATTATGCGCCGCAACCTGCTATTTCCTTTTCCGAAAAGCTAATAGCCAAGGAAAGTCACCCAACTTCGGCACCTTGCGAAGACCGATAATTCAAGTTTTTGCCTTTGCAGGTGCAGCGGTCATTTCACTTTATCTATTTACCTTTCCTGTAATAGGATGGGTTGCCATCGCGGCGTTGTTCTACCACATTTTTTGTCTAATTCGTGCTGGTGCTGCCCCAATTGAAGAGGAGATTGTATCCACTACAACGAAAGCAACATCTGATCCGAGCACCCCAGTTATTTTCAATACCGATTCAGGTATTCCTACAGTGTCGGACGAAATGACAACAGACTCATCCTCTTCGGCATCTCTCAATACAACTCTCTTCACTGAGCACCTGCAAGTTGATGCTCCCACTACGTCACCGGTATTACCTGTAATGGTGAATCAGAACAAATTCCAATCATTGTTATTGCAACATAAGAAAAAGGCACTCGTTTTAGTGGCTGTTCTGTTTATTTGCTTAGCAAATATAGTCTTGAATCGTCCCTTTGGCTCGGAACCTTCAACGTATGAAGGCGAAACTCCTGGAGCGTCAAGCACCACATGCCATTTTGTCCAGCACTTCACTTTTGGCCAGGATGGAAATGTATGGCGGCATGAGATATCCATTGTCACCGCATCACCGTCAGAGTCCTGTGGGGATGCTTTTGAACGGAAATTTAAATAGAACGACATGGGCGATCCCATCCTTGCGACCAACGAGGTCGTCGGGACCGAACTCGGCACCATATCGGAATGGATTGCGTTTGAATCCCATAGTGATGCTTACCCGATTAGCGAGCAGCTTCAGGAGCTATTGCCTATCGTGCGATTCCAAGGCTGCACAGATGGAGGTTGGCCCAGAATAGGTAGATGTACATCTTAGACAGATTCGCTAGGCCGGCTCACAGTAAGCGGTTCGTTCCTGGGCAGCGTAATAAGCCCCAGCTTTTCCGCCCACGCACGGGGCAGCTTTACGGTCAGACCTGGCACTCCACTACCGGAGAGTTCGACCGAGGTTGAGCATTCGAACTGGAAGCCCTGCAACTCCAGATAAACGTTCTCTTCGTCAAATACCTCGTCGTACAGATGGAAGCCTTGTTGGCTTCCTTTATCGGTTTCGTATCGTATTGTCGATTTGGTGCTCATGGCTTGCCCTCCTCTCAATCATGATAAGGAACTCCGGCCGAGGGGTACGGTATAAATTCGATTTGTCCATCAACCTTGAGGCTGTGGCTATCTGTATTACCTCATCATTACTCATCAGCTCTGGTTTGCTCCTTCACTCCCGAGCCTTGGCCTCCGCGAGAAGGCCATCGAACTCATGAAATCATCGAACAATCGAAAGGATTGATAGTTCCGCAGTGATTTGGGAAAAAATTAAATCGTTGAGCGCAGAAGGACTAAATGTGTTCAAAACGCTGCAGACGTAGGGATGACCCGTCTTTCCGACCGATTTAAATATATTAAGTCCTTACCTGTATGGCATAATCCTGTTCAGAGGATGCAATTTGTTGGTAAGTCCGAAAGGGCGCCTCCTATTCATAAGCGATTTCAAAAGCTCACATGCGATTTTGCGCCAATTGCCACGGATGAAGCGTCGCTGGACGTCAGGGACGCGGGTATAGTCAACGAGTTCTCGATATTGTTGTTAGGTGGAGAAGCCGTTGCAGGAGTTGACGGAAAGATGTTCTCGATATTCAGAAGAATACCAACAATCAACCTTCCTTTAGAATCTTGAACTTGCTGGAGACCTTGTTCCCGTTATTGTTGTCCCGTTCCATACAATCAACCGATTAGAAAATCACTTGTAGACAGGTTGTGGATAAGGAGACAGTGTGGCGCGTAATCATCGGATATTCATTTCTTTTGCCATTGAAGATAAAAAAAATCGTGACCATCTCGTTTGGCAAGCTCAAAAAGAGAGAACAGCTTTTTCATTCACAGACATGTCATTGAATGAGCCATTTTCGGAAAAATGGAAAACACAGTGCAGGGAACGAATTAGAGGCTGCGACGGAGTGATTGCACTTCTCAGCGCTAATACCCGCCTTGCTGACGGCGCACGCTGGGAGATGAGATGTGCGGTAGAAGAACAGATACCTATTCTCGGAGTTCATATCTATAAGGACGCTAAAGGAGCGATCCCATCTGAATTAGTCGGCCAAAAAATCATTGAGTGGACTTGGGACGGCATTGCAGCTTTCTTGGCTAAGTTATGAGTGCCGAAGAAACCATCCACAAGCTTCTACCTTCCGTTCCGGAGAGTGAGTACGGAACGGAATTTCGGAGCCATCTTCTCGAACAATATAAGTTGTATCTAAGTCTTGCCGATAAAGTCAGTGAACGCAGACAAACCGCAAATACATTTTTCTTGACCGTAAATTCTGCGATAATCGCTGCTCTTGGTTTGACTTTTCCAACAGACCTTACTTACGTGCGACAACATTGGTTCATAATAGGCGGAGCTCTAGGAACGCTTCTCTGCATTTCTTGGATGGTAATGCTGCGTTCCTATAAAAAACTAAATGCTGCGAAATTTCTCGTTGTCCATGCGTTAGAGTCAAGCCTGCCGGTGCGACCTTATGATGCCGAGTGGTCGGCGCTGGGACGGGGCAAGCTTAATAAGCTATATAGACCATTTACACACGTCGAGCAATTGATTCCAGTTTTTTTATAGCGTTCTACCTAATACTGGGGATAGCAAGTCAAGTGAAAGTTAAAGAGGCTGCGCCACGTTTATGCCAAAAAGCCGAAACGTCTTCATCAGCAAACCCAACTCACTTACTCCCGACCAACAAAGGTTTGTCGAAGCTTTGAAGAAGATTCTAGTAGAGCGAGGTCTGCGACCGCGTACTCTTGGCGAAACAGATTTTCCAAATGAAACCCCTTTGGGAGCTGTTCGCACACTGCTTTCAGAGTGTGAAGGTTGTCTTGTGCTTGGCTTTACTCAAATGTTGGTATCTCAAGGAATTTCGAAACCAGGATCCGCTAACGAAGAAGAGATAACCGGTTTAAAATTGCCGACACCATGGAACCACATAGAAACAGGCATGGCATATATGAAAAACATTCCTGTCATGATTTTGTGTGAAAAGGGAATCAGTGTAGGCATCTTCGACAAAGGAATTACTGATAGGTATATCCACCAAGCAGATCTGACCACTGACTGGCTTACTTCCCCACGTTTTCTTCAGCCATTTAACGACTGGTTTGAAGAGATCGTTCAGACAAATAGGTGAGGCGGGTGGCGGGTAGCCCACCCATGAAACTCAACATTCTGGGTGCCCCATTCATGCGCAGTCTCATCGCGCATGGGTGGGGTCCGACGACGTTTGAGACTACGATGACCTCATGCCGAGCCGTCTGAAACGTTACCAAACCGAAGGCCACGATCACTTCATCACCTTCAGTTGTTACCACCGTCTCCCCTACCTGAACGAAGGACGCGCCCGCATCGTCTTCGCCGAGACGCTCGAAAAGCTCCGGCAGCGTCACCAATTCTTCCTCTTCGGCTATGTCCTCATGCCCGAACACGTACCCCTTCTTCTCTCCGAACCGAAGCTCCAATCCCTCGCCACCACTCTCAGCGTCCTCAAGGCACCCGGCTCGTCATCGCCTGAAAAAAGTCTCCGCACTTGACAAAACCCACGGCCAGAAGCACCCCTCCAACCGAAATACCTCCGATCCAGGTCATACCTCAAGTCCAGACCTAACCTCAATGTTTCGAAGACTTTGGGTACTTAAGTATGGGGGAGGGGGAGGGGTACTACGCGCCATGAAGGATTTGCCGCACAGGCCCTCTGCCATGTAAGGAGAGTTTCGTAGTGAGTGCTAAAATTCTCCGTTGCCCGAACGATCGGCAGGCACAAGCGCGAAATCAATCAAGCAAAGGAACCGGCGAACCTCCCATGCAACTTCAATCACAGCCATTGTTCAAGAAGATCCTGTCGCCCATCGTTATTCTTTTCGCCCTCGCGATCCTTCCGGCCGGCGTCGCTTCGGCGAAGACCGTCACCGCTCGTCCGTGCGACCTGCTGGCCTCGACGACGCCCTGTGTCGCTGCCATCAGCACCACTCGCGCCCTGTACCGCACCTACACCGGGCCGCTCTATCAGGTCACGCGCCAGTCGGATAAGGCCCACAGCGACATCGGTCTCCTCCACAGCGGCTACGCCAACGCCGCCGCGCAGGACGCATTCTGCGCCAACACGACCTGCACCATCACCAAACTCTACGACCAGTCGCCCAATCACAACGACCTCACGCCCGCGCCTCCTGGCGGCGCATCGCACGGCCCCGGCCCCGGCGGTTATGACATTCCCGCCGTGGCCGACGCTCTCCCGCTGACCGTCGGCGGACACAAGGTCTACGGCGTCGCCATCTCCCCCGGCATGGGCTACCGCAACAACAGCCCGAAACAAACAGCGGTCAACGGTCAGCCCGAGGGCGTCTACATGGTCACGTCGGCTCTCAATCTCAATGAAAAGTGCTGCTTTGACTTCGGCAACGCCGAGACCAACAGTCTCGACAACAAGGCCGGCCACATGGACGCGATCAATATCATGTGCCACGGCAACCCATGCAGCCCCGACGCCGGGCTGGACATGGAAGACGGCATCTACGGCCATCTCAAGGTGCCCGCTGATACCACCTTCGTCACCGACCTGGGCGCCAGCGACGGCCAGCACAGCTACGCCATCTACCAGGGCAACGCCCAGTCCGGGACCCTGACCAGTACCGGCATCATCCCGCTGCCCAAGGGCTATCAGCCGATGAAACAGGAAGGAGCCATCATCCTCGGCATCGGCGGCGATAACAGCAACTGGGCCACGGGCTACTTCTTTGAGGGCGTCATGACCAGGGGAATGCCCAACGCGAAAGCCATGGAAGCGGTTCAGAGTAACGTCGTGTCCGCTCGTTACGCGGGCCACCTTAAGCCATAACGCTGTCCAGACACAGCGTTTCCGGTCTGCATCTACAATGGCTCGCATGCGTCTATCTTTGCTTATGCCGCTTCTTCTTTCGAGCCTCGTCGCGCAGGCACAACCCTGGGCCATCGCCATCCACGGCGGTGCGGGTGAGTCGGAGTGGGCGCACATGGACGCGGCCACCGCCAAGGCCTATCACGCCTCGCTGGCCAGGGCGCTCGCGGCAGGCTCTGCGGTTCTGGCCCGCCATGGTTCCGCTCTCGATGCCGTGGAGACATCGGTCGAGGTGCTCGAAGACGATCCGCTGTTCAACGCCGGACGCGGTGCAGCGTTTGCCGCCGACGGCAGCAACGAGATGGACGCTGCGCTGATGAATGGCGCGACGCTCGAAGCCGGTTCCGTCGCGAGCATTCACTTCACGCGTCACCCCATCGCACTGGCCCGCGCCGTCATGGAGCACACTCCCTACGTCATGATGGTAGGCCCGGGAGCCGATGCCTTCTCGCGCGCACAAGGCTTGCAGCAGGAGCCGCCCGCCTTCTTCTTTACCGAGATGCGCTGGCAGGAGTTTGCCGGCGTGATGCGCGCGAGCGGCCGCCCCGTGCCTCCGCGACCCGCCGGAACTCCTCCGCCGGGAGAGAGCGGTCATGCGGCGCTCTCCGGACCACACATCTTCTCGCACCGCTTCGGCACCGTGGGCGCGGTCGCGCGAGATGCGCAGGGACATCTGGCTGCTGCGACTTCGACCGGGGGCATGCAGGGCAAGCTGCCTGGCCGCGTGGGCGATTCGCCGATCATCGGCGCGGGCACGTACGCCAGCGACCACTCCTGCGCGGTCTCCGGCACTGGAGTTGGAGAGTACTTCATCCGGCTTACGCTGGCGCGTCAGGTGTGCACGCTGGTGGAACAAGGCAAGACGCCGCAGCAGGCCGCTGACCAGATGATCCACAAGGAACTGCCCGCGCTCAAGGGTGGCGAAGGCGGAGTGATTGTGCTGGGCCGTACCGGCGCGCCAGTCTGGAGCAACAATACGGTCGGAATCTTCCATGCACAGCAGGTTGAAGGTGGCGCAGCGTCCGTCTGGGTGAAGTGAAGGGGCCCTCCGCTCTCCCAGGAAGATTGCTGCCGGGTACCCCATCCTTCGCTCCTTCGCATTGAAATTTCGTTGACTTCCCAAAGGCCGGAAGCGTAAATTCGCCCTGTTCGAAGGCGCAGGCTCCTTTTGGAACAAGCTGCCGCGCAACGAATCACTGCGGGCCCGTCAATCAGTACAACTTATTTTCGTAATGACAGGCACTCACTGTTGCCGTCATACACCGGCACGTAGCGCATCGGCCATCAATACCCGTCTTTACCTTCGTCCGGCGCCCCTATCCGGTACCCATGGGACTCGAACGGATCCGGGCTCAACCTCGAAGAACGGGCTCCCATTCAGACAAATTTACTCTTGACCCAATTTCAGATCGTCTTGGTCGATTGCCGGTAAATAACCTACGGAGAGAACACAATGACGAATCCTAAAATCGAAAACCTGAAAGCGACAGGCGTCGTTTTCCAGCAGGAAACCCCAACCTTCACCTTTACCCTCGACTCCTTCAGGATTACCGACACACGGTCCCGGCACGAAGACACGGATTTCACCTCCTTTACCTTGCTCGTCCGAGCCGCCGATGGAAGCGGAACCCCGCAGACGCAGACGAAGTCGATGGGAAACTTGAATAACGGGACATTCAATGTCGGCCTGTCGTTCCCTAACGTGCTCGTCGACTCAGGGGGAAGCGTCGTCTTCAATTACCTGATCGTCAACTCCGGCCACAAGACCGAGGGCGAGGTAGACTCCGCGCTCGAAACTGTGGGCGGAGCCCTTGCCGAAAAAGGATTAGTCGCGGGAGGCACTGCAATCGGAACCGCCATCCTTCCCGGCCTCGGGACCATCCTCGGAGCCGTCGCCGGGTGGCTGGCCGGCCAGATCAAGAACATCCTCAATGCCGATTGCGACGGCCCGGTTGCCGCCGAGCAGGTAACCCTCAAGTACAGCGACCTGCTCGCCAAAACTGCCAATGGACCGTACTCGCACGAAACCCCAAATCCAGGTACGGACTCCGCTACGGGTTGCGGGGGAAACTCGATGTACTATGTCACCTGGCACGTCGCCAGGGGCGTAAGTCAGCCGGTCAGACTGGCGAACAAAGTTGCAGCCACCCAGGCTGTAGCCGCAAAAAAACTATGAAGGTCTCCCATCCTTCGCGCTTTTTGCGAAGGGTGGGAACGCAACCGCTCGCACCGCCATGCCGCGAGTTACTGCAAGCGCCGACACGCGCCCTGGCCACCTCGAACAGATCCGCAAAGTACAAGCTCTGAAGTGATAGGCTTTTGTTTATGGATGGCCCCACCCTACAAGAACGTCTCGACATCCTGCTCGACCACCTTGCCGAAGCAGAACGGCGGTACGCCGCCGGAGAACCCTATCCCGATCACACGGGCGGTTCCTGGCCGGAGAGAATCGCCAAAATCAAACAGCACATCGCCGACCTGCGCGAAATTATCGCAAACGAATAAACCTTATTTGGCACCACGACTTCTGCCTGCAAATGGTCTTGAATGAGAGTATCGTTGCAGTGCCGGAGTTTGCCGCAAACGGTCGTTATTGAAACTCAAATGAAATGGAGAATCACCATGAAATTGCTTATCTCTCTCCTCACGGTTGGCCTGCTGGCTTCGCCGGCATTGGCTGCGACCAAGTCGTTCCAGAACGTTCCCGTCGTCGATCAGAACTGTTCCAGCAAGGTCGCTGAAAACCCTGACGCTCACACCCGCGACTGTGCCTTGAAGTGCGAGAAGAGCGGATTCGGCATCGTTACCGAGGACAAACAGTTCCTGAAGTTCGACGAGGCCGGCAATGCGAAGATCCTCAAGGCGCTCAAGAAGTCGAAGGAGACGGACCACCTTCGCGTCAACGTCAAGGGCGACGTCAACGGCGACACGCTGAAGGTCGATTCGATCAAACTGCTGTAGGTCTTATTTCTCTTGAGTGACAAGGTTGTTGCGGCGGAGTCATATCAGGCTCCGCCGCGCTGCATTTCTCTCGTCTTCAGCACTATGAAGTATTCGTAGATCGATTGCAGGGTGGCGTAGGTGAAGCCCGCCGGGCCGTCGAGGATGGCCCCGCGCACGAACATCATATAAACCCACTTGATAAGCGGCCGCCCAGGCAGACGGTAGAAGATCGCCTTCTGGTGCAGGCGGCGGGTGTGGAAGTCGGGGTCGCGGAGAGCGGTCTTCCAGGATGGATTCTGTAGCCCCTGCTGGCGATGGATCAGTTCGGCCTCCATGGTGGAGTAGAGGTTGTGCTTCGTGATCCAGTGGCCGATGCCCTTGGAGAATGGATAGTGATCCAGGGGATGGCTGAGATCGGCGATGGCGCCTTCGACTTCGATGACCTCGTTGATGGCGCGGGTGTAGCGGCTCCGTTCGGGACGGACCAGGCGGATGTAGAAGGGCGAGATCTGCGCATGTTTCAGCCACGTTCCGAAGAGGAAGTCGCGGCGGCGGAGGCGAAACCCTGAGATCTCGTTCGGGGTGGCCACGACGATCTGCTGCATCTCGCGGGAGAGCTCGGGCGTGGGACGCTCGTCGGCATCGAGCAGGAAGACCCATGGGTGTTTGAAGGAGACGGTCGTCAGAGCCGCGTTGCGGTGGGTGGCGTAGTCGTCGAAGGTGCGCTGCTCGACGTGGGCCCCGGCTGCCCTGGCGATGGCGACGGTGTCGTCGGTCGAGAAGGAGTCGAAGACGTGAATGTCGTCCGACCAGGCGACCGAGGCGAGGCAGCCAGGAAGATCATGCTGCTCATTGCGGGTGAGGATTAGGATCGAGATCAAAGACGTTTCCTGTTTGGGAGATCCAATCGCGCTGCCCCGGTCTGATGGAGCGACTTGGATATTGTCGCAGCTATGATGGAAGACGCGGGTAGAAAGCTAGCGTCTTCCTGTGGGTGATTCTAGATTACGACTTTTGGGGTGACATGACAGTAAACAAAATCTCCGCGGCCTTGCGCTCGCGGCTCTCTCGGATGTTCATGACCGCAGCGTTTTTGTGCTGCTTTGGTATGTCTTACGGCGCGATGGCCCAGGCAGCGAGCGGGACAGAGGTTCCGCGAGAGTCCGCTCGCAGTGCATCGGCGCTGCCCGATGCGCCCGAGCCGGCGTCGACCGACAATGAAGCCGTGACCCTGCGAGGGACGCCGGTCCGCATACTGAAAGATCAGGCGGCGATCTGGACGAGCCCCGCCCGGATTCGCAAGGGTGATCTGGTGTGGCTGGTGCCGCTGGCGGCGGCAACGGGTGTCAGCATTGCTTCGGACCATCATGCGATGGCGTCGGTGGTGAGCCACGACGCGGGGTTCAACAGCGCCAGCGTAAACACCTCTAACGTCCTGTTTGGCGGTTTCATCGCTGCTCCGGTGGCGCTGTATGGAGTGGGCTATCTCAAGGGGAATGAACATGCGCGCGAGACCGGTCTGCTGAGCGGCGAAGCGCTGGTCGATGGTCTGGTCGTCGACGAGGCGATGAAGCTGGTCTTCCGGCGCGAGCGGCCTATAATCAACAACGCTCGCGGGCATTTCTTTGAGGGCAACGTCTCCGATTCGTCCTTTCCCTCAACGCACAGTGTACTGGCGTGGTCGTCTGCCGCGGTAATCGCCGGCGAGTATCCCTCAAAATGGGCGCAGGTCGGGATCTATACGATGGCCACCGGGGTAAGTCTCACGCGGGTGATGGGACAGGAACACTTTCCCACGGATGTACTGGTTGGCAGCGCCGCCGGATGGCTGATCGGACGCTATGTCTTTCGGGCGCACCATCGCCATGGGTTGTTGCCGATTCGATGATGGTTCATGCGCGGTCCCGGCGCCGGGCACGAACCCAGGTGACCCCGGCGAGTTGGACCACAATGATGAGAAGAGACAGCGCGGCGAAGACCAGCACCCAGGGCAGGTGGCGCTTCTCAACCAGTTGGAAGAGGATTCCGTGGGCGATGGCCAGACCGACCGCGGCGTAGGTCCAGCGTTGAAGCGACTTCCACCGTTGTAGCCCCAGGCTTCGGAGCGAAAGATCGTTTGAAATCACAAGCAGCATGAGGAAGAGCAGCGCCGAGAGCAGGCCGAGATCATTGGCCGATCCGAAGAGGCCGGTCTGGAGCTTTAAAGGGTGGCGCTGCTTGAGGAAGTACATCCACATCCGCCCGCGAAGATGAACGGTCAGGCCGACTCCCGTATGCAGAAGGGCGAGCAGGCCGGCCCAGATTGCGATGTCGCGGCGGAGGTCGAAGCTGACCGGGTTAGGGCGGCGGCGGAGGGTGTTCCACGGACCGAGCAACAGGGTAGCGCACAGAAAGAGGAGACTGCTGTAGGCGGTGGCCATGCTGGCGCGATGGCGGACGTCCGGCGGCGCCGTGGCGAGATAGAAGAGAGCGGTTGCTATCGCGGCGCAGGCTGCCAGAGTCAGGTGACGCTTAATCCGGGTTGCCCAATATCGATTGCTGGACTTCATAAACGGCCTTAGCTGTGATCGGTGAAAGGACGAAATGCAAGGACTGCGTTGAGTCCCCCGAAGGCAAGCGAGTTGGAGAGCGCCAGTTCCGGGGTCACCTCACGTGGAGCGTTAAGAATGACATCGAGGTTAATCGCAGGGTCGATCTCGGTGACTCCGGCGTTGGCAGGCAACTGCCCGTGATGCAAAGAAAGGATCGTTGCCAGAGCTTCGAGCGCGCCGGTAGCTCCGATCGAGTGTCCGTGAAGCGATTTGGTGGAGCTGATGGGAATGTGAGATGCCCGCGCCCCGAAGAGCTGATGGATGGCGGCAGCTTCGGTGGCATCGTTGGCCTGGGTTCCCGTGCCGTGAGCGCTGATATAACCGACCTCATCGGGCGAGGCGTTGGCATCGGACAGGGCCTTGCGCATGGCCCCGGCCGCGCCTTCAGGGGCAGGCTGGGTGATGTGGTGGGCGTCGGCGGAGCTGCCGAAGCCCACAATTTCAGCATAGATAGGAGCGTTGCGCGCCTGCGCCGACTCCAGCGTTTCGAGCACGAGCATGGCGCTGCCTTCGCCGAGGGTCATGCCGTCGCGGTCGGCGGAAAACGGGCGGCACTGCGTCGGCGACACCACGCGCATCGAGTCCCACGCGCGCAGAAAGCCAAACGTGAGCGGAGCTTCGTGGCCTCCTGTGATGGCCGCCGAGACCATCCCTGCCCGCACCATCTGGAAGGCGAGGCCGATAGCATGGGTTCCCGACGAGCAGGCGGTCGAGATATTAAGGACTGGCCCGGTGATGCCGAGGGCGATGGAGATGTGGCTGGCTCCCGCCGATGCCATGGTGCGAGTGACCGTAAGCGGATGGACACGGGCGTCGCGGGTGTAGAGCTTCGCCGTCTCCGTCTCTTCAGCCTGACGTCCTCCGCAGGCGCAACCGACGATGATGGCGATGTTATCCGCCGCGTGATGCTGGAGCAGATTGCTGTGCTCCGCAGCCTGACGGGCGGCAACGATGGCGAACTGGGTGGTGCGGTCGGTGGAGACGACGATGCCTGATTCGAGATGCTGGCGGGGATCGAAGTCTTTGACACGGCCGGATTGGGTAAAACGGAGCCCCTGGGTCTCGCCCGGTGCTTCGGGGAAGTCCGGAAAAGGGGCGATGCCGGTCTGGCCGGAAAAAAGAGCGCTGCGAAAGTCTTCGATGTTACTGCCGATAGGGGTGACGCAGCCGAGGCCGGTAACTACAATGCGATTCACTTGATCTCTTCCTCGCGGCAGCCGCGTTAGGGTGTGGTGACGGCGGCGGGCGGATGGTTTTCGCGGAGTTGGCTCACGCCGCGCACCATGTCGCCGACCGTCTTGATGGTGCCGAGCGCTTCGTCGGGGATTTCGATATTAAAGGCCTCTTCGACCTCGAAGGAGATGTTGATCTTGTCGAGGGAGTCGATATTGAGCCCGTCGAAGGTGCTGTCCAGGGTGATTGAGTCCGCGGGAATGCCCTTCGATTTTGCGATGATCTCAATGCAGCGCTGCGCGATGTCGTCCATAGTCCCCCAGCTTCCTTCCCGGTGCTAGCTCAACTTACAGGGATGCCTGTGCCAGTGTAAAGGCAGCCTGAGCTATCGTGTAGAGGAAAAAGGCCGGAGGCGCAGGAAGAGGCAACAGTATTGCCGTTCGCGGAGTTACCGCGGTGGTTCGCTACCATTGCAACAGGACAAGCTCGGAGCAGAAGGCCGGTCCCATGGCGGCGAGGATGCTGTAGCTTCCGGGCTTGCCGGGAGCGTTGACGAGATAATCCTCCATCACCGCGAGGACGGAGGCGGCGGAGAGATTGCCCACTTCGCGAAGGCTCTTCCACGAAGGAGCAAGAGCATTGGGCGGCAGATTCAGCGAGGTCTCCATGGCTTCGAGCACCTTGGGCCCTCCGCTGTGGAAGATGTAGCTGGAGATGTCGCCCATGGTGAGATTGTTATCGCTGAGGAAGCTCTCGACGTTGCCGCGAAGATGCTCGTTGACCACCTTGGGGACGTCGGGGGAGAGGACGATCTTGAAGCCGAGATCGCCGATGTCCCAGCCCATGATGTACTCGGTATTGCGATAGAAGGTCGAGCGGGTGTCGAGCACGCGCGGCCCGCAGCCCTCTTTGGCGAGCGCGGTCTCAGCGCCGGAGACGACAACAGCGGCCGAGCCGTCGCCGAAGAGGCCGGTGGAGATGAGGTTGGCGATGGACTGGTCGTTGTCCTGCCAGGTAAGCGAGCAGAGCTCGACCGAGAGCAGCAGAGCGTACTGGTCGGGGAAGGCGCGGACGTAATCGGAGGCGCGGGAGATCCCGGCGGCTCCCGCGACGCAGCCCAGTCCGAAGATCGGAGTGCGCTTGACGCTCGTCGGGAAGGGCATCAGGTTGATGAGACGGGCGTCGATGGTGGGGCTGGAGATGCCGGTGACTGAGGCGAAGAAGATGGCGGAGATATCGGCCGGCGTCAGGCCCACGCGGTCGAGCGCTTTGGTGATGGCCTGCTGGCCCAGCTCGACGGCGGCCTTGATCCAGGCGTCATTCGTGGGCCCAAATCCGGAGAGCGTCTCGTAGACCTCCAGCGGAAAGACAAGATTGCGAAATTCGACCCCACAGTTGGCGTGCAGGCGGTTGATCAGCCGCGGCTCTTCCATCCGGTCCTGCCAGCGATGCCGGAGCGCTTCAGTGATTGCTGCCTGGGAGTAGCGATGGGACGGGTAGGCTGTTCCGACGGACGAGATGCGCATTCTTTTAGGGACCTTTATTGTTGCCGGTAATGAACTGTGCTGCGTTCGGTTGACTGTAAACGGTGCATTCAGCCTACACGCAGAGGTGGACTTACGTCCCGGATTGAGAGTGAGGACGGCAAAATCAGTGGATTCTCGCCAGTTCCCGCTGGTAAAGGGTGTTCTGGGGAAACTCCTTCGAGAGGGCGAGGAGGATCTCTTTGGCCTCTTGCGGATCATTATCGCGCAGGGCAGCGACGGCAAGCATCATCCGGGCAAAGGGCGCGAGATAGTGGCCTTTGCTGGCGGTGATGCGCAGGCGGCGGATACCTTCTTCCCGGTCGGTGGCCGCGCCGGTTAGGCTCAGTATCCAGCGGACGGGGGCCGATTTCAGGCTGAGCATGTAGTTTTCGACCCCCGTGGCGAGGTAGGCGTCGTAGAGCGTGGGGTCGATGGCAAGGGCCTGCCGGGAGAAGGCGCTGGCCTGCTTGCTGAGGTTCAGGGCGGCGATGTCGCGCTTGTCGATCATCAGGGCGTAGTCGGACCTCATGCCGCAGATCAGGGTTTTGACGTAGAGCGCGGTGACGTCCTTCGGGTTGTGCTGGAGGGCGGCGTCGGCGAGGCGGTTGGCCTGGTCGGCGCGGTCGTCGAAGGACTTGCGAACCGTGGGGTCGGGGGTGAGGCGCTGGCGGTTGTCGAAGCGGCTCTGGTCGGCGAAGAGCTGAACATCGATGATGTGCAGGCGGTCGAACTCGCCGAAGAGCCAGGCGGCGGCATCGGAGGCTGGCCCCATCGGATCCTCGGGATGGGCGGAGATCCACTGCTGAAATTTGACGTGAGCCGCGGGGAAATCGAGGTTGTACATGTCGAAGTAGCCGCGGTCGAGCGCCGATCCGGTGAGGGGAGTGCTGAAGGCCGAGGCCAGCGGGGTCATCGCGAAAAGCAGGAGAAGAAAAGGGCCCCACCGGGAGATGCTGAAGTATCTGGCCGAGAGCGAAGGACGGGTGTTTGCGGTTACGGTTGCTGACATCTTCTGGTTTGCCTTATTCCTTTAAAGTAGCTGTCTCCACAACCGGGCTTTCTTAGTGAGATGCGGAATCTGCGGTGGTAGGTCAGTTGAGGGCGCGGCGTGCCTTTTTGTTATAACTGGATCGCATTGCAGTGCGGCTAAGCGGCAAGGTCGAGTATCTGTCGGCCCTGTCTTGTATTCTTCAGGTATGACTGAGATGGAGTGTGCAGCTTGATTGGTGCCTGCACGATTGTTTCACCTAACTATTTAGCGTACGCACGAACGGTCTCTGCATCGTATCTGGCGCAGCATCCGGGTCATCTTTTTTTCGTTTTGATCGTGGCGAATCTCCCGCTGGAAGATCGAAAGCTCTTTGAGGGCGAAGGATTTAGGCCGGTGATGCTGGTGGAGATTGGAATTGAGGATCTCCGTGGCGAAGCGATGAAATACGACATCCTTGAGCTGAATACGAACGTGAAGCCAACGTTCATGAAATATCTCATTCGGACGTTTGATCTGGAGAATCTGGTTTATCTCGACCCGGACATCTTTGTGTACGCTCCACTGACGCCGGTGTTCGAGGCGATCAGCAGAGGTGCGACGGCAACCTTGACTCCGCACATGACTGCGCCCGTGGACGATGGGAAACTGCCAGGGGAACAGGAGATGCTCTACAACGGTACGTACAATCTTGGGTTCGTTGCTGTGCGTCGATGCGAGGAGTCCTGGCGACTGCTTAGCTGGTGGGAACGGCGATGCCTTGATCTCGGTTTTAGCGAGGGCAGGACAGGTCTGTTTGTGGATCAGAAATGGATGAATCTGGCTCCAGGCATGTTCGACAAGGTCGAAATTCTTCGCCATCCAGGATGCAATATGGCTTATTGGAATCTCCATGAGCGAAAGCTGACGGAAGATGCGGCAACCTACGTTGTCAATGGTTGGGCGCCCCTGTGTTTTTTCCATTTCAGCGGCATCGTGCTGAACGATCCAGCGGTGCTGTCGAAGAACACAAACCGGTTCACGCTGGCAGATCGTCCCGACTTGACCAGGTTATTTCAGGAATACAAGACCGCGGTATTGGCGAACAAAGACGCCGCGCGCGAGGCGATAAGATATGGATTCGACCGGCTGACAGATGGAACTGTCGTGACACGGCTCGCGCGACGAATCTATGCGAAGCATCAAGCTAGATGGGTGGGGGAAGATCCCTTCGATGCGACAGGCGGATTTGCCCTGTTTGCGAAAAAACTTGGACTTGTAGCAGGAAAGACTCCTCCAGGAAAGACCACATGGAAGGAATTCAACGTGAAGGATCGGCGGGTAGAAATGGTGCATCGGCTGTTGAAGATTGCACTGCGAGTCCTCGGCCCGAACCGTTATGAATTGCTGATGCGATATCTTGCCCACATTGCGGTGCTCCGGAACCAGAGTGTGTTTCTTGATGACAAGATAGAAAGATGACGAAGCCGACGGTACGTTGCTTGACGGTGGATCTTCGCATGTATCAGCACTCGGGAATCGGGCGCTATCTTCGAAACTTGTTTCCACAGCTTCTCCCACTGTTGGAGGCCGACCGGATACGGATACTGAGCAGACGCGAGTTGCTTGGGGAGACGGCGTGGTTGCAGGACGGACGGGTCGAGCTGGTGGAAGAGCCGGCCAGGGTCTACAGTGTTGCCGAGCAGATACTAAGGTTGAAGGGTGTTTATCGGCAGACAAGCGTACTGTGGGTGCCGCACTATAACGTGCCGCTCTATTACGGTGGTCCCACGGTGGTCACGATCCATGATGTGGCGCCGTTGGCGATGCCCGAAATCTTAGGAAACTCTCTAAAGCGGGCTTACGCGAAGCTATTGATTGCACGAGCTGTAAAACAGGCAGCGGCGATCTTATGCGTCTCCGAGTTTACGGCGCGAGAGTTGCGCGAGCGACTCAGCGTTCCGGCAGAGAAAATAACCGTGACTTACCCAGGGCTGGACATGGGGTGGCCTAAGATGGCGATACCGCATGTCGAAGCAAATGGAGTTCCTTACGTTCTGTGTGTTGGGAATGTAAAGCCGAACAAGAACCTGGGATTTCTTTTGCGAACATTCGCCGGTATCCGCGAATCTGTTCCATATCGCCTCGTGCTGGCGGGTAAGATGCGAGGATTTGGGACCGAAGATCTGGCGGTGATCCGACAGGCCGAGGAGATGGGCGACCGGGTTCGATTTACCGAGGAGATCTCTGATGATGAGTTGATCTCGTTGTATGCGGGAGCAAGCGCATTATGTCTGCCATCGCTGTACGAAGGATTTGGCTTGCCCTTATTGGAGGCAATGCAGCTTGGATGTCCGGTGCTTTGTTCAACCGCGGGATCGTTGCCGGAGATTGCAGGCGACGCAGCGTTGTACTTCGACCCGAGGAGCGAAGCGGAGTTGGCAAAGCGGCTGCTGCAAGTTGAGGATTCCGCAGCAATGGATGAACTGCGAAGAGCGGGACGAGTTCGGGTGGAACAGTTCAGCTTTGCGAGATGTGCAGAGCAGACAGCGCGGGTATTGAATCGCACGATGGCGGAAGGGTGCAGGCCTGAATAATGAATCATGGCGCTAGTCTGAAAGAGCAAGGTTTGAAACGAATGAAGCAACGGGCGCTGTTTCTCGACCGGGATGGTGTGATCAATCATGAGGTGGGATATCTGCACCGGGCGGAGGATGTCCGCTTTGTGGAGGGGATCTTTTCGCTCTGCCGGACGGCCGCCGGGTTGGGCTATCGGTTGATTGTGGTGACGAATCAGGCTGGCATCGCTCGGGGGTTTTATAGTGAGGCCGATTTTGAGGATTTGATGGTGTGGATGCGGGGCGCGTTTCGGGCTGAAGGCGTGGAGCTGGACGCGGTGTATCACTGTCCCTTTCATCCGGAGCATGGGGTCGGCAAGTATAAGCGGGAGCATGAGGACCGCAAGCCGGGAACTGGGATGCTTCGCCGTGGAGTCAGGGAGTTCGGCGTGGAGCTGCGGGAGAGCGCGCTGGTTGGAGACCGCTGCACCGACATCGCGGCGGCCAATGCGGCGGGATTGCGGCAGGCGTTTCTGATGCGAGGGACCGAGGCCGATGCGTGCGGCGGAGAGTATCTCGCGGTCGACGGGCTCGACGAGGTGGAGCGGTGGCTGTCCGAGCGGGGTTAGGCTGCTCAACCGATTTCCTCGTTTTGCTCCTTCCGGGGGTACACCCCCTGTACTTTTCTCGTAAAGTTTTCCATTCATTGGGGTTAATTTTCAAAGTCTTGTTTCTAAAGGACTTAGGCCCGGCGTCGTCGCCGGGCCTTCTGGATTACTCTCAACTGCTTTAAGTGTAGCAAGTGCAGTGGAACTGATTTGCAGGTTGGCGCGGTTTATTTCTTCTTGGATAAACTGTTTATTTTGTTGTGTTTGTTCGATTTTTTCGAGGACTTTTTGAGGTGCCGGGGGTTGACAGCGTCTCAGGGGCATCGACCTTCGGTGAGGCTGGAGCCGATTTCTCGATAGGCAATGTGCGGCCTTCAAAAGCAATTACTCCGCTTCGCTGCGGAATGACAACAAACGTCGCCGATCTTCGTTTTTGGGAATCCGGGAGGGGCGTAATACATCACGGTGGGATGTATATTCAATCCCGGTGCGATATACTATCTATATGACGCCGCACACTTCTTCTCAGGCGCTTTCATCCGATACAGTTCAGGTTCAGTCGGAAGATGCGCTCCGGAACCTTGCCTGGTTTCGCTATAACCTGCGCAAGTTCTTGCGCTTCAGCGAAAAGGCGGCGCGGCAGTGCGGGGTCACCCCGCAGCAGCACCAACTGATGCTGGGGGTCGCCGGCTACACCGGGCGGGGGACGGCCACGGTCTCAGAGCTGGCCGAGTTTTTGCAGGAGCGGCACAACTCCGTCGTGGGTCTGGTCGAGCGGGCGGTGCAGCGCGGACTGGTGCGCAAGCAGCATGACCTGCACGACCGCAGGTTTGTGCTGGTCTCGTTGACGGCGCAGGGAGAGCAGATCCTGGCCCAGTTGACCGAGCTTCATAAAGAAGAGGTAAAGGCGGCGAGGGAAGCGTTGGTGAAGGTTCCAAAGGTGCCCACCCATGTGCTCGAAGTGAAGAAAAGGGCCGTCTGACGGGAATCCGGACGGCGAAGAGTTTTTATTTTGGATTGGAAGAATATTTCGACAGTTTTGTCGTGGCAAAGGTAAAGACAGTAGATCAAATGGACCAGACGCAAACCATCAGAACGAAAAAAGAGAACTGGGTGCTGCGGCACCCGCTGCTGCGCAAGTACATGCCGCTGGTGCATGAGGACCTGACCGCGACCTATTCGCGGGACCTGCATAAGTGGCTGATTATCGCTCCCATCATCGGAGTGATGACGGGCCTGACGATCACGGTGATTGCCATCATTATCCTGGGCAAGCTGTGGCCCGTAGTGATGGGCTATTATCTGGGGCATCACTGGGCGATCGTGCCGGGGCTGGTGGTTGCGTTCGCGGTGACGGGCCTGATCATGCAGTATCTGACGCCCGATCCGGACGAGCACTCCACCGAAGAGGTCATCCGCTCGTACCATGAGCACCAGGGCGACATTAACATGCGGCCGTTTCTGCCGAAGCTGCTGGCGGCGATCACGACGGTCGCCTTTGGCGGCAGCTCGGCGCTCGAGGGGCCGAGCATCTACGGCGGCGCGGCCATCGGCTCGTGGCTGTGGGCAAAGCTGCGGTGGCTGAATCTCGATGCGCGCGACCGGCGCATCATGCTGATCTGCGGCGCGGCGGCGGGCATGTCGGCGGTCTTCCGTGCGCCTTTGACCGGTATTGTTTTTGCGTTGGAGATGCCTTATAAGGACGACCTGGCGCATGAGGCGCTGGTGCCTTCGCTGATTGCATCGGTGATCTCGTACATCACGCTGAGCTCGTTTCTGGGCGGCGCGCCGCTCTTCGATTTTGCCAGCGCAACCTCGTTTACCGGACGCGACCTCTTCTGGTGCGCCCTGCTGGGGTTGGTGATTGGACTGATCGCGATGGCGTTTGTCATCACCTTCCGGCGGATACGGACGCTTTGCGTGAAGTCGTCCTTGCCGCACTGGATCAAGATGACGATTGGCGGTTTGCTGACCGGTATCTGCGGCTTGACCTTTGTGTACTTCTATCATGGCGCGCTGGTGCCGCTTGGCCCCAACTATGAAGCGGTGGGAATGATCCTGGGAACGCACCACAGTACGCTCGAGCTGGTGGTGTTCGGCGTGCTGAAGCTGGCGGCGACCGCGTTTACGCTGGGCGTCGGCGGCGTGAGCGCGATGTTCGTTCCGCTGTTTTTGTCCGGCGGCAGCTTTGGCGTCGCCTTCGCGCAGGCTGTGGTGCACAGCTCGTCGGTGGAGCTATATGCTGCGGTCGGTATGGCCGCGTTTATCGCCGCGGGGTACAAGACCCCACTGGCTGCGGTGGTCTTCGTCGCGGAGGCTACGGGCGGACATGCGTTTATTATTCCGGCGCTGATTGGAGCGGCGGTAGCGTACGCGGTGTCGGGCGACGCGTCGGCCTCGGGTGACCAGAAGCTGCATGAAGGCGTCCGGGTGCAGGAGTTGCGCCACATGGTGGTGGGCAACGTCATGCAGCAGAAGGTGGCCTCGGTGCAGGCCGCCCTGACGCTGCGCGAGTTCACCGACCTGCTCTCTCCCCACTATCACCACTCGACCTTTCCCGTCTTCGAGGAGGACCAGTTGCTGGGCATCGTCGAGGTGTGGGCGGTCGCCAAGGTGCCGACCCAGCGATGGGACAACATGCGGGTGCGCGACCTGACCAACCGGCACGCCTCGCGCGTGGAGTCGGACTGCGATGTGATGGAGGGGCTGCGCCTGCTGATGAGCGAGCATCGACAGCACATGCTGCTGGTGACCACTGCCGCAGGGAAGCTCGAAGGCGTCGTGACCAAGACGGACATTTTGCAGGCCCTGAAGACGCATCGCGATGAGCCTGCGCAGCATGGCCTGGAAGCGGAATCGAAGGAGCACAGCCGGTTGGAATAAGTGGATAGATAGGCCACCGGTGCCTGCGCTGGCTGCATGAGAGTTTGGCTGGATGGATTGTTTTGGTCCACCCGGATGCTTGAGATGCTTGGAGCGAAGTGCGGAGGTTTCCTGATGGCCGATTATCCGTTTAATGAAGTGACGACGCCGAACCCTGACAACAAGCCCCAGAAAAAAACTCAGTTCGGCGTAGCGCTGGAGCCGGAGGTCATCAAGATCTGCGGCTATGCGCTGCTGATCGGGTTTGTCGGCGGCCTCGTGGCAGAAGGCCTGCTGGAGCTGATCTACCTTTTTACGAACCTGTTCTTCTATGGCAAGGCTTCGTTCGCGATTACCAATCCTGCGTATAACCATCTTGGCCTGTGGGTGATCCTGATTCCGCCAATCGGCGGTCTGCTGGTCGGCATCATGGTGCATTACTGGGAGCCGACGCTGAAGGGGCATGGGATTCCCGAGGCGATGGAGGCGGTGCTGTTCGGGCACAGCCGGATGCGGATTCGGGTGGCGCTGTTGAAGCCGCTGGCGACCGCGCTGGCGATTGGAACCGGCGGCCCGTTCGGCGCGGAGGGCCCGATCATTCAGACGGGAGCGGCGGTTGGATCGCTCTTTGGACAGGCGGTGGGGCTGACGCCGTATTACCGGCGGGTGCTGCTGGCGTCGGGCGCGGCGGCGGGAATGGCTGCTACTTTTACCGCTCCGCTGGCGGGGATATTGGTGGCAATCGAGCTGCTGCTGTTCGAGCTGCGGGCGCGGTCGTTTATTCCGGTGGCGCTGGCGGCAGCGGTTGCGACGGGAGTTCGCATTCATTTTGTGGGATGGGCTCCGCTGTTTCCTACGCCCGCGTTCAAACTGACCAGCATGAACGAGCTGTGGCTGTTTGCGGTGATGGGTATCCTGATGGGGATGGTGGGGCTGGCGATGATCCGCGCGCTGGCGTGGATTGAAGATTTTTTTGACGAGCTTCCTTTTAAACATGCGCTGATCTGGTCGCCGGTGATCGGCGCGCTGGCGCTTGGCGTGATTGGATATTTTTATCCGCAGGTGTTCGGTACCGGCTACGACACCATCCGCGATATGTTGAACGACCGGCTGACCACGAGCAAGCTGCTGGGCATCTCGGTGGCGAAGTTCTGGGCGCTGGTGATCTCGCTGGGTTCGGGAACAACGGGCGGCGTCTTCGCGCCATCGCTGATTGTGGGCGGCGGCATCGGGGCGACCTTCGCGATGGGCCTGCAGCATCTCTTTCCGCACCTGGTCAGCAATCCGGCGTTCTATGCGCTGGTGGCGATGGCGGCGGTCTTCGGCGGGATTGCGCGGGCCCCGTTTACCAGCATTGTGTTTCTATTCGAGCTGAGCCATAACCCGAATGCGCTGCTTCCGCTGATCGTCTGCGTGATGGTCTCGGACGGTTTCGTGCGGCTGTGCAGCCGGGACTCGATCATGACGGGAAAGCTCGTCAAGCGCGGGTTGATTATCTTGCAGGACTACTCGGTGCCGGTGCTGATGCGGGCGCGGATCGACCAGATTATGCAGAAGGAGTTTAAGAAGATCGACGCCGAAGACGAGCTGCGGACGGTGTTGACGACGCTTGCGCCGGGGAACGGCGTCGGCCTGATGCCTGTGGTGGAGAAGGACGGGTCGCTGGTGGGCATCGTGGAGGCGCACGACCTGTTGAAGATCGAGCCGCCCGACCACCACTTCAAGATGAGCGAGCTGGCGCGGCAGGATTATGTGCTGGCGTATCCCGAGGAGGCGGTCGACCAGGTGAACCGCGATATGCTGCTGAAGAATATCGAAAATGTGGTGGTGGTGCAGTCGCATGGCTCGCGTATGCCGATTGGGATTGCGCGGGCCAACGATATTCTGCAACTGCGGCGCTGGCTGATGGAGGAGGAGACGCGCGAGGTGCAGGCCAAGAGTAAGGCGTGATGGAAGAGGGGCTGCCCAGAATGCACCGGGCCTTGCGATATTCCTGTTGACATTCAACCTATAGCAGAGCAAGCTATATGTCGAAAGGCAACAGGTAGCGAAAATGGGCGAGAACAAACCCGACGTTCTGCAGGGAACACTGGACCTGATGGTGCTGAAGACGCTTGAAGGACTGGGTCCGCTGCACGGTTACGGCATAGCCAGGCGAATAGAACAGGTGAGTGACAACGGGTTGAGCATGAACCAGGGAACCATCTATCCGGCACTTCTTCGTCTCCAGCAGCGTGGGTGGATCAAGGCGGAGTGGGGCACGTCCGAGACGAAGCGCCGCGCCAAGTTCTATTCCCTGACGAGAGTCGGCCGGAAACAGATCGAAGCAGAGACCGAGAACTGGGAACGCATTGCCGCGACGATGGCACGCTTCCTGGCTCCGTCGAGTTAGGAGCCGAAGATGGACCTGATACGGGTTTTGCTCAATCGCTTCGCGGCTCTCTTCCATCGAGAAAAGCTGGATGCGGATCTCGATGAAGAGTTGCGCGCGCACATCGATCTGGCTGTCGAGGAAAATCTGGGCCGGGGCATGTCCAAAAAAGAAGCGCGGACGGCGGCGCTGCGCGACTTCGGCGGAGTCACGCAGACGAAAGAAGACTTTCGAGTGCAGCGCGGATTGCCTTTTCTTGAGGTGATGGCGCAGGACGTGCGATACGCGTTGCGGCAGTTGCACAAGTCTCCCGGCTTCATGCTGACCGTGGTGATTACGCTGGCCCTTGGCATCGGCGCTAATACGGCCATCTTTACGCTCGTGCAGGGCATTCTCCTGCGCTCGCTTCCCGTGGCCAATCCGTCGCAGCTCTATCGCATCGGCGACAAGAACGATTGCTGTTACTACGACGGGTTCCAAAACGATAACGGCGACTTCGACCTCTTCTCTTACGATCTTTATCTTCATCTCAAGCAATCGGCGCCGGAGTTCGAGCAACTCGCAGCGGTCGAGGCCGGAGGCAGTGGCTTTAGCGTGCGCTTCGGCGCTACACCCCCAAAGTCGATGCGGAGTGAGTATGTCTCGGGGAACTACTTCGCCACGCTCGGCGTGAGTGCCTATGCAGGCCGCCCGCTTAACGAAAACGATGACAAGGCTGGCGCCGCGCCCGTCCTTGTCCTTAGCTATCAGGCATGGCAGACCGACTTCGCCGCAAACCCCGCCGTGGTGGGTTCGACGGTTTATGTGCAGACGCACCCATTCGTCGTGGCTGGTGTTGCGCCGCCGGGTTTCTTTGGCGATCGCGTCATTTCAAATCCGCCCGACTTCTGGATGCCGTTGGCCGCCGAACCCTTGATCGAAGAGGCTAACTCCTCACTGAAGCAAGTTGACGAACTCTGGCTCTACACTCTGGGCAGGGTGCGTCCGGGCGTCAACGTGGGAGCCCTACAGGTAAAACTCTCTACAGCTTTGCGGCAATGGTTGGTCACGCGCCCGGCGTACACCGGTCATGGCGGAGCGGCACTGATTCCTCGCCAGCATGTAGTTCTTTCCCATGCCGGAGGCGGCATCCAGCGATTGCAGCAGCAGACCGGCGCGGGTTTGCGCATGCTCATGATTCTCTCGACGGTCGTCCTTCTGATTGCCTGCGCCAACGTTGCGAACCTGCTACTCGCGCGCTGCACCGCGCGACGGTCGGACATGGCCGTGCGCATGGCCCTCGGAGCGGCGCGCCACAGGCTGATTCGTCAGAGCCTTACTGAGAGCATCCTGCTGAGCCTGATCGGAGGGGCGGCGGGATTGGCCGTTGCCTATGCCGGGTCGCACATGATGCTCGCTCTCGCGTTTCCCAACGCCAGAAACATGCCCGTCCATGCCAGTCCTTCGCTACCGGTGTTAGGGTTCGCATTTTTCATTTCACTTCTCACTGGCGTGGTCTTTGGAACGGCTCCGGCGTGGATGTCGTCGCACGAACAGCCTGCCGACGCTCTTCGAGGGGTGAACCGCTCCAGCAGCGACCGCTCCTCCCTGCCGCAACGGGGGCTGGTCATCCTGCAGGTGGCTCTATCGGTGGTCCTGCTGGCAGGATCTTTTCTCATGACCAGGTCGCTCCGTAATCTGGAGCATCAGGACTTCGGCATCGTCACCACCAACCGCTATGTTCTGCAGTTCGACCCCAAAGGAGTTGGCTATACTCTCGATCGACTCCCTGCCCTCTACCGTGAGATCGAAGACCGTTTTTCAGCATTGCCGGCGATGGCCAATGTGAGCCTGGTACGGTACATCCCTCTTGGAGGCAACATGTGGGGCTCATGTATCATCCCGCAGGGAAGCCCTGCCCCGGGGCCCAACGATAAGTGCTTCGCAATCTGGGATCGCGCGAGCACCCACTTTCTCGATTCGATCGGCGTGCCGATTGTGCGCGGCCGCAATTTTACAGCGCAGGATACTGCCACTTCGCCGCAAGTTGTTCTTGTGAACCAGGCTCTCGCCAGGCAATTCTTTCCCAATCAGGATCCGATCGGCAAGCATTTCGGCCTCAACTCGCCGCAATACTCCGGAGCTTTCGAAATTGCCGGCGTCTTTGCCGACTTCAAGATGACCAATGCACGCGGAGAGGTCGGCCGTCCGCTTTTCTTCCGTCCCCTGGCACAGCAATTTACCGGTTACAAGAAGCCGGATGAGGACGCGGCGGAGAAGAGCTCCATGTTCGTCAACTTCATCATTCTCGATTTCGCCAAGGCGCCCCAGGACGCAGAGACGCTGGCCCGCAGGACGCTCGCGGCGATCGATCCGAATCTAACGGTGATTCGCTTTAACACGTACGACTCCGCGGTTGCTGCCAACTTCAACCAGGACCGGCTGATCGCGCGGCTGACCAGCCTGTTCGGCATCCTTGCGCTGATTCTGGCCTCGGTGGGACTTTATGGCGTGATGTCTTATTTCGTGGCGCGGCGGACCGGCGAGATCGGCGTCCGTATGGCACTCGGAGCGGCGCGCCACAGCGTGGTGGCCATGGTCCTTCGCGGTGCGCTCTGGCAGGTTCTTCTCGGCCTTGCGTTCGGCATTCCAGCAGCGCTCTTCGCGGGTCATCTCATGGGCAGCCTTCTTTACGGGGTAAGCGGCTACGATCCGCTGGCATTTTTTGGCGCAATCGCCCTGCTGGCGATTTGCGCAGCGGTGGCTGGATTCATCCCCGCGCGCCGTGCCGCGTCTATCGAGCCAATGCAGGCGCTGAGGACGGAGTAATGCTTCAACGTCAGAACCTCTGTGAATCGCCGCTTCCTGTTTGATGAATGCGGCTGCATCAAAGGCACTCCCGGGTGAACTCCTCGGTGCTGAGAGACGATGACGCTCCGAGGAGTTGAACTTCCAACCTCCAGTGCCGAGATTCATGGCTGCCAAGGTTGCATGCGCGCCCGTTGCGCTGTGCCTCCGCCAGGGAATCGAAGTCCGCGGTCGTGGGTTCAAGAGCAACCGTATATTGTTTTCTGCCGTCGCGCTCAGGCCAGGATCCGAAACAGATCCACAATCCCAGAAACGGCAACTCTGCCGGATCGAAGCGGAAGACCAGTCCCTGCCCCGTCCTTCGCCGATAAAGAGAAGCCCAACCCGCTTTGCCCATCTGTGCAAATAGCTTATAAGCCTTCGTCCCATCGATCGCTTCGACTCGACTGAGATCGACGGTTGTGCCCGACAGGGTCAGAGGACGAGGCCACCCAATGCAACTGCGTTGCTGGAACTGATCCGTTGAGCAGTACTCTATGGTGACCTCTTTGATCTCATCCGGCAATAAGATCAGATCTCCCTCTTCTACCCGCAGTAAGGGATGAGCCGACCATAGCCAGGTGACGGACGAGTCGGAGAGGTTGGAGAGGGTATAGTCCAGGACGAGCGACGAGCCCATCAGTTCAGCCCGCCTCGTCAATCGAAGAGGCCGCGATGTCGAATCGCCATGCAGGACAACGCCCCGATCCGTCGAATCGACCTGCCAGTCAACCCGCCATAGGTCCCCGTGGTCGGGCACTGCTGCTTCTTCCGATATTGCTTCGCAGCCCGCAACGCTCGGGAGGCACTCGTCGAAGCCTCCGCCATCGCTCTGGTCGAAGCTGCCGTGCGCGGAGGCTTGATCGTAGCCAATGAAGGGCGGCAGGATAAACTCTTCTCCATTCCGCTTGCTGCGTATGGAGATGATCTTGCCGCCGAACGCAGGCAAGATCTTCACCTCTAACAACTCGTTCTCAAGGGAGATCGTTTCCATTGCATCCATCTTCCTGCCTGCTCCCTTCCGCAAATATCAGACCGGCTATGTTGCGATAAAAGACTTGACAATGCAGATTTTAGTATGGCATCTTCACTAGCGGTAACGTAAACGTAATTATTTTGTCATGTTTTTATGGCACCTTGAATATTTTCAACGTGTACCTACACCTACAATTCGACCTGAGCCTCTCCTGAGAGCATTCCAGACAGAGAGTCATTTCGCATTGGTGAATCCAGACCTCCAAACCCGCAGTCAGGAGAAACCCATGTCAGAAAGAACACGCCGGTCCGCCACAACGAAGATCGTGAGAGCCCTCCGCTCCATGGCAGTGAAACGTGCGACCCTCCCCCGATTTGTTCCCGTCGCCGCGTTGTTTGCATTATTCGCCGGCTGCGTTTTTTCAGCGAGTGCGCAGACACCCGGGGTTGCGGAGAGGCCTTACCAGGGCTGGAGCAGCTTCAGTCAGCAGACGATCTCCAATAATTTTCTGACTCAGGCCAATATGACAGCCCAATCGGACGCATTGCTCGCTTCCGGATTGCAGGCGCATGGCTTCAACTACATCAACATGGATTCAGGCTGGCAGGGGAGCTTCGATGCCAATGGCCGTCCCATCCCCAACACCTCGACGTTCCCTGATATCGCCGCGCTGATCAGCCACATCCACTCGAACGGGCAAAAGGCAGGGATCTACTGGATACCGGGAGTGGAGTATCCGGCGGTCGTGGCCAACTCGCCGATTCTGGGAACGCCATACCATATCCAGGACATATTGGCCGTTCCTTACAGGGCAGGCAATGCCTTCGGTGGCCCGGGGACCTCCCCTTACCACTACAAGATCGACTTCACAAAGCCCGGCGCGCAGGAATATATCAACTCCGTCGTGGACCTGTTCGCTTCGTGGGGAGTTGATTCCATCAAGCTTGACGGCGTGACGCCGGGTTCCTACAGTGACAACCTGTCGATCGACAATCGGGCCGATGTGGCTGCATGGGCGCACGCAATCGCACAAAGCGGCCGGCCGATCTGGTTCACCATCTCCTGGGACCTCGACAAGGACTATCTCAGCACATGGCAACAGTATGCCAATGCGCGAAGGATCGAGGGAGACGTCGATTGCGAAGGGAACTGCTCGACGATCTCGAACTGGGCCATGGTGTCATGGCGCTTTTACGATCTGGTCGGATGGCAGAACGACGCCGGCTCTATGGCCGGATGGAATGATCTCGATTCTCTCGAGGTGATGAACAACACGACCTCCGGCCTGAGCGACGAGGAGCGCCGATCCGCAACGACTCTGTGGGCGATGGCGAATGCGCCTATGTATCTGGGCGGCGATCTCACAACACTCGATGACTTTGGCAAGCAGCTACTTTCCAATGACGAAGTCATCGCTGTCGACGAGTCCGGCCATCCTGCGAAACAAGCTCTCGGAGGCGACACCCCGGTGTGGCTCACCGATCTCGGGGACGGCAGCTACTATGTGGCGATCTTCAATCTGAATGCGTTTCCATCGCAGGTGGTCGTTCCATGGTCGAGTCTGGGGTTCAGGAGCGTGACTCAGGTGCGCGACCTCTGGAACCACATTCAACTCGGAACCTACGATCGCGGGTTCAGCACAACGGTTCTTGGACACGGCGTCCGGCTCCTGAAGGTGAAGGCGCAAGGGGATGTCCGTCCGATCGAGCCGCAGAGTTACGAGGCAGAGAGAGCGACCTTGAGTGGTTCGGCTGTGATCGCCGCATGTACCGCTTGCTCAGGGGGGGAGAAGGTTGGCGGTCTTGCTTTAGGTGCGAACAATAATGTGACGTTCAACAACGTTAGCGTGCGACAGAGCGGCGTCTATCAGATGCAGATCGACTCGACGACTGAGGGCCCGCGATCTCTGATTTATCAGGTGAACGGCGGTCCTCTCGATACGCTGAATGTCGGCGGCGGCAGCTTCTTTATTCCTTCCAGTACAACGGTCTCGGTCGCCTTGCATGCAGGAACGAACAGCATTCGCTTTGGTAGTCCCACCAGCTATCCACCGGATATGGATCGGATAGTAATCAGTGGAGATGGCCACAGTGCGCCTCCTCTCCTTGACTCAACGACGTACGAAGCGGAAAACGCGACGCTGGCGGGAACGGTGACTCCACCGTACTGTGAATACTGCTCCGGAGCGGGAGAGGCGGGAAATATCGGCGGCGGCGGCAACACCGTTACGTTTCAGAACGTGAACGTCCAGAGAGCGGGAACATACTTGATGGAGATTGACTATCTGACGAGTGGTCAACGATCCTACTTCGTATCGATCAACGGTGCGGCCAACACGGAGCTCGATCTCAATGGAAGCAGCTTCAGTCTTCCCACAAGCACCGTCATTTCGGTGCAGTTGCAGGCGGGAGCGAATACGATCCAGTTTGGCAATGACAGCGGCTACGCGCCTGCCTTAGACCGCATCGCCATCGCCCCCGTTGTGGCGTCTTCGAGCTTGACTGGGTCTATTGTCGCCAAACATGGTGGGGACAATCTCCGCGAATGGAAGGTGTCACTCAACAATTCGGGGACGGTTCGCGCTGCCGGAGTCCGGATCAATACGTTTTCGGTGACACAGTCTGGCGGTGAAGGCTCCTGCCATCCGCGCGTGCGTGCGCGACTGCCGATCGCGGTCCGAGACGTTCCGGCGGGAGGGCATGCCGATGTCGATGTGCCTATCGACTTCTCCAGATGCAGTGCGAGCGCCCGGTTCAGCGTCGGCATCGTATTCTCTGCCAATAACGGTGCGGAGGTTGGCAACTTTGTCGACGATGACGAGGGCCGATGATGTGGAGCAGGCGCTGCAGCTTCCCTCCGCAGCGCCGCGGCGCCGCCATGACAGTCGTTTTTCTGCTCCGATTCTGGTGCGAGACCTGTAGCTTTCTTGACAAGCGCCTAGGAGGCTCTCTAGAGTAGGCTTTACGGTAACGTAAACGCAATTTTGGATGCGACAATTCCTCCTGACAGGGCGGGACTCCGGTCTGCGCTTTTCAAGAGTAGATTTGCGGTTCTCATCAGAACAGGGAGCGCGAAGCAGCACAAAAGTTTGCAAGGGTAGGTAGAACATGGTGTCAGAAGGCGAAGACATTTCGAAGTTGCAGTTGCCCGAGGCGCCTCTCAGCGAAACAGGCTCCGTCAAGGCATGGGAGGAGCCGGTGTTGATTCGGACCTACATGCCCGCCGCCCCGGACCCCAATCCTCAGTTCCTCGAAAAGCGGGTCTATCAGGGAAGCAGCGGGCGAGTGTATCCCTTACCCGTTATCGATCGTATCGACACCGAGCCGAGAGCCCACCAGTGGAAGGCCGCTCATATCGAGAACGAATTCGTTCGACTCATGGTCTTGCCCGAGATTGGCGGCCGCATCCAGGTCGGTGTGGACAAACTGAATGGCTACGATTTTTTCTACCGACAAAATGTCATCAAGCCTGCGCTGGTAGGTCTTGCGGGACCATGGATCTCAGGTGGAGTGGAGTTTAACTGGCCGCAACATCACCGGCCTGCGACCTTTATGCCGGTTGAACTGACGATCGAACGCGATTCGGATGGGTCTGCGACGATCTGGTGCAGCGATCATGATCCTATGGTGCACATGAAAGGCATGCATGGAATATGTCTGCGCCCGGGGAGGGCTTATGTTGAACTCCGCGTCCGGCTTTACAACCGGACACAAGATACGCAGACCTTTCTCTGGTGGGCGAACGTCGCCACCAGGGTGAATGAAAGTTATCAATCCTTCTTTCCCAAAGACGTTCGGTTTGTCGCCGATCATGCCAAGCGCGCCGTTACCGAGTTTCCCCTCAGCCAGGGGCTCTACTACGGTGTTGATTATGGCCGACGCGCTGTCGATGGAGTGCCGGACAACGAAAGGCCCGCGCATTTTGTCCCGGATGGATCGTACCCGCCGAATGATCTGAGCTGGTACGCGAATATTCCCGTTCCGACGAGCTATATGGTCGCAAATTCAAAGGGCGACTTTGCCGGCGGCTACGATCATGGGTTGCAGGCGGGAATGGTGCATGTGGCCAACCATCATATTGCCCCTGGCAAGAAGCAGTGGACATGGGGAAACCACGATTTCGGCTATGCGTGGGACAGGAGCCTGACCGACTCCGATGGTCCCTACGTCGAGTTGATGGCCGGGGTCTATACGGACAACCAGCCTGATTTTTCCTTCCTTGCTCCGGGCGAGACCAAGACTTTCCGCCAGTTCTGGTATCCGATCCGCGAGATTGGCGCGCCCGATCTCGCCAACCTCGACGCGGCAATGCGTCTTGAGAGAAGCCCCGGCAAGGCGGTCATTCATCTGCTCGTGACCCGTGAGCTATCGAGCGCAATAATTCTGCTGCTATCTGAAGGACGTGAGATTGGGAGGTGGCACGGCCGCCTGGTCCCCGAGCATCCCCTGCATGTAGATCTGGCGATCGAGGGTGATCCGCAAGGCATAGAAGTGGTGTTGAAGGAGATTGGGAAAGGCGAAGATGTAATCCTTCGCTACGCGCCTGACGAAATAGCTGCTGCACCGCGCCCGGCAACGGCGACAGAACCGGAACTGCCGGAAGATATTGTCTCAAGCGACGAGCTTTATCTCGTCGGATTGCATCTGGAGCAGTACCGCCATGCAACTCGATTGCCCGCGCCATACTGGCAGGAGGCCCTTCGCCGCGACGCCTCCGATAGCCGTTGTAACCATGCTCTGGGGCGATGGCACCTGAGGCGCGGCGAATTCTCTATTGCCGAACGCTATCTTCGCACCGCCATCGAACGCCTGACGGAGCGGAACCCCAATCCGTACGATGGGGAACCTCATTACAATCTTGGACTGACGTTGAATTATCAAGGCCGACTCTCCGAGGCTTATGAAGCGTTCTACAAATCCACCTGGAATGCTGCTTGGCGGGGTCCGGCTTATCATCGCCTTGCGGAGATCGACTGCGGAAGGCATCAATGGGAGAGCGCTCTCGATCACATCGAGCGCTCCCTGAGAGCGGATGCAGACAACCTGAATGTACGGAACCTGAAGGCCGTGGTGCTCCGAAGGCTGGACAGGAACCAGCAGGCAGCCGCGTGCATCTCCGAGACATGCAAGCTCGATCCTCTCGACAATTGGAGCCGCTATCTTAACGCGCCGACAAAGCCGCTCGATGGACAGCAGAGACTCGACCTGGCATTCGATCTCATGCGAGCCGGTCTTTTGGAGGATACTGTTGACGTTCTTTCAGGGAACGGCGCGCAGGCAGAGAGTACATCCTCGGCCATGCAGCTTTATTGTCTGGCGCACGCTTATCTTCAGCTTGGGTGCAAGAAAGAAAGTGATGACGCATATCAACTCGCTGCTGCAGCCGAGCCGGCGTATGTCTTCCCTGACAGGCTCGACGAGATAATGCTGCTCGAGTCCGCCATTGCTCATAACCCGCTCGATGCAAGAGCACCGTACTATCTGGGGAACCTGCTCTACGACAGACGGCGACACGAGGATGCCATCACGTTCTGGGAGCGGGCGGTGGAGCTTGACCCGCGGTTCCCGACGGCCTGGAGAAATCTCGGCTTCGCATACTTCAACATTCGTCACGATCGGACAAGAGCGCTTGACGCCTTTGCGCGAGCACGAACGGCTGCGCCTCACGACGCCCGCATCGCCTATGAGCAGGACCAGCTACTCAAGCGCACGGGCGGAGTTCCCGAACGCCGTCTTGCATGCCTCGAACAGTTAGGAGATCTGGTGGCGCTGCGCGACGATCTCTCGGTGGAACTTGCCACGCTCTATAACCAGGTTGGACGCCCGCAAGACGCGCTGAAGGTCTTGCTCTCCCGTCGATTCCAGCCATGGGAGGGAGGAGAAGGCCTGGTGTTGGCGCAGTTCGTTCGTGCCAACCTTCTTCTTGGCCAGAGAGCACTCGCTGAGAGGGAGCCGAAGGCTGCAATTTGCAGATTCGGGTCCGCGTGGAACCTGCCTGAAAGTCTTGGCGAAGCGAAACATCTTCTCATGAATCTCAGCATGATTGATTACTGGCTGGGAGCCGCGTATTCCGCTAATGGAGACGATAAACAAGCGATCCTTCACTGGGAGCGTGCGGCGATGGTACGGGCGGACTTTCAGCAGATGCAGGTTCATTCCATCTCGGACACAACGTTTTGGAGCGGAGAGGCGCTCGACAGACTCGGAAGGAAGGATGAGGCGAGCAACGTCTTTCAGGAGATCTACGACTACTCTCTCAAGCTGGAAGGCCAGACCTCGCAGATAGATTATTTTGCGACCTCTCTACCGACGATGCTGCTCTTTGACGAGGACCTGGAGCTGCGGCAGAAGATTTCGGTGAGGTTTCTTCGCGCCCAGGCCCTCCTCGGTTTAGGACGGGCAGCGGAAGGGACAGCCCTGCTCGCTGAGGTGCGCATCATGGACGCCAATCATTCCGGAGCGGCCGACTTGTTGTCGGCCATTGCATTGGCTGTGATCTAACCATGCAGATCGTTCCCGCATCGACGAGCACGGATGCTTCCGCAGTGCCGAGCAAAAATACCGCTTACCTGTGGACCATCGCACTCGTGGCGGCGATGGGCGGGCTGCTCTTCGGTTATGACTGGGTGGTAATCGGAGGCGCGCGCCAGTTTTATGAGAGCTACTTCCACCTCACCTCGGAGCAACTGGTCGGTTGGGCCAATAGCTGCGCTCTGGTTGGATGCTTTGTCGGTTCTTTAGCGGCAGGGTATGCAGGCGAGCACTTCGGCCGCAGGCGCGTCCTTCTTATTTCGGCAATTTTGTTTGCGGTCTCCTCAGCTCTTACAGGGTGGTCCTATTCCTTCTCAGCCTTCGTCTTCTGGCGCATCGTCGGTGGAACCGCAATTGGCCTTAGCTCCAATATCTCTCCTCTTTACATCGCCGAGATCAGCCCGGCGGCGGTACGCGGTCGCCTCGTCAGCCTGAATCAGTTCGCCATTGTGACCGGCATCCTTCTGGCGCAGATAGCGAACTGGCAGATCGCCCGGCCCGTCCCCGATCATCTGAGTCGATTTGCGTTCATGCAGTCCTGGAACGTTCAATACGGATGGCGTTGGATGTTCTGCGCCGTCGTTGTACCGGCGGTGATCTTCACTGTTACATCGTTCTTTATCCCGGAAAGTCCGCGCTGGCTTTTGACGAAGGGCAAGGAAGCGTCGGCGTCCAAGGTCCTCACCAGGATTGGAGGACCTTTGTACGCACGATGCGAAGTCGCCAACATCAAAAGCAGTCTGGACTTCGAAGCAGGCATGAAGACCTCGTGGCGAGAGCTTCGAGTTCCCGGAATCAGGAAGATCGTATTGATCGGGGTCGCGCTTGCAGTTCTGCAGCAGTGGACAGGCATCAACATTCTTTTCAACTACGCCGCCGAGGTCTATCGGGCCGCCGGATATGGGCAGAACGATATCTTTCTCAATATTGTTATTACGGGAGCGATCAACCTTATCTTCACGGTCGTAGCTATGTTGATCGTCGATCGAATCGGGCGCCGCCCGATGATGCTGTACGGCTGCATCGGTATAGGGTTGTCAAATCTTCTGGCGGGCCTGGCCTACCACGCGGGCTGGCATGGAAGGACCGTGTTGCTGCTTACGCTCAGTGCGATTGCCTGCTATGCTCTCACGCTCGCCCCGGTAACGTGGGTGCTGATCTCGGAGATATTTCCGAACCGAATCCGCTCGCAGGGAGTGTCGATCGCGGTATGCGCCTTGTGGCTCTCTTCCTTTGCCCTTACCTACACCTTTCCGTGGATTGACCGGACGCTGGGCAGTTCAGGCACCTTCCTGGGGTACGGTGGAATCTGTGTCGCCGGGGCCGTCTTTGTGTACTTCTTTGTGCCGGAGACCAAGGGACAGACGCTGGAACAAATCGAATCGAGAAGTCTTCACTCGAATTAGCGGATCGGCCATCGTAAGACTGACCCTGTTGTTCCGAAATCTATCTATGTCCTCTTCTATGTGTTTTATGGATGGAAACGTTCACGATTCGACTAGTTGGCTTCAAAATCACATATTTTCCGGGAATATATGGAGTCGGTGATTCCTCTTGACAGCTCTCCAGGGATGGGCCTAATGTGTTATCCGGTAACGTACACTGTAATTCCCCAGGTCCGTAACTATTCCTGCGGAGGACCGGGACGCCATGTTGAATTCAGAGAGGCCATACCTATGAGATCGGCGAAGCAAGATTGCGAGAGGAAACCTTCGGTGGCAAAAAGAAGATTTCAAGATACATGCGAACGAATTGGGAAGCAGGGGCTGCTTCTGGCGTGCCTGCTGGGGGTGCTGCTGGTCAGCCGCGCCGCCATGGCGCAGGTCGATCAAGGCGCGATCACCGGCGTTGTTGAAGATAGCAGCGGCGCAGTCGTTCCGAATGCTCAGGTCACGGTGACGAACACGGACATGGGTTTAGTGCTGCAAGGGGCTACAAATGGAAGCGGCGTCTACGTATTTTCGCCGCTGAAGATCGGCCACTACACCGTGAGCGCAACAGCGCAGGGCTTTCAGACGACGCAGCGCGAAAATATCCACCTCGATGCGCAGCAGCGGCTCAATGTCGTCATGGCTCTCAAGCCAGGTGTTGTATCCGACACAGTAACAGTCACCGATCAGGTACCGCTGCTTCAAACACAAAGCAGCTCGGTGGGCCAGGTCATCAGCACGGATGTCATCAACAACACGCCTCTCAATGGACGCAACTGGGTTTACATTGCGCAACTGACAGCGGGGGTCGCGCCTCCATTGGGAAATACGCGCGGCAGCGGTAGCGGCGACTTTGTAGCGAACGGGCAGCGTGCGGAGCAGAATAACTTCATCCTCGATGGCGTGGACAACAATACGAATCTCGTCGACTTTCTCAACGGGTCCAGTTACGTCATGCGGCCTCCTCCTGACGCACTCTCCGAGTTCAGTCTTCAGACCAGCAACTTCAGCGCGGAGTTCGGACATTCGGCAGGCGGAGTGATGAACGCGAGCATCAAGTCTGGCACCAACCAGATCCATGGGGACGTGTGGGAGTACCTCCGCAACACCAAGCTGGATGCGATCAACTGGAACGCCGGGCCCAAGGCGCGGACTCCGCCGTACCACCAAAACCAGTTCGGGGCGACGCTCGGCTTCCCGGTCTGGAAGAACAAGCTCTTTTACTTCGGCGATATCGAGGTCAACCGCATCTCGATCAGCAATCCGACGCCGATCAATGTGCCGACGGCGTTGATGAAGCAGGGCGACTTTTCGGAGCTGCTGGACGGAAATTTGACCGGTGTCGGGGCTCCGACTTTGCTGTATGAACCAAACTCGGCTGACGTCAACCAGCCATTGGTCTGCAACGGGCGGCAGAATGTGTTTTGTTCCGGCCAGATCAACAGCGTCGCCTCGAACATACTTAGCCTTTATCCCTCGCCAAATGCCAACGGCGGCAAGACCTACAATAACTACATCGTCAACGTGGGCAAGAGCGATAACGTCGTCCAGTGGGACCAGCGTCTGGACTGGAACATCCGGTCGAGCGATCAGGCCTACGCACGCTATAGCTACCTGCACGAGATCAAAACCAACGGTCTGCCGCTTGGGCCGGTACTGGACGGCAGCGGCTATGGCGGGCAGTACGACACCAATCTTGCCATGAACTTCATGGGCAGCGAGACCCACATCTTTACCCCAAGCCTGACCAATGAGTTTCGCTTCGGTTACAACTGGGGCGTCTTCAACTTTCAGCAGCCAAATGCCTACAATCCCAACGCTGCTGCCGCACTTGGGCTGGGGCCGCAATCGCCCAACCTGAAGCCGGGCCAGTATGGTCTGCCATCGGGCTATGTCAACGGCGCGATCCAGCAGTGGGGATCGACGGGCATCAGCAGAGAATCGCAGAACGTCTATCAGATCCTGGACAACGTAACGAAGATATGGGGTAACCACTCGCTGAAGTTCGGCGTGTCGTTACAGGCCATCCGCTTCTACTATATTTATGCTCCCGCCGACCTTGGCCAGTATCACTGGGACGGCCAGTTTACCGGCTTGCCCGGCGTGGCGAATACCGGCTCCGCCGTGGCCGACATGCTGGCGGACCAGGAGAACTACGCGGCCGTGTCGCAATCGCCCAGGGTCAATGATGCGCAATGGTACGATGCCGGCTATGTGCAGGATGATTGGAGGTTGACGCCGAAGCTCACCTTGAACCTGGGCATTCGCTACGACTATTACCAGCCTTACAAGGAGAACTCCGGGGCGCAGGCCAACTTCGTCGTGAACGGTCCGCTCGGCATCGGCTTTGGTTCCGGCGTGTTCGAGTTGCCGAAGAGCCAGCAGAATGTTCCTCTGGGCGCTCCCTTCCTGGCTATCCTGGCGAAGGACAATGTCAGCGTAAAGTATGTCGATAACGAACGTCTGGTAACAGGTCAGAAGACGAACTTCGCTCCGCGTATCGGGTTTGCCTATCAGGCGCATCCGAACACGGTCTTCCGCGCCGGCTTCGGTATCTTCTATGGCGGCCTTCAGTCGGAAGGCAATGGAAACCTTGGAGCGAACTTCCCTTACTCCAACCAGGCGAGCTTCTTCGCTCCGACCTGTTCAACGGGCAACTGCCCATCGCTGGCGGCGCAGGGCATCACGCTTCAGGCAGGATTGCAACCCTCGATCGGTGCGGGACTGCAAACCTTCGTCTCACAGCCGGGCTTCCACTCCATCGATCCAGAGGTGAAGACGCCCTATACGATCAACTACAGCGCGGGGATACAACAGTCCCTCTCCCCCAATCTCGCGGCCACCATCAGCTACGTCGGGAATGTCTCCCGGCATCTGTCGTTGTACAAAGCGCCGAATACCGCGCCGGGACTGTGGAGGCCGGGCACCAACACCAACCCCTTCAATCCCTTTCCGGATCTCGGCGGCATCGGTCAGATCCACTATGGCGGCGTGAGCACGTACAACTCGTTGCAGACCAAGCTGGAGAAGCGGTACTCCCATGGGCTGTCGTTCCTGGCAACCTATACCTGGTCCCATGCTCTTGACGATGCCAGCGATGCAGGCGGACTGTTCACCGCGATCGGCAACCGCAATCAGGCGCTGATTCCATTCATCGATGAACTCACCAATTCCGTCTTTGACATCCGTCACCGCGTCACCGTCAACGGCAACTATGAGTTGCCCTTTGGCAGGGGCAGAGCATTCCTCAACCACTCGCACTGGGCTGACGAGACGGTTGGCGGCTGGTCGACGAGCTTGACCTGGGCGGCGCAGACTGGCGTGCCGTTCACGGTTTCGCCGAACATCAGCACGGCATCCGGCGGCGGCGGCCGAGCATACGCCATCCGCAATCCATTCAGCGGCGGCGGCACACCCGATCCAACCAATCCAAGCCTTACCTCCTGCCCGACCGAGGTGCGGACCAAGCTGAACTACATCAACCCCTGTGCCTTCCGCAACCCAATTCCGGGTGAGACGATCTCGGACGCCACGCACCCAGTCGGTTCGGTCAATGCGGATGGAAGTCGCGTCCTTTACCAGGCGCCGGTCATCGACAAAGCCACTGCGATCGCCCTTCTCGGCGGTGTGCAGAACAACGTCTATGGTCCCGGCTACTATCAGGTAAACATGTCTGTGTTCAAAACATTCCCCACCTGGCGAGAGCAGAAGCTGCAGTTCCGTGCGGACGGTTTCAATGTATTGAACCACCCGACGCTGGGAACTCCCAATGGCTCCATGAACGCGAATGGAGGCCTTGTCTCCGGGCCGAAGTTCTTCCAGAACAACACCCCGGATGCCCGTTTCTTCCAATTGTCGCTGAAGTATGTGTTTTAGTTGATTGCAGCTCACCCATCCGCGAGAGTGAAGGGAATTCCCCTTCACTCTCGTCTCTTCTTCGGAAGGTTGCAGTAATTTAACCGATTTGAATTCATTCTGCACAGAGAGGTTCTCTTTATCTATGCATCTGTCTCTTAAGAGGAGTTTTGTCGCCGTCGCCGTCTTCGCTGCTCTTTCCTGTGGAGAAGGTCTTGCGCAGTCGGGACCAGTCACGCTCTCTTCTCCCGACCAGCAGCTCGTCATGCAGTTCACGACCGTTGCCGAGAAGGGGGCCACCGGCGCTGGAGGAAAGCTCGTTTACTCCGTAACGTTCCATGGCAAGCCGTTGCTTGATGCATCTGCGCTGGCCCTTGAGCTGGCCGGCCAGCCGGTTCTGGGAAGCAAGGTGCAGATCGTCGAGAGCACCCCGGGAAAGGGAGACGACGATTACACGCTGATTGCCGGAAAAGCCAGCCAAATCCACGATTCATACAACAAGGTTGAGCTGCGCGTTGTGGAGCCGGGCGGGCCAAAGAGGACACTTCTGATTGAGGCCCGCGCCTATAACGACGGGATCGCCTTTCGGTATGTGATTCCCGAACAGGATGCGATCAAGGAACTGCATTTGAAGCAGGAAGACACAGAGTTCCGCATCAGTACGGATGCAACCACATGGGCGCTGGCGCTGCCCAACTATCGCAGCAGCTACGAAAGCGAGTACGTGAAACTGCCCATCACTGCCTTCAGCAACCAGGGGGGAGTCTCAAGTCATTTCCTCATCGGTCTGCCTCTGCTGATGCACTCCCCGGGAACGGCATGGATGGCGTTGACCGAGGCCGATCTCGAAGGCAATGCGGGAATGTATGTCACCAACCCCTCTGGAAACTGGGCGGGACACTGGTTCGTATCGGAGCTCTCTCCGCGACTCGATCAATCCGGTCTGGAGCTTTCGACGACCCTGCCTCACCACTCCGCCTGGCGGGTTCTCTTGGTTGCCGATAACCCTGGGAAGTTGATGGAATCCAATATCATCACCGATCTGAATCCACCCAATCGCGTGCAGGATACGAGTTGGATACACGCCGGAAAGGCCTCGTGGAACTGGTGGGCCGGTGACATCGGGCCCGACGGAAAGGCGGCGTTCACTACGAAGAACATGGAGTACTACGTGGACTTCGCCGCAAAGTCCGGCTTTCCTTATATGCTCCTTGACGCCGGTTGGGCAGATGGGCGGAACATCACGAAACTTCGCGGCAATGTGGACGTGCCCGAGCTGGTGCGATACGCCGCCACCAGGCATGTCAAGGTCTGGATCTGGCTCTACTCCGAGTCGGTCATGGATCAGATGAAGGAGGCGTTTCCGCTCTATGAAAAGTGGGGCGTTGCCGGTGTGAAGATCGACTTCATTAATCGCGACGACCAGGAGGGAATCAAGTTTTACTATGATGTTGCGCGCGAAGCCGCGGAGCATCACCTCATGGTGGACTTTCATGGAGCCACCAAGCCGTGGGGCATTGAGCGGACGTATCCCAATGTGCTCAGCTACGAGGCGGTCCTCGGCGCGGAAAACAACAAGGTCGCGCGGAGGGACAGCCCAGTCGATCGTAGCGTCTTCCCGTTCACCCGTATGATCGCCGGTCCGCTCGATTACACCCCGGGCGGTTTCAACAACGTAACGGAAGACGGATTTGTCGCGCAAGACAAGAGCCCCATGATTATGGGTACACGGGCGCAGCAGTTGGCGCTGTACGTCGTCTTCCAGACCCCCTTCCAGATGGTCTCCGACAGTCCTCAGGCATATGCCGGCCAGCCGGCGTTCAAATTTATTGAGGACGTGCCGACCCAATGGGACTCGATGCGTGTGATCAATGGGGAGCCGGGTGAGTTCGTCACCATCGCGCGCCGCCACGGTCAGCAATGGTATCTCGGCAGCACCACAAACTGGACGCCGCGCCAACTCCACGTGCCGCTGGATTTCCTGGGGGCGGGCCGTTACGTCGCCGAGATCTATGAAGACGCACCAGATGCCGGAACACATCCGAAGCATGTCACCATCAGGCGGCAGGTAGTAACCAGGGGTGAGAAGCTGACCCTTCGGCTGGCTTCGGGTGGCGGTTGTGCAATCCGGTTCGTTCCGCGGCATGGCAATAAATGATGCGGCAGCCGAGACGGCAAAGCGTCAGCATTATCGCTGAAGCCGATCTTAGGTTCCCTCGGACTCTGCCAGGCCGTCCAGGCGGTCCATGAAGAGGGGAAGATTGCTTCGGAAGATAATGTGGGGTGCCAGGCGCGTGACTGGAGATGTCTTCCTGTCTTCCAGCAGATAGTTGACGAGGTTTTCAAACGCAACCTTTCCCTGCGTAAAGGGGCGCTGATAAAGGGTCGCCAGGATCTTTCCCGCCTCGATTAAAGGGACGAGTTCTTGGAAGAGATCGGTCGTGACCACCTGGATCTTACCGAGCAATCCTTCTTCTTCGAGTGCCTGGAGGACCGGAATGCTGTTGGCGGTACTGATGTAAAGCCCCTGCGGCTTCGTTTCTCCATGCAAGAGTGCGATTGTCTGGCGATAGGCTTCCCTGGGCCGCTCATGAGATTCCACTGCAGGCAGCAGGCTGAGTTGCGGAGCAAGCATGGCGAGTGTGGCCGCGAAGCCGCGCAGTTTCTCCGCATGATCGAGAGTGGTCAATTCCCCGGTGATGGTAGCGACATGGGTCTTGCGAGAGAGTTTGAATGACAGAAGCTCCGCGGCGATCGCGCCGCTGGAGTAGGCATGGGAGGAGACCAGGCCGATTCGTCCGCTGCCCGGTGCGTCGCTCGCCACGCAGAGCATCGCTGTTCCCTGGGCGGTGAGGCGACGGATGACCGGATCCAGCTTTCTGGGATTGCCGGGAGTAAAGATAATGCCGTCGCACTTGTCCTTCAGACGGGCCTCCAGCAATTCAATGTCGCCCTGACCCATCCGCGGGTATTCGTGAAAGGTAAGATTCACATGAATCCCAGTCGTTGCTTCTGCTGCGGAGCGGATTCCCGCGCGGAGCGGATCAAAAAAGTGGGAGATCTGTCTCGGAAGGACGACGGCGATCTCGATTCTGCGGTTGAGTTTTAATGCCTGCGCCGCCAGATTCGGCTTGTAGCCCAGCTCTTCGGCTTTTTGCAAAACGCGCGCCTTGGTCTTCAGGCTTACCCCGGACCGATCATGCAACGCACGATCGACCGTGCCGATCGAAATTCCGAGCGCCTTCGCTATGTCTTTGATACCAGAAGTTTTGGGTGCGATGGTCATATTGGCAAAAGTTACAAGGGGAGCTGAAATCTATGTTACGGCGATTCTCCATCCGTCACGCAGACCTCTTGCTAGCGATTCACTTCCTCGCGGCTCACTCCAAAGAGCGATTTTTGTTTCGAGCGGGATTTAAAAGATCGGGGTGAGGGGATTTGAACCTCCGATTGCGGTCCCGAAACCGAAGCAGATGTTCTAATATATTGATCCTTCTCGTCCGGCGCTGCGTCGTAGTATACCGTTTTACTTGATATTTGGCAGGATTGGACCCAACCTCTGATCGGATCGAACCTATGACCTCTTCTGTGCCACGGAATTGTCAGAACCTTAGGATATTGACGGCAACGACAGAGGCCATCCGTTGAGCGATACAACGTCGTCAAGAGGGCATGAGAGTTCTGGCCCGACGTTATGGGATCAACCCGAAGACGGTCGACAAGGTGGAAGAAGCGTGACTCCACTGCCGATCGCCGGACTGGTCCGACCGTCCCAGGTCGAGTGTTCTGTCGGTGGAACAGGAGGCCATGCTCATCGCGTTTCGCAAGTACACGTTGTTGCCGCTCGAAGATTGCAAACTGTGGACGTAACCCGAGATAATTTACTCTCAGCCCAATCAGCAAATGACTGGACTATACGCCTAGTAAAGCTGACAGATGGTATTCTTGAGCAAGATATTCGCCGGAAGGGTATTCATTACCTTCCGTTGAGGTCAGGGCGCATAACTCAGCGGTAGAGTGCCACCTTCACACGGTGGAAGTCGTAGGTTCGAATCCTGCTGTGCCCACCATCTCTAAGTCAATGAAATAAATCCACTTAGACGGTCAAGCTCAATCGAAACTTCTGAGGAAATAAGGGCACTAAAAAGGCACTGAAGGAATAGTAGCGTCGACAGGCGTCTGCAGTCGAGCAAAAGAAGCCCACCGTTTCCGGTGGGCTTTGTGGTTTACGGGAGAGAGTTAGATGGCCTTGGGTACGACAAACAGGCTGCCGACATGCTCCTGCGCAGTTCTCTTGGCGTCGGCATCGGCCTGCTGGTACAACTCCATCGTGATCGACGCATTCGCGTGCCGGAGCAGCTCCTGCACGACCTTCACATGCTCACCCTTGGTCGCGAGGATTGAGGCGAGCGACCGCCTGAACGTGTGCCAGCCGATCCGCTTGGTGATCCCTGCCGATTTAGCGGCTGGCTGGATGTAATTTTGGAGGACCTCGCTCAACCAAACAGGTGCCTTAACCGTCATCTGCCGTTCCTGATCTTCTTCAGGCTTGATGACGCAGTAGCTATTGCTGATGATTGCTGCCTTTGTCCGGAACTCGTCGATGTGAGTTCGCGCTCGCTCAAGCTTCAATTGAATGCCGAAATCGCTCATGGTCAAAATCTCTCATGGAGCTAGAGCTTGTGTCGCTCGGCCACCGCTGGAACTCTTCTGTTGCGGACACTTTTCGGCCCGACTTTCGTGAAAGCCCCATTCCGGTCTATGGCGGACAAGCAACACCACACCGTACAAGCTGACAGACGTTCCGCAGAAGTTACTTTGCACTGCTACGATTCTTTGGCCCCCTGGCTTTGCAGCTCTCGCAATACTCATCCTTGAAATCGCGAATTACCCTCTCCGGAGCGACGGATTGTATCGATATGAAATTACTCTAAGCATAGCGCCGTCATGTAGGATGTCCAGCCGGGCTGGGGATAAGACTAGCAGCGGTCACGCCTCAAGAGTTCCAGCACGTCAATGTCATAGATGTCGTTCGCTGTCCATATCCAAATCCAACTCGGATTCATCCCAGGCGCTCAACTTTGTGGGTAATCGAAAGCCAGACCACACGCTTACGGTAAACCCCGAAGGTAATAGGTTATCCCCTCAGTTCTAATCGGAAGTGAGGGTGACGGTGGCGGATCCTGTGGCTCCATTCATGGGAGATATCAGAGCGGTATAAGTCCCTGTCGAAGGGAGCGACACCTGATTCAATGCTCCCCCTGCACCGCAGGTCAAGGCGGTGGTGAGTTGGGAACCATCTGGATTCAGGATGCTGTAATTGAGGCATCGGCCGGCCGTAGTGAACGTAGAGTTGCTAACGGCCAGGTTGACCAGTTGACCGGCGGTGCCGCTGAACGAGAGCCTCGCATCTTGTCCAGGGAGGCTAAAGGTACGGTATTTATCAGACACCAGATACGTTGTTCGTAAACGCGGCGCTGCTGGGACCGGACGGCGATATAGATCGATCGCCGATTGTGATCTCAATCGACGAATTGTAGTGCAGAAGCGATGAACTCGAGAAGAACCGCAGCCGATCCCGGAACGCTCTCTGACGCCGCGAGCTTCCGACGTTGGACATATCCGACCTCCAAGAGCGGGAGGGTCGGTGGATAATGGTGGACCTCGGCTGCAAAGGCATCTTATGACTTTGTTGAGATGGTGTTTAGCCTTTTTGGCTTTGTCGGCTGTCTGCGGTACATGCCTCTGCCCTGTCCATTTTGTCACCTGCAAAATGTCTTTCCTCTGGGAGGACGCAGGGAGGGAAAGCTCCGACTGCCCGCGTTGCGTGGGGCGATGTCTCTCGGCATCTACTATCTAAGCGCGATCAGAAGGGGCAGCTTTGACACCATTGCACACTTTTTGCGAAGAGAGGCCGGTCCATGATCTCCTTACGGACGCTGCGACGGATGGTGGTGGAATGCATTCTCAGAATGGCGGGCGAGCGCACTCGACTACGCTCCAATTCGTCGCAGAGGTGAGGGCATTCCTCATGAGAAGTCGCCCCAACGGACCTTTTCCTCACTTAATTCTAGACAGTGATGGTTGAGGTGTTCTGGGGCGGATCGTCGGCAAACAAAACCAATGCAGTAACACCCGATCACTCCCGACTAGCCGTAGCTCGCCAAGGAAGCCGGAATCGAGCTCGCTTACCGGCGTTCGCCGGAGTTCGATGAGGGCATTGGCGATTTTGCACTCATTGACACTCGCATGAAATTGAGAAAGAGAAAAGCCAGGTTTCCAGACTGTTCTTGGAGGGAAACGGTTGTTTGTGGGATGCGATCTGAAATGTTGACTGAGTAGTAATTTCCCGAATAGGCGACCACACGCCCGGGACTGCATCTTTCGCATATACCTGTGATTCAAACCGTCATGAAGAGCCGGGTTAATGGATGTTCGTTACCCATAAGCTCCTTTACCCGTTCCGTGACAGTTTTGTCACTATCCGACCGAAACGGGGCCTCATCGACCCTTACCGATCAAATCTGGAGCAATTGAGAAATGTCGGGAAATACTGGTTTTTTAGGGGTTCTCGGGGCCCGGACGGGACTCGAAATCCGACGACCCTTGCTGTCTTGGGGGGGGTCCCCGGCACGATCTAATCAATTAACGTGCAAGATGCTATTCCGATATGAAGGGGAAAGTGTGGCCGATTCGCGAATTTTGAGGCATTACGTTCGAGAAGGGCACTCATCGACTATGCGCAAAGAGTTCAATCCCGGCTTCTGGGCGCAATTCGTGACTTCTTACGAACCAATATACATGTGGGGTAAGTAGGGGCTGAGCATTGTGCCGGCGCATTCGCCGAGGCCGATTCTTGGCAAGCCCGGCTTTTGCGCGTAAGCGCGGAAGGTAATCTGGTCGCCGTCGTCGAGGAAGGTTCGCACCTCCCCGCTTGGCAGGCGGATAGGCTCCGCGTTGAGCTTCTTCTCGAGAAGGCATCCCTCCGAGCCTTCATCCGGGCCAGAGATGGTGCCGGTGGCGAGTAGATCCCCAGGTCGCAGGTTGCAGCCATTACTGGCGTGGTGCGTAAGCAGTTGGGCGAAGGTCCAATAGAGGTCGCGCAGATTCGCTTTGCTGAGCAGAATCGGTGCTACACCCATCTGGCGCATTTGCTGCGACTGGAGATACACCTCGAGCGTGAGATCGATGCCGTCGCGGCCGGAGGTCGGAGATGACAGGTACGGCAGCGGTGCAGGGTCACCGTCGGGGCGCTCGAGTGCAGCCACACGATAGGGGGCGAGAGCTTCCAGAGGAACGATCCATGGCGAGATGGTCGTGGCAAAGCTCTTGGCCAGGAAGGGACCGAGCGGCTGATACTCCCAGGACTGGATGTCGCGCGCAGACCAGTCGTTGACCAGGCACACGCCGAAGATATGTTGCTCGGCTTCGGTGATGGGGATGCTATGTCCAAGAGGATTGCCGGGACCGACAAAGATACCAATCTCCAACTCATAGTCCATGGACCGCGCGGGGCCGAAGAGAGGCTCGGGGTTCGAGCCTTTTGTCTGCCCACAGGGTCTTCGGATCTCCGATCCGCTGACCACGATGGACGAGGCGCGGCCATGATAGCCGATGGGAAGGTACTTGTAGTTTGGCAGCAGCGGGTTGTCGGGGCGGAATAGCTTGCCAACCCGTGTCGCGTGATGGATAGAGGCGTAAAAGTCCGTGTAGTCGCCGATCTGTGCCGGAAGCTGCATGACAGCGTCGCGCATGGGTACGAGCAGTGCTTCGGTGCGGTCCTGCATTGCGCTGGCCTGATCTGCATCGAGGAGTGCGCTAAGATGACGGCGCAGCGCAGACCATGATTCCGGCCCGAGAGACATCAGCGGATTGAGAAGATGTGCGCTGCAGGCAGCGATGATTTCCTCCGAGAGCGGTGCGAGCAGACCATGGCTGGCGCAGGCGTGCAGATCGAGGATCTGGTCGCCAATGGCGACGCCGATGCGGGTTCTTTCGCGATGCAGAAACACACCGTACGGCAGGTTCTGGATGGGGAAGTCTGAGACCGCATCATTGGCAGAGGTAACCCAGCTTCTCAGCGCCATCCGAGTGCCTCCAGGTCGTCCATTGGTTCGGCGAAGGAACAGGAGCCGAAGCTGGTGAAGAATTTCTCTCGAAAGGAGCGCAGTTGATCGGTGCTCCAACGGACATTGCGCCAGGCGATGGTATCTGGCGTGATATGCCATGCGTCAGGGTTCTGCTCGTCAAGCAGGAGGATCGCCTGGCTGACATCACCGCCGAAGTAAAGCAGGGCTGCGGCACACGCGAGATTGAGGAAGCCGTGCATGGTGCCGGAAGGGCTATCCGGCGCGTAGGTGAAGGGGTGATGAGAGCGGATAGGATGATGCAGTCCTGCGGTTGCCTTGAACGGTATTCTCCGGTCGGCGAGAGCTTTGAGCATATTGGCGACCGTCAGAGCAGGGGGGAAGGCGTCAGCGACGAGGCCGCCCATGCGTAGCTTGACGCGTGCTCCGGCAGCGGAGATTGCGTCGAGTGTTTCGGAGACAGGGGAGTCAAAAGGAACTTCAAAATGCGCTGTCAAATCAGAGGGAATGCACCGCGCGATGTGTGCAATCTGCGACGGAAGATCGGTCTTGATTTCAATGGTGTCGATGGTAAAACCATCGTGGAGGAGCCCTGCAAGACTATTCCAGTCGGTGTCCGGTGAGGCAAGAACGCTCAGCCTCAGGTGACGAATAGAATCGCCGGCCACCTCACGCAACTCGGTGAGGCGATTGATGTTCACGATGAAACGCCCCGACGCCGATGCGTGTTGACTGCGGCCAAAGCTCAGGTAGTTGCGCAGGGCGGTGTGCATGTCGAGGGCGGCAGGCGGGTAGAGGCCTGCGTAGTCAATGATGCCGTCGAGCAAGCTTTCGAGAGCGGTCATACTAGGTTGACTCTGCGTTGGCTGCGGGGTCGAAGCGCTTCTTCAACCCCTGCCAGCACTCATAGTATTCGTGTTGCAGAATTCTGGTGTTCATTGCGAATTGGGTGGGGCGCACGATAAGGCTGGTCTCGAACATGAAAGCTAACGTGTCTTCGAGATGCTGCGGTTTAAGCTCGGCGGTGGTGGCACGCTCAAAGGTTTCGGCATCCGGACCGTGACCGGCCATACAGTTATGGAGGCTGGCTCCGCCGGGAAGAAATCCCTCGGCTTTGGCATCGTAGACGCCAAAGATGAGGCCCATGAATTCATTCATCAGGTTGCGGTGAAACCATGGAGGGCGGAAGCTATGCTCGGCGACCAGCCAGCGCGGGGGAAAGATGGCGAAGTCGCAGTTTGCCGTGCCGGGAACAGCGGTTGGCGAACTCAAAACGGTATAGATCGACGGGTCCGGATGATCGAACGATACGGTGTTAATGCAGTTGAAGAGCGCGAGGTCATACTTGTAAGGTGCGTAGTTGCCGTGCCAGGCGACGACGTCCAGTGGGGAGTGATCGATCGACGCGGACCAGAGCCTACCCAGGAATTTTGCAGTGATGTGAAATTCTCCTCCGCGGTCCTCGTAGGATGCAACGGGAATTTTGAAGTCGCGCGGGTTTGCCAAACCGTTGGCGCCGATCGCTCCCAACTCGGGAAGGCGAAAGGGCAGGCCATAGTTTTCACAGATGTATCCGCGAGCGTGCTGGTCCAATAAGACAACGCGGAACTTGACGCCGCGGGGAATCACGCAAATCTCTCCGGGCGCCGCCTCGAGGATGCCCAGTTCGGTGTGCAGGCGCAGCGCTCCCAACTGCGGCACGATCAGGAACTCTCCGTCAGCACTGTAAAAGAAGCGGTCGCGCATGGATAGGTTCGCAGCGTAGAGATGGATGGCGACGCCAGTCTGCATGGCCGGATCGCCATTGCCGCCGAGCGTGAGGATGCCGTCGACGAAGTCCGTCTCCGATTCGGGTAGCGGAAGCGGGTCCCAGCGGAGTTGATTGGGAGTGGTGGGGGTCTCGTGAAATGGGCCGCTGCGAATCAAGCCGGTTGGGATCTCTTCATAAGGACGGTGGGTTACTGAAGGGCGAATCCGATAGGTCCAGGTGCGGCGATTCGTGGCTCGCGGCGCGGTAAAGGGGGAGCCGCTGAACTGCTCGGTGTAGAGACCGAGGGGATGCTTTTGAGGAGCATTCTGGCCACGCGGCAACGCTCCTGTTACGGCCTCGGTGGCGAATTCGTTGCCGAAGCCGGATTGATATTGAAATTCGTCGGACATGGAGTACACCCCTCTCACAGGCGACCATGCAGCACTCGCCGCTCTGCCTCGTGCATTGCCTCGTATATCTGATCAAAACTGCTCACAGCAAAGAGTAATTTATGCAACTCATCTACTTTGACGGGAGTGTCCAGCACCTCATCCAGAGAAAAACTTCTGATGGCACAATGGCCCGAGGTGACATTCCGGCATTCGCCGTGGGAGCTGATAAGTCCACTTCCGTATACCTTGATTTCATTTCGTTGCCGGATCACTCCGAACTCAACCGTATACCAGAACAGGCGGCCGAGTTTCTCCAAAACTGCGGCGTCGGAGGTGGCTGCGCAGACACGTCCATAGTGCTGCAGAAAATCGGCAAACACGAGATGAGAGTGCATCGGCACATGGCCAAAGACATCGTGAAAGATGTCCGGCTCCGGCGTGTACTCGAGCGATTCTCTGCTGCGCAGCCAGGTGGTCGTCGGGAAGCAGCGCATAGAGAGCATTTCGAAAAAGGCGGGTGCAGGAAGAAAGCCGCTTACCGGCGTGGAGTTCCAGCCTGTTCGGGGGGAGAGCCGGGCACTGATGGATTCGAGATAGGGCAGGCAGTCTTTCTTGAGGTCGATGAGCTGAAGACCATCGAGATACTCCTGCGCGGCGTGCTCTTCCAACTCCGGCAGAACACGTCCGACAAGCTCGGCCCATACCGCGTGCTGCTCTCTGGTGTAGGCCGCGTAATCCTGACGAATGATGAAAGGCGCGGCGGCCGAAAACGTTGCGATCTTCTTCATTCCTTTACCCCAAGACAGACTATCCATGGCTGCACATCTACAGATTGCCGCGTGCCTGCTGCTCCCGTTCGATGGCTTCAAAGAGCGCCTTGAAGTTGCCCTTGCCGAAGCTGCGGCTTCCTTTGCGTTGAATGATTTCAAAGAATACGGTTGGGCGGTCTTCGACTGGGCGTGTGAAGATTTGCAGCATGTATCCCTCTTCGTCACGGTCCACCAGAATGCCAAGTTTTTCCAGCTCGTCGACGGGCTCATCGATCGTGCCCACTCGTCCCTGAAGATCGGTGTAGTAGGTATGAGGCACATGCAGAAACTCAACGCCCTGCTCGTGCAGCTTACGGACGCTGTGCAGGATGTCCTGGGTGGCGAGGGCAATGTGCTGTACACCGGGGCCGGGATAAAACTCCAGGTACTCCTCGATCTGCGATTTTCGCTTCCCTTCGGCCGGCTCATTGATGGGGAACTTGACGTATCCATTGCCATTCGCCATGACCTTGGACATGAGCGCCGAATACTCGGTGGAGATGTCTTTGTCGTCGAAGTGTTGATAAAGCGAGAATCCCATCACGTTGCTATAGAAGTTCACCCATTGGTCCATCTCGTGCCAACCCACATTGCCCACCATGTGGTCGATGTGGAGGAGGCCGGCCGGGCGGGCGACGGGATCGTTGTCGACGGCGCGAAACCCGGGAAGAAACGGCCCGGAGTAGGCACTGCGTTCAACGAAGGTGTGAATCGTATCGCCGTAGGTGCGAATGCTGGAGAGGATGACCTGACCATGCTCGTCTGAAAAGATCTCGGGTGCGGCCACGCTGATGGCGCCGCGGTGGGTGGTCTCAAGCCAGGCACAGCGGGCATCGTCCACCCAGAGAGCAATCACCCGGACTCCATCTCCGTGCCGATGAACGTGCTCGGCCACCGCGTCCCCGCTGCGCAGAGAGGTCGTCAGCACAAAGCGAATCTTACCCTGCTGCACCACATACGAAGCACGATCCCGTCGGCCCGTCTCGGGGCCCGCATAGGCCACCAGAGACATGCCGAAGGCAGCTCGGTAAAAGTAGGCAGCCTGACGGGCATTGCCCATGTAGAACTCAACGTGATCGGTCCCCTTGAGCGGTAGAAAGTCTGCGCCGGCAAGTGCTGTGCCAGCGGCATAGCTCGAAGATGGAGTGGAGGCGGGTTGGGCGGAAGCCCTCATCGGGAATCCTTCTCGGCTAGATATGTTACGCTCTGCGTGAGCTATTGTAGCCGTCAATTGTGCGGCAATTCACTTTTTCGTGGGCACCATTTCGAAGCGAGTCGCTTCGATTGGACCTTGGTGGCCCCGGGGTGCTCGATGAGTGTATCGGAAATTTGGTACTCACTGAACCGAAACTATCCGCTCCGAATAGCGACGAGACGCTCGCGACTTGAAGGATTCAGGGATCGGCGTCGTCAGAGACAAGCATTCGTACGAGCCAAAGTCATCGTCTGGAGGTGGTTTGCGCCTGCGCGGTTGCTTTCGGCGCAAGGCTTTTAGGCGGAAATTTTGGCGCCTGAGACAGCAGAAACCTTCGGGAAGGTTCCGATAACACCTGTGGGTTCCGGACTGGCCGCATAAGCCATTGAGAATCGCCTTGATAGTTTCAGACCGTGTACTCTCGCGACCTTTAATGTTCCCAGTGAGAGCTGATTTCAGACAGCCCATCGTGAGACGAACGTGATTCCAAGTCCAGCTTCGACTGCACTCAGCAGACCCTCGGTCGAATCCAGTTCCATGCTGATTGTGTGGTCCTTCGTCTTCACGCCCGCCTTCGATAGCGCTTGTTCGACGACTCTTCTCGAGCCGGAACCAAATTCACGCATGAGCAGAGGTTCGCCCTTCAGATCTTCCAACTCCACCTCGTTGTTGGCCCATCCATGACTCGCTGGAACCATCAGGATCATATGGTCTTCCATGAAGGGTTCGATATGAAGGTCCTTACGTTGTTCCGATCCTTCGATGGGAGCAAGAAGGATCTTGCGGGCAAGCAGAGCCTCAAGCATCTCGTCCGTGTTGCCGCTACAAGCCGTGACTCTGCCCTTGGGGTTTGTCCGCCGAAATCCAGTAACGAATGTCGGCAAGAGATATTGGCCGATGGTTTGAGAGGCTCCCAATGTCGCGCACCAGCCCGCTGATCGCCATGCGAACGGAGGGCTCCTGGATTTTCCGGCAGTTCTCTCTAAGACATATTTGGTGTTAACGATTCGGAGCTGAATTGGGGATAGGATTCAAAGAGGGCGACTTCCTATGAAACTGCTCTATTGATTGAGGTTGACGTGGGATTCCCAGACGTGGCCGCCGACGCTCGTGCCAATTTGTCGTGGCTTCGCGTGTCACCTAAAGTTAATTGTGCCCGAGTGGCAACCAAATTTGGAGATCCTGCATCCCGGCCTAGCATGACGCTGGCACGGAGGCGAGGACGACGCACGGGTCTACGTAACGTTGATTCTGCCCATTTGAGGCTCCTCCCCTCGCGTGAAAGGACAGTTTCGGACGAGGCGCGAAGTTTATCACCGACTTTTTTATCACGGAGTTATGCGATGTGATACATTAACAAGCCAGTTTGTTCCTGGAGCAGATTCGCATTGGGTCCGGGAACAGAGATTCCGAGATAAATTCCTGGGCCAAAGCAAGTATTTCTCAGGAGGCTTCCATGGATTCTTTCAATGTACGGTCTCATGCCAAGGTATCCAACAGGTCAATCCCAGTCTTCAAGAGAACTCTGGAATTAATCATCAAACACAACCCATTCGGTGCTGATCTTCGCAACCGGGTCGCAATCTATCTCGGTATCGTGTTTCTGCTGGCAGTCGCAACATTCAGCTTCGGGCAGGCCGCAAGTGGTGACCTTACGGGTGCCGTGAAGGACCCCACCGGATTCGTCATCCCCAAGGCCAATGTCGTCATCACCAATCAGGAAACCGGCGTCGCACAGAGCGTTCAGACTGGGGCCAGCGGTGATTACCACGTCTCCAATCTCCTTCCGGGCAAGTACGATATTGCCGTCAATGCCTCGGGCTTCAAGCCGTACACTCTTCGCGGAGTCGCTGTCGAACTTAACAAGACTTCCACGAGTGATATCACTCTCACGGTCGGCACTGGCACCACTGTAGTGGAGGTTTCTGCGGAAGCAGGAGCCGTTCTTGATACCACCAGCAGCAACCTCACCACAACCTTCTCTAACACAGAGACGTCTTTGCTTCCCACAGCCTCTATCGGAGGAGCTACGGGGACCGGCGTTCAGAGCGGTGTTCTGAACCTGTCGCTGCTCAGCCCCGGCGTTGCCTCAACGGGAGGTCTCGGCCTGGGCGTTGGTCCCTCTATCGGCGGGAATCGCCCTCGCAACAATAACTTCGAGATCGAAGGTATTGACAACAATAACAAGGCAGTTACCGGTCCACTTGTCTACATTGGCAACGACGCTGTCGGCAACGCTACTCTCATCACCAACCAGTTCTCGCCGGACTTCGGCCACTCTTCAGGTGGCCAGTTCAACACCACGGTCGTCTCCGGCACCAACAAGTTCCACGGCCGCGTCTACGAGTATTTCCAGAACCGCAACCTGAACGCAGCCAGCGGAATCGCGGGCGGTAAAATCCCGAATCCGAAGTATGACAATAATCGATATGGCGGTCAGATCGGCGGTCCAATACGGAAGGACAAGCTCTTTTTCTTTGCTAACTTCGAGCGGAACACTCTGGGTGAGAACGTGAGCACCTACATCTGCGTCCCGACTGCCGGTGGTTTCGCCGCGCTCAGCGGCCTGGCGCCCAGCTATGGTTTCAGCGCGAACAACCTCCAGCAATTCACCAAGTCCACCCCCATAGCCAACTTTGCAGGCGGCGCACAGGTCTCTTCGGACAACGACAATGCCTGCGGTACGGAAAAGTCAGGACCGCAGTACATCACCGTGACGGACGGCGGCACGGCATCGACGCAGGTGCCGCTTGGCAACTATCTGATCAACGCAGGGGCTCCTCTTCTCTTCGACTCACTGACGACCAGTGGCGACTACACCATCTCCAACAAAGACTCCCTGCGGCTTCGCTATATCCACAATTGGGAATCGCAAACAGATAGTGGAGCGAACTCTGGGGAGACCATTCTGCCGGCCTTTTTCACCCAGGAACCGTTCAAGTGGCACCTCTTTGCCCTCTCCGAATACCACCTCTTTACGCCAAACCTGGCGAATGAATTCCGCGTCGGATTCAATCGATATGCGAACACTCTCACCGCCGGAAGCTTCAGCTATCCCGGTCTGGACATGTTCCCCTATCTCCAGTACGGAGATATGGGCCAACTCACGCTGGGGACAGACGGCAATGCACCCCAGTTCACTATCCAGAACCTCTACCAGGTTACCGATAACGTCTCCTGGGTGAAGGGCAAGCACACCTTCAAGATCGGCTTCGATGGCCGCAAGTACATCTCGCCGCAGGGCTTCACGCAGCGTGCTCGCGGTGATTACGAATACAACACGCTCGATGTATTTCTTCACGATCTCTCCCCTGATTCTTTCGGCGAGCGATCGAGCGGAAGCCATACTTACTACGGCGATCAGACCGCGCTCTACGGCTATGGAAATGACACCTGGCGCGTCTCCCCCACGGTTACCATCAACGCTGGCCTTCGTTATGAATTCACCTCGGTTCCTACCGGTGAGCGGGCACAGGCACTCAACATATTAGCGTCGGTTCCTGGTCTTGTAACTTTTCACGCACCGCAACCGACCTACACCGCCCTCGCGCCCCGCTTCGGCATCAATTGGGCTCCCGATGAAAAGACCTCCGTACGGGCTGGCTTCGGCGTCGCCTACGACGTGCTGTTCGACAACCTTGGCACCCTCACCTTCCCGCCGCAGTACGCCGTTACCGAGGATGTTGGCACCGCGGCGTTTCCGGCGGGGCCCGACTTCCTGAAGAACGGCGGTCTGCCTCCCGGAAAGGGCAGCGGAACCACGGAGTTCTGCCTGGCGGGAACCGGACCAGGAACCAGCGTGCCGTGCCGTCCCGATATCGTCACCCAGCGTCAACAGACGTCCGCCTTTCTTCCTGACCAGATACTGCCTTATGCGGAGACCTACACTCTCACCATTCAGCGCACCCTTGGGACCTCCTACACTGCTGAGATCGGTTACATCGGAACACGCGGCATTCATTTGCCGACGCAGGACCAGATCAACATACAGCCGAGAGTAACGCCTGACAACCAGCTTTTCACGATTGCCGGTTCCACGGTCCTCCAGCCCGCGGGCAGCGGCGCCACCACTCTCGCTGCGATTCGCAAGCTATCGAACATCGTGCCGGCCTGGCGTTTTCCCTCAGATGGACTGGGCGGATTCACCAGCAAGATCACTTCGTACCAGCCCTACTCGCAGTCCAATTACAACGCTCTGGTCGCCAATCTGACCCGCCGCTTCGAGAAGGGTCTGCAGATGAACCTCTCCTACACCTGGTCGAAGACGATGGATGATGCCACGGCCGAAGTCTTCTCGACTGTGCTCACCCCGCGTCGCCAGCAGAACTCGCAATGCATCTCCTGCGACTACAGCCGTTCGGCACTCGATCGTACCCATCGTCTCTCGCTCGAGGTTCTCTACGATGTGCCGGCATACAAGCACTCCAACAGCTTCCTTCTCAAGAATCTCGTGGGCAACTGGGTCGTCGCGCCCATCTACACGTATGAGTCGCCTGAGTATGCAACCGTACTCTCAGGAGTCAACTCCAACCTGAACGGTGATACCGGAGCCGCAATCGATCGCTCCATTATCAATCCGATGGGTTTAAAAGGGACCGGCAGTGGCGTCACTGCAATTACGAACGCAGCCGGTGACACGATTGGTTACACGGCCATTAATCCAAACGCTTATTACATCCAGGCGGGCATTGGCACGTTGCCAAATTCCGCACGGAATACGCTGCCGATTCGGCCGATCGACAACCTCGATGTCGCCCTTTACAAACGCCTCACGGCGCGGGAACGCTATTCGCTGGAAGTAGGTATTCAGAGCTTCAACGTCCTCAATCATCCGCAGTACCAACCCGGTAACGTCGATAACGTCAACAACCCCAGCTTTACCTCCAGCTTTAACTTCCAGACCGTGACCAACGCCTTCTTCAATCGCCCGGAGAAGGAGTTCCTCAACAACGCTCGGACCATTCAACTCTCGGGCAAGATTATTTTCTAAGCCGCGTAGCACAACTGCAGCAAAAAAGAGAGATCGCCTCGGCGGCCTCTCTTTTTTGCTATATTCCCGACTCTCTCAACCGAGGTCGGTGGCCCTTGCGTCCGGCCCACTCCTGGCTGAGCCATCCGATTATCCCAATGCAGTTGCGCTGCCAGTCTTTATCATTGAGGTCAGTGAGGACGGCTACCCTAGACCGAGACGTAACGAAAGGCTGCCGTCCTTCTCGTGCTCAATCGTGCACGCCCATTCTGAGACCTGCACATCAATCGGCTTCACGCGCAGGCCATGTCTTTGTGCGTCTTTGACCAGGACTGCAGGCATGTAAAATCCCATGGGTTGATTATTGAGAATTGCGCAGGTGAATGCGGCCAGGTACTTCACCTTGAAGTAAGCCGAGGCATACGCAATCAAAGCAAAGCTGGCGGCGTGGGACTCGGGAAATCCATAAAGCGCAAACGAGCTGATGTTCTGGATGATGTTTTCCTGCGTCGCCGTATCAAGGCCGTTCGCCGTCATGCCTTCCCGCAGCTTTCCTTCGAGGTTCTTCATCCGCTCCCAGGAGCGTCGCATTCCGACAGCACGGCGGAGTTCCTCTGCTTCCGCGCCGGTGAAGTTGGCGACCGTCATCGCCATACGAAGGAGTTGCTCCTGAAAGAGCGGTACACCCAGCGTACGTTTCAACACAGGCTCCAAGGAAGGGTGAGGATAGGAGATCTCCTCTTTCTTTTGGCGCCGCCGCATGTATGGGTGCAACATCTTGCCTACGATCGGCCCCGGTCGAATGATGGCCACTTGGACAACCACGTCATAGAACTTCTCGGGATGGTTTCGCGGGAGCGAAGCCATCTGAGCGCGGCTCTCGACTTGAAACATGCCGACGGTATCGGCCCGTTGGAGCGTGCGATAAACCTCATCATCTTCTGGCAGTTGCGCCAGATCGACTTCATCACCGTGATGCTTGGGGATAAGCTCAAGGCAATCTTTGAGCACAGCCATCATTCCGAGACCGAGCAGGTCCACCTTGATGATGCCCAGATCAGAGCAGTCTTCCTTATCCCACTGGACTACGGTACGTCCGGGCATCGATGCCCGTTCCAACGGAACAATGCTGCTCAACTGGTCCTGGCAGATGACCATACCTCCCGAATGTTGCCCAAGATGGCGCGGAAGATCTTGAATCCGCATGCAGAGTTCGAGGTACTTTGCGATACGAGGATGCTTGATGTCGAACCCTGCATTCTGAAAGGATTGTGCCATCGTGTCGTTCGGCCCTCTCCACTCAAAGTGGCTTACCAGGTTGGATAGCCGTTGCAGAGACTCTTGATCGAAACCCAGCGCTTTTCCCACTTCGCGGGCCGCGGACTTCCCACGATAGGTGATGACATTTGCGCATATCGCGGCACCCAACTCGCCGTAACGTTGATAGACATATTGGATCGCTTGTTCACGCATGTCTTCGGAGGGTAGATCGAGATCGATATCCGGCCACTCTCCCCGGCTCTCAAGACAAACATAATGCAATGGATCGCGGACGAATACCATCAGCGGCCTCACCGTTCATTGGACCAGTCCCCCAACCAGGCTTGGAAGTCCGGCATTAGCCCTGACGAAATCTGTTATCCAGACGACTCAACCCATCTTGACGCTGTGTTGGGGAGTGCGTTTCGGCGCACCTTAACACATGACGGGATAGAGTTTTTTGGTTCGAATATTGCTCGTGAGCTTGGGAAATTCAAATACGAACAGGAACTTTGATCGCTTCTTCTGGCGCGAGGTATTTCTGGCCTACTGCCGCCATTCCTGTTCCTAGATTTTTCGCCGTGGTCTAAAAAGGCGCGAGACATTTGCTTCTTTTTATACTGCGCATCAGAATGCGCGACGGGAAGAAAAACTGTCCTAGGCGGGAATAATAGAGGAAAAGCGCCGGAAGCGCCGCAGTCTCAATGGTGGCGGGTTGTTCTCAACTGTAAATCGTCAATCGGGCTTCCGATGATAGTTCATTCTGTCTCCTGAGTAGTTACTGTTTGTCGCAAACTCAGCTTTTCACTTCTTGTTGGAATGAACAGCCTCCTGATTTCACATTAGCCATCCTGCAGGAACTGACAGGGGAACGATCACGATTCCAGAGCTAAATATCCTGGCACCCCGAATATGCTTGCGGAAGCAACGCCCGGAAGCTGTCCCCGCTAAGAATTCAGATGGAAAATCCACACTACTAGAACGATGATTTCACTGTTCACAATACTACTTTCATGAAAGGCGACTGCCACTTTCATGCAATCTCTTTCTAATGTCGATGTACATATTATCCCTTCAAGGAAAGATAATGAATTTGCTTCGTACTAGAGTTCCGGCTATTTCGCTGATACTGCTCGGTCAGATCGTCTATGCAGGAGCATCGGAGCATTCAGAAAAAAAGCAGGGAAAACCTTGCTGCTCTTCTATCCTCATGGGGTTTCCGAATGGGGAAAGCGCATCCACCAGTAAGTTATCGGACTCCGTTGCCGTTTCAGTATCCGATGCAGTGAACCCTGTCATATCTGTGCCACCACTAGATCAATCATCTACAAAAGCTTTGAAAGACGGCTTAGCGAAGACAAGTAGTGCGGCATCCGCGTTCGGGATGGTGAGAACGACAGTTCGGGTAGAGGCTCGGCGAACAGTTCAGGACAGCACTGAGGGATTCGAGCGACGAATCATGCCCCAGGAGATCGACCGTTCTGCCGGAACGTTCGGTGATCCATCGCGATTTATCCAAATGTTGCCGGGGGTCGTATCCGATAACGATCAAAGAAATGACTATCTTGTTCGTGGCGGAAATCCGGATGAAAATCTCTTTGTCATTGATAACATTGAGGTCTCTTCGATCAACCAACTTGCTCTATCTGACACAACCGGCGGATTTGTATCGATGATCGACAATGCAGCAATTCAGCAGATGACGCTGCACACTGATGCATACGATAGTAAATTCGATCAGCGCTTGTCCTCCGTACTGGAAATCTCCACACGACCCGAAGGAACTGTGAAGCCTCATTCCGTAATAGAGGTTGGATTAGCGGGTGCAGGAGGCTCATTCATGCGTCCGTGGGGACGAGAAGGGTCGTTTTTTGTATCAGGAAGACACAGCGTCCTTCATCTCTTCACAAATGACATCGGCCTGAACGGCGTACCGATCTATCAAAATGAGCTAATCCGGGCCGACAATCGAATTGACGAAAAGAACAATTGGTGGGGTCTTTCGCTGACTGGCATCGATTCGATCAAAATTCGGCCCAGCGCAACAGATGTGTGGGAAACGAATCCCTTTGATATCGACTACAACGGGTGGAGGAATACTACAGGGCTCAATTGGCAGCATCTCTTTTCTGCAAAATCCTTCGGAATCTTCAGCATCGCAAATTCACAGCAGATGCAGCACGTCATCCAGAATGACCAGCTTGCATCGGGTGCAACGGTCTATAACGAGAGAACGAGTGACGGCATCACGACGGCCAAGTACGACTGGACCAGGGAGTTGAGATTATGGCTAACATTGAGTGCCGGGGGAAGGGCATCAGTCGACCGTCTCGACTACAGAGTGCAGCAACCAATCGGATTGCAGAACCCTTATACCGAAAGTTCAGCCCCGATGGATGCAACTTCACTAAATCGAAAGTTTGCTACAACAGATATTGCGGGGTACAACCAAGGTACCCTCCTTCTTCCTCACGGAATGAAGCTGGTTGCAGGACAGAGACTCATGTATTGGGCTCTTGGCGGAGATACGGTATGGGCACCTAAGCTACTGTTTTCTGTTCCAGTATTTGGAAGGTTGGCCCACATTGGATATGCGGAATATGCTCAAACAGCTCCATCCCTCTATCTGCTGTCGTTCAATAATCAGCGAACACTCCGCCCAATTCGCGCACGGCATATCACTGCTGGAATCAATCTTGTGGATACGCGAAGAGCTCGAATAACGCTCGAAGGTTATCAAAAGCGATATGCCGATTATCCGGTGGCTCTCAATTACCCGCAGCTATCGATGGCAAATATCGCCGACACCTTTGGGCAGGCATTTCTCATGTTTCCCATGACCAGCAGGGGGACTGGCCTAGCGCGAGGTGTGGAGTTTTCAGTTGAAAGTAACCCTACCTCCCGGTTGCTGGTCTCGGGAAATGTGACGTATGGTCGAAGCTGGTACAGCGGACTGGATGGCAAATTGCGAAAAGGCAACTTTGATCTTCCACTGGTAGCCAATGTCGAGGGTCACTGGAGCGCGGGAAAGGGTGTCGCGGTAACCATCCGCTATAGCGGAGCCTCCGGCAGGCCGTATACCCCCGATAATCTGGTACTCAGCCGCATACAGGACCGCGACGTGTATGACTTGGCGCAGATCAATTCCGCGAGATCCGCAGCATACAAGAGGCTGGATTTCAGGGTCGAGCGAAGCAGCGTCTTTTATCATCGAACGATGAACTGGCATATCGGTTTGGAGAATGCTTTAGGGACCACAAACTTCTACTCCAATGCCTGGCGTCCGAGATGTCCTAAATGCGGAGTTCTCCAACAGGACCAAATGCCACGCTTTCCGGATGGCGGCGTACGGTTATCCTTCTAAATTGAAATGTTTTGTGACATAGTTGCTGGTGTAGTCGATAACTTCACAATTCAATCCATGTGCGACCCTCTCCGGAGGGCTTTTTTTATGCATTGACATCGCTCTCAGCAAAAAGATTCGGCGATGATATTGCTATCCAGCGCTTCCACTAGACGAGCAACACCCACTACTAGCCAAAAGTTATCCAACTATATACGCGCGATGTTCTGGTCGAAGACACAAAGCTGCTCTCAAAGGTATGGCTGAAACGCGCAATCAACCGTCAGAAAACCGTTCTAGTTGAGGAGAACGACGTTGACCACTTTGATAGATGAAATTCTCGGCATTGTCTGAGGCGCAATCGACCAGTGCGGTTGGGCGGACACGGCTGCATCGAAGCTGAAGCTGATGATTGACACGCTGGTTGCGTCGACACCGACGCGTCCCCATCCTTTTAGCACCGCGTCCGATTACACCTCGTGGAAGAGCCTAACCGACAAGACCTACCAGGGACGACAGCTTCTGCACCCTAACGAGAACTTCCGGCGCACAGAACGAAGGGCCCCTGAGGGGCCCTACCAGGGGATCTTGTTTGGATCAGAAATCCGCACGGGCGTACTCTGTCTCCAGTTCTGAGACTTCTCGGGTTTCTTGGCTGAAATGGTGTCCTTTGGCGTCCGATGTGATTCCGAGTCATCGGAATTTTCTACGGAATGCTGTTGAATAGGGCGAGCTGTATTTCAGTTTCAAGAGTCTAGTCCGATGGACGCCCTTCAACTGTCAACACCTGCTCGTCGGTGCCACTTGCCCGGTGAGCATCTCCTGAGCGATGATCGGCTTTCCCTTCACAAACACGCGTCCCGAGTCATCTCCGATATCGTTGTGAACGAAATCCCAGATCTCGTCGAATTCACTTGAAAGGACAAAGGTCCCTCCAGAAGTCAACGCCCAATAGTGGAAACCAATCTTGCATAGACATCTCGCGACGCCTCGACTCACTCGGTACTCGACGTTGAGCCTTATGGGGTACCGAATTCAGCTTTATGCGGTCCGAGTTCAGGCTTATGCGTAAAGACCGTGGAGCCGGGAGGCCGAATCATTCCTCTGGCGCTTTCCTCCGCTGCGCTCCAGCATGGGGAGGACTTGCTCTTTCGCGGCCCGGTGCGGAGCTACGTGGACGCCCGGTTGTGCGACTACCTCAAAGTGTCCATCTATAAGGGTAACGACCTGTCCGCGATCTTAAAAGCTCCGCTACTTTGTGGCGCGGGATTATTCCTGGTACTCCTGCCATTCGCCGTCACCAAGGACGTGAAGCGCCAGAAATCGCTCAAGTATGGACGGCGGCTGAAAGGCCCGGAACGGCTTACACCGCAGGAGTTCAATCGCACGATCAAAGGGAATGGCATCGGCTTCAAAAGCGATGGCATGAAGGAGATGATTCGGATTCCGGCGAAGGCCGAAGCACAGCACATGCAGATTATCGGGGACACCGGAGCGGGTAAGTCCGCGATGCTTTTTCAGGTGCTCCGGCAGGTAAGGGGGCGGGGTGATTCCGCCATCGTGTATGACCCGGCACGCGAGTTTGTGAAGCGATTTTACGACCCTACACGCGGTGACGTGATCCTCAATCCACTGGACAAACGTTGCCCGTATTGGGGACCAGCCGAGGAGCTGCGCAGCCGCTCCGAAGCAAAGGCTCTGGCCGCGTCCCTCTTCCAGCCGCCGCAGGATCGTAAAGGCGAGTTCTTTATCGAATCGCCGCAGAAAATCTTTGCCTTCCTGATGGCTTACGGGCCAACGCCCAATGAGCTGGTGCAGTGGATGTCGAACCCGGACGAGATCGACCGACGATTGAAAGGAACCGAGCACGCGCATCTCATCGACCCGCGTGCTCACCAGCAGCGAGCCGGTGTTCTCGGTTCGCTTGGCCTGGTTGCGGACAGCCTGCGTCTGCTTCCGAAGAGAGAGGAAGGCAATGGCGCATGGACAGCAACCGAGTGGGCTGAGAAACGGCAGGGTTGGGTCTTCATCACGTCTCTTCCAGCCGAGCGCGAAGCCCTCCGGCCTTTGCAGAGCTTGTGGATTGACTGGCTGGTTTTGCGGCTGCTGAATGAGCCGACGAAGGAGCAAAAGCGTGTCTGGTTTGTGATTGACGAGCTGGCGAGCTTGCAGAAGTTGCCGCAGCTTCATACGGCGATCACCGAGGGGAGGAAAGGCCAGAATCCCGTAGTGCTTGGCTTCCAAGGAAAGGCACAGCTTGAATACCTGTATGGGCATCTGGCGGAAGTGATGCTATCACAGCCTGCGACCAGCGTTTGGCTCACGACGAAAGAACCGAACGCCGGAGAGTGGGTCAGCAAATTCATCGGCAAAGTCGAGATCGAGCGCCTGCGCGAGACGCTTTTCGATGGGACACGCGCAGGTCACAACTTCACCATCGACAGGCAGGTTGAGCCGCTCGTCTTGGAGTCGGAGATTTCCGGCCTCCCTGACCTTCACGCTTTTATGAAATACCAAAATTACGTGACCTATTTTTCGTTTCCATACTTTGATATGCCGGAGGTCGCCAAGCCCTTCGAGCTGCGCGAGCGCACAGACGACAAGCTCCCTTACGATCCCAAAGGCGTGCGCGGCAGGCCGGAGGCGGAATTGAAGCAGGAGCCGGAAGCCTCCGCTCCGTCACCCGAACCCATCGAACCTGCGGCTTCGGAAGCGATCCAGCCGGAGCTTTCCAGCGTCCCTGATGCCAACGAAGAACAGAATGTGATTACGCACGGTTGAGGTGATGCCATGCTCAATATCTCAAAACCACTCTCTGCGAGCCAGGCACAGACCTACCACGAAAAGGAATTCATCGCCGCCGAGCAAAACTATTGGAAGCAGGGCGACACCATTCAAGGCGAGTGGCATGGTCGGCTCGCAGATCAATTTGGGCTGTCAGGAGCCGTAGGCGCGGAGAAGTTCGCCCGTCTCTCCGAAGGCCAGCACCCGCAGACTGGCAAACAGTTGGTCCTCCATCGTGCAGTGCATGAGTACCGCAACGGAGACGGGAACATGGTATCTCCGGTCGAGCATCGCGCCGGTTGGGATGCGACTTTCTCTGCTCCCAAGTCCATCTCTCTGACGGCGCTTGTCGGTGGCGACGACCGTGTACGCGAGGCGCACCGCGAGGCCGTCAACATGGCTTTGAATGAATTGGAGAGGTACACGCAAGCCCGCATCGGCGGGAATCATCTTGCCGAAACGACCGGGCAGTTTGTCGCCGCAAAGTTCGAGCATGACACAGCGCGTCCCGTGGACGGATACGCTGCGCCGCAGCTCCACACGCATGTCGTGGTGTTCAATATGACCGAGCGCGACAACGGAAAGATGCGGGCTTTGCAACCGCATTCTCTTTTTGAGAGCCAGCAGTTTGCCACGGCTGTCTATCAATCCCATCTCACGTACAAGCTGCGCTCCCTTGGTTACGAGATCGAAGCGGGAAAGAGCGGAGCGCCGGACATCAAAGGCTACACGCAGGAGTATCTGGACGCCTCCAGCCCCCGCCGCCAGCAGATCGAGGAGGCTCTGTCCCGCAGTGGCTTCAGCGGGCCGGAGGCCGCGCAGATCGCCGCCCACAATACCCGCGATAAGAAAGTGGTTCTGTCTTCCGATCAAATCCTGGCGGCGCACCGGCAGATTGCCGATGAGTTCGGTAATCAGGCCGAAAGAGTTGTGGTCCAGGCGCGGGAACGCAGGAAAGAACAGACTCAGGAGCGGCCTCCGAATGAGCGGCAACAGCAGGTGCGGGAGGCCGTTACCTTCGCCCGCGATAAGGGTTTTGAGCGGGAGGCCGTCGTGGACGAACGGACGCTCTACGTGGATGCGTTGCGCCGGGGCATGGGAGAGATGACCTACCCGGAGGTTCGCGCCAGCTTCGAGGCGCGGGTCTCATCCGGCGAGTTCAAAGAGATTGCCGATGATGGCCACAAGTCGGGCCGCAGGTTCACGACCGCCGCGACCATCAAGGCCGAGAGTGAAATCGTCCAGAAGGTGCAGGACGGGTACAGCCGCGCACCGCAGATCATGGCGATTGAATCAGCAGTGCCGCTCTCGGAGTTACGTCCTCATTTCAATGCCGCGCAAAAGAGGGTCGTCGAGGAGGTTCTAACCTCACGCGATCGAATACAGGGATTGCAAGGACGCGCCGGATCGGGGAAAACTTCGGTCCTAGTGACCATACGCGAGGGGGCCGAACAGAACGGCTACGCCGTGGAAGGTTTTGCGCCGACTTCGCGTGCGGCGAAGCAGCTCCGCGATGCTGGAATCAAGGCAGACACGTTGCAACGCTTCCTCGCCGGCGGCCTGCAGGCCGCCGGCGATCCTACGAGCAAGCACCTTTATATGCTCGATGAATCCTCTCTGGCATCGACGCAGCAGATACGCGACTTCCTGAACAAAATTGCTCCGCAGGATAAGGTGCTGTTGATTGGCGACACGCGACAGCATCAGGGCATCGATGCCGGAAAGCCCTTCGAACAGCTACAAGAAGCGGGCATGAAGACCGCGCAGCTTGACCAGATCATGCGCCAAAAGGATCCCGAATTGCGGAAGGCGGTCGAGCATCTGTCCAACAATGAGACTGCCATCGGTGTCGAAATGCTTTCGCGGCAGGGACGGATTACAGAGATTGTTGACCCGCAGGAACGCATCGCGGCTATCGCAAAAAGCTATGCCGAACATCCCGAGAACACGCTCATCGTGTCGCCCGATAACGCTTCACGCCGTGCCATCAATCAGGTCGTGAGGCAGGAGTTGCAAGCGCTAGGCGTCGTCGACAAAACCGATCATCCCATGCGTGTCCTTTCGCCGCGCAACGATATGACCGGCGCAGACAGAGAGTGGGCCAGTCGTTATGAGCCGGGAGATGTCCTCTATTACACCCGTGGCAGCAGAGAGAATGGCATCGAGAGCCGAAGCTACGCTCGCGTCGTCAGCACAAACCCGAAAAAGAATCTTGTCACCGTGCAAAAACAGGGCGGCCAACAAGTGACCTATGACCCGTCCCGGCTGCGCGGCATCGCCGCCTACCGCGAGATCGAGCGGGAGTTTGCTTTAGGTGACAAAATACAATTTACAGCTCCGTCCAGGGATTTGCAGGTAGCCAATCGTGACCTCGGAACCCTCCAACACATCGGGGATGACGGCAAGATCAGCGTTTGCATGGACGGCACAAAAGACAGAGTTGTGAGCTTCGATGCAGACAAGATGCGGCACTTCGATCATGGCTATGCTCTGACCTCGCACAGTTCGCAAGGTCTCACGTCGGAGCGCGCGTGCTCGAACATGGATACCGAAGTTCATCCGGAGCTTATCAATAACAGATTCGCCTACGTTTCGGTCTCGCGGGCTTCGCATGACGCGCAGATTTATACCAATAATGCTGCCTCGCTTACTGCGAGTCTTAATAAGGATGTGAGCAAGACCGCGGCCATCGAGTTCACAGCAAACTCTACTCAACAGGGGCCTGCACGTCAGGTCGTTCGCTCCAACAACGGCCTAGGACTGGCGCTTTGATACATTTCCCGTTGCAAGAAGGTACGGGCATGATCAGCATCTCCTGGATTCCACGTCGAAAATGCACTCCAAGGAAGATGGCGAATAATAGGCGAATATGGCAAACTTAGGGATGAGCCGTTCAGCCAACGCCGCCGTCTCAAAAAAGCGTGTCCTAGCTGTGTCAGACGGATGCAGGCGCAATTACGTGCAAGCAATACAAGAACTTAGTGCGCTCCTGCGACTCCTCAGTGGTAGAATTTGGCCTGTCAACTGCACCTTCTTTGAGGCACTTTCTGCTTTGATCTCGCAAGCTGAGGCGTATGCGAACACGTTATCGACTGAAACAAATGGTCCCATGTGCCCTCGTGCTGGAAGATAAAACGCCTCCGCGCCCAAGTAAGGTTCATAGTTTCGATTGGAGGCTGTGACCGAGGCTCCGTCTGGGTACAACAGCGCTGTGTCATACCAACCGATTCCGTTATGGAAGGCCTCACGGATAAAGCCTGCGCGGAAGATCGTATGGAGTGTCCCCGTGGTATCCGGTTCGAAGAAGTCGGTTTCGAACGAGCTGCCAATCTCGTAATACTGGTAACTGACATTCACGCGCTGAAACTGACTCGGGTATTTTCGGATTGCTCCAACCGTAAACTCGTCCCCGATATGCGTGCTTTCATGCGCGATCGGCACGTATCGCAGTCCTACAACGCTGCTATGCATTCCCCCTAGGTCCCCGAGCCCATACTGCGCTTTCACCATTCCGCCGAACCGGTAGTCAGTATCCAATATTGGATTCGATGGATCTTTGCCCATATCCTCTAGCAGGTGAAAACTCACCGGTATCCATAACCCGAAGCCAAATTCGCGCGCAGCAACCGGGGAATTTCTGTTGCCCTTATCGCCTCTCACCATACCCACGATTGGAAGCTCAGCACCCACCGAGATATCCCAGATGAAACTCTGACCCGGATTCAACGCAAACGGAACGCTGCTCCCGCGACCAAGAAAGAGAATCTTCGTTTCTGCTGACCGCGGCTCCGCCGCCAGCGGATCGTAGTAGCTGTGCGGCTCAAAGTGCCACGGGTGCCATTTCCGCGATGAGCTACCCTGCTGTGCCAACGCACTGCTCTGCGAACCCCACATTATCACGAGCAGCCAGACCGCGATTCCTAACACCCGTGTGAATTGCGTAGCTCGCCGTATACTAATCCCGCTCGAAGCGCTTTGAACAGAATCCATAAGTTTTCTACCTCCCTCTGGACACGGAGATTATCAGGGCAGAACAATGGGTATTGGTACTCAACGGCGGGCCCGGCAAAACTGTTTAGCAATTTGAAACATTACCGAGGTTGAAGTTCCTTTTGTCAAAAATGCAACAACTCGCTACTAACCCGCAGAGCAAGATGAAGATGAATTCTCGTATCCCATTTTCAGTACTGGCTGATCGAACTTGGCATTCGTTATTTAGTGTTTGGCTGTTGGTAGGTCGGAAATGCGAGGCTGATGCTCTACATTCTTCTAATTACTTGTCAGTGAAATTGAAGCCCGTTTAGTAAGCTTCGTTCCGGGTTCTGGCAAGTTAAATCGTACGTTTCTCAAGGTCCAATATGACGCGGCGAATGTGGCTCGCGAGGCAAGTCGCGATGCAGCAGTTTTAACTAGCACGCTTAGAGAGTTTGGTTGTCACCGACGGAGATTTTTCCCACGATCCCTAAGCCAAGTGAAATGCCACCAGGTGTATTTGCAATCAATCCGCCGACCGCCCCAGCTTGATCGCTGGCTCCATCCGCCAGAGCTTTCAATATCCAAACGTTTTCGGGTGTGATGCCGCAGTTTGAAGATGATGGAATTTGGATATAGATACCGGGATTTTGCTTATGCATAACCGTGTAGACTGTTGGAATATTGGTCGTCCCGCCCGGATAGAATTTCGTTGTACTATCCACGCTCGCTGTGCTTCCCATCACCGGCGTCCTATCGATTACGTCAACAAGAAACTCCAACAGGATTGTTTCAGCTGCAGTAATTTCTGCATCTTCAATCGTCATAGCTATCTTAGGAGCGTCATAGCTTGTTCCAAACCGATCAATAAATTTTCCATTGTAGTAGATCTTGAAGTATTCGATAAACATTGAGTCTTTAGCGCTATTGGCATGCAATATTTTTATTTGATCATCACGCAGGTATTTGTGATCACCACTCACACCAATAGCCGTAGCAGCACTCGGTTTAAGTTGAGAGTCAAAAAGCTTAGCGGTAAATGCCTTCATTTCTCCGTGGCTAATCTTCAGATTATGGCTATGTTTGTGTATATCTGCGAGCTCGCTTGTAATGGAGCTACCGGTGACTCTCCCCTGTTCGATCGCTGCGTGTAGTTGTGCTTCTCCGGATACAGATATGAAGAATTCTGTAAATTTGTCAACTACTTTATCGTGCTGCATCGACTCAGGAAGGCTCCTTTCAACCGCCAGTTTTGCATTCCTCCTATAGGCGCTGAACGTTCGAACGGTGGATAGTGAATCGTTCTGACCATCTGAGCTATCCGACTTAGATTTCGGAATATATGGCGAAAAATATATTGAATCGACAGTTTCGTTCAGAAGATGAATCGACATCTCGCCGCATGTACTTGGTAGAGGCTCAACGGCCGGTCGAAAGCGATTTAGAGGTAAAGCGGTAAAGCGGTACAGCCTAACATGCTCAAAAGACCAAGGGTCAACGTGACGCTTAAGAGCGCTGGATATGTATCGAGCCTTCGCATCTGTTCTCTCCAGTTTTATCTCAGCAAATAGAAACGGGGCCCCAACGCGATGAAACAATCACGGGGTTTCAGCTTGCGTGCGAGCGTGATGAGGAATAGTGGTCGGCGACCAAGTGGGAGCTTTCGAAATGATCTGCTCTTTAGCGGTCTTGGGCTGACCAACCTTCCGCTTATGGTACGAAATCCCAACGCTCGCACCGCGACGAATTCGACCAACCGCATTGAGCAAGACACAGGAATTCCCCAATCGCTCAGCATAAATTTGAGCAGATTCCCCATGAGGCCAGCTAGGCAGCATGGATATTACTAATCTTGGGGAGGTGGGCCGAGGTCAAATAATTGCACAGCGTGTTGATCGAGTCAAGTTAAAGCTACTCAATTTCTTCTTATTTTGTTGGAAACGGTGGGATTGCAAGGACTTTGCGTGAGAGGCTAATTATCCATCTGACGGTCGATAATTTGACTAGACTATTTTCCGAGTTATTGGCAAACAAAAAGTAATCCGGTCGTGGTGGTCACCTCCGAAAAGTCCGCCGTCCGTTCGGAGTCCGGAGATTTGGATTCTTCAATGCGCTCGGAGCGCTCGCTGAGTGCATCGGCGATTTACCACTCGTCAAGAATTGCGCGGAGACGGGTAAGGCAAAACGCGTTTCTCGTTCCGATCAAATCAATAGGGCGGCGCGGGAAGAAGAAGATGACGCGAGACAATTTCGACAGCTCAGTACCTCTAACAACGGAAACCGAATTGATGCATATTGCTTGTCTTCGCAGCCTTCGTCAAATCACAGGGGCGTTTTAGATTCCAGGAACTTTGCGAACCGGCATTTCGTCAGTGACGGATAGCGAGAAACGTTAGGACTAAACAATCCATAGGTCGTTCGGACCTAGATAGCTCACGTCGATAGTTCCGGGTTGCGCCGATGCAGTCGCACGGACTAGCCCACGTCGATTGCCCCTGAGGGGATGGTTGAGAACACCAAGCGCCGAGCCATCCGCAGAGAGAACCAATGGCTGACCGTTCCAATGATGTAGGTAGAGGGGTGCGCCTGGAACTGCCGGAGCGCCATACCACTGAGCACCTGCGCGATAGTTTCGTTCAGCCCAGATACGATCCTCCCTTGGTGTGAATTGCCGTGCAAAGTCCAGCCACATGGTTCTTGTTTCGAAGCTCGGCCAGTCGGGGCGAGCTGCAAGACCAACAACGATAGGCGACTGCAACCACTCCCGAAGTTCATTTTGGGTTGTAAACACGGCACCGGTTTCATTCACAACCTTAAGCGAGACAAGACGCGAGTTGAACCCGGCCTGGATCAAAATTGATGCAGAACGATTCATGGTCCCAGTCTCGACGGCAGGCACTGCCAGCCCCAGCTCATAGTCATCTAAGATTGCGCCGAATTGCCCGACGATGTCACCATTTGCTGAGGCACGAACCCTGAGTGCTTCCATTGCCCACGGTAGCTTATACACAAGACCGTTCTCGATAAATTGCAATGCATCGCCGTCTTGTCCGGCGATTGTCGCTGCCAAAGACTGGCCCAGCAGCCAGGTTCTGAGAATGGCTTTCCAGTTGTCTGGCAACGGCTCTGGGGTGAAAGGCGGGAAGCCAAAAACGCTCTCTGCCAAACTGGTTATTGCTGCAATAGCAGCTCCCGCATCACCCATTAGAAGCGCCCCATTCGCTTGAACCAATAGCAAGTTAGCTTGAGGCGCCACCGCATCGAGTGCATGACCTGCTTCAAGTCCAAGACCGGCAAGGAAGTAACCTCGGCGTGCGGCGGGTGTTGAGTTAGTCCAGATGAAGCGCGTGCGCGTCAACAAAGTAGTGCGAAGCGCATTCCGCACCACATTGTCCACGCGAAGAAGTCGTCGATGCCAAAGAGACGACTGTAGGATGGCGTCGAGGGCCGCTTCGATCCCGTGATCGGGGACATCCACTTCACCGATCAGGCTCAATATCGCCGTGTCCAGAATAGCGATATCCTGCTGCCATTTCTTATGCGCCCTTTCGCGGTCGCGGGGCTCGTCGTTCGGGTTGTCAGGAAATGTCCAGGGCTGTGCGTTGTTCAAGACATAGTCGGTCAGCTGATTGAGATCGCCGCCAATGCGGGCCTGCATCCTCAGCAAGAGACTTTCTACGAGTCTCGCAAGACCACTCTGCAGCTCACGGGCGCCAAGATCCGCTGTCAACGCCGCCCATTCACGATGCTTCCGTCCTTTGGGGTCTTGAAAGATCGGATAGAGGACAAGCCCTTCCAGATCGACGAACGCACGCCCAGCACGGCCAATCACATTCTTAAATTCAGAGACTTTGATTTTCTCGCCAGCGCGGTAGAGAGAATGCATGACGATTGCGGTCGCTGAGAGATTGAGGCCCTGAGTGAGTGTAGGGGACGAGATGGTGACCTTTAGGACCCCGTCGCGCAAGAGGCGCTCGATCTCTTTGCGATAAGCGGTGGGCAGCGCGCCGTGATGAAGCGCCACACCGAGCCGCAGGCACTTCAGGATATTGCTACTCGCACCAAGCCACTCTTCGCCAAGCGTGATAGCCGTCTGGATTCGCGCTGGCTCCACGTTGAGCAGGGTAGGCAATGCACCGCGCTCATGAAGATCGACAATGACCCCTGCGAAAGGTTCGACGCTGCGGCGCTCGGGACAATAAATCAGGACAGTCTGCCCGTCACTGACAAGCCGCCAAGCGGTTGCGAGACTCAATTCCTGTTGGTCATTCGGGAATAGCCTTTTTCGCAATTTTGCAGGAGGTACGCGAAGAGGGGGTGCCGCGCCGGTGAGGAAGATTGGAACATACGGCCGCTCATCACCGACGCGTAGCTGCAGCCATGCAGTCGGAGAATGCCAGGTGACTTCGCCGAAGCGGAGCCGCGTAGGACGCCAATCATTTTTGACTACGTCGCCCGGCTGATCTCGACGGAGCCACGCAGAAAAGTCGTCCAGCTGGTCGCCAGCCGGAAGGATCGCCGAAAGGCAAACAATCCGGCGCTGGTTCGCATCCTGGCGTCTGAGGAGGCGCTGGATTTGCACTTCGTACCGAACTTCTCGTTCGTTCGGACCAATCATATGGCCTTCATCGAATACCAGCAGGCCAACATCGTCGAGGAGAGATGGATCATTACGGAGCGCAAAATCGAGCTTTTCGGGAGTGGCAACGACGATATCCCGCTCCCGAATCGTGTCCTCGTCGAAGGCGGAGACACCGATGCTTCCATAGAGAGCAGAGATGGTTTTGCCGAGTGGACCGAATGTGCGTTGCAAAGTCGTTTCAGTCTGTGCCGATAGCGCGCGAAGAGGCGTCACAAAGACGACGCGGCGGCCGCCAGCCAGGCACCGAAGAATGCACAGTTCAGCAATTCGTGTCTTGCCGGCACTCGTTGGCAACGAGACTACAAGATCATCCGATTCGTCGATAGCGCGTGCTGCTGCGACGATTTGAGATGGCCACAGATCGACCTCGGCTCTTGGCCGTCTGCTCAAAGAGCCTATTAGAAGGTCGCGCAATTGAGACCATAAAACCGAGGCCGCGCCCTCATTGAGCCGCGGGAGTCGTTCGTGAAACGTGTTTGACCAGAGATCGGACAGAAGCTGGATGGTGACCCGGACCGTCCACCACTGAGGTAAGAGATTCAGTTCCGCGCAGACGGCAAGACTTTCCCGAAGGCGTGCGAGGGAGCTGTCGACCAGAACCCTCTCACCTCGGTCCAGCGCCAAGAGAAACTGTGCAATGGCGGCGAAGAAGCTATCGGCGAGCGCAAGATCGAGACCATCAAACAAAAAATCGTTGCCATCTCGGTCTGCAACCTCTCTCCCGAGCTGTTCCTGGAACAAAGTACGGATACCAGTATCTGATCCTGTACCGTTCAGACGAAATGTAAGAGTTAGATTCCTCAGATCGGTTATCTCGCGCCGCATCAACATCGCAAGCGCCTGCTCCATCCGCGAGAAATTTGCCTCCGCCCCCACCATAGAAAGCAATGAATATGCGCGAGCTGACAGATGTGCGAGGTGGTAACTTGCAGCAGCCATGACGAAATGGAAATGGCGATCGCTCTCGCGGTGGTCGCCCTTCGCCATGACCGCTTCCAGGGCCGTCGCTGCCTGTTCGAAGGCCGTGTGAGCCGGACCGGGGTCACCGCCCATTTCAAGCAGCCGCAGTCCAAGCCCCAGAAGCCCGTAGCCATAGGCATGAAGGTCGTAGCTGAGTTGGGTTGAGAAACCCGGAGCACCCGGCGGCAAGATGCCATCTCGCCAGATCATGGCGCGGGCCTGCCCACGTGCGATCAACCGTCCTCGGAATCCGATGGCGGATGCATCTGCAATCGCCGCGATGATGGCTTCAGGGGTAGTTGGCATTAGTTATCACCTGTGCATAGACAGCGCCCACAAATTGAGCGTGTCCATCGACGTGGAGGCCCACGCCCCATTGACCAATAGGGCCGGGATAAGCCTGCAAGGCCTGGGTGAGCAAAGTTTGCGGCGCGTTTCCCGAAAATGTGAAGAGGAGATGTCTTACGCTGTCGACGGGAATGCCGTACCGAAGAAGAGCGTCGTCGATAGCGTCGACGAGCGGTTCTTCATTTCCAAGGTCAAGCAGCCTGGCGGAGACGAAAGCCAGCGCGTGCGAAGACGGCAGGCCCCCGTCCTTGTCCAGCGCAGTACGAGCGCCCTCCAACGTTTGGGTATTGAGAGTAACTCGACTCTTGGCCTCAGTCTTAAGAAAGCGAAGGCGTTGAGTGGCGGGATCGATGGCCATTCCAATGACGTCGTCACCACGCATTGCCATGTTCCGGTGATCTTTCCATCGAAGGCGCTTGATGGGAGCTCGATAGCCACCGCTATGACCATTGATCCACTCGGTCGCATAAATCTCCCCAAGATCGCCAGATCGGATTTGTGCTGTCTGGGGCAGTGAATCGATGATCAGTTGGGCCGCTGCAGGTTTGCCGAGGCGTTGAAGCGCATGAGCAATGCGTTCTTCCGCTGCGTAGTGAGTGGGCACGACCGCTGCAGTTGCTTGAACGCCAACTTCGGCGTGCGTCTGCCTGCCCGTCATAAGCCGGATGTGGTGATTGCCAAGTGGTACGTCTGCGTATTCGCACCAGTGATCGAACAGAGCCATTGTGTCCCAACATCATACTGCCTTCTAGCGAACCTAATAACTTCGATGGTCTAGAGGGTCATGGGAGAATCCTGATTCAGAGTGGCGAACGTGGCAGAATAAAAGATACCTGCCGGAACCGTGTGACTCAGCCTATCCAGGACGAGAATCCTGACAACCGCGCTACCTTCAGGACGTTCCGGATCGTCGCGAAGCCGGCGAGTCACTTATCTCGCCCGGATTTAGTAACGATGTGTCAGCTTGTGTCTACTAATCGTACTGCTGCGAAGTCTTAACTGACAATACAGGCCTTACCGCGTTTCCAAATCAGGCAGATGGAAGAAGGCATCGGCGATTGGCTTCAATTGACTGCTCGATCAACCCCACTGGAAGCGGTTCGAGATAGGATCTCGAAAAGGGATTTGTCGCCAATTGCGTTCAAGATGCGTTGCCGAATGTACCGGCAACGTGCAATGCTGTTCCCAAAGGCTCGCGATCAATGCTGCTTGGTTTTGCAAGTTCCTCATCGCTGACGAGAGCGGCCCAACGTAGAGTCAACTATGGCGACAACTTTCGCACACGACCTGAGGCATGACCTTGATGAACTAGCCCGCAGACGACCGGAATTGTGGGCAAAGTGTTATCCGAAAGTTTATGAGGGCGTTGGTGGTGGCGAATACTACTCGGCCAAGCTCGTCGGATATTTTCTGTTATGCGTTGCTATCAAGATCGAACAACCGGAAGTGCAGCTGTATCGGCATTTCACCGAAACAGTCGAGGCGATTTGGGCGTCGCGGCTGGTGGCCAATCGCGTCCCGATCTTTTGGCTTACTCGTGAAATCACGGAAGCACTCAAGCTAACCACATTGCCCGTCACGCTCGACTTTACGACGATGAAGTTGCCGTTCGAGGCTGCCGTCTTCATGTTGCCCAAAGGATCGTTAACCTACCAGAGTGATGAAACCGACGTCGTATGCGTTTCATACGCCCGAGCCGGAATGCGCGAAGAGATTGCGAGCATCAATCCTGCAACCGTCGAGATCATAAGCGGGCGCGGTGACTTTACCGTTCTCGCCGGTATGTCGACTGGCCGTCTCCTGAATTGGACGCATCCTTGGGAGCAACCCCTCGACATCGCAAAACTTGATGGGACGATTGATGACTTACCGAATGAACAGCTTCGAACACGTTTCCAATACGACGTAAACACCTACGACAAGCACTTCATGGCTCGCGCCGCCCACCTGGTGTTCAATACGCTTCAACTGATGCTCGCCAGACCCAATTTGGTTTCGATGGGTCCATTGGTTAAACAAGTCCACGACAAAAAGAAGTCCATCAGGACTTTTTGGTCACCCAATATGATCGGTAAGGATTACAAGCTGAGGCGCGAGGCGCAGGCACTTGGTGGCACGCATACATCACCACGCGGTCACTGGGTGCGTGGCTTTTGGCGAGATCAGGCGTGTGGTCCAAACTATAGCCAACACAAAGAGATTTGGATTGAGCCGTTTTGGAGAGGCGGGGAGTGACACCGCCGACGGCAAGACATGCATAACTTCAGGGTGTGTCTTACATTTTTGACGACAACAGCCTTTACCGAAGCCTATCCCGAATCGTGGCCTCCCAAAAAGTTTGTGGCTGGACGACGAGCGAATCGGAAGTTGAGTCTCAGTTGGCGATAACAGTCTCAGTTGGCGATAACAGTCAGTATGGAGTGACCGGCGCCGATGCGCCGACCGTGGGTTAGGCTGTGAGTTCGCATAGAACCACAGTTCAGAGCCACAAGCGGAAGGGAGCCGGTCATGAAGGAGAAGTTACGATTTTTGGGTTTGGATGTCCATGCTGAGACGATCGCCGTAGCAGTCGCGGAGCCGGAAGGTGAGGTGCGGAGCCTGGGAACGATTCCGAACCGCGCTGAGTCTATCCGTAAGTTGATCAAGGAGCTCGGTCCGGCAGCCAAGTTGAGAGCCTGTTACGAAGCCGGGCCGACGGGCTACGTCTTGTACTGGCAGCTGACGGAGCTGGGCGTCGAGTGCGAGGTTGTGGCACCAACGCTGGTGCCAGTCAAGGCTGGCGATCGAGTGAAGACGGATCGACGGGATGCCGAGAAGCTGGCGCGATGCTATCGATCCGGGGATCTTACGGCGGTATGGGTTCCCGATGAGGGTTCCGAAGCGTTGCGCGATCTGGTGCGTGCCCGCGAAGCAGCCAAGCAGGATCAGACGCGAGCGCGTCATCGCTTGAGCAAGTTCCTTCTGCGATCCGGTCAGCGTCCACCGACTGGGGTCAGGCCGTGGACGCGGCCCTATCTGATCTGGGTCGCGCAGCTGCGTTTCACACAGATCGCTCAAGAATCCACGCGCCACGATTATCTGCACGAAGTCGAGCACATGCGGGGGCGGGTAGAGCGCCTGGAGCAAGCCATCACGGAAGCGGTGAAGGTGGCGTCGCCCGCGCTGCAACAAGTCATTAACGATTTACAGGCACTGCGCGGTATCGCGGATATCTCGGCTGTGACCATTGCGGCCGAGCTGGGTCAGGTATCCCGCTTCGACAGTGCTCGGCAACTGATGGGTTATTGCGGCGCAGTGCCCAGCGAAGATTCCAGTGGCAAGCGAACCAGACGCGGGGGCATCACGAAGACCGGTAACTCTCACTTGCGACGTATCGTTGTCGAAGCCGCATGGAGCTATCGTCGTCCACCCGGTATCTGGTACGGTCTGCGCAGACGACAGGAGAGCATCTCGGAAGAAGCCAAGGAGATTGCATGGAAGGCGCAACACCGGCTGCATAAGCGGTATATGAAGTTGGGCGCGGCCGGCAAGGACCAGAGGAAGATCGTGACAGCTGTAGCTCGAGAGCTGCTGGGCTTTATCTGGGCTATTGGAACCAGGGCCGAGACCATTTCCAGACAGCAAGTTGCAGCCTGACAACAGTCAAAACAAAAACTTCCTAAAAAGGAAAAGCTAAGACCATCGAATCCATGAACGTTCACATCCATCTCGAACACAGAGCCGGCAGCAGCCAGGGCAAGCACGAAGGAGAACCCTCGCTCGGCCTATGCGACAGGCTCAACCGGACTCGCGATAACAGTCAGAGGCAGCTCCCGACGGATCATGATTATGCGGTTTCGACCCGCGAATATCAGACTGATCAATCGTCGCTAAAAACTGCTCCGACTGCTGCTCGCTCTGTCTTCGGGAAAAGACAAAAGCAACGACAACGACAAAAACAACCCCACAGTTTTCGCCGTGTTGACACGGTCACTCCATATCAGGCCAATGCGCTCATCGAGGGCCATTGATTCGTATTCCGGGAGGGGTGTCGGCTAAGCGCAAATTGGATCAGTTCCACCGGTTGACTATCTGATTTCGAGAGGGTAGTAGTAGGAAGCCTGATTTTGCTCATGGGTTGTTGAAAGGAAATAAGACCCAGAACGGCATTTCCGCAAATCAAGGTAAACCGCGACTTCTTCCCGATCTCCGGAAACGATTGCCGCTGAGTGGGCATGGGCCAGTAGGTTACGACCCGCTATATCGCGTGTCACGGCTACATCGTATCGGCCGGGCTCACTATATCGGGGAAGAATGATGGTTACTTTCACCAGCGCGGCAGGCAATGACACAGTCTGCAATTGACCAGGATGATCCCCTCGAAATGTTCCGGCATTCCAGAGGTCCACGGTTCGCGGGGTTGCGGTCACGCCCGCCATCTGCTCCTGTGTGTCTGCTTTACGGCGATTCATTACAACAAACGCGACGGCAACGAGTAGGCACGAGGCAACTGCGACTGTCAGCACCAGTCGTCTCCGTTGCAAATTATCTTCGCGCCGCAATTCAAGCAACTGTCTCATGCAATTAGAGCAATTCACCGCGTGATCGACTCTATGGTCTGATAGTTGGATATGTCTGGATCGTCTGGCCACGCTCTTGAGAAAGACATCATCGGGACAAGGGCCGGCAACAGTTTCGCTCCCTGCGAGCACGCGCTCCTGATGACGTTGCGCAATCCAGGCTTCAAAGCGATCTTCACGGCGCGAGAGGTTAGTCAGTTTCAGCCACATTTTGAGGACTCTCCAGGTTGAGAGAGAGCGTGGAGCAGCGACTCCATCTCCCGGAAGTAAGCACGTCGCACAACAGTATGGTCCATATCGAGGTCTTCAGCGATCTTTCTCCACGAGTATCCTAGCCAGCGCCATTGCACGATTGATTGCGCAAATGGAGAAAGCCTCGCGAACAGTTCGTTCGCGTAGATCCTTTGCTCTACATCTGATTGACCAACACACAGGCCTTCCAGATCGAGCCCCGACCCATATTGAACTTCTCGACTCTTCTTCGCAGCTAGTTGTCGGGCGCGACGCTTGATAACGCTCTTTACGCGCTGCGAGAGCTTTTTGTCTGGACAATCCGGATATCGACCAATGTAGCCAGAGCCGTTTTGCACAGCATGATCCATGAGGTCATGGGCTGCGGCTTGATCGTTCAGGTAGGTCCAGGCACAAAGGAGCGCGTAAGGCCATGCTGCCTTGGCAGCGGCCTCCAGTCTCCGATCAGACGCAGGGTGCCCAGTCGAATAGGCCCAACTCCACGTCAACTCTTGCCAGATGCGACCATGTGGCTGCATATGCGAGCGGCCGTCTCAAATGGGTTAACTACTTCAACCCCAAAAGTATAGACCACGGTGGTGCAAATTTCTTGTTGCTCATTCGCCCCAAAGGCAGGATAGAAGTGCCTTTAGTAGATACGGGACAGATTGCGATTGTCCCGTTTAGGGTTTATCGGCGGTGAAACATGATTGGGAGTTCGCCAGAACAGGATTATCGTGATTCGAGAACGCATCGAGGTTGGCAAGCCTTGAAACAGTCGGATGAGGACAAGACGAATTCTGCCAGTACCAAACGAAAAAGCCACAATCGAGTCGCGGATCGTGCCCAGGATGCCGAAGAGTGCTCGGCGCAATTTGCAATCAATCTCATTCAGGGGAAATGGAAGACGCGGATTCTGTCTCGGCTTCAGCATGGACCAAGTCGACTGAGCGAGTTGAACAGGTTGTTCCCGGGGGCGTCAAAGAAGATGCTCGCCCAGCATCTTCGCCAGCTGGAAAAGGACGGCCTCGTTATCAGGAGCGACCTGAGTGGCCGAGTGAGGCATGTGGAGTATTCCCTATCTAATTCACTGGGTCTTGCTGCATTGAGCCTAATAGAAACGCTAGCGAAGTGGGGCACGGAGTATCTGCGCCATTAGGACGATTCGCTAGAATACGTTCGGCAGTCCAAGATACCGCCTAGCCCAAGAGACGAAAGATCTTAAGAAGACTTCATAGTATCGGAAGTGCGTATCGCACAAGTTCATACTCGCTTCCGACTTGTGCCAGATTAATTTCGATTGCTTCATTGACCATCTCTGTCAGGCCGATAGCATCCAAAACGATTTCAAAGAGGTCAACTTCAATCTCGGCCGTCAGGCGTTCTGGTCCATTGATGCAAATCAACCCCGCGTGTAGCGGGATGTTCGCATATTGTCCGCGAGAGCCGGGTTGGTCTGCGGGGCCTCTAAAATCGATACTGTTCCGAGTGACAAAGGTCCAGTCTTCATCCAGAATGAATTCTTTTAGCTCCCAATCCTTCCATCCAGACTTCCCCAGCCACGTCACATGAGAACTTTTGACAAAGCCGCGCTCGCGTGCCAACATCGCGAGGTCTGGACTGAGACATTCGTCGATCAGGAACTTGAGAATCACTCTACCCCGCAACCCGCGTCTTGAGGCTACCCCGCTTTACGCTCAAGACCTTTGTCCCAGCCGGAAATTCTCTACGCTTAGGACGGCCCCGCTGTGGCACAGCCTTTGCGTAAATAGATGCGAGTTCTACTTGTGCCTCTGTCAGGCTGGGGTACGACTTCAAGATGCGGTCCATCGGAGTACCTGCGTCGAATAGTGCAGCTACACTACGAACCGGAACGCGTGTTCCTCGGATGACGGGAGTATCACTCAATACCTCCGGGTCCTGCACAACCATTCCCTCGGCAGCCACGAGTTTCCGCAGCCGACCGTTCACGTTCTTCCAGAGATCAGCAAACTTCACCGTCAGAAACTGATCGTCGACGGCATAGTGCTCCCACTGCTCCCAAGTGTGCCCGTGGACTACCGCATTCCGGATCGTTTGAAGACGGGCACTCGCGGTCAACCAATCAGCGGTCTCGAAATAGAACGCGATCAACAGACAAGCGTCCGCCCGTAGGGTGCGGGTCGGTGATGTGCTGTACCAGTCGTCCGGCAAGATTTTCTCGTCGATTACGCGGTTGATTTGGGGGAGCGACACGCCCGCTGCGACTGCTGCTTCCGTGGTCGTTAGCTGTTCCATTAAAGCTTCCATCGTCCCACCTCCGTCCTCAGTATAAATCTTCTAGCGCTCCTGAAGAATTATTTCACAAGGAGTGATTTGCCTGAAGGGAAGTGAGTAAAAGCAGGACTGATCCGCCACGGTCAGCCCATCCGCCCACTGCATAAAGTTGGTAGCATTTTGGTAGCAAATAGCGCCCAGAATGCCGGTTTTTTCCTACTCGTCCGGCTCATAACCCTTTTGGAATCATGCTCCGGTCACTTTTCCGCCACCTTCACACGGTGGAAGTCGTAGGTTCGAATCCTGCTGTGCCCACCAATTACATCTTCAAATACAATAGCTTACATTGTGAATCTTAATACGATGTATCCGTCGTGCGTCACACGTACATCATAGGAGCTTTTCTATGGTCGTGGACAAACTATGTGCGCACCTTACGGATCAACCCCCGACATCTCTCCATGCTCAGCAAAAACAAGAGGCATGCAAAGAACCTAGCTCGGTTTTAAACTTCATAACAGCCTCTAGCTAGCGGACCGCCTGTTCGAGCAGGAATTTATGGGCAGCCACACTGGCCGCTCCCCGCGCCAGAAAGCTCGGCTCGACGTGGTGGAACAGCAGTCGGGTCGAAGACAGAAACCGCGGCAGGATGTTGTTCTCAATCGTCTGCCGCGTGGTCACGGTAAATAATCCGCCCTCGAAGCCGGCAATATCTTCAAAGAGCACAAGCTCCGGGTTGTTTACCTGAATGACGTTGGCGATGGCAAGCCCCAGCGCTTCTCCCGCCGATCGCAGAATGGCGATCGCGTGCCGGTTGCCCTTGGTCGCCATCACCTCAATGTCTTTGACACTCGCCGCCGGTAGCTGGGCCGCTCTTGCCTTCGCCAGAAGGGACTCGCTGGCAGCGACGGTATTCAGGCATCCCCGCTTACCGCAGCGACAGAGCTCGCCGCCGGGGACGACCGTGATGTGAGAGATTTCACCGGCTCCTCCATCGTGCCCTCGATAGATCCGGCTGCGGATGTAGTGTGCGCAACCCACGCGCGCGCCGAGGGTGACGACGCTGAAATTTTTGGACTCCCGCGCCTTTCCGAAGAGCTTCTCTACAATTGCAGCGGCGTTCGCATCGTTGTCCACGTAAGTAGGAATGCCGGTGGCCTTGCCAACAATATCGGCGATGGGAACGTTGTGCCAGCCCAGGGCCGAGGAATGGATGCAGACGCCCTTGTCATGGGCGACCACGCCGGACAGGGCGATGCCGAGGCCCAGAATCTGCTTCGTGGACCTCTTCTCGGCCGCAATCAGACACCGGATTCCGAGGCGAATAGAATCGGCCACCTCTTCCGGTCCATTCTCGCCGGGTATTTCGCACTCACCGACGAGGTCTCCGAGAAGGTTCGTCAGCACGATCAGGGATGGCGTCTCGGCAATGTCTACGCCTATAAAATAACCGCGCTCTGCATTGACGGAGAGCAGCGTCGAGGGCCTCCCCTTGCCCGAGTTATTTCGCACCACGGCAGCTTCATGCAGAATGCCTGCCTGCAGTAATGCCTCGCTGATCTCTGTCAAGGCGGAGCGGCCCAGCCGGGTCTGCTCCGCGAGAACGGAGCGGGACATCGGCCCCGATTGGAGCAGGGCTTCGATGACGGCCAGCCGGGACGAAGCCGTTCCATAGATCTTTCTATTGTTGTCGCTCAATTTGTTTCATCCTACGTCTCAGGCAATCTTTTATCAGACATCCCGCCGCATTGATTTATTTTATAGATCATAGTAAATGCGCAACTTTACTTGCGTAAATGCTTGACAAGCAGATTCTATTGGACGATAACTAATTCACATTTTCGGATCAAATAGATCCCTTTCCTTGACGGCGAGCTGGAAGACAGCGGCTGCATGACGGGGGGCGAGCTTCCGAAAGCTGGTCTGCAAGGTCTGCTGTTTGGTACACCTCGACGATTCTGCATTGGACCCAGGCACCGCGGTTCCACTTTATCGGAGGCAAGACCATGAAAGCCCGCATTTATTTAAGCAGCATCGTTGCGTTGTTCCTCAGTTGTTCTATCGCATTCGGCCAAACGATTACGGGATCGATCACGGGTACGGTCACCGATTCCAGCGGCGCGGCGATCAACAGCGCCAAGGTGACAGCGGTCAATGTCAATACCGGCGTCCAGACGCCCGCGACGACCAATACCGATGGCATCTATACCATTCGCTTTCTCCAGATCGGCCATTACAAGGTTTCCGTGGAGGCCCCTGGCTTCGCACCTGCAACGGCGGGCCCCTTTGCGCTTGAAGTCTCTCAGCAGGCGAAGGTCGATATGCACCTCACCATTGGGGCGGTGAATGAAAGTGTCATCGTGAGCAGCGCTGCGCCGATCCTCAACACGCAGAATGCGACCACCGGCGAGACCATTACAGCGGCAGCCGCGACGGAGCTTCCTTTGCAGGCGCGCAACTTCTCGTCTCTGACCACGCTGGTCGCAGGCGCGGTCTCGCCTAACCCTTCTGCCCAAAACATGGTTGGCCGCAGCGGATATAACGGCGGCTTCTTTATCAACGGCAACCGTGAGCAGTCCAACAATTACACGCTCGACGGCGCCGATATCAACGAAGCCATCGACAACTACATCGGTTACAGCCCGAATGTTGACGCCATCGGCGAGCTGCACATCATCAGTGGCAACGCGACTGCCGAGTACGGCAATGCGAACGGCGGCCAGGTCGTGATGGTCACCAAGAGCGGCACCAACCAGTTCCACGGCGACGCCTACTGGTTTCTCGAAAATACGAACCTCAACGCCAATAGCTGGGCCAATAAACACACGCCCGATCCAGCTACGATTGGCCCGGTTCCCGCGCTCAACCGGAGCATCTTCGGAGGCACCCTTGGCGGTCCGCTCGTCCGCAACCGTCTCTTCTTCTTCGTCGATTATCAGGGGGTACGCCAGCACGCCAGCACTTCGGAACTGCGCTCCGTTCCCACGCTGGCCATGCGCTCGGGCTATGCTCCCGTGCTCGGCCATAACGTAACGATCACCAACCCTGTTGCAATCTTTCTGCTTGCCCACCCGGAGCTCTACCCCGCTCCTAACGTTGCGAGCAGCAATGCCAACGGCATCACGAACAACTATCGCGGCACCTACGCCAACTCCACTCACAACGACCAGGGAGACATCAAGATCGACGCCAAGCTGACCGGCAGCGACAGTGTTTCGGGCCGTTTCAGCATCGGCCGGGAGCATGACGGCTATAGCAAGGTCTCCATCCCCACCGACATTCCCACCAACAACTCCGACCCTTATACCGGCTTCATCGTCAACTGGACGCACGTCTTTTCGGCAAGCGTTGTGAATGAGGCGCGCGCCGGTGTCGGCCGCACTCGTTACATCGCCACGCCCACCGATCTTAGCGGCCAGTTCGGAATCGGAGGCAACCAAAAGCTGGGCATTCCCGGCACGCAGATTGTGCCTGGCATCTCGACCTTCGATCTCACCGATGCCTCGATCGATCCCATCGGTACCACGAAGCAGGCGCAGGGAAACGGTAGCTATGCCGGCATTGATTCCGACAGTATTGTCAATGCCTTTACCTATGGGGACAATCTAAGCTGGCAGCACGGACGCCATGCCCTCAAGTTCGGTGCGCAGGCGCTTCGCTATCAGGAGAACCGCTACTACTCCGGGAACGATGGCTCCCTCGGCTGGTTCAAATACACTGCCTCCGGTTCCGGAGATCCATGGGCCAACTTTCTCGAGGACCAGGCCTTCAGCTTTGGCCAGGGAGCTGTCACTGGCCGTTGGGGGCAGCGTCAGTGGCGCGATGCTCTCTTCGTCCAGGACGACTTCAAGGCGACTGACGACCTCACGATCAATCTTGGTCTCCGATGGGAGTGGGACCAGCCGATGTATGAGGTCAACAACAAGCAGGTCAATATCAATATCGTCACGGGAGCGATCCAGCAGGCGGGTCAGAATGGCAACAGCCGCGCTCTCTATAACAACTTCTGGGGTGGTTTCATGCCGCGGGTCGGCTTCGCGTACTCTCCCAGCAATCTTAATGGCAAGTTCGTGATCCGCGGCGGGTACGGCATCACCAACTTCCTCGAAGGCACCGGCGCTAACCTGCGTCTCACCCTTAACCCGCCCTTCTTCGTCGACTCTTCCCAGCAATCGGATGGCACCACGTTCTTCCAGACCGGGAATGGCTTTCCGCGCCCGGCCAATGCCTCTCAACTCGCCGGCAATATCCGGGCATGGGACCCCAACCTGAAACCTGCCCTGATTCAGCAGTACAACCTCACTACCGAATATCAGCTCAACAACACTACCTCTCTGGTCGTCGCATACCTTGGCCAGAATGGAAACCATCTCGTCGACCCGCGCGAGGGCAATCAAAAAACTTGCCCCACATGCCCACTTCCGGTCACAAGTCTTTCTCCGGCACTCTCGCAGGTCGCGCAGGTCAGCTATACCGAGTCCAAGTCGATGATGAACTACAACTCGCTCCAGATTACCGGGCGGCATCGTCTGACTCGCGGACTCGAGTTCCTCACCAACTACACCTGGAGCAAGTCGCTCACCAACAATCTCGGCTACTACGGTGCTGGGGGCGGATCGGGTTCTTCGCAGAGCGCCTACTGGCAGGACTCCTACAATGGCGGAACGGACTACGGTCCCGCCTTCTTCGACGCGACCCATATCTTCTCCTTCTCCGGCTACTATGACCTTCCCTTCGGACGTGGCAAGCAGTTTGGAGGCAACATGAACCGCGTCGTCGATCTCGCGGTCGGCGGATGGAAGCTGGCTGCCGTCGCCAGCCTTCATACCGGCATGCCGGTCACGCTGATGTCCGCGCAGCACTATGCGGTCAACCAGCGCACCGACCGTGCCAATCACTATCGCAAGCTCGTGGTCAAAAACCGGTCGGTCGCCAATTGGTTCGGCACCGATCCTTCTGCTGTTCCCTGCGCCTCCGACGTCGACAACGGAATATGCGCCTATGGTGAAGAGTCCTCCACCGGCCTCGGCACCGCGGGTGTCGGCACAGAGCGGGCGCCGGGCTATCACAATCTGGATGCGGCACTCAGCAAGGCCTTTAACATTACTGAGAGCAAGCACCTCGATTTCCGCGCCGATTTCTTCAACGTCCTCAATACCACCAGTCTGGCCCCGCCGAGCAACAATGTGTCTCCGGGAGGTACCTTCGGCCAGATCAACTCAACCGTCTCAACCGAGCGCCAGATTCAACTTGCTCTGAAGCTCGTCTTCTAAGCAGGGAACTCAAACCAGATAAACCGTCCCCGAACCCCCTCTTCCTTGTCGCAAGGAAGAGGGGGTTCGCTTTGCCGGGTATCTGGGCTCTTGCTGTACCTCCTACGAAAAACAGCTCGCGCAGAACAACGGAATCGTGGGAGAGGCGATCTCTTGGGAAACATACAAAATCCCATGTTTTAATGAATTCTGGTCGCCCGCACCCGTATAAAGAAGACTGATACTCCAAAGCGCCGCATCCACGGAAGGAACACCCTTTGTCTATACCGGCTCCCGGCACCGCCTCGCTTCCCGCGCTCTGCGTTGATCTCGATGGAACCCTGGTTAAATCCGACACGCTCTACGATTCCACGCTCGCCCTCGCGCGCCATCATCCCGCCAAGCTGCTCCAGCTTCCGGGCTGGCTGGTCCAGGGGAAGGCGGCCCTCAAGCGCCATATCACCGGCGCAGTCCAGCTTGATGTCGCCCATCTGCCCTATAACCGCGAACTTCTACAGTATCTGGAGCAGCAGCGCACTACCGGCCGTCCCATCTATCTCGCCACCGCAGCCGACTCCGCCCTGGCAGAGCGCATCGCTGCGCACCTTAATCTCTTCACTGGCGTCCTCGCATCCGATGGTGCCGTCAATCTCGCCGGGTCGAATAAACTGGCCGCCTTCAGGCAGGCCTTCGGTGACGACTTCTCCTACATCGGAAATGCACTTCCCGATCTCACTCTGCTCCAGAACTGCAAGGAGCCGATGGTCGCCAACCCTACGGCCGGCCTGCGTGCAGCATTGCGCAACTCCGGCATCGTTCCCGTCCGCAGCTTTACGGAACGCGTCTCCCGTCTCCGCGCCTGGCCCAAAGCCATTCGCATCCACCAGTGGGCGAAGAACACCCTGATCTTTCTGCCGCTGCTGCTCGCCCATGCCTGGAACAGGGCGTTGCTGGCTGCGGCCTTCATCGCCTTTCTCAGCTTCGGCCTGTGCGCGTCGGCCACGTATATCGTCAACGATCTGCTCGATTTAGAAGCCGATCGCCAGCATCCCCGCAAGCGCCGCAGGCCCTTCGCTTCTGGTGATCTCTCGGCGATCAGCGGTGTTGCGGTGGTGGTTCTCTTTCTCGTCGCCTCTGTCTTTCTCGCGATTCTTCTCCCTCATGTTGTCAGCGGCATCTCGGCTTCGGCAGAGCTGATTCGTCCTTATCATTTTCTTGAGTGGCTGGCGATTTATGCCGTCACCACGCTGGCTTACTCGCTCCGCCTCAAGCGGGCTGTGATGGTCGATGTCATCGTCCTTTCGGGGCTTTACACGATCCGTATTCTGGCAGGCTCGGCGGCGACGGGAGTGGCCGTCTCCACTTGGCTGGCCAGCTTCAGCATCTTCTTCTTCCTTTCGCTGGCGTTTGTCAAACGTTATGCGGAACTGGAAAATCTGCGCGAGCGCGGCGGCTCGACCGCAGGCGGACGCGGCTACCATGTCTCCGATATTGAGCAGCTTCGCAGCTTCGGCTCAGCCAGCGGCTATGTCTCCGTTGCCGTGCTTACGCTCTATATCTCCAACCTCCAAGCGGCCGAGCTCTATCACCACACCAACCGGTTGTGGCTGCTGGTGCCGGTCCTCCTGCTATGGATCAGTCTTCTTTGGCTGCGAGCGTCACGCGGCGAACTCGACGAGGACCCGGTTGTCTATGCGATAACAGACCGCCGCAGCCTGCTTCTTGGAGTCGCTGTCGTGGCGGTCGTTCTATTTGCGCTGTGAGAGGTGACAGCGATCTCACGTCTGCCATGCTTCGCCGCGAACTCAGCGCACGCAGCCACCATCTGGCCCGTGCACAGAAGCTGCTGCACGACATCTCCCCCGGCGCGAACCCTGTCGTCATCTTCGGTCGGGACGAGCAGGGCCGCCACGGCAACTTTCACCCCGACTCCTACACCCAGATCTGCGCGAACCCGGCCTGGGCCCGGCGCCTCACCAAGGTCCACACAGCATCTCGCCGCTCTCGCGCCCGCAAGGACTGGCAGTGGATGGAGCTCGACTCCGCCAACAGCTCCGATGCGCTGCTGATGAATATCTTCTGCCATCCGGGAGTGTTCAGCGAAGGTAATCTCAATCCGAGAGTAGCCAATCTCCTCAACGTCGAGCCTGCTGCCCAGCCCTGCTTCGGTATTAACCCGGGCGTTCCATTACAGAGCGGCCATCTGGACCGCACCGAGATCGACCTTCATCTGGGCAATCTCTTTGTCGAAGCCAAGCTCACCGAAACCAGCTTCCAAAACGCTCGCCCACGCCTTATCGAACGCTACCGCGACCTCGAAACTGTCTTCGATATCACGCGCCTGCCCTGGACGATTGACGGGATCGTGCAGGGCTATCAGCTCATCCGCAACGTACTCGCGGCCTTCGCTGGCGACGCAAGTTTCTGCGTCCTGTCTGACGCTCGCCGCCGAGACCTCATCGAAGTCTGGTACGCAGTCCTCTCCGCAGTCCACTATCCCAGCTTTGCATGGAGACTGAAGCTGCTCACATGGCAGGAACTAGCCACAACTTTACCTATCGACGTGCAACAATTTCTCAGCATTAAATACGGCATCGATCCGGCCTGAGTTATTCGCTGCCCGGTCCATGCCGGGGTTTGCCTTCCTGCACGTAGTTGCGGTTCCACTTCGGAATTTCGACCACGTACGTTCCGGGCTTTTCAATCACGGCCTGGCATCCCAGCCGCGAGTTCAATTGGATATCGGCGGCGGTCTCCATGCGGTCCAGCTCTAGATCTTCTGCCTCGCTTACGCCATTCATGCCTTCCTTCACCCACAGATGGCAGGTGGTACAGGCGCAGACTCCGCCGCAGGCATGGTCCAGAAAGATGTCGTAGTTCTCGGCAACATCGAGGAACGACATCGGCTGCCCATGTCCCTCATACGGCAGCGAGTCGAACGGAAACTCCACCGTCCGTCCCTCGGGTTCAAATGTCACCCGAACCATTCCTTCGCCCGCAGGCTTCGACAAATCCACGACTTCATCACTCTTCTTGTTCTCAGACATAATTAATCTTCCGTCGACTCTCCGGCCGTAGCCTCATTGTTAATAGAATCTTCTATCTCAGCAGTCTCGGCATTCACTTCAGCCTTTGAATCCATCATCTGCGCTTTGGCAAAGGGATGCGGCGCCGTCGGCCCCTCTCCCATGCTCTCACCAGCCGCGCTCATCGTCTTGCCTTTCATCGCGCCGGAGACGGCGGTATCCATCATCAGCTCCGCGAACCGTCGCGTCGCCTGATCCAACCGCTCGATCGACTGCCGGATGAGCTTGTAATCGCTGCCGATCACTGCGGCCTTCAGTTCGTTGACCGCCTGATTCGTCTTCGCAATCTCGTCTGAGGTCAGCTTTTGCCACGCCTCGTGCTTTCTGCCTTTTTCTACTGCAGTCAGAATCGTCTCGGCTTCATTCTTCGCTTCGATGACCTGCCGCTCTTGAATATCCTGCTCGGCATAATCAAATGAAGCCAGAATCATCGACTCTACCTGCTCGTCGGTAAGCCCGTAGGTCGGCTTTACCTCGACCTCGGCTTCTTTACCGCTGCGTTGCTCGCGCGCGCTTACATGGAGGATGCCATTCGCATCGATCAAAAATTTCACCTCGATGCGCGGCAGGCCTGCGACCATCGGTGGAATTCCCTTCAGGTCGAACCGCGCCAGCGACCGGCAGTCCTTCGCCAGCTCGCGCTCTCCCTGAACGACGTGAATCGCAACATTCGTCTGTCCGTCTACACCGGTCGTGAAGTGTTCGGTCGCGCTCGCGGGAATCGTCGAGTTGCGTTGAATGATCTTCGCCACCACCCCGCCAAGCGCTTCAATGCCCAGCGAAAGCGGAGTCACATCGAGCAGCAGCAGGTCTTCGGTGGCTGCCGACCCGCCAGCCAGTATCTGCGCCTGCACCGCTGCTCCCAGGGCCACGACCTCATCGGGATTCAGCTCGGTGTGCGGCTTCTTTCCGCGTGTACTCAGGCCAAACAGATCATCGACCAGCCGTCGCACTGCAGGAACCCGCGTCGAGCCGCCCACCAGCACGACCTCATCGATCTGTTCGACCGACAGACCTGCGTCCTTCAGGGCTTGCTTGCAGGGTCCGGCGGTCCGTGCAAGCACTCCATTCGTCAACTCTTCGAACTGCGCACGCGTAATCTCGCGCAGATATCGCTTCGGCTCACCGCCGGCGACAGGCGGCAGCAGCACATTGAGCATCGCTGTCTCAACGACGGAGAGCTGAATCTTCGCCTCGATCACCGCCTTGCGAATCTCCTGTACGGCCTCGCCGTTGTTGCGCACATCCACGCCGAGATCGCCGGCAATGTCATCGAGCGCAATCGCGATCAGCAGATTGTCGATATCGTCGCCGCCAAGGTGCGTGTCGCCACCCGTGGCGATGACTTCAAAGATCCCCTCATGCAGCTTCAGGATGGAAATATCAAAGGTGCCGCCGCCAAAGTCGTACACGGCGATCAGGCCGTCTTTATTCTTGTTCAGCCCATAGGCCAGCGCCGCCGCCGTGGGCTCGTTGACCAGCCGCAGAACTTCCAGCCCGGCTATCCGTCCGGCATCCTTTGTGGCCTGCCGCTGGGCGTCGTTGAAGTAGGCAGGAACCGTAATCACGGCCTTTGTCACCGGGCCACCAAAGAACCGCTCCGCATTCTTCTTCAACTGCATCAATACATAGGCCGAGATCTCGGGCGGCGTCATCGTCAGTCCGCCCACGTTCAGCCGCAACACCTCACCCGGTTGCAGGCCCTCCGCCAGCTTGAACGGGAACAGCTTCAACTCCTCCTGCACATCGGCGAGGTCGCGTCCCATCAGGCGCTTGGCCGAATAGACCGCACTGCCCGAATCGGTCAGCAAAGTGCCACGCGCCGCATTGCCCACCATCACACCCTCGTCGGTCCACGCCACGACGGAGGGCACCAGCCGCTCGCCGTCCTCTCCCGGAATGACGGTGGGGCTCTCGCCCTGCATGAACGCCACCAGCGAGTTCGTCGTTCCGAGATCGATCCCTACAACCCGTTCCTCAGCCATAACTTGCGAATCCTCTATCGTTCCAGTGTGTTATCTCTATTGTCCTACAAACCGCAGCGTCGCATGTAGGGTTAGATGCCCTCTGGCTCCGCATAATGTTCGTGCATTTTTTACTAAGTGCCCGTTGTCAGGCCGTGATACCGTCTCTGCATGGAACTCAACCCTTACGAGAAATTCCTGGCTGGCCAGGAACCCATTCCCGTCCTCACGTCCACTGCCGCCCGCCTCTACGAGCTCACGGCCTCACTCTCCGGCGCGCAGATCGACCGCGCTCCAGCCGCAGAAAAATGGAGCATTCGCGAGATCGCCGCCCACCTTGCCGACTGCGAGATTGTCTTCAGTTTTCGCCTGCGCCAGACTCTCAGCCAGAAGCATGCGCTCATCTGCCCTTTCGACCAGGAGGCATGGGCCACGCGCTATGCGGCCTACGACCTCGACTCCGCGCTGAGTCTCTTCAAGGCGGCCCGCAACTGGAACCTCCGCCTCCTGACCAGCGTTACCGAAGAAGACCGGCATCGCCCCACCACGCATCCCGAACGCGGCACCATGACCTTTTGGACGATCGTCGAAACCATGGCTGGCCACGACATCAACCATCTTCAGCAGATCGAACGGCTCGCCGCAGTCTAAACCGGTTACTCCAAGGCCTCGTTCACATCGCGAACAAGATTGCGCAGGTAGCTCCGCTTGTTCAGCAGGGTTACCATCGCGTCCCTGGCCGCAGTTTTTCCCGCGCTATCGTCCGCATCGACAGCAGCATCCCAGCGAGCCCACAGGCCCTCAAGCTCCGCCTGTGTCTCCACCATCTTTGCGTCGAAGGAATCCTTGGCCGTCATCAGATCGCGTCGCAGCTCCGGCTCATCTTCGCCCATCTGTTTGGCGGCGCGCATCTCCTGAAGCTGCATGTTCAGCTCGAAGACCTCTTCCAGCAGCTCCGCCGGAACGATCTGCTTCTTCTGTTCGCCCGTCGTCCGCGCCGCATCGGTGGCTGCCTTCGACTGCTCCTCAAGCTCCACTCCTTCCAGCTTCAGCAGGTACTGCGTCCGCAGAATCGGGTCTTTCAAGGTCCGATAAGCGTCGTTCAATTGAGACGACTGCGCCAGCGCGGCCTCCTGCTCAGCCACAGGCTTTGAAGCAAACCGGTCCGGATGCAGCTTGCGCGAGAGCATATAGAACTGCTTCTCCAGCGACGCCGTATCAATCTGCAATTTGGCCGGAAGACTGAAGGTTTCAAAGTAATTCGGCATAGGCAAACATCTCTCCGTCCTCATGGAGAGGACAGATTTAGAATACGGCAATGCCCTCGAAGCCTCTTCTCTTGTTTTTAGCAGCAATGCTTGTTGTGCTTCCTGCTTCTTTGCCGGCGCAGCAAGCCGCAAAGTCTTCTACCACCGCATCGGAATCCTCCTGGCAGGCCGCCATCCAAGCACGTCGCGAGCAGCTCATTCAGCAGAACGGCCCCGGCACCGATGCTGCGCTTCGCAGCCAACTGCTGGGGATGCGCGATAAAGATCAGGCAGTCCGTGGCTTTTCCGGCGGTCAACGAGTCTCCGGCATGACACCTGACATGCTCGCGAAGATGCCCGCGACCGATGCTGAACTTACGAGCGAGTTGAAGCAGGTCGTCGATCAGAAGGGCTGGCCGACCATCTCTCTCGTCGGCATCGAAGCCTCGAACGCGGCCATGCTGGTGCTTACGCACAGCGCCGACCATGCCTGGCAGGCGAAGTTGCTGCCACAGCTCGAACAGCTCGCCGACGCCAGCAGAATCGATGCCTCGCAACTTGCACTCGTCATCGACAAGGAGTTGATTGCAGAAGGGAAGCTACAGCGCTACGGCACGCAGTTCAAAGTTGTAAACGGAGAGATGGCGATGTATGGCGTCGAAGACCCGGGAGGTCTTGATCGCATCCGCGCGCGAGCCATGCTGCCGCCGATGGACGTCTACAAGCAAATGTTGTCGCAGATATACCACCTGAAGGCGGCCACTGCCATCGTCAGCGCCACGCCACCGGCGCACAAGCAGAACTAAAGCAGCGTCCCCGATGGTGTACAGGCGGCCCTAACCGCAGATCCTCCCGCTGCGCGGAAGGATGACAACAAAAAAAGAGACAACGTTCACTGGCAAGAGGGCCTAAGCGGTAAAGCTGGAGCCGCAACCGCAGCTCTTGGTCGAGTTCGGATTGATGAAGTTGAAGCCCTGCCGCATCAGCGACTCTTCATAATCGAGCACCATGCCATGCAGATAGATAAAGCTCTTCGGATCGACGAAGAGGCGGATCGGAGCGCCATTGGTCGGATCGTTCACCGTCTCGAGACCGGCACCGAAGGTGTACACCCGGTCGCGTTCGCGCGGCTGTGAATCGAACCGGATGTTGTAGCTCAGGCCAGAGCAGCCGCCGCCCTGAATCCCGACCCGTAACCCGCCTTGATCCGGCGCTACGTTTTCCTTCGCCATGGCAATGCGAATCCGCTTCAGGGCCTTCTCCGTAATCTGGACGCCCTTTTGTGCCGGCTCCTGACCTTCGGCCGAGAGCACGGTCATCCCAGCCAGCGGATCTTTCCCGGAACTAGCCGGGGCCTCTCTCTGCGCGCTCCTGCTGGTCTCGGTCTGTAAGCCTACAAATGCCATGATCTACCTCTGAAAAAACACCACACCCTGACAAAACGACCACGGGTTTTCGCGGATTGCGCAGGTAAGAACAAGTCAGCCTTGATCTTTCGCCGCATTCATCCGCACTGATCCGCGGTCGCGCGTTGCTTTGAAACTAGTGAGCCGCAGCGGCGGTGGTTGCTGCCTCGGCGACATTGTTCTTCTTCTTCCAGTCGCCGATCGCCGCACGGATCGCGTCTTCTGCGAGTACCGAGCAGTGGATCTTGACCGGAGGAAGCGCCAGCTCCTTCACGATGTCCGTATTCGTGATCGTGAGCGCTTCGGCAACCGTCTTGCCCTTGACCCACTCGGTCGCGAGCGAAGATGAGGCAATTGCCGAACCGCAGCCGAAAGTCTTGAACTTCGCATCTTCGATGACCTGGGTCTCAGGATTTACGCGAATCTGCAGACGCATCACGTCGCCGCACTCCGGCGCGCCGACGAGCCCGGTACCAACTTCGTCCGAAGCCTTGTCCATCTGTCCAACGTTCCGCGGATTGTTGTAGTGATCAATTACCTTATCGCTGTATGCCATGTCATTCTCCTTATTTCTGTTCCCTGATCCCTGCTTTAGTGCGCTGCCCATTCAATCTTGGTCAGGTCGATGCCTTCTTTCACCATCTCGTAGAGCGGAGAAAGCTCACGCAGCTTCGAGACAACGTCGATCACCTTGTCTGAAACGTAGTCCACTTCGGCCTTGGTATTGAAACGTCCGAGCCCAAACCGGATCGAGCTGTGCGCCACATCGTCGCCCAGTCCCAAAGCCTTCAATACATAAGATGGCTCCAGCGTCGCCGAGGTGCATGCCGAACCCGAAGAAACCGCGATGTCGTTGATCCCCATCAGCAGGCTCTCGCCCTCGACGTGGACAAAGCTCATATTTAGATTGCCCGGCAGGTGGTGCTCCATATTGCCGTTTACGTGGATGTAGTCGAGCGCCTTCTCGAACTTCGCCCGCAGATAGTCGCGAAGCTCCATCTCGCGCTCGCCCTCGGCCTCCATCTCCTGGCTGCAAATCTCGCAGGCTGCGCCCAGACCGACGATGCCGGGAACGTTCAGCGTACCCGAACGCATTCCGCGCTCATGGCCTCCGCCATTGATCTGTTCGGAGATCTGCACGCGCGGGTTGCGGCGGCGAACATACAACGCGCCCACGCCCTTCGGCCCGTAGATCTTGTGGCCGGAGAGTGAAAGAACATCGATGTTGTCCGCGATCACATTGACCGGAACCTTGCCTACGGCCTGAACTGCATCGGAGTGGAAGATCACACCCTTCTCATGGCAGAGCTTGCCGATCTCGGCGATGGGCTGGATCACGCCAATCTCATTATTCGCATACATGATCGAGACCAGGATGGTCTTGTCGTCCATCGCCCGCTTCAGGTCTTCGATGTCGATCAGGCCATCCGCCTGCACCGGCAGATAGGTCACGCGGAAGCCCTGTTTCTCAAGCTTCTTGCAGGTATCGAGAATCGCCTTGTGCTCGGTCACCTGGGTGATGATGTGGTTGCCGCGTTCGCGGTACATCTCGGCGATGCCTTTGAGCGCGAGATTGTTCGATTCGGTCGCGCCGCTGGTGAAGATGATCTCCTTCGAGGTCGCGCCAATCAGTTTTGCGATCTGCTCGCGCGCCTTGTCCACTGCCTGCTCGGCTTCCCAGCCAAACGAGTGGTTACGGCTCGCCGCATTGCCGAACTTCGGTCCGAAGTAAGGCATCATTGCCTCCAGAATCCGAGGGTCAAGCGGTGTCGTCGCATGGTTGTCCATGTAGATCGGCAGATGCACGCCCGCCGGAAGCGGAGTTGCGGACTCTGTAATGACCATCCCGTTGTTGCTCATTTCGTTACTCATCCTTATACCCCTGCTCTTTCAATCTTTCTAAACCTAAACTGCGATACTCACCAGACCGCCGCCCACCAAAGCGCCCGTTCCAGGCTGCTCTGGATCCGCCGTCTCGATCAGGTCGGAGATGGATATCGCACTCAACAATTCTTTAATACTGTCGTTCACCTTGCGTAGTGGTTCTTTGATGGTGCAATGGCCTGCGAGGTCGCATGATCCGTGGATCGTAATACAGCTTGTAATGAAAAGCGGCCCGTCGATCGCCCGGATCACCTCGAAGGCCGAAATCTCTTTCGCCTGGCGGGAAAGCGCGTATCCGCCATTCGTTCCGGCATGAGAGACAAGGATCTCTGCTTTGGCGAGAGTCTGTAGGATCTTCGCCAGCAGTTGCGGGGGAATGTGGTAAGCCACTGCAATGTCCTTGGCGCTGTGGGCGCTGCCGTCCGCCTGCTCGGCCAGATACTTCAGGGCCATCAGACCATAATCCGCTTTTTTGGTCAGACGCAGCATCGAAACCCTTACTCTCTCAGACTTAATTGGCAGAATACCGACAATTCCAGTCCTAGATAGTGTACGTCTGGAAGGACGGACACGCAACCCGCGTTTGCCGTGCCGGCGGGCCGGTGCAGGTAGTTCATCGGTCAAGGTAAATCTTCAAAAAAATGATAGAAAACTGCCTTGACAAGCCGCTTCGACAGAGGCAGAATCCATACCATTCGCTCTTTTCATTCATGACCCCAAAGTGCAAACATCCCATGGTGAAGATCGTCGCCCGCGAGGACGATGCAGAGTTCGTTGAGTGCCAGAGCTGCGGGGAAGTATTTGATTCCGCAGAGTTTGCCGATATTGCCCTGGAAGAGGCAGACGCCGGGGATGAGGTTCCAGCCGACGACTAGACCGCGCTGGGCTGTTGCGCGTTCATTCGCCGAATCACAATCCATGCATACTGCGCCGCCGAAAGCGGAGCCATCACCGCGATCGTCTCGAGCAGTCCATCGCGCATCGCCGTGATGTGATGCCAGGCGAAGACCTTCTGGCAGAGCACGGACAGCAGAGCAATGATCTGCATTAAGGTATTCAGCTTCCCGAATAGACTGGGCCTGAAATCCCGCAAAGATCCCGTTGCAAACAAGAGCGTGGCGATCAGCAGTATCCCAAGGTCCCGGCTGAAGACCAGAACGGTGACGTAGCGCGGCATCAGGCCGACGTGCGTAAATACGACAAATAGAGTGCTGAGCAGCAGCTTATCGGCGATAGGGTCGAGATATTGACCGAGTGTTGTCCGCTGGCTGAGCCACCGCGCCAGCAAGCCATCGAGTGCATCGCTGACCCCGGCCAGAATAAACAGCGCCAGCGCGCCAATGTAGTGCGCGTCCAGTATCTCTATGATCAAAAATGGAATAATAAACAGACGCATCAGCGTAAGCAGGTTCGGGGCGGCGCGAAATTGCTTAAGAAAAGGCACAGTGCGTCTGTCAATCTTAGCCTAAGTGGAGCCTCCTGTTGCCCTAACTCTCCACTCCATTTAGACTAAAGAGACGCATTCAGGCGCGTAGCTCAGTTGGTTAGAGCGCTACCTTGACACGGTAGAGGTCAGGAGTTCGAGTCTCCTCGTGCCTACCATATATTTCAATCAGATACGAACATCTGATCTGCTCCTACCCTGTTTTCCATTCCCGTTTTTCATTCTGCTATCGGACCAAACGCGTTGCAGAGCAGATGGCACATGGAAACGACATGAACAGCATTTACCGACTCATCGGTTGAACTTCCATTGCGCTTGCACTAGAAGCAAGCTGGCTGATGGAGGCAATGGTCATTCCCTTCAAAAAGCCCGCCGATCAATATCTCCATCTCATCTCCTCATTTGCATACTGTATACAAAAATCGCTAATTTGGTCCTCCCTGCAAATCCTGGTCGAAGCGTCTGTGTTGGCGCGCAGCGGTATCTGGAACCCGGGAATCGAACGTTTGATCGTAATTACCCTTTGGTATGCTCCCTTTATGGCAAATAAGACAGATAATCTGGTCGCAAGACAGGAATTTATTCTTCGTAACCTTCAAGCGACCGGTCGCGTCTCGATTGATGATCTTCGTTCTGAGTTGGGAGCTTCGATTGCTACTATTCGGCGCGATCTTGAGGATCTGGAAAACCGGTCACTGCTCAAGCGCGTTCGCGGAGGCGCTGTGCCAATCGGGCCACTCTTCTACGAGCCCTTCCGCCATGACGCATCCTTCCAGGACAAAATTGCCAGCTTCGCCGAAGAAAAACGCCGCATCGCGCGCGCCGCGGCAGAGTTAGTTCAGACAGGGCAAACCATTGCATTGAGCGGCGGCACAACAACGACCGAGGTCGTTCGAAGCCTGAAGGTGCTTAGCGACATTTCAATCATCACCAATACAATCAACGTGGCGATGGAGCTGAGCAACCGCAAGGACATTGAAGTCATCGTCACCGGAGGCATCCTTCGCGGAAACTGGTTTACCCTGCTAGGCCCCCTTGCGAATGCGGCAACCGAGATGCTCTTCGCAGACATCATGTTTATCGGCGTGGACGGGATTGATGCGCAGCAAGGCTTGACCTGCACGAATCCGGCAGAAGCCGAAGTGCTTCGCAAACTGGCTCAGCACTCGAAAAAGAAAGTCGTCGTTGCCGACAGGAGCAAATTGGGCGCCGTCAGCAAATGGCTTTTATGCAAAACCAGTGAAATCGACTGTTTGATCACGGACAGCGGTGCAACCGCAGAAGCGGTTGCACCGTTTGAACAAGCCGGAATCTCCGTAATCGTGGCGTGAGCCTATCGTTAATCGATATTGCGCAGATACGCTAGGATAATTGCCAATGGTTGGTTCGTCTTGCCTAAAGGCCGAATAGTGTATGCTCCAACCGAGGCTGGCACAATAAAGGTTTCCGCATAGTGGATCTCGACTGGTGGAAATTCGCCGTTGGGACTTTCTACACTGACAGCCTCTCCTTCGACGAGATTCAGGACATGTAGATTCCCTTCTGTATTGTGCGTCACTGCTTTTGTAAACCATGTGCGGCGCGTCTCAAGAAACTGAGTGTGATGGAGTCCCGTTCGTTCCTCGCGCCAGCCATCGCCTGTTGAAACAAGCTCGGTTTGGTTCAGTAGTTCCTTTTTCACCCATTCGGTATCGCGGTTCCACTGGATATTGGCGAGGCCATGCTCAAGATGGATCGGACGCGCCTTGCCGTTCAGTCCCAGGCGGCCCCAGTCCCATAGCTTGAACGTAAAGATATAGGGCGTGGCACTGATCTCAAGCACTAAATTATCGCTTCCCGAACAGTGAATCGTCCCAGCCGGAATGGAAAAGTGATCGTGCTTGTGGGTGGGCAATAGATTGACATAGCGCTCAGCGGGGAAAGGAGGTCCGCCTGCCTGAGCATCTTCCAGATCCTTGCGCATGCTATCGCGTTCCGCTCCGGTACGAATCCCAAGGTAAACCTGCGAATCGCCGCGTTGATCCAGGATATAGTAGCTCTCGTCCTGTGTATAAGGAATCCCGAAATGCTGCTGGATATACTTACGCAAAGGATGCACCTGCAGCGAGAGATTCGAGCCTCCCACCGTGTCGAGAAGATCAAAGCGGATGGGAAATTCCGCGCCAAAGTGCTTATAGATCGCCTCTCCTAACAACGCAATTGGCTGCTCCTGCACCAACAGAATTGCGGGAAGTTGGAACCGCCGGCTTCCAAAGCCCAGAGTGGCGCCGTTCTCTTCCGGAACACAGTCGAAACACCATGCATAATTTGGAACATTCTGTGGAAGGTCAAACGTCCGCATCATCCAGGAGCCTCCCCACGGTCCCGGATCGAAAAACGGCACCACCCGGAAAGGCTGCTTAACTACCGTTGCAACAGCCTCCCGAAGTACATCGCCTTTCACCATTCGAGGAACTTCCTGGTCATCGAGGTCGAGAAAGTAGTCGACCTTTCCATAAAGAGCATGGCGCATCTCGTCCGCAACTCTCCATTCGAGAAAGTATGCGTTCTTGTACAAAAGCTGCGCAGAATCCTCATAGTTCTGGAGCCCGAGATTGCAAATGCTTTTGCTGCGTTGACGTTTCTGCAACTCCCATCGCGTTACATTCGCATGGACAAGTAGATCGGGATGCGCAATGATCTGTTGCGTGCCAGCACCCACAAGAAATACCGCCGATGCACTTTGCTCAACTTTTCTTTTCAACTCCGCTGTGCGCTGGTCATCGAAATAGCTTGTAATCGGCCAGTGGCGCATCCGCCCGAAAACCGGATCCGTCGTGAATGTCTCTTGAAATTGTTCTCTCAAAACCGCCGCATCGCTGTATGCGTCTTCTACATTCAGAATCGTGCATTGGGGAAATGCACAAGCAATTTTTCTTTGCAGCGCATCAAGTATCACGCCCGGATAGCACTCAATCGCAATCGTGCACTTACCCGCTAAAGGGAGGTACTCCTGGATGCGGGTCGTAACTTCATTCCAGCCTTCGAAGCAATCCTGCTCCCCATAAGCTGGCAAGTGAATCACCGGATTCAGATCGTAGTTATGGAACCCGCTCATAGCCCACCCCCTGCCTGAGACTCCACAACACTGGAGATATCGAGATTGAAAGAGTAGGAAAACAGACGCCGGCTCATAACCGCATGCACCACACAACAGCTGTCAGAATCCGCTGCAAGAACACCCATCGCACCCCCAAAATGAAAACAACAACTTAAGTAACCAGGATTCGAGAAGTCGAGGCTGGTATGTTTCGACTTATCCCCGGCATATCAGTTAACCACGCATTGCGACATTAAAATCATTCTCAATGATTTTAATGTCGGGATAAATCTTATTTAGAGATTTTAATATCATAAAGCCACATTGGAATCTATTATGGCGTAGGCGCGCTGACTTTAGAGGGGATGGGGATCAATGAGTCCATCCCGCTTTCAGTTCCGTCACAACATCTGCATACGCTAGATAGAGTTACGTAGGAAGGTGAAGAATGGCCTCTCGGAAATTATGGTTTGCCCTAATCGGTTGCATTGCGTTCTCCGGCATCGCGCACGCGCAAGAACCGAACGCGCTCACACAGCAACAGAAGCAAGACGGATGGCAGCTCCTCTTCAATGGCCACGACCTCAACGGATGGCACTCCTATCTGCAAATGGGAACCGGCAAGGACTGGTCCGTTGTCGACAGTTCCATTCAGCTCGACAAGACGAACCAAGACCCCGGTGCAGACTTCGCCGATCTTGTCACTGACGACGAATATACCAACTTCGATCTAAAACTTGAGTGGAAGGCGCGGCCGTGCATCGACAGCGGTGTCATGTTTTACGTCCATAAGTCCCCCGAGTACCGGAACACCTACGACACAGGCATCGAGATGCAGATTGCCGATCTCGCCTGTACTGTTCCCGACAGCCGCGTCCTGATGCAGCGCTCTGGTGACATCTTCGACATGATCTCCGACAAGGTCGAATGGGTAAAGCCGGCTGGAGAGTGGAACCAGTTTGAGATCATCGCCGATCACGGACATCTGCAACTCTTCCAGAACGGGCACAAGGTTATCGATACACAGTTATGGGACGATAACTGGAACAAGCTGGTCGCCGGAACAAAGTTCGCAAAAATGCCGGGATACAGCAAGTATCGTACGGGCCGTATCTCTCTCCAGGGCACTGAACCCAAAGGTGACCCAGGAGTAAAGCTGTGGTTCCGAAATATCATGATCAAAAAGCTATAAATCGAGGTGCCAAACACGCACCATCGGTTGGAGCGCGGCCAACGCTTATCTGACGGATTTCTTAGGGCCCGCTCTACGGGCCGCGGGCGTTTGCGATCCGAAATGGCGGCAAGCTTCACGCTGCCAGACTTTGCTGTATTAGTACTTTTAGAGCATTCTGTCGTAGACAAGCAGAGATAAGATAAATGACAACCTAACTGGTTGTCGTTGGCCGCAACCAGTTGGCAACTCTGCCAGACAAACTCTTTGATTTAAGACCAGGAGTGGGCAGTTTCTGAATGACGGACTATCCACTTCCGAACACGAACCAATCGAGCATCAATGAGTGACTCGCCCTGTTAGTGTTCCAGACAGAAAAAGAGCATGTCTCTTGTCACAGATCGTGTCCCTATCTTGTCCTTGCTGATACAAGCGGTTGACGTCACAGACTGACGCTAGCCGAACGATTCGCCCCGGCGAATGAGGAAAGGACACACATCATGAAGATAGTAGTACTAGGCGGTACCGGCCTTATCGGAAGCAAAGTTGTTCGTATCCTTCAAGGACAACAACACGAAGTGCTTGCAGCCTCGGGTAAGACCGTTGACCTGCTAACAGGCAAAGGGCTGAGCGAAGCTTTACAAGGCGCTCAGGTAGTCGTTGATCTCACTAACTCCCCATCCTTCGAGGACTCCGCGGTGCTCAACTTCTTTGAGACCTCTGCACGAAATCTATTTCCTGCGGAGACTGCAGCAGGGGTCCGGCATCACGTTGCGCTTTCCATCGTAGGCGCAGACCGCATGGGTAACATTGGCTATATGCGAGCCAAGGTCGCGCAGGAAAAGGCGATCAAAGCTTCGGGGATTCCATACACCATTGTGCGCGCAACCCAATTCTTCGAGTTCATCGGCAGCCTTGCTGACGGCGGGACTGAGGGTGGAACTGTTCGCATTTCAAATGTGCTCATGCAGCCGATCGCGGCGGAAGACATCGCAAGTGCCGTGGCGAAGATTGCTCTACAGGCTCCAAAGAACGGCTACATCAACGTAGCCGGGCCGGAGCGACGGCGGTTGGATGATTTGGCAAGAGAGCTCCTCAATGCAAAAAAAGATCCGCGCCAGGTCGTGACGGATCCAAGTCTGGGCTACTTCGGAGGACAGGTGCCAGAGAACGCCCTCGTTCCCGATCACGACGAGGTGTTGGGAACAGTACTTTTCTCCGATTGGCTAGCTCACTCCCAGGCAGAAGCTCACCAGACTCGCTAAACGGCGTGTTCGGCGCTCATAATGTAAGTCAGAAAGTCTGGTGAGCAGATCGATTCTGCTCGGCGGCTGTCGCCGCAGTCCAAGTGACTGCGGCGGCGGAACGGCGTGTCTAAGATGACCCCCGTAGGATCAGTCTTATCGAATCGGTATCGAGAAGAGGCGGTGGTTTTAGCTTGATCCGGTCGTTGACCGTGTTTCGCCCGACTACTTCGACAACAGGCAGAGTATTCCCGCGTAGAACTCTCAAGTATGGATGTGCCCGAAGTACCTATGTGTTGTTAAACTTTCCGCCTTGTTACGTGTCAAGAAGAAACGGCAGTACGATGTTCGCGTAATCCTGATTGATGCTGTAGTCCGGGTTCGACCGACCCGGCACAAATTTCAAGAACTCAGGCCACATCATGTTCATAACTCCACCGTCTCCGTCCCAGCACCAAGCCAGCACAGGCCAGTTGTTCGATTTGCCATTGGTTACGATTGCCCGCCAGTCAGTATTCGGCGTTTGATTGCTCTCACCGAACTCCCCGATCATGCAAGGACAACCGGTTCTGGCAAGGAGATCGACATCCTCCGGTTTCAAAGGACTTGTGCCGTTCCAGGTCACGGGGTAGACGTGCATCGAGAGGATGATGTTGCGATCCTGGATGGGCGATATGCCACCGGCTCCACTTATCGCATCCGCGGCAACTTTGGCGAGTTGACCGGACCCAGGCAAATCGATGATGAGTGGTCCGTTGTAATAAGCGCGAATCTCCCTTATCGCAACGTTGTATTGATCCGCGAAGGTTTTCGCCTTGATGGTCGCATGGCCCCATTCGTTCATGATGTTGATAAGGAATGGGCCGGCCGCGGAAAGTTTCTTGTAATTGCTGTTCCAGAAGTCGATCGCCATCTTCATGTGCTTGGGGTCGTCCTCTGGGGGCTTCTGATCAATTGCATCGAAATTGTGATACGTCGCGATGACCGTGTAACCGCGCGCGCTCGCTTCTGAGATCCAGCGCACGGCAGCGTCGACTGCGAAAGCTTCAATCTCGAACCGGACAGTTTTGATCGATGGAATCGACTTCACAAGATCCCAGCCGAGATCGACGTTGCCGTTCTCAGAGTATGAGGGCTGCATGTTGACGCCATGCCCGAACATAAAGCGGCTTGTGTTCGGCGTCTCGGCCGGGTTGGGCTGTGCGGCATTGTCTGAGCCATAACCTACAGGGCTGGAGCCGTAAGGGCCACTGCCAGATTGGGACGTCGAATAGCTGTTCCCCGCCGAAGTCGACGAGGCATAGGGCGACGCCGCATTCTGTGACTCGCTATATCCGGTATTAGCCTCGCTCATTTTGTAAGGTTCCTAACTCAGCGGATACACCGGCAGAGTATCGGTCTTGTTACGTAAGTAAACCAGCTCGGTCGGTACCACGATCTCCCATGGCGCTCCGACATAGACTGCTCCCACGGCATGCTTGAGATTCACGGCATCCGCGTCGGCAAATGGTGGGTCGATGGTCAAGGTCCAACTCGTATGGTCGGCAGCGCCAGCGTCGTCGATCGAAACGATGCGATACACCTTGTAGTCAACAAGAATCTCCCGATCAATGTCATTGGCGATGGTCAGCGTGGAGGGCTGATCGTTCACCTCATCCCAATAGAAGCTGCTTTGCGTCAGGTGTAGTTGATTGTTGTCCTTCTTCGCTGCGATCAGTCCTGGCCGATCGGAATAATCGCCTTGCTCCGACTCCTTCATCTCTTGGATCATAGAGATGTAGTCGTCGTCCCCGGGCAGAGGCGGGATGCCGGATTCGCCCCATATCTCGTTCCGTTTCAGGAACCAGAGAAAATCATTTTCCATCCCGGGCTGGATAGGCACCTGCACTCTAGACGCGCCTGCCATAAGGAATTTATCGAACAGAGGATCGCCCGAGTCCTCATCGATCAGGTCCGCCCATTTGCACTTGCGAGCCCACATGCTGTGGTAGAAGAGGTAAGTCATGTAGTCCCACTCGAACACTTGTTCGAAGAATTGCACGATCGGCATATCCGCGGACAGTTTCGCGAAGTCGATCTCGGGATAGCCGCACGGCGACACGTGGTCCATCATCGACCCGATGCCATTGAAATAATTGCAGAGCAGGATCGAGATGATGTGTCTCTTGAACTCATTGCGCTCGATCTCTCGATTGAGGAACGGGTTTCGCCCTTTGATCTGCACAATGTCGGTGGATTGACCAGTGGTCACCTGGTAGGCCGCGAGCCTGCGTCCATAGTCGGCCATGATCAGGTTGTAGATGTGGGTCTGCCAGACAGCGCGGCCCGAAGGGGTCAGCTTGCACTTGATGCTGATTGCCCCGCTCAACGAAAATGCGAGTGAAGAATATCCCGCAGCGGCGGCGGCCAGCGTGCCAATTTCTCCCAGCATCGCTACGCTCCCGGTGGCGACCCACGTTTTGGATTTCTGATTACTCTGAACCCATTCGTCCATCAAATCGTGTAGCAGGCAGTGATTGCCAAGATTCACCGAAATCGCGACCTGATCGTTGGGATCTGTGCTGCCGGGATCTCCGGTAAACGCTCGTATGTCAAACAGGGCCTCAGCGGCAGCATAGCCGTCAGGAATGTCGACCTTGGCGTCGGCCGAGGAAAAAGCCAGGGTCTTGCCGTCATCTGGAGCGACGTTCTGGGCGATTGCAATTGAGACAACCACTTCCTCATCAGGAGGCGTAATGTCGTCAGTGGTCGAAATGGCATACTCATTGAGCAGGTTACTGTACGTGGCTGCGCTTATTGCTGAGATATCGATGCTGGGCTGAGGCGGCTCCTGCGCATTCTGATCGCTCGACAATTTCGCATTGTAGAGAGCCTTGAACAGCGCCGCAGGCTCCGGAACAATCATGTCGAACATCATGTGCTTGCCGTAGTTGAACACCTGGGCATGGCTCACCCTGTTGACCCAGTAGAAGAGACCCGAGCGGTGATCGTTGCCGGGAGCCGTATTGTCAATTGAGTCGCTGTTGCGTTCTTCTGTTTCCGTGAGGATGGTGCTGATTGCGACCGTGCGAGTTTGCGTCTGGAGGCTGGTTACAGATCGGTCGACGACATCCCTGGAATAAGACCGTGCCTGGCTCGACGAGTCAGACTTTGCATAGTTGTATGTGACGTTAGCATGCGGCGTAATCGTGATTGAATTGCCGTACTTGAGCGTAGCGGTGACGCCGGCATCCACATTCACTTTGTTGTCGACTGTCTTCTTGACCTCCGATTGCAGAGCAGATTTCTCGTCGACCTGATGATCCCGTTCCTCGCTCGTCTGCGTCAGCTGGTCAGTTTCATTGGTCTGCTGCGAGCGGGTCAGGAAGCGATGGTTGCGAAGCTTTTTTTCGCCCGCGAGAATGTTTTCGATGTCGGCAATGTCGCCTGCCTCGTAGCGGGCGAGCTCCTCCTTGATAATGTACAGATCCGCAACGTAAGGCCGGATACAGATGCAAAATCCGCTGGGCTTGAGGCAGCGACTGTCGCATTTGCACTCGCATTTGGGGTCTGAACGCAAAAGCTCCGTCAACGAGGAGGGTTGCTCGACGCGGACATTTGCAGCCTTGCATTTGCGCGCGCATCGGTCGCGAATGAGCAGAGCCGGAATGACGATTTGCGCTGTCATGATCCGGACGAGCAGCAAATCTGTAGCAGCGGACGACAGCACCAGCGCCCCCCCGGTCTCACTCGCTTCCAGGCAACGCGCATAGACGAAGAGAGCTCGGATCAGGAGTTGGAAGTCGTACTTGCAATTTAGGTTCAGGGCTGCATCGAGCAGCGCCAGCACATAGTTGTCGGCGATTCGCGCCCATTCCTTCGTCAGGTCCAGCGACCCTTTGGGGTTCCATCCCTCTAAAAAGGCGCCGAGGTCTTTGGCGCGGATCGGCTGCGCCTTGAAACCGAGCCAATTGTAAAGTGACAGCACGTCGGGGTGAGGCGGCGTATTGGTGACGAGCGCTTTGCCTTTATCGCGCTCGGCGAAGCGCTGGACAACCGAGTTATATTCTTCCGAGGACTCGGCTGCGATTAGCTGCGCCGCGAAAGCGGACAACGGTTGGCTGCCATAAAGCGGCAGTCCAATCTGGTTTTTCTCTTCTTCCGAAATTCGCTGGGGCGGGCGAAGCATTTGAAATCGACTGAGCTCGATCATGGCAATCCTTACTCCGTGTGGCGGCGATCACGTGAAGTTTAAGGGCCCCCGGGCTTATTTCGGACGTATTATACTCCAAAAATAATAGGCCGCTTACTTAAGCAGCCCAAGTGATTGATTTATGTTCGCAGAAGCCGGCCGAGCAGACACAAGCGTGGGGGCCTGACACGATGGGTGGCAATTCCAATTACGGTGACGTACAACAGCCGATTGGCCCTTATGGAGATGCGGACGAGTCACCGTCATCGTATGCAAGCAGCCAGACTGGACCCTCTTCCTATCCGGTGTTCATGCAGAAGGCACCACCCACGGCCCCAGCCTCTACCGTCAAGCCCTTGCCGCAGCCCAACCCACAAGACGTTGCCGAGGCAATGGTCAGCACCATGGCCGATATCTACAAGAAGCTATATTCCGTGAAGCGTGGCAAAAAATATATTACGTTGGGACCGAAAGTTGGCAGCAAGATCCCGGTAAAGCTGGTCGAGGATGCGGACATGACAGCGGCATTGACCGATCAGGCTCAGAAAGTCGGGGATGACATCATCCACGCGATGTTGAAGTTCAACCCGCAGTCAGTTCGCGATCAACTCATTAAGTATTACAAGGCGCTTAAGACCCCCTTCCCCGATCGCCTCAAGGTCATCGACGAAAACACCGTGCTCACGCAAGACGAGCAGGCCAGTCTGTTCGGCGAGATCAAAAGTTTTTTGATCGCCGAAGTGCGTAAAGACGTCGCTCAGACTCAGGGCTTTTTCATGCTCCCAAAAAGTGCGAGTGACACTGGCACGATCGTCGTGAGGGCCGAATTTGCTAAGTCACTGAACTCGGTGTCCGATCTTGCCGGCACCATCGCCCACGAGTTGGCGCACGCCTACACAGACGACGGCTGGCGCGACTTTCTGCGGGTGATGCTCGTTATGGGCATGGCTCGCACGGGCAAACTCGAGGAGGGTATGGCAACATTCTTCGAAGACGAAGTTGTCAGCGAATGGATGAAGGCGCAGCCGATCAAGACACCGCGGCCGGAGCTGGGATATAAGGACGACCCCGAAGTCGCTGATTCAGCCGCCACGTTCATCAAGGCAGCAAGCAAAAAATATGCACTCCCCGCCTTCTTCGGAGGATGGGTCAATTTTGACGATGCGAACAAGCCGCAGGACAGTATCCGAATCGGCGAGAAGCGCGAAAAAAAATGGAAGTGGCCGTGGCATTGAGCCGCGCCAACCCCGTGCGGCCCACAAGTTAGGGTGCCATGGTACCTGACTTCCGGCTATACCCTGCCGAATCTATTCCATACGTAACGCACTTGTAGGGTTTACATTCGCAGCGCGGCCTGCCGGTATCGCGCTTGCCAAGAGGGCAACCAGCGTGACACCGGCAAGATATGCTACGGGTTCAAGCACACCCGACCGATCAGCAGTCTGCCATCGCAACCAAGTCTCCTGCACCACGTCTTCGGCTTCTGCCACAGTGCCAAGCATCCGATACGCAACGCCAAATAATAGCGGACGCGAGTCGAGGAATACAGCCGTGGCACTGTCCAGACTGCTGACGGTTGGTGAAGGACTCCGGTGGCATGTTGATATCTTAGATCTCCAGCAATGGCGCGGTCATCATCCCCTTCATCCGTAACTGGTCTGGATTGCCAACTGCGATAGCGAAGGGTAGTTTTTAAGACCTGCTTTAATTCGCTTTCGAAAAACAGATGTTATGTCGTTCAGAAATCAACCTCTGAGCAGCCTTTTGTTACTATTCTTGGGATTGCAAGACCCCTAAGGAGAGTGCCATGACTTATACGCCCAATCGTCGCAGTTTCCTCATCGCTGGGGGACTTACCGCACTCGCCTCCACAAAGGCTTTCGGGGCAAACGACAGACTTCGTATCGGTGTCATCGGCGCTGGAGGGCGGATGAGAGATCTGCTCAACGCAGCCGAGAGTACGGGCGTGCCGTGCGAGATCGTCTCGGTGAGCGATGTGTATACGCCACGCCGCGACGAGGTGAAGACGCGACCAAGCGCGACAACGGCAACGACGTGCATGGACTACAACCAGGTGCTGAACGACAAGAGCATCGATGCAGTGATCATCGCGACACCGGACCATTGGCATGTTCGGATCGCTGTGGCGGCGCTGGCCGCGGGCAAAGATGTCTACCTGGAGAAACCGGTAACGCATACCCTTGAAGAGGGCGAGACACTGCAGAAGAGCGTGCGATCCAGCAAACAGATCCTGCAGTGCGGAATGCAGCAGAGAAGTTGGGCCCACTTCCGCAACGCGGTAGACCTTATCCAGGGCGGTACGCTCGGGCAGGTAACGCAGGTGCGGACGTACTGGTGGCAGAACTATGGCCGGAATTGGGTGCCGAAGCCGGTTGATGTGGCGCAGCTTGACTGGAAACAATGGCTCGGAGGAGCGCCAGACCAGCCGTTCAACCTGGAGAAGTACAACCGCTGGCGGTGGTTCTGGAGCTTCGGCGGTGGTGCGATGACGGACTTGTTCACCCACTGGATCGACGTCGCGCAATGGGCGATGAAAGCGGACGAGCCCACGATGGCGCTGATGCTGGGTGACAGATACTTCTTCAAAGAATGGGAGTGCCCGGACACGATCCAGGCAGCCTTCCGCTATCCGGGTTTTGATGTGGTGTACGAGGGTATGATGAGCTCGTCCATCGACGATGGAGGGCTTGAGTTTCGGGGTACGGAAGCGACGCTAAAGATCACCCGTGCGGGAATGAGCATTTTTCACGAGAACGTGAAGGCCAATCAAAATCCCATACTGAAGGAAGAGAGCTTTGAGGACGGAACGACGACGCACATGATGAACTTCTTCGATTGCATCAAGACGCGCAAAGAGCCGAACGCACCCGTCGAGACAGGAATTGCAGCCGCGAGGGCGGGCCATATTGGAAATCTGGCGTACCACCACGGAGGCAAGACAGCTTGGCCGGTGAAGTAAAAATCAGTCGATGATCTCTTCCCGATCCCTAGTTGAGCTTCCTAACCCAGATGTTTCTGAAGCTGATCGGCTCGCTGTGATCGCCATGAGACTGTAGCTTGATCGGCGCAGTGTCGTACTTTTTATAGAACGGCTTGCCGATATACAGTGTCTCTCCCTTCAACTCGAAGTGATTCTGCACCAGCACTCCGTTGAAGAAGACCGTCACATAGGCTGGAGTCTTCACCGAGCCGTTGTCGTTAAACCTCGGCGCCGTCCATACTACGTCGTAGGTCTGCCACTCCCCAGGCTTGCGGTTCGGATTCACAAGGGGAATGCCCTGCTTGTAAATGCTTCCCGCCTGACCGTTCACGTACGTCTTGTTGTTATAGGAATCCAGGACCTGCAATTCATATCCAGCATCACCCGGACCTGTAGAAGCAAGAAATACGCCGCTGTTGCCGCGCGCCTGGCCGGAGCCGGTGATGTTCTTGGGAATCCTCCACTCAATATGGAGTTGATAGTCCTTGAACGTCTGCTTCGTTTCAATGTTGCCGGAGCCCGGCGCCTTGCTAACGGTCAGTATGCCGTCGGCGACGGTCCATTTGGCTGGCGACTTGTCCTTGGCCGACACCCACTCGTCAAGGTTCTTACCATCAAACAAGACAATTGCATCGGAGGGAGGCGCCGCATTGGTAGCGCCCGGTGTCACGACGGGAGGTGCCGGCTCATAGACTTCGGTGTCCTGAGGTTTAGGAGTAGCGGATGTCGTGGCTCCCTGTTGCGACGACAAGGGAGCGGCCAGGACGATCAGGGTCGCGAACGTGAGGAACTTCGAATTTTGAATGCGCATAATCACTAATGAAGATACACGCTCCAGCTAATTCGGGCGAGTGCTCACCGGCCAAGATAAATAGGAATATCGCGGCGGTAGTCGCGACGGAGTCTCGAAGACAAGTTCTCTTTCTAATCAAAGCCGCTACAAGACATAGTTGGCGATAGAGACAATTGCAATTCCCGCGCCAATATTCACTGGCCTGTCCCTGACTGACGGGAGCGATGTTCTCTTTCGATATTCATAAGCGCGGCGCGCATGAATCCCAGCGTGTGCGCCATGCCAGCATGCCACGGTGCGGAACAACTCATCTGCGGAGTGTGGTCGGGAATAAGAACACCGTCAAATCCGTTGCGGTCAAGAATTGACAGGATTCTGAGCATATCGATATCGCCATCATCGATAAATGCTTCTTTGTAATTTGGAACTTTGCCGCGAACATTGCGGAAATGAATGTAAGCGATGCGATGCTGCTTGCTGTATTGATCGACAGCACTGTAGATATCACCATCGCTCATTTCCGCAATCGTTCCCAGGCAGAACTCAAGACCGTTTTTGGAGCTATGGTTGATATCGATCAACCTTTGATACATATCTGGCTGATAGATCAATCGAGCCTGCTGACGCATGGTTGGCATAGGCGGATCATCGGGATGAGCCGCAAGCGTTACTCCGGCTTCTTCCGCAACAGGAAGCACCTCTTCGAGAAATCTCTCGGCTCTCGTCCAAATCTCTTCATGGGAAATAGAAGGAAGTGTGCCCGCAGGAGCATGCTGATCGTAAACCATGTTCCAAACCATGCCGTTTGGAATGGGTGTGTCAACAGGTCCATCGAGGCCGACAGATACGGCGCCACCCCTCGCGAATGGCCCCCGGATACGTCCGCAGACACCAGCCACGCTGAAATTATAGCCGAGGATTGGAATTTCGGCTTCTCCCATTCGGCGAATGATGGTTTTGACATACTCAATGTGGGTGGCTCGCTTGGGGCCATCGAGCAGAATGTCATGCCAATGGGCTGGATCGAGGTTTTCGATTGCTTCAAGGCGAAGCCCGGAGGACTCTATCTCGGCCTTTAAGTCACTAAGTTCTTTTTGTGTCCAGAGATGCTCTGGATCTCCTGCGATTCCCCATGGGCCGTCTTTTCCGCCCGTAGGTTGATTGTTGGCCGGGTTGGAAGCACCACCCTTGAAGTAATCAACCAGGTGAACGACTACATGAGTACATCCTGCCTGAGCAGCGAAGGCATAGTGCTCGGGAGTCAACATGTGGCGATATAAGCCAAGCCCAAGTTTCATATCTATGTATCATCCAATCTTCGGGATGCTGACGCCGAAATCTACTCTGAGTGTCTGACCCGTTATTCCCCCTGCCATCTCAGAGCAGAGGAATACAAATGCATCTGCAATTGCTTCCGGCGAATTGCGCTTTCCCATGGGGGCCACGCGAAGGACGGACTCTCGATACTCCTGGTCCTCTTCAAAGATCTTGAGTGAACTACCTGCAGCTACATTCCCCGGAGAGATCGCGTTTACACGGATGCCCGCCGGGGCATACTCAAGGGCGAGGCAGCGGGTAAGATGCTCCAATGCAGCCTTCGCTGTAGCATAAGCCGGTATCCTTGTATGAGGAATTTGGGCCACATAGGATGAAGTGAAAATCAGGTGGCCAGCAACTTTGCGTCGCAGCCATTGCGCAATGAAAGCGCGTGCCAGATAGGTTTGTGCAAAATAATTGAACTTGAAGATGCGATCGAAGTCGGCTTCTGATGTTTCGGAGAATGGATGAAGCCCACATCCTCCAGCATGACCCAAAACAGTGTCCAGGTTTGGGTAGCAACTCATCAAGTCATCGACGACAGCTTCTACTTCTGATGAATTCGTTACATCCATCTGGCGGTAGATGTACCTTGAGTGACGAATTCTCCAACTCTCGATTACAGGAAGAGCCTCTGCCTCAGATTCTGCGTCTGTGAGAATAAGAAACGCGCCAGCATCACTGAGTTCGCGGACGATATGTTCGGCAATTGCACCGAGAGCGCCTGTAATCAGGATGGATTTTTGCCACAGGTCAATGCTGATCATGAGATTCACTTTCAATTGCCGTGCTAAAAATTTCGCTGCTATATCGTCATCGCACCTTCAATGTCCCCAAATGCGAGCCCGGAATTGTAGTACATAAATATCGAGTCGCCATCTGAAGCCCTTCACATAATTCCGTGTTCTTTATTGATGGCAACTGCACTTATTCCAGCTTCAAGGGATTTTTTGACTAACTTTTCTCCATGAGCTCTTTCAAGGGGCCTTGCTAAAGACCTCTCGTTCCGCTTCCTTCGGGACAATGCAAAGACCATCAATATCCCCAAGATAGTTTTGTGGACCGCGTTGCCATCATTCGTCCCATGTTGGCGTTTCGCGGAGCGGACATGAGAATCACTATATTTGATTTGAATAGTCATTTTAAATCATATAATATGCTCTTATTTTCATTCGAAAGTTCGCTTGCAGTACCATTTCCAGGGAATGAATTAGGAGTGCTGGAATTTCAGGGATCGGATTGAAAAAATGACAGTTGCCCAGCCTTTAGGCACGCCGTTGCTCCGGAAAGAGGGCTTTACTGTGTTTGCCGACGGCCTCGATCATCCTGAGGGGCTTGCCTTCGATGATGAGCAGGCGCTGTGGGCCGGTGGAGAGCTTGGGCAGATCTACCGAATCGACTCGTCAGGGCGAAGCCAAGAGGTTGTGCGACTGGGAGGTTTTTGCCTGGGATTGACGTTCTCTGCCCGGCAGGAACTCTGGGTATGCAATTCAGGCCTTCACGCCTTGATGAAGATCGACCGTGGCGGGCAGGTTCTTCAGACGGTTTCTCGGGCGGGTGATCAACCTCTTATCCAGCCGAATTTTTCGGTCTTCGATCATGACAATAATTTGTATTTCAGCGATTCAGGAGAATGGGATCGAGGAAATGGTTTCGTGTATTGCCTGCGCCCGACGGGCACCGTAGAAGTGATTGTAGGGCCACTGGCTTTTCCAAATGGACTGGCCCTGAGCGCCGACGATCGCTTTCTGTTTGTCGTCGTGAGCCAGCGCGACCATGTATTACGTATTCCGGTATCGGCCAGTCGTGCCGCAGGAGAGGCTGAAATATATGCGGAGGGGCTTGCTCGTGTTCCAGACGGACTCGTGTTCGACGAGAGAGGAAATCTTTATGTCACCTGCTATGCCAGCGACTGCATCTATCGGGTGAACACAGATCGCAGTGTCCAGCTCCTTGCCTTCGATTCAGAGGGTACGCGGATTGCCCGGCCAACCAACGCGGCATTCGGTGGACCTGCGATGGACGATCTTTATGTGGCGAATTTTGGCCGGTGGCATATCGGACGCGTGCATGTAGGGATACCCGGACAGCGGCTTGCGAACCTGTAATTGTATGGAGCGGGCAGTGAGTGAATGGGCACTGACAACTGTGAATAGGCAGAATACGCGGGGGCTGATAAACAGTCGATATTCTGTGATTCTGTCTCTGATTATATGGAGTTGTCTTCTCTCGGCGCACTCGCAGGAGCGTGTCCTTTGGCAAATCGGAAAGTTTGACGACTCTTCGCAGGAGTTTCGCAGTCAGGGCATCGATTACAACAGCCCTGGATCCGATGTGGCGTATACGGTTGGCAAGAGCCACGAAGCAGACTGGCCCCGTTTTCAGCCGGGTCCTGCAAATGCCATCGATGGAGGTCGCCTGCATCCGTATTCCATTGTCTTTACGCTGCAGGACGTAGCTCAGGGCCTTTATCAACTCCGCGTTGCCATGCTGTACGAGACGCCGCGCATGTCTGCTCTGCAGCTCGACGTGAACGGGCATAAGGGAGTTTTCTATTTTCATCCAGGACTGGACTACGGAGCCGGAGACTGGGAAGGCACATTTGTGCCGCAAACGTCGCATGACGTAAAGACAATCGACATTCCGGCGCAGTGGTTGAAGCGCGGAACCAATACTTTTATTTTGACGGCAATCGACACACCTTCCACGCCACAAAATTCGATGGGCAATATAGCGCCGGGCCAGAGTGGCATTGTCTACGATGCGCTCGCGTTCACGCATAACGATCAGAAGCACTACGCGTCAGGATCAGTTATTGCTACTGTTCTTCCAACGATCTTCTATAAAACGTCGTCTTCCGGGTTGCAGGAGATCGTTGATATTTATCCGGAGCTTCACGCCGGGGCCGCGCTGCGTGGCGAAGTTACTCTTGAAATCGGCGGGAAACAGCTTACGCAGCCTCTTGCGCTGGAGGGAGAGTTTGGCGAGGCGCATCTGCGTTTTGCTGTACAGGAGTGGCATGGAGAGACACCGGCTACGCTGAGCGTCGATGGACACCGATTTCCGCAGAAGCTTGAGGCTGCGAAGAAGTGGATACTGGACATCGTTCCGCACGAGCACCTGGATATTGGATTCACAGACTATGCTCCGAAGGTCGCTGAGTTGCAATCGGAGAGCGTTGACGGTGTGCTTGATCTGCTGAAGCAGAGACCGAACTTCCGATGGACTCTTGACGGCAGTTGGGTTGCTCAGAAATATCTTCAAAGCCGTTCGCGGGAACGCACGGAGCAATTTCTTACAGCAGTTCGGGCTGGAGAGATTGTCATTCCTGCGCAATTCGCAAATGAGCTTACCGGCACAGCGTCGCTGGAGGGGCTGATTCATTCGCTTTACTACAGTCATTCCTTGGCGGGTAAGTACGATCTGCCGATCGGTGCGGCAAATATCACGGATGTTCCTTCGTACAGTTGGTCCTATGCCTCTGTGCTGCATGATGCGGGCGTGAAGTATCTGGCAGCAGGCAGCAATTCGTGGCGCGCCCCAGCGGTGCTGCTGGGTCGCTGGAATGAGAAATCGCCATTTTACTGGGAGGGGCCGGACGGCGGACGCATCATGCTGTGGTATTCGCGAGCTTATCTTCAGTTGGCCTCCATGTATGGAACGCCGCCGACGCTGCCCGCGGTTGAAGATGCGACTCCCGTATTTCTGCAGGCCTATACCCGGCCCGACTACACGGCGAACTCCGTCATCGTGTATGGGAGTCAGCTTGAAAACACACCGCTCAGTCACGAGCAAGTAAACCTGCCGGGGATATGGGCAAAAGAATACGCATATCCGAAGATGACCTTCACCACGTTCGAGGCGGCAATGGCCTCGCTTGAAAAACAGTTTGAAGGTCGTCTCAAGGTATATCGCGGAGATTTCGGTCCCTACTGGGAAGACGGTGTGACCTCGGATGCGAAACATGTAGCGATTTTTCGCCGAAGCCAGCCACGCATCCTCACTGCCGAAAAGATGAGTGTATTGCCTGCGCTGCTCAACCCTGATCTGCGGCCGGACGCTGCGCGCATGCGCGAGGCATGGGAAAACATGCTGCTGTTCAACGAGCACACCTGGACCGCCGCAAGCGCCACAACGCAGCCGGAGGGAGACCAATCCCGGCGGCAACTTCAGCAGAAGGATCTGGAGAGTGTGGTTGCGCATAACGACATCGCAAAGAGCGTCGAGCAGAGTTGGATGCAACTCGAATCTTTGATCAACGTAAAACAGGATTCGGTTCTGGTCTTCAACTCCCTCAGTTGGGACCGTGGCGGATGGGTCGACGTAGATCTGCCGGACGGGCAGGTGATTGCCGATGCTGCGACGAAACAACCAGTGCCGCAGACAATCCTGCGGCGAGAGAGTGGGGTGTCAATTCCGGGATTCGGGGGGCCCACCAATCGCGTCCGGTTTCAGGCCGCTGATGTCCCCGCAATGGGATACCGCACATTCATGATCGTTCCGGCAGCTTCTTCGAGCGCGTTTGGGCAGCATTCGCTTCCGGCTTCGACAGGCAACGTACTGGAGAACAAATATTACCGAATTACGCTCGATCCACAGCATGGGGCGATCAAAAGCATTTACGATAAGCCGCTTCACAGAGAGTTGGTGAACAGTCAGAGCCCGTTTCTTTTTGGCTCTTATGTCTATGTAGAGGGTGGCGACGATGCACCTCGGAACGCGCTCTATCGTTATGGAGTTGCACAACACCCGCCAACCCTGAGTCCAATTGAGGCTTCGCATGGGAAGCTGGTCAGGATCGCCAGGAGTGCAGAGGGGTTGACGGCAGTCCTGACATCAAGCGCGCCCAATACGCCCATGATTCAACTTGAGATTACGGTGCCTTCAGACAGAAAGAGCATCGAGCTGACATACAAAATTCAAAAGACTGCCACGCTGCGTAAAGAAGCCGCGTACTTTGCATTTTCATTTGCAGGCAAAAAACCCGATTTTAGCTACGAAACGCAGAATGGTTGGGTCAATCCTGCACGCGACGAACTCATCGGCGGCAGCCGCGAGTGGTATGCCGTAAATCACTGGGTGGCCGCGACAAGCGATGGCGTCACAACTGCGATTCTGCCGCTGGATGCGCCCATCGCGACCTTTGGAGATATTGTTCGTGGCACGTGGCCGTCGGAGTTTCATCCGCACAGCAGTGCTATATTTTCGTGGATCATGTCGAATTATTGGGACACCAATTATGCCTCGTCGCAGGGTGGTAATTATGTGTTCCGCTACAGAATTGTCAGCATGAAAGGGTTTGATGCACAACAGTTGACTCGTACTGGGTGGGAGGCCATGACGCCACTTGAATCTGACCCAGTCAGGCCAAGTCCGTATCCTCACGTATTGGGCAATCCGGCTGCGAGTTTTCTGCATATCAATTCCGATGCGGTGGTGGCGACAACATGGAAGATGGCAGAGGACGGAGATGGAAGCATCTTACGGCTGGAAGAAACAGCGGGAAGACCTGAATCAGTCGTGATTCATAGCGATTACCTCAGAGCCCAGCACGCATGGCTGTGCAACATACTGGAGCAAAAGCAAAAAGAACTGCAAATAGGCACGGATGGCATTGATCTTACAATTCCTGCGTATGGAGTTGTTACAGTCCGCATGGAGACGCAGCCCGTCGCCGGTCATCAGGAGGGTCATCGTGGCAATTAGCTTTTCCGGAAAAGTAGCGGTAGTAACAGGCGGCGCAATGGGGATTGGAGCGGCGACTGCTGAGCTTCTTTGTGAACTCGGTGCGCGTGTGGCGATCCTTGATCGCGACGAAACTCACGGCCATGCTCTCGTCCAGCGCCTGAATGGTTTGGGATACGCGGCGAACTTCTATGCGTGTGATGTCGCCGAGGTTTCCAGCACGCGCAATGCCATCGACGCCGCTGCCCAGACTCATGGCGCTCTTAATGTATTAGTGCATTGTGCTGGAATACAGCGTTACGGAGATGCACTTTCGAGCAGCGTAGATTTGTGGCGTGAGACGCTTGGCGTCAATGTCGACGGCTGTTTTTATGCAGTGCACTCTTCTCTGCCACACATGATTGCCGCACAGGGAGGATCCATCGTAGTTGTTGGTTCTGTACAGAGCGTGGCTGCGGTTGCAGATTCTGCGGCGTACGTTACGGCGAAACATGCGTTGTTGGGTCTCACACGTTCGATTGCGCTTGACTTCGCAGGTCGAAATGTGAGGGCCAACTGTGTGCTGCCAGGGGCAGTTGATACGCCAATGCTACGCTGGAGCGCCAGCCTTGCGCCCGATCCTGAAGCGGCGTTTGAAAGCTATGGGCACGCACATCCTTTGGGACGGGTTGGCCAACCGATAGAGATTGCGCGCGCAATCGCGTTTCTGGCGAGCGACTGGGCATCGTTTATCACGGGCGCTGCGCTTACCGTTGATGGCGGCATGCTGGTGCCTGCAGGCGGGGTTGGCTTTCATGGAGACGGAGCCGGAGTGACGGCCAAGCCATGAGACCTTATTGGTGCGCGGCACAGTCGGCAGTGAAAGGCACTCGGCGATGGACCGGAGGCGCAGCGGACTAATCATGCAGACTGAATTCATCCGGTGGAAAAAGCACGGCGCTTTCATGCCCAACAGCGAAAGCATTCACGCTATCGCGAAAGAGAGATAGGCCGTATGAGCAATGCAGCCTTGGGATTTGCGATTCTTGTATTGGCCAGCGTGATGAATGCCAGCTTCACGTTGCCAATGAAGTACACGTCCCGCTGGGCGTGGGAAAACACCTGGATGGCGTGGACGGTTTTTGCGCTGCTGATTTTGCCGCCGGTGATTACGCTTAGTACTGTGCCTCATCTTGGAGAGGTTTACTCATCTGTGGCGCCCAGCATGCTGTTGGTGGTTATGCTCTTCGGGGCTGGATGGGGAGTTGCGCAGGTATTTTTTGGCTTGGCAGTCGATGCGATCGGCATTGCGCTTACGTTCTCTCTCGTGCTGGGAACATCGGCTGCGGTTGGCACCCTCATACCGCTGGTCCATCTACATCCTGAGCGTCTGCAAACCCCTGCCGGACACGGCGTACTCGGTGGCGTCGCACTCGTGATAGCAGGAGTGCTCGTCTGCGCCATTGCTGGCCGCATGCGGGAGAAAGCCCGCAGCGGACATACTGTAACGCATAAGAGTTCTATGCTTGGCATCGCCCTCGCTGTCCTCTGCGGGTTTGGGGCCTCGTTTATTAATCTCGGCCTCGCCTTTGGAAGCCCCCTTACCGAGGCAGCGCGATCTGCCGGGGCGGGAGAATTGAACGCTTCCAATGTGATCTGGATGCCGCTTATGCTCGCCGGGGCAATTCCAAACTTGATGTATTGCCTGTGGCTGTTACAAAAAAATCGTACGGGCAGTAAGTTTGCGGACGGGCGTTTGAGCCATTGGGGTCTGGCGTTTGTGATGGCAGTCCTCTGGTTGGGCAGCACGCTCTTCTATGGCTTTGCTGCCGCGAAGCTGGGCTCATGGGGACCGGTCCTGGGCTGGCCGCTCTTCATGTCCCTCATCGTTATTATTGCAAGCTTGCTGGGCATGGTAACCGGAGAATGGAAGAACAGCGGGCGTCTCCCGATCCGAATTCAGTGGAGCGGGGTCGCTTTGCTGGTCCTCGCTGTTTTTATTCTCGCCAGCATGAGCAGATACTTTTCTTAATGCGGATAGACCAGATAGGAAACCCTTAATGCTTGCCTTATCTCTTGACATGGGTGGAACACATATTGGCTGCGCGGTGGTGCGCGATCAGAAGATCCTCGCCGGCTGTTCACTTGCAACCGAGAGCGCCAAGGGTCTCGCCTCCATACTTCCCCTGATCGCGCAAACCCTGCAACGGCTTTTGGTCGAGTCCGGAGAGACTCTAGGTGCATGCGCCGGTCTCGCTGTCGGCTTTCCCGGAATCATCGATGCTCGAACCAGCCGCATCCTTTCCACGTTGAAGAAGTATGAGGACGCGAAGGAATTGGATCTAGGCGCGTGGAGTAAAGAGGTCCTTGGGTTACCCCTGCGTATGGAGAACGACGCGCGCATGGCGCTCCTTGGAGAGCAATTTGCGGGAAGCGCTCAAGGCGTAAGTGATGTGGTCATGATGACGCTGGGCACGGGTATTGGAGGGGCAGCGATGATTCACGGCAGGCTGCTGCGCGGTGCCCATGCACAGGCTGGCTGTCTTGGCGGCCATTTGCCGGTTGATTATCGGGGACGGCTTTGCAAGTGCGGCAATATCGGCTGTGCCGAAGCGGAGGCATCCGGCTGGGCTTTGCCGGGGATCATTCGGGAGCATCCAGCGTTTGCAACCAGCCTTCTTGCCACGGAACCGGAACTGAACTTTCGTAAGCTCTTCGATGCGGCTGACCAGGGCGATCAAGTTGCCTGGGAGGTACGGCAGCATTGTCTAAAGGTTTGGGCTGCCAACGCGGTGGCATTAATTCACGCTTACGATCCCGAGGTTGTGATCATGGGAGGTGGAGTATTGGGTCGAGCAGACGTCATATTGCCTTTTGTGCAGGACCACGTCAACAAGTATGCCTGGGCTGCGTGGGGAACGCTCGTCGTGTGCGCTGCGGAGCTTGGCGAGAAAGCCGCCCTCCTGGGAGCTGTCCCGCTGCTGCTGGAAGAACGCTAATGTGATGAACAGTCCATCAGCGAGCCCTCCTATGAGGCGTAGAAATTCTGTTCGGAAAAGAGGGATATTTCAGGATGTCCACTCAGCGATGTCTCGCTGCCCGTGCGTTCCTTATAAACCCGGCTAGTTTGTCACGGTCCTTGCGGCCGGGAGCTTTTTCTACGCCGCTCGCCACGTCTACGCCCCATGGATTCAGTTCGCGAATGGCCTCTGCCACATTCTCTGAATGCAGGCCGCCCGCCACGATCATCTTTAGGCGTCCCTCGCCGCTCGACAGAACATCTCTCGCTGCAGCCCAGTCAAAGGACACGCCAGTCCCGCCCGTGGCCTGGCCCACCTTCGAATCGATCAGTATCCGCTCGATCACGTGATCAGCTTCTATCGCCCTGAGGCGCTGCCGTACCGCCTTCGCGCTCTCCTCGCCCTCATCCACAGCCCAGTGAACGGTCTGGATGATGCCGATCTTTCCCTCAAACAAATCATTCAGACGGCGCACCAGAACAGGCTCTCCGCCGCCATGAAGCTGCACCGCGCTTAATCCCGCCTCGCGTACAGCGGCGACAATCTCTTCTGCGTAGCGCGAATCGAAGACCCCTATCCGCTCCACGCTCTCCGGCAGGTGCGGCGTAATCTGCGCGACGTCTTTCGCGGTCACGCGGCGCCTGCTGGGTGCAAAGACAAACCCGACCGCATCGGCTCCCAGTTCGGCGGCCATCTGGGCATCGTCGAGGTTCGTGTTGGCGCAGATCTTGATCCACATGGCTAAAGCTCCGTCGAGTATTCGCGTTCGAGCAGCATCGCCAGTGCCGCCGCCGGGTCGGGCTGCCTCATCAATGCCTCGCCGATCAGAAAAGCCTCATATCCGACAGCGCGGTACTTCGCAATATCGGCTGCTGTACCGATCCCGCTCTCGGCGACCATCATCGCATCGGTGGTCTTCCACTGGACCAGTTCGGTCACGAGTTCCGGGTGAACTGTAAACGTCCGCAGATCGCGGCTGTTCACGCCGATCAACTTAAAACCCAATCCTTCCGCCCTCTTTAACTCTTCGCGGTCATGCACTTCGCACAGAATATCGAGGCCCATTCTCCGAGCCTCGTCTCCGAGATCGCTCAGGGTCTCATCGGTGTGCGCCGCGACGATCAGCAGAATCGCATCCGCGCCCGATGCACGCGCCTCCAGCATCTGGAAGCGGTCCACCATGAAATCTTTCCGCAGGCAGGGAATTCGCACGGTTGCCGAAGCTGCTTCGAGGTACTCGAGCGACCCCTGAAAAAATCTCCCATCGGTCAGCACGGAGAGTGCGGCGGCACCGGCCGCCTCAAACATTCGCGCCAGGCTTGGCGGATCGAAGTCGGCACGGATCAAACCCTTGGACGGAGAGGCCTTTTTGATCTCGGAGATAATCGCAGGCCCACTCGCGGCTGCCTTCCGCAAGCCGGCTACAAAACCACGCGGCGTATGCGCAGCGGCCTTCCGCTCGAGCGCCGGGTAATCCGCGGCAGCCTTGCGCGCGTTGACCTCCATCAGGGTATTCGCAAGAATCTCGTCCAGCTTCGTTGGCATAAGTTCTATTTTACTTGCGCGGAAGCAGGGAAGCCGAAAGCGGCCCTGCATCTCGAACCTACATCTCCGCCCAGCGCCGCAGTAGGTTGTGATAAACCCCGGTCAGTTGCACGCCTGAAGCATGTCCCGGAAGATCCTTTGCCAGCTTTTGAATCGCCGTATCCAGGTCGAACAGCATCGACCGGTCGCCATCGCTGCGAATCATGCTTTGAATCCAGAAGAAGCTCGACACCCGCGCCCCTCGCGTCACCGGCTCCACGCGATGCAGGCTCGTCGCCGGATACAGCACCATATGCCCTGCAGCCAGCTTCACCGAATGCGTCCCATACGTGTCCTCGACCAGCAACTCGCCACCGTCATACTCCTCTGGGTTGGTCAAAAACAACGTCGCCGAAATATCCGTCCGAATCCTCTGCCCGGTCGATACCATCTGCCGGATCGCCGTATCCACATGCGTGCCAAAATGTCCGCCGCCGGTATACCGGTTGAACATCGGAGGAAACACCCGCAGCGGCAGCGCCGCCGACATAAACAGCGGTGACCGCGCCAGTCCGCCCAGCACCATCTCGCCCAGTTCCACCGCCACTGGATGCCCCTCCGGCAACTGATGGTTCTCCTTCACCTTCTGGGCCTGGTATCCGGCGGTCACCTTGCCGTCTACCCAATCGGCGGCATCGAGCTTTGCCCGCGCCTGCTCGACCTGCGCGGCGGTCAACACATCGGGAATCGTAATCAACATCGTCGTCTCTCCCTATCGCAAAAACCCTATCACTCTCAAATGCAGTGCGGCGAAGCTCCAGGCTCCGCCGCACTCAACAGCGCCCACCGCGCAACTTAGAACTTGAAGTTCACTCCAATCAGCGCACTCAACCCCGCCCCTGGAATCAGGTGGCTCGGATGCGGCTGATCGATATAGAACCGGTTCAGCAGGTTATAGACATTCGCCTGCAACTCCAGCCTGTCCGTCACTGGCCGGCGCACCATTCCGTTGAAGACCCAGTACCCCGGTACCTGCCGCATCGCAACACTGGTAACAACATACCCCGGCCCGTTCGGATTCGCCGCATAGCCCGTCGCGACGTAAGGCACGGTCGAACTGGCCGTCCGGCTGGCCACATAGTTGCCGCCCAGGCCGCCGCTCAACTGCAGCGGAAACCTGTGCGTGATGAATGCGTTGAAGGTCTGCTTCGGCACATTCGCCAGTTGATAGCCAACCGAAGTCGGATACAGCTTCGACAGAATGACCGCGCTGTCGAGATACGCATATCCCAGCACCACATCCGTGCCCTCCGGGAACCGGCCCACCATGCTGAACTGCACGCCCTTCACCAACTGGTTGCCGGAGTTTACGACGTTGTTCGAGTTGGTCGGATCGGTCTCCTTCGCATTGTCCTTCTCCGTACGGAACCACGCGCCATCCAGCAACAGATGCTCATGCATCAGGCTGTACTTCGCGCCGACCTCGTAGGTCTCATTTTTCTCCGGGACCAGCGAGTTGTTCGCCATCGGCACACTCAAACTCAGCGACTCGGCCTCCGGATTGAAGCTCGTTCCATAGTCGAAGTACACGCTGCCATGCTTCGTCGGTTTGTACACAAACGCCGCACGATAACTCGGCTGCTTGTCCAGTCTGCTGATAGGCCCGATCGGCGCGCTCACCGTACCGCCTGCGGGAGGAGGCACAGGCTGGTACGAGTTGTATACCGTATCGAAGTAGTCCCAGCGAACCCCACCGCTCAACTCAAATAAATGCCCCAGATGCATCGTATCCACAAAATACAACCCCATGCTCTGCGACTTCGTGTGCACCACCGTGGTGATGTATCCGGTTCCGGCGAACGAGTCCGCCGCATTCGGATGCAGCAGGTTCGCCGAGGGAACCGTGTTGGCTTTATTAATGGTGTAGCTGGTGCGGATAGGATTCGATACCTCCTGTCCCCCCTCCACGCCGCCGACAAAATCGTTGCGCATCCCCAGCACCTTGAACCGGGCCGTCAGCTCGGTCTGGTCCCAAAGATCGCCCTCGACGCTCTTGATCTGCAACTGGTTCCGGTTCACCTCTATCAAGGCCGGGTCCGTCGCAGGCGTATAGCCGCACGCCTTTCTCGAATTGATCGCACTCGTCGGCAGGGAAGCCACTATCGTTCCCACCGGTACGCTCACCTTGTCGTTCGAACAGATCTGCGGCTCGGTGATCTTCGCCTGCCGCGGATAGTTTGCCCACCGCGCAATGCTGTGCAGGCTCACATTCTCGCCGAAGGCATGGCTCACCTTCCCGGTCAAAATATCGTCATTCGCCTTCAGATAGTTCTCATCGGGGAAGCCATAGTAGTTATGCCGGATCGGCCCCGGAGCCACGCCATTCAGCAGCCACGGCAACCCATAGTCCGGTGTATCGCTCTCGGTGAAGTGAAAGTAGCTGATCGTAAAAGGAGTCGTCGAATTCAACCCGAACGACACCGAAGGAGCCACGCCAAACCTCCGGTTCTCCGCATGAGGCCGCCCGGCCACGCCACCTTCAATCCCCACGGCATTCAACCGGAACGCCGCGCCTCCATGCCCAATCCCCGTCAGCGGCTCATTGATGTCCGCCGTAATTCGCCGCGTCGCATCCGTGCCGAACTGCGTCTCGACATTTACGAACTTCTGCAACTCCGGAACCTTGCTCTCCTGGTTGATGACACCGCCCGTCGATCCGCGCCCAAACTGCACGCCCGCAGGCCCCTCCAGTACCTCGACCTGGTCGAAATTAAAGCTGTCGCGGTAGTAGCTGCCGAAGTCGCGAATGCCATCCAGAAAGATATCGTTGCGCGCCGTAAAGCCGCGAATAGTCAGATTGTCGCCCTGCGCTCCGCTCTCGCCTGCCGCCATGCTGATCCCCGGAACATTGCGCAACGCATCCCGCAGCGTTGAGTTCCCCTCATCATGAAGCACAAACTGCGGCACCACCGCCACCGTCTGCGGCGTGTTCACCAGCGGCTCCGTGAACTTGGTCATCGCCACCGCATCCGGCAGTCCCGATGCCGTCACATTCACCGAGTCCGAATAGCTCAGCCCCACCACCATCGTCGACGAATCCTCGGCCGCATAGCTCAGCCCGGTTCCTTCGAGCAGCAGCCGCAACCCCTCTTCCTCGGTGTGCAGCCCGTTCACGCCATGCGTCTGAAATCCTGCGAGCGTGCCGGAGGGCAGCGTCACCTTCACCGCCAGCCCCGTCACCTGCTCATAATCTTTGATCGCCTCATCCAAAGGCCCCGCGCCGATATGAAACCGCTTCACCGGAAGGTTTGCCGCCGGAGCACCTGCTCCAGCCGCACCGGCACCGGCATCGTTGGTCACCGCCGCCACCGCGCCACGACTCGAACTCATCACTGCATATGCCGCCAGCGTCCCCATCGCCAACCACCCACGCCGACCGCCCACCTTCCAGCCAGCCTTCTTCTTCCCCACCGTCAAATTCCGCTTCACGTACTTTCTCCTCAAATAGAACATCCAAAGGCCCTGGCCCCTGCGATTCACATCCATGCAGTCAGTCATCCGGTAGCGAAAAGCGCATACCTCGTCCTTGACCGCTTATCCTCAAAGTCCTCGCCAATGGCCGAAGCCATCGCAAACACCTCAAAGCTCGAAACTCGTTTACTTCTGTTGAAGGAGTTGAACTGAAACCGAAGCGGAACGCCGCAGTTGCCCGGGCCGTGAACCGACCCTATAGTCCAGACAACCTGCAACCGTCCAAACGGCTTGTAGCCTCCAGATCTTCGTGGTCTCCGCCAAGAGATATTCCACGAAGATCTGGACCTTCCACTTCAATTCCTACGACTTCCACAAGCAAACCGCGTCATGTGAACTCGATGAATCTCAATATACGACAATATAAGTCCGAGATCAATCAAAATATAAGACTGTTTCTGTCCTAAATGGATTTCACCGTCTAAAACAGCCTCAAACCCTCGATCTGCCCATACTTCGCCACCTCTACCCCTACCCGCCAAACCCTCTATAATAGATACATACCATGGCAGACGATCAGAATCCGCAGCTCCCCTTAGGCTCCAACTCCGACTCCCCGAACACTCCCCCCGACGGTCCCCCCAGCACCGTCCAGGGTCGCGGCGCGGCCTTCATGCTGTCTATCAATATTGAAGACGAGATGCGCCGCTCGTATCTCGACTACTCGATGTCCGTCATCATAGGCCGCGCCCTCCCCGACGTCCGCGACGGCCTCAAGCCCGTCCACCGCCGCGTCCTCTACGGCATGGCCGAGATGGGTCTCCAGTACAACAAGAAGTACACCAAGTCGGCCAAGGTCGTCGGCCACGTTATGGGTAACTATCACCCCCACGGCGATGCTTCCATCTACGACACCATGGTCCGCATGGCCCAGCCCTTCGCCCTCCGCTATCCTCTGGTCGATGGCCAGGGCAACTTCGGCTCCGTCGACGGCGACCCACCTGCCGCAATGCGATATACCGAGTCGCGCATGACCCGCATCGCCGGCGAGATGCTCGCCGACATCGACTCCGACACCGTAGACTTCACCCCCAACTACGACGAGTCCACCCTCGAGCCGACCGTCCTCCCCGCACGCATCCCCAACCTCATCGTCAACGGTTCGGGCGGTATCGCGGTAGGCATGGCGACCAACATCCCGCCGCACAACCTCACCGAAGTCGTCAACGCCTGCATCACCCTGCTCAACGATCCCAAAGCCGGTATCGACGCCGTGCTCGAGCACGTCAAAGGCCCCGACTTTCCTACCGGCGGTTACCTCTACGGGCGCGCCAACGTCGCCCAGACCTACAAGACGGGTCGTGGCCGCTTCATCATGCGCGCCAAGTGCAGCATCGAAAACATCTCCGGTGGCCGCCAGGCCATCATCGTCACCGAGATCCCATACCAGGTCAACAAGTCCAGGCTCATCGAGCGCATCGCCGAGCTGGTCAACGAAGGCGTCATCACCGATATCGCCCGCGACGAGTTCCGCGACGAGAGCGACCGCGACGGCATGCGCATCCACATCGGCCTCAAGCGTGGAGCCGAGTCGCAGATCGTCCTCAACCAGCTCTACAAGCACACCCAGATGCAGGAGAGCTTCTCCATGATCTTCCTCGCCGTCCACAACGGCCAGCCGAAGGTCATGCCGCTCGATCAGGCCATCCGCGCCTTCCTCGACCACCGCGTCGAAGTCGTCCGCCGCCGAACCGCCTTCCTCCTCGGCAAGGCCCGCGACCGCGAGCACATCCTTCTCGGCTATCAGATCGCGCTCGACCACCTCGACAACGTCATCAAGATCATCCGCCAGTCCGGTAGCCGCCCCGAAGCCCGCGAGCGCCTCTTCCAATACTTCAGCGGCAAGGCAATCAATCTCCGCGGCACCGAGCTCAAAGGCGTCACCCTCGATCCGGTAAAGTACAACGTCGACATGACCTTTTCGACCACCGGCACCCTGATCCTCAGCTACCGCCAGGTCGACGCCATCCTGGAATTGCAGCTCTACAGACTCACTCAGCTCTCCATCGACGAGCTCCTCAAAGAACTCTCCGAGGTCCGCAGCAACATCGCCGAGTTTGAGTCCATCCTCGCCAGCGAAAAGAAGCTCCGCAAGGTCATCGTCAAGGAGCTTGAAGACGTTCGTGACAAGTACGGCGATCCCCGTCGCACCCAGATCGTCGACGAGACCACCGAGCTTCAGCTCGAAGACCTCATCGCCGACGAGCAGGTCGCCGTCACCGTATCCAACACCGGTTACCTCAAGCGCACGCCCATCTCTATCTATAGACAGCAGCGTCGCGGAGGCACTGGCCGCCTCGGCATGAAGACCCGCGAAGAGGACTTCGTCGCCCAGCTCATCATCGACTCGACGCACGCCTATCTCCTCTGCTTCACCAACACCGGCCGCGTCTACTGGCTCAAGGTCTACGAGGTCCCCGACGTCGGTGCCGCAGGCAAGGGCAAGGCCATGGCCTCGCTCATCGCGCTCCAGCCCGGCGAAAAGGTCGTCACCATCCTTCCCGTCCGCGACCTCCGCGAAGAGAGCAAATACATCCTCTTCGCCACGCGCAACGGCACAGTCAAGAAGACCGCACTCAAGGACTTCTCGAACGTCATGGCGCGCGGCATCATCTCCATCAACATCGACAAGGACGACGAGCTCATCACCGCCCGCATCACCGACGGCCAGCAGATCATCTTCCTCGCCACCCACGACGGCATGGCCATCCGCTTCAACGAGACCGACCTCCGTTCCATGGGCCGCGCCGCCACCGGCAACAAGGGCATCTCGCTCAAAAAGGGCGACTACGTCATCGGAGCGGCGGTCACGCCATCCAACGAAGCCCGTCACGCCAAGCGCCGCGAGCTGGCCGCCAAAAAGGGCCTCGCCGAGGCTCTCGAAGCCGCCATCGACGACGCAGCCGCCACGCCGCTCGACCTCTCCGGCAACCCCGAAGACGTGGCCGAGGCAGCCAAGTCCGACAAACTCGACAAGCTCGACAAGGAGCTCGGCCTCACCCCCTGCCTCATCCTCTCGGTCACCGAGCATGGCTACGGCAAGCGCACCGACGTCGACCAGTACCGCCTCCAGACCCGCGGCGGCAAGGGCGTCATCAACGTCAAGACATCGACGAAGAACGGCAAGGTCACCGAGATCAACCTCGTCGACGAGACCAGCGAGCTGATGGTCATCAGCCAGTTTGGCAAGATCATCCGCATCGACACCAAGTCGATCCGCGCCGCTGGCCGCAGCACGATGGGCGTCAAGCTACTCGACCTCGACTCGCAGGACAAAGTAGCCGCCGCCGTAGTCATCCCCCCGGAAGAAGCCAAAATCCAACTCGAAGAGGGAACGCTACTGCAGTAGATAGGTGGAGGAGCTCTCTCATGCAATGCGTGAGAGGGTTCCTTTCCAGTTGACATGATCAGTTTCCGCATAGCGGCTAAAGCGAATTTCGTTACTGGTGTCTTTCGATATCCGCCCTTCATCAAACGCAGACAAATGTTCCGCTACCGCTTGACCGAATAAGCACGGCACTGCATTTCCTAGTTGTCGGTACTTGTCAGCAACTTTTCCTGCTAGAGTAAAGCCGTCGGGATAGGTCTGAATGGCCGCATATTCAGAAACAGAGAGAGGTCGGAGTGCTTCAGGGTGACAGAGATCAGTCGCAGGCATTGTCGGCGAAGTCACAAGTGTTGGTGACGGTCTATCCCACGCTAAGCGGCGATAAAAGCCGGTCTTACCTCCACCGGAAAAGAAGCTTTTACCCATAGCTTCTTTCTGCTCAATCTCGGGTAAATCTCTCCAGTTCTGACCTTCTTGTAACATCCGATAGAATTTAAGGCGCTTTTCAGGAAATGACGCACCCTCAATTTTTCCTTGATTGATATTTGAAATCGCTTCTCTGAGAGTTCGCCATGGTTTGCGTCCCACTTTGGCAAACTCATCGTGTGTTGGAACCAAAAAAGGAACTTCGTCCCCATCTCTAGAAGCAAAGAAAATTATTCGTTCACGTGTCTGTGGCACGCCAAAATTTGCCGTGTTGTACAGATTAAAGGTTGTTCTATAGCCATAATGATTTAGAAGCGAAAGGATTGCTGTCAGTGCGCCCTTCGGAAGTTCGTCACTTGTAAGCGGTGGAAAGCCGCGACCTCTCTCATTGTGAGGACGATGCAAGAGTGGAGCGGACAACAGTCCGCGCACATTCTCGAACACAGCGTATTTCGGTCGGAGCTTTCCTATCAGATGGACGAAATGCAAAAAGACGTTCCCACGTTCATCATTTAAACCAAGTCTTCGACCTGCCGTTGAGAAAGCTTGGCAGGGAGGGCCACCAACTATGGCAAATAGTTCGTCTGTCTTGATCTTCAAGTCCCTTTGTAAAAAATCTGCGCTCAAGTCACGAATATCGAAGTCGTATAGCTTAGGTTTGTCAGGCTGGCGGAAAGCGTCATTTAAGTTGAACTTGATGGTAGAACAAGCGATAGGATCAAGTTCGTTAAGGGATAAGCATTCATAGCCAGCCTTTTCAAATCCCAAGTCGAGACCTAAGGCGCCCGAGAAGAACGATAAATATTGAGGCCGCTCGGTGGTAACTTTGAGACTCTTAGAACGTCGGGAAATTTTGGGTCGCGAACGAGGCATTAGAACTCCTAATGGAAAGATACCTAAAAGTTGTCCTTGGGTCCAATAAATTCGAAGGTGTGCAAATCGCCCGTTCCAAAACGATGAGTGCGATTCGAGGGAAGGGGAATAAAAGCACTGAAATTGCACTTCGGATGGCCTTGGTTCGCTTTGGGATTTCCGGCTGGCAGTTGCATCGTAAAGATGTGCCAGGGAAGCCAGATTTTTTCTTTTCCACAGAGCGCGTCGCCATCTTTGTAGACGGATGTTTTTGGCATGGATGTCCAAAATGCAGTCATATTCCTCTTACGCGAAGCGAATTCTGGGCAGCGAAATTTGAGAGGAATCGGGCGCGGGATAAGAGAGTAGTGCGTCAACTGAAAGCAAAGGGTATCTCGGTGATAAGGTTATGGGAACATCAACTGAAGTCAAAGAAGGGAATGGAAATCGCGCTGCGACACGTACGTGTCCGACTTGATCGAAGTAACCACGAAGAATAATGCCCCTCACTCCCGAAACTTCGACAGCAATTCGGCAGTACCTCTTGGCCGAACTGACTCGATACATCAAAGAGAACGCTGCCGTTGGCAATACTCTAGTTATCAAACCGTTTCATGCTCGACTCCTGCCCACTCTCTTTAACGTCACCTTATCTGAGCGCTCATTTTCGACACGCTCTGGAGGATGGTTTCAGCAAATGGCGAAGTTAGTTGCTCAGCAGTATCATCCAATTGTTCAACAACCTTTCACTATTAGCGGTCACATCCAGCCAGCTGCATCGAGTCATATAGAGACCATTCTAGGTCAAATGGACAAAGGGAAGCCGAAGAGAAAACCTTCTCGAATTGACGATACTAAGGGTGTTCTAACCGTTCAATCGGCGGGCGGTGCCGAACTCAGTGTGACAGCGGATTTATTTATTAAGACTGCATCAAGTAATGAATGGTACTTCGAGATGAAAACTGCTCAGCCCAACAAGGGTCAATGTAAGGAAATGAAGCGGTTCATCCTTCAAGTTGCAGCTTTGCGCCAAGAACAAAATGGACAAGCTTATGCCTCGACTGCTTACAACGCCGAAGGTGATGGAATGCCCACAAGCGATGGCAAGATCAAGCAGTTTTTGGAACCCGGAGCCGACATTCTGATTGGGCGCCAATTTTGGGAGAAGATCGGCGATAAATCCACCTACGACGAACTTCTCGTCATATCAGAAGAAGTTGGCCGCAGAATAACGCATCTAATTGAGCAAGCTGCTTCGACAGCGTGAATGAAGTTCAAAATTAGCTGGGTGCCCATATATCGATTTTGAGATGTGGGCATTCGCGCAAGGCGCGAACCCTGCGATTCATCCCACTAGCTAGCCTTATCCGCCAGCATCCGCTCCCGCAGCAACCGGTTCGCCCGCGTCTGATATCCCTCGCTATCCTTCATCAGCCATGCAAATACCTTTGCGTACTTTGGTACGGGGTCGCTGCGCGCACTAATTTGTTCCACGGAAACTTGACAAATCGTCTATCCTGAAGCCCCTGCAAGTTCTGCCCTATCCGGACTTGTCTACACCAGGGTCCAGACTTAACACTCCTATTTTGAAGACTTTAGGACTTAAGTACGGGGGAGGGGTACCCGCCCCGGCATCCAAAAAACAACAAAGGAGAACCGTGCGAAACATCCGAACCGTCATTCCCCTGGCAATCTCTTCGATCCTCGCCCTGCTTCTCCTTGCGACTCCTCTTCCGGCCCAGCAATCCTGCAAAGACCTCCTCAAACTCCAACTTCCCGATACGGTCATCACCTCGGCGACGGCAATCTCCAGCGGAAGCTTCCTCCCGCCAAATTCCCGCACTCCTATCGGCAATCTGCCCGCATTCTGCCGGGTCGTTGCGGTGACGAAGCCTGCGATCCACTTCGAGGTCTGGCTGCCCTTCCGCACCTGGAACGGCAAGTTCGAGGGCGTCGGCAACGGCGGAACCGCAGGAACGATCAGCTATCGTGCCATGGCCGCCGCACTCAGGCGCGGCTATTCCACGGCGAGCACTGACACCGGTCATGTCAACACGCCTCCCAGCAACGGTTTCGACGCAGGCTGGGCGCTCGGACATCCTGAACTCGTGGCGGACTTCGGCTATCGCGGCCTGCATCTCGCCACCGTAAACGGCAAACAGATCACCCAGACCTTCTACGGCAAAGTCCCGGCGCACTCCTATTACGCGGGCTGCTCTCAGGGCGGCCAGCAAGGTCTGATGGAAGCGCAACGCTTCCCCGACGATTACGACGGCCTGCTCGTAGGCGACCCTGCCAATAACTGGACCCGCCACTACGCAGGTGCGCATCTCTGGTATTCGATAGCGACCCTCAAAGATCCAGAGAGCTACATCCCTGCTTCCAAGGTGCCGCTGCTCGCCAAAGCGGTCGTCGCGGCCTGCGACGCGAACGACGGGATCGTGGACGGCGTGCTCGACGACCCCCGCAAATGCCACTTTGACCCCGCCGTGCTCACCTGCAAAGAAGGCCAGCCAGCAGCATCCTGCTTCACCGCCAAACAGGTCAAAGCGATCAAGGACATCTGGGCAGGAGCGCACGATTCCAGAGGAGCGCTGGTCGTGCCGCCTATCGTTCCCGGCAGTGAGGCCGGTTCCGGCGGCTGGTCAAGCTGGATCACGGGAAACCGGCCGTTCAACTCAACGCATTGGAAGGCAGCCGATGGCGTCTTCAAAAACATCTTCTTTGACCGCAGCTACAACGCCCTCAACTTCAACTACGACATCGACCTGAAGCCGATGCTCGCGAAGACAGCCCGCTCGATGGACGCCGTCAACCCCGACCTGCGCCCGTTGCAGCGGCGCGGCGGAAAGATGATTCTCTACCACGGCTGGAGCGACCCGGACATCTCACCTCTCAACACCATCGACTATTACAACCAGGTCGAAGCGATTACCGGCAAAGACACGCCGCGGTTCCTCCGCCTCTTCATGGTGCCCGGCATGAACCACTGCGGCGGCGGCCCCGGCCCGAACCACTTTGATGGAATGACAGCGCTCGAAGAGTGGGTCGAAGACGACGACGCGCCGGAGAAGATCATCGCCTTCCACTCCACCGACGGCGAGATCGACCGCAGCCGCCCTCTCTGCCCTTACCCTGAGGTCGCCGTATATCGCGGCAAAGGCAGCACAAACAGCGCGGTAAACTTTGCCTGCAAACTTCCACAACAAAAGCCGGTGCGATAGCAGGCAGCCCTCACAAAATCGGCGTACTCTATCCCCAAAAGGAGTACGCCATGCTGAGAAGAGATTTTCTGCGTCGTACTGTCACCGGATTTGGCGCAACCCTGTTCGCCACTAAGTTTGCTCCGGCGGCCTCCCTCGAAACCCAACCTCTGCCGCGTAAATTCAACGCGCATGACGAAGTCGTCCTCGGCAGGACCGGCATCCGCACCAGCCGTCTTGCCATGGGAACCGGCACCGTCGGCGGCGGCGGAGCTTCCAACCAGACCCGCATCGGGGCCAGCGCTTTCACGACCCTGCTCCTCGACGGCTATAACGACAACGGCCTCCGCTTCTTCGACACCGCCGACTCTTATGGCAGCCATCCATATGTTGCTGCCGCGATCAAGCAGCTTCCCCGCGACAAAGTCACCGTCCTTACCAAAACGGACAATCGCGATCCGGGCGGCGTCCGCAAAGACATCGACCGGTTCCGCAGGGAACTCGGCGTCGACTACATCGACATCCTGCTCATTCACTGCGTCACCGAGGATGACTGGACCACTCGTTACCGGGGCGTTATGGACGTCCTCTCCGAGGCCAAACAAAAGGGCGTCATTCGCGCCCACGGCGTCTCCTGCCACACGCTGCCCGCGCTTCGTGCTGCTGCTGCGTCTCCCTGGGTCGAGATCGATCTCGTCCGCCTCAACCCCATCCAATCGCACATGGACGCCGACCCGAAGACGGTCATCGGCGTCGTCCAGCAGATGCGGGCTTCGGGTAAGGGAATTGTGGGCATGAAGATTCTCGGCCAGGGCGACATGCGCAAGCGGCCCTCCGAAGCCATCCATTCCGCCCTCGCCAGCGGGGTCCTCGACGCTTTCACCATAGGAGCCGAATCCAAGGCCGAACAAAACGACCTCACCCGCCGCATCGCCGCCGCCTAGAACCTTAGCGTAGCGACACAAAGGCACGTCATCTCGACCGAAGGCGGCGCTTTTCCCGCCGTAGCGGAGAGACCCCTGTATTCGCCTCCCTGCCCGTGAAAGACGTTCCTGGTTCGCGAAACCACCACCCCGGCATGTTTCAATAGAAGTAAGGACCTCATAGAAAAATGCCTCTCAACTGTGGAATCGTTGGTCTGCCCAACGTCGGAAAAAGCACCATCTTCAACGCTCTCACCTCGGCCAAGGCCCAGGCCGCCAACTACCCCTTCTGCACCATCGACCCCAACACCGGCGTCGTCACCGTGCCCGATGAGCGGCTCGCCCGGATCTCCGCGCTGATCCAGCCCAAGTCGCTGGTTCCGACCACGATGGAGTTCATCGACATCGCCGGTCTGGTCGAAGGCGCCAGCAAGGGCGAGGGTCTGGGCAACCAGTTTCTTGGCCACATCCGCGCTACCGACGCTGTCTGCCACGTCGTCCGCTGCTTCGATGACCCTGAAGTCGTCCACGTCGCCGGTGGCGTCAACCCGCTGCACGACATCGACATCATTAATACTGAGCTTCTTCTGGCCGATCTCGATACGGTTGAGAAACGCAATACCAAGGTCGAGAAGCTGGCCAAGAACAGCAGCGACCACAAGATCAAGACCGAGGCCAGCGCGATCAAGAAGCTGCTCGCCGTGCTCAACGCGGGCAAGCCCGCACGTACCGCCGACCTCACCGAGGAAGAGAGGCTGATTGCGCGCGAGCTATTTCTTATTACCTCGAAGCCCCAGCTCTACGTCGCAAATGTCGACGAGTCCGGCCTGATCGACGGAAATGCCTATACCGCCGACGTTGAAAAGCGTGCCGCCGAAGAGGGCGCACAGGTCGTTCGCATCTGCGGAGCGATGGAGGCCGAGATTGCCCAGCTCGAACCTGCCGAGCGCGACGAGTTCCTCAAGGACATGGGCCTCTCCGAGCCCGGCCTGAACCGCCTCATCCACTCTGCGTATCGCCTGCTCGACCTCATCACCTACTTCACCGCAGGCGTGCAGGAGGTACGGGCCTGGACGATCAGGCGCGGAACGAAGGCTCCGGGAGCGGCGGGAGTCATCCACTCCGACTTCGAGAAGGGCTTCATCAAGGCCGACTGTTATGCCTCCGACGACCTCTTCACCTACGGCAGCGAGCAGGCCGTCAAGGAAAAAGGTCTCCTGCGTTCAGAAGGCAAGGAGTACGTGGTCAAGGATGGCGACATTCTCTTTTTCAAATTCAACGTGTAATAGAATTGACTTGCAAAAAGGCCACCCATAGCGGGTGGCCTTTTCACTGTAACAACTTTCAACAAAGACTACTGACATCCTGCGAACGCCAGCGTGGAAACCGGCATAGGAGCTCCGGGAGCCGGCGTTACGGCAGTTGCTTTCATTTCATTGGGCGAGCAGTCCAGCGTTCCGCCTGACAATGGCACAAACGCAATTCCATCCACCGTATAGGAGGCTGGCAGGGTACTCTGCGTTAAAGTCGTTCCACCGGCAGCGAAAGCTCCGACGAACGGCGCGCCTGCAGAGAGATCCAGGCTGTAGTTCGCGCAATCCGTATTGGTTGGGCAGGCTGTATTACTTGTCGTGCTAAGCGCAGCTACAACGCTTGACTGGGTCGCATTCGGAACCAGAGGCACTGTTACAGTCAGCGTGCTGCTCACAGCCTCCAGCGCGCTCAACTGAACGTCAATCCCTGTAGCGGCTGCCGGATTAGCCCCGTTCTGTGAAGTAACCTGGCCCTGCAAGGTTGCTGGCCCGGTTGAAACCACTGGCAGGGCATACAACGCCACCGTCGACAGAGCCGACCCCGTCGCGACTCCAGTAATTACCGAAGGCGAGTAGACCACGCCGGACGTGTTCTGTCCCACAATCACCACATCATAGGTTCCCTGCGGCAGCGGGCAGAAGACGAAATGGCCGCTCGCATCCGTCATGGTACTCATAAAGACGCGATCAATCCCCGCCGCATCCTTTTGCTCCAAAGCGACCGTTACCTCACCGGCAATCGGCTTGCCCGTCGCATTATCCACGACGGTTCCATTGATCGAGGAAGCTGTCGTGCTCACCTCACCTGCATGCAGCACCGGCTTCAGGCGGTACTGGCCATTTCCTTGCTGCACGATGGAAACACAGGTATTGAAGTCAATATCCAGGTCCTTCGTCTGTCCAGCAGCTATATTGAATCCGCCACCCGCAATCTGTCCCGAAGGAATCTTGATGCCGGTCTTTGATTCACTCGAAAGCTGCAAGGCATGAGTGCTGCCATCGCTCAAAATTACGCAGTTGGACGTGCCGGTGCAGGCATTGTTCTTGATTTTGCTCGCAGCCGAATCGTCCGCCAGAATCACGCGAATCTGCTGATAATTTCCTGGCTGTAGTTCCAGCGCATCGCCCAGCGTCGCCAGAAAACACTGGTTGTTCGCCAGTCCTAGAAGGTCAATCTGCTGGGGAGCCGCTGCCAGGCTGGGGGCAAGGTCAACCCAGCTCGAATCGCTATCACTGGCCGTTGCATTCGTACTCGCTTTGATGTCCGTCACAGTTACATAAACATGCTGATAAGGCCCGTTAGGAGCCATACACGTTGACGGATCGCTCAGCATCACGGAGACCTTCGCGGTGCCGGAAGTTGTCGTTGATGAACTGCCACTGCTGCAACCGACCACAATAGCTCCGGTCAGCGCCAGCGCTATTGCTAAAAAGGAGAAGACTATCGGGAAACGGTGTAGCTTTTTCGAGGAAGAGTCAAATTGGTTGCCATCCGAACACATAATGAATTCCTTCTTTCAGGTAAAAAATTGAGTATTTGCATTTCGGGCATTTGCCCGTCCAGGCAAATACCCAAGACCACGGAGAGACATAGGTTGGCCGAGGAGGGCCAGAAACTGGGATGCAAATATATTCAATTTGTTTGCATTGATTTGCATATATAAGTTACAAGGGAGGTTGCAAATCCCCCGGGAAGCTGATTTATTGTGGCCGCCTGGCGGCGTTGTTTCTCAGCTCCTGAGCCACTGCTTCTCCGCCGTCGCGTCCTGGCTTGGCTCTCTTTCTCTTGGCAGAGCGCATGCCAACGTCGCAGGCAGCGGGCGGGTTCGTCATCTGTTTGGCGAACATGCGATAGTCCGGGTTTCCCACCCGCAGCGTCGACCAGTACCCGGAGTTCGAGAACAGCGGTTTGTGCCTCTCGATGATCTGCCGCGCCAAGATCTTTACACCGCACTCGAGATTGTTCTTCGGTTGCAGGATGGTCCTGGTCGGATTATCTGCTTTGAGCTTCCTGTCGGTCTTCCAATCGAAGTCGCAGCCGTAGCGCCTGTGGTCCTCGTAGGTCAGTTGCAGCAGCCCCTGGCTGCGGACCATTCTCCCTGTCACGGCATCTCTGACGGCGACCTCGGGCTCGGTATGACGGACCCGCGTCGTCGGATCGAGCCCGGCCTCAGCGCCCGCCAGCGCCTGAAAGAAGTAGGCCCAGAAAGCGCGCTTGTCGGCCAGACCCATCGTATAAAACCGTGGACAGAACCGCCGCACATCGTGCGGAACGCGTGAGGACAGCATCGACGCTGGAATCGCCTCTTCGACGATCTTGTCCCATGCCGGGTCCCATGTGTCTTGGCCGAGTTCGACCTTCTTTATCGCAATCGGTGTCGGAGGCGCGGGTTTCATCGCCTTCACGGCTTTTACCGGAGTTGGGGGCCTGGGCTCCTCACGCTTCGCGCACCCACCGCCAAGCAGCGCCAGAGCTGTCGCCGCCAGTGCGGCTTTCCGAAACGCCCTTGTCCTGTTGGCGACCATGGAGAGGCATCCTCGCTGTTGTCCTGCCGTTATCCTGCGGGGGCCCTTTCAGCGCAGCATAGATGCCGCTAACGCTCTTTGTCCAGAGAGCATGTTCTAAAGTAGAAGGCAGGTTCGACGGATCATCCTTCGGCACCGCTCCGCGCCTCTGCAAAGAGACAACAGGGGGCTGCTCTGCTACTGTCAATCTTGGGAGTTTGATGTCTGGAGAACAACAACTTTTTCCGAACTCTGGGCCGCCGGTAGATTCCGGAGCGGAGACCAGCGGCGAAGAAGCCAGAAAAACCGCACCGGTGTGGCTGCAACGCCTCTCGTTGTTTGTCCTCGTGCTGTTTTGTGTCTATCTCGGCGTTCTGGTCATGCTTCTGCCCTGGTGGACGCGGGTCTGGGACCACAATCTGTTCATCCAGGCGCACCCTCCTCTCTCCGCCATCCTGCACAACGGGGCCGTCCGCGGCGTTATCTCCGGCATTGGCGTACTGGACATCTGGATCGGCATCTCCGAGGCTGTCCACTACCGGGACGATCGGGGATAAAGAAAAAATCAGCAACGTATGGACAAAAACAAGCCCATGAAAACTCCGGACGAACTCCCCGAAGCACCGCTCGCCTACGAGAACAGCGATTTTTTGAACTCCCCTGACGGCCGCATGTTGCGCATTATCGCCGAGTATCAGGAGCCGATGGCGCGCTTCCGCCGCGAGCGCATTCAGGACACGGTGGTCTTCTTCGGGTCTGCCCGCTTTCGCGCCCTTGACGTCGCCAGCTCCGAACTGGAACTGCTGGAGAACACAGGATCAGCCCAGGCCGCGCCGGAGCATGAGCAACCCGCCCGCCCCCATGAGATCGAGCGCGGAGAAGCCAGCGCTCTGAAGCTGCAACTCGCTGAAGCAGCCGTCGAGATGGCCGCCTACTACGAAGACGCCCGTAAGCTGGCCGGCCTGGTCGCGAGCTGGTCGCAGACACTGCCTGGCCCGCGCCACCGCTTCGTGGTGACCTCGGGCGGCGGTCCAGGAATCATGGAAGCGGCGAACCGTGGGGCCTATGAGGCGGGCTGCAAGACCATCGGGCTGAACATCAAGCTGCCCTTCGAGCAGCACCCGAACCCCTACATCACGCCCGCGCTCAACTTCGACTTTCACTACTTCTTCATGCGCAAGTACTGGTTCGCCTACCTGGCCAAGGCGCTGGTGGTCTTTCCCGGCGGCTTTGGCACCCTCGACGAGATGTTCGAGCTGCTGACGCTGGCGCAGACCAAGAAGCTGGCAAAGAAGATCACGGTCGTCGTCTACGGCTCGAAGTACTGGAAGAGCGTCATCAGTCTGGAGACGCTGGCGGAAAAGGGAGCGATTGCGATCTCGGATCTCGAGCTGTTTCAGTTCGCGGACACTCCGGAAGAGGCATTCGCTATCCTTAAACAGGGGCTGACGGAAAATCACCTCGATTCGGCCTTTGAGCGCGAGCAGAGGCTGCGTGAGCGGGAGCGGATTCCAAGTGAACCGGCTCCGAACGCGCAGGAGATGCTGGGTCCCGACATTACCAGGACAAGATAATAGCCGGTGTAACCTCTCTAGTTACTGAGTTTACAAAAATTGAAGCTCCATTCTCGGTGCAGTCACGGCTGCGTCATATGGCACCTCCATACTTCCTGACAGGAAGCCTTAATCAGGAGGTAGCCGATGAGCCAGTCGAGTATCTCGTACCTTTGGCGGGAGCCGGAAGCGGCGAAGAGCTTCACCACGGGCGTGTCGCTGCACAGCCACACCAACCAGTCGCAGGAGACGCTGGACTTTATCGCCGAGCTCTCCAAGAACTGGGGCATCCTGCAGCCCCTGATGCGCTGGTGCGAGAACCGCTGCCATCGTCTCACCGGTATCCGGCCCGATTACGCCCGCAGTTACTGGACGCCGCCGCTGACGCCAAGCCTTGCGTTCGACCTGGAACGAGGCCAGATCGAGGACCGCCTGCAGATGTCCGGCCTCGTCTCTCTCACCGACCACGACGACATCAATGCGCCGATGCTGCTGCGATCGGTGCCTTCTTCGCGCCATATTCCGGTATCGGTCGAGTGGACGGTGCCCTTTGGGCAGACGGCCTTTCATCTGGGCATCCACAATCTGCCCAGCGCCACGGGAACCGAGTGGATGGAGAGGCTGAAGGCCTTTACAGCGATTCCCGTGCAAACGCGAAGGCCCGATCTGCTCAAGGAGACATTGGCCGAACTCGACGAGTTGCCGGGCGTGTTGATCGTCTTCAATCATCCGATCTGGGACCTCTATCGCATTGGCAATGAGCGGCATAATGTGCTGGTCAACGAGTTTCTCGCGGTGAATGGACAGTTTATCCATGCGCTCGAATTGAATGGCCTTCGCGACTGGAAAGAGAACCGCGAGGTCTCCGAGCTGGCAGGGAAGTGGAACCAGTTGGTCATCAGCGGCGGCGACCGTCACGGCATCGAGCCCAACGCCAACGTCAACCTGACCCGCGCCGCGAGCTTCACCGAGTTCGTCCATGAGGTCCGGCGCGACCGGCAGAGCCATGTGCTGTTCATGCCGCAGTATGCCGAGCCCTGGAAGCACAGGATTCTGCAATCGACGCTCGACGCGATCCGCGATTATCCGCACTTTCCCGAGGGCTCCCGCCGCTGGGACGAGCGGGTCTATCACCCCGACAGCCGGGGCATCATGCAGCCGCTCTCCGAGCTCTGGATGACGGGGCACGCTCCGTTGTACCTCCGCAGCGTACTGAACGCGGTGCGGTTGATGGGCGCGGCGCCGCTCTCGGGCGGCCTGCGGATGGCATGGAACGATGCCGGGGAGATGCGCGCCGCTCTGGCGAAGCTGGACGCCTGAGCGCTACTCTCATAGCGATGCGTGTGCCGCGTGTTGCCTACTTTCCCGATTCGTTCCACGAAGTCAACGGAGTTGCGCATACCAGCCGCAACTTCGTGGCGTTTGCAGAGCGGAAGCGCCTGCCGTTTCTCTGCGTCCGTGCGGGCGGCAGGGCGCAGGCGTTCGAGCAGGCAGGCGAGTTGCGGACGCTCGAGCTGGGCAGAAGCCGGGCCTCCGTGGGGATCGAAAAGGACCTTGCCTTCGATGCGCTGTTCTGGCGTCATGCCGGGACGATCCGCGAAGAGTTGGAGCGCTTCCGCCCCGATGTGGTTCATATCACCGGGCCGAGCGAGTTGGGCTTGCTTGGTGCTTACTTCGCATGGAAGCTCGATATTCCTCTGGTCGCGTCATGGCACACCAATGTGCATGAGTATGCGGCGCGGCGGATGAACTGGCTAACGCAATACCTCTCGGAGCGACAGGGTATCGCGACGGAGCGGGGCGTTGAGGCTGGCGCGTTCCAGCTCACATCGCGGTTCTACCGGCTGGCGAAGATCCTGTTCGCTCCCAACGACGAGCTCTGCACGCTGCTGGAGAAAGAGACGGGCAGACCCTGCCATCTCATGCGGCGCGGCGTCGATACCGAACTGTTTTCGCCGTCGCGCCGGACTCGCAAAGAGGACGATGAAAACTTCGTTCTGGGCTACGTCGGACGGCTATCCATCGAGAAGAATGTAGCTCTGCTGATCCGCGTGGAACGCGAGCTGGCCGCCATGGGACTGGCCGACATTCGCTTCGTGATTGTTGGCCACGGCAGCGAAGAGGCGGTGCTGCGGGCAGCGCTGCCTCAAGCTGGTTTTGTCGGTGTGCTTCGGGGCACGGAGCTGGCGCAGGCATACGCGGATATGGATGTTCTGGTCTTCCCTTCGCACACCGATACCTTCGGCAATGTCGTTCTGGAGGCGCTGGCGAGCGGCGTGCCCGCGGTGGTGACCGGCGATGGCGGCCCGAAGTACATTGTGCGCGACGGAGAGACAGGATTTATCGCCGCAGATGAAGCCTTTCCATCTGCCATCGCAAGGCTGATGCAAGACCGAACCCTATTGCAAACCATGCGCGGGAACGCCCGGACATCCGCCCTCGGATGCAGTTGGGATGCGGTGTTCGAGAAAGTGTACGAGGGATATCTGACCGCGTTGCCGCCCGCTCAGTTCATCGCACCAAATACGGCGGAGACTTCAATGCGAAAATAGAAGCAGATGCTTCAACTTTCCGCTGCCGGTAAACGATTCGGCCCCAAACTCCTCTTTGAAGATGCCAACTGGCTGATCACGCCGGACGAGCGCACTGGCCTGGTGGGCGGCAACGGCACCGGCAAATCCACCCTGCTGAAGATTCTGGCCGGGGTAGAGTCGCTTGATTATGGAGCGCTGACCCGTGTCAAAGGCATGACGCTGGGCTACCTTCCGCAGGATGGCCTTGCGCTGCGTGGAAAGACGGTCTTCGCCGAATGCCTTTCCGTCTTCGATCATCTCCATGCGCTGGAGGCGGAGTCGATTGCGTTGACCCACACGCTCTCGGAGGCCGATCCCAAGTCGCGCGAGTACGCCGCCGCCGCCGACCGCTACTCCGACATCGCCGATCAGTTGCACGTTCACGATATCTATACGCTCGACTCGCAGGTGGGCGCTGTCCTTGGCGGCCTCGGCTTCACCAAGGAAGACTGGGAGCGCAAGACCGAGGAGTTCTCCGGCGGCTGGCAGATGCGCATTGCGCTGGCCAAGCTGCTGTTGCAGAAGCCCTCGCTGCTGTTGCTCGACGAGCCCACCAACCATCTCGATCTTGAGTCGCGCAACTGGCTCGAGAACTATCTCCACGACTATCCGAACGCGTTTATTCTCATCTCGCACGACCGCTACTTTCTCGACGTCACCGTCAACAAGACGGTCGAGATCTGGAACAAGCGGATGCAGACCTACCACGGCAACTACGAGAAATATCTGACGCAGAAGGAAGAGCGCCGCACCCAGTTGATGTCCGCGTTTAAAAATCAGCGTGACCGCATCGAAGCGCTGGAGGCGTTTATCAACCGCTTTCGCGCGCAGGCGACCAAGGCCAAGCAGGTGCAGTCGCGCATCAAGGAGCTCGAAAAGATCGAGCGCATCGAGGTGCCGGAAGAGGAAGCGACGATCCACTTCACGATTCCGCAGCCCCCGGCCTCGGGGCGCACGGTGATCGAGGTCTCCCATCTCAGCAAGCACTACGAGCCGAAGCATGTGCTTGAAGATGTGAGCTTCAGCATCGACCGCGGCGACCGCATTGCGCTGGTGGGCGCGAATGGGGCAGGGAAGTCGACGCTGATTCGGATGCTGGCCGGCCTTGAGCCGCCGACGAGCGGAGAGATCAAGCTGGGGCATAACGTGCTGGCCGATTACTTTGCCCAGGACCAGTACAAGGTGCTCGACCCGAAGGCCAAGATGCTGGACGACATCGCCGGGATCGCGCCCAAGGTCCCGGTGGTCGAACTGCGCAGTCTGTTGGGCTGTTTCATGTTTTCGGGCGAGGATGTCTTCAAGCCGCTGGGCGTGCTCTCGGGTGGCGAGAGGAACCGCTATGCGATGGCGAAGATGCTGGTTTCGCCTGCGAATATGTTGCTGCTCGACGAGCCGACGAACCATCTCGATCTGCGGGCGAAGGACGTTCTGCTGGATGCGATCCGCAACTTTACCGGCACGGTGCTGTTCGTCTCGCATGACCGCTACTTCATCGATGGGCTGGCTACCCGCGTCTTCGAGGTCGAGGACAAGCGCGTGCATATCTATCCGGGCAACTATGAAGACTACCTCTGGCGCAAACAGGGCGGTCCTGAGAAGGTCATCGCATCGATCACGCGGGAGCCGGAACCTGTGGCTGTGGCTGAAGCACCAAAGGCGGTGGAGACCCCACAGTCGGCGGTGAAGCGGCTGAACCCGATCAAGCTACGCCAGCTGGAAGACAAGCTGAAGTCTGCCGAAGAAGAGATTCCGCGGCTCGAAGGGGCGATTGCGGCGGCTGAGGAGAAGCTGGGCGTCTTTACTTCGGCGCAGGAGTCGCAGCGCACAGCGTCGGAGTTGGAGGAGCTTCGCGGAGAACGTGCGAAGCGATTGGCCGAGTGGGAAGAACTCGCCCTGATGCTTGAGGAGCAGAGTCCGGCTTAGCAACGTCACTGAATTTTTCGGAGGATCTGATGCGGAAGATATTGCTCAAGGGCCTGTTCATCGTGCTGGCGGGCAGCTTTGTCGCAACCGCCACATCGTCGGCAGAGGATGGCCTGGGGCAGGTCCACTTCTCGAACTCATGCAAGCCGGAGGTGCAGGGCCATTTTCTTGAGGGCGTTGCTCTGCTGCACTCCTTCGAGTTCACCGAGGCAGAGCAGGCATTCAGCCAGGTCGAGAAGGATGACCCTCAATGCGTCATCGCCGCCTGGGGAATGGCTCTTGCGAAGACGCAACGCAACGGAGCGAATGCGCCGCCGAAGGATTTGGCCGCAGGGTGGACACAGCTTCAGCCGTGGCTTGCGATCAAAGCCGGGACGGACCGCGAACAGATGTACGTGAACGCGGTTCGAGCCATGTATGAGGGTTATGACAAGATTCCCGCTGGTCAAAGGGGGAAGGAGTACCGCGCACGGATGGAGGAGATTCGCCGCAAGTACCCCGACGATATCAATGCCAGCCTGTTCTATGCAATTTCGGTCGCTTTCAGCGCTGGTTCTGGCAAAGAGGGACTTGAGCATCGGAGAGAGGCGCTCGCTATTCTGCTCCCTATCTTCAAGCAATATCCGAACAATCCCGGCGCTGCTCACTACATCATCCATGCAGCGGATACTCCGGAGCTTGCGTCGGAAGCTCTACCGGCAGCCCGTCAATACGCGAAGATCGCGCCCGACTCTCCCCACGCGCTCCATATGCCGTCGCACATCTTCAATCGGCTTGGCTACTGGAAAGAGTCAATCAGCACGAATCAGGCATCCGCCCGCGTAGCGGCAGAGTGGATAAAAACTGGACGCGATGGAACCTTCGATGAACTCCACGCACTCAACAATCTTGAATACGCCTACCTCCAGTTGGGTGAGAAGGAACAAGCCCGCGAGACGATGAAGAGGATTGCGGAGATTGCCGCCAGGCCGGGTGGCGATCCCTGGGTTTTGATCGAAGCGAGAATCTACTATGACGTGGATGCGCACAACTGGAAGGATGCGCTTCTGATTCAACCGCCGCCAAATTCAAAGTTCACCGACAACTTCGAGATTTATTGGATTCAGGCGGTTGCTGCTGCACATCTGGAGCATCCGGCTGAGGCGAGGGCATCGCTGGAAAGATTTAGCCAGTCTTTGTCCGAATGGAGAAAGGCGAAAGGGCCATCGTGGGACGCTGTTTGGGGGTCTGTCTTTAGCATCGCTTCGACCGAGGCCGAGTCATGGACGATGTTCTCGGAGGGGAAACACGACGAGGCTGTCACCCAGCTCAAAGGTGCGGCACAGTTCGAACGCGACCATCCCTTGTATTACGCGGACGTTTTGCCCCGCCCAGCCGAGGAGATGCTCGGAGATATGTTGTTGCAGATGGGCAGATCAACGGAGGCAGTCGCCGCCTATAAGGCAGCTCTCGACAGCGCTCCCAATCGGCTCGACTCTCTTCTCGGAGCCAAAACAGCAGCAGCAAAGGCCGGGAATATTCGGCTATCAAACGAATATGCAGAGAAGATTCGGAAAGAGCAGCAACCCTCTTAGCGGCCTTCGGTGAGGCGGGCGGCGAGGCGTTCGGGGAGACCGGCCATGAGAATGCGGCCCTGCGAGGCGGTGATGTCGTAGGGTACGCGATGGAAGGTGATGGTGGCCGCCTCCGAATCGTAGATGGCGAAGGCGGCGCGCCAGTCGTAGTCGCGCGGCTGGCCGACAGAGCCCGGATTGATGAGGTGACGGGTGCCGGGCAGCAGGGGCATGACCCAGGACACGGCCTCGTTGCCACGGTAATACTGCGGGCGCAGCTCGTGCCAGTTGTGATCTTTTTGCGAAAAACCACCCTGAACGTGGGTGTGTCCGAAGAAGGTGATTGTGGTGGGCATCTGTTGGAGGGGTGCCCAGGCGTCGCGCATGTTGAGGATGTACTGATCCTCGTTAAGGGGCGAGCCGTGGGCGCAGGTGACTCCAGCTTCTTCCGGTTGCAGCGGTCCTTGAGGCAACTCTTTGAGCCAGTTCAGGTTGTCGGAGGTCAGCTCGTCGTGGGTCCAATGGGCGGCGGCACGGGCGATGGGATTGAAGCCGAGTGCGGAGGTGAGGCCGCAACAGACCCGATCGTGATTGCCACGGACGGTCAACTGCGATATTGGTCGAATCAAATCAATGACTTGATTGGGACTGGCTCCGTAGCCCACGACGTCGCCGAGGTTCCAAAGAGCATCGAAAGCAGATGCTGCATCGAGAACGGCATGGAGGGCTTCGAGATTCGCGTGAATGTCGGACAGGATAAGTGCGCGCATTTGCCGGAGTTGACCAGCTTTGTAGTTTAGCGCATTCTCGTTTTGCGGTTGAGCGAATTTTATAAGTAGTTCATTATATTGCGTTTAATGGCGATGCCAAAGGCCGGTTCCTGTTCGTCTGCATGGTGGGTGCTGCGGCGATGAGGCTGCGCGTGTAGGGGTGTTGCGGATGGCGGAAGAGATTGAGGGTAGAGGCCTGTTCGACGATCTGGCCATGCTGCATGACGGCCACGTGGTCGGCCACTTGCGCCACAACAGCTAAGTCGTGGGAGATGAATAGCATGGAGAGATTATAGTTTAGTCGTAAACTATTGAGCAGCTCAATTATTTGGGCCTGAACAGTGACATCGAGGGCGGTGGTGGGCTCGTCGGCGATGAGCAGGCGGGGGCGGTTGATGAGGGCCATCGCGATGAGGATCCGCTGGCGCTGGCCGCCGGAGAACTGGTGGGGATAGTCGCGGAAGCGGCGCTCGGGGTCAGGCAGGCCGACTTCGTTCATGGAGGCCAGGACCTTTTCTTTGACGGTGCTGCGGGAGAGTTCGGGGTGATGTGCTTCAAGCGCCTCGGCGATCTGGGCCCCGACGTGCATCGAGGGATTGAGAGCGGTCATGGGCTCCTGAAAGATCATGGCGATGCTGCGACCCCGGTGGCGGCGCATGGATTCGTCCGGGAGGGAGAGCAGGAATTCGTCCGCAAATGCTATGCTTCCACCGATGTGCGCGGTGGAAGGAAGGAGACGGAGGATGGCGAGCGACGTGGCGGACTTGCCGGAGCCGGACTCGCCCACCAGGCCGAGGGTTTCGCCGGGGTTGATCGAGAAGGAGATTCCGTTGACAGCGGTGTGCTGGCCGAAGGCGATGGTGAGGTTGCGAACGTCAAGCAGAGGCGCGGAGTCCATTGTCTGTATGGTAGCGAGATTGTGTGTTTAAATTGGCCGGCGATGCAGTTATTTGTGCGGTAAGAGCCGTTCTGACGTGTAGGTTTGAGTTTTGGGGGATGGGTTGGGACTTTGGGTTGGCGGTAACGTCTAACGATGCGAATGGGGTCTATGAAGAATCGGTGGCTTGGCTTGGCGTTGAGCGGGCTCGTTGGCGCGGTGCCGTCTGCATGGGGGCAGATGCACAAGGTCGCCAAACCGCAGCAGGTGGTGCGCGCGGTAGGGGTGTACGAGTGGACCGGAGACATGGCGAAGCCTACGGCCAGCCGGTTGATTCCGGTGTCGCTCTATATGAATGGAGCGTTGGAGGATGCGGGAGTCTATCTGGCCCGTCCCGTACCATTTGCGCTTGAGACGGGCGATGTCTATGAGTTGAAAAAAGCAGGCATCAGCGAGGGTGAGATCGATCTGGAGTTTGCACGAAAGCTGGAGACGGCGGATGGAGATGGCGGCGGGTGGTTTGGCTATGGCAAATTCAAGCCTCGGGCTGCGGCGAAGAAGGAGCCAGTCCTTCGGGCTTCCAGGACGCAGCCGGTGATTGTGAGTTCGAGAGATGACTCGCGGCCGCACTTCGGCAAGACGGGAGCAGATGCCGGGGCAAAGGATGGCGGCACGGCCGCGAAGCCGGACGCGGGGAGTGCGACTCCCGATGATGCCGACCGCCCGACGATGAAGCGGCAGACGCCCGAGGCGGAGAGCACGACGAGTTCGGCGAGCGCGAAAGAGAACAATTCCGAAAATAACCCGGCGGATGATCCCGACCGTCCGACCTTGAAGCGGCGCACGCCGGAGGAGTCGAAGAAGGCGAAGGCGGAAGCGGAGAGTACAGGGACAGGGGCGGTGGAATCTTTGAATAACGATCCCGACCGTCCGAACCTGCACTATGGCAGACCGGCTGGCGCGTTGACGGAGACGGAGCTGCCGAAGCTGGTAGGGACGCCCGCGAACCTGCACCAGATGGTTGCGGTGTCGGATGCGGTGGACCGCGATCCGCATGATTTTTCGCGTCCGTGGGCCAACCCGGCGGAGCGGGCGGCGGTGCTCGAAAAGATGGAGGCGATGGCACGGGCGAAGCTGGCGGGCTATGGAGAACAGGCTGCTCCTGCCGCTGCCCCGGCGGCTGCGCTGGCGAAGACGGTTCACGGCAGAACGCGGCACAAGGCTTCTGCGGTTGCGCCGCCGCCGCAGGTGGCTCTGCTCGATGAACAGTTGAAGGGGTATACGCTGAGCTATGGCGGAGCGGCAACCTATATCTTTACGGCCCATACGGCAGGGACGGGAGCGGCGCTGCGGTATGTCACCGTGGTGGCGCAGGCGGACGATCTGGGCGAGTTGAAGCCGGCATTACAGACAGCGACCGACGCGGCGCATCTGGACAGGACGCCGGAGATGAGGTTCGTCGATGTCGTGGATGCGGATGCGAGCAACCGGGCCAGCCTGCTGTTTGAGCTGCGGGCGCGGAGTTCGCGGCAGTTTGTCCTGTATCGGGTGATAGCGTCCGAGGCACAGTTGCTCTTTGCCGGCGGGTCGATGCAATAGGGTCAGGAAGGCTTAGGTTTTCCCTCGCCCCTCTCATCTAAACTAAGAGTCCAGCCTACAAAGCATGTCCGACAACTTCGCCCAGACCGTCAAGCAGCAGGCCGACATCGTCAAGATCATCGGCGACTACGTGAAGCTGCGCAAGACCGGCGCGCAGAACTACACCGGGCTGTGTCCTTTCCATAAAGAAAAGACCGGCTCCTTTTCGGTCAATGCCACCCACGGCTACTTCTACTGCTTCGGCTGCCACGAGAAGGGCGACGTCTTCACCTTTGTGATGAAGCTCGAAAATGTCAGCTTTCCCGAAGCCATCCGCACCGTCGCCGCCAAATGCGGCATTGCTTTGCCCAAGCGCGAGTTCAACTCGCCCGAGGAGGCCCGTGAAGCCGGGCTGCGCCGCCAACTGGTCGATATTCATGAGGCGGCAACCCAATACTTCGAGGCGCAACTGAAGTCGCCCGAAGCCGCGCGTGCCCGCGAGTACCTTACCGGACGCGGCGTCACGGCGGAGACCATCGCCAGGTTCCGCATCGGCTATGCGCCCGATGACTTCAACGACATGCGCGACCGTCTGAAGCCGCACTTCAACGAAGAGGTCATGCGCGCCAGCGGCCTCTTCAGCTCGAAGGAGCAGACCGACGGGACCCAGGGTCAGCTCTATGCCCGCTTTCGCAAGCGCATCACCTTTCCTATCGCCAACGAGCAGGGTAAGACGATCGCTTTCACCGCCCGCGCCCTCGACTCCGACGAAAAGTCTGGCCCCAAGTACATGAACTCCCCGGAGACGGCGCTCTACACCAAGGGACAGGTCCTCTTCAATCTCGACAAGGCCAAGGCTGACATGCGCAGCCACGACTTCGCGCTGCTGGTTGAAGGTCAGATGGACTGCATCTCCGTCTACATGGCCGGCATCCACAACGTCCTTGCCACCTCGGGGACGGCCTTCACCGAGATGCAGGTGCGCCTGCTCAGCCGCTTCACCAAGAAGATCATCGTCAACTTCGACCCCGACAACGCTGGGGCTAATGCTGCTGAAAAGTCCATCGCGCTGCTGACCGAAGAAGACTTTGAGGTGAAGGTTGTTGCTCTCGAAGGCGGCCTCGACCCTGACCGCTTCGTCCGGGAGCAGGGCATCCAGGCGTATATGGCTGCCCTGCGCACTGCCAAGCGTCATTCGGAATATCTCATCGACCGTGCTCGCCAACTCTTCCCCGGACGTACCGCTGATGCCAAGGTCAAGGCACTTAACTTTCTTCTTCCTCATATACGCCGCATGCCCAACCGCATTCATCGCGACGAGTTTGCCGCCGATGCCGCACAAAAACTCGGCATCGATTCCATGATCCTGCGGCAGGAGATCAAGCAGGCCGCCGCCCAGCGCGTCGAAAGCGTCCGCGCGCACACGGGCGTCCCGGCCAGCGAGAACGAGCGTATTCTCCTCCGCGCCCTTGTCCTGGCAGAGGACGACCCGGCACGCATTCTTGCTGCCGAGCAGCTTTCGCAGCATCCGGAGTGGTACGAAAACCTGCCCGCCGCCGCCGTGCTCGAATCGCTGGCCAACGCTCCTGCTCCGCCCAATCCGCTCGACGCCGCGGCCGATCCGGAGAGCCGCACGCTTCTGGCCCTCGCGCTTCAGCACCACGACGATCATGCCGAGGTCAGCTCACGCGACCAGCCCCAGACCATGACCGAACAGGTGGAGAACGCACTCCACGCCCTTGAATCCCGCCGCCTCGAACGCCGCCAGCGCGAGATCCGCTCGCTCATCGCCGAAGCCGACCGCCGCGGCGACCAGGCGATCCTCACCCAGCTTGCAGCCGAGAAACTCCAGATCGACCGCGCCCTGCGCCTGCGCTGAAAATACACTCCAGATTCACGCCAAACCCTTAAAATCAATCCACCTGCATCTGTACCGGCTGCGATCTCCCCCAGATAAACAGCACCCGGTAAACTAAACCCTGAGGGCAACGACGAAAGATGGATCACTCCGTAAAACGCCGCTTGACCCTTGGATTTATCTCCAACTGGATCAGCAAGTTAGCTTCAACCATCATTCAACTTGTCCAGGTCCCGGTCTTCCTCCATTTCTGGGCTGTGCCCGTCTATGGCGAGTGGATGATCCTCAACTCCATCCCTTCGTACCTTAGTTTCAGCAACATAGGCTTTGGAACGGTGGCGGGCAATGAGATGACCATGATGGTCGCCCGCGAAGACCGCCAGGGTGCGCTGCGCATCTTTCAGAGCTGCTGGTGGTTTATCGCCATGATCTGTAGTGCTGTGATCGCGCTGCTGAGCCTGGTTCTGTACTACGTTCCCGCCGCCCGCCTTCTGAAGATTCACAACATTAGCCCATCCGACGCGAAATGGATCATCTTTTATCTGGGCGTTTCGGTCATGCTCGGTCAGTTTGAACAGCTCCTGCAGTCCGCCTATCGTTGCATCGGCCGCTATCCCTACGGCTCCTTCATCAAGAGCGTCTTCTCGCTCTCCGCTTTCGGCTGTATGATCCTTGCCGTGGCCCTCAGCGCGGGGCCGCGCTTCACCGCCCTTGTCTTTGCCTGCGCGAATGTCACCGGAACAGCCATCCTCTGTTTTCTCGTTCGCCGGGACATTCCCTGGATCGAATATGGATGGAAGCACGCCAGCTTCGCCGAGATCCGCGCACTCGCCCGGCCTGCCATTGCCTTTATGGGCTTTCCCATTGGCAATGCGCTCAATCTGCAGGGAACCCTGCTCGCCGTGGGATACGCGCTTGGTCCCACCGCGGTCGTGGTCTTCGGCACCGCCCGTACCGTCTCCCGGGTCGCGCTACAGATGGTCCAGATGGTGAACGGCACCTTCGAGCCCGAGATGTCGATCGCTTACGGTGCTAGAAATTATCCGCTCGTCCGTTCTCTTCTGCGCCGCGCCTGCCAGTTGGCGCTGATCGTCGCGGTGGTGATCGTACTGGGCATGATGTCGGTTGGTCCCTGGTTCCTCCACCACTGGACGGGAGGCCATGTGCCGCCCAGCCGCGTGCTGCTCGACATCCTTCTGCTGGTCGTCGTTCTTTATGCGCTCTGGTCCACCAGCTCGGTGCTGATGACCTCGACCAACCAGCATCAGCGGCTCGCTACCTACTATGTCATCGGGACCAGCATCGCCTGTACGCTGTGCTATTTTCTCGCCCGCGCCTTCGGCCTTTACGGAGCTGCCGCATCGCTGCTGGTCTCGGAACTCGTCATGAATCTGTACGTCGTTCCGGCAGCATTGCGCATCTCGCAGGACACGTTGCCTGCGTTCTTTGCGAGTATGCTGCACTATCCGCAGTCCTTGAAACCTGCGGCTCTTCTTGCGCGCATTCGCCGGTCGAGCCCAGGACTGGAAAGCTGAAGGCTTTATCCGTCGATCTGTATAACGTTTGTTATAATGGCGATGGGGGATTTACCCATGACAACTACCGCCAAAATCACCACCATCGGAAACTCGGTCGGCATCATCCTGTCCAAGGAAGTTCTGGCAAAGCTCCGCGTCGAAAAGGGCGATCAGGTCTATATTACGGAGACGCCGAGCGGCATCGAACTCAGCGCTTATCGTCCCGATTTTGCCGAGAAGATGGAAGTCGCAAGGAGAATCATGCGTGAAAATCGTGACGTTCTGAGGCGCCTGGCCGAATGACCGAGCCTGTCTGGATTGAACAAGATGAGGCACGCCTTATTCACCAGATGCAACTCGCTGAGCACGGCGGCGCGACAGGCATTCGCGATGTTGGACTTTTCGAGTCTGCCATGGACAGGCCGCGAAATCTATTCGCCTACGCCGATCCGCCAGCGACTGTCTTCCAGCTTGCTGCTGCCTATGCTTTCGGCCTTGCAAAGAACCATGCATTCGTCGATGGCAACAAACGCACCGCTTTGGTGGTCTGTCTGACTTTTCTGAGGCTGAATGGCATAGCGGTTGCCGCAACGGACGAAGACCGCTACCTTACCTTCTATGGACTGGCCGCCGGAGATCTAGCGGAGACCGATTTCGTTGCGTGGCTGCAGCAACATTCTCAGCCCATCTGAACCATGCCAATTTACGTTCCTATCCAAAGAGACAATGCAAGCGATGCCCCGATTTCAGACCACCGACCCCGGATATAAGAATAAACACGGCCAGATTGTCATCTCCCGAACGGGATTTCCCTCGGAGTCGTTTCCCGGGCAGACGATTTATCACCTTCGCTGCGGCCCTTGCACTCATGATTATGGGTCTAACGGTAGCGATATTCACAAACGTCGCTGCCCTCGCTGTCAGGACGGGGCCAAAGGAGAGCCGCTCCGGGAGCCTGCGCCGAGTCTTTTTCCTCCCGAGAGCGTCTAAAATGTGTGGTATCCTGTGATTCGCTGGGGACGTGTGCCTTTGAATGCCCTGACCGTCTGAGGTCGCCGGGCTTGCCATCGCGGTCTAAACCGCAACCAACTCCCTACCCACCAGTCACAACCAAGGGATTACTCCGTCTCAACGCCTCCCATGGGCGCCGACGGCATCCCAATCAATAGAATCTCTTGCAGGAGTGCGCATAGCCGTGGCCGAAGAAATTGACAAGTACGAAGAAGATATAGACAAGATGATCGATACGGGCAAGGAGAAAGGCTACCTCACCTATGGCGAGGTCAATGACCTGCTGCCCGGTGATATCACCACTCCCGACGACCTCGACGATCTTCTCACTACGATTAACACCCAGGGCATCGATGTGCTCTCGGGCGAAGGGAAGTTTGGCGGCGACCGGGACAAGTATGAGCCCGAGGCCGGCGAGGAGTCCGACGACGTCGAGCTGGACCTTACTCCGGGAACGCTTGAGAAGACCAACGATCCTGTCCGCATGTATCTCCGCGAGATGGGAACCGTCCCTCTGCTGACCCGCGAGGGCGAGGTCGAGATCGCCAAGCGTATCGAGCGCGGCCAGCTTCGCGTGATGAAGGCCATCTCGCGCTCACCTATCGTCATTCGCGAGATCGTTGCCCTCGGCGAAGACCTTAAGCGCGGCGTCCGCAACATCAAGGAAGTCGTCACCTTCGACGAAGAAGAGCTGACCGAAGAGATTCTGGCCGCCCGCGTGCGCGCCACCGCAAGCCGCATTGACGTCATCACCAAGCACCAGAAGAAGATTCACACTCTGGAAGAGAAGCTGGCTGCACCCACCGGCAAAGATTCCAAGGCAAAGGCCAAGGACACGCGCAAGACCCGTTGGCTGATTGGCCGCGAGCATGTCTACATCAATCGCATCGTCCGCGAGCTGAAGTACACCAACGGCGAGAAGAAGCGCCTGCTCGACAAGGTCAACAAGACCGTCGATGCCATGCGCACGCTGGAGCGCCAGATCAAGACCCTCGAAGCCAAGCACGAGGCTTCGAAGTCCGAAGAGCTGCGCAAAGAGTACAAGCGCCAGCAGAAGAACTGCCGCATCGATCTTGAGCGCGTCGAGCTGGACGCAGGCATCAGCATCGCCGACCTGAAGCGCACGCAGCGCGAGATGATCCAGGGTGACATGGATGCCGAGCGCGCCAAGCGCGAGCTGATTGAGGCCAATCTTCGCCTCGTCGTCTCCATCGCCAAGAAGTACACCAACCGCGGTCTTCAGTTCCTCGACCTGATTCAGGAAGGCAACATCGGCCTGATGAAGGCTGTCGATAAATTTGAGTACCGTCGCGGTTACAAATTCTCGACCTACGCGACGTGGTGGATTCGTCAGGCCATTACCAGGGCCATCGCCGACCAGGCACGCACCATTCGTATCCCGGTACACATGATTGAGACCATCAACAAGCTCATCCGCACCTCGCGTCAACTGGTGCAGGAACTTGGCCGCGAAGCATCGTCGGAAGAGATCGCTCGCCGTATGGACATTCCGGTCGCGAAGGTCCGTAAAGTCCTCAAGATCGCGCAGGAGCCGATCTCGCTGGAAACGCCAATCGGCGAAGAGGAAGATTCGCACCTTGGCGACTTCATCGAAGACCGCATGGCCGTCAGCCCGTCGGATGCTGTCATCTCAGTCAACCTGAAGGAGTACACCTCGCAGGTCCTGCGTACCCTGACGCCACGCGAAGAGCGCGTCATCAAGATGCGTTTCGGTCTCGAAGACGGCAGTGAGCACACCCTCGAAGAGGTCGGGCAATCATTTCAAGTGACCCGCGAGCGCATTCGCCAGATAGAGGCCAAGGCGCTGCGCAAGCTCCGTCACCCCAGCCGCAGCCGCAAGCTGAAGGCCTTCGTCGACGGCGTCAAAGACATATAGTCTGCAATAAAGTTCGTTATCATCAGCCCTCCATCCCGGAGGGCTGATTGTTTCTCAAAGCCCCACTGCCTTTCCTGACTCAATGCGCATCTTACTGCTCAGCTAATTTCACACCGATTCAATCTTTATCTCTGCGATGACGATGAAAACGCCCTAGAGGACGAACCCACCGCGATGAAAGATACCTCCCTGGAAGCCACTCCCCTCCAAAAATGGATGCGCCGACTCTGGCCCGCGTACTGCGCGCTTGCGGCCCTGGTCACCTTCGGCTACGCGCTTTGGGACCCATATCAGATCGACGGCGACGCAGTCGCTTACATGGATATCGGCGACCTGATCCGTTCTCACCATTGGGCCGGCGTCATCAACGGCTATTGGAATCCGCTCTATCCTGCAGCGCTCTCTATTGGTCACATTCTCTTTCATGCGACGCGCTACACCGAACTTCACGCGTATTACATGGTCAACTTCGGCATCTTCCTTCTGGAGATGCTCGCTGTCGTTGCCTTCACCGACTCCATCATCCGGCTTCGCGACGTTCGGGCGGCGGCCACCGAAGCTGGAAATCCAGCACGCTTTCTACTGGACCGCTATACCCTCCGTTACCTGGGGCTCGCTCTTCTGGTGATTGCCAGCCAGCGCGAATTGAGTATGGGCAAGGTACGCCCCGATGCACTTCTACAGGCTTGCCTTCTCTTTGCTTTGGCGGCGCTGATGAACCATTTCGCCACGGCGTATCTGCGCTACGCCGCATTGATGGGGGTTGCTCTCGGCTTCGCGTACCTCGCCAAATCCTTCGCTTTTGTCTTCACGTTTCTTTGTATCTGCGCTCTGATCGCCTTTCGCTGGATCTGGCAAAGACATGCGCCAGCGCGAATTGCTGCCGCCGCACTTCTGGCCTCCGCCTGTTTCGCCATCATTGCCGGCCCCTATATCGCAGCGCTTTCTCACCAGAAAGGCCGCCTCGACTTCAGCGACTCCGGAACGCTCAACTATGCCTGGTTCGTCGGCGGGACCGAGAAGATGCATCTGCAAAATGATGAGACCAACCTTTTTGGCTCCGCGGAAGTTCATCTCAAGCATCCGGAAAAAGAGCTGCTGCGAACGCCTCTGGTTCTGAGTTACAAACAGCTCCCCTATGGCACCTATCCGGACTGGTTTGACGCCAGCTTCTGGAACGATCAGGTCAAAACCCATCTCAACATTCATGGTGAAATTCACTCGGTTTTGCGAGACCTGGTGCTCATCGTTCGCTATCTGCTCAATCATCCGGAGGGATGGCTTCTGCTGGCGGTCATGCTTCTGCTGGGAGCGCGACTCCGTCTTGGCCTGCGATCATCTTCCAATGCGTTCTGGCTCGCGCCTCTTCTTCTCGGAGTCGGGGTCTTCGCGGTCTACGGCATCGTGAACATCGAAGAGCGCTACATTACGATCGGCTATCTCGCCATCATGCTGCCGCTGTTCGCCGCGCTGCGTAGCCGGCCTGATGCGCGGACTGCCCAGACGAGTTCTCCCTCTCTCGCCGCTTCTGCACTTGTGTTTCTGCTGGCAGTGCTCGCGGTGGGCGAATCCGCGCGGACCGTCGCCGAGATGCGCCGTCAACTCTCCCTCGTCCATTCGCCCGGAGGATGGTACGACGCCGACACCTTCGATGCCGCCCATGCGCTGAACGCGCTCGGCGTCGGCCCCGGCGACGCCATCGCCTGCATCGGGACGCGGGCCTGTCTCTATGATCATTACTGGGCGAGATTGGCGGGTGTGCGCATTCTTACCGAGATCTATGTTCCGACGACGCACCTCTATTCTGCGTTGGCCGGTATGCCGAACCGAGAGCAGGCCTTCAGCATTGTTCGCCAGCAGGGGGCAAAGGTGATGGTGGGTTACTTCAAGTCCGACGCGATGACAGGCACCACCTCGGTCTCCGCAGGCTGGCACGAACTGGGCGACTCGCACTTCTACGAACTTCCTCTCAACCTGCCGCCCGAAGCCTCCGGGCGGCCCATACCGCCGTTGACGAAATGATCATGCAGACAAATTCATTTGGTAGCATTCAAAACATGAGCGACCTCACCGTTACGATCCTTATGCCCTGCCTTAACGAAGCGGAGACCCTTGCGTTCTGCGTCCGGCAGGCCGTCGCTGCTCTGCGCGACAACAACGTCGCCGGAGAGGTGCTCATCGCCGACAATGGCAGTACCGACGGCTCGCAGCAAATTGCTGTGGATGAGGGCGCGCGCGTCGTCGCCGTTCCCGTTCGCGGCTATGGCGCCGCCTTAATGACCGGCATCGAAGCCGCTCGCGGCAAGTACGTCCTGATGGCCGACGCCGACGCCAGCTACGACTTCGGCCACCTGCCACGGTTTCTCACCAAGCTCGAAGAAGGCAACGACCTTGTGATGGGGAACCGCTTCAGCGGCGAGATCAAGCCGGGAGCTATGCCTCCGCTCCACAAATATCTCGGCAACCCCGTTCTCAGCTTCATCGGACGCCTCTTCTTTGGCATCCCCGTGCGCGACTTTCACTGCGGCATCCGCGCTTTGCGCCGCGACGCCATCCTCGGTCTGGGGCTGCGTACTACTGGCATGGAGTTTGCCAGCGAGATGGTGGTCCGGTCGAGTCTCGCCGGGCTGCGCCTTGCCGAAGTTCCAACGACGCTTTCCCCCGATGGCCGCACCCGCGCACCCCATCTCCGCACCTGGCGCGATGGCTGGCGTCACCTGCGCTTCCTTCTGCTTTATAGTCCGCGCTGGCTCTTCTTCTATCCCGGCGTCATCACGTTTGCTGTCGGCCTGGTGATCTCGCTGTTCCTGCTCTCGGGTCCGCAGACCATTGGGCGGTGGACCTTCGACGTCGACACCCTGACGTATGCTCTCGGCCTCGTGTTGATCGGAGCGCATATTTCCGTCTTTGCGGTCAGCGCCAAGGTCTTCGGTACGCAGGAGGGTTTTCTTCCGCCCAACCCGAAGTTCGAGCGCGTCTTTGAGTTCATCAATCTTGAGGTTGGCCTCATGGTGGGCTGCGTTCTGCTTCTCGCAGGCGCCGTCATTCTTGGCTACGCCATTTATCTCTGGCACGCCAGCGGATTCGGCAACCTTTCACCGCAGACGATGCTTCGCCTCACGCTTCCGTCCGCCACCTGCTTCATGCTCGGAATCGAAGCAATCTTTGGCAGCTTCTTCCTCAGCCTGCTGGGAATGAACCGTCGCTAACCACGGTATGTGGCATTGGCTTGGGCCGGATTCGATCGAGGACTGTCACTCCATTTTAACGGGGAGAAACAGAGGAATTCCTATTTACTGACGATCAGCAGCGCCGCGCCATGTTTCGGTAGCGTCTCGGAGACGACTCCCGAGCGATGCCCGAGATCTTTCTTCTTCCAAACCTCGCGAACGCTTCCGCCATCTTTGAAGCCAATCTGGGCCAGGTCGACCGAGACATCGCGAACGCTCCAGCTTCGGTTGAAGAGTCCCACCGCCACGCGTCCGCCGCTCAGCGGCTTCGTCCACACATCCAGATCGCCGCTCTCGTACAGCCGATCGCCTTGCTTACCCAGCGAGTCCTGATCGATGGCGATAGCGTCCTTGTTCATCAAGAGGGCCTTGTCCGCATCGGTCATCTTGCTCAGGTCGTTGCCCGCAAGCAGAGGCGCGGCGAGGATAACCCACAAGCTCATGTGCGCCTTATATTCGTCCGTGGTCATCTTGCCATTGCCGATCTCGAGCATGTCCGGATCGTTCCAGTGCCCCGGCCGCGCATACTTCGACAGCCCGGCCTGGCTGAAACCGATAGCAATCATCCGCCCATACGAGTCATTGATGTCGTCGGTCGTCCGCCACATGTTCGCGCCCAGTCCCGGCCCCCACTTCCACGGCTGATCGAGCCCATACTGGCAAAGGCTGTACAGGATCGGCCGCCCGGTGGCCTTCAGCGCATCGCCCATCTTGCGATAGGCGGCGATCATCAGCTCATTCGCTGCATTCGGATCGTTGGGATGCTCGGCCTTCACCTTGCGCATATTGTCCTGAAAGCTGCAGAGATCGTACTTCAGAAAGTCGACGCCCCATGAGGCGTACATCTTTGCATCCTGCGCCTCGTGGCCGAGACTCCCCGCATATCCGCCGCAGGTCTTCGCTCCGGGCGAAGAGTAGATGCCGAACTTCAGTCCCTTGGAGTGAATGTAATCGCCCAGCGCCTTCATATCGGGGAAGCGCTCATTCGGGTGCAGAACGCCCTCGGCATCGCGCTTGCCCTGCCAGGTGTCGTCCACATTGACGTAGACATAACCGGCATCGCGCATCCCCGTGCTCACCAGCGCGTCCGCCGCCGAGCGCACATCGGCGTCGGTTACGCGATTGGCGAAGTGGTTCCAGCTATTCCAGCCCATCGGCGGCGTGGCGGCGAGTTGTGTCTGGCTGAAGGCGGGAGCAGCAGAGAGAAGAAGGGCACAGAAGAGGCTGGCGAAGAGACGCATTTATAGAAGCTCCTGAAATCGATTACAAAACGCGTCTAAGCATACAACGCCGGGCGTTTTCCCTGCTCCGGATCAAACCGGAATGTTCACCCCACCAGTTCCGCATAGACAAACCCATCCCGTTCCACCCGCTCCCCCGCCAGCACCTGAATCTCCCCCGAAAACATAGGCCCGGCCCAGCAGAAGCTGTGGAACTCGCCATTCTCCCCGCACGGATCGACCCCCTCCGGTAGCTCGGCCAGCAGGGAAGCATCCCACTCCCGCCCCGCGAACTCCGTCGGAACCTTCTTCGGATCGACACAGGTCAACCGAGCCCTCAAACCACCCGCCATCATCTCCTCTGCCAGCACGTCCGTCGGAATCCCCCATACCGGAAACACCGGCTCCAGTCCCGTCCCCGCCAGCTTCGCCACGCGGTACGCTCGAATCTCCTCAAGATACAGGTCCCCAAACGCCACCCCCACAAATCCCTCCCGCACCGCCCGTTCGCAGGCCACCGCCATCCGCGCCTCATACTCCTCGTTTGAGCAGGGAAACGGCAGGTCCACCTTCCACAGCGGTAGCCCGGCCATCTCCGCCTGCCGCTCCAGCAGCTCCTCGCGAAAGCCGTGGATCGCCACCCGCCGAAACCGCTCATTCACCGTAGTCAGCAGGCCCGCCACCTCGAACTCGCCCGCCTGCCGCAAAAGGTGCAGCGCCCACGCCGAATCCTTGCCTCCGCTCCAGCTCAAAAGAATCTTCTTCATCCCTCTATCAAACCACGCGCAGGCCGCGACGACTCCGCCTGTGCCCGTCGGCGTTTGACCCTCAATGCTGGCTAGGTTGCCGCTGGAGAGGGCTGCCGGGAGGCCCGCGGAGCGGTAAGGCGGCGGCCAAGGAGCATGGTGGGATGCTCGATGAGGGTGTAGAAGATCTCAGTGACAACCAGAGTGATCGCCAGATAGAGCAACAGCAAGGCGATCATGGGAATGCGGCCCAGGAGAGTGTGAATCAGGGTGAACAGGACGGTTCCGTGTATCAGGTAGAGGCTGTAGGAGATCTTGCCCAGGTGATGGATGAAGCGGCTGGTGAGAAAAGCGTGAAACAAGGACGCGTTCATGGCCAGAACCATGATCATAAGCGCTCCGGCGGCGGCGCCCCAGTCGTAATAGTCCGCCCGGATTCGAAGGTGACGACTGATGATGTCAGCGTCCGTGCCGCAATAAAGAAGGAACGCCGCAACGGCGAGAAGGACGGCGGTGCCCGGGTGAAGATGTTTGTACCATTCATTGACCCGGTGCAGATTTTTGGCCAGCAGCGAACCTAGAATGAAGAACGCCGCAAAGTGCAGGGTGATCGTACTGCTGAGGGCGGCATGGTTGCTGCACAGGTGCAGGTTGGAAAAGAGCCGCGCCAGGGGAGCAAAGGAAAGAGAGAGTACGACCGCAAGGAGAACCGACCACCTAGCCCTGAGTCTCAGCACGGCCAGAACCATGAAGGGGAAGGCCAGAGATATCCGCATCTCATAGACCAGCGACCAGAAAGCTGTGTTGAACTGAGACCAGTCGTAGTTACCGAGAAAAAGAATGTGCTGAATGACGAGCTTCGCGGCGATGGGCTCGTTCCATGTATGGCCGGTCCAAACATTGGCGGCGATAGCACGATGAAAGAAGTGGTCGCAGACAAGAGCCAGGACCAGCGCTCCTAGATACGGAAGATAGATCCGGCAGACGCGCTTGAGTAGAAAAGGCGCATAACTGAGGCTGGAATGCTTCGTGTAAGGAAGGGTGAGAACGAAACCGCTGAGCAGGAAGAACAGGATGACGGCCTGATGACCGGCAACGAACAACCTCAGAGGAAAATACGAGAAGAGTTGTTGCGTGCCGGGAGAACAGATCAGCGTGAAATGGTAGAAGACAACGGTAAGAGCGGCCAGGCCTCGAAGAGAATCCAACTCGTAAAAACGCCGCGAAGGCATACCTGAAGCTGGAGGGGATGTCGAGGACATAGGCGGTAAAGTATAGCTTGGCTGCTGGAGGGAAACGCGAAGCCGTCGACCATCTAACCCTTGAAGGATGTAGATTTACTCAATATACACCATCAAATCGCTGTGGCCAAAGTTACGGCGAACAGCTCTTTAGGGTCGTGCCATGTCTTCGTAATGACGAAGGCAGCCGGAGTGAGCAGAGCTTCGATGGCAGCGGAGGTGAACTTGTAGCTGTTTTCGGTGTGGATGGTCTCGCCGGGCGCGAAGCTAAGAGTAAGCGCGGGACCGGCTGCGTTGGCAGGAATATGCACCCGCTGGCGGAGGCTGGATTCGAGGTGCATCTCGATGCGGGAGTGGATAGGGTTCCAGATAGCTTTGTGGGTGAAAGCGGCAGGGTTAAAGTCAGCTCCAAGGTCGCGGTTGAGGCGCGTCAGCACATTGCGATTGAAGTCGGCGGTAGTTCCGGCGGCGTCGTTGTAGGCGGCCAGCAGAGTGGCGACGCTCTTTTGTGGGCTGGGGCCGAGGTCGGTTCCGAGCAGGAGCTTGTCGCCGGGGAGAAGCTGGGCGCGGAGATTGCGGAGAAGAGACCGCGCGCTGGCGGGAGAAAAGTTGCCGATGCTGGAGCCGATGTAGAGCGCCAGCGTGCGCAGGTTAGGCAGACGATCAAGCGGGAGGGCCTCTCGGGTGTAGTCGGCCACCTGACATCGCACCGTAACGCCGGGGAAGTTGGCCTGAATGTTCTTGCTGGCGACGGCGAGGGCGGTCTCGGAGACATCGACGGGCTGGTAGACGACGCTCCCCTGCCGGCGAACAGCGGCGGCGAGGAGGACTCCGGTCTTGGCGGCGGTGCCTGCGCCGAGTTCGATGAGGGTGAGGGTCTGTTTGTGCTTCTCATCCCCGTTTGCGGCCTCTTCGAGGATCGCGTCGGCATGGGCGGTGAAGATGCCGCGCTCGGTGCGGGTGAGGTAGTACTCGGGGAGCTGGGTGATCTGCTCGAAGAGGTGGGACCCGGCTTCGTCATAAAAGAGCCAGGGGGAGAGCGTGCGGGGGCTGGCGGTGAGACCGGCGCGGGCCTCCACCGCTACTGCATCGATCGTGGCATTCTGACCTTCTGAAATGACGGGGGCTTCTGAGACGGCGGCGATAGGTGGCACTGGGGGTGTTCCTCTCGGTAAGATACGGCCGGGCCGCTTTGTCGATTGGATGCAGTGAAGGCCTCAGACGATTTTGGCCGGAGGCGGTTTTAACTGGAACTTTGATCGGTCTCTTCGTATCAAGCTACAACATGCGGAACCAGAACGATGTACGGCGCCAATTGCAGTCGCTAGAATGGCAGGAGCACGCGGAAGGCAGGTTGCGTGCCGGAGAGACCCTGGATGTTGATGCGCAACGCGATAGTAGCTGTAGCCGCCGTGGCCATGCTGGCCTTCACCCCTTCCACGATGCAGGCGCAGTTTGCCGGGACCGGCCCCCGCGATAACTTTCGCGACACCACGATTCTGAGGCCGCCGACGGGAAGCAAGGTCGCCATCATCGTCTTCGAGGACCTGGGATGCCCGGCCTGTGCCCGCGCCCATCCCATCGAGCGGCAGGTGGCCGCACAGTATCATGTGCCGCTGGTGCGGTATGACTTCCCGCTGGCGCAGCATATCTGGACGTTTCAGGGTGCCGTTGATGCGCGCTATATCGAGGACAAGGTGAGCCCTAAACTTGCCGACGAGTACCGCAGTGCAGTCTTTGTGGCGCAGATGTCGATCTCAGGCAAGGACGACCTGCGCCAGTTTACGGAGCACTGGATGCAGCAGCATGGGCAGAAGATGCCGGCCGTCGTCGATCCTGACGGTGCGCTGGCGAAGAAGGTGCAGGCGGATTACGATCTCGGCAAACGCCTGAACGTGGAGTACACGCCGACGCTGGTGGTGGTGACCCGGAATAACTACCAGGTGGTCGGAGGGACGGCCGAGGGGGCGAACGATCCGACGAAGCTCGCAGGGGTTGTCGAAGGGGCCATCGCGTCGACGAAGAATGCTGCGGCCGGGAACACTGCGGCGCGCCGGAAGAGGTAGCAATTTAGTTAAGCGCTAAATAGTTTAGCTACTTAACTATTTAGCGCCTTTATCAAAAATGTCTTTGGCTAGACGCAGGCCGGAGAACTGCCAGCGGGTGGCTGGGCTGAAGAAGTTACGATAGGTGGGCCGAATGTGGGTGGCCGGGGTGACGCAGGAGCCTCCGCGCAGGACGACCTGGCTGGACATGAACTTGCCGTTGTACTCGCCGAGCGCTCCGGGGAGGGGCTTGTAGCCGGGATAACCGGTGTAGCCGGATTGGGTCCACTCCCATGCGTCGCCGAAGAGCTGCTGGAGGCCGGAGGCGTGGCAGGCCGGGGTGGGGTGGAGATTGCCCGATTCGAGGAAGTTGGCCTGGGTACCGGCGGCTGGAACGGATTGGGTGGCGGCGTACTCCCACTCGAACTCGGTGGGGAGCCGGTGGGCGGCCCAGCGAGCGTAGGCGTCGGCCTCGAAGAGACTGAGATGGCAGACCGGGGTCTCGCTGAGGTCTTCGAGCGGTTGAAAGCCGTGCAGGGTGTAGATACACCAGCCGGATTGGGTGCTGCTGTCGCGCTGCCAGTAGAGCGGTGCCTGCCAGCCTTCGGCGCGCATGGTGGACCAGCCCTCGGAGAGCCAAAGCTCGGGGCGGTCGTAGCCGTTCTGGTCGATGAAGGCGAGGTACTCGGCGCAGGTGACGAGGCGATTAGCGAGCGCGAAGGGAGCGATGTAGACCGGATGGCGCGGGGTCTCGTTATCGAAGGCGAAGGTGTCGGCATCAGGGGCGAGCCCGATCTCGGTGAGGCCGGGGGAGAAGCTGGACCATTCGAGCGGCGGGGCGATGGCATCGTTCTTCCGGTGCGATGGCGCCTCGATGTAAGCAGGATGGAGAGGGTTGGTAAAGAAGGCGTGCTTGATGTCGGTTGCGATTAATTCCTGATGCTGCTGCTCGTGATGGAGACCGAGGGTGATGCGCTGGATGGCGGGATCGACGACAGGCTGCTGGAGGAAGCGCTCGATGGCGGCATCGACGTGGGCGCGATAGCGAAGGATGGCGTCGAGCGGAGGGCGTGAGAAAGAGGCGCGGAGCTTCTTCTCGGGCATGTCGCCGAGGGAGTTGTAGTAGCTGTTGAAGAGCCAGTGGAAGTCGGGATGGAAGGGCTTGTAGGCGGCGACGTGCTCGCGGAGGACGAAGGTCTCGAAGAACCAGGTGGTGTGGGCCAGGTGCCATTTGACTGGGCTGGCCTCGCTACAGGACTGGACCATCAGGTCTTCGGGCGAGAGCGGAGCGCAGAGGCGGGTGGTGGCCTGGCGGATGGCGTTGTAGCGGGAGAGGAGGGTGGTAACGGCGGGGAGTGTTGCTATGGGGGCCATGGGTGGTTCTCGCTTAAGAAGGTGTGAACTGAGATTGGATGCGTTCAGGCGGCGTGGCGTTGGTTTTTGTTAAGGGTGGTAGCTGTTGAGAACGCGGGCCAGCGTGTAGGCTGCCGCGGCAGCGGCCCCGCCGATGAGGGTGGTCTGGATGGCGCTGCGGAGCCAGCCGGTGCCGACGAACTTTCCTTTGAGCGCACCGAAGATGGCGAGCGCGATGAGCGTGATGACGATGGAGAGTTTGAGGGCGGCAAGGTTGTCCGCGACCAGCATGTAGGGGAGCAGAGGGATGAAGCCGCCCGCGATATAAGAACTCGCGATGGTGAGCGCGGAACGGTGGGCGCGGTTCGCGGCGGGTTCTTCGAGGCCGAGTTCGAAGCGCATCATGAAGTTGACCCACTGGGTGGGATTTCGCTTGAGCGCGCTAAGGACGGGCTGGGCGCTGGCGCGGTCAACGGAATATTGCTCGAAGATCGCGTAGATCTCTTCTTCTTCGTCCTCGGTACGCTCGACGATCTCGTGCTCTTCGCGATGCCGCTCGGAGATATAGTGCTCGGCGTCTCCGCGAGCGGCGAGGTAGCCGCCGAGACCCATGGCAATGGCTCCGGCGGCGATTTCGGCGAGGCCGGCGAGTACCACAATGCGAGACGACGCGACGGCCCCGGAGAGCCCTGCGGCGAGGGCGAAGGGAACGGTGAGGCCGTCGGAGAGGCCGATGACGATGTCGCGCACGACCGCGCTCGATTCGAAGTGGCCTTCTACATGTTGACCGTCGGGATGCTGGCTGTCGGGCGCATGGGCAGCTTGGTGCATGGCCGTAGTGTAGTGCAGACGGGTGGGGCGGGCGTAAATGATGAAGTTTTTCGTGGCGTGCGCGTCTTTCGTGGCGGGGTAACGTCTGTATGAGCACGGCTTTTTGCAGATCGGACGCACGGGATGAGATCGAGATTCGGTTGTGGATGGCGACGGCACCAAGGCTGGCTGATATTGCTGGTGATGCTTCTTGGAACGATACCGGCAATGGTTTTGGCGCAGGATGGACCGTTTGAAGGCGGCGGTGCGTTTGCCGGTGGCCAGATGGTTCGCGGCACGGTGACGGCGGTTGGCGCCGACCGGCTGACGGTGAAGACCGAAGAGAATGATGTCTACCAGGTGGCAGTGTCTGCAAATACACGCGTGATGAAGGACAGGCAGCCGGTAAAGGTCGCGGACATCAAAGCCGGTGACGGAATCGGCGCGATGGGCGTGATGGATGCTCCGACGAAGACGCTTCATGCGGTGTTTGTCGCCGTGATCGATGAGGAGCAGGTGAAGAAGGCGCGGGAGGGTCTGGGCAAGGTCTACATCACGGGGAAGGTCACCGCGATCGATATGGACGACGCCAAGGTGACGGTGATGCGGCCGGACCATGTGAGCCAGGTGATTCAGGCGGATGAAGGGACTTCGTTCCGACGGGGCGGGCGCAGACAGCAGGCAGCGGGAAGTGCTGTTCCTGCTGCGGCGGCGGGCGCGAATGCGGGCGGCGAAAGCATCACGCTTGCGGATATGAAGGTGGGCGATCTGGTGATGGGGCGGGGCGCGGTGAAGAATGGCGTGTTTGTGCCTGCTGAGTTGCGGGTAATGGATGCGTCCGCCCAGGGACGGAGGCGAGGGGCCTCTGCGGTTCCGGGCAGTTCTCCGAATGCGAGCGGCCCGGAGAGTCCTCAGTAGAGATTACGGGCTGGAACCTTGGACTGATTTTTCTTGATGAATGAATGCAATGCTGAGCGAGGTTGAAGTGCATAGATGGACTCGATGGATGATGTTGGGCTCGGTAATGCTGGTGGGGACTGGCCTGTCTGCTGTCGCGCAGACAGCACCGGCTGGGCCTCCGGCTGCGGTAACGGTTCAGGCGGCTCCGCCGGCCGTAGCAGCCAGCGGCGGCACGATTACAGGAACGGTGAAGGCGGGAACGGTGCCGCTGCCGGGGGTTGCGGTGACGGCGGCCAACACGCTGACGGGGAAAAAATATGCGACGACGACCGATATTACGGGATCGTTCGCGATGGTGATTCCGCGCAACGGGCGGTATGTGGTGAAGGCAGAGCTGGCCGCGTTTGCCGTGGAGACGAAGGAAGTTGTGCTGGAGGGCGGCAAGCCGGAGCAGGTAGCGGCGTTCTCGATGCAGTTAGCTTCTCGGGTGGCGCGCGAGGAGGCGCAGCAGGCCGGGGCTGCGAGATCGGGGCTGGGTCAGGGATTGGGGCAGGGATCGGGAACGCAGGCGCTGAGCGTGACCGGCGACAGCGGCTTGCTGGATGCGAGTGCGGGGACTGGTGTTGCAGGAGCGCAGATGCCTACGCTCTCGGGGATGGGAAGCGGGGATGAGGCCGCGACAGATTCGGTGGCGGTGAGCGGGCAGATGGGCCAGACGAATGGGCTGGCGAACATGAACGAAGATGAGATCCGTCAGCGAATCGAGGACGCAGTTGCGCGGGCCCGGGAGCGAGGCGGAGCTGCGGGAGATGCGGCGAGCGCGGTCGCGGGGATGCTCGGCGGAATGATGGGAGGGCCGGGCGGTGGTGGACGGGGCGGCTTTCGCGGCGGCGGCGGGCGCGGCGGCTTTCGCGGCTTCAACCCTGCACAGCCGCATGGAGCGATCTTCTATCAGGGCGGCAATGGGGCTCTGAATGCCGCACCGTTCTCGGTGGCGCAGGCTCTCGGAGAGCCTGGAGCGCAGGTGGTGAAGCCGTCGTCGATGTCGAACCGGTTCGGCGTGAGCTTTATGGGATCGCCTTTTATACCGGGGCTGGTGAAGGCGAGCACGAAGCAGTTTGTGTTTTTCAATCTGACGGGACAGCGCAACATCAATCCTGAGATCTACAACGGCACGGTGCCGACGCTGGCGGAGCGAAGCGGAGACTTCTCGTCACTGACACAGACGCTGTTCGATCCCAACACCAAGCTGCCGATTCCAGGGAACAATCTTAAGAACGCATCGATCCCGATGTCGCCGCAGGCGTTAGCTCTGTTGAATTTCTATCCGGCACCGAATGTTCCCAATGCCGGGCCGCGCAACAACTATCAGACGGTGACCAATGCGGGACAGAATTCGACTTCGGCTTCGCTGCGCTATGTGAGGAACTTCGGGCAGGGTGGATTTGGTGGCTTCCGGCGGCAGGCGGCAAATGCGCCGAAGACGCTGCGGCAGAATATCAACTTCAACGGAAGCTACTCGCACAGCGCTGGCGACAGCCGCAATATCTTTCTGCCGCTGGGCGGGACAACTTCTTCGGAGGGATATGCGTTGACGGCGGGTTATACCATCGGCTACGGAAAGATGACGAACAATGCTTCGATCAACTGGAACCGCTCGCACGCCACGACGCAGAACTACTTCACGAACGGCTCGATCAATCCTGCCGCGCAGGCGGGAGTACTTGTAGGAAATTCCACGATTCAGTCGAACCAGTTTTATTACGGGGTGCCGACGCTTTCGTTCGGCGGCTCGAACGCCTTTACCGGGTTGAACAACACGGCTCCGAATAACTCGATCAATCAGACGATCTCGTTCAGCGACTCTGTGAGCTACCGGCTGAAAAAACATAACATGCGTTATGGGGTGGACATTCGTCGCATTCATGCCGACACCATCGGCGGGACACAAGTCACGCCATTGGGTTCGTTCAGCTTTACGGGCTATGCGACGCAGAATCCTGCGACCAGCGATTGCACGGCTTCGGCAGATGTAACCTGCCCGGCGAGTGGGTCAGGATTCGCGGACTTTCTGCTGGGCATGCCGCAGCAGGCTTCGGTACAGGCAGGGTTGAGCAAGACATATCTGCGGGCGAATGTCTTTGACTGGTACGCGCAGGACGACTGGCGTGTGCTGGCGAACCTGACGCTGACCTATGGACTTCGCTATGAGTATTTCTCGCCGTATGTGGAGAAGAACAATCACCTCGTGAACCTGGACCACGATGCGAACTTTACGGCGGTGGAGGCGGTGCAGCCGAATCAGAAGGGGACGTATAGCGGAAGCTTTCCGCGCTCGCTCGTGAATCCCGACCGGACGATGTATTCGCCACGATTTGGTTTTGCATACAGGCCGAAGATGAAGTTTTTGAAAGAGACGGTGATCCGCGGCGGCTACGGGATCAACTACAACACCGGCCAGTACGGAACGATTGCGAAACAGTTGGCCAACCAGCAGCCGTTTGCCGTGACGCAGACGAACATCGCCGGGCAGCAGGGATGCGGGACGCTGGAGCAGTTTACGCTGGCCGGAGCGTTCAACTGCTCGAGTGCGCCGGTGCAGAATAACTTCAGCGCGAACCTGAACTATCGGCTGGGACATGTGCAGATATGGGACCTGGATATTCAGCGCACGCTGCCGATGGGCATCGTAGCGAACATTGGCTATGACGGATCAAAGGGCGGCAACCTCGACATGGTGCGCGCGCCCAACCGGACACCAACAGGCCTGCTGAATCCGAACGCGCAGGCCTTCAACTATGAAGACTCGCTGGGGTACTCGCGGTTTGAAGCGTTGCGCGTGAACGTGCGGAAGCGGCTGCAGAAGGGTGTATCGCTGCAGGGGACGTATCAGTATGGACACTCGATCGATAACGCTTCTTCAATCGGCGGGGGATCGCAGACCGTGGCGCAGAATGACAATGATCTAAATGCGGAAGAGAGCAACAGCTCCTTCGATATTCGCCACAAACTGACCGGCAACTGGGTGTTCGAGCTGCCGTTCGGGCCGAACCGACTGTTCTTGACGAAGGGTGGCGTGTGGTCGAAGGTGATGGATGGGTTTTCGCTTTCGGGGGACTTCACGTTTGCGAGCGGGACCTACTACACGCCGAACTATCAGTTGACGGTGCGGGAGACGGCGACGGGCTCCGCCAATTCGCTGCGGCCGAACCGGAACTTTGGCACACCGATCAGCGGCGAAGGAAAGATTGGCAACTGGTTCAATGCAGCTGCCTTCACTGCTCCCGCGACGGGGGAGTTCGGCACAGCTTCGCGCAACTCCATCGAGGGGCCGGGGACGACGGCGGTGGATGCATCGCTGTCGCGCACCATTCCGCTGGGCGAGACGCGGTCGTTTGAAGTAAGGGTGACGGCGGCGAATGCGTTGAATATCGTGCAGTACTCGGGGATCGACACGACGTTGAACTCGCCTACGTTTGGACAGGTGAGAGGGGCAGCGGCGATGCGCACGCTCTCGGTATTTGCGCGGTACCGGTTCTAAACTGCGGTTGATGGTTGTTGGTTGGGTCGCTTTGGACTTGGAGAGAGTTGCGATGGTGAAGATGGGCGTAATGACCGAGCGGGTACTGGCGGCGATGCTGGCGGGAGTGATGGCGGGGACGCCGATGGTCGCGCAGCAACAGAGTTCGGCTGGGACTTTTACGCTGAAGGTCCAGAGCGATATTGTGCTGACCAATGTGGTGGTGCGCGATAAGAAGACCGGCGAGGTGGTGAAGGGGCTGAAGGCGAGCGACTTTACGATTCTCGAGAATGGGAAACCGCAGAAGATCGCCAGCTTCGACTACCAGAATGTCGATGACGCGGCGGTGCTGCATGAAAAAACGACGGTGACTGGAAAAGCGACTATCGCGGATCTGCTGAATGGAAATGGAGATTTTGCATCGGAACCCTCCTCACTCAAGGACCATCGGCTGATTGTGATGTTCTTCGATCTGAGCAGTATGCAGCCGGAGGACATCGACCGTGCGGTGGAGGCGGCGCAGGACTACATCAACAAGAAGATGCAGCCTGCCGATCTGGTCGCGCTGGTGAGCCTCGATACGTCGCTGAGCATGGACCAGGATTTTACTGCGGACAAGGCCGCTCTGCTGAAAGGCGTGGGCAAGTACAACGGCACAGAGGGCGCGGGGTTTGCGAATGGCAGCGAGGGCGGAAACTCCGGCGGAACGGCGGATGACGCATCGAGCTTTACGGCGGATGACAGCGAGTACAACTCGCTGAATACAGACCGCGAGTTGTATGCGATCCGGTCGATTGCGAAGTCGCTGGAGAAGGTGGACCAGCGAAAGAGTCTGCTGTACTTCAGCGGCGGGCTGACACGGCAGGGCATTGAAAATCAGGCGAGCATGAGGGCCGCTACGAATGAAGCGGTGAAGGCGAACATGGCCATCTACAGCGTGGACGCGCGCGGGCTGGAAGCGCTGTCGCCTGTAGGCAACGCTTCGACGGGTAGCCTGCGCGGCACGGCGGCTTATAGCGGCGGAGCGATGCAGAGTAATCTGGATGCGAACTTCGGCTCGCAGGAGACGCTGGGGACATTGGCGAGCGACACCGGCGGGAAGGCCTTCTTAGACTCGAACGATTTTGCTCCGGCGTTTCAGCAGATTCAGCATGACACCGAGGCGTATTACATCGTTGGCTTCCACTCCACCAACGCCGCGCGCGATGGAAGCTATCGCCACCTGACGGTGAAGCTGAACCGCGGGGATGTGAAGCTGGACTACCGTCCGGGGTACTATGCTCCCGCAGACTTCAAACACCAGAAGAACGAAGACCGCGAAGAGGCTTTGACCGAGCAGATGCGCAGCGACCTGCCTGCGACCGATGTTGCGGTGTATCTCGAGGCCTTGTACTTCCGGCTGCAGGATAATAAGTTTTTTGTTCCGGTGTCGCTGATCGTGCCGGGGTCGCAGATTCCTTTTATAAAGAATGGCGACCGCGACAAGGCGAACATCGACATCATGGGTCAGGTGAAGGATGCGCAGGGGATCATCGTCGGCAATGTCCGCGATACGGTGAAGCTGGCGCTCGATGCGGCGCAGCAGGTGCAGCGAAAGAACATTCAATACTCGACGGGATTTACGCTGGCGCCGGGGCGGTATCACCTGAAATTTATCGTGCGGGAGAACGAGACTGGCCGGATGGGAAGTTTTGAAACTGACATCCAGGTCCCGGATATGCGCAAGAGTCCGCTGAAGTTGAGCTCGATTGTGCTGTCGAGTCAGCGGACACCGAATACGGCAAAGAAGGCTGAGAGTCCGCTGGTACGGGACGGCATGGAGTGGATTCCGAATATTCCGCATGTCTTTCGGCAGGACCAGCATCTCTACTTCATGTACGAGGTGTATGACCCGGCGAAGCCGCAGGCGGGTGCCCCCCCGGCAGACGCGCCGGGATCTTCTGCGGGCCTGAAGCGGCGGGCTGGCAAACCAGTCCGGGTGCTGACGAGCATCGAGTTCATGATCCACGGAGTGAAGGTGTATGAGACGCCGCTGGTAGCCGCCAATGCGATCAATATCCCGGAGCGCGATGCCGTTGGTTTTCAGTTCGATGTACCGCTAACTCAATTGAAACCGGGCACCTACATCTGCCAGGTCAACGTGATCGACGACGCCGGCGGCAGCTTCAGCTTTCCCCGGCTGGCGCTGAGGGTGCAGGCGGCGGCCCCGGTCTCGGCTGCGGGGGCGATGATGACGAAGACACCGGTGGGGGCAGCGCCAACGCCGTAAATACTGCCTATTGACAGTGCTTTAAGAGAAGCGGATGATTTGAACGTACCTCGTGGAGGTATGCCATGGGCACTCCAGTCCGCCTCTTCCGTCTCTCTTCCCTTCTCTTCCTCTTGACTGTGTTTGTGGCCGGTGCCGGGGCGTCCGCCCAAAAAGCTGACGTGAGTCACGAGACGGCCGTCGAATTGGAGCACGAAGATCCGCAGTGGCCGCTGATACAGGCGCATCTGCCCGATCCGGCGACGGCTTCTCCGGAACGACTGGAGATGACAGCGGACGTGCTGCGGGCGAGGCGCTTCCCTGAAGATGCGTTGGACTACTACGCCCACGCACTGAAACGTGGAGCCAATGAGGTCGAGATCCTGAACAAGATGGGAGTGACTGAGTTGGAGGTGGGAAATCGCCAGGTGGCGCGGGCGTTCTTTCAGCGCATCGTGCATTTGAAAAAAAAGAACCCCGAGGCATGGAACAATCTTGGCGCGGTGGAGTATCTCGAGGGACGGAATGGAAGCGCCATCTCCGATTACAAAAAGGCGATCAAGCTGAATAAAAAGTCCGCGCCCTTTCATTCCAACCTGGGGACGGCATACTTCCAGACCAAGGAGTTCGATCGCGCGCGAAAGGAGTTCGACACTGCGCTGGAGCTCGATCCGGATTTAATGACTCATCGTGGAGGACCCGGCGGCATCACGATGCGAATGTTGTCGCCCGCGGACCATGCTCGTTTCTGCTATGAGCTTGCGCGGTTGTATGCGCAACATGGCGACGTAGCCAATATGCTGCATTACCTGACGACGGCAAGCGAGGGCGGCTTCGATGTACTGGAGGCGATGCGGCACGACGACCTGCTGGGGCAATATCGCAAAGACCCACGGGTGCTGCTGCTGGTGCATAATGCGGAAGCCATCCGCACGGGACATCAGCCGCTGACTGCAAGCGCGGTGAACCTGCCGTCATTACCGCCGGTCGAACATTAACGATACGGACAGTGGCGGCAGTTGGAGTTGCAGCAGTAACCTCGCTTGAGCAGATAGGCCGCGGTGAAGACGAGGTAAGGGCCTTCCCAATAAAAATCTTCCGACGCGAGCGCGGCCATGGCGGAATCGTCAGGCGGTGAAAGCTCGTCGGATTTGGGTGGATCTGGCATCGCTAAAACAATGTTAGAACGGGCGGTGTGGCTGCGGGGATGGAGAGAAGCGCAGTGGGAATTTCTGCTTCGCTGCTTTCGACATGCAGATTGCCGTTGCGATAGAGGACCTGTCTGCCGGGGATGGCGGGAATGCGTTCGCCGGGGAGGATGATGCCGGCGAGGTTGGCGGGGTCGGCAGCAGCAACGGTAATGGTAGCCATACAATCGCGGTTGCGGGCGGCGCGGAGCGAATCGACGGCGGCGGGCAGGGCGAACTGTTCGCCACCGAAGCCGGAGACGAAGCGGCCGCCGCGAACTTCGCCCCGCGCTTCGAGGCGGCGGAGAATGCCGAGCAGGTCGCGCCATTTGGGAGCGTTGGATTCGCGGGTGAGGAGATCGCGGAAGAGGATGCCGTAGCGGGCGAGCAACATGCGGGCTGAGGACTCGAGAGCGGCATCGGTGCGACGGGCTTGTTCGATGTCAGTGGGCGCGGCGTGGAGTTCTTCGGAGAGAAGCGACCAGCGTCCGGCGGAGTTGCGGGTTGCGCGCTTGCCGGGGGTATCGGTCGTGGCTGATTTACGGCGGGAATCCATCATAGCGCGGAGCTGGTCGAAGCCATCGGCTGCGGCGAGACCGGCGGTGGCGAGCTCCCAGAGAGCATGCTGGGTTTGTGGCCGCGTGAGATTGAGGATGCGCTGAATGTCGTTGGAGAAGCAGGCTCCGCGCTGCTGAAGGAGTGTGCGAACTTGAAGGGCCTCGGGGCTGAGGGCCTGCTGAAGCCTGGGCTCTTCGACGCTCTGCAGGGCGAGAGCGTGGGGCAGCCAGTCGGCGGACTCGCGGATGTAGAAGGCGATCGGCGCGGCATTGGTGGGGATGACGCGACGGGGCCCAGCGCCATCGCCGACTGCCCATGCGGGATGGGGCGAGATACGACCCCAGCCTACCGCCCCTGACAAACATAGAGCGTCGAGCCAGCGGGAATCGTAGTTGGCGACGCGAGCCGGGAGGAGCGTTCGCTCCCACTCGATCGCCGGAGCTTCAAAGCCTTCCAGTTGGTGGAGGGCTTCGAGGACGCCTTCTTCGCCGCTGAGCTGGGTCTGCGGCGCGAGATGCTGCCAGCCGAGGAGCCAGCGCATATAGACGGCGGGAGTAACGGCCTCGATCTGTTTGCGCAGCGTACTGAGGGTGCGGCGATGGATGCGCTGCAGGATACGGCGCTCGCACCACTCGATCTCGTGATCTGCCGATGGCTTGGGATACTCAAAGGTGCCGCGCATCAGAAGTCCCTGCATCTCCATGGCGAGGAAGGCCTGGAAGACTTCGGCGGGTTGAAGCGCAAGATGCCGGGCAAAGGCGTTGGCGGTGGTGGGCCCCAGAATTTGTAACCATCCCTGAACACATTGCTTCAATGCCTGCTCTTTTGTAACTGAGTTAGTTTCTTTTTCTGTCTCGCCCCAGAGAGCTTGAACAGTGGGAAGACGCTCGGCGGCGACCCAGCAGGGGATTCCAGCGCAGTCTATCGTTCGGGCACGCGCGGTTTGGGTAAGGCGTTCGCAGAAGACGGGCCAATGGCGTGCCTCTGAAGTATCGAGAACATGAAGAGGGAGGGCGATGACCGAGTGGAGGAGATCGTGAAGCTCGTGTTCGTCGCGGAGGTCGGGCCAGCACTCGCGGCGCACCTCGTCGATGGCGTTCTGATCGAGCTTGCCAGCTTCTTCGAGGACACTCTCCGGCAGGGTCCGACGTAGCGAGACAGCGCGGGCGCGGCGCTCTTCAAGTCCGGCGTCGTCGAGAAAAGCGTAAGGGTTGGCGTTGATCAGCTCGTGCGCGAATTGCGAGGGCACCGGAGTATCGACGGCGAGACAGCGGATGGTACCGCCTTTGATTCCTTTGAGCACCTCGATGAGACCTTCGAGATCCATCGCCTCTTGAAGGACATCCTGCATGACCTCATCAACCAGGGGGTGCGCCGGAATCTGAATGTCACCGACGATGGTTTCAAAGCAGGCGGCTGCCTGCGGAAAGACGTTGGCAAGAAGATCTTCGGAACGCGTACGCTGGATCTGCGGAGCGATGCGCTTGCCCTTGGAGAAGCGGAGCAGTTGCAGGCTTCGTCCGGCGGCCCATCGCCAGCGGGTTTTGAAGATGGGCGAGGCGATGGCTGCCTGTTCGAGAAGTTCTTTTACGGTCTGCTCGGTGAGGAACTGAAAGACATCGGCGAGCGGAAAGCTGTGTTGCTCGGCCAGCGAGATGTTGATCCCGTTGTCGGTCGCAGCGGCCTGTAGTTCGAAGTTGAAGCCGCGGCAGAAGCGTTTACGCAGAGCGAGTCCCCAGGCCTTGTTGATGCGGCCTCCGAAGGGCGCGTGGAGGATGAGTTGCATACCGCCGCCTTCGTCGAAGAAGCGCTCGGCGATGATAGTGGTCTTACTGGGGACAGCGCCGAGAACTGCGCGTCCTGTGACGATGTAGGCGATCAGTTGCTGGGCTCCGCTGGCGCAGACTCCGCACTCTTCCATGAGCCAGGATGACGTTGCTGCCACTTCTGGCTGCGCGGGAGAGATGTACCCGGGAGGAACGTTGGGCGTGCGGGCGGAGATCTGCTCGCGCAGTTCGCCGACGCCATCGCACAGGACTGCCGTGCGCTGCGGAGCTTCGCCGAACCAGAATGGAAGGGTCGGAGACGCGCCGTGAGCGTCTTCGACGAGGACGCGGCCTGCGGCTTCGATGCGCTGGATGCGCCAGCTTGTATTGCCAAGAAGAACGACGTCGCCGGGGCTGGAGTCGACGGCGAAGTGTTCGTCGAGGGTGGCGATCTGCACGCCTTCGGGCTGAAGGATGACGCTGAAGAGCGCTGCGTCGGGGATGCTGCCGCCGTTAGAAATGGCAATCATGCGCGCGCCGCGACGAGGATGGAGGTGCTGCTGGATGCCGTCGCGGAGCAGGTAGGCTCCGTAGCGGCCACGGCTGGACTCGATGCCTTCGTGGAGCAGAGTGATGAGTTCGTCGAAGCGCTGACGAGTGAGGTCGCGGTAGGGATAGGCGCGGCGGAGGACGTTGTAGAGGGCGTCCTCTTCCCAGGACTCCGCTCCGCAGCAGGCGACGATCTGTTGCATGAGAACATCGGTGGGTTGCGGCGGAATCTCGAGCTGATCGAGCTCTCCGGCGCGCATCTTGCGGATAAGGGCGGCCTGTTCGAGCAGGTCGTCGCGGGTGGTGGCGAAGAGGCGGCCCTTGGGGATGGCTCCGCGCCAGTGGCCGGCACGGCCGACGCGCTGCATGGCCACGGCGACGGCGCGGGTGGTGCTGATCTGGCAGACGAGATCGATGTCGCCGATGTCGATGCCGAGTTCGAGCGAGGCAGTAGCGATGAGTATTTTTATCTCGCCACGCTTGAGGCATTGCTCTGCATCGAGACGAAGATTGCGCGAGAGGCTGCCGTGATGCGCGGCCACATTCTCATTGCCGATGCGCTCTGCGAGGGCGAAGGCTATTTTCTCGACGAGGCGGCGGGTGTTGACGAAGACTAACGTTGAGCGGTGATTTCGCGCGTGGGCGGCGAGTTTGTCGAAGATCTCTTCCCACATGGCCGTGGTCGTGACTGAGCCTAGCTCGTCGCTGGGGACCTCGATGGCGAGGTCGAGCTGGCGGCGCTGGCCTACCTGAATAATGGTTGCGGGTTTGCGGGAGGCATGAACCCCGGTGAGGAAGCTGGCTACGAGGTCGATGGGGTTTTGCGTCGCGGAGAGGCCGATTCTTAGCGGCGGCGTAGAAAGGCCGGTGAGGAATGCTCCGGGCGATAGCTTGTTTTCTCCGCAGACCAGAGCTTCGAGGCGTTCGAGAGAGAGAGCGAGATGCGATCCTCGCTTATCGTCGGCTACGGCGTGAATCTCGTCGACGATGACCGTGTTGACGCGTCGCAGATGCTCGCGTGATTTGCCGGCGGTGAGCAGGATGTAGAGCGATTCGGGAGTGGTGACGAGAATGTGCGGCGGATTGCGCAGCATCGCGGCACGCTCTTTCGGCAGCGTGTCGCCGGTGCGGACGCCGGTGCGAATTTCGGTGGAGAGATAGCCGCGTTCGAGAGCGAGTTGCTGGATCTCGCGCAGAGGCTGGTCCAGATTCTTCTGGACGTCGTTGGAGAGTGCTTTAAGGGGGCTGACGTAGACGATCTGCGTGCAGGGCGCTAGATTTCCGGCGATGGCCTGACGCAGAAGGCGGTCGATACAGACAAGAAAAGCAGCGAGCGTTTTTCCGCTTCCGGTGGGCGCGGAGATGAGGGTTGCATCACCCGCGAGAATGCTGGGCCAGCCCTGCTCCTGCGGCTCGGTTGGGGTGCCGAATTTGTTGACGAACCACTCCGCCGTGACGGGATGCGCCCAGGCGAGAGTGGAGGGGATTTCGGGGGACAGCATGGGGTATTGTAGCGCGGACTTATTCGGCCTTTGTTCGCCTTTTCCTCATCCGGTGCGCGCCCCTTGCTTATCTACATGTTACCGGTGCCGACGTCGGCGGCTGCTGCAGCGGCGTTGCTGTCGTCGAGGTATTCTTCGATCACCTGGTCGAGCGTGCCCTGCGCTTTGAGGATGAAATCCACTGCATCGCGTCCGGCGCCGCTTCCGCCCGGGTTCGGCGTAATGAAGTGGGCCACGGCCTTGACCTGTTCGCGAGCGTTGGCAGTGGCGACGGCGAGGCCGCAGGCGCGCATCACGGGGAGATCGATGATGTCGTCGCCGACATAGGCGAGCTCATCGATGGTGATGCCGGCTTTGGCCAGAATTTCGTTGATTGCATTCATCTTGTGGGACTGGCCCTGATAGATGAACTCCAGCTTCAGGTCGTTGGCGCGGATGGCTACCGTCTGCGACTGGCGCTTGGTGATGATGCCGATGCGCAGGCCGCCGAGGCGGGCGAGCGAGATGCCGAGGCCGTCGTGGGCGGCAAAGCCTTTGGCTTCAATCGCATGGCCGTCGGAGGTGGGGATGACGAAGATCTGGCCGTCGGTGAGGACGCCATCGACATCGAAGATGAGGACTTTGATACTTTTTGCGCGGTCTTCAGCAGTCATCTCACGATGATACCTGCGCGGCCGATCGAGGATCAATCGGAGTTATCTTCCTCATCCGTGTAGCCTTCTGCCAGTTGGCGGAGCATCATAGGCATTCTGGACGCTCTGTTTTCGCGGCCCGCGATCACGGGTAAAGAAGCGATGCTTGCACGTCCGGCACTTCCATGGATGGAGTCCAAGACGGAAGAGGATCACGCGCTCAAAAAAAGACTTGCGGGTCGATCGTGTCGTATTGGAGGAGTGGCATTGTTTGCAGTGAATCACAGGAGAGGTCTGCATGACCTTGCAATTATATGCACATTGAGTGAAGTCGTCTGGATTTTTTCCAACCGCGATCAATGGAAACCGCAACAATGGCTGCAAGGAGAGCTTTCGCCCGACTTGCAGCCATTGTTGTTGAATGATTTATTTCTGGTGAGGGCCTTTGGTTAGGCGGGCTGGATGTTCGCAGCCTGCTTGCCCTTGGGGCCGGTCGTGATGTCGAAGGTGACGCGCTGGCCTTCCTGGAGGGACTTGAAGCCACTGGAGTTGATTGCCGAGTAATGCGCGAAAAGGTCCTCGCCACCGTCTTCCGGGGTGATGAAGCCAAAGCCTTTTGCGTCGTTAAACCATTTTACTGTTCCGTTTGCCATTTGATGCTCCTGATTGCAGGCGATATTTCGCCGACGGCTTTGATGGTAGCAGGTACACAACTAGTTAAGTGGAAAAATCGGATTTAATGATGAAATCGACGGCCCCCACCGGGAGGGCCGTTTTCAACGGTTAGCGCCAGCGGCCCTCGATCCAGACGTAGCCGCGGCGGGTGTGGCGCCAGTGACCGGGAATCCAGCGGGCCCCACGATGGGGCGGGGCGACATAGGCTCCGGGAACCCATACGTAGCGCTGGCCGTCCCAGCGGTTGTAGCCACCTTGCCAGACCCAGTCGCGATGGGCGCGGGGACGGACCGGGATGACCTCACGCCGCGGCGGCGGAGGGCCGATGCGGATGGCGATTTGTGCCTGAGCAAGGCCTGCAGTGAGTAGAAGGCCGCAGAGAGTAGGAAGGAGGAATCTCTTCATTGTTCGTTTCTCCTTGAAAGTTACTGCCGGATTCAACACGACCCGGAGCGGGAGAGTTGCGGTGAAAGGCAGAATTGGCGCCCGCTCTTCGCAGAATTGGGAATACCGGTTTCCGCGGAGTTGATTCCGCTACAGCCCCGCCAAACCAACCGGATCGTCATACCATCCCTGAAGGGTAAAAGTTCGCGCGAGGTATTGCGTGCTGTGACCTCGAATCCGGGCAAAGAATCTAGCGGCGATACTCCCCGCTCTTGCCCCCGCTCTTCGAGAGCAGCACGACCTCGCGGATGCGGATGCCCTTGTCGAGCGCCTTGGTCATGTCATAGACCGTCAGGGCAGCAATGGAGGCAGCTACCATGGCCTCCATCTCGACGCCTGTTCCCGCGACCGTAGCTGCCGTGGCCTCAATCGCCACGCCGCCTGCGACAACGGTGGCCTGCACATCGACAAAGCTCAACGGCAGCGAATGACACATCGGAATCAGCTCGGAGGTCCGCTTGGCCGCCTGAATCCCGGCGAAGCGGGCCACTTCCAGAGGATTGCCCTTGGGGTTCTGCGGCAGCGCAGCCAGCACAGCATCGGACAGCTCCACAAACGCCGCCGCCACCGCCTCGCGCCGCGTCTCCGGCTTCGCGCTCACATCGACCATGTGGGCCTGACCGGCCTCGTCGTAATGGGACAGCTTCTCCGTCATGCTTCAAGCCTACCGCAGCAGGATGGTTATCACATCCCCCGTCGCGAATCGTTCGACATCCGGCGGCAGTACGGCGTAGCAGTTTGCCCGGGCGTTGGCGGCGAGATCGCCCGACCCCTGCCACGCCACGATCCTTACCTCGGGACACGCCCGGTCATACGTCAGCCGCGAGGGCAGCACGCGAGTCAGACCCGGTTTTCCGGCGACATCTTCGGCCAGCGTGGCCTGCGCGAATCGCGGAGGCGAAACGCCCGCCCCGGCCATCGCCCGCAGCAACGGCTCGACGAAACAATGAAACGTGACCTGCGTCGAGACCGGGTTTCCTGGCAGCCCAAAGAAAAACTGAGCAGGGAAGCTGCCGCTTGCCGGAAGCCTGTCCCCCGCTGGAAGCCTGCCGAAGACCACCGGCTTGCCCGGCTGCATCTTGACGCCGGTAAAGAAGAACTCCGCTCCCATCGCCTCGAGCACCTCTTCGACAAGATCGTACTTGCCCATGGAGACACCGCCCGAGAGCAGCAGCAGGTCTGAGCTTCGCGCCTCAACGATGAGCCTCTCCAGATCGTCGCGTCGGTCGCGCGCAATCGGCAGCCGAACCGCATCGCCTCCGGCCCTGGCCACCAGCGCGGCCAGGCCATAACTGTTCGAGTTCCTGATCTGCTGCTCGTTCGGCGTCTCGTTTAGTTCCACAAGCTCATCGCCCGTCGCTACAATCGCCACGCGAGGCCTGCGGAAGACGAGCAGATTGGAGCGCCCGCAGGCCGCCGCCAGCGCGATCTCCGCGCCCTCGATCACCGTTCCCCGGGCGAGCACCACATCGCCGGCGCGGGCCTCGCTGCTGCGCGGCACGACGTTCTCTCCGGTGCGCACGCTGCGTCCTTCCGACAATCGCACCGACCCATCGTGGACCTCGACATGCTCCACCATGACGACCGCATCCGTGCCCTCGGGCACAGGCGCTCCGGTCATGATCTCGATGGCCTCTCCCCGTCCGAGCGGAGCGCCAGACCAGCGTTCGCCCGCCCGAATCTGCCCGGCCAAACGCAATGGAGTCGCTGCATCGGAGGCCCTGACGGCAAAGCCGTCGCGCGTCGACCGGTCGAAGGGCGGCTGATCGCGCTCTGCGGCTACGGGCTGGGCCAGCACACGGTCGAGACAAGACAGCAGAGGCGCGGTCTCCGTCTCCATTTGGCGCAGGCCGGAGGCGTGGAGCAGCACGACCTTCAGCGCTTCATCGAAATCGACTATGTTGGACATCTGTCGCAATCCTAGGGCTAACTGCCTGACACCGATCTACACCGATGAACACCGATTTTAAAACGGATCGACCGGGTTAAATGAAAAGGCCCCGGAGTGCATCGCCCGGGGCCTCTTCCTTTCAGAAAAAAGCTACTTCTTTTTGGGAGCCTTGTAGCTCGATTCGACCTTCGCACCGATGCCGGTGAGAATGCCCTTGACGTCGGCGGCATGCGGGCCATCAGGGGCCAGCGCAAGGTACTGCTGATAGGCCTCGACGCATCCCGGAGGAGCGACGATCTTCTGCGTCTTGGGGTCGACGGTCGCCTTCGGAATCAGGGACTGGCCCTTGATGTAGTAGGCGTCGGCGCGCTTGGGGTCGGCGGCGATGGCCTTGTCGGCGGCGGCGCCTGCTTCGTCGAGCTTGCCGGTGTTGTAGAAGGTTGCTGCTTCGTTGAAGTAGTACATGCCGGCGTTGGCAGGGTCGGCGGTGGCGGCCTGGTCATAGGCTGCCGTGGCCTCGGTCGTCTTTCCGCCGCGGCTCAAGGCCTGCGCCAACTGGTTGTACGCCGCTGCCGCCGTCTGCGCGTTCGGCTTCTTCGATGCAGAGTTCAGGTCAATCGCCTTCTTGTAAGAGTCCGCCGCGTCGGAGAATTTCTTCTGCAGGCCCGCATCGGTCGCCGGGGTGCCGGCCTTCTCCTGGGCGTTGGCTGCGCCAAGCTGCGCATCGCCGAGGGCGACCCACAGGATCGGCTCATCGGGCTTCAGCGTCGTCGCATTGGTCATCGATGCGATTGCAGGGTCGAAGTTGCCGGCCTTGGTGTCGGCGCGCGCCTGGACGAGGGCCTTGTTCAGGTTTGCAATCTGCGAGTTGGCCTTCATCGCCTCGGCGTTCTTCTTCCTGTACTCTTCGAGCTGTTTCTTCTCGTCCGGAGTCATCTTGGCGATGTAGTCCGCGCGGCTCATGTCGAAGTTCACGACCTTGTCGTCGCCATTGGCCAGCGCCACGTTGTCGTTGAAGTCGATGCTCTTGTTATCGACAAAGACCACCGCGACATAGTTACCCGCCGTGATCCCGGTGCCCTTGTAGTCGCCGTTCTGGTCGATGGGAAAGGTGTACTGGTACTTGCGGCTCTTGGCATCGGAGGTGCGGTCGGTCGTCAGCTTGACGTCGCCCTTGGTGATGGCCTGGTTGATGGGGTTGTTGACGTGGCCATGGATGCTCGCCGTCGTCTGCGCCATGGACCGCGAGGGGTGCGCCATCGCGACGACCACCAGCAGTGCGATGGTCAGGGTGCTTATCTTAAATAATCCGAAATGTTTCTTCACTTTTCTCTTCTCCTGGCCTCTGGGTTGCAGGCGGAAATCGTCTCTCGAAGTTGCCGGGCAAAACTCTCGAAGTTGCTGCACAAAAACTTTTGATGCTCAATTCGCCCCTCAGGCGATGGCATACGGTATCGGATCGACAGCCCCGGCCTCGCGAAATGCGCGCAGCCGCAAGATGCAGCTCTCGCAGACGCCGCAAGCCACGGTTTCACCGGAATAACATGACCAACTTACATGGAACGGAGCACCCAGTTCAACCCCCAGACGGACGATCTCGCTCTTGCGTAGCTCGATCAACGGGGTAACGATGCGAATATCGCCCACTTTTGTGCCCTCCTTGATGAGCCGGTTGAACGCTTCGTAATACGCCGGACGGCAGTCGGGATAGCCGGAGCTGTCCTGTTCCACCGCTCCGATGAAGACCGTCTTTGCGCCCAGCACCTCGGCCCAGCTCACCGCCGCCGACAGAAAATGCGCGTTGCGAAAGGGGACGTAAGTCACTGGAACCTCGTGGCCGATGCTGGCCTCGTCTCCCGCCACGGGAACGGCGATGCTCGGGTCGGTGAGCGCCGATCCGCCGATCCGGCGAAAGAGGTCGATCCGGAGCGGCAGCAGTTCGCGCACACCCACGATGCGCGCAACCTCCTCGGCCGAGCGCAACTCACGCGACTCCGTTCGCTGCCCATAGCTGAAGTGCAGCGCGTAGACGTCGTAATCGCGGGCCGCCAGCGACGCGCAGACACAGGAATCCATACCGCCGGAGAGGCAGACGACGGCACGGGGGCGGGCTGAATCAGGCAAGCTCATCTTCCTTGCCCGTGCTCTCAGAGAGTTGTTCCGCCGTAGCGGCTTCTTCGGAGGCATCTTCGGATTGGTCGAGGATCTCGCGCGCCGCCGCTTCGTCCCGCCGATGCACCTGCAACTGCGTCCAGAAGGCCGAGCTGATCATGCTGTTGGCGTGTTCGCCTTCCATGAAGCACTCGATCCCCGCCGACTCGAGCGCCCCCTTCGCCATCTGCGCGAAGATCGGCTCGATAAACTCGGCCACGGTCACGTACTCTTCAGGGTCTTCTAATTCTTCAGCCATAGCACCGTCCTTTATTTGGTCTCGTACGATTGCAGGTGAAATGTAATCGTACCCCAGAAGAGCTGGGCGCGAATCTGCACCGGGATATGCCGGGGATCGTCTGTGTACCAGATCCAGATCTTGCCGCGGTTCTTCACCACGCCCTCGTCCGCCGTAGGCTGCACGCGCAGCGTCTGGAAGGTTCCGGCAGGGGTCTTGATCTCCTCTCGGGCCTCCACCTTCATCGTCACCGTGACCGTGCGCATGGAGTCGGCCAGCGGAAAGCTGACGCTCTTGCCGATGATAAGCGGCTGCGATGCCGCGTAGAAGATCGCCGAGAGGGAGTCGGTGACGCAGGCCGGGATCGAGGCGGTCTGCTGCTTCGATGTGCCCTTGACCAGGTTGCGCTCCACCTGCGTCTGCTTGCCCTGCGCGTAGTTGAAGCTCAGGTCGCTCGAAACCTTCCGGCGCCCCTCCTGCAACTGCTTGCTGAAGCCGGTCGAGCAGCCGGTCCGTGTGTCGAAGCCGGACTGAAATCGATCGACCACAGGAAAGAGCATGGTCACCGCGCCGACCGAGTCCGCGGTGGCATCGACCTTCTGTGTGTTGCCTTCGCGGGTCAGATGAAAGACGGCGGTCCCGGCGGTGAAGACGCGCCAGTCGACGGTGTAGCTCAGCGTCTCCTGCGTGGGAAAGACGTATCCCGTGGGCGGCGGCTGCAGCGTGGGGATCGGCGACGGCGGCTCGGCCAGCGCCAGCGGCAACTGGGCCACGAGCAGCAGGGCTGCGAAGGGAAGGAGGTTCGATCGACGTTTGGACAGAGGCAAACTCGCTGGGATGAAATGGTAAGTCGTTCTATCGTTTAAAAAACAGCAGCCGCGCCGCCAGTGCCGCATAGATGGCGATCGCGCCCATGCTGGCATTGTACTCGCGGTGATGCAGGTAAAGCCTGGACGAAAAACTTCCCGAAACGTCCGTCGTCGGTACCGCGGTCAGCCGGGGCAGCAGGCGGGGAACATCTTTCGCGTAGTCGTCGAAGCCGGGAAAGTGCTCGCGCAGGTACTGCTCCTCGGAGCGGATGGTGGGCAGGTAGATCGCAGCAAACAGGATGGCGAGCGCGATAAAGATCGTCCAACTCGCTGCCGCCGCCGCAAACCCGAAGGCGATCATCATGGAGCCGAGATAGAGCGGGTTGCGCGTATGCGCGTAGGGGCCGGTGCGGGTCAGCTCGGCGTTCTTGCGGACGTATCCGGCGGCGTAGGCGCGCAGCCACACTCCCGGCACCACCAGCAGAAGGCTCCACAGCATCGTCTGCCACGTTGGCCGGGCCAGCCAGAGAAAGACCGCGGCAAAGATAAATCCAAGCGGGACGCGGATACGCCGTGCGATCCGCTGCCATTGTGTTCGTTCACTCACTGCTTTACCTTACCTTGCTTTCCCCTGGTTCGCCGACCGCAGCAGGTCGAATGCCGCACTCACAACCTCATCCGTCGTGATCTGCATCAACCCCTCTTCGGTCTCCGCATGGCGAGTATGGTCCTTTCTGCTCGAAGCATGGCGCAGGACCCGGGACCGTGTCCCATAAGGTCCGTTGCGCGCCGGGTCGGTAGGCCCGAATACCGCGACCACAGGCCGCTCCAGCGCCGCCGCCAGATGAAGAGGCCCGGTATCTCCCGCGATCACCAGGCTGGCGCGACGGGTCAGCGCGATGAGCTGCCCAACCGAACAGGGAACCACCACCGCTGTTCCGCCGCTTGCGTCCACGACTGCGTTGGCCAGAAGATCTCCGCTGAAGACTGCATTGACCAGAGGCACATAGCCGCCGCTTGCCAGTTCCGCGGCGACCGCTCCGTAGCGCTCCGCGGGCCACTGCTTCGCTCCCCATCCGGCGGAGGGCGCAATCACCACAAACTTACGCTCAGGCGCCACTCGCGAAAGAAGCTCGTCTCGCCAGATTTCTGCGGCGTTGTCCGTAGGGAGTTCAACCTTCACCGGGGTCAGCGGTTCGCCGACCGCCGCTCCAAGAATCTCGCAGCCCTGTTCGATGACATGCGCGGCATTCACTCTTATTTTCTGGCGGTACATCCATCGCGCTGGCCGCTCCCGAGGTTCGGCGTAGCCTGCGAACCTGTCCGCTCCCGCCATCCGGCCAATCATTGAGGAGCGAATCGAGCCCTGCATATCGACGCAGAGGTCGAATTTTTCCTGCAGTAGCTCCCGCCGCACCGCCCGGACGCTCGACAGCGTCTCCAATGAGACCGGCCGCTGCTTCCACTCCCGCGTCGGCACTCTATAGCAGCGATCTACCAGCGGCATACCCGGCCCTCGCTCGGCGAAAGCCGAAGCTTGCAACAACTTACTCCAGCAGGGATCGATCGCCCATCCAATGAACCAATCCGGATGGCGCTGCCGCAGCGCCGCCACTGCGGGCATGGCGTGCAGGACATCGCCCATCGCGCCGATGCGGACAATCAACACGCGGCGCGGGCGGTCTCCGTTCGGCGAAATGGGATGCTGCTTCTTCAAGCGATCATTCTCTCAATTAATTCTGGTTCTGCAATAAGAATCTCCAGCCAGAGCGTTGCGGCTTTCCGTGACGGCAGGAAAGTGCCGCGGCCGAAGATACGTCCTGAGCGACATTTAGCTTGCAATCCCCCATACCGGCTGAAAGTATAGCTGGCATGCAAATGCCGAAGAGGTTCCGTATCGCTGCTGCTTCGGCATTGTTGCTGGTGACTGCCATGACCCTCCTGCTGGAGCATCTGCACCTCATCGGCAGCGATTGGTTAGTGGGAATTGCGTCGTTATCCACACTTTCCGTCTGTGCGCTTGCGGCATACTTTGAATACCGCTCCACCTGACCCGCTCCTCATTTTCATTGACGAATACCCGGCCATTAGGCTAATCTTGAATCTCGCGCAGTCTCGCGTCCGTGCGTCTATGTAGGTCTATCTCCATAGATGAGCCGGGCGAAAGAGATACTGTGGTGGACTCACTTGGGGTAGCTATGCAGCAAGGCCGCTCCCGAAGCACCCACTTCCCAGGCTGATCTTTCAAGGCTTTGTGCGCTGCCCTATACGGAATGGCCTCTCCTGCGTTCGAGTATGCTTCTCGTTCCTCCGGCCTTTCGTGCTGTAACCAAGCTTTACCGTTGTAAGCAACACATTCGATCCATCTTTCTTCATGCACCACGCCGAACACTGAAGACGGCAGAACCAGGGAGTAAACAGAGCAATGTCCACCACCATCCCCAGCGGCAAAGATATCAAGCGCAAGTGGTTTGTCATCGACGCCAGCGGCAAGACCCTCGGCCGGCTTTCCACAACTGCCGCCAGCATTCTCGCGGGCAAGCTGAACCCGCTCTACACCCCATATATTGATATGGGCGATCACGTCATCGTCATCAATGCTGAAAAGATCGTCCTCACCGGCCTCAAGTCGGACACCAAACTCTATCGCCGCTACACCGGCTTTCCCGGCGGTCTGCGGGAGGAGTCCTTCGTCAAGCTGCTCGCCCGCCGTCCTGAGGCCATCGTCGAGCAGTCGATCAAGGGTATGCTTCCCAAGTCCAAGATGGGCCGGCAGATGGCCACCAAGCTCAAGGTCTACAAGGGCAGCCAGCATCCGCACCTCGCCCAGCAGCCGGTCGCGCTCGATTTCCACGCCTCCAACGCACCGAAGGCTTAGTTCTTTTTGTTAAGGGCATGGCTTCAGCCATGCCGAAAGAGTTCAGGATCGCAGGGGCTTTAGCCGCCTGAGGTCGAAAGTTCAAGGAGCACCATGGCAGATCTGATCCAATACTACGGAACCGGCCGTCGCAAATCTTCGATTGCGCGCGTCTTCCTGCGTCCCGGCAGCGGCAATTTCACCGTCAACAAGAAAGACGTTGACGTCTACTTCGTCACCGCCCAGCAGCGCGCCGCAGCCCGCCGCTCGCTCGGCATCGCCGACATCGGTGAGACCTTCGATGTCATCACCACCGTTAAGGGTGGCGGCGTCATGGGACAGGCCGACGCCGTAAAGCTCGGCATCGCCCGCGCCCTCATGGTCTTCAACCCTGAGCTGCGCAAGGCGCTCAAGGCAGAAGGTCTCGTGACCCGCGACTCGCGTGGTAAAGAGCGTAAGAAGTACGGACAGAAGGGCGCTCGTGCCCGGTTCCAGTTCTCGAAGCGATAGAAAGAGCTTTCCAGCAATTTTTTTTGCTGTTGCTTTTTCTTCCTGAGAACGCAGCTCATGCGGAGGAGGTACGGGATCAATCCCGATCTCCTCCGCTCGCAACACCCGCAGGCCGAATGCTTGCGGCACGGAGTTAAATTTCCCGCCCTCCTTTGCGGAGCGTGGGCATTCAATCCCGGCACCCGTATCATCGCCGCGGATGCTTTCAAGGAGCCTCTATGGCAAGCATCACAATGAAGGAACTGCTCGAAGCCGGTGTTCACTTCGGGCATCAGACCAAGCGCTGGAACCCCAAGATGAAGGAATACATCTTCGGCGAGCGCAACGGCATTTACATTATCGACCTGCAGAAGACGCTGAAGATGTTCAAGGAAGCGTCCAAGTTCGTCACCGACCTTACCTCCACCGGCAAGCTTGTCCTCTTCGTCGGCACCAAGCGCCAGGCGCAGGACGCCATCGCCGAAGAGGCCACCCGCGCAGGCATGCCCTACATCAACAGCCGCTGGCTGGGCGGTCTGCTCACCAACTGGGTCACCGTGCAGAAGTCGGTCAAGCGCCTCACCGAGCTCGACGATATGTCGACTGACGGCCGCTACGAGCTGCTTACCAAGAAGGAAGTCATCAAGCTCGAGCGCGAGCGCAAGCACCTCACCACTAACCTCGCTGGTATCAAGAACATGAAGCGTCTCCCCGACGCGATCTTCGTCGTTGACTCCAACAACGAAGCCATCGCCGTCGCCGAGGCCCGCAAGCTCGGCATCCCGGTCGTCGCCGTGGTCGACACCAACTGCGACCCCACGGTCGTCGATTACGTGATCCCCGGCAACGACGACGCCCTCCGCGCCATCCGCCTCTTCACCACGAAGATCGCAGACTCGGCCTACGAAGGCGTCCAGATGGTCTCCGAGCGTGCCTTTGCCACCGAAGTCGCTGATGTTCAGCAGTCCGAAGTCGCCCCTGAACACATCGGCGAAGACGGCGAAGTGCTCGAGGCTCAGTCCTCCGTCATCGTCGATCCAGCCGAAGAAGACGAGAACGTCGATCTCGAAGCTGTCCTCGGTGGCGGCATCCGCAAGGCACCCTCCGCCGCGACCATCGACGAGCCTGAGTCCATCGCTGCCGAGACCGGAGCCTAAGCAACCCCTGCGTTACGAGCGCATTCTCTAGCCCGTAACAGTGTTTTATTACCTTGATTGGGGGCGCGGGCCGAAGCCTGCGCCCCTTTTCGCAGAAACCGTACCTAAGGAAACTCGAATGTCCACGGAAACCCCTGTAAAGATCGACGCAAAACTCGTCAAAGAACTCCGCGAAAAGTCCGGCGCCCCCATGGGCGACTGCCTCAAGGCCCTCCAGGAAGCCAAGGGCGAGATCGAAGATGCCTTCGTCGTCCTGCGCAAGCGCGGCATGGCCTCGGCTGCCAAGAAGGCCTCCCGTACTACCAATGAAGGCGCAGTCGGAACCTACATCCACGCTGGCGGAAAAATCGGCGTCCTGCTCGAGCTCAACTGCGAGTCCGACTTCGTCGCCCGCACCCCTGACTTCCAGGAGCTGCTCCGCGACATCGCCATGCACATCGCCGCCACGGACCCCCGCTATGTTCGCCGCGAAGACGTCACCGAAGAAGACCTCGCCCGCGAGAAGGACATCTACCGCGCCCAGGCTGCCGCCTCCGGCAAGCCCGCCAACATCATCGAGAAGATGCTCGAAGGCAAGATGAGCAAGTTCTACGAAGAGGTCTGCCTGCTCGATCAGCCCTTCATCAAGGAGCAGACCCAGACCATCTCGCAGATCATCGCCAGCAAGGTAGCCAAGCTCGGCGAAAACATCAGCGTCCGTCGCTTCGCCCGCTTCAAGGTAGGCGATCCCAACTGGACCGTAGCCACCACCGCTCAGGTCGCAGCCGCCGAAGAAGTAGTCTCCTAAGCAGCCAGCAGCAAATCGTACAAAAGCCCGGGCACAGGTCCGGGCTTTTTTTCTGCCGATCCTGACTTGCCGCACCCGAAATCCCCGGAAATTCGGTCTCATGCATTGGACACGCTCTCCGACTTTCTTTACGCTTGCTCCATTGAAATGCGGTTCCATCGGAGCGCTCCACAGCTCTACAGCACACGGGCGGAAGAAAGAAGGGGAACGTATGGGAAAAAGCGATGCCATCTCCCGGAGAGAGGCACTGAAGACGATCGGCGGAGCCGCGCTTGGCTCAACTCTGTTAACTCAGGCAGCATCTTCTCAAACTCACTCCGCAGCGTCGCCGTCAAAGTCGACCGCGTCGCACCCGAGACACCCCGCAGCCTCATCGGACAAGCCGAACATTCTCTGGATCACCGGAGAAGGCGTTCCGCTCGGTGTGTTGAGCTGTTATGGAAGCAAGCTCCTCCACACGCCGAACATCGACCGCCTCGCCAACCAGGGGATGCGTTTTGAAAACAGCTTCGTCACCAACGCCTTGTGCGCGCCCAGCCGTGCCACGCTGCTCACCGGCAAGTACAACCATCTCAATGGCATGTTCTCGAACCCCGCCGAGACCACAGAGGGCGTCACGGTATCGTCCACCTTCGACGCCTCGCAGGAGACGCTGCCCAAGATTCTCAAGAGTCACGGCTATCAGACCGGCCTGGTCGGAAAATGGCATCTCCCGGCCAACCCCGGTGAAGTGGGGTTCGATTATTTCGTCTTCAAGCGCAACGCCGGAGGCCCCTATTACGCACCGGGCGGCTACCTTCGCAATCCAAGCCTGGGCAGTAACGTCATCGAAGAAAAGAACTACCCCGGATACATCACCGACAATATGACGGACATGACCATCGAAGGCATCAAGCAGTTCAAGCAGCCCTTTTGCATGATGCTGCAGTTCTTCAACGATCACCGTCCCTTCGATCCACCGCACAAGTACGAACATATCTACGACGACACCCGCATCACCGAGCCTGGAACCTTCTACGACGACTATTCGCTCCGTGCCTCCGCCGCCAGAGAGGCGAAGATGCGCATCGCCGACATGCCGGACTTCCATCCCCCCAGCGACCTGACCGAGCGTCAGCGAAAGCAGTGGAACTATCAGAAATACATGGAGCACTTCCTGGCGACGATGCGGTCGCAGGACGATAACATGGGCCGCCTCCTCGATTACCTGGACCAGAGCGGGCTGGCCGAGAACACCATCGTCATCTATACGGCTGACCACGGCTTCTTTCTCGGCGACCACGGCTGGTTCGATAAGCGCTTCATGTATGAGCAGGCGATGCGCGTCCCCTGGATCATCCGATATCCGGGCAAGGTCAAGCCGGGCAGCGTCAGCAAGGACTGGGTTGTCAGCATCGACAACGCGCCCACCGTGCTCGATCTTCTGGGCCTGTCCGTCCCCGGCGATATGCAGGGCCGCAGCATCGCACCCCTGCTTGGCGGAGAGGCACCGTCGGACTGGCAGACCTCGATGTACTACCACTACTACGAGTTCGCCCCGCCCCACTGGGTTCTCCCGCACTACGGCATACGCACCAGCCGCTACAAGCTCATCAGCTACTACACCGTTAACCAATGGGAGTTCTTCGACCTCGAAAAGGACCCCGACGAGATGGAGAACCTCTTCGAGTGGTCCGGCTACAAGGTCCATCCGGCCTACGAATCCATAGCAAACGACCTGGTCGGCCAACTCCAGAAGCTCCGAGAAAAATACAAGGACACGACCGGGGCTCCGGTAAAGCTCTGGCCAACGAAATCCTACGACTAGGAGAGTTGGTAAAAAGGAGCGAGCGTGTCTCTTTTCGCCTCCCATGCCATCCAATCTGTCAACGGAGAACTCACCATGCACATCGTCCTCTACGGAGCCACGGGCCACGCCGGCAGTCGCATCCTCACCGAACTCCTCTCACGCGGCCATCAGGTCACTGCCATCACCCGTCACCCCGCCAAGCTCAACCCTCATACCAACCTCACTATCAAGCAGGGAGACGTAGACTCCGTCGCCGACATCGCCGCCAACATCAAGGGAGCCGATGCCGTGGTCAGCGCCTACGCTCCTCCCGCTGACGACACCGATCAGCTCATCCCAGTCACGCAAAACTTCATCGAAGCCGTCAAGCAGGCTCATGTCCCCCGCTTCCTGTACGTCGGCGGAGCAGCCAGTCTCGAAGTGGCTCCCGGCGTGACCCTGCTTGCGAGCGGACATCTTCCCGCCGAGTGGCAGGCCATCGCCAAGTCCCACCGTGACGCCCTCGCCCTCATCAAAAAGTCCGACATCAACTGGACCTCCTTCAGCCCGGCAGCGTTCTTCGAGCCCGGCCAGCGCACCGGAGAGTTCCGTCTCGGCAAAGACCAGCTCATCAGCGATGCCAAGGGCAACAGCAAAATCTCCATGGAGGACTACGCCATCGCCCTCGTCGACGAACTGGAAAAGCCGCAGCACGAGCGCCAGCGTTTCACCATCGGCTACTGATCGCAAGGCCGACCCTAAACCCGAAGCCGCTGCCATGCGATACTTGAACCGATATGTACAAGCGAGTCCTCCTCAAGCTCTCCGGAGAAGCCCTGGCCGCGGGCAGCGGCTTCGGCATCGACGCCATCTTCATTCACAAAGTAGCCGAAGAGATTGCCGCCGTTCACGCCCTCGGCTGCGAGATCGGCATCGTCGTCGGCGGAGGCAACTTCTTCCGCGGCGTCGCCCAGCAGGCCATCGACATGGATCGCGTCGCCGCCGACCACATGGGCATGCTCTCGACGGTCATTAACTCCATCGCGATGCAGGACGCCATCGAAAAGCGCGGCCTCACCTGCCGCGTCATGTCCGCCATCGAGATGCACCAGGTCGCCGAGCCTTACATTCGCCGCCGCGCCATGCGCCACCTCGAAAAGGGCCGCATCGTGATCTTCGCCGCCGGCACCGGCAACCCCTTCTTCTCGACCGACACCGCTGCCAGCCTCCGGGCAATGGAAATTAAAGCGGACATCCTGCTCAAGGCTACCTCCGTCGACGGCATCTATACCGCCGATCCCAAGACCAACCCTGACGCCACCAAATTCGAACAGATCACCTACAACGACATCCTGCGCCTCAACCTTCGGGTCATGGACACTACCGCCGTCTCTCTCTGCAAGGACAACAATATGCCGATGATGGTGTTCAGCATGAAGGAGCAGGGAAACATCGTCCGCGTCGTGGGCGGCGAAAAGCTGGGCTCACTCGTCACCGCCTGAGCACTCGTTTCAAAGAAGCGGTACCCTAAAACGTTGTCCTTCTTCGCCTAAGGGGAGAATCTGCTTTATCTTCAAGCACCTATTTGAAGCGCCCTGAGCAACTGTTCACAAACGGCTGAAGCCGCCGGACCTGCACCATTCCTGTCATATCGATCCCTGCCCAACGCAGCAACCGAGCATCTAACCATAACGAAACAGGAACCCTGCACCTTGCCGACCGCCTCCACTGCCGTTGCCGCGCCCACCCAGACGCCACCGAAGACCACCCGCAAGCCACCCCTGCCCGCCCTGACCGGCATCCGCACCCTGCTTGCCCTCAGCATTGTGCTCTTCCACTTCACTCCGCCCCACCTCGGCCTGCTCTATCCTTTCGTTGATAACGGCTACGTCTTCGTCGGCGTCTTTTTTCTCATCTCCGGATACATCCTCACCTACAACTACGCCGACCGCGCCGCCACCCTCAACAAGCGCAACTTCTGGGTCGCCCGCTTCGCGCGCCTGTACCCCATCTATCTGCTCGCCCTCATCGTCTCGCTCAAAATGCTCGATGACGAGTGGGCCGCCCGTAGCCACGCCGAGTTCTGGAAGGGTATCGTCCTCACCCCCTTCCTCCTTCAGGGCTGGAGCCCCAACCTTGCCACGTTCTGGAACACGGTTGCCTGGACGCTCTCCTGCGAGGTCATGCTCTACGCCGCCTTCCCCTGGCTCATTCGCATCCCTTGGCCCAAAACCGCAGGCCGCCTCATCGCCGTGCTCCTCGCCATCTGGGCCGTCGGCATGGTCCCGCACAGCCTCTATCTCTACCTGAACCCCGACCACCTCACCGGCCCGGTCACCCGCTACACCTCCACGTATCTCATCCGCTTCCTCAAATACACGCCGCTGCCCTACACCTGCACCTTCCTTGTGGGCGTTGCCCTGGGGAAACTCCAGCATGTCTTGTCCATCACACCGCGCCAGCGCTTCGCCATCGCCGCCGCCAGCGTGGCCGCCCTGCTCGTGGTCTTCTACGGATTCGTCACCGACCTTCCTTACCTGATGATGCACGGAGGCCTGTTAATCCCGCTCTTCGCCGCGCTCGTCATCGGCCTTAGCGGAGTCAATCCCGTCTCGGCAGCCTTCGCCTGCCGTCCCCTGCTGATCGTCGGCGAGAGCAGCTACTGCCTTTACCTGTTGCACTTCAACGTGTTGATTCTCATCCGCAAATACCACCTCTCGGCACACCTGCACCTCTCCGTGCTCGATCCCTGGTTCTCCTACGCCTTTGTCATACTCTTTTCGCTCGCCGCCTATCGCTTCGTGGAGAACCCAGCCCGCCGCGCCATCCTCAACCGCTTCTCCACCAGACCTCCCGTCCCCCAAACCCGCCCTTCCTGACATAGCGATAGACCCAAGGGCTGAAATCCCGTCCCATCACTTTTCCGAGGGGAAGCCCGGTGTGGAAAAACCTGTCAAGCCATAAATCGTGGAACTCGTTCCATATCAGCAACATGAAATTGCAAAAGAGTGACCTCTGATCCGCTACAATTAAGCCAAGCACAATCAAAACAACAGCCCGGTCTCGTGCCGGGCTTTCACATTTAAGGAAACCCTGTAAGCCCCATTGAAAAAGGACGCGGCTTCAGCTACGTCGTGAATCCTTCTTATGCAGAGAGGCTTTAGCTGGGGTGTCTCAAACAGGTTGTGTCATCGAGGACTTCATCAGACCTTCCTTGTCCCGAGGTCTACTCCTGTAACAGGTACAGGGGTAGACCTTTTACTTTGAATACTTTAGGACTTAAGTACAGGGGGGATACCACCGTGCCGGATCAGACCGCCGCAACCGCCACGAGACCGCCACACCTCTATCCCGGCGCTACAAGTGTCGACCCATCCCGCATCAAAAAGCCCCGCAATCGCGGGGCTCGTTGCTGGAACAAAACCACTGTTGTTGCGGTTCGTTCTAGGGGTTGATGATCTGGTTGGGATGACCGTACGATCCGTTCGCCACAGCCACCGCGCAGGTCGGCAGGCCGGAAGAAGGGAAGGGAGTATTCTGGACCGCGGTCAACCCGCCGTTATGCGAATCGAGCTTCTCGCCCGTAATCGTTCCGTCCAGGTAGTTCGAGACATACAGGTACTTGCCCAGCGCAGGTTCGATGGCGATGCAGGTCGGGGTCGTTCCGACGCTGGTCGTCGCCGAACCGGTAGAGCTTACCGGAGCTCCCGTTGCAATATCGATGGCGTATGCGCTCACCGTATTGTCGTTGTAGTTGGACACATACAGGTACTTGCCGCGCGGATCGACGGTCACGCTGACCGGGAAGGTCCCCGTGCTGAACGGCCCATTCGTCATGGTGGTCAGTGCGCCGTCAGTCCCGGTAAGGTAGCCGTACAGCTGATTGGTGGCCTTGTCGGTGACGTAAACGAACCGGGCGGAAGGATCTTCCGCGATCGCGCTGGGGGTCGTGCCGGCAGGATAGCCATTGACGACAGGGACGCCGTTCAGGACCACCGTCCCGCCCGTTGTCGGCGTAAGCGCGCCGCTCCCGGTGTCTTCGGAGTAGCCGAGAACCACGCCCAGCGGGCTTGGCGTCGTCGCCAGCTCCTGGTCGAGCACATAGACATAGTTGCTGAGCTTGCTGGCCACGATTGCGACCGGAAGATTGCCGACATTCTGCGTTCCCGCTACAGTCAGACTGCCGTCGGTTGCCGAGATGCCGAAGATCGTCACGCTGCCCGGTCCGGGAGAAGCCGGCGTGTACAACTGGCTGTTGTTGGGCCCGTTCTGGTAGGTGTTGGTCACATACAGGAACTTGCCGCTCGCATCGATGGCCGCCGCCGTGGGCAGGCTGCCGGTCGTGTTGTAGGTGTTCTTCAGGTACAGCTTGCCGTCCGTTCCGATGGAGAACTCCATCACGGTCGAGTCGTCATGGTTGACCACATAGACATACTGGCCGTTCGCGCTGGCCGGCCCGACCACGAGCGCCACCGGCTTCTTGCCCGCCGGAATTGGGGAGTCTGCCAGGGGCGTCAGCGCGCCCGACTGGTAGTCGACGGCAAAGGCGCTGACGCCGCCGTCGGTCGAGGACGCGGCCGAGAGAGGCGCCGAGGTCGTTACGTAGACATACGCCAGCGTATAGTCGCGGCTGCACGCCGTTACGCCAAGACCAACTGCAAGAGACAAAATCGAGGCCAGTGCTCCACGGCCGATGTTATTCAACTTCATGCTTACCTGGCTCCGGGGCAGACTGTTTCTACCCGCTTCTGCTGTTTCAAAAAACTCAGGGCTCGTCCAGACACCCTGTCCTGAGTCTTTAGCTGGAATGCTGCCAGCTAATTAACGCTTCCGCTGATCGCAAGGCAGGTCGCTAGACCTGTCGCAGTGAACTTCGAGCCTCGCTTCAGGTTCGAGAGTTGGCCGGTGCTCTTGTCCAAGCTGAAACCCGTAACCGTTCCATCCACGTTGTTCGAGGTGTAGATGTACTGGTTCGACGGATCTTCGACCATGCACACTGGTCCCGAACCGACAGGGTATGGATTGTTGCCCTGCGTATTCGCGATCATCTGCAGCTTGCCCGTAGTCCTGTCGATGCTGTATGCCGAGATCGAGCTGTAGGCCGGAGCGTTCGAGTTCGTCGTCGACTGGTTGGCCACGTAGAGATAGTCGCTGCTGCTGCCCGTGGCAAACATCGAATAGACAGGGTTCGACGTCTGGGGCAGATTTGCGATCCTGCCGCCGGTCACCGTGTTCAGCGAGCATCCCGTACCGACGGTATAAGGCAGAATGTAACCGCCCGGGCTGTTGGCGTCGCCTGCTGCGTCCGTCAGGTAAACAGCCGAACTGCTGCCCGCGTTGATCGAGGTCAAACGTCCGGCCCCGGTTGCGATCGTGGTATTGCTGGGCAGCGTCAACTGGCCGCCCGCTCCAATGGCGTACGGGAAGACGGTCTGGTCGCCGGAGTCCACCGTGAACAGGCAGCCCGCGCCGGCCGTCTTCATCATGATCGGCGTGTGGCCGACAGGGAAGTAGGTGAGCTGCGTGCCGTCGGTGTTCTTGATCTGCTTGTTCGGCACCAGCGTCAGACGCCCGGTGTCGTTGGCGACAGAAAAGACGGTGATATCGCCGACGCAGTTGACCGGGGTGGTGGCATCGCAATCGGTCCCCGGTGCTCTCTGGTCCAGAACATAAAGGAACGATCCGGTGCTGTCCATCTGTGCCCAGACAGGCATGGAACCCTGGCTCGCAAAGCACTGTTGAAAGGTCAGCACGCCGTCGCCGCCGATACTGAATTCAGCGATGCCGCTGCCGTTGGTGCCGCAATGCTGGTCCCCCGATGTGTTGCCCGAGGTAGGGGTCACCCCTTCGTTGACCACATAAAGATAACGGCCGCCCGGACTCACCACGAGCGAGACTGGATTTGCCCCGCCCGAGGTGTAGGGCGCATGAGGCATGTTTGTCAGATTCCCCGTGAAGTCGTCGATCTTGAAACCGGCGATCTGGTTATACTGCGTGCCAAGAACCCACATGAAACCGACGGTGCCGCCACCGCACGCCGTCATGCCCAGACCCATCGCTACGGACACTACCAAGGCCATTGAAACCCGGCCAATCCTGCTCAACTTCATGCGCTTCCTTAACCTCGCCAGTGATCTATTTCGATCACCTTCTGCCGCGAGCAACTCTGTAGGGATACGATTCCTTCGCCAATTGTAGAAGCTGTCGCGACTTTACGCCACTTCCCGGAACGCATTCCTTGTCGAAGACTTCGACCCCGGGCCCACGGTTTCTGTTCCACCCCTGCATTCGGCAGCAAAAAGGGCCCGGACCGAAGCCTGGGCCCTCTTTGACGGCTGACAGATTTACCAGACGCGGCAGCTCTTCGCCGGCATCATCGGCTGGCCGACCTTGCAGCCAAACGCCTTGCCGAACTCGTCGAAGTTCTGCACGCTTCCGTTCACGCGCCACTCGCCGCTCGAGTGCGGATCGGTCTTGGCTCGCAGGCGAGCAGTCTGTTCGCGGGTGTTCTCGCACCAGACCTGTCCCCAGGAGATGAAGTAGCGCTGCTCGGGCGTATAGCCGTCGATCTTTTCGGTCGTCGACTTGTTCTCCTCGGCCAGCGTGCTCATCAGCGCGGCGTAGGCGATGCGGAGACCGCCGTTGTCGGCGGTGTTTTCGCCCAGCGTCAGGCGGCCGTTCAGCTTCTGGCCGGGAGCGACCTCGAAGCCGTCGTACTCCTTCACTTCGCAGTCGGTGCGCTCGTCGAACTTCTTCTTGTCTTCGGGCGTCCACCATTTGCGCACGTTGCCCTGCGCATCGTACTGGCTGCCCTGATCGTCGAAACCATGCGTCATCTCATGGCCGATGACGATGCCGATGCCGCCGAAGTTGACTGCGGGATCAGCCTTGAAATCGTAGAACGGAGGCTGCAGAATTCCAGCGGGGAAGTTGATGTCGTTCATCGACGGGTTGTAGTAGGCATTCACTGTCGGCGGCGTCATGCCCCACTCTTTCTCGTCGACGGGCTTGCCGATCTTGTTCAAATCGTGGCGGTCGGCAAATGCAGCGGCGCGCTGGGAGTTCCCCACCGGGTCGTCGCGCTTGACCGTCAAGGTCGAGTAGTCGCGCCATTTCTCGGGATAGCCGATCTTATGCCGAAAGGCGTCGAGCTTCTTTTGCGCCTGGGCTTTGGTGGTATCGCTCATCCAGTCGAGATGCTGAATGTCCTGGCCGAGCGAGACCTCGAGCGCATGGACGAGCTTCTCCATGTTGTCCTTGGCGGCGGGCGGGAAGTTTCTGGCAACCCAGTCTTGTCCGACGGCCTCGCCCATGGCGCGGTCGCTGGCGGAGGTGCAGCGCTTCCATCGCGGCGTGATCTCTTTTTGACCGCCCAGCGTCGCGCCGTAGAAGTTGAAGTTCTCCTGGACGAAGGGCTCGCTGAGACTGGTTGCGAAGCGATGGACCGTGTGCCAGCGCATGTAGCTCTTCAACGCGTCGATGCTGGTGGTATCGATCTGCTGCTGCATGGCCTTGAAGAAGCCGGGCGAGACGATGTTGGCGGTCTCGAGGCTGCCCTCTTTCTTGGCGTCCAGATAGACCTTCCAGTCGAAGTCCGGCGTCATGGTCTGCAGCTGCGCGATCGTCATGACGTGGTAGACGTTCGCCGGGCTGCGGCGATCGACGCGCGGCATCGAACCCTGCGCCAGCGCGGTCTCGACCGTCATTACGTTCTGCGCTTCGGCCGCAGCCTTTTCAGGACTATCGCCGAGCAGAACGAACATCTTCGTCACATGGGCGACGTACTGCTCGCGGAGCGTCTTCGAGCGCTCGTCCTGATTGAGGTAGTAGTCGCGGTCAGGCAGGCCGAGTCCGCTCTGATCCAGCGCGCCGATCTGCCGGGTCGAGTCCTTCTGGTCCTGCTCCGAGCCGAAGTCAAAGAAGAAGCCGACCGCATATTTGTCTTCCATCGTTCCCAGCAGCGTGCCCAGGGTCTTCCTGTTGTTCCACGCGGCGATGGTCTGGAGTGCCGGCTGAATCGGCTTCGCCCCAAGCTGGTCGGCCAGGCCCACATTCATACATGCGGCAAAGAAGTCGCCATACTTCTTCTGCAGCGGCGTCTTGGGTGCGTCCGCGGCAGCTTTTAGATCCTGATAGAGCAGGTAATTATTGCGCTCAGCGAGCTCGTTGAACCGTCCCCAGCGCGTCTGGTCGGCGGGGATGGGATTCTCCTTCTTCCAGTTGCCGCAGGCGTACTGATAGAAGTCGGTGCAGGGATCGGCGGTCTTATCGATTCCCGAGAGATCGAAGCTGATCGGCTTCTTCGGAACGGACGTGGGCGCCAGGCCGGTATCGCCCTTGGTCGCTGGAGTAGAGGACTGGGCGAGGCACAGGCCGCTGCTCAGCACCAGAAAGGTTGCGAAAGATTTAAAGGTCATAGGTCTCCTGAAGATGGCCGAAGAAGCAATATTGATGGATTCAGCATAAACCGATGTATTGGAAAGGACTTTGCCGACGCAGACATTCGCAGCCACTCAGTTCGGTCCCGGGAGCCTAATCTCATCAATCACGAAGACGTCGAATTTCTCCTTGTGGGACACAAGCTTCAGTCCAAGCTGGTCTCGTAGCGCCGTAAAGAGCGACGGCCCCTCGCTCGATGTCGCAGCCGCGGCTTCATCCGCATGCAAATCCATCGGTGCCCAGTGAAGATCGATGTCATACGACGCCGGCAACCCGGTTCTGTCTACTACCGGCCTACGCAGCATGCTCTGCAAAGTTGCTGCGAGATTTTGCATGGTCCTTCCTCCGCCTGTCAGGTACCTCCGCGTGGCGATCGTCGCGCATACAGGCCTTTTTACTGAGGTCGGCGCACGGCCGGGACTTTCTACAGTTGTTTTCGGATGGTCCTCCGCGATCGGGGCTGCGCAGTTCATGTCGGACTCGTGCATCTGTGGGCCCAACCGTCCATCCTTCCTGGCGACGACAAGATCATAAGCCGGGAATTCACGCAGCTCGTGGTGTAATTTCAGATCGAATCTTTCAGCCAGTAGATGCTGCAGCATGAGGCGGACCTCACGAGCGGCCGGTCGCCGTTCCCGGGGATATGTACCGATTACGTCAAAGGACTTATCAAAGATCCAGTTCGGCCCACCGACAAGTTGGTGATCCAGTAGCTTATATGCGTACAAGATGAGAAAGCGCACAGGTACGTTTGTAGCCACGAACCGGTCTGGAATTGAATCGGAAATCTTAGACACATCTGTCTCGGAGAGATTTCGCTTGACCGAGGAGACCTCGAACTGCGGCGCTGTGGTTTCAGGAGATTGAGCATCCGCTCTGACCGGCCATAAGCTGAGCCAAGCGAGAGCAAATACCATCACGCAGAAGATCGTGAAACGCCTTGCTATCGGAGTGCGCTTCATAAGGGGCGAGGGTTCCTCCCGTGAACGTCGTATCCGTCAATCCAATGTAGGTCGGACACAAATCTACCACTCTTTAGCGGTCACAATAGGAAAAACGGTCGCTGCCATCTTCAGCAGAGCACGCCTAAAAGATCCTCATGTGGATCGTCAGATACTTCTTCGGGTCCTTGCGAATCGTCGTCACCAGATCGGTGCTTGCGTTCAGCAGCTTATTCAGGTTGTCGTAAGCCTGGTCGTCCTTCGTGAGCTTGCCCAGCGTTCCCTTGCCATCGTTGACGCCTGTGACCAGCGTGTTGATCTGGGTCAGCGTATGGCTCAGATCCTGGCGAAACTTCGGATCTTTCAGCATCAGGCCAAGACCGCCCTTGCCTGCATCCGCATCGGCCATGATCGAGTTGGCATGGACCAGCGTGGAGTTCAGGTTCTTGTAGAGCGAATCGTCCTTCAGGAGCATTCCAGCGGAGCCTTTGCCGCTGTTCAGGTCGTTGGCGATGCTGTCCATCTTTCCGGCGGCATCGTTCAAGCGGTTATACAGAGTATCGTCGGTCATCAGCTTGCCGATGGAGCCGCGTCCGGCATTCAGGTTCTTCTCCAACGTCAGCAGCTCTTTCACTGTGTCGTTCGCCTTGTTGTACAGCTCAGGATTATTGATGAACTGGCCAACCGAGCCCTTGCCCGATTGCAGATTGTCCATGATCGTATTCAGCTTCGCCAGAATCACGTTCAGGCTTTCGATGGTTCCCTGGCTGGCTTTAACGACATCGGTGATGCTCGGCGTCTCCGATGTCTTCAACTCGTCGCCGTCTTTCAGCGGAGGGCCGACGGCAAACTGGCTGTTGATGTCGACGACCGTGTCGCCGAGCACCCCCACCGTGGTCAGCGAGGCCTTCGAGTCTTTCTTCAGGCTTGCCGAAAACTTGTCGTCGAGCTTCAGGATGACCTTCACGGGGGTCAACTTGCGGGTGGGTGTATTCACCACGGTAATGCTCTTCACCGTGCCGATGGTGACGCCTTCGAGGTTCACGGCGGCGCCCTCTTTCAGGCCCGCCGAGTTCTCAAAATAGACGGGAATCGTCAACTTATGCGAAAACAGTCCCAGCCCGGACGCACTGGTCATCAGGAACAGCAGTGTGACCAGCACCACCGACGAAACCAGCACGATCACGCCCACCTTCAACTGCGACCATCTCACCTCCTGCTGGCTGGGCATAGCTCTCCTTCAAATCTCTTCACACGGAATGCGGCAAAGGCAGCAGGGCATCCGGTAAGTGAGAGGATACATCAGACGGGCAGCCGCTCCGCACGTCTTCTTTCATCGTTCCGACTGTGTAAAGCGCTTGCTTTCAATGGATGCGCGAAGTCAGCGATTGGTTTCAATTCTCTGCGATAACAACGGCCATGGCGACGTCCCGGCTGTGGGTGAGGCTCAACTGGAAATGGCGCACCCCCATGGCGTTCGCTCGGTCCGCCGCCCGTCCGCTGAGATGCAGCGTCGGCCGTTCGCCGGGCTGACGCCTCACTTCGATCTCCTGCCAACTGATTCCGCGGCTGATGCCTGTCCCTAGAGCCTTGGCTGCCGCCTCTTTCGCTGCAAACCGGGCCGCGAAACTCTCCGCGGAGTGTTTCTTCCGCTGGCAGTAGGCGATCTCGGCCGCGGTAAAGACCTTCCGCATAAACCGCTCGCCAAACCGGTCCAGGCTCTGCTGCACGCGCTCAATCTCGATTAAATCTGTTCCTAAACCCAGAACCATTTGGCTTCCTCTGCGATACGTCCAATCCGAAGACTTTCAAACCATCCATAGTAACCATGTGGACCCGGTTGCGAGCACGATAGGCACTCTCCACCGTCACATGACCACCGTGCGCCATCTCCCGATTGTGGCTATCACGCTTCTGGCCGTCCTCTCCGATGAATAGCCTGAGGGCAGAAGTTTCTCGCCCCGGATGGCCTTAGACTACGATGCAACTCCTTGATATCCAGGGCTTCAGCTACGAAGAGCGGCAAGGTCTGCTGCCCACCCTCACCTCGGCGCTGGCTGATTGTGGAGGCTGGCTGCTCTGTCGCAAGACCCTTTCGCCCAGCATGACGGAGATTCGGCTGGAGATCCAGCTTCGCTCCATCGTCGATCTCTACGCCTCGATCGTATCCTCGGGCCTCGAACTGACCCGGGGCGGCCACCTCGCGCTCACCGACCTGTGCACTTGCCGCAAAAATCTCGCCACCCCCGCCGACCTGGGACAGGTGGTCACGATTCGCCTCGAGATCAGCTTTCTCGAAGATATAACGCTGCATTCGCTGTTGATGACCGGATCAATTCCCGCCTGATAACGCTCACAGGCCCAGCCAGACCACTGTCCTTTTATGAAACAGGCTGTCCGAATTGCCGATCACAAGGACTCCCGGCTGCCAGCGGCCATGCGTAAATACCAACCCCAGCCCGGTGGCATCTTTCGCCACTTTGAAGACCGGCTGGCTGATCACGGAATCTCCCGCCGCCACCCGCGCCGTCAGAGGGACGCCTGAGACCGCCGCCGATTCGGCCCACCGCCGCCCCTGCCGATCGACGAGGTAGGCCTGGAGCAACCCCTCGCTCTGCCGTTTTTTCTTGCCATGGTTTGAGATGCGCACCGAGACGCGGACCAGACGGCTGCCGTCGTCAATCAGATACCCCGGCAGCTCCTGCACGTCGGTCACGGCAAAGCACATCTCGTCGAAGCACTGGTCGTGCCCTGTTGCCACGACCTTCTGCGGCTGCATCAGCGAAACCGACAGCAGCGTACCCACATGGAGCGCCCAGATTGCCACGATCCACAGCGAATGCCGCACTGCCTTCGAGTGTTCGCGACGTGCCACGGAGACCGCAACTCCCCCCGCGCCTACAGCTGTCCAACCCACGAGCACAAGCAGCAGCAACTCCCGAAAATTCATTCCAAACCCCTACTCACGATAAACTTCATAGTAACTACATGGCACCCATCATTCTCGCGCAGGACCTCAGCAAAACCTATCGCTCCGGAAAACTCGCAGTCACGGCGCTTCGCAAAGTCAGCTTTGCCATCGAGCCTGGCGAATTTGTCGCCATCGTAGGCCCCTCCGGTTCGGGCAAATCGACGCTCTTCTATATTCTCGGCGGGCTGACCCACGCCACCAGCGGCTCGGTTTGCATCGACGGCGTGGACTTCGCCACCCTCGACGACGCCGAGCGCACCAAGATGCGCCGCGCCAAGATCGGCTTCGTCTTCCAGCGCTTCAATCTTCTGCCTACGCTTTCGTCCATGGGCAATATCGAGATCGCCCACGATATCGCCAATCTCGGCTCACCCAAAAAAGAGATCGACAAGCCGCTGCTCGACCAGCTCACCCACATGCTGGGTATTGAGGGCCGCCTCGAACACCGGCCCAATGAACTGTCCGGCGGCGAACAGCAGCGCGTGGCCATCGCGCGGGCACTGATTACGCGGCCTGCTATCGTCCTTGCCGACGAGCCGACCGGCAACCTCGACACCAAGAACTCCGACGCCGTTCTGGGAATGCTGCGCAAATCCAGCCGCGATCTCAAGCAGACCGTCCTGATGATTACGCACAACAACGAGGCCGCGCAGATCGCGGACCGCATCCTGCACATGCGCGACGGCGAGATTACGCACATCGAGCAGGGCAGAGGGTAGGAAAGCCGGCTCCCGCTGTCCTCTGGTTCTTTCAAGCTGAGTGAAAGTCTGTCATTCTGACGTAGTCAGAGCCGTTTCGCCCGAACTGGTAAGGACAAGCTCATGCCCTGGTACGAACTCGAATCCGCCGCCGACCCTCGCCTTGATGAACTAGCGAAGCAATATAACCTGCATCCTCTTCACATCGAGGACTGTCGCAGCGAAAACGAGAGCGTCAAGGTCGACACCGCGCCGCACTATACCTTCGCGGTCTTCAAGCCGGTCCATCTCGACGCCAGCACCGCCGCACCTGCCTTTGCCACCATCGATCTCTTCGCGGGCAAAGACTTTTTCATCACCATCGCCGACCCCAAATTCCCCTCGCCCGCCGAAGCGCTGGCCCGCGCCCGCCGCGATGGCTCCGATGATAATCCGGGAAAACTGCTCTACCTTATCCTCGACACCATCGTCGATCTCTACTTTCCCGCCATGGATCACTTCGACGACAGGATCGACGATCTCGACGATGCGGTGATTGGCTCGCCGTCGCCCGAGGTGCTGCAAAGCGTCTTCGGCCTCAAGCGCGAACTGATCGACCTTCGCCGCGTGCTGGTCAACACCCGCGATGCTTCGCTGCATCTTCAGCGCGATCCCGGCTCCATCATCGACGCCGAACACCAGCCCTACGTCCGCGACATCTACGACCATGTGACCCGCCTGCTCGACTCGGTCGAGACCCAGCGCGACCTGCTCAACAACACGCTCGACATCTATCTGTCGAGCGTCGCTAACCGCACCAATGAAGTGATGAAGGTGCTCACCGTCCTCGGCACCATCGCGCTGCCGGTGCTCGCCATCTCCGGGATCTACGGCATGAATCTCAAAGGACTGCCCTTTGAAGACTCTCCCCATGGCTCGCTCTACGTCGGCGGACTGACCGTCGTGTGTACCGCATTGCTGCTGTTTGTTCTCCGCAAGTTGAAGTGGTTTTAATCACATTCCGCAACAACGGTCTCAGCTCTTCGCCATGTGAAATCCAGTCTGAATTGCAGAGCGCGGGTGTTCGCGGCGCCGGATTTTCGCATCTCTCCTTATAGACAGATCGTGAGATCGCCAAGGAGATTTTTGTCATGACCGATTACCGCGTAGCAAAAGGTGAAGTTCAGGAAGATCAGATCACAGCGGCTCTTGAAAAGTGTACGGCGCAAGTTCCATCCAGCGTTTATTTAGGTCTCGCCGTGGGCTCCATGGCCGTGTCGCTCGGCCTCTCGGCAGCCAGAAAGTCTCACGCCTCCCTGTTCGTCGGCCAGTGGGCTGCCCCCTTCCTGCTCATTGGCATCTACAACAAACTCGTCAAGCTGCATGGCTCTGACGGCAGCAAATCGAGCCAGCTCGCTCAGTAGCAGCAAGAAGAGAGGCCTCTTCAGGCCTCTCTTCCTTTCCTGACTCTGTTGCACCTTTGTTTTATCGACACGGTTCCTGCTGTTTAGGCGACGGGCACAAACCTCTTTGCTCCGTCGTCCCAGATGCGTACCTCGCCGGTGCCGATCTCGTACACCCAGCCGGAGATCGTCAGCTCTCCCCGTGCCATCGCCCCGGCCACTGAGGGATGCGTCCGCAGATGCTGTATCTGGAGCAGGGCATTCTGTTCCGTCACGCGCCGCATCAGCGTAGCCGGTGACTCGTGTTCCTGGCCAAGCGCCTCGGCCACGCTCATCGCTGTCGCCGCATTCTTCAGCCAGTTCTGAACTGCGGGCATCGAGGTCACGCTCTCCGGCGCGAGCAGGCCCTTCATCGCTCCGCAATCGGCGTGGCCGCAGACGACGATGTGCTTCACCCTCAACAGGCTCACCGCGTACTCGATGACGGCGCTAACGCCGCCCATCATCTCGCCGTAGGGCGGAACCATGTTGCCGATATTGCGCAGGACAAACAAGTCACCCGGCTTCGACTGCGTAATCGTCTCGGGGTCGATCCGCGAGTCGGCGCAGGCGATGAAAAAGGTGTGCGGCTCCTGGGGCACGCTCACTGCCTTGTGATACATCTCAGCCTGTTCGGGGTAGACCTCCGCTTGAAACCGGCGAATTCCTGCCTTCAACTGCTCAAGTACGTCCTGCATTAGCTCTCCATTTCTTTTCTGTTGCTGCTTCCTTAGGCTTCGCGCCACTTGATATTGCATCCCAGGCTGGTCCGTTGGTTCGTATCCGGCTGCCTGCCCGCGATGACCTCGTCGAGCGCCCGCCGCAAGTCCCTACCAGTCACCGGAATATCGTTGCCCGCATCTCCCCGCCGCGGACGGCTGTCGTCCAGTTGGCCGTGGTAGACGAGCTTCATCTCTCGATCGAAGAGGGAAAAGTCAGGCGTGCAGGCCGCGTCGTAGGCCCGCGCCACCTCCTGCGACTCGTCGAAGAGGTAGGGGAAGCGGAAGCCGAGCCGCTGGGCCTGCGCCTTCATCTCCTCCGGCGCATCCTGCGGGTAGGCAACTACGTCGTTCGACGAGATGGCCGCAATCCCGATCTTTCCCTCGTAATCCGTGCCGATGCGGGCCAGTTCGGCCTCAACGTGTTTCACATAGGGGCAGTGGACGCAGATAAACATCACTAAAAGTCCGTTTTTGGCGACATCATCGCGGCCAACCGCCTTGCCCGTTACTACCTCCGGTAGCTCAAAGGCCGGAGCTACCGTTCCCAACTCGACCATCGCCGATTCTGTCTTAGACATGATGGAACCCTCCTGACCATCATATGCATTCAGCTTTTCGAGGGCATCTTTTCTGCTTTATTAGGAATATTGTGCGGTTTGTCATCGGGGATGAGAGGGCAAGCGGGGGCATTGGGTCAGGAGATTGCGAATACTGTCCTGCTTTCCCACTTTTCCACGGCTTTCCACATTCCGTGCACCACCTATGCGCCTTGCTCCCCGGGCCTCGGGCGCATACCTTCAAAAAGTGCTTATTAACCATCTCGTAATATCCGCAATTAACGTGCTTCTCCAGCAACTTCCACAGCGAAATCCCTGATTTCCGGAGCCTGTTTCCGTGAATGCCGGGTGAATAGGGGTATTTGCACAGGTAACACAATAGGTAGTGTTTTATACTTGACACACCCTATAGGCGGCGGTACTTTTGCCACTGCGCCGCTCCAGAACACTCGGTTCGGGTTCCAGTTTTTCGCTCTGCTTCGACGCCGCCGGAGCCAGTTGCCCCGGATTCATATCCAGTGCCGACAGGGCCATATTCACCGCTCGCGAGAGTACGCGCCGTGAGCCAGCAGCTAAGTTTCATCATCGAATAAGAAGGAGCATTCCCCATGGCCACCATTCCTACCCAGCCCGCCAAGACCTCCAAGAACACCGTCCCTGCCCCGTCTCAGGCGTCCGCCAAATCCAGCTCCAGGGCCCCGGGACTGTCCTTCAACCGTCACTTCACCAAGCCCGGCCTCTCCCCCTTCGACGAGATCACCTGGGAGTTCCGTGACGCCATCATTCAGGACTTCAAGGGCAAGGTCATCTTTGAACAGAAGAACGTCGAAGTTCCCGCCGACTGGTCGATGACCGCCACCAACATCGTGGCCTCGAAGTACCTCCACGGCCTCAACGGGACCGACGAGCGCGAGTCCGGCGTTCGCGCCCTGATCACCCGCGTCGCCGAGTCCATCCGCGACTGGGGCATCCGCGACGGCTACTTCGCCACCCCCGAGGACGCCGACACCTTCTTCGCCGAGCTGACCCACCTCCTCCTCAACCAGAAGGTGGCATTTAACTCGCCGGTCTGGTTCAACGTAGGCTGCGACCGGTTGGAGCCCAACTCCGACGCTCAGAACTGGCATTGGAACGCCACCACCGGCAAGGTCGAGTTCTCCGTCACCGGCTACACCCGCCCGCAGTGCTCGGCCTGCTTCATCAACTCGGTGAACGACTCCCTCGACAGCATCCTCACCCTGGCCAAGACCGAGGGCATGCTCTTCAAGTGGGGCTCGGGCGCTGGCTCGAACCTGAGCAGCATCCGCGGCAGCATGGAAACCCTCTCCGGCGGTGGGACGGCCAGCGGTCCGCTCAGCTTCATGCGCGGCTTCGACGCCTTCGCCGGTGTTATCAAATCCGGGGGCAAGACCCGTCGCGCCGCCAAGATGGTCATCCTCAACGTCGACCATCCCGATATCAACGACTTCATCCAATGCAAAGTCTCCGAAGAAAAGAAAGCCTGGACGCTCGTCCAAGCTGGCTACGACGGCAGCGGCCCCGACTCCGAGGCATACAGCAGCATCTTCTTCCAGAACGCCAACAACTCCGTCCGGGTCAACGACGAGTTCATGCAGGCCGTCGAAGCCGATGGCACCTTCAGCACCAAGACCGTCAAAGAGCGCAAGCCGGTCAAGGAATACCGCGCCCGCGACATCATGCACAACATCGCCGAAGCCACCTGGCAGTGTGGCGACCCCGGCATGCAGTACGACACCACCATCAACCGCTGGCACACCAGCAAGAACACCGCCCGCATCAACGCGTCGAATCCCTGCAGCGAGTACATGTTCCTCGACGACTCCGCCTGCAATCTCGCGTCCTTTAATTTGCTTAAATTTCTTACCCCCGGCGGCCAGTTCGATATCCCTGCCTACCGCCACGCCATCGGCATCCTCACCACCGCGATGGAAATCATCGTCGACGCAGCGGGCTACCCCACGGAGCAGATCTCGAAAAACTCGCACGACTACCGGCCTTTGGGGCTGGGTTATGCCAACCTCGGCGCGCTGCTGATGGCCTTCGGCCTTCCTTACGACTCCGACGCCGGCCGCGACTTCGCCGCCGTTCTCACCGCCATCCTCTGCGGCGACTCCTACTGGCAGTCCTCGCGCATCGCCGAGACCTGCCCCGCGCTCGGCGCCGCCACCCCGCTCACGCAGCAAGCCGAGATCGCCGGAGGAGCCTGCCCCGGCTTCTACGTCAACCGCGAGCCCTTCCTCGACGTTATCCGTATGCACCGCGCAGAGGTCAACAAGATCGGCAAGTCCAAAACCAGTGCCGAACCCTTCAGCGTTCCTCAGCTCGACCAACTCATCGACGCCAGCCGCCACGCCTGGGACGGCGCGCTCGCCCACGGCGAAAAGCACGGCTACCGCAACTCGCAGGTCACCGTCCTCGCTCCCACCGGCACCATCGGCTTCATGATGGACTGCGACACCACCGGCATCGAGCCCGACCTCGCCCTCGTCAAGTATAAGAAGCTCGTCGGCGGCGGCATGATCAAGATCGTCAACAACACCGTCCCCTCGGCGCTCATCAAGCTCGGCTACAACGAGGCCGAGGTCAACGCCATCGTCAGCTACATCGACGCGACCGGCACCATCGAAGGCGCTCCCGCCATCAAGCCCGAGCACCTCGCCTGCTTCGACTGCTCCTTCAAGCCATCGAAGGGCACGCGCAGCATCCACTACATGGGCCACATCAAGATGATGGCCGCCACCCAGCCCTTCCTCTCGGGAGCCATCTCGAAGACGGTCAACCTACCGCAGGACGCGTCTGTAGATGATATTGCGGAAGCCTACCTCGAAGCCTGGCGTCAGGGCCTCAAGGCCGTAGCCATCTACCGCGACAACTCCAAGGGATCGCAGCCGCTCAACGTCTCCGCCAGTGATGGCAAGGCGCAGAAGCAGGCCTCGGCCGTAGCGCCCGCAGCCGCCGGTTCCGTCGAGATCGAAGAGGCCGTCATCGCCGCCAAGGCTGCCGCTCAGGCGCGCATCACGGCGCTTGAAACCCAGCTCAAGACCATCACCGAAGCCTCGCTCCAGAACTCCGACTCGATCGACGCGCAGTCGCCACCGCGCGCTGTCCGTCACCGCCTGCCCGCCGAGCGCGCCTCGGTCACGCACAAGTTCGGCCTCTCCGGACACGAAGGCTACATCACCGTCGGCCTCTACCCCAACGGCCAGCCCGGCGAAATCTTCATCCGCATGGCCAAAGAGGGAAGCACCGTTTCTGGCCTCATGGACAGCTTCGCCACCGCCATCTCGCTCGCGCTGCAACACGGCGTGCCGTTGAAGGTGCTCTGCGAGAAGTTCGCCCACACCCGCTTCGAGCCCAGCGGCTGGACCGGCAACACCGAGATCGGCTACGCCAAGTCCATCATGGATTACATCTTCCGCTGGATCCAGATCCGCTTCCTCAGCGGTCACCAGTTCGACCTCTTCGCCGGGCTCGCCCCCCACGCCGAGGGCGGCGTCCCCGTCGAAGGAACCGTCAACAGCCCCGGCAATGTCATCCAGTCCCTATCTGCCTCAAATGATCAAAGTGTCATCCTGAGCGCAGGCGCAGCCGGAGTCGAAGGACCTGCGGTTGGCAGCGGCACCGAAGACTTCTACACCACCACCCCACCGCAGCAGGGAATCGCCCCCGACGCTCATTCAAACTCTGTCATCCTGAGCGGAGTCGAAGGACCTGCGGTTGATTTCCCCAACGCAGAAGACCGCGGCATCTACCACGCAGCCGACGCGATGAAGTCCATGTACGACATGGGCGACGCCCCCAGCTGCGCCACCTGCGGAGCCATCATGACCCGCAGCGGCTCCTGCTACCGCTGCATGTCCTGCGGCAGCACCAGCGGCTGCAGCTAGTCGAGCTATCCGTAACCCGAACTTCGAATCGCACGGGAGCAGTGGCCTGAAACGCATCGCTTTTTTCATGGCGGTCTGTGCCTTCATTTGCACGAGGAGTGGACCCCAGATCAATTCATAGCAGACACAACTGTTCCTTGGACGGCCTTTTGGCTCGTTAACTACGAATACTGGCTGGCGTCGGGCCTCTGGCTGGGCGGCGGCAAGCATCCGGAGCCACGGACGATCAAGTAATGGATAGAGGAAAATGTTTAGAATCTTATCGATAGACGGCGGAGGAATCAAAGGCGCGTTCCCGGCGGCGTTTCTGTGTGCTCTTCAGGAGGTTCTGTCAGGGTCCATTGCCGATCACTTCGATTTGATAGCAGGCACATCCACGGGCGGCATAATTGCCCTTGGACTAGGTTTAGGCCTATCTCCTTCCGAGATCCTTAAGTTCTATACGGCTTCAGGAACAGCAATCTTCCCTGCGTCTCAAAAGTGGTCAACACGGATAAGGCACTATTTCACTGCAAAGTATTCATCGGATCCTTTAGAGGAGGCACTGAAGTTAGCTTTCGGCGACCGCCTCTTGGGACACTCGCGGCAGCGGTTGGTGATTCCGTCTTTCAGCGCGTTGACTGGAAAGATCTATGTCTATAAGACACCACACGATGTACGCTTCGAATCTGATTGGCGAAAGTCGGCAGTTGAGGTAGCGATGGCAACATCTGCTGCACCTAGCTACTTTCCTCCGTATGTAGCACCGAACTACATCGCGCATTTGGACGGAGGGATGTGGGCAAATAACCCAACTGGCAATGCGGTAGTCGAGGCGATTGGAATTCTTGGAGTCGATCCAAAAGATATAAGAGTTCTCAGTCTCGGTTGTACATGTACCGCACAATCGTTTGTTTTGCGGAACGCTGGATTATTGGCTTGGAGGAAGAAGGCACTCGACGCCTCGTTCAGCGGACAATCCTTCGGCTCAATGGGAATCGCGGCACTGCTTGTTGGGCATACGAACATTCAGCGAGTTGATCCCACAGTAGAGGATGGGCGCTTCTCATTAGATAACGGCGGTCTGGTCGCTGAACTGGAAGGTCGCGCCAGGGAGAGCGCCCGCGAAGAGCTTCCAAGGTTTCGGATGATGTTCGGCCACGGAACCGCACCAAGTTTCAAGCCGCTGTACGGTCCGCTCAGCTAACTGGACGGATCGAAGACCTGGAGATCAACTCTCATCTTCAACCTCCGAATCGTCTTCGCGACCGGCTCGCTGGTCACGAATGGCTTACTCAGATCGAGGGAGGGCACCCCACGCTAATCGCCTCAGCAATTGGCAATTGACAGGATGTATCATTCTCTTTCATGACAAAAGTGAGAACGGTATCCGCGACGCAGCAGACTACAGCATCGCCATCGCTACATTCATCAGAACCCTGTCACGGCGCGTCTCTGCGAGAAGCCCGAAATCTATCTCTTTTCCTCCGCCAATCCGGCGCTGCAACTCGACGCATACTCTGCCGTTGAGGAAGCCGAAACCGTACCTCAGGGGCTAAAGCCCCACGAATCCTGAAGTAGCTATGGCACGGCTGAAGCCGTGCCCTTAAGCAAAACAGAGCTTTGCCTCTTGACTCGGCTGCTACAATTTAATAAGAGATCGAAAGATGGCTGCAGGGCATTCGCCGCTGTAGCCATTTCTATTTAGTAGACGTAAGTATTGAAGAGTGAACACTTTACCTGCCAAAGTCTCTAAAAATGAATACTTTGGATCGAATTCCAGACCTAAAGCATCTATTTTGAATAATTTGGGTACTTCAGGGGGGAGGGGGGATCTCCCCGGACGGCTCTCTCGTATCGGTCGCTATAATGAAAACAGCGGCTTGCGGCAGCCAATGTGGCCCCGCCAAAGCGAAAGTGCACATAATACTGTGGTTATTGCCGACGTTGCCACGGTTAGGACGGTCAGGGAAACATGACGACAACCCACCAGCATCCTCTTGAAAAGATCCTCGATAGCCGAATCGCCATCATCGATGGAGCGATGGGCACGACCATTCGCACCTACGGCATGGCGGAAGCCGACATTCGCGGAGAGCGCTTCAAAAACGCGACTAAGGACCTGCTGAACAACGGCGACCTCTTCTCGCTCACGCAGCCGAAGATGATCTGCGACATCCACCGTCGCTTTCTCGAAGCCGGTGCGGACATCATCGAGACCAATACCTTCGGCGCGACCAGCATCACTCAAAGCGAATTCTTCGTGGACGATCCGCGCGAGCACGGCGGCCGCAAAGATCCCGAGTTCTACCAAAAGATCATCGAAGATGCTTCCCTCAACAACCTTGCCTGGGAGATCAATGAGCAGTCCGCGCGGCAGTGTCGCGAATGGGCCGATCGCGTAGGAAGCGCAACCGGGCGGCAGCGGTTCGTCGCAGGAGCGATCGGTCCGATGACCGTGTCGCTCTCGAACTCGCCCGATGCCGACGATGCAGGTTTCCGAGTCGTCACCTTCGATCAGGTGAAGGCCGCTTACACGCAACAGGTGCGCGCGCTCATAGCGGGCGGTTCGGACCTGCTGCTGGTCGAGACCATCTTCGACTCGCTGAACGCAAAGGCAGCACTGGTTGCCATTCGTGAGGTCTTCGATCAGGACAAGAAGGAGCTGCCGGTGATGATCTCGGCGGCGGTTGGACGTGGCGGCGAGACGCTGATCTCGGCGCAGACCACTGAAGCCTTCTGGAACGCGGTGAAGCATGTGAAGCCGCTGTCTGTCGGGCTCAACTGCTCGCTCGGCCCCGATCTGATGTATCCATTCCTGGAGGAGCTTTCGGAGAAGGCGAACGTGGCGATCTCGTGCTACCCGAACGCCGGTCTGCCGAACCCGCTCTCGGAGACCGGGTTCGATCTCGGCCCCGACGACATGGCGCGTTATCTTGGCGACTTTGCACGCGGAGGATTGATCAATATCGCCGGCGGTTGCTGCGGCAATACCCCTGAGCACATCGCTGCCATTGCCAAAGCGCTTGAGGGCAAGGCACCGCGAAGACTCGGCCAGATCGAGGTTGCAGCGTGAGCGAAGCCGCAGAAGTAAAACCGCTTCGCCTGTCAGGATCGCAGCCATTCACGCAACAGCCCGGCGTCTACATGATGATCGGAGAGCGAACCAATGTCGCCGGTTCACCGAAGTTCGCCAAGCTGATCAAGCAGGGTAAATATGAAGAAGCCGTAAGCGTCGCCCGGCAACAGGTTGAGAATGGCGCGAATGTCCTCGACATCTGCATGGACGAGGGCATGATCGACGGTGTTGCGGCGATGACACGCTATCTGCAGTTGCTGGCGAGCGAACCCGAGGTCGCCAAGGTGCCGTTCATGGTGGACTCTTCGAAGTGGGAGGTCATCGAAGCCGGGCTGAAGTGCCTGCAGGGCAAGGGAATCGTCAACTCCATCTCGATGAAGGAAGGCGAAGAAAAGTTCCGCCAGAATGCCGCTACGGTGCTGAAGTATGGCGCGGCCGTCGTCGTCATGGCCTTCGACGAGCAGGGTCAGGCCGCGACGTATGAGGAGAAGATCCGCATCTGCGAGCGCGCCTACCGCATCCTGGTCGATGAGGTCGGCTTTCCGCCCGAAGACATTATCTTCGACCCGAACATCCTCACCGTCGCGACCGGCATGGAGGAGCACAACAACTACGCGGTCGACTTCATCAACGCCACGCGCTGGATCAAGGCGAACCTGCCGCAAGCGAAGGTGAGCGGCGGTGTTTCGAACATCTCATTTAGCTTTAGGGGCAATAACAAGGTCCGCGAGGCCATGCACTCGGCATTTCTATACCATGCGATCGGCGCGGGCATGGATATGGGTATCGTCAACGCCGGGATGCTCGAGGTGTATGAGGAGATAGAGCCTGAGCTGAAGGTGCTGGTCGAAGACGTACTGCTGAATCGCCGTCCCGACGCGACCGAGCGCCTGGTGGACTTCGGCGAAACGCTGAAACATATTGGCACGGCCGTCAGTGAAAAAAAGGCCGAGGAGTGGCGGAACGGCACAGTCGAGGAGCGTCTCTCTCATGCATTAGTCAAAGGGATCGACGCATACATCGAGATCGACGCCGAGGAGGCTCGCGTCAAGCTGGGACGTCCGCTGCTGGTGATCGAAGGCCCGCTGATGGACGGCATGGGCGTGGTCGGGGATCTATTCGGTGCGGGCAAGATGTTTCTGCCCCAGGTGGTGAAGTCCGCTCGCGTGATGAAGAAGGCTGTGGCCCACCTGACACCGTTTATGGAGGCCGAGAAGGCGGCACTGGCTGCCTCTGGGCAAGTGGTTAAGGCGCAGGGAAAGATCGTTCTCGCGACAGTGAAGGGCGATGTGCACGATATCGGCAAGAACATCGTCGGCGTTGTTCTCGCGTGCAACAACTACGAAGTCATCGACATGGGAGTGATGGTTCCATGTGAAAAGATCCTCGAACGCGCCAAAGCGGAGAAGGCGGACATGATCGGTCTCAGCGGCCTGATTACTCCGTCGCTCGACGAGATGGTGCATGTGGCCAAGGAGATGGAGCGCCAGGGTTTCAAGTTGCCGCTGCTGATCGGCGGAGCAACTACGACGCGGACGCACACGGCGGTCAAGATTGCGCCGCACTACAGTGAGCCGGTAGTGCATGTGCTCGACGCCAGCCGCGCGGTGCCAGTGACGACCAGCCTTCTGAGCGACGAATCGAAGCCCGAGTTTGTGGCGAAGCATCGGGCCGAATACGAGGCGCTGCGCAAGGCCCACTCCGCGCCCAAGCAGAAGGTCGTCTCCCTCGATACCGCTCGCGCCAGACGGACTCCAATTGAGTGGCGCGCCGAAGATTTGCCTGTGCCCGCGTTTCATGGTGTACGAGTGCTGGACAACTTTCCTCTGGCGACGCTGCGCGAGTTCATCGACTGGTCGCCGCTTTTTCACACCTGGGGACTGAAGGGCGTTTACCCGCGCATTCTTGAGCATGAAGCGCAGGGCGAGCAGGCGCGCCAGATCTTCAAGGACGCCAACCTTATGCTCGACCGCATGATTGAAGAGAGCCTGATTACAGCGCGTGGCGTATACGGCTTTTTTCCCGCGAGTGCGGTGGGCGATGATATCGAGCTGTACACGGACGAGACGCGCACCGAGGTGCTCACGCGATTCCACTTTCTTCGGCAACAGGCGAACCGAGAAGGCAGCGAGCCGTGCCGGTCGCTCGTCGACTTTGTCGCGCCGAAGGAGAGGGGGCTGCCCGATACCATCGGCGCCTTTGCGGTGACCAGCGGAATCGGCTTGAAGGAGCTGTGCGACCGGTTCAGGGCCGACAACGACGATTACAACGCCATCATGGCGGAGGCCGTCGGTGATCGATTGGCGGAAGCCTTTGCCGAATGCATGCACAAGCGCGTGCGCGACGATTGGGGCTATGGTCTCACCGAAGGACTGAGCAATGAGGACTTCATTCACGAGAAGTATCGCGGTATTAGACCTGCTCCGGGCTATCCGGCGTGCCCGGACCATACGGAGAAGGGCACGATCTGGAAGTTGCTCGACGTGCAGGCGAACACGGGAATGCTGATTACGGAGTCGTTTGCAATGTGGCCCGGCTCGAGTGTGAGCGGTCTCTATTTTGCCCATCCGGAGTCGCGCTATTTCTCTCTCGGCAAGATCGACCGCGACCAGGTCGCCGACTACAGCGAACGCAAGGGAATGAGCGTAGCCGAGGTCGAGCGGTGGCTCGGACAAAGCCTGAACTACGACCCTGCGGAATAGCGTTGGAGATTATCGTTGCGCCTGGCATCCGGGTTGTTTCTTTCCGCGCGGGAAAACGTTCTCTTGACCGTCGATCTTCTAAAGGCATAAAACAGGTTGTCACCATTTTCAGTGGAGAGTTGCCATGAAACCCGGTTTGTCCCGTCGCAAATTTATTGCCTCGACCGCAGCATCCATTATTCCCTCAGCTGTAGCGGTCGCGCAGCCACATAGGATGAGCCTGATGGCGATGTTGACTGGAGAGCAGCAACCTTCGAAGACAACCACGCGGGCCAAGTCAGACTGGAAAAACGCTGGTGTCATCGACCTCACCAATTCTCCTTATGCGAAGTTGAAGACAGTTCCGGTGCGGGCGGTGGTTATCAATGACGGCTTCTGGTCCAAGAGACGCAAGACGAACCTCTCGGCCAGCATTCCCAGCATGCGTGACGAATTGCTGGAGCATGGAAGGATGGACAACTTTCTCCGGCTCGAAGGCAAATCGTCGGAGCCGCAGAAGGGGCCGGTCTACTCAGACTCCGATATTTACAAGTGGACCGAAGCAGTCGCCTTCCAGTTGCAGGGCGCCGACAATCCGGAGTTGAAGAGGTCGACGGACGCGATGATTCGCGAGGTGGTGGCGGCGCAGGAGCCGGGCGGCTATCTGAATACGTACTTCAACGGCGACAAGAAGCCGCTGCGGATGCAGTACGCCACACAGACATCCGGACATGAACTTTATTGCATCGGCCACCTGCTGCAAGGCGCGATTGCATACTACCGTGCGACCGGCGACCCGACGTTGCTCGATGCGGGCATTCGTTTTGTGGACGACTTTCTGATTCCGAACTACGGCCCTCTACCGACGCAGAAGGGAATCGTCGCCGGGCATCCCGAGATAGAGATGGCGCTGATCGAACTTTCGCGGACGACGGGCAACCGCAAGTATGTCGATCTGGCGGGATACATCCTGCATGGTGATGCGAGGATTCCGCTGAAGCCGCAGCAGATCGTGTACATGTTCTGCGGCGTTCCGTTTACCTCGCGGACCAAGCTGGAAGGTCATGCGGTGCGATGCATGTATGCCTGCTGCGGTGCGACCGACTACTATCTGGAGACCGGCGACCCGGATTATTGGAAGACGCTGAATGTGCTCTGGAACGATCTGACTGCCCACCAGATGTATGTGAACGGCGGTGTCGGAGCGCGTGCGGCGGGTGAAGCGTTTGGCGATCCGTATGAACTGCCCAATGCGCAGGCCTATGGGGAGAGCTGCGCTGCCATTGGAAACATGATGTGGAACTCGCGCATGCTGGCGGCGTCGGGCGATGCAAAGTTCAGCGACGTGATCGAGCGCGCTTTGTATAACGGGATTAATTCGGGGATGTCGCTCGATGGCAGGACGTATTGCTACCGGAATCCGCTGGCGTTCGACCCGGCGCGGGAGGAGCGCGATCAAAATACGGACTCGGGAAGGATCCGCAATGCGTGGTACGACACGACCTGCTGTCCGCCGAATCTGGAACGGACCTTCGCATCGCTTTCGGGATATTTCTACAGCACCAGTGCCGATGGAGTGTATGTCCATCTCTACGACAACTCGGAGATGAACTGGCATCTGCATGACGGCACTGGGCTGAAGATCAGGCAGGCGACGAACTATCCATGGAGCGGCGATGTGAAGATCACCGTGAGCCCCGCGGCTCCGAGCGAATTCGTCATGTACGTTCGCATTCCGGGCTGGTCAGGAAAGAACGGCGTCAAGGTCAACGGTAAAGAAGTTGCAGGAGCGAGGGCCGGAGAGTATCTGGCGATTCGCAGACGATGGGCCGCAGACGACACGATTGATCTGAACTTCGACATGACGACCCATCTGCTGAAGGCAAACCCCGCAGTGACGGAAGACCGTGGACGGGTTGCGTTTCAGCGCGGGCCCATCGTGTTCTGCATGGAGCACCTGGACCAGCCCGATCATGGCGCCGGGATCGATATTGCAGACTACACGGTACCTCTCGATGGAGAGACGACGCTACAATTTGAGCCGGCGTTACTGGACGGCGTGATGGTGCTGAGTCATCCGGCGACGGTCAGCAAAACGGCCACCGATGAAGCCTTGTATTTTCCTGCATCGACACCACGAGCCCCCGAGCGAGCAACGACGGTGAGGCTGATCCCCTATTATGCATGGGCCAACCGAGAGCCTGCCTCCATGCAGGTTTGGATTCCGTACAAAGAGGCTTAGTTTTACTCCTCGTGGTGCGGGGTGTTACCAGACCCGGCAGCTATTGACCGGGACCATGGGCGAACCCTTTTTGCAGCCGAAGGCTTCGGCGAAGCCGGGCTGATTGACGATGGCTCCGTTGGCACGAAGATGGTCGGGTGAGTGGGGGTCGCTGAGGACCTGCGCACGGATGTTCTCGGGGCGCGAGTTCTCGCACCAGTTCTGGGCGTAGGCGATGTAGAAACGCTGCGGCGAGGTGTAGCCGTCCTTCTTTGCCTGAAGATCGACGCCCTCCTTCTTTGCGCGTTCGAGATAGGCCATGTAAGCGAGCACCAGGCCGCCGTTGTCGGCAGTATTTTCGCCGAGCGTCAGCTTGCCGTTGACCTTCACGTCGTCGACGGCGGTGAAGCTGCTGTACTCCTTGTCGAGACAGTCGGTGCGGGACTCAAAGTTCTTTGCGTCTTCGGGCGTCCACCAATCGGTGAGGTTGCCTTTGCCGTCGAACTTACGGCCCTGGTCGTCGAAGCCGTGGGTCAGTTCGTGACCGATGACGGCGCCGATGTGGCCGTAGTTGACGGCGTCATCTTCCTTGGGATCGTAGAACGCGGGCTGGAGAATGCCGGCAGGGAAGTTGATGTTATTCATGCTGGGGTCGTAGTAGGCGTTGACGGTCGGTGGCGTCATCTGCCACTCCAGCGGATCGACCGGCTTGCCGATCTTGTTGAGCTGGCGGTCATTTTCAAACGCGTTGGCGCGGAGTGAGTTGCCGAGGGCGTCATCGGGCTTTACCTCGAGTTTGCTGTAGTCACGCCATTTGTCGGGGTAGCCGATCTTGTTCGCGACGAGGTGCAGCTTCTGCTTGGCTCGCGCCTTGGTCGCGTCGGACATCCAGTCGAGGTGGTCGATGTCGTTGGACATGGCGGCCTCAATGTCGTCGACCATCTGGAGAGTGCGGGCCTTGCTGTCGCCAGCAAAGAAGTCCTGAACATAGACCTTGCCCAGCGCCTCGCCGAGCGCGGCATCGACGGAGCTGGAACAGCGCTTCCAGCGCGGGGCCTGCTCGGGCTGGCCGCGCAGCTTGCGGCCGTAGAAGTCGAAGTTCTCCTGGTCGAACTGGCTGGGAAGCCGTCCGGCAACCCCGGTGAGCAGGTGATAGCGCATGTACGCCTTGAGAGTTTCTAGATCGGTGGAGTGAATCTCCTGCATGAGGACGGGGAAGAACTGCGGAGTCGAGTTGTTGATTTCGCTGACGTGCGGGGAGTGGATGGCGTCTTCAAACGCGCCGAAGTTGATGCCGTGGACACTGGCCTCGAAGGTTGCGATGGGCTGGAGGTGATACGTCTTTTCGGGATCGCGCATCTCCGTCACTCCCATGGAACCCTTTGCCAGCGCGGTCTCGAAGGCCATGATGGAGGCGGCGTCTTTCTGCGCCTGCTCAGGCGTGCTGCCTGCCAGCGTCAACATCTTGGCGACGTGGGCGACGTACTCTTGGCGGATGGACACATCTTTCGCGCCCGTGCGGAGGTAGTAGTCCTTTTCGGGCAGGCCGAGGCCGTCCTGCGCGATGACGGCGATCTGCTTGGTGGCGTCCTTCAGGTCCTGCTGCTCGCCGTAGCCGAAGAAGACGTTGATGCCGATGCGCTGGAGATTGCCGATCAGCGTGGGGAGCTGCGCCTTGCTGGTGACTGCGTTGATTTCGTCGAGCATGGGCTGGACCGGCGTGAGGCCTTTGGCGTCGATCGCTGTGGTATCCATGCAGGCCTTGTAGTAGTCGCCGATCTTCTGCTCTTCCGGCGAGCGCGACGCGTCACCGTCGGCAGCCTTAATGAGGATTTTGCTCAGGCGTTGAGTATTGACGTTATAGAGGGCGTAAAAACCATCGACGCCATCCTGATCGGGCGGGATGGGATGGTTGGCAGCGAACTTTCCACAGGCAAACTTGTAGAAGTCGTCGCAGGGATTCGCGGCGGTGTCGATTGAACTGGTATCGAAGGCGGGGACGGGGAGATAGATCTTGGGCGCTGGAGCGGCCGCCGACGCGGGAGCGGGCTGCTGGGAGAATCCGGCGCTGCATGTGATTACTGCCAGGGTGATGGCCGCTCCAATGCGTATCTGACGGCAGGTTTTACTCTTCGCTCCATGCAACATGCAGTTTCCTCCGGGCTTCGGTGCTTCAATGGTGTTTCAGTCTTTGTATCACTCGCGCGGAAAGACGCCTATAAATTCAGTCGAAACGGGCTGACATTGGCGGCTGGGAGGCGTCTGTGAAAGAGTAGACCTGCGTGGGCTGTACAGGCCCACGCGTGCTGTAGATAGTTACGCGGACTCTGCCATGCCGGTTCCCATCAGGACTTACGTGATTTCACGAACCCGTCAGCTTCTCCGGCTGACCCTGCTGGTCCTGCTGGCATCTGCTCCGCTGCTGGCGCGGGCGGCTGGGCCGCCGCTTCGTATTCCACTGGACTCATTGGGATTTCAGCCGCAATCGACGCAATTTCTGCTGGCTGGCAGCTCGATGCTGACGGTGAACTATGTCGACAACCGGCATCTGCTCTTTACCTTCGGGGTGCACCGGCTGATGGAGCGCATCGCCAACGATCCTCCCGACGACCAGGACCGGATGGTGGAGGCGGTGCTGGTGGAGTTGCCGTCGGGCCGGGTGCTGGCGCGCACCGACTGGAGGCTTCACGACAGCGGACAGTATCTGTGGGGATTGGGACATGGACGGTTCCTGCTGCGCGTCCACGATAGCCTGATGACCTTTGCTCCGCTGGCCAATCTGGCTTCGGGACAGCCGTTCCAGCAGCGGGCATTTCTGACGACGGACCGACGGATCGGCGCGGTGCTGGTGTCGCCGGAGTCGGACCTAATGATTATCGAGTCGGCGGAGCGGACGCCGCCGGTGCCTGCCCCGAAGCCGCCGCTGTTCGGGCCGTCGCCAAAGCCCGCGCCGGAGCCGGTCGGTCGGCCGGGCGATCCGGCTCCGGTGGCGCTCAGCTTCTACCGGCTGGCGACGCCGGGTACGGGAGACGAGGTGCAAGCCACACTGGCCGGGGTGGCCCACTCCACCCGCTTTGGCGATGTCGCGGCAACCAGCGCGGGCCATATCGGGGTTGTCGATGAGGGACGGCAGGAGTGGGCCTTTGACTTTCGCCCCTTTAGCGGCAAAGCGAAGGAGCTCGCTCCGTTCGCCTCTACCTGTGATCCGACGCCACGGTTTGTCAGCAGCAGCGAGTTTGTCGCGTTCGGCTGCCATGGCGGCAACGCGCCCATGGTTCTCGGCGGGTTCAACATGCGCGGTGAAGAGATGTGGGAGCAGAACCTGTTTGGCGACTACGTGGGAACGTCGATGGCGTTTGCGCCCGAGAGTGGGCGATTCGCGTTGGGGCGCGTTCTTGGGGAGGCGGCTGCCGTCGATCTGACGATCGTTCCGGCAGAGGCGTACACGGCGCAGAACGTCGTCGTCTATCAGACAGAGAGCGGCAAGCAGCTTCTGCACGTTGACTGCTCGCCAATAGCGCGCGCCGGGCAGAACTTTGCCCTGTCGCCCGATGGAATGAGTCTTGCGGTTGTCCGGGACGGCGCCATCGCCATCTACAGCCTGCCCCCTCTGAGCAAACAGGACCAGGCCGATCTGAAAGAGGCACGGGCGCTGGTGCCAGAGCAGAGCGTTCTGCCGATTGATTTCGCGGGACCATCCCCGGTACCCGCTGCGGCAAACCCGGCTCCAGAGGCAGCTGCCACTCCGAAGACTGCTCCAGCAATATCGTCAAAGGCGGCGAGTGTTCCTTCTGCTGCGCCTGCGCCAGTTACACCTCCGCCAGCGGCTAGTGCCGCAGCTTCAGGCGATGCCGCGCCGGAACAGCCCCGCAAGCCGCCTACGCTCTACACATTGCCCGGAGACAAGGAAAGACAGATTCAGGAGCATACGGATGAGAAGGGGACAAAATAGAAGGGCCGGCTTCGGTCAATCCCGAAAGCCAGCCCTTCTATTGATTGATCTTTTGTATTGATACGATGTGGATTTAGGCAGCCTTTGCAGTCGCCACAGCCTTGACGCGGGCGTTGAGGCGGCTCTTATAGCGGCTGGCGGTGTTCTTGTGCAGAACGCCCTTCTGGACGCTCTTGTCGAGCACGGAGACGGTGGAGCGGTAGACCTCGCCAAGCGTCTTGGCGTCGCCCTTGGCGATGGCCTCGCGCAGGGTGCGCAGGGTGCCGCGCAGCTTGCTCTTGTTGGCGCGGTTGACCGCGGTCTTGGTTTCGGTCTGACGTGCGCGCTTCAACGAGGAAACATGATTTGCCATTACTGAACTCTCTTCTCTGACCCGTCTTCTGTCGGGGGAAATTTAGGATGCAGGCCGGAGGCTGGCTAAGAACACAGCCCGACCCATCCCCTGCAATCTCTAAGTCTACGGAACTTGGGCAGGATGGTCAAGAATAGTCTTGCTTTGGATGGTTGGGTGAGTCTGCCCAAATATCCTCCTTGCTGGATTTGCCCCGTTCTCAGAGGCCGCAACGGGGGTGCTGAGAGGCAGCTTGAGGGCGATACCGATCATCCAGATAATGCTGATGAAACGGCCCACAGGAATCAGGTAACCTGCCGTGAAGTTCAGCACAGTCAGCGTGGCGAGCTCGCAGGCAACAGCGACAGCAATGCCCAGCCACATGACCGAGCGCGGTATGAGTCTGCGCTGACCTGCCGTAAGAGACACCCCAGCGACAAAAAAGCCTAAGAGGATGACGAAGGCTGGTCCCGCGCTGGCGAAGCTGATGGACCGCAAGGCCTGTACGGCGCCGGTGGACTCGGCGATGCCGGGCCGGGTAAGGCTCCAGTTGGCCAGGGCAGAGAGCATCAGAAGCACCGTAGCGCCGATGCCGCCGAGAAACGCGATGGACTCTCCCGCGGCATTGACACCGAGGAAGCGCAGACGGCTGATGGTGGTTGCAATAAAGAGGCCCAGAGGAATTGCGGACAGCAGTTCGAAGAAGGAGCCCAATTGGATCGACCAGCCGTATTTCGCAACGAAGGCAACGGCCTTTTTGGCGGAGTCATGCGGAATGTTGAAGGCGGCGCTGAGCTTGGAACCTCCTGCAAGCAGCAGAGCAACGTAGAAAATAATAAGCACCAACAGGTGGGGGCCTGTGTGGCGTTCGGCACGGGGAGAGAGCGCATTGGATTGGTTCATCGTTGATCTCCAGGAATATGGAATGAATTGGGTTGGCCTACTGGATCGGTCCCTGCATCCGCGAGACAGCATGGTCGAGTCTTTCGAGCCAATGCTGCTGCAACTCATCCGCCGACTTGCGCTGCGTCTCACTAAGGACGTTGGCGTAGATCCGTGACTTGAGAAGTTCCTTCTCCACAAGCAGCTTTGCGAAGGTGTCGCCTTCCGTGGCCGCGATGGCCCGAACCTTAGCTTCATCAAAGGTCCCGCCCGCTGTGGCATCGGCCATTTGATGGGCGCCGCCAAGCATCTCCTTAAGCAGGATCGCCACGGTTGGACGCTCGGCAATGACGATGGTGCGTGTCTCGGCGACCTGCGCCTTGCTCATGTTCAGTTCGCGGGCCACATGCCCCAGCGGGCCGCCACGATGCCAGCCATGGCCGCACCAGCCGTGTCCCCTGGCCCCTGCCCGCGCTACGATTGCAACCACAACGACCAATACCACTGCGACCACGATCCAAAGAGTTTTACGTTTCATCGTTGCACCTCGTGAGTACTTCTCCCTGAGTACAGCATCGGCGCGAGGTGCGTGCGATTAAGGTTGGTAAGAGATTGTAAAGATAGGTAAAGACTGAGCAATTCCCCGCGCAGCCTATGCCCGGCGCGGCTAACATCGGAGAGGGAACGTACAGGAGATCGAGCGGGCTGCCATGAATCCGTTGCTGATTGTCGATGACGATACGGAACTTTGCGCGCTGCTTACCGAGCGTCTTGCGGAAGAGGGGTTCGTCCTCCACGCCGTACATGACGGCAGAGAGGGGTTGGAACACGGCGGCAGCGGTAGATATTCGCTGGTGATCCTGGATGTGATGTTGCCGCGGATGGGAGGCATGGAGGTGCTCAGAGAGTTGCGCACGCGGTCCTCTATTCCCGTCCTGATGTTGACGGCGCGCGGAGAGGACATCGATCGTATCATCGGCCTTGAGGTGGGAGCCGACGATTATCTGCCCAAGCCGTTCAACCCGCGCGAACTTGTCGCCCGGATCAAAGCAATTCTACGAAGGCTCGACGAACGGCGAGCTGACCCCAATACTTTCACTGCTGGAGACATTACGATCAATCTCGCATTGAGGGAAGCATGGGCTGCCGGCAAACCGGTGCAGTTGACGACAGTTGAGTTCGCCCTGCTCGAGGCGCTGGTGCGGAATGCAGGACGAGTGCTCACCCGCGACGATCTGACCGATGTTGCCCTGGGAAGAAAGCTGGGCGCCTTCGACCGTACGATCGATGTCCATATCAGCAACCTCCGGAAGAAGTTGGATACTCACACCGGCGTCGAACGCATTAAGACGATTCGAGGAAGCGGCTATCTGCTGGCGCCACGTCCTTCAAGCGAGGAGCTGTGACCATGCCGCGATTGTTCGTCAAAATATTCCTATGGTTCTGGGCGACAGTGGTGCTGACGGGAATATCTCTCGTGCTTGCCGTTGTGCTGCAACCGCGAAACGGACACGTGCCTTCGCAGTGGCAGGCGAGTTTTGCGGATACAGCAAAATATTTCGGAACCGCGGCTGTAGGAGCTTTAGATCAGGGTGGCATTGCCGCAGTCACACGATACACGCATCGGCTCTCCGAGGATGCACACATCCACGCTTGCCTCTTTGACGCGATGGGCGACACGACAGGCAGATCCCTGGCCGGAGAGTCTTGTACGGAGTTTGCGGGCATCGTCGCTCATGTTGCCAAAGGCGAGCCGCAGGCCTACGAGATGCGGCGAGGCCTGATCAGGATCGCGGTCCCAATCAAAGGCGCGGACGGACACAGTTACATCTATGCATCGGAGTTGCTGGCAGGGCCTCGGGCTGCCTTTGGTTTGAACCCGGGGGCGGTACTGTTGCGGGTGGGGCTGGCCCTGCTGGTGTCGGGCCTCGTGTGCTACTTTCTGACGCGCTACCTTACGAGGCCGATCCTCCGTCTGCGTTCCGTTGCGCAACAGATCACGGCGGGAGAACTGAGCGTCCGCGCAGAGTCCACGCTGGAGCTGCGCCGGGATGAGTTTGGAGATCTGGTTCGAGACTTCAATCGGATGGCGAGCAAAACCGAAGGCCTGATCGCCAGCCAGCGGCAACTGCTCAACGATGTCTCTCACGAGCTTCGATCACCGCTGGCACGCATGAACGTGGCATTGGACCTGCTCCGCCGCCATGCCGGGGAGGACCCGGCCCTGGACCGCATGGAGATCGATCTGCAGCGCCTGAATGAGATGATCGGGCGGTTGTTAACGGTCGCCAAGCTGGAGGCTGCTTCTACACTTCAGAATCCAGTCCGGGTGAATCTGTCCGAGCTGGTATCGAGCGTTGCCAGTGACGCCGAGTTCGAGGCGCAGGAGCGGGGAAGTCGCGTGGATATCGTTCAGGCGGTGGACGTAGAGGTCTTCGGAGACCCGAGCCTGCTGCGGAGCGCGATTGAAAACGTTCTTCGCAACGCCGTCCGGTTTACTGCGGCGGGTACGGCGGTCGAAGTTTTTCTTCGCGCCAGTCCGGCCAGCAGTGCCAACGAATCGGTTATTGCCATACGCGACCATGGCCCGGGTGTGCCGGAGGACGAGCTTACGCGCATCTTCAAACCCTTTTATCGTCTGGCCGATTCGCGCGCGCTCGACTCCGCCGGAGCCGGGCTGGGGTTGGCGATTGCGGAGAGAATCGTGCGCCTCCATGGCGGTAGAATTCGCGCGACGAATGAGGCTGGCGGCGGTTTGAGCATCGAGATCATCCTGCCGCGAATGCCTGGGAGATAGACCAGCCGATAGACCATCCGGCAACTGGGGACGCCTCCGCCATGGTTCCCGATGCATGAATTCAACATTTGCCACTTGACGGCGTGCCGGTGGCGGTTCTAGTCTGTGCCCATCTTCGACACACGATTGGCAACCTCAGCCATCCCGGTCGCAGCACCCAAAGCATCCTCCTACCGCGTTGCGTGTCTTTTTCGGCTCCACAACCAATCCAACTCCCAAGCATCCAATAACCAAGCACTCCCTGACGGAGGTCAGCGCCCTCATTGATGAAAAAATCCTTGGAAATCACTCCCGGCATTGAGCCCCTTTATGGGACCCGCGACGAAAACCTCAAGCTGCTCGAAGATGGTCTTCATGTCACGATTGACCTTCGTTCCGACGCCATTCAGGTCACCGGAGACGCCGCCAGTATCGACCGGGTCGAACGTATTTTTCTGGATTTTGACTCCCTCCGTAAATCAGGCATCAACCTATCCAACGGCGAGCTGAACGGCATGTTGAAGCTGGTCATCGCCGATCCCGCCGTTACCTTGCGTTCGCTGATCGACTCCGGCAAGCAGCGCTCCGCCGGGGTGAAGCGAATGGTGCAGCCGCGCTCGCCCAACCAGCGGAAGTATGTCGAGGCCATTGAGCAGTGCGACATGACCTTTGGCCTGGGGCCTGCCGGTACGGGAAAAACTTACCTTGCGGTCGCAATGGCTGTCTCGGCGCTGATGTCGAAGAAAGTCAGCCGCATCATTCTGGTTCGGCCTGCGGTCGAGGCCGGCGAGCGCCTTGGATTTCTTCCTGGTTCACTGCAGGAGAAGGTCGATCCTTACCTGCGACCGCTGTACGACGCGCTCTACGATCTGCTCGATCCGTTGAAGGTCGATAAGATGCTCGAGAGCAACGTCATCGAAGTGGCACCGCTCGCGTTCATGCGCGGCCGCACGCTCAACGATGCCTTCATCATCATGGACGAGGCGCAGAACACGACCATGGAGCAGATGAAGATGTTCCTCACGCGCATGGGGAACAATTCGAAGGCCGTCATCACCGGCGACCTGACGCAGACCGATCTGCCTAACCCGAAGAAGTCAGGACTGCTTGAAGCGCTGCACGTTTTGGACGGCGTGGAAGGCATCCGCTTCTGTCAATTCGAGGATGTCGACGTGGTGCGGCACCAGCTTGTGCAGCGCATCGTCCGCGCCTACGACAGCTATGGTCGCGCGCAGCAGCAACTGCCGCTGCCTATCGGCGACAGCGCTTTGCCGGAGGCCAACCTTACCGCGACGACGCCGGTGCAGACGGTCCACAAGCCGCAGTAAGCGTGGCCGGAAGGTGAATGCGATACCATCATCAGCAGGGGAGATATCAGCCCCTGCTGATCTTTCCTTTTTACGATGACTAACATCGAACCCCCAAGTACAGTCTCCATCTCCGCCGCCGCAACGCTCTCGAAAGGGAACCGCGACCCGATGCGATTCCTGCTCCGCACCTGCTTCGGCTGCGCTGTTCTGCTGTTTGCAGGCGCTGGTCTGGCGCAGCCAGCCTCTTCTGTCTCTGGCTCGCCCCAATGGAAACTCTCATGGAGTGATGAGTTTAACGGTGCGAATGGTTCCGCTCCCGATCCGGCGAAGTGGTCGTTTGATATTGGGGGAAAGAACCCTAATAACGAACTGGAGAGTTACACCAGCCGTCCGGCAAACGTGCAGCAGAAGCATGGCGATCTCGTCATTACGGCGCGGAAAGAGAACTACACCGGCACCGATGGCGTTGCCCGTCAATATACCTCGGCCCGTATTCGAACGAAGGGCCTGTTCTCGCAAGCGTATGGACGCTTCGAGGCCAGCATCAAGCTGCCGCTGGGCAAAGGAATCTGGCCCGCCTTCTGGATGCTGGGAGATGACATCGATTCGGCTGGCTGGCCGAAGTGCGGCGAGATCGACATTTTTGAGAACATCGGCGAGCCTTCCATCAGCTACAGCACCTTGCATGGACCGGGCTACAGCGGCGCGCACGGCATCTCGGCGAAGTTCGCTCTTCCTGCGGGAGAGGCCGTCAACACCGGCTTTCACATCTACGCCGTGGAGTGGGCTCCAAATGACATCAAGTTCTTTCTCGACGACAAGCTCATCGCCGAGCGCACCCCCGCCGATCTTCCAGCGGGAACGAAGTGGGTCTACGATCATCCGTTCTTCATCATCCTGAACGTCGCCGTGGGTGGTGCGTGGCCGGGAAATCCCGATGCAACCACGAAGTTTCCGCAGAAGATGCTGGTCAACTATGTCCGCGTCTATGCGAAAGCGGAGGGCAAGCAACCGCGATGATCAACATCGACCATCCCGCAGCTTCGGAGCTTTCCAACTCCGGCCTGACCCGTTTCCTCAACCGTGCCCGCGAGGCGGTTGACCTGCGCGGCAACGTCGATGTCCTGCTGGCCGACGATGCCACGCTGCGCAATCTGAACAAGACCTTTCGCCATAAGAACAAAGCGACGGATGTGCTCAGTTTCCCGGCAGCCGAGAATCCGTATGGCCATGCCGGTGATCTGGCGATCTCGCTCGACACGGCTGCTCGACAGGCCGCGGCCTTTGGACACACGCTGCGCGATGAGGTCCGCATCCTTCTGCTGCATGGCCTGTTGCATCTCTCAGGACTCGATCATGAGATCGACGACGGCGAGATGGCCGCTCGTGAGAGTGAGCTGCGGAGGGAGCTGCGGCTGCCAGTGACGCTGATCGAACGTGTGGCTCCGGCAAAACAAATGAGACACAGGAGGGGCGCATGAGCCCTCTCTCTTTCCTTATCTTCGCCGTCCTGCTGTCCATCCTCACGCTGGCGGCGTATGTCGACCGCGTCTACTCGGAGATGGGAAAATTTCTCGCCCGCGAGTATCAGGACAACATCGATATGTGGGAGCGGTTCGTCGAACCGAAGCTGGGTCTTGGCCGCGAATCCATCGCGCTGTCAGCGTCGGTTTTGCGCCAGCTCAGCGTGGCTGCCATTGCGCTGCTGACTGGCCTCCGTCTCTATACGCACACCACGCTGCTGCCCCTGGTGGAGCGCAGTCCCAGCGGTTCCGAGATTGCGCTGGCGATCTTCGAGATCATTCTGCTGATCCTCATCTTCGACCGCCTGCTGCCGCAAATCCTCTTCACACGCACGCGGGGCGTATGGATCGCGCGCATCCGGTATCTGCTGCAAGCGCTCTTCTATCTCATTCTTCCGGTGACGCTACTGCTGGGGCTACTGCTCTCGATTGCCGCACTGGCAGAGCCGGAGGACACGGAAGAAGAGGAGCACCCGTCGGAGGCGATGGATGCGCTGCTCGAAGCGGGCGAGGAAGAAGGCATCCTCGAAGAGTCGGACCGCGAGCTGGTGCGGTCGGTGGTCGAGTTCGGCGACAAGGTTGTGCATGAGGTCATGACGCCGCGTCCAGAGGTCTTTGCCGTGTCCGGCAGCATGAGCCTCGAACGATTCACCGAAGAGATCGCGCATCACGTCTTCTCAAGGGTGCCGGTGTATTCGAACTCGCTGGACAATGTTACCGGCATCATCTTTGCCCACGACCTGCTGCAGATTCCCGACAGCGAAGCCGGCACCCGCAGCGTCGCTCAGTTGCAGCGGCCCGCTGCTTTTGTGCCCGAGACCAAGAAGGTTGCCGAGCTGCTGCGCGAGATGCAGCGCGAAAAACAGCACATGAGCATCGTCATCGACGAGTATGGTGGCGTCGCCGGGCTGGTCACTATCGAAGACCTGATCGAAGCGATCGTCGGCGAGATTGCCGACGAGCACGATGAGCCCGAGGAAGACGACACCCCTATCCGCGAGGCGGATGGTTCCTATATCGTCTCAGGCAGCTTCGAGCTCTCGCGGCTCCGCGACCTCTTCAGCGACCAGTTCGAGCCGTCCACGCGGCCTGCCGAAGATATCGAGTCGGCGGACGCCGAGGACTTTGCCGTGCGCGACACCCGCGATACGAAGGACGATCCGACCGCTCTGCGCCTGCCGGAACACTATGAATCCACAACGCTCGGTGGGCTGGTTTCGGAGATGGCGGGGCACATTCCGCTTCCCGGGGAGGTGGTCGAAGAAGATGGCTTGCGGCTTGAAGTGCTGGCCAGCACCGACCGCCGCATCGACCGCATCCGCGTCGGCCTTATCTCTCCGATTTTCAGCAAATAAGCTAGCGTACAGCGCCCTTTGTAGCCCATATACTTACCTGAGACTTGCGTTTCAGAGCCCATTGCTGAACCAACAGCATGGTTTTCGGGTCCGCCTTCTGTCTGTACGCGAAGTAATGCTGGCGATGGAAGTGGCATAGTTGATTGCCGTCGTTAATCACATCCGCGCAGCCGCAGATATCCGTGATTCCGTCACCCTGATAGCCATCAAGCTTCACTCGCTGCGTAATGAAATTGAGAACACGCCTGGGAGGCGGTGAAATCCCAGCAGATGTCATCTGCTGATAGGCATCCAAACCGTCAAAACAGGCTTGCATTGCCGCAACATCGCCCGGATCCGCCCGAAACCAGTTGGTGCCGAGCAGGTGATCGATCGTAAGCACTGCAGCCGCCAGCCCGGCCCTCATCTTTTCGATGTATTCGTCCCGTTCAGACTTCGGTTCTGACGCCGGTCTATCTAGTTCTGTGTGAAACGGGGAAGCATCGACCTCTGCCTGTAACCTGTGACGTATCCACTCTGACGCCGGTAAAATGCCATCGCGGTCAGTAGACATCCTCTCCTCATAATTTTGATAGGCGGCCTTGTGGTCAGTGCAAAGGTCGTTGACGGTGGCTATCGTGTTCGTCGCGCACGTACAGAAGCTCAAGGCTTTTTTAGTTCCAATCAGCGGTTCAGCAATAATTTATACAGTTGTCATGACCACCTTATGCTTAAAAAGATTCCAAGGAAAGTTATTGTTATCAAAATACTTAGCGGCAGTTCCAAAACGGGAATTCTTGATTGTTGATGCAAAAAAAAGTAAGCCCCGCGTGCTGCCGGGGCTTAACATAATTTGCGCTAGGTTGCGATCAGTCGATAGAGATCTTCCGCAGGAGCTTGAAGTCGGAGAGCATCTTTCCGGTTCCAAGGACGACCGAGGCGAGCGGATCGTCGGCGATCGAGACGGGCAGGCCTGTCTCTTCGCGGATGCGCTTGTCGAGATTCTTGATGAGTGCGCCGCCGCCGGTAAGCACGATACCGCGATCGGAGATATCGGCCGAAAGCTCCGGTGGAGTCCGCTCCAGCGCCACGCGAATCGCGTTGATAATAGTAGAGATAGACTCGCTGAGAGCCTCGCGAATCTCGGAGTCTTCGATGGTGATGGTCTTGGGAACGCCCTCGATGAGGTTGCGGCCCTTGACCTCCATCTCAATCGGCTTGTCCAGAGGGAAGGCCGAGCCAAGCGAGATCTTGATCTGCTCGGCGGTACGCTCGCCGATCAGCAGGTTGTACTTCCGCTTGAGATAGGTCATGACGGCTTCGTCCATCTGGTTGCCGGCCATGCGCACGGAGCGCGAATAGACGATGCCCGCCAGTGAGATGACTGCAATGTCCGTGGTGCCGCCGCCGATGTCGACGACCATGTTGCCGCCCGGTTCCGTAATGGGAAGACCTGCTCCGATCGCGGCGACCATTGCCTGTTCGACCAGATGGACCTCGCTGGCCTTGGCGCGGTAGGCCGAGTCCATGACGGCCCGCTTTTCCACCTGCGTAATCTCGCTCGGAACGCCGATGACGATGCGCGGATGCACCATCATCTTGCGGTTGTGCGCCTTCTGGATGAAATAGTTCAGCATCTTCTCGGTGTGGCGAAAGTCGGCGATGACGCCGTCCTTCATCGGCTTGATGGCGACGATATTGCCCGGCGTGCGGCCGAGCATCTCCTTGGCCTCTTTGCCGACGGCCTCGACTTCATTGGTGATCTTGTTCACCGCGATGATCGATGGCTCGTTGACGATAATGCCCTTGCCGTGGGCGAAGACGAGAGTATTTGCCGTACCGAGGTCGATGGCCAGGTCGCTCGAAAAGAGGCTGAAGAGAGACCGCATATTGTGTATGCGCGAATATCGCATCTGAAAGCTGTTTGAAGACATAGTTTTTCGGAGTCGTTTCCTGAAAAGAGACTATCAGTATAGTAATCCACTGCGCCTCGGCGAAAGACTGCCTTGGTATGACACGTTAGAGTCAGTATCGGTAGATACAATCGAAGGCATCAGCAGGCGGAGGTGAAAGATGATCATTGGCGTCCCAAAAGAGGTAAAGGACCATGAGAGCCGCGTAGGGGTTACTCCCGCGGGTGTTAAGGCGCTGGTCGAGGCCAGGCATAAGGTGCTGATCGAACACAACGCCGGGACCCTCTCGGCCATGCCCGACGACGAGTATCAGGCTGCCGGGGCCGAGATCGTCGGCTCGGCGCACGACGTCTGGCGGCTCGCCGACATGATCGTCAAAGTCAAGGAGCCGGTCGAAAAAGAGTATCGCCACTTTCGCGAAGACCTCGTTCTTTTCACCTATCTCCACCTTGCGCCGCTTACCGGACTCACCGACGCCCTGCTCGCCAGCAGAGTCACCGGTATTGCCTACGAGACTGTGCGCGACCGCACCGGCGGCTTGCCGCTGCTGACGCCCATGAGCGAGGTCGCCGGGCGTATGTCCGTGCAGGTCGGCGCAGCCTATCTTGAAAAAGAGCACGGCGGACGCGGTGTACTGCTGGGCGGCGTGCCCGGCGTCGCTCCCGGCAACGTCTGTATCATCGGCGGCGGCATCGTGGGGACCAACGCCGCGAAGATCGCGCTCGGCATGGGCGCGAAGGTTACGCTGATCGACCTGAATCTCAACCGCCTCCGCGAGTTAGATGACATCTTCAATGGTCGCGTCTTTACCGTGGCCTCGAACAGCTACAACATCGAGCGCGCCGTTTGTGAAGCCGATCTGGTTATCGGCGGCGTTCTGATTCCCGGTGCGGCAGCCCCTAAGATCGTCACCCGCGCCATGGTGGCGAAGATGAAGAAAGGCGCGGTCATCGTCGATGTGGCCATTGATCAGGGCGGCTGCATCGAGACGGCTCATCCCACCACGCACAGCGATCCATCGTACGAGGTCAACGGCGTCGTTCACTACTGCGTCACCAATATGCCCGCGGCGGTGCCGAATACGTCCACGCTGGCGCTGACTAATGCGACGTTTCCCTATGTACTGAAGCTGGCGCGCCTGGGAGCGAGGGACGCGATCAAAGAAGACAAGGGAATCGCAGAGGGCGTCAATACTTATAACGGCATCCTTACCTACGCTGCGGTGGCGACCGCGCAGAAGCGGGACTGGCAGCCGGTCGCTACGGTTGTGTCCTGATTGCGCGGAGAAGCAAGCGGAGCCTGTACCTATAATCAGGTCACTGAGGAAGCATGGCGATGCCCACGAATCCAAACCGGCGAAAGGTCCTGATTATTGCCCTGGGCGCTTGCTTCCTTGTTCTCCTGGCCGCGCTCAACATCCTGAATGCTTTTAACTCGCCACAGCTTCCGCACCCCGGAAACCTCGAGCAGATCTTCATGTTTACGGGATTGTCGATTGTGGCGTTTCTGCTCTTCGTCGTCATCCTTGTGCTGCTGGTCCGCAACATGCTCAAACTCTACGCGGACCAGCGCAGTCGTGTGATGGGAGCGCGTCTGCGCACGCGGATGCTCTGGGGTGCCGTGTTGGTGAGCTTTCTGCCCATCGCCTTTATGTTCGCCTTCAGCTATCTGTTGATGAACCGCGCCGTGGACCGCTGGTTCTCGCAGCCGGTGACGCAGATGCGCGACGACAGCAACCACATGGCCCTTGCGCTGGCCCAGTACACCACGGCCAATGCCCGCGCCGAGGCGGATTCCATTGCATCCAGCATTCCCGGCGCAATGGGTGCGGCGGTTTCAGCATCGAAGCCTGCTGTGCCGATTGCCCGCTCCGGTCGGCGGCAGCTTCGAAAGCCGGGTCGGGGCGCTGCACATTCTGCGTCGCCTTCTGCCTCGGCGAAGTCTACGCCACGGCAAAACCGCGAGGCCGTCGATGCTGTCCTGCGCCGGCATGAGATTACACTGCAAAACGGATTTGCCATCGTCTACCGCGATGGCCGCGCCATCACCAGCTTCCACATGCCGCAGCGCGATGGCGCAACCGCCGTGGTGAAGCCCTGGTTGGCGGAGACCACCGATGAAGACGGTGCCGGTCCGAACGTCCATGCACCTGCGCCGCCTGTGCCGCCTACGAATCCTACGGATGCAGCGATTCTTGCCGCCGCTCAGCGCAGCGACTCGCCCATCTTCTCCCTCGGCCAGATCGATTACGCGCTTGCCGCCACGACCGTGCAGCAGGGCAACACTGTTGTCGTCGGTCTGCCGATGCCGTTCGGCATGGCCGCGACGATGGCCCATCTGCGCAAGGAAGACGATGCTTACTGGGTGCTCTTCCGGGAACGCCGCCAGATCAGAAGCCTTTATATGAGCCTGCTGCTCATGATGACGATCCTGGCGCTCTTCGCATCGAGCTGGCTTGCGCTGCACATCTCCAAGCAGGTCACGCGGCCGGTCGAGGCGTTGGGCGATGCGATGGAGGCCATCGCTGCCGGAGACTATGCGCACCGCGTCGATGAAGGCGCGACCGAAGAGCTGGGCGAACTCGTGCGCAGCTTCAACCACATGGCCGCCGACCTCGAAGACAGCCGCCGCGCTGTCGAATACTCTACCGTGCAGATCAGCGCGGCCAATGCCGCGCTCGAAGCTCGCCGCAGTGAACTTGAGACGATGCTTGAGACCATCCCCAACGGCGTGGCCACACTGGACGCAGACCGTCGCATCGTGCTCACGAACCGCGCTCTCAGCGAGATGATGGATCCCGGCGGCCAGCGCCCCTTTCTCGGACGTGTGATCGAAGAGGTCTTTCCGCCAGAGGTCGCCGACGTGATCGACCATCTCATCAAGCGCAGCCATCGTATGGGCTCCGCTTCCAGCGAGATGGAGATTGCAGGCACCGGCGCCGATCGATTCGGCGGCAGCCTGAACCTGCTTGCCACCGTTGCGCTGCTCGAAGCTCCCGGCCACCACGACCGCATGAGCCGCGAACATCGCGGCTATGTGGTGGTCCTCGAAAATGCAACCGAACTTCTGCGCGCACAGAAGCAGTCCGCATGGAAGGAGGTCGCGCGTCGCGTGGCCCATGAGATTAAAAATCCGCTCACTCCCATCAGCCTCAGCGCCGAGCAGATCCATCGCCACATCGACCGCCTCGCAACAACGCTCACCGATCACAATATTGAGTCACCATCGCCCGCGGTCATTCGGCGGTGCAGCGAGGTCATCAGCTCCTCGGTCGAAAGCATGAGGTCGCTTGTCGATCAGTTCGCCGCTCTGGCCGAGTTTCCTACGGCGCGCCCCCGGCCTGCCGATCTCAACACAATTGTCGAAAACGCGCTTGCGCTGTTCGCCGGACGCATGCAGAACATCACCATCGTAAAAAAGATGCCTTCCGGCCTGCCGCTGGTGATGGCCGATCCTGAAGCGCTCAAGCGCGCTCTGGGCAACCTCATCGACAACGCCGCCGAAGCCATGCAGCAGAGCCTGCTCCGCGAGCTTCGCATCAGCACGGCGCAGCTCGAAAACGGGATGATCGAACTCTCCATCGCGGACACCGGCACCGGTCTCACCGACGATATGCGCGAGCGTCTCTTCCTTCCTTATTTCTCGACCAAGCAGCGCGGCACCGGCCTCGGCCTCGCCATTGCCGCAAAGATCATTCAGGAGCATCAGGGAACGATCCGCGCCGAAAAGAATTTTCCCGCCGGAGCCAAGTTCACCATCGAACTGAGAGCTGCGGTCGGTTCCGACAGCGAACCTGAACTGCCCGGCACAACCGCCAACGGCCATGGAGGCCCTGCTTGAACCACGTTCTGATCGTCGATGACGAAGCCGAGATCCGCGAGTCGCTCGAGAACATTCTGCGCGAAGAGGGCTATCTCGTCACTACCAGCGCGACCGCGACCGAGGCGCTCGAACTGCTGCGCGATGCGGCGTATGACGTTGTGCTGCTCGATATCTGGCTGCCCGACCGCGATGGCCTCGAAGCGCTCGCGGAGATACGTTCGCTTGATAGCACGAACGTCCCCGAGGTCGTCATCATCAGCGGCCACGGAACCATCGAGGCCGCAGTCCGCGCCACCAAACTCGGAGCGTATGACTTCCTTGAGAAGCCGCTCTCGCTCGACCGGACGCTGATTGTTCTGAAGAACGCGATGAAGGCCCGGCAGATGCGCGAAGACAATGCGGAGTTCTCGCGCCAACTCGCCGTGAAGGGAACGGTGACCGGCCAGAGCGTGCCCCTGAAGGCGCTCCGCCAGCAGATCAAGCTGATGGCACCGACGAATGGCCGCGTCCTCATCTATGGCGAATCCGGTACCGGCAAGGAACTCATCGGTCGCGCCATGCACGCGGAAAGTCTGCGCAAAGACCGTCCCTTCGTTGAACTTAACTGCGCTGCTATTCCGGAGGACTATATCGAGAGCGAGCTCTTCGGTTACCGCCACGGAGCCATACCCGGCGGCCCGCAGGAGAAGCGAGGGACGTTTGAGCGCGCGGACGGCGGCACCCTTTTTCTCGACGAAGTAGGCGACATGAGCCTTAAAACGCAGGCGAAGGTACTCCGCGCTTTGGACGAGCAGCGCTTCCTCCCCGTCGGCGCTTCGCATCCCATCCATGTCGATGTCCGCGTCATCGCCGCGACAAACAAAGATCTTGAAGAAGAGATCGCTCGCGGCAACTTCCGCGAAGACCTCTTCTACCGTCTCAATGTGATCCCCTTCTTCGTTCCGCCGCTGCGCGACCGCAAGGAAGATATACCGCTGCTGGTCAAGGAATTCCTGCAGGAGTTTGGCCAGCAATATGGCCGTCCTCACGTCGAGATGACGGAAGACGCGCTCACCGCGCTTCGCCAATATCACTGGCCCGGCAATGTTCGCGAGCTGCGCAATCTCGTCGAGCGCGTGCTCATCCTGAATCCAAAGACCCAGCGCATCGAACGCAAACACCTGCCGATGCTGGTCTACCGCGGTCCCGGAAAACTGACGGAATCGGGCCGCATCAACCCGCGCGGCGAAGAGTTCTCGTCGCTTCTCGAAGCCCGCGAAGCCTACGAGCGAGACTACATTCTCAAGAAGCTCGACGAGAACCACGGCAATGTAAGCCGCACCGCCGAATCGCTGGGACTTGAACGCAGCCACCTCTATCGCAAGATGAAGACCCTCGGCGTCAGTATCAAAGAGTAGTTAGAGGTTACTGCGGCGTGCTAACGCTCTGCAGTTGCCTGCATGGGGCCACGTTATTTTGGTGTCCCAGCATGAAACATCAATCTGTCCGAATCCCGCGGCGAGCAGAGCCCGCCTTATCCCAGCCTGTGTTTGAAACGATTCGCAGCGATGCCGCGCGAGCGGGAAGCGGAAGTTGAATCCCCCGAAGTGCAGCGCCGCGCCATTGGCGACAACATAGGAACGGTAGGCAAGATTCTTTGCCCTGTTTACGGCAGATCCCGAGCGTAATTCAGCCGCCAGCTCCGACAACGAAAACGAGAGTGGATGCAGTTTGATGCGAAGCTCTCCATCCGCTTTGAGCACGCGCCGTATCTCGCGGAGGGCGGCAGGAATATCCATGTAAGGGATCGCGACCCGAGAGATCACGGCATCGAACGAACCATCGGGAAACGGCAGCTTCTCGCCCTTTGCGTGCACAAAGATAAACTGCGGATAGTTCAATCTTCCCTGCGCAAGAGCCTCTTCATCAATATCGACTCCCACGATTTCAATCTGCGTAGTGCCGTCTTGCGCGCAGCGAAGTTGCGACTCTTCCTGCATGGAGTCGCCCGCTCCACACCCAACATCGAGAATCCTGACCACCCCTGCCGTATCCCCGCTGATCAACATGGCAGGAGCATACACCAGAAGTCACCGCGAGCCTTTTTCCTCGCCCATCTGCTTCTCCGCAATCTCTTCCAACTGCCGCCGCCAGTCCAGGTCCTCCACAAAGCCGCGCGAACTTCGCCACTCCTCCTGCACCTTGACGAACAACTCGAGAAATACCCGTGTCCCCAGCAATCCCTCGATGTCCTTGCGGGCTGCCGTGCCGATCCGCTTCAGCATCTCGCCCTGCTTGCCGATCAGGATGGCCTTCTGTCCTGTGCGTTCGCAGTAGATTGCGGCCGCAATCTTCGTCACCGGCAGCTTGCCGTCCTTCATCTTCTTCAGCGAAGCCGGCTCCTCGTATCGTTCAATGACTACGGCGGCAGCGTAGGGAACCTCTTCGCCGGTTAGCATCAGAATCTTCTCGCGAATCAACTCGGCTACGAGAAACCGCTCTGGCTGATCAGTCAACTGGTTCTTCGGGAAATACCGCTGTCCCTCCTTCAACTGGCCCACGACTTTATCCAGCAGCAGGTCCAGTCCTTCTTTCTTTCGCGCCGAAACGGGCACGACCTCGGCAAAGGAATGCAGCGAACTCCAGTGCGCAATCAGCGGCAGCAACTCTTCCTTACGGACGGCGTCGATTTTGTTCAGCACAAGGATTACCGGGCACTCCAGCTTCTTGACCAGCGACAGCGCAAAGTCATCTTCGGCCGCACTCATGGCCATGCGCCCGGTAGTTTTTCCGCCTTCGGAACTCTTGGCCAGCCGATGAGTCACGTCAACGATGAACAGCACCGCATCACGGCTTTCGAGCGCATCATGCACCTCCTGCATCATGCGCTTGTCGAGCTGGGTCTCCGGCTTATGCACCCCAGGCGTGTCCACCAGCACCACCTGCGCCGCCGGATGCCCCGGCTCCCCTTTGGCTTTCTTCTTGAGCGGAACCTCGAGCACGCCATGAATCCGCGTCCGCGTCGTCTGAGGCTTGTGCGTGACGATGGCAAGCTTCTGCCCAAGCAGGGCGTTCAGTAAAGTGGACTTGCCAGCGTTAGGCCGGCCAATGATCGAAACGAAACCAGAGCGAAAGGGCATTGCCTTATTATGCGCTGTCTGCTTCCTTTGCCGGCGCATTCAGCTACACTGTCGCGTATGAATGTCAGGTCGCTTCTGCCCACTCTCAACCCTGCAAAGGTCTTCATGATCCTCGCTTCGCTCTCGTCCATCCTTGCCTTTGCGCAGACGCCGCCCTTCCGCTCCACCCAGGTCAACCCCGACCACAGCATCACGTTTCGCTATAAAGATACCGGCGCCACCGCAGTTGATCTTTCGCTCGAAGGCGCGGCTAAGCCCTTTCCCATGATGAAAGACGAAAATGGCGTCTGGTCTGTGACTACACCGACTCTCGCCCCGGAGATGTACGGCTATCATTTTGAGGCCGACGGACAGCACCGCGGCGATCCCGACAATGCCCGCGTCAAGGCCAATCTGATCAGCCTCGACAACCTTGTCACCGTTCCCGGCGACGTGCCTGAGCCCTGGGACATCACTAACGTTCCTCATGGCGTCGTTCACCACCACACTTACACGACCGGCACTGTCGTTGGCCTCGCCGATAACCAGAGCGACTACTATGTCTATACTCCGCCCAACTATGATCCGAAGGCGAAGAAGCCCTATCCGGTCCTCTATCTCCTGCATGGCTGGTCTGACGACGCCTCCGGCTGGACGGCGGTCGGTCACGCGAATTACATCTTCGACAACCTGCTTGCTCAGGGCAAGATCAAGCCGATGATCGTGGTCATGCCTCTCGGCTACGGTGATATGTCCTTTGTGCTCGGCGGCAATAACGTGTGGGATGAGCCGAGTGTCATCGATCACAACACGGCGCTTTTTACTAAGGCGTTGCTCACCGAAGTCATGCCTCAGATCGAGTCCGGCTATAACGTCTCGCGCAAGCGTGAAGACCGCGCCATTGTTGGGCTCTCCATGGGCGGCCTCGAATCGCTCACGACGGGGCTTACGCACTCCGACAAATTCGCCTGGGTCGGCGGCTTCAGTTCAGCTATCCATAACCTGGACTACCATGCCCAACTCGCCACGCTCAACCCGAAGACCGCAGATCTGCGTCTGCTCTGGATCGCCGTTGGCACCGGTGAACCGCTGCTCAAACCCAACCGTGAGTTCATCGCGTGGCTCAAGACCAAGGACATGCCGGTCACGCAGTTTGAAACCCCCGGCATGCATACATGGATGGTCTGGCGCAACGATCTCATCCACTTCGCGCCGCTGCTGTTTCAACCAAAGTAGGGTTTGCAGTCAATCTCGTTTATCCGTGTGATCCGCGGTCGTAGGATAAACAGCGACCGCGGATTACACGGAAGATCGCGGATCAAGAACAACGTTCGAGGCACACAATGCGCTTCTCTCTCCTTTTCGCCGCAGCTGTTCTTTTTGCGTTGCCGGGGTTCGCCGAGCGCATCGAAATCACCGTTCCCACCAGCGCGCGGCTCACTGGCCATCTCATCCTCGTCGTCACCAAGAAGGCCGGCAAAGACGAACCCGAGCCGCGGATGCAGCTTGGTGAGACCTATACCTCCGCGCAGGGCTTCGGCATCGATGTCAAAGATCTCGCCCCCAACCAGCCCATCGTCATCGACGACAAGACCATCGGCTACCCGCGCAAGTCGCTTGCCGATCTCGATGCCGGCGATTACACCGTCCAGGCGGTCTTCAACGTCTACGAGCAGTTCCACCTCGCCTCTGGCAAGACTCTCTGGCTGCCGCCGGACAAAGGCGAAGGCCAGCATTGGAATCGCAAGCCCGGCAATCCCTATAACGCACCGGTGAAGCTGCACATCGATCCCAAATCTGACACCACGCTCAAACTCACCCTCGACAAAGTCATTCCGCCCATTGCAGGCACGGACAAAGACCCTGCTGTGATCGCGGTAAAGAGCCCCGGCGCAAAGTGGCTCAAGTACGTTCGCTTTCGCAGTGAAAAGCTGAGCAGATTCTGGGGTCGCGACATGTATCTCGGCGCGTGGGTGCTGCTGCCCGAAGGCTTCGACGAGCACCCTGACGCCCGCTATCCCCTTGTCGTCTATCAGGACCACTTCCACGCCGGTTTCGGCGCGCCGCTTCCCTGGGTCGCCACGCCCCCGGCATCCGATGCCGATGCCCGCACGGTGGCTGCCTACAAGTTCTTTCAGGACTGGACATCAGGACGCCTCCCCCGCGTCCTCCTGCTCTATGTTCAAAGCGCCAACCCCTACTACGACGACTCCTACGATGTGGACTCGGCCAACGTCGGACCCTACGGCGCTGCTATTAATGATGAGCTCATCCCGGCCATCGAACAGAAGTATCGCGGCATCGGCCAGGGCTGGGCCCGCGCCACCTACGGCGGCAGCACCGGGGGCTGGGAGTCGCTCGCCACCCAGATTTTCTATCCCGATATGTACAACGGCACCTATACCGCCTGTCCCGACCCGGTTGACTTTCATGCCTACCAGAATGTAGACCTCTACAACGACACTAACGCCTTCGTCCGCAAGGGCCCCTTCGGCGAGGTCCCCATCGCAGCCGACCGCAAACCCGATGGCTCCATCATCGCCAACACGGGTGACGAGTACCGCTACGAGTCCGTCCTCGGTACCCACGGCCGCTCCACCGAGCAGTGGGCGATCTGGCAGGCGGTCTTCTCTCCCGCCGGCGCCGACGGTTATCCCAAAGACGTCATCGACCCTCTCACCGGGGTCATTGATAAATCTACCGTCGCCTACTGGCACGATCACTATGATCTCACCGCAATCCTGCAGCGTGACTGGCCGACCCTTGGCCCGAAGCTCGAAGGCAAGCTTCATCTCGCCGTTGGGGAGGGCGATACCTACTTCCTCAACAACGCCGTCCACCTGTTTCAGTCCGTGCTCGACGACACCCGCAACCCGCACTCCGACGCGACCTTTCAGTACGGCCCGGGGATGCCGCACTGCTACACCGGCGGCCCGGCCGAGTACACGATGGAGAAAAACCACAACACCTGGGCTCAGCGCGTGATCCCGCTGATGGTCGATCACATGCTCAAAACTGCTCCCGCAGGAGCCGACACCAGAAGCTGGCGCTACTGATAACGCAGCATGATCGCGATGGAAGGGAAGATATCCCTGCACATCCCGATCTGTTCCGAATCGCAACTCGTTACCCAAAGGAGTTACTCAGTATCTCCCCACGATCCTCCATATCTCGCACATAATAGTTGCAGGGCATGGAATCCTTCTTCACACGCTTCAGGAACGTTCTGGTACTGGTGGCGGTACTGCTCGCGCAGACCATCGGCCTCGCCATCCAGGTGCGCAGACCTGTCGAATCGGGCGCACCCGACAGCCATGACGTCACCCTGATGCGCTACTGGGTCGTAGCCGGGATCACCCCCTTCGAGCGCTTTTTTCATGCCATCGGCTCTAACACCCGAAATGCGTGGGGCAACTATGTGAATCTCCGCCATGTTCGCCAGCAGAATGAGGAGCTTCGGCAGCAGATCGCCCGTCTCCGTCTGGAACAGGCGGCCTTCGCCGAAGACGCAATTCAGGGCCACCGTCTGCAGGCGCTGCTCGCCTTCCAGCAGCACTACATCGCCTCGACGGTCGCCGCGCAGGTGATTGGCACCAGCGGCACCGACCTTTCGCATGTCCTCTACATCGACAAGGGCGCGGACTTTCACCTGGTCCCGGATATGGCTGTCATTACGCCCGATGGCATCGTCGGCAAGATCCGCGACGTCTTCCCGCACACGGCGCAGGTACTTCTCATCAACGACCCGACCTCGGGTGCCGGAGTCCTGCTCAGCAGCACGCGCATTCTGGCCATTCTCCACGGCACCGTGAGCGGCCAGATCCAGATCTCGAACCTTACCGCCGACTCCCGTATTAAGCCCGGCGAGACCGTCCTGACCTCAGGCGGCGACCAGATCTTTCCTCGCGGCCTGCCCGTCGGTACCATCGAGTCCATCGCCCCCGACCCCGACCACCAGCCCTATACTGCCATCCGTCTGAAGCCCGCAGCCAACCTCTCGCAGTTGGAAGAGGTATTGGTCATCACCGGGACTAAGCCGACGCTGCCCACTGCTGCCCAGAAAGACCTCGCCGCCGGGGCGACGACAGCGGAGGCCCAGGCCGCTGCCGCCGCTGCTCTCAAGGCCAAAGCCGACGCCGCTGCCGAGGCCGCCGCCGAGGCTTCCGCCCGTTCCGCCGCCGAGGTGATGGCCGACCGCCTGCCCAGCCTCCATGATCCCAATGCTCCTGCGGTTCCGGCTGCTGCTTCCGGCACCGCACCGGCGACGGTCGCTCCCGTACCGCACCCGCTCCCGACGCTGCACCCCGACCGCTACACTCCGGGCGACACTCCTCCCGCCTCCGAGCTGACCCCTGGAGCGAAGCGCCCGTTCCAGATCAGGACGGCTCCGGCGCAGGCGCCGCCCGATAACGCGCCCGCTGCTACAACGCCGGGACCGCGTAAACCTCCCCAATCGAAGCCCAAAACCGAACCGCAGCCCGAGCCGCAGAACTAAGCCTAAACATGCTCAACCGCAGCTATACCTCCCGTCAGGAACTCGAACAGCATACCTTCTCGCCCCTCGTCACGTTATTTGTGCCGCTGGTGGCGATTCTGCTGCAAGCCTTTGTTCCCAAACTGGTTCCACGCTTTGCCATCGTCGACCTGCCGCTGATTGTCGTCCTCTTTTTCGCTGTCTCCCGCCGCAGCCCCATCGCTGGAACGCTTACCGGGGCGATCATCGGTCTGCTCCAGGACGCGTTAACCAACCAGCCGATCGGGGTCAATGGAATGGCGAAGTCCGCCATCGGCTATGCCGCTGCGAGCATTGGGCTTCAGGTCGATGTGGAAAGCCCGCTGACCCGGATCGTCATCACGTTTGTGTTTTCGATTATCAACAGCGTCCTGCTTTTTCTCATCGACCATCGCCTGCTGGGACTGCCCGGCTACCACATCCTCTGGGCACACGAACTGATTCGCGCCTGCGCCAACACCGTCATCGCCATTCCGCTGTTTTTCCTGCTCGACCACACCAAACGCATCGATTAACCGCAGGGAGTTCGTCTAAACCGTAGACTGGAAACCGAACCACCATGGAACCAGCCCCACACTCCGACCATCCTTCGCTGGGTCTCAACGGCAAGGCCGAAAAGCTGCCAGCGGGCAAGCTGCACTCCGCGCAGTATATTGTCGCGCTCATCCTCGCCGTGCTCATTACCGGCCTCTGGCGTCTGCAAGTCCTGGGCGCAGACAACTTCCGCGCGCTCGCCGATGCCAACCGTATCCGCAAAGTGCCCATCCTCGCGCCACGGGGCCGCATCTTCGACCGCGATGGCCGCCTGCTGGTCGACAACTACCCTTCGGTATCGTGCTATCTGCTCCGCGAACAGCTCAGAAATATCAACCTCGATCTCCCGCTCATCTCCCGCGGGCTCAACATTCCCATCGACCAGATCCAGGCCATCCTCCGCCATTATCAGGCCGCACCCAAGTACCAGCCCATCCCGCTCAAGCAGGACATCACCCCTGATGAACAGGCCTTCATCGAGGCCCACCGCAATGAGCTGCCGGAGCTTGAGACGCTCGACGTGCAGCGTCGCCTCTATCCCCGCGACGGCTTCGCCGCGCACCTGATCGGCTACGTCGGCGAGGTCTCGGAGGAGATGCTCAACAACCCGCGCTATGCGTTCTACGATCCCGGCGATGTGGTCGGACGCTCTGGCATCGAGGAGGCCTACGACTCTGTTCTGCGCGGCACCGACGGCTATAAAGATGTGATCGTGAACAGCCACGGCAAGGAGCTTGGCCACCTGGGCGAGACACTCGCCATCCCCGGCAAAGACCTCCGCCTGACCATCGATCTCGACGTACAGATGGCGGCAGAAAGGGCGCTCGAAGGCAAGGTCGGGGCCATCGTGGCGCTCGACCCGCATAATGGCGAAGTGCTCGCCATGGTCTCGCGCCCGACGTTCGACCCGAACGAGTTTTCCAGCCATCTGACCAAAAGCTACTGGAACCAGATCCTCGATAATCCTGACCATCCATTGATGAACAAGGCGATCCAGGCGCAGCTCGCTCCGGGCAGTACCTTCAAGATCATCATGTCGGTCGCCGGCCTGCAGGAGGGCGTAGCGCAGGATATGCACGTCAACTGCCAGGGCGGCGCGACCTTTTATGGCCACTTCTACGCTTGCGACCAGCATCATGGGGCGGTCAACATTAATAACGCCATCCCCTACTCCTGCGACACCTTTTACTACACGCTGGCGAACCGGCTCGGCATCGACACGATTGCCAAATACGCCGTCTCTCTCGGCCTCTCGCAGAGAACCGGGGTCGACCTGCCCGACGAGGCCTCCGGCACCATGCCATCTACCGAATGGAAGCTCCACGTCATGCATCAGCCCTGGTATGCGGGGGAGACGATCTCGGTGGGCATCGGCCAGGGTGCGGTCACGGTGACGCCGATCCAGCTTGCCCGCGCCATTGGAGGTATCGCCTCGGGCGGCGTCCTGCATCGGCCGCACCTCGTCTTTCCCGATGAAGTCTCTCCCAACGAGCTTCAAGCCGTTCACGAGACCTTCTCCGGCTCGGGCGACAAGACCATCCCGCTCTCTCCCGAGAACTGGCAGATCATCACTGACGCGATGGCCAATGTTACCGGCAGTCCGATCGGGACGGCGTATGCGGCGCATCTGGACGGTATCGACTTCGCCGGCAAGACCGGCACCGCGCAGGTGATGAGTCACGATGCGCTTGCGCGCTCCGGCGGCGGCCACAATACGGAGCCAAACGCGTGGTTCGTCGGCATGACTCCGCGGCGGAACCCGGACATCGTCGTTGCGGTCCTGTGGCAGCACGGAAACTGGGGCAACAACTCCGCCAGGCTGGCGGCGCAGGTGATCGACGCCTTCGTCAACAAGCAGCGCAAACGCGCGGGCAATCTTCGAGAGGTTGCAGCCGTGCCTCCGGCGGTAAAATCCGTGGCACCGGCCGCCTCGGCTGCCCCGGCGAAGCTTCCTCCTGCCACTGAATAGTTCCTTTGCACCATTCCCAATTAGCCTCCATGACGGTATGGTTATTGGGTGTAATGGATTACATTTTTGAGGTATCGATGAATTTGAAATTGTCTCTGGCCCTGCTCCTGCTCCTGCTCCTGCTTCTGCCTTCCTCTTCCGCCTTCGCTCAACGGCGTGCGCCCGCGATCCCACTGATTACTCACAATCCGTACTTCAGCATCTGGTCGACGACCGACAACCTGACCGACTCGAACACCAGGCATTGGACGGGCGCGCCCCAGCCGATCAGCGGCATCGCACGCATCGACGGCAAGGCCTACCGCTTCATGGGCCGCGATCCGCGCGACGTTCCCGCGATGGAGCAGGTCGCACGCTCGATTACGCCGACGCACACGTTCTATGAGTTCAAGGCTGCGGGCGTCGATCTGCATCTCGCGTTCTTTACGCCGACCATTCTCAGCGACCTCGACATCCTCTCGCGCCCCGTGACGTATCTCACCTGGACGGCGCAATCGACCGATGGCGCAACGCACGACGTCTCTGTCCTGCTCGACGTCGATCCCATCCTCGCGGTCAATGATCCCTCCGAGCAGGTGGTCTACACCCGCAACCAGACCCCGACCGGGAACGTCCTCTCCGTAGGCTCGCGCGACCAGAATGTGCTCAATCGCTCCGGCGACAATGTCCGCATCGACTGGGGCTACTTCCATCTGGTCGTTCCCAAGGACGAGCAGTCCACGACGGCCATCGCCACGCGCGCGCGCCACGACTTCGTGACTACCGGCCGGATTCCAACCGCCGACGATATGGACATGCCCATGCGTGCCGACCGCAACGGCGCTCACCTCGATGCGGTCCTCTCCTTCGGCAAAGTCGCGGCCGAGCCGGTCAGCCGCCATCTCCTCGTCTCCTATACGCAGGAGTACGAGATCCAGTACATGCAGCGCAATCTGCGACCCTACTGGCAGCGCAACAACGAGCCTGTTTCGCAGATGCTCGACGACGCGGAGAAGCAGTACGCCTCGCTCGAAACCCGGGGCACCGCGCTCGACAAGGAGCTGACCGCCGACCTCACCAAGGCCGGTGGCGAGCACTATGCTGCTATTGCCACGCTCGCCTACCGTCAGGCGATGGCCGCCCACGGTCTGGTTGCGGACGTCGATGGCACGCCGTACCTCTTCGCGAAGGAGAACTTCTCCAACGGCGACATCGCCACGGTCGATGTCATGTATCCCTCGTCGCCGTTCTTCCTTTTCTTCAATCCCAAACTGCTCGAAGCCCAGATCCTGCCCGTCCTGAAATACGCGGCGCTCCCCAACCGCTGGAAGTTTCCCTTCGCTCCGCACGATCTCGGCCAGTACCCGTTGGCCAACGGTCAGGAGTATGGCGGCGGCGAAAAGACCGAGGAAAACCAGATGCCGGTTGAAGAGAGCGGCAACCTGCTGATTCTGGCTGACGCGGTGACACGGGCCGAAAACAATACGGATCTTGCGGAACAGTACTGGCCTCAGCTCACCAAGTGGGCGGAGTACCTCAAGGCAAATGGTCTCGATCCTGCAAACCAGCTCACGACCGATGACTTCGCCGGCCACGTCTCTCACAACGCCAACCTCTCGATCAAGGCCATCGACGGCCTCGCTGCCTACGCCAATCTTGCTCACCTGTTGAAGAAAGAGTCGGTGGCCCGCGAATATCAAGCCACCGCGAAGGACTACGCAGGCAAGTGGATCACGATGGCCAAGGAAGGCGATCACTACAAGCTGGCCTTCAACAGCCCCAACACCTGGAGCCAGAAGTACAACCTGGTGTGGGACGAACTGCTCGGCTACAACCTCTTTCCCAAATCGGTCCGTGACAGCGAGATCTCCTATTACCAGACCAAGATCAATCAGTACGGCCTGCCGCTCGATAGCCGCGCTGACTATACGAAGCTCGACTGGGAGCTGTGGACGGCAACCCTCGCCGACACTCCTGCTGCATTCAACGCCATCGTCGATCCTATCTATAAGTGGACCAACGAGACCCCAACCCGCGTGCCGCTTACCGACTGGTACGACACCAAGACCGGCAAGCAGGTCGGATTTCAGGCCCGCAGCGTGGTCGGCGGTGTCTTCATCAAGGCACTGGCTGATAAGTCTCTGACGGAGAAGTGGCGCGCCAAGGCAGCGGCGCACCAGTAATTCAGCAGGCACCCCAAAGGTAGCATCACGGCGGCGCATTTGTTTGGCTAAGATAGTAGCCAGCACATGCGCCGCCTCTCTTCTTTCCGCGATTTTGACTGGGTCCTGCTCGGCTTCGTCCTTGTGCTGTCGGTCATCTCCGTCCTCGAGATTAAATCCGCTACGGTTCATACGAAGTTCCACGGCTTCGACCACAAGCAGATCGGCTTCCTTGCGGTCGGCCTGGTGCTCATGTTCCTGATCTCGCTGATCGACTATCACCGCCTCATCGATATCGTTCACTGGGCCTATGGCATCAGCATCGTGGCGCTGATCGCAGTCCTCGCCTTTGGTACCAAGGTGATGGGGGGCCGTCGCTGGATACGATTTCCCGGAGGCATCCACTTTCAGCCGTCCGAGTGGGTCAAGCTGGTCCTGATCGTCGCCGTCGCCCGTTACTTCTGGGGCCTTGCGGGTAGGGAACTGACCTGGACCGACATCGGCAAAGCCTTCGCCATGGTCTGCATTCCCATGCTGATGGTGCTGAAGCAGCCCGATCTCGGCACCTCGCTCACGTATCTGCCGATCCTTATCTGCGGCCTCTACCTGGGGGGAATGCGTTTTAAGCAGGCTGCCATCATTCTGTTGGTCCTTACTTTGCTGGGGGTGGGAGCATGGAAGAGCGGCAAACATCTGAAGCCCTACCAGCAGGCGCGCATCAACGCCTTTCTCAACCCCGATACCGACCCGCGCGGCTCCGGCTATCAGATCCGCCAGTCGCTGATCGCCGTTGGCTCGGGCGGCATCTGGGGCAAGGGAGCGAACAAGGGGACGCAGACGCAGGGCGATTTTCTGCCGATCCCGTACACGGACTTCATCTTCGCCGCCTTCTGCGAAGAGCACGGCTTTATCGGCGCCCTCGGCGTCCTGCTGTTATACTTTCTTATATTGATGCGTTTGATTCAAAACGCTCAAACAGCTTCAGATCTGCCCGGCACCTTCATTATCATGGGGGTCGTCGCCGTCATTCTCTTTCAGATAGCGGTCAATATAGGCATGGTCCTCGGTCTGATGCCAGTTACGGGAATCCCGCTTCCGCTCATGAGCTATGGCGGATCGTCGATTCTGTTCACCTTCCTCTCGCTCGGGATCGTCATGAACATCCGCATGCGCCGGTTCGTGAATTAGTTCGGGAATGGGTTACAATTTCCCGGACTCAAAGAAGCACCCGTCTCCGCGCTTGCAGCAGATTTGGTGCAATACTATTGGCAACACCTGTTCGGCCAGATGCCGGACAGCAAAACAACCCGCTCCGTTTGGCGCAAGGCGCCGGCAGCGGCAACAGGATTTTTAGAAATTTTTAGAGAATTTTAGAAGAAAAGGCCGGCCAGGCGAGAGACGATCGATTCCGTTGGCCGGACAGGTTTCAGGGAAATGATTGCATCCGGAAGGCAAACGGCCCCGCCTCAAGTTACAGATTTTGAGGTTGTTTCGGTCACAAACTCCGCATGTTCGCTTTTGTTCGAAGCATCCCCTCGTGTCATCGATCTCCATCGTGCCGCCCCATCCGCGTTGTTTGAAAGCGCGCTTGCGGCAGAGTTGTTTACCCATCTCGCACCTGTATCTGATCGTCGTTCACGCGCTTCTGCATTCCCTTTCCTGTCCGCACCCACGGTGAGCCGCCCCTGATATTCAGGAGCACTCCCGATCTCGCTCTCTGCCTCGTCTGCCGCTCGTGCCTCAACCAGGGCGGGCAGAAAGAGTAAGAGAATGTCGAAAGAGATTTATATATCCAGCACGCCGCATGAGACGCGGCTCGCCATCGTCGAAAACGACGACCTCACCGAAATTTATTACGAGCGCGAGAACGAGTACACCCTCGCCGGTTCCATCTACAACGGACGCGTCACCCGCGTTCTGCCGGGCATGCAGTCCAGCTTTGTGGACATCGGCCTCGAACGCGACGCCTTCCTTTACATCACCGACTTTATGGAAGAAGCAGGCGACTCCGCCGACTTCGACACTAGCGGTGATCATTCGCACGGCTCCCGAGACAACCGCCGCAATGGTAACCGCGAGACACCCGTCACCCTCGAGGGAACTCCTGCGGCTCCCGCTGAAGAGTCCGGCAACCGCTCCGACCGTGGAGACCGTGGCCGTGGTCGTGGTCGCAACGACCGCCGCAGAGGCAACCGCGACCGCCAGCCCAGCCCGGAAAACCCTTCCTACGCGGAAAATGCAGAGGCCCCCATGGACCTCGACCAGGAGAGCGACTTCGGTCCGCATCCGGACACCCTCTCCGCCGAGCCTCGTAACAACGGCGAGATCGGTGAAGGCGCTCCCGGCGCGGATGGAAGCCGCCGCTGGCGTGGTCGCCGTGGCCGCCGCCGTGGCCGTCCCGGCCAGCGTGATGCCGCCGCACAGCCCGTCAACCCCGATGCACAACCAGAGTTCACCGCTTCCGATTCAGAGGAGCAGGGTGAGAGCGAGTACGACTCCAACCTCGACCTCGAAGGCGCAGCCGAGCAGCACGCTCCGCGCAACTCCGCCCCAATTCCTGCCGCTTATCCCGCGCCCGAATCCACGCAGGAGAACACGGAACGCAGCGACCGCAATGGGCGTCATGACCGTGGAGACCGTGGCAGCCGTAACGACCGCGGAGGCCGCAACGATCGTGGCGGACGCGACCGTGGCCGCCGCACCCCTCGCGGTTTTGCCCCCCGCACCTCGCTCTACGGTGTGGAGGATGCCCCTTATGGCGAGTCCACATCGGCAGAATCGGGCGGTCCTGCACTTGAGCCGATCGTGCTCCCCGGCGAGTCGCTCTCGAAGTACCGCAAAGGCGGCGACGAACCTGCGGCAGCAAAGGCCGCCGAGCCGACCATCGTTCTCTCCTCCGCTCCCGGCTATGAGGTTCCCGCAGGCTGGGATGGAGGAGCGACTCTTCCCGGGGAGACGCTTTCCCGCCATCGCCGTTCTGAATCCAGCGAATCACGTCAGGAGTCGCGCGCGGAACATCGCGTGGACTCTCGGGCCGGCCTTCGCAATGATCGCGTTGAACCCCACGTCGAGTCGCAAGCCGTAGCGCCCGAGGCGGCAGAGGCTGAGACCATCGAACAAGCCGCAGCCGTACCGGCTCAAGAGGCCATTCCAACCGAGTACGAGCCCACCGAGGCCTCCGCTTCCTACCGCGTCGATCCGGTCGCGCCCAGCGAGTTCCGGCAGAGCGCGCCAACCGTGGAAGAGTCTGTAGAAGACCCCGCGGAAGAGCCGGCGACACACGAGATCACCGCCATCCACGCCACCGGCGAGATGTCCACCGAACCACCGGTCACAGCCTTTACGCCAGAGGCGGCCGATGAACCGGCGTCTCCGATTCGCCATGAGACTGTCATCGCCAACCCGGTTGAAAACGCCGTTGAAGATGGCATCCAACCTGCCCATCAAAACTTTGCGCCCGGCACCGGCGAACTTGAAGAAGAGGTCATCGACGAAGAGGAGTATCCGGCCACCCTTCAGGCCAGTTCCATCGAAGAAATGGACGACCTCGATGAAGAGGAGACCCTCGAAGGCGCTGCCGACCTCGGCACCATGATCCGCGAGATGTCAATCGACGAGATCACCAGCTCCGGCAACAGTGCGGTCGAGGACGATGATCTCGAAGAACTCGAAGAAGAAGATTCCTTCGACGATGGCACTCATGAGTACGAAGAAGACCTCGAAGAATCGGATGAATCCGATTCGGAAGACGAAACGGACGAAGAAGACAGTCTCATCCACGAAGAGGGCACCGAAGAAGGTGAACACTCCACCAGCAACGGTTCCGACCACTCGCAGACCGCGCCCGGTCAGGAACGTCCCCGGGATGGGGACCGTGGTCGAAGCAGCCGCCGCGATGGTGGCCGCCGTGATGGACGCCGTGGCGAACGTGGCCGTGGAGACCGTCCCCGCTACACCGGAGGAGCGGGCGACCGCGAACGCAGCGGCAGCCGTGACCACCGTGGCGGACGCAGTTCCATGCAGACGACCAATCTTCCGGCCATCAGCGAACTGCTGAAGCCCGGCCAGGAAGTCCTCGTCCAGATCGCCAAGGAGCCCATCGCCAAGAAGGGTGCGCGTATCACCTCACACATCGCCCTGCCCGGCCGCTTCCTGGTCTTCATGCCGACGGTCAACCATACCGGCGTCTCCCGCAAGATCGAGTCCGACGGCGAGCGTCGCCGCCTCAAGGAAATCCTCCTCAGCGAAAAAGGCGAAGCATCGGGCGGCTTCATCGTCCGCACCGCCGCCTCGGGCGCCAGCGAAGAGGAGTTGCGCAGCGACCTTCGCTTCCTGCTCAACCTCTGGGCCGACATCAAGCAGCGCTCCGAGTCCAGCAAGTCGCCAGCCCTCATCTACCACGACCTGAACCTCGTCGAGCGTATCCTGCGCGATCAGGTCACCGACAACTTCTCCGCCATCTGGGTCGACACCGAGACCGAGTACGAGCGCGTGCTTCGCTTCCTGCAACGCTTCCAGCCTTCGCTGATTCGCCGCGTCAAGCTCTACACCAAGGAGGTTCCGCTCTTCGAGCAGTTCGGCATCACCGAGGAGATCAACAAGGCTCTCCGCTCGAAGGTCTGGCTCAAGTCCGGCGGCTCGATTGTCATCAACCAGACCGAAGCCCTCGTCGCTATCGACATCAATACGGGCAAGTTCGTTGGCAAGACCGCCCGGCTCGAAGACACCATCGTCAAGACCAACCTCGATGCTATCCCCGAGATCGTCCGCCAGATCCGTCTGCGCGACCTTGGCGGCATCATCATCATCGACTTCATCGACATGGACGAGCGCAAGAACCGCAACAAGGTCATGGCCGCCCTCGAAGAGGAGCTCAAGAGCGACCGTGCCCCCTCGAAGGTGCTTCAGTTCAATGACTTCGGCCTGGTCGCCATCACCCGCAAGCGGGTCAAGCAGTCGCTCGAGCGCACTTTGTCCACCACCTGCAATGTCTGCGTCGGCACGGGCATGGTCAAATCGCCGGTCACTGTCTGCAACGACATCTACGTCGAGATGCGCAAGATGCAGAAGCATCTCGACCGTGGCGATGTCATGCTGCGCGTTCACCCTGATGTCGTCAAGCAGCTCAAGTCCAGCACCAAATGGCTCCAAGAGATGGAAGAGATGGTGGGCAAGACCATCCTCGTCAAATCCGACCCCAGCCTCCACCCCGAGCAGTTCGATATTCACTAAATCGCTCGGTTGTCCCTAAATGCACGGGCATCCTGTACTAACGGGATGCCCGTATCTATCTTTTGTCATCCAAAAGCGCTTTTTAAGCGTCCTACACAACAAGCGCACATCAGCCGGGTTGAAGTATTTACGAAGAACTCGCAGAACCAGCAGCATTCGCAGAACTAAGGGAGCCTTAAAGATGCACATGACGATCAGCAGGAGCAGTAAAAATCGCCTTTCTACCCTTTTCTTTCGTATAGCAGTCCTCGGCGTCTTTACCGCCGCTGCCACGCTTGGCCTTCAGGCCGAGCAACCGGCCGCCGCACCGGCACAGCCTGCGCTCAATCTTCAGGCCAGCCTGATGGCGCCGCTCGATCTTTCTTCGTCGAGTTCCAGTTCAAGTTCGTCAGACTCCGATGCGGCTGCGCCTGTCGAACACTTCGACATGAGCACTGCTGCTGCTCTCCAGCCGCCGCCGCGCCGTCGTTACCGCCGCCCCAACTACAGCGACAGCCATACCAATCCCGACGGCTCCAACAAGTACACGTTCATGGTTGGCGGCGGCTTCGTCCTGCCCACCGGCGGTACGCACAACTACGCCTCTCCCGGCTGGAAGTTCCAGGTCGGCGCCGGGCGCAATTTCAACAAGACCCTCGGTGTTCTGCTCCAGTTCGACTACGACAAGATGGGCATACAGACCCACACCCTCAACAGCCAGCTCGCTCTCTACAATAGCCTCGGCGCCACCGATCAGAATGGAAACCCTCTCAGCCAACTGAACGGCTACATTCACGATTGGTCTTTTTCGCTGGACCCAATCGTCAATTACTACACCTCGGACACCTGGGGCGCCTACGTCACTGGCGGCGTCGGCTTGTATCATAAGGCGACTGTCTTCACCATCCCCGGTGTTGGAACCTACTGCGATCCGTACTATGGCTGCTATCAGTACCGGGCCGACCAGCCCATCGACAAGTACACCAGCAACGCCTTTGGCGTAAATGGCGGACTCGGCTTTACCTATAAGCTCTCGCGCTGGTCCGGCACGCGGCTTTATGGAGAGGCGCGATACGTCTGGACCGACAATTCGCCCCGCCGCTACGATGTCAGTGGAAACACCAATTACTTCAATGCCTTTCCTCAGGCCAGCGCCCGTACCACCTTCATCCCGGTGACGTTCGGCATTCGCTTCTAGCTGGCGGACAGAAATACAGCAAGGGCCCGGCGATGAGCCGGGCCTTTCTGTTGCTATGCGATTGAAGCTCTTGCTCTATATCCCAATCGGATAAGGCTTTTCGTGCATCTCCTGCCCGGCGCTTCCGCTTCGCTCGAACCGTCCCTGGAGCAGGCTCAGCAAGCCTGTATACCAGTAGCCAAACACAAAGAGCAGCAGAAATGGCACGGTGAAGAAGTTCTCAGTCGATACCGCATACCAGACCGTCCATGCGAAGTAGGCGCCCAGCGCAAGCTCGATCCAGGGCACAATGCCCAGTCGCTTTCTGTAGACCTTGGCCTGCGACTTCTCCCCCTTTTTCAGCACCTTGTACTTCGGGGTCCGCGCAAAGGCACTCTTTACCCCGAAGAGGGCTTCCATCACGGCCTTGGTATTGGTGATCGTCAGCCCAATGCCACCCAGCGCCAGCAGAAATGGCACGTAGAAAGCCTTCTTATACCAGGCGTGAGGAAACAGCTCCTTCTGGCTCACCAGGTAGAAGGTCGAGACCGACATCGTGCTCGCCATGAACAGCGGAAAGTCGATCAGCAGCATCTGCAGATAGCCCTGCCAACTCCGGATAATCATCGCCGGCATCAGCAGCACGCTCAGCACGATCATCAGCGGATAGCTGATATTGGCCGTCAGGTGATACCACGCCTCGAGCTTCGTATGCCACGGCACATCGCTCTTCATCACCTGCGGCAGGATCTTCTTCGCCGTCTGGATCAATCCCTTCGCCCAGCGTGCCTGCTGCGTCTTGAAGGCGGTCATCTCGATGGGCAACTCGGCGGGGCACTCGACGTCCTGCAGGTACTTGAACTTCCAACCCACCAACTGAGCGCGGTAGCTCAGGTCGGTGTCCTCGGTCAGCGTGTCGTGCTGCCATCCGCCGGCCTCCGCGATTGTCTGCCGCCGCCACATTCCGGCGGTGCCGTTGAAGTTGAAGAAGACGCCCGACCGGCTGCGGCCGCCATGCTCCAGCACAAAGTGCCCGTCCAGCAGAATTGCCTCGACCTGGGTCAGAAAGCTGTAGTTGCGGTTCAGGTGCGTCCACCGCGTCTGCACCATGCCGATCTCCGGCTGGGCAAAGTGATGCACCACCTGCATCAGCCACTGTGGCGGAGGCATAAAGTCGGCATCGAAGATCGCGACCAGCTCGCCCTTTGCGACATCCAGCCCCTTGTCCAGTGCCCCGGCCTTGTATCCATGCCGATTGGTCCGGTGCAGGTAGACGATCGGCTGCGGCGGCATTCCCATCGCACCCGACGCATATCGCTCCACCATCTCGCGGGCAACCGTCTGGGTTTCGTCGGTCGAGTCGTCCAGTACCTGGATCTCAAACCGGTCGCGCGGATAATCAAGCTGACATACCGCCTCGAACAGACGGTCGATCACAAACTGTTCATTGAAGATAGGCAGCTGCACGGTCACAAACGGCAGTTCGGCAAACCGCGCCGGCGGTTCGTCCCACTTCGAGGCGTTCTTCTTGTTCCTGTAATAGAGCCAGACTAGCTGATATCGGTGAATCCCATAGAACGCGAGGATCACCATCACGATGAAGTAGGGAATCAACATGCACGTATCGAACGTGTTCCACCGGTACAGGTGTTCAAACGTCTTGTCGGCGTAGTGCGTCTTCCAATAGTGCCCGAAGCCATGCGGAGCCACCAGCAGGGCGAGCGTAGACGGAATCGATTGAACAAAAGAAAACAGGAGACTGCTCCGGCGAAGGGGTTACTCTATTGAACCGATTCTACGCGAATCGCCGCATCAGAAAGAATGGCAACTTCGGCAATCTCCGGACATCGAACCGCTCAAGGAGCCTTTAATCATGCCTCTAGTACGTGTTTCCATGAAGATCGGCAGAACAGCGGAGCAGAAAAACCTCATCGGGGGTGCCATCTATGACGCCATGCGCGAGACCCTGAATGTGCCTGAAAACGATCGCTTCCAGATCCTCACCGAACACGCCGGCGACGCCCTTATCTACGATCCTCAGTACCTCAATATCCCGCGTACCGAGGACGTCCTCTTCATCCACGTCTTGCTACGCAAAGGCCGCACCATAGAGACGAAGCAGGCCTTCTATCGCCGCACCGCCGAATTGCTTCACGAACGCATAGGCCTACGGCCCGAAGATGTCCTCATTGCCCTGACAGAAAACGATCTCGCCGACTGGTCCTTCGGCAATGGAATCGCGCAATATGTGACCTAGAGTTAGTTCAAAAACATCGTCCGGTACAGCGTGTCCCGCTGCACCGGCTTGAACCCTGCACCGCGAATCACCCGTCGCAGGTCTTCCTCGGTGGTGTCATCCGTTCCGCTCAAAGGCACCGAGCCCACATCGTTTCCGCCAAATCGAAGTGCCATCTGCAATACCTTGAGCCCCTGCGTCTCTACATCGGCCTGCAAATTCTCGATATTGTCCAGAACCATCCGCGAGATCGCCAGCGTCTTCAGATACTCCACCGCAGTAGCTTCTTCAAAGCCACTTACACCTGCTTTGCGCGGCTGAAAGCTCCCCGGAATAAACGCGGTAAACCCTCCCGTCTCCTCCTGTAGCTGCCGCACCACTTCAAGGTGATTCAGCCGCTGCTCAAAGCTTTCCCCTGCGCCAAACGTCATCGCGGCGGTCGTTCGCATCCCCAGTCCATGCGCCTCGCGATGCACCTCAACCCAGCCTGACACCGACCACTTGCCACGAACCCCTTCCTGCTGCACCGCGTCGTCCAGAATCCCCGCATCGTCGCCCGCAATCGAGCCCAGTCCCGCATCTCGCAGACGCAGGATCGTATCCCGCACCGTCAGCCCCGAAGCCTGCGCAGCCGTCAGAATTTCGCTTGCCGAAAGACCGTGCAGCCACACAGCAGGGAACTGCTCTCTGACCCCGGCCAGCAGCCGCTCATACCAATCAATCGTCTGCTCCGGCATCGCCGCCGAACCCAGGGTAACGCCCGCCCCGCCCCTCTCCACTGTCTCGCGAATCTGATCGCAAATCGCGTCGAATGGAGCCGCACCATCGATCTTCCGGTCGATGGCATAGCTCGCCACGCCTTCCGGATGCAGCGCTCGCCGCACCGCATCGGCTTCCATCCCAATCCCAATTAAATCGTCGCTGTTGAAGCAATCCAGAGCTTGTTCCCGGCTAATCCCCATAGTCAGATTCTACCCGTCTGGGCAGGCTATCGCCGCACCAACAGCACGATCACTGCCACCAGCAAAACCACAATCAGTGAGACCCCAACCTTCACCCATCGCCCCAGTGCCGCCACCTGCGACTCCAGAGCCGTTACCCTTTCTACCGCCGGCACAATCCGCTTTACCTCGGAAGAGACCTCCGCAAGCTGAACACTCTGCTCCTGCAACTGCTGATAAAGCCCGGCATGGGCCTTGGTTACCTGCCCCAGATCGCCGCGCACGCCTTCGGCCATCGCCACCATGGCTGCCTCGGTGGCCTTTTCCGAAGCCGTCCTGGTCGAAAAATACCTGTCCGCCATCGGTACCAGCCGCGTGATGTGCGGAAGCAGCTCGAACAGTTGCGCAAGCACTTTAGGCCACATAGATTCCCTCTATTTCTGCCACGCCACTCTTCCGCCGCGCCGCCGATAGACCAATGTCCCAATCGACAGCACCAGGATCGCGGTCATGATCCCCCACGACCATACGCAATAGATGCACCACTTCTCCATCACGAACGCTTCGAGATAGCTCAGAAACGAGGCGCACATGAAGCCCAGTTGCGCCGCCTCGAAGACCAGCCACCATCGCCCCATCAGCGCCAGGATGGCGATAAGCCCATAGCCCACAATTCCCACGGTCGCGACCGGAATATGGATCTTCCCCGGAGCTTCATCGAAGGTCTTCGCGGGAAACACCGCAAAGCGGCTATGGTTCACCGATCCGCAGTCCCAATGCTCACTCACCGCGCAGGGAGGGGCCTTGGCCGGGTCCATATTATGGATATGCAGTCCCATCACGCTTACCGCCAACCCTGCCAACGCCAGCAACGCCACCAGATATTTCATCGCTTGATTCTACGATGTCACAGCCAATTTGCCAGCCTCTGCTTCATGATGCGGATCGCATCGTCGCTCTCATCGACCATCAGAAACTCACGCCCATGCTTGGCCGCGGCCTCTCCTGCCGTGCCGCTGCCAGCAAAAAAATCCAGCACCCGCTCCCCCGGATTCGAGTGGACCTTCACGATCCGCTCCAGCACTCCCAGCGGCTTCTGCGTCGCGTATCCGGTCTTCTCCTTGCCCGTAGGCGAAACGATGGTGTGCCACCAGACGTCCGTGGGCGTCTTTCCCCGGGCAGCTTTCTCCGCTCCTACCAGGCCCGGGGCCATATACGGAATCCGGTCGCACTCGTCCAGGTTGAAGGTGTACCGCTCGGGGTCCTTGGTGTACCAGAGGATGTTGTCGTGCTTGGCGGGCCAGCGCTTCTTAGCCCGCGCTCCGTAGTCGTAAGCCCAGATGATCTCGTTCTGAAAACACGCCCGCCCGAAGATCTCGTCGAGCATCACCTTGCAGTAGTGCACCTCGCGGTAGTCGATATGGAAGAAGAGCGAGCCCGCGGCCGACAGCACACGGTATGCCTCCTCCAGCCGGGGTCGAAGAAACCCCAGAAAATCGTCGAACTGGTCGCCGTATCCCGAGCCGCCGGCCTGTACCTTCAAAACCTCGGTCCGATAGCGCCGCCCGCCGAAGCCCACGCGGTCGCCCACCGCATCCTGCACGGTCTTCATCTGCGTCCGGGCCTGCCGTTTGCCTGTATTAAATGGCGGGTCGATATAGATCAACTCCACCGATTCCGTCTTCATTCCCTGCAAAATTTCGAGGTTGTCCCCCTGCACAATCCGATTCATCCGTCGCTTTGCCTCAGCACCTAAGCTAACTCAGCCTTTGCCTCCTCTGCGTTAGCGTGTATCTTTTTGTGCGAAAGATTTTCAACTTAAACTGTGTCGGCAAACCAACTCATCCACGCGATGTTGTCTCACCGGGGCCTCGTCCGCAAAGGCAACGAGGACGCCTGCGCCGCTTGCGCCGAATCCGGGGCCTTTGTGGTCTGCGATGGCATGGGCGGAGCTGCCGCCGGAGAGGTCGCCAGCCAACTCGCCTCCGAGACCTTTCTCAGCCATCTCCGTTCGTCCAACTCCAATGTCAACGGTAATGGCAACGGCGACCACGCCAGCCCGCAGGAGCGCCTCTGCGCGGCCATCCTCGCCGCCAATCAGGCCGTCTACCAGCAGGCGCGGCAATCCTCCAAACTCCATGGCATGGGCACCACGCTGGTCGCTCTGCTCGCCCCGGTCGCGGACACCGCTGCCTCTCTCTGGCTCGCCCATGTGGGCGACAGCCGTTGCTACCGTCTCCGCTACGGCCACCTGCAACAGCTCACCCACGACCACTCCTTTGTCGAAGATCAGCTCCGCGCCGGTCAGATCACCCCGTCGCAGGCGGCCATCTCGCCCATGCGCAACCTCATTACCCGCGCCATCGGCTCCCGCACCGGCGTCGAGCCCGAGATCCAGCGTCACCACCTCCAGCCGCGCGATCTTTATCTGCTCGCCTCGGACGGCCTCAGCCACGACGTCGCCGACGGCGAAATCGAAGCGATTCTCGCCGCCGTCCCATCGGCTGCCACTCCAGCCGCTCTTCATCAGGCCTGCGAGGCCCTCATCGCTGCCGCCAACCGCAACGGTGGCCACGACAACACTACTGTCCTGCTGATTGCCGTTACTTCCACCGCTCCCTAATCTGTTAATCACCCCCATCTCGATCGAAGCTACCCAAGCAACTGCTACACTTCAAAGTCAAATAGAACTGCCTATGCAGCTACCTCAAACCATCGCAGTTCTCGGCGCAGGAACCATGGGCAATGGCATCGCCCACGTCTGCGCCCGCTCCGGCTTCAGCGTGCTCCTCTGCGATCTCGAACATTCCTTCCTGGATCGCGGCCTTGCCACCATAGAAAAAAATCTCGCCCGCGAGGTCAGCAAAGAGAAGCTGACCCGGCAACAGGCAGCCGAAGCCCTCTCCCGCATCACCCTCACCACCAACCGCGAAGCCCTCAGCATCTGTAACCTAGCCATCGAGGCTGCCACAGAAAAGTTCGAGGTCAAGTCCAGCCTCTTCCGCGACCTCGACCGCATCCTCCCCGCCGAAGCCATCCTCGCCTCGAACACCAGCTCCATCTCCATTACGAAATTAGCCGCGCAGACTGGCCGCCCCACACAAGTCATCGGGATGCACTTCTTCAATCCTGTCCCGGTGATGTCTCTGGTCGAAGTTATCCGTGGCCTGCAAACCTCGCAACAGACCTTCGATACCGTGAAGACGCTTGCCGAAGCCCTCGGCAAAACTCCCATTGAGGTCAACGACGCCGCAGGCTTCGTCTCCAACCGCGTTCTTATGCCTTTAATTAATGAGGCCATCTTCACCGTCATGGAAGGCGTAGCCACCGCCGAAGCCGTCGATCAGGTCTTCGTCCTCGGTATGGCCCACCCCATGGGGCCGCTCACGCTGGCTGACTTCATCGGCCTCGACGTCTGCCTCGACATTATGCGCGTCCTGCACGAAGCGCAGGGCGACCCGAAATACCGCCCCTGCCCTCTGCTGGTCAGGATGGTGGATGCGGGCTGGCTGGGCCGCAAATCCGGTCACGGCTTCTATACTTATTCCAATAAAATTCGGTAATAGAACACACCGGCCCACTTCTCATAGCCAGCCTTCGCGCTCATCCCGTAAACTCGTAGCCAGCCGGAAATAGCCAGCAAGGAACAGGGAGAACACATGCCGCAAGAGCTTTACTTCGAAGACTTTTACGTCGGTCAGAAATTCCACTCCATCGGCGGCGCTAAGGTAACCGCAGAAGAGATCAAAGAGTTTGGCCAGAAGTACGACCCCCAGCCCTTCCATCTTGACGAAGCCGCCGGGGAAGGCTCCTTCTTCAAGGGACTCGCCGCCTCCGGCTGGCTCACCGCCGCCATCGTCATGCGTCTCCGCGTGCAGAACATAACCGTCGCCGGAGGCATGATCGGCGCCGGCGTCGAAGAGATGCGCTGGACCACTCCCGTCCGCCCCGGCGACACCATCCACACCGAGATCGAAGTGGTCGGCGTCCGCCAGTCGAACTCGCGCAAGAACTACGGTGTCGTCCGCACCCGCACGCTCGCCTTCAACCAGAACAACGAAGTTGTCCTGCGCAGCACCGTCAACTTCCTGGCTCCGCTGCGCGAAAAATAGCTTCACCAGGAGATTGGGTGCCCCACGTCCGCCTTTTGAGGACGTGGGATTTCCGATACCCCGAACCATCCCCGGCACATCCGCCACAAAACCCACAAGCAACAGGCGTATCGTAGACGAATGATGCGTATGACAGTGCTCGCCTCCGGTTCTAAAGGCAACAGCACCGTCATCTCCAGTTCACGCACTCGCGTCCTCGTCGACGCCGGACTCTCCTGCCGCGAGATCCTCAAACGCATGGCGCTCGCCGGAGAAGACCCCGCCACCCTCGACGCTATCCTCATCACCCACGAACACATCGACCACGTCGCCGGACTCGCCGTCCTCGCCCGCCGCCTCAAAATCCCTGTCTACCTCACCGAGCCGACACACCGCGCCTGGGTTCGTATGGTCACCCCGCGAACTACCATGACCTACGCCAAGTGGCTCGATCACATCCAGCAGGAAAAAGAGGCCCGCGCTGCCGCCGTAGCCCAGGGCAACCTCGATATCGCCGCACAGGCAGCTCCAGATCAAGCTGACCTCTGCGACCCAGCCCCTGCGACCAAGTCCAACCCCGCCCACCTCCCCGCAGTCGAGTACTTCAACTCTGGTACCAGCTTCTCCATCGGCGACCTCGACATCACTCCCTTCACCATCCCCCACGACGCCGCCGACCCCTGTGGCTTTGTCTTCTCTGCCGAAGGCCTGCGCATGGCCGTCGCCACCGACCTCGGTTACATGCCCCCCAATGTCAAGGCAGCGCTCAAGCGCATCGATGCTCTTCTGCTCGAATCCAACCACGACCTCGAGATGCTGCGCGACGGCCCGTACCCCTGGTCGGTCAAGCAACGTGTCCTCTCCCGCGTCGGCCATCTCTCCAACCACGCCACGGCCGAGTTCCTCTCCACTGACTACGATGGCGGCGCGGCTTACATCGTCCTCGGCCACCTCTCCGAGTCCAATAACGCCCCGGAGCTGGCCCGCATCGCCGCCGAACAGGCGCTCGCCGACCGCCCCAGCCTGCTCGGCAACCGCGTTCTCCTGGCCACGCAATCGGCTCCGCTCGATCCCGTTACTCTGTGATTTTTGCCTTTTCTTCTCCCAAAAATAGTCTCAAATCCATTACCCCTAAATAAATCTTTCTAATACCGCTCGTTATCTAACAAGTTAGAATGAAATCAAGAACGCAAATGGAAAAAACTCCCCCATCCTTCCCCATCAACCGCCGTCAGCACCAATCCTCCTGTACCGACCAGGTGGTGGGGGACATCCTCTCGGGATGGCGCTACGATATCTCGGCTCTCTCCCCCGTCATGCGCACCGACTATGAGCAGCATTTCGTCGAGTGCGCCCACTGCCGCCGCCGCCAGGCCATCGCCCGCACCATCGACGTTCTTCTTATCGTTGTCAGCACCCTATCCATCGTGGCCTTTCTGCTGGCCGCCGTCGTCATCCACCGGGTCGAACTCGTTACCCACATCTTCTCGATCCACGTCCGTCTCAGCCAGACCCACGCCGTCGCCATCTCGCTGGAAGCGGTGGCCGTGGCCGGCATGTTCTTCTCGGCCCTCATCTGGATACTGGTTGCTATCGCAACCCCTCTTCCCGGCTTCCTCGGCGGCATCGTCCAGAAGCACATCCCCGCCGACCTCCGCGAGCGCTTCCACAAAAACGCTGCCTGACCGAGTCAACCAAAAGATCGACCGCGGATGATCGCGGATTTGCACGGATTTTAAAGCAATCCATTGCTACAATCTGGCATTTCAATCCGCGTCTTTCTGCGTCCCTCGGTGGTCGTCTTTTCATCTTCAAATCGGTGTCATCGGTACAAATCGGTGCTAAGTCTTTGCTCGATTTGTAATCCATCCCCCGCCGCGATAGCGTAGAACAAACAGAGACATGCCACCCTCCATCCAACCAGAAGGCGAACTCCTCCCTCCCTCCTACGGTGGCCCGCCCGAGCGCGCACCCATCCCCGACTACGAGCGCGAGCGTTCCCGGCCCAACTCCCGTGAGCGCGGCTGGAACATCCTCGTCACCCCCGGGACCTATCTTCTGCTTGGCATCAACTGCGCGGTCTACCTCTGGATGGTCCTGACAGGTGTTTCCCCCAGCGAGCCCACGGTCAGGGATCTGATCCACTTCGGCGCCGCCCAGGCCTCACTCATCCTGCACGGACAGTGGTACCGCCTCATCACTGCCACCTTCGTCCACGTCGGCCTGCTCCATATCGCCACCAACATGTGGTGCCTCTGGAACCTTGGCCTGCTCGGCGAGCCCCTGCTCGGGCCCTTCGGCCTGGTCGCCGTCTACTTCCTCACCGGCATCTCCGGCAATCTCCTCAGCCTCTTCATCAACGTCGTCACCCGCGACAACTCCGTCGGCGCCGGTGCCTCAGGAGCCGTCTTCGGCATCGCCGGCATCCTCATCGTGCTGCTCAGCAATAAGAAGCTTCCGATCCCCTGGTCTGAGCTCAAGCGGCTGCGCAAGTCGGTCATCTGGTTCGCCGCCATCAACCTGCTCATCGGTGGAGCCACCCTCTTCGTCCCCGTCATCCGTATCGACAACTTCGCCCACCTCGGCGGCTTCCTCTCCGGCCTTGCCCTGGGAGTTCCTCTCATTGCGCGCATGACCTCCGGCCGCACCCGCTACCTCCAGCGCCAGAAGTTCACCTTCGCCGCCGCTGCCTTCGGCCTTGCCCTCTTTGGCTACTGGATCGCAAATCTCAGGTAAAGCAGAAACAACGGCAAGCAACCCTTACCCATTAAAATCTCAAAATTCACTAAAATATGGAAGGAAGGATCATGGTGCTGCGAGGAAGAGTCGTCTCCGGAGTGGGAAGCTTTTCCTACTGGATCGATAAGCTTCAGGACCACTACGAGCGCAAAACCGGAATGCGTCTCTATCCCGGAACTTTGAATCTTCAACTCGACTCCGAGTATTCCTTGCCCACGAAGGTCATTCGACTGGAGGGGGCCGAATACGGTGGACGTGTCTCTGTCAGTATCGTCCCATGCTCGGTCCAGGACCGAAAAGCATTTCTGTTGCGAACCGACGCCAACGAAAATGGAATAGGCGACCACCCAAAAACCATCATCGAAATTGCCACCGACGTAAGGCTGCGTGATCTCTTCCAACTTCAGGATGGCGATTACCTAGAGGTGACGATTGCCGGAATGGACCCTGAATCAAATCCCTGACCGCTAGCTCAAGGTCGTCTGTGCGAACTTCCTCACCATCGCCAGCAACAACCGCCGGTCGCTGTCTCCCAGATGCGCCGAGTAGCGCTGCACCTGGGTCAGAAACCGGATCTCGTCCTCGCCAAGGTTCAGCGACGACATCTCCCGCCCGATAATCTCCTCGGCAAAGAACTCCGAGAGCTGCAGATCGAGCGCCCGCGCGATCTTCTGCAACGTCTCGAGCGACGGCACCGTGTGTCCGTTCTCCACCCGCGATAGATAGCACCGCAGCAGGCCGGTCCGTTTTTCAATATCGCCCTGCGACATACCCTTCTGCAACCGGTAGCCCCGGATTGTCGTGCCGATATTCATCGAGATCGAGAGGTCCGCCGGGGACCCGCTCTCCAAATCACTGGGAATAGTTTGCATGTCAGCCATTAGCCACAAAGTAAACATCTGCAAGGCGCAGGTCAATCTCAATCTTGATAAGAGGTCATGATTTCCGAACCTGCCAAGGTTCACCACAATCATTTACCAGCAAACCATGAACCCTTACTTGAACTCCAACGCAATTTGGAACCATGCCAAGCATTATCAGGTCTATTACTAACTTTCCAGTAAACTCATGCCGGATAAATATCAAAGCGAATACTGAAGGTGCCGGTCAAAAGAGAGGGAGGAGTGTAAAGCCAAGGGGCCGAACCCTTTGGTTCGGAATCAGCGTGCTACTCTGTCTTGAGTAAAAGCCTTGCCAGCCGTACTTCCCGGCGATGTACCGTATACAGCATTTGGTGGCGGTGGGCAGAATCGAACTGCCGACCTACGGGTTATGAGTCCGTCGCTCTAACCATCTGAGCTACACCGCCATAGTGTGTATTTGGCCGCACCAGCAGGAAAGTCACGCAACCGGCAGGTTCAGGAGAACCGTCGCGGCACAGCCAGTTCCAATCATACTTGATTCGCGCCGGAGCGAAAAGCTGTCCCCAATTGTTCTCGGCGTCATCCCTGCGCGCCTCGCCTCGACCCGTCTGCCCCGCAAAGTCCTTCGCTCCATTGCAGGGAAGCCGATGCTGGCGTGGGTCTTCGAGGCGGCGAAGGCCTGCCCGCAGCTCGACGATGTTCTGATCGCCACCGACTCCGCCGAAGTAGCCGAACTCTGCGAGCGCAGCGGCTGGCCGTTTCAACTTACATCGGCCGATCTGCCCAGCGGCACCGACCGCGTCCACGCCGTCTCGCAACTCATTCACGCCGATATCTATGTCAACATCCAGGGCGACGAGCCGCTTCTGAAACCTCAGCACCTCACCGCGCTCCTGGCTCCCTTCGCTCGCTCCACCGTCGAGGTCTCCACCCTTAAAGTCCTCTGCACCGCCGAAAATATCGACAACCCAAATGCAGTTAAAGTAGTCACTGCTGCGGATGGCCGTGCGCTCTACTTCTCTCGTGCCACCATTCCCTACGACCGTGACAACGCCGGGCCGCAGTATTGGAAACACATCGGCCTCTATGCCTATCGCAAGAGCGCCCTTGAACGCTTCCCAACGCTACCCGTCAGTATCCTCGAACAGACCGAGCGGCTCGAACAACTTCGCTTCCTCGAAAACGGCATCAGCCTCTACGTCGAGCCCACGGACTTCGACACCATCGGCGTGGACACCGAAGACGACCTCAGGCGCGTCGAAGCCCTCCTCCGCTGACACGGCGTCCACTTATTGGACAGGTTCAGCGCGCCAGTCCGCCGCCCAGTGCGAGGGCTTCGGCCCCATCACAAAGTGCAGCGTTGCACCGGCCATCATATCCTCGTAGCGAATCACCGGCTTCGCCAACGGTTTGCCATTGAGCGTGGCCGACTGGATGTACACGTTGACACTGGAATTGTTGTCGGCGATGACAGTGAAGCGCTTCCCATTCGCCATCCGAAGACTCATCCGGCTGAACATGGGGCTGCCGATCATGTAATCTCCAGACGCCGGATTCACCGGATAGATGCCAAGCGCGGTGAACAGATACCACGCTGACATCTGGCCGCAATCATCGTCGCCATCGAGCCCCACCGGCTGGCCTGCGTACTCTGCCACGGCGATCTGGCGCACCTTGGCCTGTGTCTTCCAGGGCTGGCCGCTGAAGTCGTACAGATAGCCATAGTGGTGGCTCGGCTCGTTGCTGTGAACGTTGTGGCCACCGGAAAAATGCTGGTCCAGCTTCGCGTTATAGGCATCCGCACCACCCATCAGCTTCAAGATGCCGGCCTCATCATGCAGGGGCGACCATGTGTACACCCAGGCGTTGCCTTCCGTCCATCCAGCATTCGCCGCGGCCCACTTGCCATCGGAGGTCTTGCCCTGCATCAGGCCCGTGGCAGGGTTGTACAAATTGCGGTAGTTCAGCGACCGTTGCAGGAAGAACCGGTAGTCCTTCTCTTTACCCAGCGCCTTCGCGACCTGCGCCACGCACCAGTCATCGTAGCTGTCTTCGAGCGTCCGTGATGCGGCCTCTGCGGTCTTGTCCGTCGGAATATATCCAAGCGTCTTGTAGTACGTCAGGCCGCCGCGCGCCTCATAGGGCGTATGCGGTTCACGGTCAGCCCATCGGCGCGTGGTGTCTCCATCGGGCGGCGTCATGGCGTCTTTATAAACCGCCTGCCATGCCAAATCGCGATCGAATCCATGAAAGCCCTTACGAATTGCCTCGGCCACCAGCGAGTCCGCATGGGTGCCTATCATGATGTTGGTATAGCCGGGATTCGGCCACTTCGGCATCCAGGCGCCCTCGCGATAGTTCTGGAGCAAGGCGGTGATCATGCCATCCACGCGCTCCGGAGCCAGCAGCGTCAGCATACTGTTCTCGGCGCGGAACGTGTCCCAGATCGAGTAGGCCGTGTACGACTCGCCGGAATGGACCGTATCGTCAAACGCGCTGTAGTAGCGCCCGTACTCCGAGAAGACACGAGGATAGAGCAGCGCGTGATAGATCGCGGTATAGACCGTCCGGCGCTCTTCGTCTGAAGCTCCCTGCACGGCAATCCTGTCAAGCTTCGCGTTCCACTTCTCTCGCAACGCCTGCCGAACGTCCGCAAAATTCCACTCGGGAATTTCTTTCTTCAGATTGGCCCGCGCCTGTTCCACACTGATGAAGGATGTGCCGATGCGCGCCTCAATGACCAGCTTGCCCGGTGCCGGAGAAAATGTCGCATATGCTCCACGAGCGTGGCTGGCCTTTGCGTCGTCCATCCCATAGGTATCGGCCTTCTGAAATGCCTGCCGGAACTGCACCACAAAGTAGCCCTTGAAGTTTTTAAGCGCGGCCGGTCCAAGGTGGGCATCCATACGGTCGGGGTTATAGCCGGTAATCTCGTGGCTCACCGCATCCACATGTACGTCACCAGCGACGCCCGGCCTTGAGGCTTCGATCAGTACACGCCCGCCCGTATTCGCCGGAAACGTAAAGCGCATATAGCCGCAACGCTCCGTCGCTGTTATCTCCGAGCGAATCTGCTTGCCGCCACCGGCATCCATCGCCACCGAGTAGAAATCAGGATGCGCTACCTCATTTGCATGACTGAAGGGCAGCTTGCGTTCCTCGGGTGTCGTCTTCAACTCGCCGATCTCCGGCATCAGGGTGACGTATCCATAGTCGCCCATCCAGATCGCCGGTTGATGCGTTCCGATGAACCCGGAGACGGTCTTGTCGCCGTAGTTGTACGAGACGACGCTGATCTTGTTCTGGCGTGTCTGCGGCGTCCAGTTGGTCATGCCGAACGGCGGCGTCACGAAGGGCATCGTGCCGCCATAACCGATCTTGCCGGCGGCGGTGCCGATCAGCGGATTGACCCAGTCAATCGGCCGGGGAGGCGCGGGAGAGGCCGCCAGCATCGATGCCGTTGAACCAAGAACTACAGACCAGACCAAAACGCGAAGGAAGGAGGGACGCCACATAACACCAAATCCTATATCGAATCGTGTTACATCGCGCAGTTGGGATATCTATTTTTGCGCTGCACTGTTTTAGCGTGCAGGTTCGAAACGCAATTCCAACTTGTCCGGCATAATCGTTACGGCTATGTTCTCGAGCGACGGCGCAACCCACTCCGCTCCCTCCAACTCTTCGAGCGAGTGGGTCCCCAGCACACCGAGCACGCGGCACCCCGCAGCCACTCCGGCTCCTACGCCCGATGGCGCATCTTCCACCACGATGCAGTCCTCGGGCCGCAGGCCCAGCAGCGCAGCACCACGCCGGTACGGCTCCGGGTCAGGCTTGCCGCGCTCGACCATATCGCCGCTGATGATCCGCTCTGGAATCGGCAGACCCGCTGCCTCCAAACGCCCCAGCAGCAACCGCCGCGTCGCCGAGGTCACAATGGCCCATCGCTCCAGCGGAAGACTCTCCAGCAGCTTCTTCACGCCCGGCAGCACCGTCAGGTCGGCCATGTCTTCGATCTCCATGTCCTCGATCACGCGCAGTCCCTCCTGCGGGTCAATATCGGGACGTAGGGACTGTACGATTTCAAGAGCACGCATACCATGCGGCACGGTGTAGGTGTCCGCGTTCGGTACGTTATAGACCTGCGCCCACCGCCGCCAGCACCGCACCACGGAACCAATGGAGCTGACCAGCACTCCATCCATGTCGAACAAAAGACCTTTTGCCTCAACGGAAATCAACTTGCTCAAACAGCGCTCCCCTGCAACACAAACTTTTGCGCTGCTTCTAATATCTTCGTGACCGACTCGACCGAACAGCTCTCGCTGTAGACGCGCAGCAGCGGCTCGGTGCCCGATGCGCGCAGCAACAGCCACGTCTCCGCGGCGTTTTTCCTGCCGGAACAATCAGGATTGTCGAGAAAAAATTTGATGCCATCCATCGTCTCGACGCGAAGCACCTTCATGCCCGCAATGTCGGCCACGCCAGCCTTCGCGCGAGCAATTGCCGATTGCTTGATCGCCTCGTCGATGTGCATGTCCACGCGCCCGTACTGGTGCTCGCCAAACTCTTCTTGCAAAGCTGCTACCAACTCGCCGAGCGTCTTCTTTTCATCGGCCATTACATTGGCCAGCAGCAGCGAGTTTAACATCCCATCGCGCTCCGGTAGATGGCGGCTGATGCCAACGCCGCCCGACTCCTCGCCGCCGATCAGGATCTCCCGATCCAGCATCAACTCGCAGACATACTTGAAGCCGATGCCATGCTCATGCAGTCGCCGTCCATACTTCGCGGCAATGCGGTCGATCATCTTGGTCGTGTTGAAGGCGCGCGTCACATCGCCCGGCCATTTCTTCCGCTCCAGCAGCCACTTCAGCAGCACGGAAAAAATCTTGTGCGCATCCACGACATTCCCATGCTCGTCCACAGCGCCGATGCGGTCTGCATCGCCATCGGTAATCAACCCAGCATCGCAATGTTCCGCTACAACCGCCACCTGCGTCTCTCGAATATGGGGCAGAATCGGCTCCGGATTAATTCCCGGAAACGCCGGATTGATCTCGTTGCGAATCTCCACAAATGGAATCTTCGCCCGCATGAAGATTCCCGCAAGTACGCCTCGTCCCGCGCCGTACATCACGTCGATCAGAAACTTATATCCGGACGCGCGAATCGCATCGAGATTCACAAAGCGCGTGATCGCCGAAACGTAGTCGGGATTAAAGTTCACTTCTTCAATCGTCGCTGGTATCGCACTCTTAGCCAGAGGCTTTCCCAGATAGCTCTCAATCGACGTCATAATTGAGGGCAAGCCCGAGCCGCCATAGCTTGCCTTGTACTTCACGCCATTCCACTCCGCCGGATTGTGGCTGGAGGTAATCATCACGCCGCCTGCGGCCTTTCGCTCGCGCACGGCATAGGAGAGCGCCGGTGTAGGCGCAATCTCCGCGGCCAGTGCCACCGGAATACCTGCTCCCGCCAGCACCTCCGCAACCACCTTCGCAAAGGAGTGCGACCCGAAGCGCGTGTCATACGCAATGCAAACGCCAGCGGCTGCATTCTCATTGACCAGCACGTAGTTTGCAATTGCTGCCGCCGCCACGCGCACGTTGGCAAAGGTAAAGTCATCGGCGATGATGCCGCGCCAGCCGTCCGTTCCAAACTTCACCGCTGTCTCTGCCATAGCTCCCGCCGCCATCCTGCTAAATCAAATCTTCCCTGCCAGCCTTCTTCAACTCCGCGACAACCTTGCCCACTTCCTGGGACCGGTCACGCGTCGTAATCAACAGCGCATCTTTTGTCTGCACGACAACCAGATTATTCACGCCAACCAGTGCAATCACCTTACCGGGCGCATAGACATAGTTGCCGTTTGAATCGATAGAGACACAGAGTGGGTCGGTCTCATCAAAGACATTTGCGAAAGCCAGCTTCTCCGGTGAACAGTCCGCCATGTTCTCATGCAGCGTCGACCAGCAGCCAAGATCGTTCCACTCGAAATCACCGGGCAGACAATAGATCTCCGCGCCGGCTTCGCCCTTTCGTGACCTCGGCTCCAGCACCGCATAGTCGATGCTGATGTTCTCGCACTGCGGATACGCGTCTGCAAACACGGAATCAAACTGATCCGTCCCATACGCCCCGGCAATCTTTTCGAGCAGCGGCGCCATCGCCGGACAATACTCACGAATCGCTCCGGCCAGCGTCCGCGCACTCCACAAAAATATCCCGCTGTTCCAGGCATAGTTGCCCGAAGCCACAAACTGCTCCGCGCGCTCCTTGTCAGGCTTCTCGGTAAATCGCTTCACCCTTCGGGCCTCGATGCCGCCGGCAATCTTCGTCGCATCGTCGGCGACCGAGCCCTGCTCGATGTAACCGTAGCCTGTCTCGGCCCGTGTAGGCGGCACGCCGAGAACCACGATCTTGTCTCCACTGGCTGCCAGCTCCGCACCTGCGCGAATCACCTTCGCAAATCGCGCAGTGTCCTTCACCACCTGGTCCGAAGGGAACACGCCGATCACCGTATCCGGCTCCGTCTTCTCCAATAAAAACGCCGCCAGGGCGCAAGCCGGGGCGGTGTTCCGCGCTGCCGGTTCACTGAGGATCTGCGCACGCGGGACCTCGGGTAGCTGCTCAGCGATCACCTCATCTAGAAGTTCATTGGTGATGACCCACACGCTGGCAGCGTCTGCCACCGGACTCAACCGCTCCAGCGTCTGCTGAATCATCGTGCGGTCGCCATCGAGAGCCAACACCTGCTTCGCCCTCGCCTTTCGGCTTCGCGGCCAAAACCGCGTTCCACTGCCGCCCGCAAGAATCACTGGAGCAAACCGCAACTTCGACTTCGACGTGCCGACTTCTTCGGACATACAACTCCATCTCAAAGGAAAACCGCACCCTGCAGGTGCGGTCGGTTCCTTGAATCAATCATTAGCCTAGCGCCGCAAAATACTCGCGCATGCGTTTCACGCCTTCATCGATCACGTCGTGCGAGACAGCGTATGACAGCCGGATATGTTCCTCCGTTCCAAACGCCTCGCCTGGAACCACAACAACGTGTGCCTCGCTGAGCAGCTTCGCCGCAAGGTCCGAGGCCGACTTTACGCCGCCCTTGCCGATAAAGTTCTTCACGTTGGGATAGACATAAAATGCTCCCTGGGGCACCGTGCAGGTCAATCCAGGAATTGTCTTGAAGCCTTCGAGCACCTGATCGCGCAGCTTGATGTAGTCCGCACGCATCTCGGCGACGCATTGCTGCGATCCGCTCACCGCTGCGATGGAGGCGCGCTGCACCATGCTCGCCGTGTTTGATGTGCTCTGCGACTGCAACTTGCTCATCGCCGCAATGATTGGCTTCGGTCCCAGCGCAAAACCGGCGCGCCAGCCGGTCATGGCGTAGGTCTTCGACAGCGACCCCAGAACCACGACATGCTCCTTGCAGTCGGTGAACGACCCGCCGCTGACGATCTCGCCCGCAAAGTTCAGGTAGACGTAGCATTCATCGAGCAGCACATAAATCTCACGCTGATGCGCCAGCCGGACGATGGCTTCGAGGTCTTCCGGCGATACCACCGCGCCTGAGGGATTTGAAGGCGTATTCAAAATAATCGCCTTCGTCTTGGGCGTGATCGCAGCCTCAATCATCCTGGCGGTGACGCGGAAGTTCTCCGCCTCGTCAGTCTCGACCAGCACAACCTTGCCGCCCGCATACTGAATGATGTCCTTGAAGGAGACCCAGTAGGGCACCGGCAGAATGACCTCGTCGCCGTGGTCCACGAGCACTTGAATCGCATTGAAGAGCGCCAGCTTGCCGCCGGTCGTGAACACGCACTCCTCGGGCGTGTAGTTCGAACCAAAGTCGGCCGCGTGCCGGTCCACAATTGCCTTCCGCACTTCAGGAATACCGGCCACATTTGTATAACGGGTAAAGTTCTTCTCGATGGCATCGATGGCCGCGTCCTTGATATGCCGTGGCGTTGCAAAGTGCGGCTCGCCCGCGCCAAAATCCGCCAGGTTCACGCCCTCCGACTTCAGCTTCAGCGCGGCTGCCGTGATCGCCATGGTCGCAGAAACTTCAATGCGGCCGATGCGGTCCGCAAATATCTTGGTTGCTGTTGTGCTCATACCTCTAGTTTGTCAGATTTATTCCACAAGATAAAGCGTTCGTGTGCACCGAAGGGATCGTCAGGCCCAGGGGCCCGCGTGAAAGCCATCTCGAATCCGATCTTTATCTATTTTTCCGAACCACCCAGGTCGTCATACACCTTGCACCTTGTACTACGGTCGTCTTCAACGGATCGATCAATTCGCCGCCCAACTCTGTCGTCAGCCGCATCAGCAGGGCCTCGTCCACCAGATACCAGTCCATTCCGCCCGGCATTCGGAACCGCCTGCCTGCAATCGGCTGAAAAGACTGGTCTGGATCCACTCCAATCGTCGAAGCCAATCGGCAGAACAGCATCCCACCCGGCCGTAGCACTCGCCACATCTTCCCCAGCATCGCTTCAAATTGAGCATCATCGCGTGCAAAGTGCAGCACCGCGTTCGAGATCACCACATCGGCAAACCCATCGGGAAACGACATGGCCTCGACTGGCTCGACGCGGAAGTTTCCCGCATCCAGCCCCGGCGCCAGCCTCGCCGCCACCGATCTCAGATGCTCTACCGCCTCTGCGCTCGCATCCACGCCGAAGATCTCATAGCCCTCGCGCAGCAGATAAACCAGGTTTCGCCCGCCGCCGCAGCCTGCGTCGAGCACCCGCATTCCCGGCGCAATATTCCCGCGCAGCAACTGGTCGAAGAGGTAGATATCGATATTGCCGAACTGCTCCACTAAAGTTGTCATAGATCCCTACCAGCTAGGCCCTCGCTGGAACCTTCGCCTTCAGCCGCTCCATCACCAGGGGAGGCACCAGCGCCGACACGTCCCCGCCAAGCTGAAAGACCCCCTTAATCAGCCGCGAACTGACATACGTGTACTTCTCCGCTGGCATCATAAACAGCGTCTCCAACTCCGGGTCGAGCTTGCGGTTCATCATCGCCATCTGAAACTCATACTCATAATCCGAGATCGCCCGAATGCCCCTCAGCACAGCCTTTGCCCCCTGCTGACGCGCAAAGTCTACCAGCAGACCGTCGAAGGTCATCACCGAAACATTTCTGAACCCTGCCACCGCCTCGGAGATCATCTCCTCGCGCTCCGGCACGGTAAACAGCGGTGTCCCCTTCTCCGAGTTGCGCAGGATCGCCACGACCAGGTGATCGACGATCTTGGCACCGCGAGCAATCAGGTCGAGGTGTCCATTGGTAAGAGGATCGAACGTTCCCGGATAAATCGCCTTTACAGTGTGCATGTCACCAAAAGCATACGTTGACTCGCCTCCCGAAGCCAACCTGAACCCCGGACTGCGGCAGCATCGGCGCGTTTTGCTGTATCTTCCCGAAATAATCCCTCGGTAAGATGGTGTCGCATTCCAGATCGGTAACAAACTTTCCGCCGGGCTTCCCCTCGGCACAGGAGCGTCCCCATGTCGCAGCTTGCTGATAGCGGTCAACTAAAACCTCTGTCCCCGGCCAACCCCGGCCCCCTCGGCCTCGCCGGCTTCGGCCTTACCACCGTCATTCTCAGTTGCGTCAACGCCGGCCTGCTGCCCCACGAGGCCGTCCCTGTCATCGTTCCTCTCGCCTTTGCCTACGGCGGAGTCGCGCAGATCATCGCCGGCATCCTCGAATTTCGCAACGGCAACACCTTCGGTATGGTTGCTTTTCTGTCTTACGGCCTCTTCTGGTGGTGGTTCGCGCTGCTGCAATGGACCGTCGGCGCAGGCTGGCTCGCCCAGCCGCCTGCCTCTGCCGTGGCCTCCGTGCTGCTCCTGTGGGGAGTGCTCACCTTCCTGCTCTGGATCGTGACCTTCCGCCTCAGCCTCGGTGTCTGGAGCATCTTCCTTCTGCTCTGGCTCACCTTCTTCTTCCTCGCGGCAGGAGACTTCGGCTACCTGATCGGCAGCCTCAGCTGCGGCACGATTGGAGGATATCTGGGACTGCTGACCGGTATCGACGCCCTTCTGGTCGCCTTCGTCGAGATACTGAACGCAACCGCCGGCCGCATCCTTATCCCTCTCGGCCACCCCATCTTCCGCAGCTAGAGGACTTTTTACCTTCTGCCCACAATAAAAGCGCCGACAGTTAGAAGCTGTCGGCGCTTCCTGACTTTCTCCAGCAACCTATTTCTTGCCGCGAACAATATCCTTTGCCTGAGCCTCGCCATTGGAAGGGGCAGCCGGAACCTCAACATCAGAATTTGCCCCGGAGATTCCCAGCTTCTTCCGCAGTTCCACATCCACGCGGCCAAAGACGTCCTTGTTTTCCTTGAGGAAGTTGCGGACGTTCTCACGGCCCTGGCCGATGCGCTCGCCCTGATAGCTGTACCACGCGCCGCTCTTGTCGACGATATTGTGCAACACCGCCAGATCGAGCACGTCGCCTTCGCGGGAGATGCCTTCGCCGTAAAGAATGTCGAACTCGGCATCGCGGAAGGGCGCAGCCACCTTGTTCTTCACGATCTTGACCTTGGTACGCGAGCCTACGACCGAATCGCCATCCTTCACCGCGCCGATGCGGCGGATGTCGATGCGGACGGAGGAGTAGAACTTCAACGCCTTGCCCCCAGTCGTGGTCTCCGGGTTGCCGAACATCACGCCGATCTTCTCGCGAATCTGATTAATAAAGATCAGGCAAGTCCGCGACTTCGAGACCGTGCCCGTCAGCTTCCTCAGCGCCTGGCTCATCAGCCGGGCCTGCAGGCCCATGTGCGAATCGCCCATCTCTCCATCGAGTTCGGCCTTCGGCACCAGCGCTGCCACCGAGTCCACCACCAGCACATCGATCGCATTCGACCGGACCAGCGCCTCGACGATCTCAAGCGCCTGTTCGCCATAGTCCGGCTGGCTGACCAGCAGGTTGTCGATATCCACGCCCAGCTTGGCCGCGTATGCCGGGTCGAGCGCATGCTCAGCATCCACAAACGCTGCCAGACCGCCGGCCTTCTGCGCCTCTGCAATAATTTGCAGCGTAATGGTCGTCTTGCCCGAAGATTCCGGCCCAAAGATCTCGATGACCCGACCACGCGGCACTCCACCTACACCCAGCGCGGCGTCAAAAGAGATCGACCCCGTAGAGATGACCGAGATCGGCACCACGTCCTTCGACCCCAGCCGCATGATCGATCCCTTGCCAAACTGCTTCTCCAGCCCCGAAAGGGCCAACTCGATTGCCTTGCTGCGGTCATCTGCCACGTAGTTCTCCTCGGGTAAAGTTCAAAGCGGATTCTAGCATCAAAATTAGAAAAAGCAAATAAAAGGCGAATACGGGTTGAGGGTAACTTGATTTCGCCTTCAGCGCTTGTACTGCTCGTCGCTGACGTGCTCCATCCAATCTACGACCTTGCCGTCCAATCGTTCCTGAATGGCGATGTGAGTCATCGCCGTGGCCGGTGCGGCCCCATGCCAATGCTTTTCGCCCGGCGCAAACCAGACCACGTCTCCGGGGTGAACTTCTTCGATGGTGCCGCCTTCGCGCTGAACCCATCCACAGCCCGCCGTGACGATCAGAGTCTGCCCCAGGGGATGCGTATGCCACGCGGTACGCGCTCCCGGCTCGAAGGTAACGCTGGCACCGGCGACAAGCGCGGGGTCGGGTGTCTGAAAGAGCGGGTCAATCCGGACGGTGCCGGTAAACCAGTCCGCCGGACCTTTGCCGGAGGGTTGCGAACCGATGCGTTTGATCTCCATAGTGCCTCCTGATAGCCCCATCCCCAATCGCCCATTCTAATGGCTCAGTGGGGCAGAAAATTCAATTCACCCCACTGCTCAATACAACTATCGTTTGAGCAGATCGACCGGTTCGTTGACATCTTCGATCCTGAAGTGTCCGGCGAGGGCGGGGTGCCGTTTTTGGACGGCTTTGTACATCTCCCAGGCGATGCGGCGATAGCTGAAGTGGCCTGCGACGCCCGAGCGCAGCTCTGAGATGTAGAGGACTTCGGAGAAGTCCATCTTGAACATCGAACGGCAGCGCGTGCCGAGCGGCAGGACATACTGCGCAGATTGTGCCGCTTCAGGAACGCCGGAGTCGCGGAGCTGGCGGTAAGCGGCGAAGGCGGCGTCCATCGCAGCGTTGTACGGAGCTTCGAGACCGGCTTCGGCGAGGCTCGGCTGACCGGGGCAAGTCGGCTCTTCGTAGCCGTGAGTGTCGGTGAAAGGTTGCAGGAGCTGGACGCAGCGGCGATGGCGATGCATGTCGCGGAAGCCGCCGATGTCCATCAGGATGTCGAAACGGAAGCTCTGTCCGGCGCTGAAGGCGCGAAGTAGCTCGTCGTGGCGTCCACGATGCTTTGTGCCGAGAGCGATCAGTTCAGTGCGGCGGCCTTCGGACAACGTGGCGACGTGGCTGCGGAGTTGGCGATAGGAGTAATGGCAGTGCGGATAGAGCAGCGAGGTCGCCAGCTCTATTTCGAGCGATTCGGCGTCATCGAGCAGGTCGACGACCGGCGCTGGATCGACGGGCTGGTTTGCCATCAGCTCGGCTGCTGCCTGGGTGAGATCAATGCGGCTGGCGGCGAGGTATTCGTTTGCGGTGGCGTATTTCACCAGCGTTGGAGCGGTCTTTACAGGACGCATCAGTGCTTCCGTGAGGCGCTCGCCGCAGTTGACGTCGACCGAACCGATCTCTTCGCAGAGCACCTTCGCGGCGCTGTGCTGGACGTTCCAGGCTGGTTCGGTGGCGGCGATGCGGAGCTTCTCTGCTATCTGGCGAATCTCGGCGTGCTCGCTGGTGAGCAGACGCGAGACCTGCGTCTCGAGGGTGCGGGCGTTGACGATCTGGCCGAGCGAGGTGTTCGTCGCCAGCGGCAGCAGGTAGCGAGCTACGTCGAAGGCGCGGGCCTTGAGCGTGCGATCGTAGGCTTCGGGCTTCATCTCTTCGGGACGGACGATGACGGCTTTCAGGGCTTCGAGCATTCCAGCGCCGATCTGATCGTAGGCGAGGAAGAGGGCTTCGACAGCTTCGGTAAAGCGGGGCGTTTCTGCGCCGAGATCGGGCGTGAACCAGCCGGAGCGGCGGAAGTTCTGGTAGCGGGTCGAACGTTCCTGGCCGTCCCAGCGCTGCTCATCGACCAGAGCGATTGCGGCTAACAGGCTGAGGCGCTCGATGGCGAAGGGAATGTGCGCGAGGTCGGCGATGGAGCGATGACCGTATTGGAAGTAGAAGGTGTTGAGGAACTGTTCGGCGCGCTGCGAGCTGATCTCGGCGAGCGATTCTTTCATGGTGAGCGAAGAGCGCGAGTACTTCGCCATCGCGTAGGCGAGGACTTCAGGGTCGGCTCCGTGAATGGCGTAGACGTCGGTTTCGGCTGGCTTGCTGGCGTTTTCTGGCATGTTGGAACTCAGGATACGTCATCGCGGAGGGAATCGCGCGAGGACGTTTTGCACTGCTTTCGTATAATGCGGTAGCACCGACATCTGGAGGTTCATGAGCATTCTTGCTGGCCGCATCGCATTGATTACAGGAGCATCACAGGGAATTGGACGCGCCTGCGCGCTGGAGTTGGCGAAGGCCGGAGCAACGGTTGCGCTGGCGGCGCGGAACGCCGACAAGCTGGCTGAGGTCGCGGCTGAGATTGCTGCTTCCGGCGGAACGGCCCAGGCATTTACGCTCGATGTTGCGAGCGAGGAGTCGATCAAGGAGTGCGCCAAGGATGTGATCGCGCAGTTTGGCGCTGTTCATATTCTGGTGAACAATGCAGGCATAACGCGCGACATGCTTTCGATGCGGATGAAGCGAAAAGACTGGGACGATGTGCTGACCACGAATCTGACCGGAGCATTTTTAATGACGCAGGCGGTGATGCCCTCGATGGTGAAGGGGCGGTGGGGCCGGATCATCAACGTCGCCTCGGTGGTGGGCGAGTTGGGACAGGCCGGACAGGCAAACTACGCGGCGTCCAAGGCCGGGTTGATCGGACTGACCAAATCTCTGGCACGGGAGCTGGCCAGCCGGACGATTACGGTCAATGCTGTCGCGCCAGGATTTATCGAGACGGCGATGACCTCTGTTTTGACCGACGAACAGAAGGCGGCCAATGCGCAGTTCATTCCCCTGGGGCGCGTCGGGACCGATGTCGAGGTCGCCTATGCGGTTGGGTTCCTCGCATCGGAGGAGGCCGGCTATATCACTGGCCATACGCTCGATGTTAACGGCGGGATGCACATGGGGTAAGTACCCCTCCCCCGGGGGGTACTTTTGCTTCAAAGTCTTGATTTTATAGAGTTTATTTTTCAAAGTCTTGATTCAAAATGGCTTACGCGTAAAGCGTTCTATCAAAACGAGTTAGGCCCAGCGATATCCGCTGGGCCTTTTCTCTGCTGTTTTAAGTATAGCGAACGGGACGAAACTAATTTGCAATTAATATCTTGCTTATTTTCTTATGTTTAGATGGATTCATGGCTTGACAGCTTTTTCATTATTCCGCCCTTAGCACGATCGCGGGATCAACGCTGGCGGATTTGCGTGCCGGAAGAGCTACGGCAAGCGCGGCGGCTGCCAGTAAGCCGACTGCCGCGATTGCGAGCGACGGCAGGACTCCTCCGCCGAGCCCGGCAAACGTATGAGCCAGCAGGCGCTGCATCAATAGGATGACGACGATGCCGACGCCCAGCCCGGCTCCGACCATTGCGAGCATGTCTTTTACGATCAGGCGGGCGATCTGCCAGCGCTGAGCGCCCATGGCCATGCGAATGCCGATCTCGGCTGAGCGCTGCGAGGTGGTGTAGCTGAGCAAGCCGTAGATTCCGATGGCAGCCAATAGCAGGGCCAGCCCGCCAAAGAGCGAGAGCAGCCATACCAGCAACTGCCGTGCGCCCAGCGACTGGCTGACGAGACTGCTGAGGGTGCGGACGTTATAGATAGCCTCGGTCGCGTCTACGGACGCCACAGCGTTGACCAATGAGCTTTGGAACGCCTGTGGATCGCCCTTGGTGCGCACGACGAAGCCGACCGTCGAGAACGGGTCCTGATCGACCGGTATGTCCGCCGCGAACGGTTGCTGATCGAGCGGCATGTAGATTGCGCCCTTGTTCTCATCCACCTCCAGCGAGTCGCGGCGCACATGGCCGACGACGCCGACAATTTGCTTCCATGAAGAGTGACTGCCGAACCGGACGAAGCTGCCAATGGGGTTTTGTCCGGGCCAGTATGCCTTTGCCAGCACATCGTCGATCACCGCTACGGGCATGGTTTCGGCACGGTCTCCTTCTGTAAACCAGCGGCCCTGCATCAACGGGATTTGCAGCGAGGCCAGATATCCGGCAGTCGCCGCCCGCAGGTCGGCGTGAGGGCCGGGTTGTCCTTCCGCGATCGGCTTGTTCTGAATGGCGAAGGTGGCCGCCGACCCGCCCTCGTTCGAGAACGGCACATAGGATATCGCCGCCGCAGCGGTCACTCCGGGCTGCTGCTGGATTCGCGAGAGCACGTCTCTGACGAAGGCCGACTGCTTTATCTTGTTGTTGCGATATTGCGTGCCGGTAAGGGCGACCGAGCCGGTCAGAACGCCCTCGGAGCGGAAGCCGGGATCGACCTGCTGCAAATGCCGCAGGCTTACGAGGAACATGCCGGTTCCGGTGAGCAGAATGAAGGCAAGCGCGATCTCGGTGCTGACCAGGATGGTCCGCAGCCGCTGCCGCGATGCGCTGCCGGTCACGCTTCTGCCAAACTCGCCGACGCGCTGCATCCGCGCCACCTGGATGGCAGGAATGATACCGGCGAGAAGCGCGGCCAGCAGGCTGAAGCCGATGGTCACAGCCACCAGCCGCGGATTGCTTTGAACGACAAAGCCGTCCGCCAGATGATCCGGGATCACGAGCAGAAGGAACCTGCCGATCAGAGGTCCTGTCAATACGGCGATGATCGCCGCACCGACTGCCAGTAACAGCGTTTCGACTAAAAACTGCGAGGTGATCTGGAACATGGACGCGCCCAGCGCGGTGCGGATGGCAAGCTCGCGCATCCTTCCCGCAGTGCGTGCGAGCAGAAGGCCCGCCACGTTGGCGCAGGCGAGGAGAAGGATGGCGGCCACCACGATAAACAAAGCCAACAACGGCTTGCGCAGATCGCCTGCGGCGTCTTTGGTCCAGGGCTGGGCGAACATTCCCCATCCGGAGGTCTGGGCAAAGTTATTGCCGCCGCCCTCGCGCCTGATCTCTTCCAGGCGCTTCTGCGCGAGCGCCGCGTTGAACTGTTCGACGCTTACGCCGGACTTGAGGCGGACGGCGCCGTCATACATCTCGTTGAAGCGGTGGCTCGGGGTGTAGGCGTCGGGCGCGAGGCCGAGCGGGACCCAGACATCGCGGCTGCGAGGCCAGTCGAAGTCGCTGCGCATGATGCCGATGACGCGGTAGGTCTCTCCGTCCATGACCATGGACTTGCCGATGGCATCGGGCTGGCCGCCAAAGATTCGCTGCCACGCCGCGTAGCTGAGGACGGCGACGTAGTTCGCGCCCTTCTGGTCCTCTTCGGGCGAGAAGACGCGGCCAAGGATGGGCTGCGCGCCGAAGACACGGAACCAGTCGCGGCTGACGGCGGCTCCCTGAATGTGCTCGGTTCCGCCATTGGTGGCTGTATTGAAGCTGTTCCCCACACTGAGCGCGGCCGCATCCACGATCCCGGTAAGCGACTGGGCGTCCTTGAAATCGGGCACTGAGACCCCGATGCTCGGCATGTTCAGTTGCGTATAGCGGGCGTGGAGGGAGACCACGCGCTCGGGCTGGGAGATGCCTGCGGGGTGTAGCAGGACGGCCTCGACGACGCTGAAGATCGCCGTGTTCGCACCGACTCCGAGCGCCAGCGTCAGCACCGCAACGATCGTAAACGTCGGGGAGTTCCTTAGCTGACGTAATCCATAACGAATGTTTCCCAGCAATGCCTGCATCTCGACTCCTTGAAGATTCGCGCTTCGGTAGACAGGTAAAGACAAAATGCACGTTGCATACCAAGTTATGCCGCGACTATCTTCTTTGGTTTCAATGCCGCCTCCTCAGGTTGCGCATTCGAGATGTCCAATTTCGGACTTCTCTGGCTGAATCCGGACACAGTCTGTAACTCTGAAGCCCAGGCCGATGTTGTATTTCAGGCGGCGTCGCGAAGTCCGTGCGCGGCGAGAGTATCATTTGTAAGGTGGGGAGCGTCTAACCCCTGATTCGCCGATGTCCGTGGAGATGGTTTCGCCTTATGCCTAAGATTTCAAAGATCCTGCTGCTTGTTGTGTCGGTTGTGCTGGTACTGGCCGTTTTTCTGGGCGTGAATTCGAGCGGCGTGAGCGCGGCGTCGGACCAGGACGGCGCGTACAACCAGATCAACGTTTATAGCGAGGTGTTGCGCCATATTCAGACGGACTATGTCGTCGAGCCGAATATTCCCGCAGTGACCGATGGCGCGATGCGCGGTCTGCTGGAGTCGCTGGATGCGGACTCGAGCTACCTGACGCCGGCCGAGTACAAGGTCTACAAGGCCGACAAGGGCGGCAAGGCGCAGGTGGGCATCAATGCGTCGAAGCGGTTTGGCTATGCGACGGTGGTGTCTGTCGTTCCGGGCAGCCCGGCGGACAAGGCCAACCTGAATGACGGCGACATTATTGAGGCGATCGGAAGCGAAGACACACGGAACCTGTCGCTGGCCATGATTCGCAGGATGCTCGAAGGCCAGCCCGGGAGTGAACTGACGATCTCGGTGGTGCGGCCCCGGAAGGCGGTGCCGGACAAGCTGACGATGACGCGGACGGTAGTTGCTTATCCGGCGGTTGCCGAGACGATGTATGAAAACTCTTCGATCCTTTATTTGAAGCCTGACGTCGTGGACCATGAGCAGGTGGAGCAGTTGGCCCAGAAGCTGAAGGGTATGCAGAAGGCGGGAAACAAGAAGATCCTGCTCGACCTGCGGGACGTTGCCGCGGGAGACATGCCGGACGCGATACGGCTGGCGAACTTCCTGCTGCCGAGCGGAACGATTGCATCGCTCGAAGGACAGAAGGTGGCCAAGCAGACCTTCATGGTCGATCCCTCGAAGACGATTAATGCGACCGCGCCGGTGGTGGTGCTGGTGAATCGCGGAACGGCGGGCCCGGCGGAGCTGGTGGCCGCTGCGCTGCTCGATAACAAACGGGCTGAGCTGGTGGGGGAGAGGACCTTCGGGGAAGGCGCGCAGCAGAAGACGTTTGAGCTGCCGGACGGCGCCGCCGTGATCCTTACGGTTGCGAAGTATGAGTCTCCCTCCGGAAAGCGGCTACAGGACGACGCGGTGGTGCCGCAGGTGCTGGTGGCTTCGAATATCCCCGACCAGGACGAGGACGAGGATGAGACCCCGGAGGTTACGCCCTCTGCCCCGAAACCTGCTGTCCAGAAACCTGCGGTCACGGTAGATGAGCAACTGACGAAGGCGCTCGATCTGCTGAAGAGCAAGGCCGCCTGAATCCTGGTTAAGTGAAGCCTTAGGTCAACATAGGCTCTGTTGACGGCCTTGGTTTCGACCTTCCGATGGGCCGCGATTGCGTGGCCGGTCGTGCTATCGTGAGAAGTCAGTGCAGAGCTTATCCAGCCGTGGACCTCGACCTTCGGAGGTCGAAACTGAACCGACATGGCGGCGGATCATTCGCCGCGTTACGCTGAACGGGCCGGATTATCCGAGCCGCAGGATCGCTCGCCGGATGACCTTCTTTGCGCTGCTGGGGGCCTCGGCGATCTTCGGCGCGATGTGCGGGCTGATGTTGATCTATTCGATCAACCTGCCGGAGATGACGGACCTGGCGCGTTATCGACCCAGCACCACCACTGAATTATTGGATGTCCACGGAAAGGTCTTCGGATCGTTTGCGCTGGAGCGGCGCGTCGTGGTGCCATACGCGGATTTTCCTCCGGTGCTGCGTGAGGCAATCATCTCGATCGAGGACAAGAGCTTTGAGAGCAACTGGGGGGTGAACCTGGTGCGGGCGGTCGAGGCGGCGTATCGCGACCTGCACTCGGACCAGCGGGCGCAGGGCGCGTCCACGATTACGATGCAACTGGCGCGGAACCTCTTTCTATCGTCGGAGAAGACCTATAGCCGCAAGCTGCAGGAGATCTTTCTCTCGATGCAGATCGAGCGGCGGTTTACCAAGCAGCAGATCTTCGCGCTGTATGCGAACCAGATCTATCTGGGGCGGGGGACCTACGGGTTCGAGGCGGGGTCGGAGTATTACTTCAGCAAACATGTGCGCGACCTGACGCTGCCCGAAGCGGCGCTGCTGGCGGCGCTGCCGAAGGGGCCGGAGTCTTACTCTCCGGTGAGGTACCCGGAGCGTGCGCTGAAGCGGCGGAACCTTGTGCTCAGCGAGATGCTGCAGGATGGCAAGATTACGCGGGCGCAGGCGGATGCGGCCAGGCGCGCGCCGCTGGGGCTGCATCTGGAGGCTCCGGCGAACAGTGTGGCGCCTTACTTTGTGGAAGAGGTGCGGCGTCAACTGGAGAAGGAGTATGGCGTCGAGGAGGTGCATGGCGCGGGGTTGCGCGTGTATACGACGCTTGATCTGGGGCTCCAGAAGGTCGCCAACCAGGCTGTGCTCGATGGGACGGCGAAGTACGAGCGGCGCGAGGGGTGGAAGGGGAATCTGCGCAACGTCGTGCTCTCGGAGATGGACATGGAGAACTACAAGCATCCGGACTGGACCCAGCCGATGGTGAAGGGAAGCTATGTTCATGGAGTAGTGACGGAGGTTGCGGCGAGGCGAGTGGCGGTAAAGCTCGGCGACCGGCAGGCGGTCATGACGCCCGAAGACTGGGCCTGGACGCAGAAGGTGAATGGCGACAGTTTTTTGCGCACGGGCGACCTCGTGTATGTGCGGATTGAAGGGACGCGGCCGGACGGGACGCTGCTGGCTTCGCTGCAGCAGGACTCGGGAGCGCAGGCCTCGTTGATGGCGATGGACAATGCGACCGGCGAGGTGGTGGCGATGGTGGGGGGGCGTGACTTCGCGCTGTCGCAGTTCAATCGCGCGACCCAGGCGGAGCGGCAGGCGGGATCGTCGTTCAAGCCGTATGTGTATACGACGGCCTTTGAAGCAGGAGCCAAGCCCACCGACATTATCGTGGATGGGCCGACGACGTTTCCGACTCCGGGCGGTCCTTATACACCGCACAACTACGAGAAGAATTATGTGGGGGCGATGACGCTGACGAGCGCGTTTGCCGAGTCGCGCAATATTCCTGCGCTGAAGCTGGCCTACAAATACGGTATCCGGAACGTGATTCAAACGGCACACCGGTTCGGCGTGACCAGCGAGATGCCGCCGTTTCTGCCGGTTGCGATTGGAGCGGCGGACATTACGCTGTATGAGCAGGTGGGGGCGTACAGCGTGTTTCCCAATGACGGCATCCGCATCGAGCCGCACTATATTCGGCGGGTGACACAAGCGAATGGGCTGCCGCTCAATGAGAAGGCCCCGGCCATTGATGAGGTGATCTCGGTCGATACGGCGCGCGAGATGATGCAACTGTTCGAGGCGGTGGCGTTGTCGGGAACGGGTGCGGCCACGAGCGAGCTGAACCATCCGTTCGGAGGAAAGACGGGAACGACGAACAATTACACCGATGCGTGGTTCATCGGATTTTCTCCGTCGGTGACGTGTGGGACCTGGATCGGGTTCGATAACCGGCAGTCGCTGGGCAAGAGGGAGACGGGCGCACGCGCGGCGCTGCCGATATGGATGGAGTTCATGCGGGCGGCGATTGCGGACAAGCCGAACGAGAAGTTTGCGACTGCGGGTGCGCCGAAGAAGACGCTCCGCGTGCCGGCGAGTCAGGCCGGAGGGGCGGCAGATCCTGCGAAGGCGGCCGTGTCGAAGGCTCCGACTGGGCCGGTGCAGGAGACTGGCGCGAAGAAGGCTACGGCGCCAACAAAGTATGTTGAGCCGAAGAGCTTCTGGGTTTCGAAGCCACCGCGCGGCACAAAGTAAAGTAACGCCGGGCCTTTGCGACATCCTTGCCGATCTGTTCGCGCAGGGCTTCGGGAGTGGGGAAGCGCTTTTCGTCGCGGAGACGTTCGAGGAAGGTCAGCGTGAGCGGCGTCTGTTCGGTCAGATCGATGGGATGGAAGTTGAGCAGGTGGGATTCGACGGCGAAGGAGTCGGTGCCGAAGGTAGGGCGGTTGCCGACGTTGGTTACGGCATCGAAGGTCTCCTGCGATGGCCCCGCGCCGATGGCGAGCGATGTGATGTAGACGCCGTGGGATGGCAGCAGCTCGGGATACGCTGCCATATTGATGGTCGGGACGGTGTAGCGGCTGCCGTAGCCGCGGCCGGACGCCGGTGTCGTGGTGATGGCGAAGGGGCGGCCGAGAAGGGCGCGGGCATGGCTGAGATCGCCTTCCGCGATGAGTTGCCGAATGCGGCTGGAGGAGACGGTTTGTCCGCGAAGGATGTGGGAGGTATAGACGCGAAGGCTGAAGCCCAGCTCCTGGCCGAGCCGTTCGAGGCTGTCGACGCCCGCTTCGGCCTGATAACCGAGACGGAAGTTTTCGCCTTCGTGCAACTCGGTGACATGGAGGGTCTGCTGCAAGACCTCGGTGGCGAAGGTGCGCGCGGTCATGCGGGAGAAGTCGCCGGTGAAGGGCAGAACCAGCAAGGCGTCGAGGCCGGTGGTGGAGAGCAGAGCGAGCTTTTCTGGTAGCGGAGTGATGAGAGGCTGTGGTGCCTGGGGGCGGAGAACTCGCGCCGGATGCGGATCGAAGGTGATGGCGACGGAGCGTATGCCGAGGGCGCGGGCGCGTTCCACCACTTCGGAGATGACCCAGCGGTGTCCGCGATGCACGCCGTCGAAGTTGCCGATGGTGGCGACCGAGGGGCCGAAGTCCGCTGGAATTTCCGAGAGGTGGCGGTAGATCTTCATCAGGCAATCTCGAAGGTGATCTGGAGACCGTCGTAGGCGAGACGGATGTGAGGTGGAAGGATGGCCTCGGTCGCGGCGTGGTTGAGATCGTGGCTCATGTGGGTGAAGAAGGCGCGGCGGGGCTTGAGCTGTTCGACGAAGGCAACCGACTTTTGGAGATGGGAGTGGCTGGTGTGGGGATCGCGGCGGAGGGCATCGAGGATGAGGACGTCGAGGTCCTGAAGAAGAGGAACGCTCTCCGGAGGAATGTCGCTCATATCGGTAAGATAGGCGGCGCTGCCGAAGCGATAGCCCGTGATCTGCTGGCGGCCGTGCGTGACCGGGATGCGGCGGAAGCAGGCGCCGAAGAGATCGAAGCCCGCGCCGGGAGTGGGGTCGATGCGATGCATCTCCACGCGCGCGCTGGTGGGGTAGCGGTCTTCCTTACGAAAGGCGTATTCGAAGATCCGTTCGATGTCGTTCGCGGTCTTGTCGTCGGCGTAGATGGGCAGGTCGCCCTTGGTGTGAAAGCTGAGGGGGCGAAGATCATCGAAGCCCATGACGTGGTCGGCGTGGCCGTGCGTGTAGAGGACGGCGTCGAGGCGGCGGACTCCTTCGCGCAGGGCCTGCGCGTGGAAGTCGGGGCCGGTGTCGATGACAACGGCGTGATCGTTGTAGACCAGCCGGACGGACGGACGCGTGCGGCGGTTGCGCGGATCGCCGGTGGGAGACGTGGCCGAGGTGCAGACGGCGCAGCCGCAGCCCAGCGTTGGCACACCCATCGATGTGCCGCTGCCGAGAAAGGTGAGGGTGGCCTCCATCGTTAACGGACGATGCTTGGCCGGCCGGGGGTTGGAGCGGGAGCCTTTGCCGCGGCGGAGCGGGCGAGGGCTTGGGTGATTTCGAGGAAGCCCATGTGCAGCTCGAAGAGTGCATTGTCCAGCAGCCGCGCTTCTTCAGGAGTGAGGTTGCCTTTGGTCTTTTCAGCGAGGACGCTGAGCATGTCGACGCTCTGGCGTGCGCCGAGGAGGTCGACCTGAGGCTGCTGGCCCTCGGGTGTTGCGCCGCCGAGCTGCATGATGGCGGTCATATAAACCGAGTGGATGATCTGCTCGAAGCTCATCTCGGGCGGATGCTCCATGCCGGGGTTCGCAGCGCGGATGGCGGTATCGAGCCGGTCGGCGGTCGCCTGATAGGCGTTGCGCGCCTGCTCGGTCTGCTCTGCCGTAAGTGCGGGGGGTTCGTCCTGCGCCGCTTCCTGCGGGGCGACTTCCTGCGGTGCGGCAGCTACGGGAGCTTCGGCTGCGGGAGGGGCGGGATGATCATTGCGCTCTCTCTCCGGTGAAGGGTCGGCGTCGGGGCGAAGCTCGCCCTCGGCGGTGAACTTGCGGCGGTCGGTGACGACGAAGGGTTTGTTCTGCTCAGGCATTGGTTAAATTCTCTCAGTAGATTCAGATGCGGATTGGGTGCCAGTGGCTTCAAGGGCCGTAAAAGGGCTTGGGACGGGTACCGCCGTACCGCCGGGATATCGCAGCGGGAGATTGCGTTCGAGCGCCTCGCGACGGATGTATCCGAGACCGAGCTGCATGGTCTTGCCGTTGTCTTCGGGAAGGGGGATCGCGGCGACGCTGGTCAGTTCGCCGACCTGCTTGCCGTCGGCTTCGAGCGACGATCCCGGTTCGGGGAGATCTCCTTCAAGCCGGAACGCCGTGAAGGCGCGATGCACATTACCGCGTGAGCGAATGCGCTCGACGATCTCCTGGCCGAGATAGCAGCCTTTGGCAAAGTGCAGGGCGCGGGTCTGTCCGGTCTCCTGCGGCAGCTCCTTATCGCGGATGTCGATGCCAAAGCGCGGCGTTCCTTCGAGCAGGTGCAGCCATTGCTGACTTTCCTGGTTGCAGGAGATGGCTCCGGCGTCGAGAAGTGCCTGCGAGAGAAGAACGACGATTTCTGGCGTCGTCCATAGCTCGAAGCGCGGCACAAGCGGGCTGTAAGCATGGATGAGGGTGACGTCGGCGGAGTTCCATTGGGCGGTCTGCCGTTCAAGTTCACCGAGCGATGTAACGGAGAGTCCGATAGACTCCAGCAGCGATGTCGCCTGCGGGCCGGAGAGCGAGAGGCCGGATTGGGACGCACTGCTGTCGGCCAGCTCCACGTCGTCCATAATGATGAAGCGGTCGAGCAGCGTCATGAGGCCGGGGACTTGATCGGATGCGGTTTCGAGCAGAAGCGCGCCCGGTTCGGCGAAGATGTTGGCATCGCCCTGGATGCGGCCCTGCACGCTGAGCAGGAAGTTGTAGCAGCCCTTGCCCGGTTGCAGGTCCTGTACGGAGTTGGTGACCATTCCGTTGAGCCAGCGGACACGGTCTTCTCCGGTCGCGCGAATCCAGCCGACGTTGTCGAGAGGAGACAGCCCGGAGCCGTGGAGCAGGGCGGCGAGTTGAGCGGCTGAGTCCGGCGCTTGCGAACTGCCTGTCTCGGGATTGGTCAGGGGTGGCATCGGGGTTATCGGGGACTGTAAGAAGAACTCTGCGTACACTTGATTATAGCGGTGGAATGCGGAGGTTGAGGTTGCAGCGAGGACTGGGCGGCAGAGGGTTGTATCGGGTGGGGTGGCTTGCGGCCCTTGCAATGAGCATGAGTGCCAGTGTGGCATTCGCGGGCCAGACATCGGCTCCCGTGCAGCAACAGCCACCTGCTGCGGCGACGGCGCAGGCCCCGATGACGAAGGCCGAGGCGAAGGAGCTCTTTCGGTCGGTCGACGAGATTCTGGGCTTTGTCAGCAGCGACTCGAAGCTGCCCATCAAACATAGCGTGAAGCGAAAACTGATCTCGCGCGAACAGATCAATCACTACCTGAAGAAAAAGTTCGATGAAGATCAAGGTGCGAAACGGATGGAGCGGTCCGAGATCGTGCTGAAGAAGTTCGGCCTGCTGGACCGCGACTTTCATCTGCGCCCTTTTCTGCTCTCGCTGCTGACCGAGCAGATCGCCGGCTTCTATGACAACAAGACCAGGACCGTGAACCTGCTGGACTGGATCAAGCCAGACGATCAGAAGCCGGTGCTGGCGCATGAGCTGACCCATGCTCTGCAGGACCAGGCGGTCGGGCTGACAAAATGGTCGGATGTCAGTCTCCAGGGGGTGGCGCGCAATGCGGAGGAAGACAATCGGCACTTGCAGACGGATGAGGCGGATACAGCCCGCGACGCCGTCGCCGAAGGTCAGGCGATGGCGGTGTTTGTGGACTACACGCTGCGGCCGACGGGAAAGACGCTTGCCGATGCTCCCGAGTTGGGCGACCGGCTGAAGGACATGGCTGCGGATCCTAACGGCTCGCCGGTGATGGCGCGAGCGCCGCTGCTGCTGCAGGAGTCGCTGCTGTTTCCCTATACCGACGGGCTTAGCTTTGAGCAGGCGATCCTGGTGGAAAAGGGAGCGAAGGCTGCCTTTGCGGATGTGCTGGCGAACCCTCCTTCTTCGAGCTTCGAGATCATGAATCCCAAGGCCTACATGGCGCATACGCCGGTGCCTGTGCTGCGGCTGCCGGATATTCATCCGCTGCTGGACGCGGAGTACACGCCGTATGACGTAGGCGTTATGGGCGAACTGGACGTTCGCATGCTGACTGAACTCTTTGGCGGTCAGCAGGTGGCGGCAGCGCTTGCGCCGGAATGGGCCGGGGGAGTGTATTACGCTGCGCAGCGTAAATCGGCGGTGACCGAGGAGGAGAAGGAGTCGACTGCTTCGATCGCGCTGCTCTACTACTCGCGCTGGAAGAATGCGGATGCGGCGCGGTCATTCCTGCGCGTCTATGCGTCGGAGATCCCTCGTAAATACTCCGGCGTCGCGCGCCGCGCGAAGGACGAGGCGGATGGCGACGAGCAGATCTATTCGACCAGCGAGGGCGATGTTCTGCTTTCGATCTCCGGTAAAGGCGTGTTTGTCAGCGAGGGCTTTGAGCTTCCGCTGGCGCGCAAGCTGCGGGACCAGATCGTGGGCGCACAGCCGGAGGGGCCATTGCAGATCGCAGGCGCCGGGCCGCAGGGGCCGTCGCACGAACTTTCGCTTGGCCTGGCGCATACGCTGTCGTCCTTCGGGATGATTCGAGCGGCTGGCCTGCAACGATATACTTTTGAAGGTCGTCCGGGCGTGGCCCGGTAAAGGAGCAGGGCATTTTGAAGAAGGCAGAGATTGGAATTATCGGCGGCAGCGGCTTGTATGCGATGCCGGGACTGACGAATGTACGTGAAGAGCGCGTAGAGACTCCCTTTGGCGAGCCTTCGGACGCTTTTGTTCTGGGCGAGCTTGAGGGCCGTCAGGTTGCGTTTCTGGCGCGGCATGGGCGCGGGCACCGGCTGCTTCCCAGCGAGCTGAACTTTCGCGCCAACATCTTTGGCATGAAGAAGCTGGGCGTGGAGCGCATTCTCTCCGTCTCCGCTGTGGGCTCGCTGAAGGAAGAGCACAAGCCGACGGATTTTCTGATGCCGGACCAGTTTATCGATCGCACCTTTGCTCGCATTGCAACGTTCTTTGGCGATGGCATCGTGGCGCACGTGGGGTTTGGCGATCCGGTCTGCGCGACGGTCGCGTCTGCTTTCGAGAAGGCGTGTGCTTCGGTTGGCGTCGTCGGAAAAAATGGCGGCACCTATGTGTGCATGGAGGGGCCGCAGTTTTCGACGCGCGCGGAGTCGAACCTTTATCGCAGTTGGGGCGCTGATGTCATTGGAATGACGAATCTACAGGAGGCCAAGCTGGCCCGCGAGGCGGAGATCTGCTACGCAACCATGGCGATGGTGACCGACTATGATTGCTGGCGTGCAGGCCATGACGATGTCACGATTGACCAGATCGTGGCTGTGCTTCACCAGAATGCGGACAACGCGGCGAAGGTGGTTCGCGCCGCCGTGGCGGCGATGCCCGCTCAAAGATCATGCGCCTGCGTCGATGCGCTTAAATATGCAGTTCTTACCGACCCGAAAGTCATTCCCGCCGAGACGCGGCAGCGGTTAGCGCTCTTGCTGGATAAATATCTGTAGTCCATCAAAATTACGAACTGGTGTGAAAAGGAGTTTATGTCGATTCTTGTTGTTGGATCTGTGGCTTTCGATAGCATTGAAACCCCGCACGGTGCGGTGGACCATTGCCTGGGCGGCGCGGCGACCCATTTTTCGCTCGCGGCCAGTTACTTTACTCCGGTACGCGTCATCGCTGTTGTCGGCGAAGACTTTACCGCGCAGCATGAGGGCGTGCTGACGAAGTGCGGTGTCGATACCCAGGGCATCGAGCGCGCCAAGGGTCTGAGCTTTCACTGGACAGGCTCTTATGCAGGCAACATGGACGAGGCGAAGACGCTGGGGACCGACCTGAACGTCTTTCAGACCTTTGAGCCGAAGATTCCGGCGGCGTATGGCGATAGCGAGTTCCTCTTTCTGGCAAATATCGATCCGGCTCTTCAGGCCCGCGTGCGCAGCCAGATGCCGGGGGTCCGCATGGTCTGCGGCGATACGATGAACTACTGGATCGCGGACCACGGCGAAAATCTTGCTAAAGTTCTGCGCGATCTGGATGTGCTGCTCATCAACGACGGCGAAGTCCGGATGCTGGCGGGAGAGCGGAACCTGGTGGTCGCCGCCGAGAAGGTCCTTTCGATGGGGCCGAAGACGCTGGTTGTAAAACATGGGGAGTACGGCGCGACGGCGTTTTTCAGTGACCGTTCCTTTGGCAAGGGAACGAAGATCTCGCGGCCCTTCCGCGCACCGGCGTTGCCGTTGGCAGAGGTGGTCGATCCGACCGGTGCGGGAGACTCTTTTGCCGGCGGCTTCTATGGCTATCTCGCATCGCAGCCCGAGCTGACGCCCGCGGTCTTTCGCACGGCGATGTTCTACGGAGGCGTGATGGGTTCGTTTGCTGTCGAGAAGTTCGGGACAGAGCGGCTGCAATCGGTCACGCGCGAAGAGATCGAAGAGCGCTTCAACCTGTTCAAGGAGATCTCCCACCTTGAAGGAGCGTAGGCCGACAAGGCGATTGGTGCCGGTGACGTTGGCGGGGTCGGCGTCTCCCGCCGGCGAGGCGAATCTGGATGAGGTGCGTCCGGCGACCAAGGAAGAGAGCTTTCCCATCGCTCTCATCGCCGTCATTCTTGCCTTCGGTGCGCTCGCCCTCTGTTATACGCGCGGATACCTTTTGCTGTACGGCGATGCCGTTGCTCATCTGGGCATCGCGCGCCGCATCTTCGACTCACGCAATCCCGGCCTGGCGCAGCTTGGAGGAGTGTGGCTGCCGTTGCCCCATCTCTTGATCCTTCCTTTTGTGCAGAAGATGGTGTGGTGGCAGAACGGACTCGCAGGCGCATGGCCGTCGCTGCTCTGCTTTATCGCCAGTGTGGTTGGACTCTACCGGCTGGCGCGCCGCATGATGACGCCGCGATGGGCGTTCGCGGCCACGGCCTTCTATGCGTTGAATCCGAACCTGCTCTACCTCTCAACGACGGCCATGACGGAGCCATTGTTTCTCGCGGAGCTGATCTGGCTGACGCTGTTTACGATGGAGTGCACAGAGGCGATTCGGGAGGCGCGGCACAGTCTTGTGTCGCGGCGGCTGATCTATATTGCGCTGCTCATCGTTGCGGCGGTCTTTACCCGCTACGACGGCTGGATATTGGGCGCCGCGGCGTGGTGCATCGTGACCTGGTGCCTGGCGCGCAATCGGACGGTATGGCGCAAGGTCGCTCCTTCGTTCGTCATCCTGACTCTTCTTTCGGTCGCCGCTCCGCTGAGCTGGCTGGCCTACAATCAGCACTTCTATCACGATCCTTTTGACTTCATCCGCGGCCCCTATTCGGCGGCGGCTATCGAGAAAAAGACCTCTCCTCCGGGCTCGCATCACTATCGCGGATGGCACAATCCCGGCTGGGCGCTGCTCTTCTTTACGCGCACGGCGCAGGTGGATGCGTCGGCCTGGGAGACAGGCTTCGCTGTGATGATTGCCGCGCTTGCAGGGCTTATTCTGGCCATCCGCCGACGGCTTGCCCTGCCATCGCTGCTGCTGTGGCTGCCACTGCCGTTTTACGTTTACGCAGTCGCTTACAGCTCGGTGCCGATCTTCATTCCGCAACTGTGGCCGCACGCTTATTACAACGCGCGATACGGCATGGAGTTGTTGCCCGCGCTGGCGGTATCGATGTTTCTAGCCATCGAGTGGGTGCAGCGGCGATGGAGCCAGTCGCAGCCGCTGAAGGCGCGTTTTCTTCATCCCCTGGCGCTGTTCCTGATCGTAGTCAATACATTCGCCATGATGTACTTCATTCCTCTGGTGCTGAAGGAAGGGATCGTCAATTCCACTACACGGATCGCCTTTGAAACATCGATCGCCCGTGTGTTGCAGTCCTTTCCTCCCGGCGTGCCAATCCTGATGTACAACTCGGACCATATCGGTGCCATACAGGATGCAGGGATACCGTTGAAGCAGACGCTGAACGAAGGCGACTACGATAGCTGGAAGGCTGCGCTCGATGCCCCGGCCGACCATGCGGCGTATGTGATCGCGATTAAGGGTGACCCGGTATCGAAGGCGGTAGACGCGAACTCCGCAGGGCTGACGGAGCTTACAGTGCTGTGCGTGACCGGGCAGCCATGTGCGCGAATCTACCGGTCCGACAGGTACGGTAAGACTCCATAACTGCGATTCGTCGTTTCGAGAGCGCTGAGGCAGAATAAGAGAGTGATGATTCCTTTTGTAAAGGCACACGCCTGCGGCAACGACTTTTTGATCATCGAAGAGGATCTGGCCGGGCGGCGTCATGCTGAGCTGGCTCGGAAACTGTGTGCTCGCAACACCAGTGTCGGCGCGGATGGAATCGAATTTCTCGAGCGCAAGCTGAACAGCGAGTTCTTTCTCCGGCTCTTCAACGCTGACGGCAGCGAGGCCGAACTCTCCGGCAATGGGACGCGTTGTGTGGCCGCTTGGCTGGCGAGCAGCGAAGGAATGCAGCAGGTAGCTCTGGGAACACACGGTGGCCTGCGCACTTGCAAAGTGATTGAGGCTGCCGATCCGCTTTACCTGATCGAGAGCGAGATGGGCGTGCCGCGAGTGATGCAGCGGACGATCGAGCTTCCTGAAGTCGGCAATGTGGCTGGTGCAATGGTCAATGTAGGCAATCCGCACTTTGTCCTCTTCGTGGATACGGTCGACTTCAGCGCGCATGGTAAAAGCTGGCAGGACCTTGGCGCTCGCATCAGCACAAGCCCGTTGTTTCCGCATGGCACCAACGTCGAATTCGTGCGTGTCCTCTCGCCGACCGAGATTGCCTTTCGCATCTACGAGCGCGGCTGCGGACCTACGACATCCTCGGGTACAGGGACATGCGCGTCGTCTGCTGCGGCAATGGCGTTGCGTGGTGTGGAGCGCTCGCTCACCGCTCTTGCCGAAGGCGGCGCACAGCAGACCGTCTGGCCCGCGAGTGATGCAGTCATGCGGCTAACCGGTCCAGCTGAGATCATCTGCCGCGGCGAGGTTGCGGCTCTGTGACCACCTCGCGCAGCACGATGGTAAAGCCTGCGGCTTTGCGTCCTGGCGCGACGCTGGCGGTGGTGTCTCCTGCGAGCACGCCGAAGGCTGACCTGGTTCATCAAGGCATCAGCAGGTTGCAGGCATTGGGCTTTCGAACAGTGCTCGGGAGACACGCACTCGATCGCGGGCCGCTCTACTATGCGGGCACGCTGGAGCAGCGGCTCGAAAACCTCCATGCTGCCTTTGCCGATCCCTCGATTGACGGTATCCTCTGCACTCGCGGCGGCTGGGGCTCGGCGGAGCTGTTGCCCTTTCTCGATGCGGCACTGATTCGTGCCAATCCAAAAGTCTTTGTTGCCTACAGCGATCACACTGCCTTGCATGGCTGGCTGCATAACGAGGCGAACCTCGTCACCTTTCACGGTCCCATGGTTGCTGCCGATTTTGCACGCGAAGATGGCATCGATCTGGCGAGCTGGCGGCACAGTGTCGGTGGCGATGCCGCATGGTCGCTAGGGGCTGGCGATGGTCTGCGCGCCCTTCGCGGCGGCGTCGCGGAGGGGACCTTGCAGGGGGGATGCCTCTCCATTCTTGTGGAGGCTTTGGGCACCCCATTTGCGCTACGGGTAGTGGACAGCATTCTGTTCCTCGAAGACATTGGCACCAAGCCGTATCAGTGGGACCGTATGCTTCTGCACCTGCGCTACGCGGGAGTGCTGAAAGAGGCGAGCGGCATCGTCTTTGGCGATATGCGTCAGTGCGTGACGGTTGCCGAGAATGAGTATCTGGAGCGTGCGATCCTGCACTCGCTTCGTGACTTCGACGGACCTATCGCGATTGGCCTGCGCAGTGGCCATGTTGGCACGCCGAACGTCACGCTGCCGCTGGGCATTGCTGTTAAGCTGGATCTGGCCGAAGCGGGGAATCCGCAGATGCACTTTTTAGATTCGGCGGTTGTGGCTAATCTCTAATCTGACATTCATGCAAAAACTCAAACACATTCATCTCATTGGCATCTGCGGCACCGCGATGGCGTCTCTTGCTGGAATGTTGCAGCAGCAGGGTCACTTTATTACCGGTTCCGATACGGCTGCCTATCCGCCGATGAGTGATCTGCTGGCTGGACTAAACATCAAGATTCATGAGCCTTTTGCAGAGAGTAATCTCGAGCCCCGGCCCGATCTTGTCGTGGTTGGCAATGCCATCTCGCGCGGCAATGTGGAGTTGGAGTATGTGCTCGACCAGCGCATTCCCTTCTGCTCGATGGCTGCCATTCTGCACGATGAATTTCTGCCTGGGCGCGAATCGCTGGTCGTTGCGGGCACGCATGGCAAGACCACGACGACCAGTATGCTGGCCTGGATCTATGAGGTTGCCTCGCGCACCAATCCCGAACTGGCACCGTCGTTCCTGATTGGAGGCGTGGCGGAAAACTTCGGCACCAGCTTCATGGTGCGGCCGACGCGGCCCTTTCTTATCGAAGGCGACGAGTACGATACCGCCTTCTTCGACAAAGGCCCCAAGTTTCTGCACTACTTTCCGGATGCCGCGATTCTGACTCATGTCGAGTTCGATCACGCCGATATCTATCCCGATCTTGCTGCCGTAAAGACCGCGTTCAAACGTCTGGTCAATCTCGTTCCGCGTCGTGGGCGCGTTGTTGCCTTCGATGGTAGCGAGAATGTCAGTGAATGTGTAGCGAACGCCTTCTGCTCGGTGGAGCGTTATGGCTTTGCGGCGGATTCGCACTGGCAACTCGCTGATCTGCATCACGACAATGCGTTAAGCCGATGGATTCTTTTGCGTGGTGGGATGGCATTCGCAGACTTGAGTCTGCCGATGGCGGGGGAGCACAACGCGCTGAACGCCACGGCTGCCGCTGCTCTCGCCGCAGGACAAGGTGTGCCGGTTGAGGCAATCGTCGAGGCGTTAGCGACCTTCAAGAGCGTAAAGCGCAGGCTCGAGGTCAGCTCGGTGGTGGAAGGCATCACCATCATCGATGACTTTGCGCACCATCCGACGGCCATCCGCGAGACGCTGCGTGCGCTGCGTGAGTCCTATCCGGGCAGGCGGCTCGTTGCCGTGCTGGAGCCTCGCTCGAACACGCTGCGGCGAAATGTCTTTGAGGCCGCGCTGGTCGAGAGTCTGTCATTGGCTGACAGCGTTGTGCTGGCAAATGTCTTTAAGTCCGAGAGCATTCCTGCGGGCGAACGGCTGGTGCCGGAGAACGTTGTCGCCCGTTTGAATGAAGCCGGGACACCGGCGGCGGTGTATGCGGATGCGGATGCGATCGTCGCAGCGCTGGCGCCGCAGCTCAGAGCGGGGGACATCGTTGCAATCCTCTCCAATGGCGGCTTCGGCAGCATCTACCAGAAGCTCCCGCGCGCGATTGAAGAACGGGCATAGACGACATGTTCGCAACCCTGAAACTTCTTTTTGTCTACACCGCGCTGGGCCCGCTGGCGGGAATCATCGGCATGCCGTATTCGCTGCTGGTGCGGGACATCAGCCGGCTCTACCGGGTGGCGATGTGGATCGCCAATGCCGGCGTGAGAGCGGCGGGTATTCGGATTGAGATCAGCGGGCTGGAGCATGTTCCGACTGACCGTCAGTGCATCTTCATGTGCAATCACGTCTCCAACCTCGATCCTCCGGTGGTGTTGCCGCTGCTGCCGGGCCGGTGCTCGGTGCTGTTGAAGAAGGAACTGATGCGGATTCCTATTCTCGGCACCGCAATGAGGATGGGCAAGTTTGTGCCAGTGGAGCGCGGGCATCGCCGCGAGGCCGCGCAGGCCAGTGTGGCGGCGGCGGCGGATGCGCTTCACTCCGGGTTGAATATTCTGGTCTTTCCCGAAGGCACTCGTGCGAAAGATGGAAGACTCTCCATCTTCAAGAAAGGGCCGTTTTTTCTGGCGCAACAGACCGAGGCGCCCATCGTTCCCATCGCGCTCTCCGGTACTGAGCGCATGATGCGAAAGGGAAGCATTGCGATTACGCCGGGCGTGGCGCGGGTCGAGCTATTGCCTGTGATTGAGCCTGCACAGTATGAGACCCGCGAGGATCTGCTAAAGGCGGTGCGCAAGGCCATCGCGGACGCGCTGCCCGACGAGATGAAGCCTGAGGACTATTGGACTACTTGACGATGGCGTTGTAGCCGTCGCCGATCAGCTTCTGGCGCATCGCTTCCGCATCTTTTTTTGTGGCGAAGGGGCCGATCTGGACGTGCAGTAGTTTGTCCTGCGGCGACGGATGGATGGCCGCGTTGTAGCCGTGCCGTTTCAGGGCGGCCATCAACATGTTCGCATCTGCCTGACGCGAGACGGCCGCCACCTGTACGACGGATTGCCCGGCGCTTGCAGTCGTCGCCGATGGCGCCGCGGCGCGAGTGACGGGCGTTGGCTTGACGACCAGCTTTGCCGGCAGTGTGACGGGCTTTGCGGCGGCAGCGGGTTGTTGGTCCCCTGAGCCGGCTGCATTGTTATCGGCGGAAGAGTCGGAAGAGTCGGAAGGGTCTGGGGATGACGCCTGAGACTCAGGGACGCCTGAGGCAGGCTTGGAGGCGCTGCCTCCGCCGCTCTCCGTGCTTGCAGTGGCGGCGGAGACACCCGAGGCGGGAAGCGCGGAACGCCTGCCCAGCGAGTAGCCGAAGGCGAAGAAGATGGCGCAGATCAGCACCAGCGCGAAGAACATCCCTACGATGAAGGACGTTCCCAGAGTCATCTCCCGGTCGCGCCCGAGAGGCTCGTCGTCGTCATCTTCCATGTCACGGTTACGGCTGTACAGGCTGTTCACGGTCAGTCCTTCTTCTCCGGCGTGGCTACGGACATGATGGTTTTATTGAGCAGGTTCATCATCTCCAGAGGCAGCGGGAAGACGATGGTCGTGTTCTTCTCGACGCCAATCTCGGTGAGGGTCTGGAGGTAGCGCAGTTGCAGGGTCATGGGCTGGGTCGCCATCAGTTCGGCGGCTTCGACCAGCTTGGCGGCGGCGTTGAACTCGCCCTCGGCGTGGATGACCTTGGCGCGGCGTTCGCGTTCTGCTTCGGCCTGTTTCGCCATCGCCCGCAACATGGATTCGGGCAGATCGACCTGCTTGACCTCGACCGAGACGACCTTGACGCCGAAGGGCGCGGTGTGGCCGTCGATGATGGTCTGAATGCGCTGGTTGAGCATCTCGCGATGGGCGAGCACTTCGTCCAGTTCGACCTCGCCGAGCACCGAGCGCAACGTGGTCTGTGCAAACTGCGAGGTCTGGTAGACGTAGTTGGCTACTTCGATCACGGTCTTGGTTGGATCGATGACGCGCAGGGTGATGACGGCGTTCACCTTCAGGGTGACGTTGTCGCGGGTGATAACGTCCTGCGGCGGCACTTCCATTGCTTCCTGACGAAGGCTGACGCGAACGATCTGGTCGAGCGGGCGGAAGACCAGGATGATGCCGGGACCTTTCGCTGCGCCCATGACGCGGCCAAGACGGAAGATGACTCCACGCTCATACTCTTTGAGGATTTTGATGGAATTGAGGAGATAGAGTACGACGATGGCGATGGCGAAGAGCGTGGGAATAGACATGGTTGCGTAGAACCTCAGGCGGAGCAGCGTACGGCCGCCGCCTACGATTGTAGAGCAGGGGCAGAGCGGAGGTGACTGGAGACTGAAGTGGAGGGTTCCAGTTAGTACCCTGTCCGTTGGCCGCGCTTTGCGAGGGGTACCCCGGGTACTTTACTCGTAAAGTCTTCTATTGATTGGAGTTAATTTGCAAAGTCTTCATTCTTCAGTGGTTAGATGTAAGGTATTGCTTCTAAATATAGTTATAGAGGTTATTTTCCCAGATGCCGTCTTCGTGATTCGAGCAAAACGCAGATTCCCTTCGGGAATGACAAATAAAGGGGATATCTACATTTTAGAGAAATCGCTAAAGGCCCAGCATCGCTTACTGGGTTTCTGGTTTATCTTCTACATTTCCAGTTTAAAGGATTGGATGGAACTCTTTTGCAAGGTAGGAAGATTTATTTTTGAAGGCGCTAAGTGTTTTATTTTGTGTTAGCTGTAGATTTTGTGATTCCAAATACCTGTGGCGGAAGGGCTTGACATGTTTAGCTGCGGTTATGAAGGCGGGGGAAGATCGTCCTCTTCGGCGGTGACGATTGTGCCTTGATGGTAGAGAATCCGCCATCCATCAGCCGTGCTTTGCCAGATGGTCGCTCTCCGGGTCACCCGCTCCCCTTGCCGCAGCACATAAGTCATCAGGTAAGCATCCGGGCCGAGACGGCGCAGAGCATGATCCGAGGATTGCCATTGAGCAGACGCCGCGTCCACGGGCGGCGCCTCGCTGAGCCATTCAAGAATAAAGTCGCGGCTGTAGCGGCGGCCTGAGGCTCCTACCTCCCAGTAATCGGCTGCCATCATGCGTTCAAAGTCGGAGCGGGTTGTCCCGAAGGCTGGCGTATGAAAGATGGGCTCCCGGAGGCGTAGCTCTTCGAGGATGGGGAGTAGATCGGGTTCGGTGTGGGTGAAGACCGGGTGAGACGCCATGCGCGATTGTATGGCGAGTCTTCGGGGGCTAACCACGAAGGCATTGCTACAGGTAGAGCAGGGCGATGGGGATGATGACTCCGGCGATGAGGATTGCGGTGATGACCTTGCGGTTCCGACTGTAACGGTAGGACATGTATAGGCCGGAGAGGGTGGAGATAAAGAGGCCGATTGAGACCAGAAGGAAGAACAGTTTTAAAGGCAGAGGATTGTGCGGCTTAGCCAGGACGGCCGATGGTGAGCTTCTTCTGTGGTGATAGGCTTGTCGGCTTTATGGCTTGCGGCCTGAGGGCCGGGAGGCGCGAGCTTTCTGGCCGGGACGGTCATGGTCTGTTTTTTGTGGATCTGGGCGAGGGTGGCGATCCAGGCGGGCGGTTTGTAGGAGCTGCCGCGGGTGGTCTCGTGGAAGCTGAAGGTTTGGAGCGCTCCGGTAAAGGCGAAGAAAAGCAACGCGGGGGCGATGAAGACGCCAAGGTAGAGGTGGGTGTAGCGGGTGTAGTGGAGGAAGGCGCGCTTCGGAGGCATCTGTCTTTTACCTGGGTGGCAATATAGGACGAAATCAGTCCTAGTTCGTTTATACCAAATTATACAGAAAGCGCGGGAAGCCCTGAGTGCATCGAAAAAGAAGGATAGGCTCGCATCGTCATGCTGGCTTAAGCATCAGATAGGTTGACAGTAAGTGACTCAAGATGAGATTCTTGAGCAGTCGCAAATGTGAATGGGCCGCGCGGCCCGGAATGAGGATCTGGATATGGCGAAGATTATCGGTATTGATCTGGGAACGACGAACTCTTGCGTGGCCGTGATGGAAGGCGGCGAGGCCAAGGTGATTCCCAACGAAGAGGGTGGGCGGACGACGCCTTCGATCGTTGCGTTTACCAAGAGCGGGGAGCGGCTGGTGGGCCAGGTGGCCAAGCGCCAGGCGATTACGAACCCGGAGAATACGGTTTATTCGATCAAGCGTTTTATGGGCCGCCGCCTGAACGAGGTCGGCGATGAGATGAAGATGGTGCCGTACAAGGTGGTTGCCAAGGGCGACAACGTTGGTGTCCTGGCCCAGGGCAAGGAGTACACCGCGCCTGAGATCTCGGCGATGATTCTGCAAAAGCTGAAGAAGGCTGCGGAGGACTATCTCGGCCAGTCGGTAACGGAGGCCGTGATTACGGTTCCGGCCTACTTCAACGATGCGCAGCGGCAGGCGACTAAGGACGCTGGCAAGATCGCCGGGCTTGACGTCAAGCGCATTGTGAATGAGCCAACGGCGGCGGCGCTGGCGTACGGGCTGGACAAGAAGAAGGACGAGACGATTGCGGTCTACGACTTCGGTGGCGGTACGTTCGATATCTCGATCCTCGAGGTCGGCGAAGGCGTGATCGAGGTGAAGTCGACCAACGGCGATACTCACCTTGGCGGCGACAATCTCGATCAGCGCATCGTGGATTGGCTGATCGGCGAGTTCAAGAGCGACACCGGACTCGATCTTCATGCGAAGGGCAACGAGATGGCATTGCAGCGGCTGAAGGATGCTGCTGAGAAGGCCAAGATCGAGCTGTCGACGGCACAGGAGAGTGAGATCAACCTGCCCTTCATTACCGCAGACGCGAGCGGGCCGAAGCACCTGGTCCGTAACCTGACGCGGGCGAAGCTGGAGTCGCTGGTGGACGACCTGTTGCAGCGGTCGATTGGGCCGTCGAAGCAGGCGCTCAAGGATGCCGGGATTGATGCCAGCAAGATCGATGAGGTCGTTCTGGTCGGCGGTCAGACGCGTATGCCGAAGATTCAGCAACTGGTGAAGGAGCTGTTTGGCAAGGAGCCCCATCGTGGCGTGAATCCGGATGAGGTTGTGGCGATTGGCGCGGCGGTCCAGGCTGGCGTTCTTGCCGGTGAGGTGAAGGACCTGCTGCTGCTCGATGTGACTCCGCTAACATTGTCGATTGAGACGATGGGCGGCGTCGCGACCTCGATGATCGCGCGCAACACGACGATTCCGACGAAGAAGACGGAGACGTTTTCGACGGCGGCGGACAACCAGACCGAGGTTGAGGTCCATGTGTTGCAGGGCGAGCGTCCGATGGCGGCGCAGAACCGGACGCTGGGCAAGTTCAAACTGGCGGGAATTCCGACGGCTCCGCGGGGCGTGCCGCAGATCGAGGTGACGTTCGACATCGATGCCAACGGCATTCTGAATGTTACGGCGAAGGACAACGCGACGGGCAAGGACCAGAAGATTACGATTACGAGTTCTTCGGGTCTAAGCAAGGAAGAGGTGGAGCGGATGGCGAAGGACGCCGAAGCCCACGCTGCCGAGGACAAGGAACAGCGCGATGCGGTTGAAGCGCGTAATGGCCTGGACTCGCTGGTGTACAACGTCGAGAAGATGGTGAAGGACTCGGGCGACAAGGTGCCTGAGGCGGACAAGACCGAGGTTGAGAGCGCGCTGGCTGAGGCGAAGAGCACGCTGGCGGGAACGCCGAGTGCGTCGGAGCTGAATGCGGCGAAGGACAAGCTGACGGGCGTAAGCCATAAGCTGGCCGAGGCGATGTACAAGGCTGCGGCTGCCTCCGCGCCGACCGATGGCGCGACGGCTGCCGAAGGGGCAACCGAAGAGCCGAAGAAGGACGAAGGCGTCATCGATGCCGAGTATGTCGATGTCGATGAAAAGAAGTAAGTAAGACGCTGTGGAAAAGAAGTAAGTAACCTTTTTGAAAGTAAAGAAGTCATTTAATGGTGTTGCTGTTGCGTAACACAAGAGGGGTGTGCCTGCGAGGATGCCCCTCTCGCTTTATCGCACGGAGCAGAGTCGTTGACGTGTAGATTGCGTCTTATTAGCAGGAATGGTGTTTGAAGTGAATAGAACCAAGCAGGACAGATCCAAGAACGTGATGTGGATGGAGAACCTGGAACTCAATCGATTGCCTGGAGGGAAAGCGATGACCGAGACCATGTGGAGATGCGACCAGGTGAGGGCGGGGCGGTTATATAACCGCATGATGTTCGACACCCGGGCCGAGGCAGAGGAGTTCATGCAGCGCATGCAACAGATGGAGCCGGACCAGATAATTTCGATCGAGGCGATTGAAGCGAAGCAGGTCTGGAATTAATTCGTAAGGCAGTAGCTGGGTTGTTTTTCGAGTGGCGACGGTTGTTCTGGTGGTTGACCAGCGCCGTCGCCATTGCTTGTGTTTAGGGGAGAGGTCGCGAGAGTCTATGCCGGAAGGAAATGAGATCCATCGATGGGCCGAGCGGCATACGGCTGCGTTTGCCGGAAGGCCGGTAAAGGTCGATGGGCCGCAGGGACGGTTTACGGATGCAGCGGTAATTAATGGGCGGAAGCTGGCGCGCGTGATGGCTGTGGGAAAGCATCTGGGATATGACTTTGGCAAGGACCGGATATTGCATGTGCATCTGGGCTTGCAGGGAGACTTCACCGAGGGATCGGGGCCGTTGCCTGCGGTGCGTGGAGCGCTGCGGCTGCGGATGTGGAACGCGGCTGCGGTGAAGCGGGCGGCCGAGCCGGGTGTAAGCAAGCGGCATGGCTGGTACTCGGAAGATGACGGCTCGGGGCAGATTGCGCCGGAGAAGGTTGCGTGGGTCGAGCTGCGTGGGCCGATGGACTGCTCGGTGTACACGCAGGAGATGTGGGAGAGATTGCTGAAGCGGCTGGGGCCCGATCCTCTTAATGGCGATGGGCCGGAGCGGGCGATTGAGAAGATTTGCAAGAGTAAGAAAGCGATTGGCGCTTTGCTGATGGATCAGGCGATTGCGGCAGGGATTGGCAATATCTATCGCGCGGAGCTGCTGTTTCGAGCGAAGCTGAATCCGTTCACGCCGGGCAACGAGGTGGAGGAGAAGCTGATCCGGTCGATATGGAAGGATGCGCACGTTTTGATGAAGGCGGGGATGGTTGATCGGCGAATTATTACGACGAAGGCCTCAGATCGGCCTCATGCGAAGGGCAAGGCGCTGAAGGAAGAGGCGCATTATGTGTATCGGCGGCAGGGCAGAGAGTGCTTTGTCTGCGGGACGAAGATCTTGACGACGGAGATGGCGGGGCGGAATTTGTTCTGGTGTCCGATATGCCAGGCTGGGAGTACGGCGACAGGAAGTAATTAGATTTCGAGGTGCAAAGCGGGCGCACTGTTGCAGAATGGAAAGAGATTATGGCGACGACACAGACGAAAGACTATTACGGCACGCTGGGCGTGAAAAAGACGGCGACGGCGGATGATATTCGCAAGGCGTTCAGGAAAGCTGCGCGCAAATATCACCCGGACGTGAACCCCGGCGACAAGAAGGCAGAGGAGAAGTTCAAGGAGATCTCCGAGGCCAACGATGTTTTGAGCGACGACAAGAAGCGCAAGATCTACGACCAGTTCGGGTTTTATTCGGACAATATCGATCCGGCGGCGGCAGAGGCCGCGGCGCGGGGCGGGTATGGCGGCGGGTTTTCGGGTGGCGGCCGCGGCGGACGAACGCAGGCGGGCGGACGCGCCGGACAGGAGGTCCCGTTTGATTTCGGCGGCTTCGATTTTTCGGACTTTCAGGCCGGCGCCCACGGCGGGCAGCAGGAGTCGAGCGGAGGATTTGGGGGGAGCTTCAAGGACATCTTCGGCGGCATGTTCAGCGGCGGCCAAAAGGCGCAGCGCGGGCCGCAGCCGGGGACCGACCTTGAATACCAGGTGAGCGTGGACTTCTGGACAGCAGTGCGCGGCGGTGTGACGCGGCTGGAGATTCAGCGGCAGGAGGTCTGCCCGACCTGCAAGGGGAAGTCGACGACGGGCGGCAGCATCGAGTGCCCGGAGTGCCATGGCAGCGGGCAGGTGACGCAGATGGGCGGACGGATGAAGTTCAATATCCAGTGCCCGCAATGCGGCGGCTCAGGCAAGATACAGAACTCGTGCCGGACATGCGATGGCGCGGGGGTCGTCATCAAACGCGAGCCGCTGGAGTTCCGCATCAAGCCGGGAACCCGCGACGGCCAACGGATTCGGCTAGCGGGCAAGGGCAATGCCGGAATGCACGGCGGCCCTGCGGGAGACCTGTTCCTCATTATCAAGGCCGGAACGAACCCGGTCTTCAGCCGGAACGGGGACGACATCTATGTAACTGTCCCGGTTACAGTGGCAGAGGCCGCGCTGGGCGCGAAGATCGAGGTGCCAACGATTGACGGACGCACGCAACTGAAGATTCCTCCGGGGACGCAGGCGGGACAGAAGCTGCGGCTGCGCGAGAAGGGCGTGCAGAGCGCTGCTCGTGAAGGCACTCGCGGCGACCAGATCGTTGAGGTGAAGGTCGTGGTCCCGAAGGTGCAGGATGAGCGGTCGAAGGAGATATTGCGGGAACTGGCGAAGTTGAATCCGGATGATCCCCGGACGGCATTGTTTGCCGGAGTTTAAATTTTCGAGGGTGCGAGATGGCTACGAAACGGAAGAGCAAGGGCGCGTACATGATTTCGTCCGTGGCGGAGATGTATGAGATTCATCCGCAGACGCTGCGTCTCTACGAGCGTGAGGGGTTACTGCGGCCTTCGCGAAGCGAGGGAAACACCCGGCTCTATACGGATGAGGATCTGGAGCGGCTGGAGTTCATCCTGAACCTGGCGCGCGACCTGGGTGTCAATATCGCCGGGATTGCGATTGTGTTGCAGATGCGCGAGCGCATGGAGGAGATGAACCGGCAGATGCAGGGGTTCGTCGACTACGTGCGCACGGAGATGCTGACGCGAATGCAGCGGCAAGAGGACCCGGGATCGGGGCTGGTTCCAATGCGGAGGCCGATGGTGGTGCCGGTGAAGGTCGTTTCGGTCAAGACGGTTTCGGCAAAGGCGGCAAAGGCAGGGAAGAAGAAGTAGCGGGTGATCCATCCCGGTGCGATAAACTTGAAGACTGCGTGTTAATCAGGGTTTTGCAAGGGTGAGATGAGTCTGCTGCTTCGTATCTTGTTTTGGGTCGCGCTTGGCGGCTCGGTGACCTCGACGATCTATTGCCTGATGGTGATGGTGGCGGCAGCGCGTTTTGGCATGCGCAAGCGCCGTGAAGAGGCTACGGAGATAACCTTTCTGCCGCCCGTAAGCGTGCTGAAGCCGTTGCACGGGACGGAGCCGGGGATGGAGCGCAACCTCGAGACGTTCTTTGAACAGGACTATCCGGAGTTTGAGCTGCTGTTTTGCGCGCGCCACGATACCGATGAGGGGTTGCGGCTGGCGCAACGGGTGGCCGAGCGCTATCCGCATGTCGACGCGAAGTTTGTGACCTGCGGCGAGCCGCAGCCCAAGTTCCATAATGCAAAGGTCTATTCGTTGGCCAAGCTGGATTCCGTGGCGCGGCACGAACTGTTTATCACTAGCGATGCGGATGTCCGGGTGACTCCCGATTACCTGCGGCGGATGGTACAGAACCTGAAAGACCCGCATGTGGGGCTGGCTTCGTGCGTCTATCTGGGGACGGTCGATGGCGGCGCCTCGGCTGGATTTTCTGCGCAACTGGACGCCGTGGGCAAGAGCGTGGAGATGACCTCGGGTGTGCTGGTGGCGGACATGCTGGAGGGCACGAAGTTCGCCCTCGGCGCGACCATGGCGGTGCGGAAGAGGTCGTTTCAGGAAGCGGGCGGATTTGACGAGCTGGGGCAGTTTTATGCCGATGATTTTGTGCTGGGCAACCGGCTGGCGGCGAAGGGAATCGGCGTTCAGATGGCGACGCATGTGATCCGGCTGATGGTGCAGGATACGCCATTCTCGCTGTCATTCCGGAACCAGTTGCGGTGGATGCAGAGCACGCGGCGGTCGCGTCCGTGGGGACATTTCGGCTCGGGGCTGACGTTTGCCATGCCCTTCGGATTGATGGGGCTGCTGTGGGGCTTGTTGACGGGTCATGCGGTCGTGGGGCTGCTCTGGCTCTCGTGGATGGTGGTGCAGCGATGGATGCAGGCAGGAGCGATCCTGCGGGTGATGGGCGATCCCGACTGGGTGCGCGGGACGATGCTTTATCCGGTGCGGGACCTGCTGGGAAGCCTGCTCTGGCTGGGAAGCTATGGGGGCGACCGGTTTTACTACCGGGGCCGGATCTATCGACTGAAGGACGGGGGCAAGGTGGAGGAACCGGAATAGGTTTTGGCCTCATATTACGACCCTCTACTGCCGATAGCAGGAAGATGGGGCGACCAGTAGCGGCTGTAATAGGTTTGAGGCCGGAAAGAGATTGGCGATGGAGCTGACGGAGCGGCGAAGGCAGCCGCGCTATCTCTGCCTGGGACAGGTTAAGCTGATCCGATTGCCTGGAATCGTCTGGACGGGGCGGATTCTCGATCTGAGTCTGGGCGGGTGCCTCATCGAGATACGATCGCTGGTCTATGTGTCCCGGGGATCGGTCGTGGAGTTGACGGTTCAGACCAGAGGAACAGCCTTGCGGATGCTGGGGAAGGTCACGTTTGGCGGCAGACTGGCGACGGGACGCATCGGGATCTCGTTTACGGGATTGAGCAGGAGCGGGGCACATCGACTGGCGGAGTTGATCGCGGAGCTGGAGGCGCCGGTGGTTCGCAATCGGATGGCTTCGCTCAAGAGGCAGCGCGGCTGGTAGAACGCTAGCGATTGGTGAGGACGGTTTTGCCTCCGGCGGCGGCGAGTGTGTGGACGGGGCCGATAGGAGTGAGGTCGTGGACGCGGGCTTCGGGACTATCGGTGAAGAGGAAGATGCGGCGGGGGCTGGCCCAGAGCTGGCGGAGGGACGATTCCGTCTCGAAGATGGGGGGAGTGTCGGGCCAGAAGCTGCCGTACCAGAGGCCGTTGACGCGGCCGTTGATCAGGTGCACCTGTTGCCGGGTGTAGAAGATCAGGGTCGAGCCGGAGGTGAGTTCGCCGTCAAGGAGGATGAGGTCGTTGGGTTCGGGGTGGGCCTGACGCTCGTGGTTGATGGATTCGGCGAGGCCCTTTGAGCCGAGGATGGGATAGAAGCGGGCGAGACCGACGTGCGCGGCCAGCAGGGTGACGATCATGGCGGCGGCGAGGGTGAGGTTCGCGGCGTAGGTGCGACCGCAGCGGCGGAGAAGATAGCTGCCGGAGCCGACGGCGATCATGCTGAGGGCGACCGCTGTCAGCGGGCCACGGAAGAGACCCATGGCCGCTCCGGTGAGGTCGAAGAGGTGCCCGAGGGAGAGATTGTAGAACTTCGGGTTTGCGGCGAGCAGAGAGGCGATGTCGGTGCCGGGTGCTTGATGGGGAGCGGTCAGGGCGAAGTACCCGCAGGTGGCGGCGATGGCGGTGGCAACGGGAATAAGAAAGTAGAACGACCATCGGAGAGCGCTGCGTCCGGCGTTGATATCGGTTGTGCTGACAGCATCGGCGCGGGCGAGCAGGCTGGCGGCCATCAGGGCGAGCGCGGGCAGCGCGGGGAGGCCATAGTACTCCTGTCGGCTAGAGAGGGTGAAGAAGCCGAGAACCAGCAGTGTCCACAAGAGGAGCGAGAGAGCAGCTTCGTGCTGGCGGGTGGTTGCATTGATCTGGTGGCGGAGGATGCGGGTGCAACGGACCAGGGAGCAGGGAAGGAAGGCTGCCCACGGCATGATCCAGATCGCGGTGAGGAGCCAGAAGAGCGCGATGGGGACCTGGCCGTAGTCGTGCGGGATACGTCTGCCGAGAAAGCGGGCGATGTGCTCGTTGTAGAGATAGAACCAGGCCCAGCCTCCGGTGGCGGGCAATCCGAGCCCTGAAGGAAACGCGATAGCGGGGTTGCGCAGGGCTGCGAGGACGTGCCATGGCGCTGCAATGGCGAGGAAGACGATCGCGCTCGACAGGAGATGGAAGCGGGGGAGGAGTCGAAGCTGTTTCGTAACGGCGAGGTAGAGCAGGACGAAGCCTATCGGGAAGACAAGACCGATGAGGCCCTTGGTGAGGACGTTCAGGGCCATGATCGCGGCGAAGGCGAGGCAGGGGAGGAGGGGGGACTCTACTTTCCCACGCTTTGATTTTGTGGCGGTGAACCCATGTCCCGGAATCGAAACATGGGGCACCCGGTTTTGTGCCTGTTGGTTGATGCGGTCGAGGGCGATTAAGAAGAGGTGGATGGCGAGCGTCATCCAGAGGGCGAGGAGGATGTCCGGGATGTAGAAGCGGGTGTAGAGGTAGGGGCCGATGCTGGTGGCCATGGCGAGGGCGGCGTAGAAGCCTCCGCGGTCGGGGTGTGCGGCGGGAGAGATATCGCTGAAGAGGCGGATACCAAGGGCATAGACGCTGAGCAGGAGCGCGAGGGTGCCGAGGGCGAGAGGGATGCGCGCGGCCCAGTCATGGATGCCGAAGAGGTGCATGGAGCCGGCGGCCATCCAATACATCAGCGGTGGCTTGTCGAAGAAGCGGATGCCGTTGATGTAGGGGGTGACGAAATCGTGGCGGCGGAGCATCTCGCGGGCGATCTCGATGTAGATGGAGTCGACGTCGTCGAGCAGGCCGGGGGTGAAGAGGCCGCCGATCTGGAGGATGAGCCACGCGACGACGAGGATGGCGATAGAGAGCGGGCTCCAGCGGCGGGTAGGTACGGATTGGGTGACGGCCTGGTTCACTGGTGCTTTGGGTATGGACGTTTCGGGTGGCGGGGTGGCGTGCGCTGATCGCCACGGAAACCCATGTCCCAGAGGCGGGACACGGGGCACCCGGTTTAGGGGTGGGTCGGCGGATTGAGGGGGCGGTCGGTGTAGAGGGCCTTGCCCGAGGTCTCCTGAAGGAGAATTTTGTCGGTGCCGAGCAGATGGTCTACGTCGTCGCGTTTTTCGAGGGGGACGAAGAGGAGTTTGCGGTCGCCGGTGCCCCAGACTTTGAGGAGGTCGCTGCCGGTCAGAAAGATGTGCGGGGCATCGGGAAAGTAAGAACCGAAGAGCATGGAGGTGGAGCGCCCGTTGACCAGATCGACCTGACGGCCGAGGTAGAAGGGGATGGAGGAGCCGTAGGCCTGGTCTCCGTACATCAGGACGGTGTTGTCGTGGGAGATCGCGCCGCTGGCTTCGAGCGTTTGGATCTTGTCTGCGATCTTTTTGGAGGAGAGCATCGGAGCGAAACGCACGAAGGCGATGTGCGCGGCGATGAGGAAGACGGTGGAGGTGAGCGCGACGGTGGTGGTGGCCGCGAGGTGACGTTTCTTTGTTCTGAGCAGCCAGGCGATGGCGGGGCCGAAGCAGAAGGTAATCGCAGCGAGGAACGCAGGCAGGCGCAGCGCGGCGAACGAGGCGTCGGTGAGATCGAAGAAGTGCGACATCGAGAGGGTATAGCTGCCGACGTCGCGGTGGGCGAGAACATCTCCGATGTCGGGGACGAAGGGAAGGTGGCGGGAGCTCCAGAGGCCGGAGGCGAGTGCGGCGGCGACGGCGAAGCCCACGACCATGAAGGCGATGTGGGCGAAGGCGATCCAGCGGCGGGAGGATTTATCGGTGTCGAAGTTCTCTTCTGCACGGGTGAAGGCGGCGGCGATGAGCATCAGGATCGCGAGGTAGGCGGGGAAGGTGTAGTACTCCTGATTGGTCGAGATGGAGAAGAAGACGAGAACAAGAGTGACGTAGAGGCTGAGAATGAGGGTGCTGCGTTGGGGGAAGCTCGCGGCACGGAGGAGAGGCTCGGAGGCGGGGGAGAGTTTATGACGGTGATAGAGAGACTGGATAAGGAAGAGCGCGAGCGCGACAAAGACGGTTAAAAGGTACGGGATGTGTGCGGCGTCTCGAAGGAAGATTCCGCCGATGGCGACGGCGAACGGCTGCCAATAGAAATTTTGCGTTTGAAAGAACGGGTTTGCACCGGCATAACGCTTGAAGGCGCGATAAGCCTGTACGAGCAGGGCTCCGCAGAAGAGGCTCCAGGGAAAGAGCCAGACGATGTGCAGGTTCCAGAAGAGGTAGCCGGGGAGCTTGTTGTAGTCCTTGGGGAAGCGCTTGCCGAGGAAGCGGAGGAAGTGCTCGTTGACGAAGTAGAACCAGAAGAAGCCGTGACCGTTCATGCCGCCGGTGTTGCGCAGCCCGGCGAGGATGTGCCAGGGAGCGGCGATGGCGAGAAAGAGGATTGTCCCGGTCAGGGGTTTGAGGGCCCGCCATTTTTTGTAGTCCCCGGTGAGCGCGAGATAGACGATGGCTGTGCCGGCGAGGAAGACGATGGCTACGAGGCCTTTGGTGAGGACGGCCAGGGCCAGCGAGGCCCACATGAGATAGGCGTAGGTTCGGGAGGAGAAGGTGCGGGTACCCGGTTCCGTCGCACTCCCGGCTGCTTCCAGGCAGCGGAGGAGGCAGTAGAGCGAGATGCAAAGAAAGAGCGTGAGCAGGACTTCGGGGATGTAGATGCGGGTGAAGAGAAAGACCCCGACGGAGGTGAGGACGCCGAGTCCGGTGTAAAAAGCGGTGCGGTTGTCGAAGGCGCGGCTGGCCCAGTAGAACCCGAGCAGCGCGAGCAGGAAGACGGCGATGGCCTGGGGAAAGTGCGCGGCGAAGGTGTTAAACCCGAAGATGCGGAAGCTGAGGGCGTCGAGCCAATAGGGCAGCGGCGCCTTTTCGAGATAGCGGATGCCGTTGACGTGCAGGGTGACGAAGTCGCCGGTGAGGGCGATGTGGCGGGCAGCCTGGGCATGGGTGGCGTCGGCGTCGTCGAGCAGCGGCGGCCTGAAGAGCGAGGCGAAGAAGATGACCAGCCAGAGGCCGAAGAGGATAGTGAGGGCAGTCGAGCGGCGGGGGGTGCTGGCGGGGGGGACGGAAGAGTGGGCTTGCGCGGTGGAGAGAGTTTGGCTGGTCTGGTTGGTCATGGAATTTAATGTGCCTTTGTAAGCATAAATTGTTGAGCGCATGCAGACCGGGGCAAGGACGAAATACAGGGGTCTCTCCACTGTGCTGCGCTTGCACCCCAACGAACAAGTTCGTCGGGGATGCAACAGTAGGAGGAGGTGCGAGGAGAGAAATTGTGCGGCGATGTATCTTGCTTGTGGCGGGTGATTTCCAGTTTTGAGGTGTGTGAGAAGCGATGCCTACGTTTGCCGCGGTAGATATTGGGTCGAATTCGTGCCGGTTGAAGATTGCTGCGGTGCATCTGCACCGGCTGAAGACACTGCACGAAGATCGTGAGGTGACGCGGCTGGGCGAGAGCGTATTTCAGACCGGATCGATCTCGCCCGAAGCAATGGCGGGGACGATTCGCGCGCTGAAGCGCTTCTACAAGGCGGTGCAACTTCATGCGGTGGACAAGGTCCGTGTCGTTGCTACGAGCGCGATGCGGGACGCGCGAAATGCGGATGCGTTTACGGAGTGGGTGAAGTCGGCTACGGGCTGGGATGTCGAGGTGATCTCGGGACTCGAAGAAGGGCGGCTGATTCATCTGGGGGTGGTGACACATGAGCCGGGGGCGAAGGGCAAGTGTCTGCTGATCGACCTGGGCGGCGGAAGCTGTGAGGTCACCGTCTCCGATGGCGGGCAGATCAAATCGATGGTGAGCCTGTCGCTGGGCGCGGTGCGACTGCAGCAGGAGTTTTTGCCGACCGATCCTCCAGCGAAGGAGGAGGTGGCGCGGTTGAAGCAGTATATCGACCGCGAGTTGAAGCGCGGCGAGAAGAAGCTGGGACTCCCGCGGGTGCGGCTGGTGATTGCGACTTCGGGGACGGCGGCGGCGCTGGCCGAGGCCAGTGTGGCCATGGCAAAGAAACTGCCGGTCAAAAAGTCTGCTCCGAAGAAGTTTGTGCGTTTGAAGCCAAATGAGGCGACAACAGCGGATGTTCGGACGCTGGCAGACAAGCTGTTGAAGATGAACAATGCTCAGCGCGCGGTGGTGCCGGGGATCGGGCCGCGGCGGTCGGAGATCATCGTCGGCGGCGCGCTGGTGTATGCGAGCCTGCTTGAACGGATGGGATTGAAGGGATTTCGCTACTCGCCGCTGGGGCTGCGCGATGGGATATTGGCGCAGATGCTGGCGGAGTCGGACCTGCGGACCTCGGTGCATCGGAAGATAGAGGACGAGCGGTGGACGGGCGTGCTGGAGGTCTGCCGAAGGTATGACGTTCAACTGAAGAACGTCGAGCCGGTGCGGGAGCATGTGGTGCAGCTCTTCGATTCGCTGGCGCGGGTGCATGGACTGCCGGAGGAGTACAGGCTGTGGCTGGAGTCGGCGGCGATGATGCATGACGTCGGCAAATTCATGAACCATCAGGGGCATTATCGGCATACGCAGTACATCATTGCGAACTCGGAGATGTTCGGGTTTTCGCCGGAGCAGCGGACGATTGTGAGTGCGATCGCACGCTATCTGGGAAAGACAAGGCCGGATGCCACCGACAGGCCAATGCGGTCGATTCCTTTGGAGCTAGAGCATGTGCGGCGGGCGGTGGTGCTGCTGCGGCTGGCGGTGGCTTTGAATCAAGACCGCGCCAGCGCCGTGGTGCGGATGCGGGTGCATGTCTATCCGAAGCGGGTGGTCCTGGCACTGGTGCCGGGGCGCGGCGGTGCGGAGCTGGAGGCGTGGTCGCTGAGGAAAGAGGCTAGCTACTTTTTCGAGGTTTTTCGCCGGGAGCTTTTGGTCGAAGTAGCGTAGAGGGCGCGGACGGTACGCGGATCGAGCAGCCACTGGAGCGTGGCCGGTCCACGGGCCAGCGAGAGGCGGGCGAGCGAGCCCTTGCGCAGGCGGACCTGAGCGGCCGCGTGCGTGGAGGCGGGAACGAGCAGCGACCCCAGGAAGCTGTTGATGTTGGGGTTGTGGCCGACGACGAGGACGTTTTCGTGGCCGCGGCAGTCGTGGAGCAGACGCTGGAAGTCGTGGAGCGTGGCCTCGGGGGCAAGCGCGCTGGAGATCTGAATGGAGGATTCGTACCCCGTCTCGGTGCCGACGAGAGAGGCAGTCTGCATGCTGCGCTTGAGCTTGCTCGATATGATGACGTCGAACTGAATGTTCAGCGCGTTTAGCACCTGCGCAAGCTGGAGACAGTGGCGCTTTCCCTCTTTGTCGAGGGGACGTTTGATATCGAGCAGCGGATTGGCGCGGCGCGTTCCGGCACTCGCGTGGCGGAGGATGAAGAGGTTCATGGGCTTTGTTTTCATTGTAATGGTACTGAACGGTGAGGGTTTTGATGGTTACATTCGGGTGAATCCCTGACGCGTACAGGCTGGTGGCTGGTTCGAGGGTGGTCTTCGAGGATCGTGGTGGAAGACGCCGGGATCGGGCTCGTCGAGCGAGGGACTAGCGGGTTCGGGATTGGGGATCGGGTCGTCCGGTTCGTGCGGAATGGAGTTGGGATTCTGCGTGCTCATGAGTGGTGAGATGCGGGCGGCGAGCATGACGTCGGCGCGGAGGGCAATGGGCCGGAAGCCGTCGGCAACCGGCCTGCGAGATCGCAGAAATCCGCTACAGCTCGCGATCCATGACTGGGCAGCCAGCGAGCAGAAGGGGCAGAGCGCAAGAATCATCGGCAGAGAGAAGGCACTGTGCCAGCCCAATGTTGCGCAGGGCTGGCCAGTGACGATTTTGACAGGAAGCTAGCGCAGGTGCTGCCAGGCGTCGTAGGTGAAGAGACCGACGATGCCGATGGTCATCAGCGCTGCGGCGTATCCGAAGAGATTGACCATGGGCCTGATCTTGTTGACCTTGCGGATGATCTCCGTTTGCTCCTGCCGGTCGTTCGTTTGGGAGTCGTTGAGGAAGAGCTGGTCCTCCTCATAACGGGTTAGCTGTCCGCGATAGGCGAGCAGCGCCAGGAAGCAGGCTGCGACGACAGCCCAGACGATGAGCAAAACAGGTAGATAGCTCATAGCGTATTTCCTCCGCCCTTTGAGGGGGTCCGGTTGTGGGAAGCCTGGCGATACGGGGCGGGTCCGGTTGGGGGCTCGGAGGGTAGCACTGGGGCTTCCGACGCGATCATACGCCTGAATCGACCACCGGGGTGCAATTTTTTTCGCAGTGGAAAAGGGCCACAAACCGGCAGGAATCTAACGATGGAAGGCAAGATGAAGGACGACTGCGGCGACCGTCGTGACCAGCGCGATGACCAGCAACAGCATGATGCCGATAACCCGGGCGATACGTCGCTCATCCTTCGGGCTCGGCTGTGTGATGCCGAAGACATTGATAAACGTATTGGAAAGAAAGAGTAGCGGGCGCATGATAGTTGGATGATAAATGGGGCGGGCGGGAGCAGGTTTGTGCATCCGTTGGACCGCCGATGCATCGTATTAGAAGGCCTGCCGCCATGATGGTGGCCGCCAGTGTGGAGTAGACTAGTCCATAAGGAGAATTTGCCCGATGTCCACTGCAACCGTTACCCCTTCCGCTGAAGTCGTTACCGGGGCGCCTGCGTCGAATGCGCCGGTGAATCTGACCCCTTCCGCCATCACCAAGGTGAAGGAAATTATGGCGACGCAAGATCCTGTTCCTGCCGGGCTGCGGATCGGCGTGGTCGGCGGCGGCTGTTCCGGCTTCCAGTATTCGATGTCGTTTGAGAACCAGAGCGGCATGATGGACAAGATCTATAAGTTCGACGACCTCAAGGTGTTTGTCGATGCGACCTCGGCGGCCTATCTGAGCAATTGCCAGGTGGACTATGTGGAGACGCTTGAGGCAGCCGGGTTCAAGTTTGAGAACAATGCTGCCGTCAAGAGCACCTGCGGGTGCGGCTCTTCGTTCAGCGTTTAGTTCAAGGTGCAGGTGGACGCATGGCCCCGGCTTCGGCTGGGGCTTTCTGCTGCGCAGGCTTCGTTCCAAATGGTTCGCAGACTGTGGGTGACTGAAAACGTCTAAGATGGACGGAGTCCTGTTTCCAGGCCTCGATATCTATGAACGAGTTTGTCATCAAGTTGGCGGATGAGCGGGGGCGGGTGCAGGAGCAGACCCACGCGGCGGCGACGGCGGAGGAGCTGCGGGCACGGTTTACGCAGGCCGGATACTATGTCTACTCGGTGAAGGCGCGGGGAGCGCTGGGTGGATCAAGCAAGAAAAAGGTCAACCTGGAGACATTTCTTATCTTCAATCAGCAGTTTTTGACGCTGATTCGGGCGGGCTTGCCGATTCTGGGGTCGATGGAGCTCCTGGCGCGGCGACAGAAAGAAGCGCACTTCAGGGCCCAGCTTGAGGATGTCGCCGCCCGGGTGAAGACCGGCGAATCGATCTCGCAGGCGTTCGAGGCGCAAGGCGGCTTTCCCGTCGTCTATACGACGACGTTGCTGGCGGGCGAGCGGTCGGGAAATCTAGAAGAGGTTTTGCAACGATATCTGGACTTCCAGAGAGTTTCGCTGACGTTTCGCAAGAAACTGAAGGCCAGTCTCATCTATCCGGCGCTGCTGGTGGTGATGGTGGTGGGGCTGCTCATCTTTTTGATTACGTTTGTAGTGCCTCGGTTTGCACAGCTCTATGACCAGTTAGGGACCCATCTGCCCTGGCTGACGCTCATGATGTTGCAGATGGGACAGTATGCGCAGCACTATGGGATCTATGCGGCGATTGTCGTCGCGGTGATGATTTTTCTGGTGTCGCGGTGGATCAAGACGGACGCGGGCGCGATGACGGTCGATAGCATCCGGATCGGGCTCCCCATCTTTGGGAACGTCTGGCTGAAGTACCAGGTAGGGCTGTTCAGCCGGACGCTTTCGACGCTGCTGACGGGCGGTCTGCCGCTGGTTCCATCGCTCGAAACCGCGGCACGGTCCATTGATTCGAGGCAGATCGCAAATGCGGTCTATCGTTCGGTGGAGACGGTGCGCGAGGGCAAGGGGTTGTCGGTCAGTTTGCAGGAGACCAAGGTATTTCCCGAACTGGCAATTGAGATGATCGAGGTGGGCGAGTCGACCGGCGCGCTGCCGCAGATGTTGAATTCGGTGGCGGAGTTTTTTGAAGAGGACGTTCAGACTAATCTGACGGCGGCGATGAGCCTGATCGAACCGGCGATTCTGGTTGTGATGGGAATCGTGGTGACCGGGATTCTGATTGCCCTTTACCTGCCGATCTTCAGTCTGAGCGCGGGTGGAATGAGCCGCTAGCCGCATGCCTGTCCTATCATTCCCCTGACGATGTCTTTTGCCGGAAAGAAGGCCCCGATGAGCCCGGTACCCACACCATCGACAGGCGGAGCAGAAAAAAGCAGTTACCCCTACTGGCTGAGAATCGGCTTTTGGGTTTGTATTGCCATCGCGATTGCGGTGGTATTGCGCAGGCTCGTCGCGCTGGTGCATCCACAGCAGTCTGGACCACCACAGCTGGCTGGACTTGACAGGGTATTCGCATCGCATGCCGGGCTGACGCTGGCCCATATTCTCCCAGCGATGGCATTTGTTATCTTGGTCCCGGTTGTGCTCCTGCGCTGGTCAAAGGCGGCATGGCTGGAACAGGCGCTTTTTATATTGGGAGTGGTTGTGGGGGTCACTGCATATGGAATGAGCGCCTATGCCGTTGGAGGATGGGTGGAGCGCTCAGCCGTCCTTTTTTTCAACAGCTTATTTTTGTTTTCGCTCCTGCGCGCCTATTGGCATCTGCGTCATGGGGCGCTCCTTCAGGAGAGGCGGTGGCTGATACGCGCAATCGGAATATTGCTTGGCATCGCTACGACTCGTCCTGTCATGGGAGTGTTTTTCGCCACCAGCCGGCTGACGCATCTTGAACCGAGACAGTTCTTCGGCATTGCATTCTGGATCGGCTTTTCGATCAATACGATTGCGGTTGAGCTCTGGCTGAGCTCCAAAAACTACCAGGTTCAGAGTTTACGGCTAGGCTAAACAGTGTCGGCAAGAGCACGGCGGCAGGCGAGCGAGAACATGAGCCGCGAGAAGCCGCTGAAGAGCATACTGATGCCGACCAGCGTTCCGATGGCCCAGATGGTGCTGAAAGGCCAGGTCCTCCAGATCATGACGGCGAGGACGATGGTGATGGCTCCCTCGAGAATCAGCCACAGACGGCCGCTGCGGGTGATCTTGAAGGCGAGGACGATCTCTATGATTCCTTCGATACAAAGGTAAATGGCCAGCAGCAGCGTCAGCGACAGCAATCCCGCCATGGGGTGCAGGATGAGGTAGCCGCCCGCGAAGAGGTAGACGATGCCGACCAGCACCTCCCACAGGACAGCGCCGGCGGTGTGGGACTTCCAGGCGAAGATAAGGTGCGTAATGCCGCTGAGAACCAGCAGCCAGCCGATGTAGAGGGTAACGCCGAGACCCATGATCGGCGGCAGAAGGATGGCTACGATCCCCGCCAGGATCAGGAAGATGCTGAGCGCGATCGACCAGCCGATGGATTTGCGGGGAATCGAGGAACAAGCCGTGGATGCAACGTTCATGGAGAATCCTCCAGAAGCTGTATTGCGTAGCCTAACGTCAGGCGAGGAGAATATCACGAGGGGGCACCCTTCCTCGATACTTCCTGCTTACATTCCTAGATAATGGAGTTGCGGCTGAATCTCCGATTTGGAAGCTGTTGCGCAGTGACGGATGGGATGGAAGGGAGTCTTACGGGTATGGCAAATGCACCTTTGGCAATCCCAATCAATGAATTGGGGATGAACGAGACCGAGCGCGCGCAGGGACTGGCGCGGCGCTACCATGCGGAATTTGTCGATCTGAAGAACTTCAAGATTCAGCATGAGCTGTTCAAGACGGTTCCGGTGGACATGATGTTCCGCTACAACTTCGTTCCGTTGGAGCAGAGGGACGGGCGGCTGGCTATCGCGGTCAGCGACCCCTCGAAGCTCATGGTGCTGGACGAGATCTCGGGGCTGCTGGGGACGCGGCTCATTACGCGGGTGGCGACGCTCTCGCAGATTACAGACTTGCTGAAGAAGACGGAGCAGTCGCAGCGCGTGCTCGATGAGGCCAGCGAGGGGCTGGCGTTCGATGTGCTTTCGAGCGAGGATAGTGCCGATGAGAATATCTCCATTGAGCGGCTGACCAGCGAGGACGATATCTCGCCGATTATCCGGCTGGTGGATACGACGATCTTTACGGCGCTGGAGCGGCGAGCTTCGGATATTCACCTGGAGACGTTCGACGATTCACTGCTGGTGAAGTACCGCATCGACGGCGTGTTGCAGCAGGCCATGGCTCCGATTGCGAGGGAGCACCATCAGACGATTCTTTCGCGTATCAAGGTCATGAGCGAGTTGGATATTGCCGAGCGGCGCGTACCCCAGGATGGACGTTTCCGCGTTCGGTACAAGGGGCGGCTGATCGATTTTCGTGTCTCGATCATGCCCACGGTGCATGGCGAGAACGCTGTGCTTCGCGTGCTCGATAAAGAGTCGATGAGCGAGAAGTTCAAAAAGCTCTCGCTCGATGTGGTGGGATTTGCGGAGAGAGATCTGGAGCGGTTTCGGCGGTATATCAAGGAGCCGTACGGCATGGTGCTGGTCACCGGGCCGACGGGCTCGGGTAAGACGACGACGCTCTACGCTGCGCTCAACGAGATCAAGAGCGAAGAAGACAAGATCATCACCATCGAAGATCCGGTCGAGTATCAGATTCGCGGGATCACGCAGATTCCAGTGAACGAGAAGAAGGGGTTGACCTTTGCCCGAGGGTTGCGGTCGATCCTGCGCCACGACCCGGACAAGATTCTGGTCGGAGAAATCCGCGATGCGGAGACGGCGCAGATTGCGATCAACTCTGCCCTGACTGGGCATCTCGTGTTCACTACGGTTCACGCGAACAACGTCGTCGATGTGCTGGGGCGCTTTCTGAATATGGGCGTCGAACCGTACAACTTTGTCTCGGCGTTGAACTGTATTCTGGCGCAGCGGCTGGTGCGGCAGGTCTGCGAGTTTTGCGTGCGCGATGTGCACTACAGCGATGCAGAGTTGATTGCGAGCGGTTTGGAGCTGGAAGAGTGGCGCGGGTTCAACTTCCGCGAGGGCGCTGGATGCATCGAGTGCGGAGGGACGGGGTATCGCGGCCGGTCGGCGATTCATGAATTGCTGGAACTGGATGACGAGATTCGTGAGATGCTGCTGGCAAAGAAGCCGGGCAGCGAGATTCGCAAAAAGGCGAGAGAGAAGGGCATGGCGTTTCTGCGCGATTCGGCGTTGGAGCGGGTTCGCGCCGGTGTGACTACGCTGCGCGAGATCAACAAAGTCACGTTTATTGAGGCAGGACGTTAAGACTAGAACTAGGGACTAGGAACCTTCGATGGCTCGAGGTCTGGAACAGGTAAGCTAGGACGGCATGGAATTTTTACCGACAAGTCTGGGAACGCGGCCTCGGCTGGCTGTTGAAGTAAGGCCCGAAGGCGTAGTGGCTGCGCGCGCCGAGGATGCGGCTGGGCTGCTGACGGCCGTCGCTCGCGTGGATCTAGCTCACGGTGCGGTGGCGCCGGGATTGAAGCCGGGCAATATCGGCGACCGCGCCGGCGTTGTGGCTGCGGTTCGCAAGGCCCTCGATCAGGTTGCGGGGCGAGGCACGGAGCGTGGCGTTGGCCGCGATGTGACCGTGGTGGTTCCGGATGCGGCGGTGCGCGTGCTGCTGCTGGACTTCGATCAGCTGCCTTCGAAGGTTGTGGAGGCGCTGCCGGTGGTGCGGTTTCGGCTCAAGAAGCTGCTGCCGTTCGATGCCGACACGGCTGCGGTGAGCTATCAGGTGATGTCGAGTGAACGTGGAGTGGTACGGGTGCTGGCGGTTGCGATGCCGAAGGATGTGCTGAATGAGTATGAAGGCGCGGTGACCGCAGCCGGGTATCTGCCCGGCGCGGTGCTGCCCAGTACGCTCGCTGCACTGTCCGGGCTCGATGCGACGGATGCTCCCCTCTTGGTGGTGAATGTGGAACCGGGTGAGGTGACGACCGCCATTGTGAGGGGTGGAATGCTGCTGTTGCACCGGGCGTTGGATTTGACGGCGAATGCGGATGCCGCTGTGTCGGTGGCGACGGCTGTCGAAGGGGCACAGGGCACATGGGAAGCACCTTTGTCGGCCGATCCGGCGGGCTACGACCGGTTCGAAGCCGAGGCTGCCATGCAGACCGCCGTGATCGAGAAGGCAGAGATGCGGGATTGGGTTGCAACGGCGATTGCACAGGCAATGGCCAGCGAGATAACACAATCAGTAAGCGTCGCTGCCGCTTATTTTGAAGACACGCTGCAGACTGCTCCGGAGAGTCTACTGGTGGCTGGAACGATTGGTGCCCACAGGGTGGCTGCAATGATGGAAGCGAATGGGTTGGAAGGTTTGCGCGTGCATGAGATGGTGGAGGCAGCCATGCTGGAAGCAGGAGCGGCGTCGGCGAGTGTGCCCCGTGGCTGGCTGGCGGGTGTGCGGGGAGCGCTAAAGAGCTGATGCGGATCTCGGTTAATCTTGCGACCCGTCCTTTTATCGAGCTGCGTCCGCGGTTTGCGCGGCTGCGACTGGCGATGGTGGCGTTGGTGGTGGTAGCGGTGGCGCTTGGATTCTGGCTCCATGCGTTGAATGGGCGCGCGAAGGTAGCGCAGGCGCAGATGAATGCGTTGAAGGCGAAGACGCAGCAGTTTCAGCAGGAACGGCAGGCGAATGAGGCGAGGATGCGTCAGCCCCAGAATATGGCGGTGCTGGAGCGGTCGCAGTTTTTGAATGAGCTGTTTGCGAACAAGAGCTTTAGCTGGACTGCCGTGATGATGGACCTCGAACGTGTGCTGCCGGTTGGCGTGCAGGTCACAAGCATCGAGCCGGTGATTACGAAGGAAGGCGAAGTCAATATCCGGCTGCGAGTGAGCGGAGAGCGCGACCGGGCGGTGCAGTTGGTGAGGAATCTGGAGACGTCGCAGCGATTTGTGGCTCCGCGGCTGGCCAGCGAGGCGGCCGAGAAGCAGCAGGAAGGCAACCGGAATGGGATGCAGGCAACGCTGCCCGGAGCGGTGGAGTTCGACATTCTGAGCGGATATAACCCGCTGCCGGAGGCTATCGTGAAGAGCAAGGCGGTCGCTCACGCAGAGAGATCCGGAGGCGCGCGATGACGGTGATGACCCGGAACGCATTGCCTCAGAACGTCTCGGAGCGGACGCGCGCTCTGCTGACGCAACTGAACATCTACTATGCCGGAGTGGCGCTGCTGGTGCTGGTGAATCTTTATCTCCTGATTCACATTGGTTTTGCCTGGCAGGCGGCGACCAGCCAGAACGCGGCTGCGGTGGAGCAGCAGACGGTGGCGATGAAGACGGCGGAGATTGCGAAGAAGCCGCTCCAGGGTTTGGACGCGAAGCTGGCCCGGGCGACGACCGACGCGAATGAGTTTTACGATGGACGGCTGCCATCTGCTACCTCCGAGGTGGTCGGCGAACTTGGAGTGCTCGCGAAGAAGCAGGGGGTCAAGCTGACGCGCGGGCAGTATACCTATAAGCCAGTGATGGAGGGTACGGCCGGTGCGCTGACGCAGCTTCGCATGGATGTCAGCCTGAGCGGAGACTACAGGCCGCTGATGTTGTTTATTAATAGCCTCGAGCGCGACAAGATGTTTTTCCTGGTCCGCGGTGTGACGTTGACGGGAGAGCAGGGCGGCACCGTCGGACTGCGGTTGGGAGTGGTGACCTATCTGCGTGCTCCGGCTGCAACGGAGAAGAGGATGGCGTCGTCGGATGCGGCGGCGGGCGGTTCGTCTGCTGATGGAGGTGCATCGCGATGAACATGACGCTGGGCACGGAGGATAGGAAAAAGCTCGGGATTCTCGCGGTGGTTGGCGTGCTGGCGCTGGGGGCCGCGTTTTATATGTACAACGAGCTTTCAACGCCGGACGCTCCAAAGCCGGTAGCGGCAACGCTGGCTGTTCCGGGGAGGACGCCGCTGAAGAAGGGCGAGGCGAAGGCGGTAGGAACGGCAGCCACGCATCTCGATCCGACGCTGCACATGAAGGCGATGCTGGTGACGGAGTCGCTGGTCTATTCGGGCAGCGGGCGGAATATATTTTCGGCGAATTCAGCCCCCGCTGTCGTGATCCCGAAGGCGATCGCATCGGCACGTCCGAAGGGGCCGGTCGCTCCGGCAGTGCCGCTGGGGCCTCCTCCTCCCCCTCCGATTGACTTGAAGTTCTTTGGGACGGCGACCTCGGCGAATGGAGTGCGCCGGGCATTTCTGCTGCATGGAGAAGATGTGTTTCTGGCTTCGCCCGGCGATATAGTACAGCGGCGGTATAAAGTGGGAACGATCTCGGCCAACTCGATTGTGGTCGAAGACATGACCGACAACAATACGCAGACGCTGCCACTGATTATTCAGTGAAGTGAAGAGACAGATGCTTAACACCGATCGACACCGATTGCACCGATCTGGAGCCTGCAGCGACAAATCTGCGCGGGCAGGCGAGCAGGGCTTTTTATTGCTTGGGTTGGTGGTTGCGATCTTTTTGATACTGCTGGCGCTGAGCGTTGCGGCGCCAACCGTCGCGCATGAGATGCGGCGGGAGCGCGAGGTGGAGACGGTCAGGCGCGGGAACGCTTATGTGCGCGCGATCGAGGTGTATTACCGGAAGGTTGGGAGCTATCCGGGATCGATCGAGCAGTTGGAGAAGACCAACAATATGCGCTTCCTGCGCAAGCGTTATGTCGATCCGCTGACAGGCAAGGATGACTGGCGGCTGATTCGTCTGGGTGAGGCGAAGACGACGGTGAAGGGCTTCTTCGGCAAGCCGCTCGCAGGAATTGCGGGTTCGGGATTGGGAAGCTCTTCGGGAATGACGTCGTCGGAGATGTCTCCTTCGGGAACGTCTTCTCCGGGAGCTTCAGGAAGTTCTGCATTTGGCTCGTCAGGGGGAACCAGTTCGGGGTTCGGATCATCGGGTGGAACGGGTTCGGGATTCGGATCGTCTTCGTTTGGAAAGAGCGGATCGGGACCAACCGGGTCGTCGCCGAACGCGCCGGGAACGACTTCGGGTTCGACATCAGGCGGGTTTGGCAGTAGCTCAGGAACGCAGGGTCCTTTCGTCGGAGTTGGCCTGTCGAAGGATGGGAACTCGATCATGACGCTGAACGAGCAGACGACTTATCCGACGTGGGAGTTTCTCTACGATCCGCGGATTGAACAGTTGAAGGCCAAGGTAAGTCTGTTTGGCGGCGGAATGACTTCGACGGATGCGGGCGATCTGGGATCGGCCTCCGGCTCGAAATCGGGCTTTGGAAGCTCAGGCTTCGGGTCAGGTTCCAGTTCGGGAAGCCAATCTCCGACTGGCAGCTTTAGCAGCGGAGGCTTTGGGAGTGGAACGAGTTCGAGCCAGAATCCTGCTCCGACTCCGACGACGAATACTCCTCAGTAGCGATTCATGGGTTGAGTGCGGTGGGACGCAGCTTGCCGATTCGACCGTTGGGGCCTACGACGAAGGGGAGCGAAAGCGCGTTCCAGTTCTTGTCGGCGTCGGGTGCGTCTTCTTTTGTGGGTTTGAGGGGTGTCCAGTTGCGGCCGTCGTCGCGGGAGATGTCGGTGCCGTTGGGGCCTACGGTGATCCAGAGTTTTTGTTGGGTGTCGTAGGCTACGGCAGAGCGGAAGCCGTGGGGTGGAGTTTTGGCGACCTTCCAATGATGTCCGCCGTCATGAGAGTAGGCTGCGGTGCCGCTGCATTCCTCTGGCTTAAGGTAGTCGCCGCCGACCACGACCAAGCCGTCATAGTCTCGGGATTCGATGGAGAATCCGCCGCTGCTTGCCGAACCCGAACGCAACGGTACGGGCAGAGCGTGAAACTTTGAAGGGTCGTCGATGTCGTCGCTCATGAATATCCGACCGCCGGCGGGTCCGCCAGTAACAAAGGTGACCGCATATCGCTCGTCGACAAAAAGTGAGGAGTTACTTGCGGCAAAAGCGCCTTCTCGTGGAAGCGCCTCAAGACTACTCCACTGGGTTCGCTTCCAATTGTCTCCCTGCCAGGTACTCTGCCAAGTCGTTCCCTTATCGTTTGTCTGCCAATAACGAAAACTCCCGTTCACCGGATCGCCCAGCAGGTAGCCATCTTTGTCAAATCTGTTGAGTAAGAACGCATCCCAGAAACCATCTTTGTCTGGGTTGGTGAAGATGAGCTTCCAGGTTTGGCAGCCATCGGTGGTCTTGTAGAGGCGGGAGAGGTCCCCTTTGCCGCTGGACATGACGATGGCGGTGTTGGCGTCGAAGGCCTGGATGCCGCGGAAGTCGAGTTTTTCGGCTCCGGGTGGGATGGCGCAGAGCTGCCAGACGAAGCCGCCGTCCTCGGTGCGGAGGATGGTGCCGTTGGTTCCGCTGGCCCAGGCGATGCCGTTGCCTACACTGTCGATGCCGCGCAGGCTGGCGGTGGTGTGGGAGTCTTCGATCTCCCATTGAGCGTGGGATGGGATGGTCAGGGCGAGGGCGAAAATAAATATGGCGAGGCGCACGAAGGCAGGGTAACTGATCGTTCGGCTGTGGCGCTGACGAGTTTTCGTTGGGTGCTGCACCGGTATACCCTCCCCCTGTACTTAAGTCCTAAAGTCTTCGAAAGAAAGGACCTAAGTCTGGACTGGTTTGGACTTTGATCCGGACTTTGATCCGGACTTGGGCAATGAAAAAGCCCGGCTCTTTGCCGGGCTTCTCTTTTTTCTTCTGAATTAATTATAAGCGGGGTGTCAAGGAGGGGGTTCTAAAATTTACATCCCACCCTTCGCCAAAGACGCGAAGGATGGGGCACCCGTGCGTTTGTGCCTTAGAGATTATCCATCCGTTGTTGCGGCTGGGAGCTATTTGGTTTTTTGCTGCCAGATGGCGACCATGGCTCCGGTGGGGTCTTTGAGGACGGTGAACCAGCCCATGTTGGGTACTTCCTGGGCTTCCATCATGGTGGTGGCGCCGAGGGATTTGGCTTTTTCTGTGGCGGTGTGGATGTCGTCGACGCCGATGTAGGGCAGCCAGTGGGTGGGAGCCTGGGGCATGGACATTATGCCGCCGCCGGGGCCGTCTTCGGGCTTGAAGGTGGTGTAGACCATGCCTCCGCCCATGTCGTTGTCGGTGAAGGTCCAGTTGAAGAGCTTTCCGTAGAACTCTTTGGCTTTGGCGGTGTCGGGGGTGTTGAGTTCAAGGTGGACGAAGGGATTTGCCATGGACAGTGCTCCTGTTTGAATTTTTGTGGAGGGCCTGAATGCATGTCGGGTTAGATGAGGGGTCGGGTGGCGGGGACCATCTTTTGGCTGAATTTTTATAGAGCGGGCTTTCCGCCCCTGGATTTCCGCTGATACGTTACCTGGGGCGCTTTCAGCGGGGTAGCTCGGCGGGAAACCGCAGGTCCTTCGACTGCGCTGCGCTCCGCTCAGGATGACAGTTCACGGGATTTTCATTGTGACGGGAGGAAAAGCGACGGCAACTGGGGATTCCTCCGCTTCGCTACGGAATGACAAATAAATTACGGAATGACGAAGAAATTCGTTACGGAATGACTAAGAAATTCGCGGAGAGGCAAAGAAGGTGGATCTTAATGGGCGCCGGCGGGGCCTTTGCCCGGCTTCACTTTTTTGAAGAGCCAGACGAAGGCGATACAGCCGAAGCTGAGCAGCGAGAGCCAGCGGAAGACGTCGACGAAGGCCCAGGAGAGGGCCTGGCGCTGGAGCTGGTGGTAAAGCATGGTCTGGGCAGGAAGCGTGGCGTTCGATTTGCCGAAGTAGCCGGTCAGCGCATGGGTGGCGGCGGCCAGACTGTTCTGGAAGTTCTGGCCGGTCAGCGGGACGGAGCCGGAGATGAGGTTCTGGTGGACGTCGGTGCGGCGGATGAGCAGAGTCGATGCCAGCGAGATGCCGATGGAGCCGCCGACGTTGCGCATGAGGTTGAAGAGACCGCTGGCGTTGCCGATCTGCTCGTTGCTGAGCGTGCCGTAGGCGGCGGTGTTGATGGGCACAAAGACGAAGCTGAGTCCGAAGCCGGTGATGAGGATAGGCAGCAGCAGCGTCGTGGGGGAGATCTCGAGCGTGAGGCCGCCGAAGTAGAGCGTCGTCAGGCCGAAGGTGAAGAAGCCGAAGGTGAGCAGATAGCGCGGGTCGGCCCGGTTGGAGAGATAGCCGATGATGGGCATTCCGCAGATGGCACCGATGCCGCGGGGCGCGACGACAAGGCCGGCGGTGAAGGCGGTGTAGCCCAATAATTCCTGATAGAAGAGGGGCAGAACGACCACCGTGGAGTAGATGGCGATGCCGAAGAGGAAGATGAGGGTCGCGCCGATGGCGAAGTTGCGGTCTTTGAGCACCTTGAGATCGACGAGGGTGTCTTTGTCTTTCCATGAATGGCGGATGAAGTAGATGAAGGAGACGACGAACGCGAGGGCGGCCCAGCGGACCCAGGTGGCTCCGAACCAGTCGTCTTCCTGGCCCTTGTCGAGGATGATCTGGAGGCAGCCGGTCCAGATGACGAGGGCGGCGAAGCCGTAGCGGTCGAAGAGGGGCGCCTTCTTGTCCTTGATATAGGAGGGGTCGTGGACGAAGCGGCCGATCATGTAAAGGGCGAGGATGCCGATGGGGATGTTGATGTAGAAGGCGTAGCGCCAGGAGTAGGTATCGGTGAGCCAGCCGCCGAGGGTGGGGCCGAGGACGGGGGCGACGACGACTCCGAAGGCGAAGACGGCCATGGCGGCGCCGCGCTTTTTAGGTGGGAACGACTCCAGCAGGATGGCCTGCGAGAGCGGCTGGAGGGCTCCGCCGCCTGCTCCCTGGATGACGCGGGCGATGAGCATGAAGGCGAGGGTGGGCGCGGCTCCGCAGGCGAAGCTGGCGATGGTAAAGATGACGACGCAGGACATAAGGAAGCGCTTGCGTCCGAATTTGAGAGAGAACCAGTTGCTGGCGGGGAGGACGATGGCATTGGCGACGAGGTAGCTGGTGAGCACCCAGGTGGCTTCGTCGGTGGTGGCCGAGAGCGAACCTCCGATGTAAGGGAGGGCAACGGCGGCGATGGAGGTGTCGAGCACCTCCATGAAGGTGGCCAGCATGACGGCGGCGGCGATGAGCCAGGGGTTGACTCCGAAGGTGACTTCAGAGGACTGGTCTGCCGGTGCTGTCGCGGTTACGGCCATGTACTGATTTATATCCTCGACTGGTTTTGGCGCAAGCGGGCAAGCGCAGTTCTGTGTTGAATGGCCGTCGATGACGTTTACCTCTAGTTAGAGGCTGGAACAGGGTGTTTTGATGCAAAGTTTGAGGATGGCGTGCGGGTCGCTCGAACAGCAGGTTTCTCCGCTTCGCTGGGGAATGACAAAAAGAAAACCGAAAGGCATTCTGCTCTAAGCGGGGGAAGAGGGTTTGATGACGAGGGAGGCTGTGATGGTGATGCCGAGCAGGACGACGATGACGCCGAGCGAGAGCAGGGGGCCGATCTCGATCCAATGGCCGGAGAGCATCTTGACGGCAGCGAAGGCGAGTACGGCGGCGAGGCCGTAGTGGAGGAAGCGCAGATTGGCCAGGAAGTGGACGAGCAGGAAGTAGAGCGAACGCAGGCCCATGACCGCCATGATGTTCGAGGTGTAGGCGAGGAAGGGGTGGCGGGTGATGGAGAGGACGGCGGGGATGGAATCGAGCGCGAAGACGACGTCGGCCAGCTCGATGGCTACGAGGGCGAGGAAGAGGACGGTGGCCATGCGTCGGTTGTCTTCGATGACGAAGAAGTGGTCCTGGGTGAGGCTGACGGGGTGGACCCTGGAGAGCCAGCGTATCCAGGCTGGGGTCTCCTCGCTGTGAGCCGAAGGCAGGACGAGGCGGATGGCGGCGACGAGCAGGATGGCGGCGAAGACGTAGCTGATCCAGGCGAAGCGATCTAGCAGGCCGATGCCGGCGGTGATGAAGGCTCCGCGCATGAGGATGGCGCCGAGGACTCCCCAGAAGAGGACGCGGGGCTGTTTGAGGGGCTGGATCTGGAAGACGCGGAAGAGGAGCAGGAAGACGAAGAGGTTGTCGATGGAGAGCGACTCTTCGATGGCATAGCCGGCGAGGTACTGCACGGCGGACTCGCTGCCGAGGGTGTAGAAGACGAAGCCGGCGAAGGCGAGGGCGGCGGCGATCCAGAGGACGGTGGAGACGATGGCGTTGCGGTGGGCCTTGGCAGGAGAGGGCTGGACGGTGCGGCGGCGCGTGTAGAAAAACTCGAACGCGAGCAGGACCAAGAGAAAGAGGTGGAAGCCGATCCAGTGGCTGATGGGGGTGGGTGCGTGCATCTGTCCTACGATGCTATCGCGGGAAGAGACCGGGATGCACGATGAGGACGATTAATGCCCTGCGATGAGGGTATAGACGCCGTAGAGGGCCAGGGCGAGAAAGATCCAGAGCAGGGAAGAGAAGAAGACGCCGCGCAGGATGGGGAGGAGGGGGTGGGTGAGTAAAAAGTCCGCTGCGGTAGAGCGCCGGGAGATGGCGGCAGAGTTGTCGTAGGGGGAGTGTAGCGTGGGCGCTTGCATGGTACTACCTCGTAGATTTTGAGAGTAGGAGGGTGAATTGAACGTCTGGTATCCCCGAAACGGGGGAGAGTGCGTACCGTTTGGGGGAGGCGGGAACGGAAATATGGATGACAGCGATTTGGGCTTGGCGTAGCATAAGTCCGTATTTCGGCCAAAGTTGCAGATTTCGTTAGTCCCTGGAGAATTTATGAAGATATGTACGCGTTTGTTGACGGTCGCGGCAGCATTGCTTGCCGTGAATGTTGCGCTGGCGCAGGCACCCGCAGGGGCGACTGGACAGTGCAAGGATGGGACGTACACGACGGCCGCCAGCAAGAAGGGCGCCTGCAGGGGACATAAGGGTGTCCAGACATGGCTGGCGGCTGAGTCGGCTCCGGCGGCTGCGGCTCCGGCGCCTGCATCGAAGTCAACCGCTGCGTCAAGAAAGGCTGCTGCTCCGGCTGCTGCGATGACTTCTGGACCGGCGCCTGCCGGAGCGACCGGACTGTGCAAGGATGGCACCTATACAACGGCCGCCAGCAAGAAGGGTGCCTGCCGGGGACATAAGGGCGTCCAGACGTGGATGGCGGCGGAGGCAGCCCCCGCTGCCGCACCGATGGCAGCGTCGAGGCCTGCGCCCGCCGCTGCTCCCTCTCCAGCCCCGATGGCTCCGATGAACATGCCGGCCAAAACTTCAACGCGGCAGTCCACGTCTTCGATGCAGCAGGCGGCGGGCGGCGGACCGGGAATGGTCTGGGTGAACACCTCGTCGAAGGTCTACCACTGCGCGGGGACGAAGTATTACGGCAAGACCAAGGAAGGGAAGTATATGTCGGAGGCAGACGCCAAGGCTTCGGGTGCGCGCCCCGACCATGGGAATCCCTGCACTAAATAGAGATCGGGTCTGGTTAGAAGAGCGTGGCGGCACGAGGTCTGTGCCGCCGCTGTCTTTTAATGCCTGCAAGGTTGATGTGTGCGGGGATGGCTTGCTACAGTAATTTTGCACACCGAGGGTGCACCCCGTCCGCGGAAAGGGACTATCCCACCTCTGCAGTCCGGCTGTATGCAACCTCCACTCTCTTCTGCCCGACGCAGCGGACCACGGGCGACTAAGAAGGAGTGTGTGTCATGTCTACCCGCCAATTACCTACTCGCCCTAACCTCGAACATCTTAAGAAGCAGGCAAGAGGGCTGCTGCGCGAATCGCTTGAGGGCGATGCTGCTGCGACCCGGCGCTTTCGTGATGCCGGTGTTCCGTCTCAACCGAAGCTGGCCGATGCGCTCCATACCATTGCGCGGGAGTATGGCTTCGATACCTGGGCCATGCTGAAGGGTCATGTCGAATCTTCGTCCGAAGACCCGGTAGAGGCGCTGACCGGCGCGGTGAGGGCAAACGATGCTGCGCTGGTGCGGCAGGTGCTCCGGCGGCATCCTGCGCTGAAGTCGCGGCTGAATGAACCCTTGCCCAACTTTGGCTTTGAAGCGCCTGCTCTGATCGGAGCGGTCAATCATGGCAATCGAGAGATGGTCGATGTGCTGCTCGATGCGGGCGCCGATATTAATGCGCGGACAAGATGGTGGGCGGGGAGCTTCGGTGTCTTCGACGGCGATCCGAAGCTGGCCTCGTTTCTGATCGAGCGTGGAGCCTATGTGGATATTCACGCGGCTGCGCGGTTGGGCATGTTCGATCGTGTGAAGGTGCTGGTTGAAAGCAATCCGGCGCTGGTCCATGCGCGCGGCGGTGATGGCCAGATGCCGCTGCACTTTGCCGCGACCGTCGAGATTGCAGCGTATCTGCTGGACCATGGCGCGGAGATCGATGCTCGTGATATCGACCATGAGTCTACCGCCGCGCAGTACATGGCGGGCTGCACGAGCTGGCCGCGTACGGATGTGCTGCGTTACCTGATCTCGCGCGGCGCGCAGACCGATATTTTTATGGCAGTATCGCTGGGCGATCTGGCGTTGGTGCGGCAGTATCTCGATGCCGATCCCGCTTTGGTGCGCGTGAGCGTCTCGGAGAAAGACCTTCCCAAGCAGAATCCGCGCAGCGGGGGCAGCATTTATATCTACACCTTTGGCTGGGCCACGACGCCGCACATGATCGCTCGCCAGTCTGGGTACGAAGAGGTGTTTCGCTTGTTGATGGAGCGCAGCCCGCTTTGGCTGCAACTGACACAGGCGTGCGAGGTGGGCGATGAGGCGCTGGTGAAGGAGCTGATGGCGCGGCATCCGAAGCTGGCGGAGACGCTGACGGAGAAGGCTCGCCGCCGCATCGTGGGTACGGCGATGCGGGACAACACCGAAGGGATTCGCCTGATGCTTAGTGTGGGATGGACTGCGGATGTGCGTGGAGACAAGGCTCAGACGCCACTGCATTGGGCAGCGTGGCATGGCAATGTAGCGATGGTTCGCGAGCTGTTAGGGCATCATGCTCCGCTTGAAGCGCAGGAAGACGAATACAAGGCAACTCCGCTGGGCTGGGCGATTCATGGGTCGAAGCATGGCTGGCACCGCGACAAGGGCGACTATGGGAAGGTGGTAGAGGCTCTGCTGGCTGCGGGTGCTGTAGCGCCGAAGGTTGCCGAAGTGGAGGCCAATGAAGAGGTGCTGGCTGTGTTGCGCCGCCATAGCGGGTAAGGCTGGCGCGGCTCCAGGCGTCTATCGTTCCTATCCTTACCGTACTGCTGTAGAATAGCGACCTCCCCAGAAAGTATTGGAATGAATCGACCTACGCTCAGGCAGCGGATAGTCCGTGCTATCCGATATTGGTTTGATAGGTCCTGCTCCCAATGCGGAAGCACCATCGGCACAAATCCGGATTGCGATACATGCCAGCGATTTAAGGTGGATGCCCAGGACTTTAGTTTCTGATGGGCTTAACTGCGCTGGTCGATCAGGCGGATCATCTCTAAGAAGAGATCGCCTGCGATTTGGAGCGAGTGCGCGCTGATCTTGTCGATGGTGTCCGAGGCGGTGTGATGATAGCCGTCCGGCATGAGGAAGGTGCGGGGGCCGTAGTCGATGTCGATGATGTCGAGCACAGGGACGCCGCGCTGTTGAAAGGGTAGGTGGTCGTCTTCTACTGCGGTCTGATTCTTGAAGACGTAGCTGGAGTGGCCAGTGTTCTTAGCCGCCTGCTGCAGCAGGTCGAGCAACCATGGGGTAGAGTTGGCATCCTTGTCGATGTTGAGGTCTTTGTCGCCGATCATGTCGGCGACCATGAAGGCCTTGATCTTCTTGAGGGTGCCGTCCTGCGACCACTTGGCCGCGAGGTGGCGGGTGCCGTAGAGGGAGTCAGCGTCGGACCAGGACTGGATGGCCTCTTCGCCGTCGTCGAAGACCAGCCAGACGCTGTAGCCCTGCGGCGGATGGGTGCGGAGGTAGTTGCCGATCTCGATGAGCAGGGCGGTGGTGCAGGCGCCGTCGTTGGCGCCGACGAAGCCGATGTCGCGCAGAGGGTAATTGGTCTCGTAATGGCTGGCGATGACGATGATGCCGTCTTTTTTGCCGGGGTACTTGACGATGAAGTTGCGCATGTCCATTAGCCCGGCGGGAGTGCTGGCGGTGAAGCTGTCGGTCTCGAAGTGGCCCTTGGCGATCTCGGGCTTGAAGTGGTCCTTGATGAAGGCTTCTGCTTTGGCGTGGCCGGGGGAGCCGATGAAGCGCTTGGGGGCGACGTTGAGGTATTGCTGGGTGAGCGCGTAGGCGGCTTGTCCGTTGAAGCGTGCGGGAGGTGTTGCGTGGGCGTTTGCCGCGGTAAACAGAAGGACGAACATGGGCAGGAAGAAACGCAGGTCCTTCGACTTCGCTGCGCTTCGCTCAGGATGACAGATTTTCAAGGCATCGAAGATCATGAGGGCTTGAGTTCCTTGGCTTTGCGGCGGGCAGGGTGTACGAAGAAGGCTACGCCGACGCCGACGAAGTAGAGGGCAAGCATAGGAGCGGCGAAGAGGCACATGCTGTAGGGGTCGGGCATGGGGCAGATGATGGCCGCGATGAGGAAGATGACGAGGATGGCGTAGCGGAAGTGTTTGACGAGAAATTTGGCGTCGACGATGCCGAAGAGTGCGAGGAAGAAGATAAGGATGGGCAGCTCGAAGGTGATGCCCAGGCCGAGGATGATGGCGAGGAAAAAGCCGGTGTAGTCGTCGATGGTGATGATGGGGTGGAAGTCCTTGCCGAAGTCGAGGATGAGCACCTTGAGCGCCCCGGGGAGGACCCACCGATAACCGAACCATGCACCGATAAAGAAGAGGCCGATGGTCGCGGCCATGAAGGGAATGACGTAGCGCTTCTCGTTGGCGTACATGCCCGGCGAGATGAAGAGCCAGACCTGATAGAGGATGAAGGGGGACGCAAGGATGGCTCCGCCGAGAAAGGCCACCTTGAGATAAAGGTTGAGGCCGTCGGTGGGATGCGTGAAGTTCAGCTGGAGGTTGAGATCGGTGAGTGGTTTCTGAACCAAGCCATAGAGGTGCTCGTGAAAGAAGTAGGCGACAGCGAAACCAATGAGTAGATAGACGGCAGAGTGGATGATGCGGGTGCGGAGCTCGCCGAGATGCTCCATGAGGCTCATGCCGGGAAGTTCCGCGCGGTCGGTGACGGCGGCCCGGGCGCGATCGAGGAAATCAGCCATGGAGAGCGGCCTCGGTTGCGGCGCGGTCTTGTACCGGCTCGGGCTCGGGAGCGCGGGGGATGGAGCTGAAGGCCTGCGAGATGGAAGAGCTGGCTACGGGAAGGCCGGTCGATGGGGGCATGAGATTGAGGTCGCCTGAGGTTGCAATGGGAAGCGGTTCGGGGGAAGGCTCAACGGCTGCTTCTGCAACGGGTTCCGTCGCGGCATCCATAGCGCTTTCGATCGAATCATCATCATCTCTGAAGGAGTCCACGCGGGGATGCTCTTCGATGGGGTCTTCGCTGAAGGGGGGCGCGATGGTGTTTTCGCTGCCGTCGGTGATGGCAGGGCTGACGGGGGCAGCGGCCTCCATGGCGGCGATCTTCTTCTGCTGATCGGCCTGTTCGGCCATGCGCAGCTCGTCCTCCATCTGCATACGGAATTCGTTGGAGGCGCGGCGGAACTCGCCCATGAGCTTGCCCAACTGGCGGGCGAGCTCGGGCAGCTTCTTCGGGCCGAAGAGGATCAGGGCGAGAACGAAGATGAGTGCGCTGTCCTGAAAGCTAGGCATAGATAGGTCTCATGATACGGCTTACGTTGGAAGGTAACAAATAGATGCCTTCTATTGACACTGTTGTAAGATTAATAGAGTAAGGCTGACGGATTTGAAGAACTGGGTCTGATGGATTGCAAGGTTGATCGGCGACGAAAGATGCATCTTTTGGGTGCGGTCTTCGTCCAATGAAACAAGAGCGGCGAAGATGGCCGCGAGCGCAGCAAAGAGTAGTAAGAGTTGCAACATCCCCGTGGGCTGGATGGCGGTTTGAAACGGGCCGCCATAGCGAATCCACTGCAACTTCGGTAGTTCATGCTTTCAACATCCCCGTCTCGGAGGCGAAAGAGGGCGCCGGCGCCAGCCGACACCGAACGACCTCGTGAGACTGAAGGCGGAGTACAGTGAACGGACTCATGGAAGAGGTCGCGGCAACGGCCGTGGCAGAGCGTGTTGCGGATACGTGTTCTCTCGATCATTACCTTTCGCAACCTGATCACACGATGGATGGGCGTATCGCCGCGGCACGGGCGACGCTGGGCACCGATGTCGTTCTGCTGGGGCACCACTATCAGCGCGACGAGGTGATACGGTTTGCCGACTACACCGGCGACAGTTACAAGCTGAGCAAGGCGGCGGCGGAGACCAATGCGAAGTACATGCTGTTCTGCGGCGTGCACTTTATGGCCGAGACGGCGGACATTCTCGCTCAGCCCTGGCAGCAGGTGATTCTGCCGGATTTGAACGCCGGCTGCTCGATGGCCGATATGGCCGAGATTGGCCAGGTGGAGGATTGCTGGGACTCGCTGGAGCGAATTTTAGGGATCAGGGATCAGGGACCAGGGATCAGTAGCTCTGAATTGATTCCGCTGACTTATATGAACTCGGCTGCGGCGATCAAGGCTTTTTGCGGAGAGCGCGGGGGGTTGGTTTGTACCTCTTCCAATGCTCGCGGTGCCTTTGAGTGGGCCTTTGCCCGGGCGGAGAAGATTTTGTTTTTGCCGGACCAGCACTTGGGCCGGAACACAGCGTCTGCCATGGGGATTCCGCGGGAGCAGATGGTGGTGTGGGACCCTTATCAGATCAATGGCGGGGTCACTCCCGATCGGTTGAAGAGTGCGAAGGTCATCCTGTGGAAGGGGCACTGCTCGGTGCATCAGCGGTTTTTGCCGGAGCATGTGGATCGCGTGCGCCGCGAGGAGCCGGGGATGCAGGTGATCGTGCACCCGGAGTGCCGCTGGGAGGTCTGCCAGAAGGCCGATGCGGTTGGTTCGACGGAACGGATTATCAAAGTCATCGAAGATGCGCCCGAAGGCTCGAGCTTTGCCGTTGGCACCGAGATCCATCTGGTGAACCGGCTGGCGAAGCGATTTGCTCCGCTGGGCAAACGCGTGATTACGCTGGACGATGCGGGATGCCTGTGCACGACGATGTATCGCATCTCGCCGCAGCACCTGGCCTGGGCGCTCGAGAACCTGGTCGAGGGGCGTGTGGTGAACCGCATCAAGGTGGAGGATGATGTGAAGCAGTGGGCCCGGGTGGCGTTGGACCGCATGCTGGAGGTTTCTTGAGAGGGATGGGCTGTGAGTAAGACGTTTACATTGAGCGAGGCGCAGACGATGCTGCGGGTGCTGGAGGCGCTGCTGCGCAAGGCGCAGGCGGCTGGGAGCCGGGCGGGGGAGCTGGAGGCGGGAATGCAGCAGTTGAGCTACCGCATCCATCTCTCGGGCGGGATGCACGTCGATGTGACGGCCGCAGCCAGACGCAGAGCCGAACGCGACAAGGCTGCGCAGGAGGCAACCGACACGCTGGCCGAGATTGAAGCGATCGGCGTGCAGGTACAGGATCTTGAAGAAGGATTGCTGGATTTTCCGTGCGTCAAGGATGGCAAGACCGTGATGCTGTGCTGGAAACTGGGGGAAGACGCAATTGCGCACTGGCATGAGCCGGAGGATGGCTTCGCTGGGCGCAAGCCGCTTGATGCAGGGTTCGGGAAGACGGAGCGTGAACGGTTGAACTGAAACCTTGCAAGAGCTGTTCGTGGGCTAATCTTGTGTCAGACCAGTGAGGACTGACCGGATGATGAGGTGGATGTTCGGAGTGGAATGCCGCAGGATTTGGGTGATGGCGCTAGCCGGGATGGTGCTTTGCGTGTCATCGGCCGTGACCCTGGCGCAGGATAACTATGAGATACAGGTCTACGGGTCGGATACAGTTGCGCCAAAGACGACCATGTTGGAGCTGCACAGCAACTTCACGATTGACGGGTCGAAGGCTGCCCCAGGATCACGTTATGCAGCGGACGGAACCTTTCCGACGACCCATGCCGAGCATGAGACGGTGGAGATTACCCAGGGCATAACGAACTGGTCCGAGGTTGGCTTCTACATCTTCACGAGTGCAAGCACGGAGACGGGATATCAATGGGTAGGAGACCATATCCGGCCACGGGTGCGAGTGCCGGATAGCTGGAAGTGGCCGGTGGGGGCCAGCCTTTCCTTTGAAGCCGGATACCAGAGGGCGCGGTTTTCGCCCGACACCTGGACACTGGAGATTCGGCCCATTGTGGATAAACAAATCGGCCGATGGTACTTCGCCTTCAATCCAGCGTTGGAGAAAAGCCTTCATGGACCGGGGCAGAGCCAGGGGCTGGCGTTTAGTCCCAACGTGAAGGTGAGCTACGACTTTACCAAGAAGATTACGGGCGGACTGGAATACTACGCTGCCTATGGCGAGCCAACCGGGTTCGACAGCTTTCATGACCAGCAACAGCAGTTTTTTCCAGCGATTGATCTTAATTTGTCGCCGAAATGGGAGGTCAATTTTGGGGTGGGCATCGGTCCAACGGCATCGACCGATCATTGGATTGTGAAGGGGATTATCGGGCGGAGATTTACGTTTGGCCGGGGCAGGCAAGGAAGCCAGTGAGGCAGTCCTGTTACCCGATCAGGCAATCAGCGATCCGGTGCGGGAAGCGTAGACGAACATGGCGTTCTGGATGCCCGCTTGGTGGCCCGCCTGATTGAAGGCAAGCCAATCGAAGCCGTATTGCTCCAGGGCTTTGGGAATAAGGGACAGATCGTCTACAAACTGGGGATGAACTTCCATGGTGATGTTGTCGACCTGGGCCAGCCATTCCGGTTCGCTGAAGATGGTTTTTTCGTGGCCTTCAATGTCGATTTTTACCAGGTCGAAACGATCGATCTTTTGTTCGCGGAGAATGGTTTCGATGGAGACGTTCTGGTTGGAGTCCTGCCGCTCGATGGAAGGGCTCGCGATGAACTTTTTATAGCGGGGGCCGCGCCCGAGGTCGCAACCGTTCGCTTCAAGCAAGATCCGGTGGATGGGTACGTAAACCTCGAGAGGTTCCACGCCGACCACAATCTCCGCCTTGAGGGCAAGCAGCGCCAGAATGGAGAACATGCCTCGGTTTGCGCCCAGATCGAGGACAGCATGGAGAGGCGACTTCAATCGCAGGTGCTCAAGATAGCAGTTGCGCGCGTAGATCTCCCGTACATTGCCGAAGGTAGGGTTGTCGTTGTGGACAGCCAGGACATGATCGATCTCCGCGAGAGGCATTGCCATGCGGGTTTTGCCGACACGAACGGTCATATTGCGGCTCATTGCGGCGTCGAGGGCGGTTAGCTTTCTGGTCCGCAGGATTGCGGGGCCCTGCATGAGTGTCGCTCCGGCGAGGGCGAGCAGGTCCGGTCCTTCAAGGATCTGGCTCAAGGCGCTGTACTCCGCAAAAAACCGTGTAACCGTATTGTCGCGCAAATGGCGGCCTCGGGAGGAAATTAAGCATCCACAGGAGTTTACTTGATTCTGCCGGGCTTTGAGGAGAGCTTCGAGCGAGGCTGACGGGGTCCTGTTCCTGTGGATAACTAAACTTATTATTTGATAATTATTATTGTTTGATATGAGATACACTTACTCTGTGCAGAGTGCCGCAGCCAAGACGTTTCGTGAGCTTTGTGCCGAACATGGCATTGCCGTGACGCATCAGCGACAGGTGCTGTACGAAGTAATGCAGGGAATGAGCGGACATCCCAGCCCCGAAGAGGTCTATGCACGGGTGAAGAAGAAGATTCCGGCGATCTCTCTGGCTACGGTTTACAAGAACATTCATCTTTTTGTAGAGAGCGGCGTCTTTCGCAAGATGAGCCTGCATCACGGCTCGGTGCGTGTGGAGATGAACAGTGAGGCGCACCATCATGTGGTGTGTTCGAAGTGCAAGGCAATTACCGATATAGGGGAACAAGAGTTGGGGTTGGTGTCGAAGCGCACCCGTCTGCCAGGCGGTTTTCTGGTAGAGCGGTATGCGGTTGATGTAATTGGTCTGTGTCCGAAGTGTCAGTAGAAAAATCAGTAAGCCAGAGTGAAACAGCGTAAGTCGGACGGGCCATGGCCCGGAGAGATTTCGAGGTGATGTATGGCAGACGAGAAGAAGAGCAAGGTACTGACGACCGACGTTGGCCGGCCTGTAGGCGACAACCAAAATTCACTGACCATGGGCCCGCGCGGGCCTATTGTGTTTGATGACTACCTGTTGTTTGAAAAGATGGCACACTTCAACCGCGAGCGGATTCCGGAGCGCGTCGTCCATGCGAAGGGCTCGGGCGCGTATGGGACGTTTACCTGTACCAATCCCGATATGAAGAAGTACACCACGGCGAAGTTGTTCGACACCGTGGGCAAGAAGACGCCGACCCTGCTGCGTTGTTCTACCGTTGGCGGAGAGAAGGGTTCGGCGGATACGGAGCGCGATCCGCGCGGATTTGCGTTGAAGTTCTACACCGAAGAGGGCAACTGGGACCTGGTGGGCAACAATACGCCGGTGTTTTTTATTCGCGATCCTTTGAAGTTTTCGGACTTTATCCATACGCAAAAGCGCGACCCGGAGACGAACCTGAAGTCGCCGACGATGATGTGGGACTTCTGGTCGTTGTCGCCCGAGAGTCTGCACCAGGTGACGATCCTGTTCAGCGACCGCGGAACGCCAAAGGGCTTTCGCCACATGAACGGCTACGGCAGCCACACGTTTTCGCTGATCAATGCGAAGAATGAATTGTTTTATGTGAAGTACCACTTCAAGACCAAGCAGGGGATTGATAACTTTGATGCGGAAGAGGCCAACCATATGAAGTCGGTGGATATGGACTATTCGCAGAGCGACCTCTTCCATTCGATTGAGAAGGGTGATTTTCCGAAGTGGACGGTGCAGATCCAGATCATGCCCGAGGCTGAGGCTGCGACTTACCATATCAATCCGTTCGACCTGACCAAGGTGTGGCCGCATGGTGACTACCCTGTGATCGAGATTGGTGAGTTGGAGTTGAACCGTAATCCGAAGAACTACTTTGCCGAGATAGAGCAGTCCGCCTTCGAACCACGCAATGTTGTGCCGGGAATGGGGTTTTCACCGGACAGAATGTTGCAGGGACGTCTGATCAGCTATCCGGATGCGCACCGCTACCGGCTGGGGGTGAACTATGAGTCGCTGCCGGTAAACCAGCCGCAGTGCCCTTATGCGACTTACCATCGCGATGGCACGATGGTGTATGGGGACAATGGAGGTGGCTTGCCTAACTATGAGCCGAATAGTTTCGGAGGCCCGAAGGAAGATCCGAAGTACAAGGAGCGGCCGACGACCTATGCGGATGCTACGGTAGCGCGCTACGACCATCGCGAATTAGACGGCGATTATTACACACAGCCGGGTAACTTGTTCCGGTTGTTGAAGCCGGACGCCCAGCAGCGGTTAGTCGGTAATATTGCCGGTAGCCTGGGGCAGGTGGAGCAGCGGATTCAAGACCTGCAAATTAACCATTTTTATAAGTGCGACCCTAAGTACGGCGAAGGTGTGGCCAAAGCAATCGGACGCAAGATTGAAGAGATTGTGAAGAAGGAAGAGTTGGTAAATGCATAATAAGTGAGTTACTTCAAAGTATGCGGAAATGGCCTGTTTATAGGCTATTTCCGCTGTTCAACGTCGTGCTTTCCTGATAAAATTGTATAGATCGCTTGAATGTTTTTTTATCGGTCTTCCGATGAACGGAAGACCTGCAACTGTACCCAAAAGGAGTTACTTTACATGCTACAAATTGGTGAAAAAGTTCCGAGCTACAGCGTTACAGCTACCGTCTCAACCGATAAGGATGAAGCGAAGGCATTTACCACGATTACGGAAGAGTCCTATCCGGGGAAGTGGAAGCTGTACTTTTTCTGGCCGAAGGATTTTACCTTTGTGTGCCCGACCGAGATCGCGGCGTTCGGCAAGTTGAATGGCGAGTTCGCGGACCGCGACTGCCAGATCCTCGGGGGCAGCACGGACAACGAGTATGTCCACGCCGCGTGGCGCACGCATCATGCCGATCTGAAGGACCTGCCCTTCCCGATGCTCTCGGATATCCGGCGCGATCTTTGCGGCCAGCTCGGCATTCTGGATGAGCAGGCGGGCGTGGCGCAGCGGGCGACGTTTATCGTCGATCCGGAGAATGTGATCCGGTTCATCTATGTGACGGATCTGTCGGTGGGACGCAATCCGCAGGAGGTTCTGCGCGTGCTCGATGCATTGCAGACCGATGAGCTGTGCCCCTGCAACTGGCAGAAGGGCGAAGCGACGCTGGCGTAGTTTATTCTTGAGCGGAAGGGCGCGGCTGCCGATGTGGCCGCGCCTTTGTGCAGGATCAATCCCTTGACGGGGAAAGGATGACCGAGATGGCATTGGAAGATCTGATTGGCGGGCTGCCCGCGTATGCGAAGGACCTGAAGCTGAACTACTCGTCGCTGGTGAAGCAGAATACCGAGCTGACTCCGCAGCAGTTGTGGGGATCGGTAGTGGCGGCCGCGATTGCTACGCGAAGCGCGGAGCTGACGACCGAGGTCATCGCAGAGGCTGAAGGGGTACTGAGTCCGGGGGCGCTCGAGGCGGCGAAGGCGGCGGCGGCGATCATGGGGATGAACAATATCTACTACCGGTTTCATCACCTGACGAAGAACGAGAAGTATGCGACGCTGCCTTCGCGGCTGCGGATGAATGTGCTGCGCGGGCATTCGATTGAGCCCGTGGACTTCGAACTATGGTGCCTGGTGGTGAGCGCGGTGAATGCCTGCGGCAAGTGCGTCGATTCGCATGAGAAGGTGCTGCGAGAGAAGGGCGCTACGGAAGAACTGATCAACGCTGCGGTTCGCGTGGCATCGGTGGTCCATGCGATCGGGGTTGTGCTGGATTCGGAGAAGGCTTCGCCTACGGCTGCTGCTTAGCGAAGACAAACGCAGATCCTCCGCCTGCGGCGAAGGATGACAATACTATTTAGAAGTTGGGAGACGGGTGATGCCTGCCTCCCTTTTTATTTAGGGACGGGTTTGCGTCCGGGGTTCCACTCGGGCTTCCATTTGGTGTTTGCCAGCCAGTGGATGGGGGCGACCATGGAGTCGATGGCGTTGGTCATGTGAGGAAAGTCGATGGTGCCCAGCTCGTCGCTGGGCTGGTGGTAGTCCTTGTGCAGGCCGTAGCTGGAGACGGTCTGCGCGACGATGCCGCGGAGCGCCAGAGCGTAGTTATCGGAGCGGCGGAAGAAGTGCTCTTTGGGGTGAGGATCGTTGACTAAATGAGCGCCGTGTTTGGCCAACTCGGGGCCGAGGTTGGTGCGGTCGAAGCCGGTGAGCCAGAGGGTTCCGGTGGGAACGGCGGGGTCGGGGCGGCCGATCATCTCGAATTCCAGATTGGCGACGATGCTGGTGAGCGGGACAGGAGGGTGGGTGAGAAAGGCGCGGTTGCCGAAGCCGCCGATCTCCTCCGAGCCGAAGAGCGCGAAGACGATGGTGCGGCGGGGGCGGTGCCCGGTGGCGAGGAGGTGGGCGAGAGCGAGGACGGCGGTGGTGCCGGAGGCGTCGTCGTCGGCGCCGTTGTAGATGGTGTCGCCATTGACGGCGGGGCCGATGCCGAGGTGGTCGAGATGCGCGGTGAGCAGGATAACCTCGCTGGACAAGGTCGTTCCGCGGAGGATGGCGACGGCGTTCCAGGTTTCTTTGCGCGGCGCGTTCTCAAACTTCGAGAGACCGTGCTGGACGTTCGCGGCAAGAGGATTGGGCAGCGGCGTTTTCTGGAGAAAGGTGCCGTTGTCGCCGCCGGGTTCAAGACCGAGAGACTCGAACTGGGAGGTGGCGAAGAGGGCTGCGATGTGCTCGTCCCGAGTGGCGGAGCCGCGTCCGTGGAGTTCGTCGTCAGCGAGGAAGGCCATGTCGGCGTGGATCTCGCGTTGAAGTTCGGGATGAAGCGATGCCGTTTGCGCGGGGGGTGAGTCCAACGGTTGGACTCGCTGACCATACAAGGCAGAAGCTGTAACCAGCAGGAAGAGGAGCGCTGCAATGGGCGGGAGAGGCGCGTGCCTGGACGAAGGCATGGCGGAGATTATATCGAAGAGTGGGCAGGAGTCATTTTGAGAAGCGCCTGCCTGCTGCGAAGATGATTGCGAGAGGTTTTGAGGATGACGGGACGGCCCCTAGGTGTGCGTTGGCTGGCGGGAGTGATGGCGGCGGTTGGGCTGGCGACGCTGACCGGATGCAGCGGCTTCTTTGTGCCCGTCGTTCCGGTGCCTCCGGGATCGACGGGAAACTTTGTCTACGTTGCGAATACCACGGGGACGACTGCCTCGGGAACGAACTCCGCGACCGGCACGGTGAGCGGCTTTGCGGTGGGCACAGGGACATTGAAGGCGGTGCCGGGTTCGCCGCTGACCCTGGGATATACACCGGTTGCGATGGCGGTGACGCGGGACAATAAATTTTTGTATGTGGCGACGGTGGGCAATATCAATGTGTATACGATCAATGCCGACGGCTCGTTGACCGGAGCGAGCGGCGGTACGGGCGTCGCGATCGCGAATGTAGTTTCGCTGGATGTGTCGCCCGATGGGCAGTGGCTGATTGCTCTGGACGGCACCACGCTGCAGGCGCAGGTCGATGTCTTTCAGATCAATACCTCGACAGGAGCATTGGGGGTTGCGTCGAATGGGACCTTCCCGATTCGGAATGCCGTGATCGTTCCAAAGATGCTGAAGATCTCTCCGAATGGGGCCTATATATTTGCCGCGTTCGGTTCGGGCGGAGATGTGGTCTTTACCTTTGATACATCGACGGGAGTTGCGATTGGGGTTCAGGGGCTGGCAGTGTCGAATACGACGAGCGACAACGGTGTCGCCGTGGATAATGCCTCAGCCAACCTCTTCGTCGCGCGCAGCGGCACTGGCGGCGGCGTTCGCGCCTTTACCATCGGCGCGGGGGGGACGCTGAACGAGATTGCCGCGTCGCCCTTCGATTCCGGAGGGCAGGCGTACACGGTGGCGTTGGACAATAGCGGCAAGTACGCCTACGCGGCCAACCGGACCAATGGGACGATCTACGGCTATTCGATCGGCGCGGGCGCGGTGCTGACGGCGCTGGGCGGATCACCTTATACGAGTGGAAAACTGGTGTCGTCGCTGGGGCTGGACAGTATGGGAAAGTATCTGATGGCGGCGGCGTTCGGGGGCAGTCCCGATCTTTCGATGTACAGCTTCGATACGACTACGCCGGGAAAGCTGGTTCCGGCGACGAGTACCGCCACGGGGACGAATCCTGCGGGGGCGATCGCGGTTGCGTTGACGCATTAGCCTCTTCGGCCAGGGCGACGGTCAGGAAGTCGACGGTCGGGGAAGGTCGTGGTCTCCCACCCTTTGCGCATAATGCGCGCAAAGGATGGGGCACCCGAAGTTTTGTTTGAACACCGAGGCGGGAAGATGACTGACAGGCAGTAACTTATCTTGTTCGCGTGGGCAATGTATGGCTATCGACGAACAACGGTGCGTGATTTCGGTGCATCGGTCAGTAGTATGGATAGAGAAGTCCCGGAGTTTTGCTGGAGTTTTAGAGCTATTTTTTCTTCTTTCTGCCAATCCGTTTCCTGCCGTTCCGTTCCCCGACGAAATGTAATCTGGCTTGCTGCCTGCGCGATGATTTCGGTGTGCCTGCTGGCAACCGTGAGCGGCTGCTCGCGGCTGCGCCCGAAGCCTAAGCGCGAGTATGTGTACGTGACCGCGAAGAAGACGTATCTGCGCGACCGCGTGGCGGCGGTATCGAACCGGACGGCGGATGTGGAGAATGGCGACAAACTGCAGGTGCTCGACCATGGACGGCGCTTTCTCAAGGTGCAGACCGACAAGGGCGAACAGGGCTGGATCAACGAGAAGCTGGTGGCCGATCAGGCGCTCTTCGACCAGTTTGCCGCGCTGACGAAAGAGCACGAAAAAGATCCGGCAGTGGCGTCGGGCGTGGTGCGCGATGACGTTTATATGCATATTGCCCCAGGGCGAGAGACGGAGCATTTTTATCGTCTGGCCGAGGGGGAGAAGCTGAAGCTGCTGCGCCGGGCGACGCTGCCGAAGCCGGTGCCGCCGGGGCTGCGGGCAGTTGCGCCGGTGATGGAAAAGGGCAAGGCAATGGTGGCCGAGGCCCCTGCGCCTCCGGCGATGGACGACTGGTGGCTGGTGCGCGACTCCAAGGGCGATGCGGGCTGGGTGTACAGCCGGTTGATGGATGTAGACGCCCCCGAGGCGCTGGTGCGCTACTCCGAAGGCCAGCGGATCGTCGGCGCGTATGTCCTAACCAAGGTGTACGACGCCGAGGCGCCGCAGGACGATAAGAATATTCCTGAATATGTAACTGTTACGAGTCCCTATAAAGCGGGGCTGACGTATGACTTCAACCAGGTGCGGGTGTTCATCTGGAACGTGAAGAAGCACCGCTATGAGACGGCCTATCGCGACCGGAACATCGAGGGCTATCTGCCATTGAAGGTGACAATGGCTGCCGACCCTTACGGGAAGGCCCCGGCTTCGATGGCAGCGGCGCCGACCTATAGCTACCGTGTGCTGTCGGATGAGGCCGCGCCGGTGGTGCCCGATCCGGTGACGGGGGCGATTGTGCCGGGCAAGACGGTGCTGAAGACCTATCGGCTGGAAGGAAACCTGGTGCGCAGAGTACTGCCGCCCAACACCGATGCTCCGGGCGAGGCGCACCCGGAGGCTGTCCAGAAGAAGGTGAAGAAGGCCGCGAGGAGCAGGCGCAGGAGATAGAATCAGCGGGAGTTCCGCGGTGGTATAAGTGGCTGTACGATATACCGGCGATAGGGAGCACGCATGAATCTACCCCCGCATGAGATCGCGTTGCGGTTGGTCACGGCCACGGCGCTGGCCGGTTTGGTGGGCCTCGACCGGGAGCGCCAGCGAAGCGCCGCCGGACTGCGAACCCATGCACTGGTGGGCATGTCGTCCTGCCTGTTGATGATCGCTTCCGCTTATGGCTTTGCGGATGTTCTGGGCACTCCGGGTGTGGGGCTGGACCCCTCGCGCATTGCGGCGCAGATCGTGACCGGCATAGGGTTTCTGGGTGCGGGCACGATCATCGCGCATGGAGATTCGGTCCGCGGATTGACGACGGCGGCCAGTATCTGGGCGGTTGCGGCGCTGGGAATCGCGGTTGGGGGCGGCATGTATCGGGCTGCCATCCTCGGCACGGCGCTGGCGCTGATTCTGCTGCTGGTGCTGCGCCCGTTTGAGCGGCGGCTGGATGCGCGCTGGCGGAAGCAGACGATCAGCGCGTTGTACGATCCGCTGCTGGTCTCGCCTGAGGTGGTTCTGGGAGCGTTGCGGCGCGCCAACCTCAACGTCGTCGGGCTGAGTGTGGAGGCGCTGGGCGACAGCGGCAAAGATCAGATTGAGGTGACGCTCGGCCAGAGCGGAGATGCGGTCCTGGCGAATGCGCTACAGGTCGTCGCTCAACTTGAGGGCGTGCAGAGCGCGAAGGCCGGGTAGCTCCTAGGCGTAGAAGGCGGCGATGGCTTCTACTACCGTCTGCTGCTCGTCGTCACGCAACTCCGGGTAGATCGGCAGTGCGAGGACTTCATTAGCCGCGATTTCGCTGACAGGGAAGTCGCGCTGTTTGTAGCCGAGGCTGGCGAGGCTGGTCTGCAGGTGCAGGGGCAGAGGGTAATAGATCTCGCTGCCGATCCGGCGGTCAGCGAGATACTGGCGCAGAGCGTCGCGGCGGGGCGCGCGGATGACGTACTGATGGAAGACGTGCGTGGCGCGGGGATCGGTGATGGGCAGAACGATGCCTTCGCTGGTGGTCGCAGCGGTGAGCCCGGCAGTGCGGAAGAGTTGATCGTAGCGGGCAGCGCGGTCGCGGCGCTGCTGGTTCCACTGGGGCAGATAACGAAGTTTTACTTCGAGCACGGCGGCTTGCAGAGTGTCGAGGCGGGAGTTCCAGCCGACTTCATCGTGGAAGTAGCGGCGGCGCATTCCGTGGGCGCGCAACATGCGGGCGTGCTCGTCGTATTCGGAGGAGAGGGTGGTCAGCAGACCGGCATCTCCGAAGGCGCTGAGATTTTTGGTGGGGTAGAAGCTGAAGGCGGCGAGGTCGCCGAGCGCCCCGGCCGGGGTGCCGTTCCAGGCCGCTCCAAAGGCCTGGGCAGCGTCTTCGATGAGGAGCACGTTGTGGCGCTGTTTCAAGGCGGTAAAGGCATCCCAGTCGGCACATTGGCCGTAAAGATGAACCGGAAGGATCGCTTTGACAGCCGCTCCGGCTGGGGTGTTCAGGACCTTTTCGACGGCGTCGGCGGAGAGGTTGAAGGTCAGCGGATCAATATCTGCCAGAAGGGGTTGCGCTCCCGAGCGGAGGATGGAGCTGACCGAGGCGAAGAAGCTGAAAGGGGAGGTGACGACGGCGTCTCCGGGACCGATTCCAGCGGCGGCCATGGCCAGCCACAGGGCGTCGGTTCCGCTGGCGCAGCCGATGGCATGAGGCGCGGCACAGGCGGTTGCGGCGTCGCGCTCGAAGCGGGTGACCTGCGGGCCGAGGACAAATTGCTGAGAGTCGCAGACGCCTTCGATGGCGGCCAGAACTTCTTCGCGAATCCCGGCGAACTGGCGGGCGAAATCGAGCATCGGAACAGGTTGGGAGTTTTCTGCCACGTCTGTCATGGTATATCGCAGAAAGTATGCGAGGGACAGGCGTCCATTCCGGCCTAAGCTGCGTCTAATAGACTCGGCGCGGAGTAAGTGTACCTAAAACGCGTCGCGCAAGTTGATAAATGCAGTCGATGGTCGTATGGTTTGACAATCTTGGCTTCAGTCCCGGTTGCTCAGAAGACCGGGTTTATTGCTGGAGTAAATGCGGTAGGGCGGACTTTTTACTGGAATAAAATTTAGCTAAAAGCTAAGGGAGATCGGCCACATGGAATCAAAGCCGGCACAGAACATTCAGGACACTTTTCTAAACACGGTTCGGAAAGATAAGAGCCCAATTACGATCTATCTGGTGAGCGGCGTCAAGCTGACCGGCAAGATACGGTCGTTCGATAAGTACTCAGTGCTGTTGGAGAACAACAGCCAGGAACAGTTGATCTTCAAGCACGCCATCTCGACGGTGGTGAGTGGCCGTGCCGGTGCGCATCTGGAGCTGCGGTCGGATAGCAGGCCCGAACCCCGATCCGAACAGCGGACGAGCATCCCCCATCCGTCGCCCGCTCCCAGCGCTCCGGCGCCAGAGGCAACCGGAACTCAGGGTGCTGTGAGTCGTTGATCAAAACTGGAAGTCGGAAAGTGGTCACAGCCAAACCTGCGCGGCGTAGTCTCGTTGCCGCGCAGGAGGCTGCGATGGCCGCTGCGCGCAGTTCGCAGGGTACGGGTCAAAATGCCGAACGCGCCGTGTTGGTTGCGGTGGAGTTTACTGGCGAGCGGCGTAGGCTGACTTCGGCGGCGCGACTTGCCCGCAAGGCTGCGGCGGTCTCTGCTGACGCTGGGCTGGATGAAGCCGACGCGGTTGCTCCGGCGCAGGTTGCCGACCTCGACATTGCCGATCTGGACTTTGATGCTTCTCTGGCGGAGTTTGAAGAGCTTGCCCGCAGTGCCGGGGCGGAGGTGGCGGCGACGTTGGTTCAGCGGCGTGCGCGGCCTGATCCGGCGACGCTGGTGGGACAGGGCAAACTGGAAGAGATTCAAGGGGTTCTGGCCTCGACGGACGCGGACCTGGTGCTGTTCGATCATGACCTGACGCCTTCGCAGTTGCGCAATCTCGAGGCGAAGCTGCCGTGCCGCGTAATCGACCGGACGCAGTTGATCCTCGATATCTTTGCGCGTCATGCGCGTACCCGTGAGGGCCAGTTGCAGGTGGAACTGGCGCAACTGGAGTATCAGCTTCCCCGGCTGGCGGGACGAGGCAAGGCCATGTCGCAGCTTGGCGGCGGCATCGGCACACGAGGGCCGGGCGAAACGCAACTGGAGACCGACCGCCGCAAGATCAACCTGCGTATCGACCACGTGAAGGAGCAACTGGAGGCGGTGCGACGGATTCGGCGGCAGCAGCGCCAGCGCCGCGAGGCGGTTCCGGTTCCGGTGGTGGCGCTGGTGGGCTATACGAATGCCGGGAAGAGCACCTTGTTCAACGCGCTGACCGAGGCGGGGGTTCTCGAATCGTCGCGCATGTTTGCGACGCTCGACCCGAAGCTGCGGCAGTTGCAGCTTCCTTCGCGGCGCAAGATTTTGCTGTCGGACACGGTGGGATTTATTCGCAATCTGCCGCATACGCTGGTCACGAGCTTCCGGGCGACGCTCGAAGAGGTGGAGCGCGCGGAGATACTGCTGCACGTCCGCGACGCCTCCAGTCCCATGATGGACGAGCAGAAGGCGCAGGTGGAAAAGGTCCTGGGCGAGCTTGAGGTGACGAAGAAGCCTGTCATCGAGGTGTTGAACAAGGTGGACCTGTTGCCTGCGGGGGAGCGGGAGGCGCTTCGGGGAGGCATCAATGTGTCGGGATTGAAGAAGCTGGGGCTGGGGGAGCTGCTGGCGGCGATCGACGATGCGCTGGTCGTCGATCCGCTGATTCGGGTGAAGCTGCGCCTGCCGCAATCGGAGGGCGCGATTCTGGCAGCGCTGGAGGCGGGTGCGGTGCTTGAAAAAAAACGGTTTGAGGGTAATCTGGCCTATGTAACGGCGCGGGGCCCGGCGTCCCTGCTTAATCGATTTCGCAGATTCATGGAGCGGCCTTAACTAGCATAGGTCGCCTGAAGGGGAGCGGAGGTGGTGTCCCAATCACGCGACCTATGTGACCCAGAATATAGGGTCCGGGTGGTATCTTTCAGTGTAGCCCTTCCGTCCCTAAAGTCAAAGGCGAATTTGATAAAAACCGGCGCTCGCAGACCGCGCGTCCTTGAAACTGTCGAAATGGAAAGATTGACCCTGCCTGGTTTGACACTGTTGTAAACGCTTTGCTAGAACTAGATGTATCGCATCGAGCAAGTTAACCGCACACTCAACATTAAGTTGAACAAGATCAGTGTGTGAAATCCGGCTGCGACAGGACTTCCAAGCGGCTGCTGCCGACCCTAATTCATGGACGAGATTCTTAGACAACTCGGTGAACTTGTGCTCGGCTCCGTGCCGACGATGGTTCTTTTTATCCTGCTGGTCATCGCCTACGGCCTGCTGGTACGGCGTCCGCTGGACCGCATCCTCGCCGAGCGGCGCGCCCGCACCACGGGAGCGGTCGAACAGGCGCGTGGGGCTATCGCGGCTGCTGAAGCGGAGACCTCGGCTTATGAAGACAAACTGCGCAAGGCCAAGGCCGAGATCTTTCAGGCCCGCGACCAGAAACTGAAGCAGTGGAACGCCGAGCGCGACGCCGCCATCGAGCAGGTCCGGCAGTCTACCCAGCAGCGAATCCTCGCGGCGAAGCTGGACATTGAGCAGAGCGCCACGACAGCGCGCGCGCAGATCGAGGGCATGAGCGCCGAACTCAGCTCGCGCATTCTCAGCGTGATGCTGCCCGCCGGTGTTACGCAGCCGGAAGAGGTGGCTCAGTGAGATTCCAAGCGAGATTTCGCGCCCAATTTTTTGCAATGAGACGGCTTCTTCCTGCGCTGATTTTGGGGACGTTGCTGTTTGCTCCGGCCTTCCAGGCTCTCGCGCAACAGGCTGCCACCGCGGCCTCTACCGACTCCGACGGCGGCCGTATGAGTACGCCCGAGGCGCAGTCTGCGGCGAAGGACCAGCAGGAGAAGGACGAGAACGAGGAGTATCGTCACTCCGCCGCTGTCCGCGCACTGGGCGCGAAGCTGGGCATGAACGCAGAGCAGGCGGCGACCGCATTCACCGTCACCAATTTCATCGTGCTCGCGATCCTGGTCGGCTGGTTTCTGCTCAAGACGTTGCCCAAGACCTTCCGCGACCGCAACACCCGGATTCAGAAGCATTTGGTGGACGCGCGCACTGCGACCGAAGAGGCCAGCGCACGGCTGAACAGCGTTGAGAGCCGTTTGGGCAAGCTCGACGAGCAGATTGCCGCCATGCGCGCGCAGGCGGAGAAGGACTCCGCGCTCGACGAGGAGCGCATCAAGGCCTCGGTCGAGGAAGAGAAGCAGAAGGTCCTGCGCGCCGCCGAGCAGGAGATTGCCGCGGCCACCGTCCACGCGCGCAAGCAGCTTCAGCAGTACGCCGCCGATCTTGCTATCGAGCAGGCCGCGCGCAAGCTGGTCGTGACGGCCGAGACTGACCGCCTTCTGGTGCAGGGTTTTGCCCGCCGCCTGACCGGCGACGAGACGAAGGGCGGAGAAAACTAATGTCTGCCCTTACCCTTCGTTATGCCCACGCATTCGCCTCGGTGGCGGCATCCAGCCATCTGGATGCGAACGCCGCCCAGCAGCAACTGCGCGACTTCAGCGACACGCTGGCTGGGAGCCGCGAGTTGCGGGAAGTCCTGATGAATCCGTCCATCGTCAACGAACAGAAGTTGAAGGTCCTCGACGCCATCGCTGGACGCATCGGCATGATGGGACAGGTACGGAACTTCCTCGCGGTCATCATGGACCACCAGCGTCTCGCCGAGTTGGATGAGATTTTGACCGAGTACCACGAGATCGCGGACGAGCAATCGGGTCTGGCCGAGGCCGAGATTACGAGCGCACATCCGCTGAACGACGAAGACCGCGCCCAGCTTGAGGCTCAGGTAGCCAAAGTGGCAGGGAGCCGCGTTCGCGCATCGTATCGTCAGGATGCTACATTGCTGGGCGGGGCTGTGGTGCGCATCGGATCGACGGTCTACGACGGCTCGCTCCGAGGGCAGTTTCAGCAATTAAAGCAAAAGCTGGCAAACGCCTGAGTTTCTCCCGCATCGCACCAAAATTTTGAGATCTAAACGAATCGAGTAGAAGGAAGACATGGCAAAGATCAAGGCTGATGAGATAACCGAACTGCTTCGCCAGCAGATTGAGAACTACGAGCAGCGCATCCAGGTCGACGAAGTCGGCACGGTCATCTCGCTGGGCGACGGCATCGCCCGCGTCCACGGCCTCGACAAGGTCATGGCGGGCGAGTTGATCGAGTTTCCCCACGGCGTAGCCGGGTTGGCGATGAATCTCGACGAGGACCAGGTCGGAGCCGTGCTGCTGGGCGACTACACCGAGATCAAGGAAGGCGACCAGGTCAAGCGCACCGGACGCATCATGTCGGTGCCCGTCGGAGAGGCGCTGATCGGCCGCGTGGTCAATGCGCTCGGCGAGCCGATCGACGACAAGGGCCCGATCAACACCGACAAGTTTCTTCCCGTGGAACGGCTGGCTCCCGGCGTCATCGACCGCCAGTCGGTGCGCGAGCCCATGGCGACCGGCATCAAGGCCATCGACACAATGATTCCCATCGGCCGCGGCCAGCGCGAACTGCTGATCGGCGACCGCCAGACCGGCAAGACCGCCATCGCGCTCGACACGATTATTAACTCGGCGAAGAACAACCTGATTTGCATCTACTGCGCTGTCGGGCAGAAGCGCTCGTCGGTTGCGCAGGTGGTGCAGACGCTCGAAGAGTATGGCGCGATGGCTTACACCATTGTGGTCGCCGCGACTGCGTCCGAGCCTGCGCCGATGCAGTATCTCGCGCCCTTCGCCGCCACTGCCATGGGTGAATACTTCCGCGACAGCGGCAAGCACGCCCTCATCATCTACGACGATCTTTCGAAACATGCTGCCAGCTACCGCGAGATCTCGCTGCTGCTGCGCCGTCCTCCAGGCCGCGAAGCGTACCCCGGCGACGTCTTCTATCTGCACTCGCGCCTGCTTGAGCGTTCCTCCAAGGTATCCGACAAACTTGGCGGAGGCTCGCTTACCGCGCTGCCCATCATCGAGACACAGGCGGGCGACGTCTCGGCTTACATTCCGACCAACGTTATCTCGATCACCGACGGCCAGATCTTTCTTGAGACCGACCTCTTCAACTCGGGCGTCCGTCCCGCCGTCAACGTCGGCCTTTCGGTCTCGCGCGTTGGCTTCTCTGCTGCAACCAAGGCGACCAAGCAGGTCGGCGCCACGCTGAAACTCGACCTTGCGCAGTATCGCGAGCTTGCTGCCTTCGCGCAGTTCGGTTCGGACCTCGACAAGGTCACGCAGCAGCAGTTGAGCCGCGGCCAGCGCCTGACGGAGTTGCTCAAGCAGCCCCAGTTCCAGCCGCTTTCGGCGGAGAAACAGGTGGCAATCCTGTTCGCCGGGGTCAACGGGCTGCTCGACGATGTCGAGGTGAAAGACCTCCGCGCCTTCGAGGACGGCTTTTATCCGTATCTGGAATCTGCGCAGGCGTCGATCCTCACCGACATCGCGACGAAGAAGGCGCTCGACGACGATATCAAGTCGCGGCTGACAGCTGCCATCAAGGATTACAAGTCGAACTTCCTCGCCGGGCTCAAAGACAAAAAGGACCAGAAAGAAGCGGTCGCGGCGAAATAATCATGGCAAACGTACTCGATTTACGGCGTCGCATCCGCAGTGTGAAGAACACGCGGCAGATCACCAAGGCCATGAAGATGGTGTCGGCGGCCAAGCTGCGCCGGGCGCAGGAGCGTGCCATGCTGGCGCGGCCCTATGCACAGATGATCTCGAACGTGCTCGAATCGCTGGTGCACCGGACCGATCTCTATAACAGCGATACCGGCGACATCATGCATCCGCTTCTGGTCGAGCGCGAAGAGAAGAATGTTCTTGTGGTTGTCGTTGCCGGGGACAAGGGATTTGCCGGGGCCTTCAACTCGAACATCATCAAGGCAGCGCAGAGCTTTATCGAGGCGCGCCGCGCAGACGGCCAGATGATCGACATTGAGCCCATTGGGCGCAAGGCGCGCGATATGTTCCGCAAGCGCTATCCGGCCGCCGTCTACGAGAAAAAAGAAGAGCACTACGACAACGATCTGGCGACGCACTTCGAGACCATCCGTCATCGTGCCCAGCCGATCGAGATTACCGGCGAGCACCCGACGATGCTGCTGCGGATCGACTTCGATGAGGTCACGGACCTCAGCCACTCCATCATCGATCGCTACTCGCGTTCGGAGATCGATTCGGTCTACGTGGTCTATAACGAGTTCAAATCGGTCATCTCGCAGAGGGTGGTGGTTGAAAAGCTGTTGCCGATTCGCAAGCTCGGCTCCCACGAGATTACCGTGGCCGAGGTCATGACGGAGGAGCAGAAGGAAGCGGCGGCGCGCGCCGCGCAGACCTCGGGCGTCAGCGTTAGCGAGCCTGAAGAGTCGGTGATCGAGGCGGAGGCGAAGAAGTTCGGTACCGCCGAGGTCGACTACATCTTCGGCGCTTCGCCGGACAGGCTCTTTCGCCATCTGATGCCGCGTTACGTTACCACGCAGATCTTTCATGCGCTGCTTGAGTCGGTCGCGGCGGAACATGCCGCACGTATGACGGCGATGGATTCGGCGACCAGCAATGCAGGAGACATGATCGACGCACTCTCGCTCACCATGAACCGGGTGCGGCAGGCGGCGATTACCAAGGAAATTATTGAGATTGTGAGTGGCGCAGCCGCTCTGTAACTGACAGGCAACTTCTGTAAAACAGACTACTGCGAGACGAAAGAGACTTATGGCAGAGAATATTGGAAAAGTAATTTCGATCAGCGGTCCGGCCGTTGACGTTCAATTCGAAGAGGCGCACATGCCGCCGATCTTCCAGGCGCTGCGCATCGTCAGCGAGGGCTTCGACGTTCCCACTCCGCTCGATGTCGTCGTCGAGGTGCAGCAGCATCTCGGCGAAGGCCGCGTGCGCTGCATCGCGATGGTTGCCACCGAGGGCATGGTCCGCGGCATGAAGGCCATCGACACCGGCGCGGGCATCATGGTGCCTGTAGGCCGCGAGACGCTGGGCCGCGTGCTCAACGTGCTGGGCGAGCCAGTCGACGAGCTGGGCCCGGTCAACGCCAAGTCGCACATGCCAATCCACCGGCAGGCACCCGCGTTCGACGAACAGTCGACCTCGGAGGAGATGTTCGAGACCGGCATTAAGGTCGTCGACCTGATCCTGCCGTTCCTCAAAGGCGGAAAGGTCGGCCTCTTCGGGGGCGCCGGCGTGGGCAAGACCGTCGTCATCCAGGAGCTCATCAACAACGTCGCCACCAAGCACGGCGGCTTCTCCGTCTTCGCGGGCGTCGGCGAGCGTACCCGCGAGGGCAACGACCTCTGGCATGAGTTCCAGGAGTCCGGCGTCATCGACCTGAAGGACTTCTCGAAGTCCAAAGCCGCGCTGATCTATGGACAGATGACCGAGCCCCCAGGGGCGCGTCTCCGCGTCGCCCTCACCGGCCTCACCGTCGCCGAACACTTCCGCGACGAAGAGGGTGCGGACACGCTGCTCTTCATCGACAACATCTTCCGCTTCACGCAGGCCGGTTCCGAGGTCTCGACGCTACTTGGCCGTATGCCGTCGGCCGTAGGCTACCAGCCGAACCTCGCCACCGAGATGGGTGAGTTGCAGGAGCGCATCACTTCGACCAAGAAGGGATCGATCACCTCTGTGCAGGCCGTCTACGTTCCCGCCGACGATATCACCGACCCGGCGCCCGCGACGACGTTCGCTCACCTCGATGCGACCATGTTGCTCTCACGTCCGCTGTCGGAGCTTGGCATCTACCCCGCCGTCGATCCTCTGACCTCGACCTCGCGTATTCTTTCCGCGCGCATCGTCGGGCAGGAGCATTACGATGTGGCCCAGGGCGTCAAGAAGATCCTCCAGCGTTACAAGGACCTTCAGGACATCATCGCCATCCTCGGCATGGACGAGCTCTCCGAAGAGGACCAGCTCACCGTCAAGCGCGCCCGCAAGGTACAGCGTTTCCTCTCGCAGCCCTTCCACGTCGCCGAGATCTTTACCGGAATCCCCGGCGCGTACGTCAAGGTTGAGGACACGGTTCGCAGCTTCAAGGAGATCATCGAAGGCAAGCACGACGACATCCCGGAGCAGGCGTTCTACCTCAAAGGCGGCATCGAAGACGTACTCGCCGCCGCAGAGAAGATGAAGCAGACGGCATAACCATGGCAGAGACAACCACCAACACGGGATTGTTGACGGTTCGACTGGTAACGCCGGACCGCGTTTTGCTGGAGGCGACGGCGGAGGCGGTCGAGATGCCAGCCATGTCCGGCTATATCGAAGCGCTGTACGGCCATGCGCCGCTGCTCGGAGAGCTTGGCGCCGGCGAGGTGCGGCTGCACGGCGGCACGTCGGGCGACCAGAAGTTCTTCGTGGCGTGGGGCTTCGTCGAAGTGCTGCCGGAGCGGGTCACGATTCTGGCCGAGACTGCGCTTCATCCTGAAGAGATCGACCGCAATGAAGCACAGCAGGAGCTGGCAGAGGGCGAGAAGCTCTGGCAGGAGGCCGGTGACGACGGCGAGAAGTATGACGAAGCCAACGCCGTTACCCGCAAGGCAGAGGAGAAACTGGCGTCGGCTGAGGGCAAGAGCCTCTAATTTATCTCTCAGCGCCGGAAACGCAATAAAAAGACCACCTCAAGCGAGGTGGTCTTTTTATCATTCCAGAGAGAGGGGATATTAGGATGATTTCTTCTTCGCCTTCGGCTTCGACGCGGGTTCGGGAGAATCTGCCGCAGTCTCGGCCTGCTGCCGCAGTGCGTGGATGACGACTCGCAGCATCTCTTCTTCGGGTGCCGGTTTGCCGGTCCAGATCTCGAACTGCCGAGCGCCCTGCTGCACAAACATCTCCACACCGGTGATGATGGGAATGCTCTGCTGGCGTGCTATCCGCAGCAGAGGGGTCTCGATCGGGTTATAGACCAGGTCGAAGACGAGCTTCGTATTCAGGTCCTTCGCCTCCAGCATCTGCGCGCCCTTTTGCCCTGCCATGCCAAGCGGCGTCGCATTGATGATCGCGTCGAAGGAGGTCTTTGCCAGCGCATCTTTCTTGATGGTCTTCGATCCCGACTGCCGCGCCAGCTTCTGCGCCGTCTCCGGCGTGCGATTGAGGATAAAGACATCGGCACCCTTGTCGCGAACGCCGAAGACCGCGGCCCGTGCAGCGCCGCCGGCGCCGAGGACCAGTATCTTGGCCCCACGCAGCGACAGCCGCTTCTCCAGCGGGCCGGTAATGCCGGCAACGTCGGTGTTGAAGCCGTAGAGCTTGCCATCCTGCGCCCGGAGAACGGTATTGCAGGCTCCGATCTTGGTGGAGAGCGGATCGGTCTTCTCGAGGTGCGCCATGATCTCCTGCTTCAGCGGCATGGTGACGCTGAGGCCCTGGATCGGTATCTCCTGCACCAGTTTGAGAAGGTCCGTGAGCTTGTGCGTTTGCAGCGCCAGATAGACGGCGTTGACCGTCTCACGGCGGAAGGCCGCGTTCATCATGGCGGGTGAGAGCGAGCTGCGAATCGGATTGCCGGCGACGCCGTAGACCTTGGTGGCTGCATCGACCTGCTCGATGCGGTAGGTGTCGATCAGGGTGCGAGCAGCGATCTGGCCCGGCCCGGTCTCTTCTCCGGTGCTGGCGGCGGCAAAGGTAAAGGCGCTGCCGGCGCGGACGCCCAGTACGCGCGAGATGATTCCGGCATCGCCCATGCAGATGCCGATGATGTTGGAGTGGTCCTCCATGTGTTCGATGAAACGCATCAGGGTGACGTTGTCGGTGAGCGTCTTGGCGGTGGGAACGATCTTGTAGAAGTCAGGATGGAAGGGCTGGATGCGGTGATAGATGCCTTCGAGGTCTTTGGTGGCGGCAAAATCGTGATAGCTGACGATGATGGCAATGCCTGTGTCACGCAGCTTCTGAAGATCGGCCTTCTTCATGGACTCCGCCGATTCGAGCTCGAGATCGACGATATGAAAGCCGCTGCCGGCGGCCTTCATCAGAATTTCGAGTTCGGCGGCCAGTGAGCCGGTAAACTTTCCGCCATTGGCTGCGCGTCGACAGGTTGCGATGCCCGTGGCGGCAGTATTTTCGGCGAAGAAGTGCTTGAACTTCGGCAGCGCGGTGAGGGGCTTTTCGAGATAATCGAGACGAAACTCGATAAACGGGGTGTCCTTGACGACGGTGCTGGCTTTTTCAAGCATTTCAGCGGGCGTAGATCCGGTAATGGCTACGCAGACTTTGCCGATGCGGGAGCGGAGAAACTGGGGGGCTACGGTGGGCACATTCACTCTCATGTCTACAATCGCGGTATATTACAGTGCGATGGGGCAGGATGCAACTTTTGTTGAAAGAAAAGGGAGTTATCCGGTGTCTGTTCTGGTATTGGACGCTGCGGGCAAAGGAAAGGTTATCACATGTCTGTTGGCAATAAAGGGGTTAACACTGGAATTATGCAGGTTTTCTCGTGGAGATCTTATGGGTGGCTGCGGCATGGGTTCAGTACGCGTCAGGGAGGCGTCTCTAAAGTCTATGGGGGAGATTCGCTGAATATGGGGTGGACGAAGGAGGATGATCCGGCGTCAGTGGCGGAGAATCGGCGCCGCTTTTATGCTGCCTCTCAGGGCGAAATGGGCGAAAACGCCGGGCTTCGGGTCGTCACTTTAAAGCAGGTCCATTCGGCGGTGATCCGGCCAATCCGAGAAGAGGACGGTGTCTTCGAGGGAAGGCTTGAGACAGAAGAGGGCAAAGCTGTGCTGGAGGGGGATGGAGCGGTCACGAACTTGTCCGGCGTGATGCTGGGGGTGCAGACGGCGGATTGCGTTCCCGTGCTGGTGGCCGATGTGAGCAGGCGCGCTATAGGGGCATTCCACGCGGGCTGGAGAGGGACGGTGGAGCGGATCGTGGAGCGGGGAATTGAGACAATGCGACTGGAGTACGGATCGCGCCCGGAGAACCTGGTCGCTGCGGTGGGGCCTTCGATCGGGGCTTGCTGCTATGCGGTAGGGGAGGAGGTGCGGTCCGGGTTTGAGGCTCAGTTTGGGTATGCCGGGGAGTTGTTCAAGATGGCGGATGATGGCCAGATGTATCTCGATCTATGGGAGGCGAACCGGCGGCAGTTGCTGGATGCCGGGGTGCCACTTGAAGGAATTACGGTCATCGGGGAGTGTACGGCGTGCGCGGTTTCGGGCGGAGAGAGGAAGTACTTCTCGCACCGCGCGGAGCATGGGTTTACCGGGCGGATGATGAGCTTGATCGGCGTGGCGGGGTAGTGGACGATGTGCAAATTTTCTTCGCTGGAAATATGATAATCTGCTACAATGCGGCAGCGTTTGTGCACTGAACGCGAGCCCCTTTCTCGGGGCGTGACGCCGAAATTGCTGGACGGTGGCATCCATTCGGCGCACAAGGAGACCCCCATGGATAACCTTCATCAGGCTCAGCATCCCGGTGCGTCGGCCGTAGTGGGCTTGGCGCTAGCGATTGCGCTCTTTGGACAGGTTGCGGAGGCGCAGACAGCACAGCACTATAAACAGACGAATTTGACATCGAATCAGGCATCGCTGGCGCCGATCATGGATGGCGGCCTGGTGAACTCGTGGGGGCTCGCGCGCAGCTCCACGAGCCCATGGTGGGTGGCCGACAACGGAACGGGACTATCGACGCTCTACAACGCCACGGGGGAGAAGCAGGGGCTTGTGGTGACTATACCTTCGGGTGACACGCAGCCTCCGACGGGCACGCCGACTGGCGCAGTGTTCAATGGGGACAGCTCCGCCTTTCTTCTGGCTCCGGGAAAAGCTGCTGTCTTCCTGTTCGTCACTGAAGATGGAACGATCTCCGGATGGAACCCCGGAGTCAGCCTGAGTAAGGCTGTGATCGTAGTGAACCACAAGAGCGCTTCGGTTTATAAGGGCGTGACGATCGCAACCGTACAGACGAAGAACGGGCCTCAGACTTATCTGTACGCGGCGGATTTTCGCCAGGGACGGGTCGACGTCTTCGATTCAACCTTCAAGCCCGTGCAACTGCAGACCGGCCGGGACGACTGGAACGGCTTCAACCCTGAGCGGGGTGAAAGCGGGGATGCCGACAGCTTTGAAGATCCGCGTCTACCCAGGGGGTATGCGCCGTTCAATGTGCAGAATATTGGAGGGAACATCTACGTATCGTTTGCAAAGCAGGATAGCGCCAAGCATGACGAGCTGCACGGCGCCGGGATGGGATTTGTAGATGTCTTCTCGCCACGGGGGAGACTGTTGGGACGGTTGCAGTCAGGGCCGTGGTTCAACGCGCCCTGGGGCCTGACCTTGGCTTCGAGCGACTTTGGCGCATACAGCCACGACGTTCTGGTTGGGCAGTTTGGCAGCGGGATGATTCTGGCGTTCGATCCGGTGACAGGCAAGTTCAAAGGGATGCTGACGGGCACAGACAACAATCCGATTCACATCGATGGACTGTGGGCAATTTCCTTTGGCAACGATGCGAGCGCGGGGCCTGCTACGACGCTTTACTTCACGGCCGGCCCGGACGATGAAACGAACGGTCTGTTTGGGAGCTTAACCGCTGTGGAGAATGTACAGGGCAATGGCCAATAATGATCAAGCCGACGATACCCAACATCATTGGATGCTGGGTATCATCGGGGCTGGGTGGTTGGTGATCCTCCATTTACGGCAAATGGATGGCGTTTGTTGAAGATTCATGTTCAGAAATTTGAACCTTTCGGTTAGTTCAGAGCATTCCGGGAGAACCCGTCCCGCTCTTCCTTCCAGGGCTCCCCTGAGGGGTTGATATACTTAAGGGCTACCGCAGTTTCGACGAACTTCGATTGCGGTAGTGTCTATGGGTTGTGGCAGGCGGGCGCGGTCGGTGCGCGACCTTGCAGAATGGGTTTGGATGAGTAACATTCTTGAGACAATTCACTCTCCGGCGGACGTGAAGAGGCTGACGATTCCGCAACTGACCGATCTGGCAGAGGAGATTCGCACGCGCCTGATCGTCGGCGTTGCCAAAACGGGCGGACATATCGGGCCTAATCTGGGCGTGGTCGAACTGACGCTGGCGATGCACTATGTCTTCGATACGCCGAAGGACAGCTTTGTCTTCGATGTGAGCCACCAGGCCTATGTCCACAAGCTGCTGACAGGCCGGGAGAAGCTGTTTCATACCATTCGGCAGCCGGGCGGGCTGAACGGTTTTATGCTGCGTACAGAGAGCGAGCACGACAGCTACGGCGCGGGCCATGCCGGAACGGCGCTGAGCGCGGCGCTGGGGATGGCGGTGGCGCGTGACATGTCCGGCGGAAAAGAGCATGTGATTGCTCTGGCCGGGGATGCGGCGTTTACAAATGGAATTTCTTTTGAGGCATTGAACAACATTGCCGCGCAGACGCGGCGGATGATTATTGTGCTGAACGACAATGCGTGGTCGATCGACAAGAATGTCGGGGCCATCGCCGAATACTTCCACAAGATTGTGACCAACCCGACGGTATCGAGCCTGCACGACCGGGCGGCGGGACTGCTCGAGAAATACGGCGGCAAGACCGCGCGGCATGTGGTCCGCAAGGCCGAAGAGGCTGCGAAGGGGTTGATTGGACCGGGCATGTTGTTCGAGGAGTTCGGGCTGAGCTACTTTGGCCCGCTCGACGGACACAACCTTCCGCTGTTGATCGAGACCTTCAAATTTCTGAAGACGCAGAACCGGCCGGTAGTGCTGCATGCGATCACCCAAAAGGGCCGAGGCTTTCAGCCCGCGCTTGAGAAGCAGAAGAAGTTTCATGGACTGGGGCCGTTTGACGCGGAGACTGGCGAGACGAAGTCGGCGGGGCAGAAGACCTACTCGGAGATCTTTGCCGAGACGCTGACGAAGCTGGCGGATAGCAACGAAAAGGTAGTAGCGATAACAGCAGCGATGCCGAACGGCACGGCGCTTGACCTGTTCCGGCCGTACCATCCGAAGCGATACTTCGATGTTGGCATCGCGGAAGAACATGCCGTGATCTTTGCGGCAGGGATGGCGACGAAGGGATACAAGCCTTTTTGCGCGATCTATTCGACGTTTTTGCAACGGGCGTTTGACCCGATCGTGCATGATGTCTGCCTGCAAAACCTGCCGGTAGTCTTCTGCATGGACCGCGGCGGGTTGAGCGGCGATGACGGACCAACGCATCACGGACTGTTTGATATCAGCTATCTCAGGGGTGTGCCGAACCTCATCCACATGGTGCCCAAGGATGAGGACGAACTTGCCGACATGATGTATACGGCAATGCTGCATGAGGGGCCGTCGGCGATTCGCTATCCGCGAGGGACGGGGCCGGGCGTTGCGGTAAAGGCGGAGCCGGCGGCGCTCGAGATTGGCAAGGCCGAGGTGGTTCGAGATTCGGGCCGGGCTGATGTTGCGATCTTTGGCCTCGGCGCGATGCTGCCGGAGGCAGTGCGGTTGGCCGACATGCTGGAGCGGGAAGGATTTTCTGCCGCGGTGATTAATCCACGGTTCGCCAAACCGGTTGACCGGGAGTGCGTTGCCGAGTTCGGCGGACGCTGTGGCCTGTTGATTACTCTGGAGGACCATGTACTGGCTGGCGGCTTCGGCTCTGCCGTGCTGGAGACGTTGAACGCGCTTGAGGTTCAGGTTCCGGTGGTTCGGGTGGGCTGGCCGGACGAGTTTATTGAGCATGGCAAGGTTGAGGCGTTGCGCGCGAAGTATGGGCTGACCGCCGAGGCTGCGCTCGAGAAAGCCCGACCCTATCTGAGCAAGATGATGGAACAGATTCTGGCCAAGCACTCGTAAAGTTTTCCATGTAAGCCGGGTACCCGCGCCAGCCGCCAACGTGGCCAAGTTCTTGGCCAGTAGGGATGGGGGAGGAGAGACGATGGTGGCCTCTTCGATGCGAGCTCGCTGCCATGCGGGCATCAGCCGAGGCAGATTAGCAGGATTGGCAAAGAAGGCGAAGACAAGTCTGTGGGGAGAGGAAGCCATTGCTGGGAGTCTGTGCCTGCGGGCAGCTTGGCGAAGGCGTCATTGGTCGGCGAGAAGACGGTGAACGGGCCAGGACCGCTGAGGGTGTCGACCAGACCGGCAGCCTTGACGGCAGCGACGAGTGTGGTGTGGATCGGAGAGTTTACCGCGTTCTGGATGATGTTCTTGGCAGGGGACATCATAGCGCCGCCGACGTCAGGTCCTTCATTTGTGCCGATGCGCTGAAAGAGGTAATAGCCAGGGCTGCTACGGCTATGGTGGCGAGAATTGTCTTCTTCATGATTATTTTCCTTTTGTCGTTCTGAATTTCTAATGCTCGTCCCTTTGTTTCTTGTTCAGGGCGCTCATTAGCATCTACGTGCGCCCGCGTAGAGCGGATTGCCAGTATTTCGGGAGAAGTGTTAAAGGTGGGTTCGGTGCATTGACAATTGCGGCGCGCCACCGTCAACTGGAAATGGTGGCAATGGAAAGCGAATCGACGCGCGGGCAACGGATGGTGGAGCATACGGAGAGACAGCCCCGCAAGGCGCATGATCGCGGACTGCTGCTGATCGGGCTGTTCAAACTGGCGAAGTCGATCCTGTTTTTCTGCATCGGGATGGGCGCGATCCACATGCTGCACAAAGATCTTGGCGATGTCGTGATGCGCGTGGCCATGGCCCTGAAGTTCGATCCGGAGAGCCGATTTGTCGCTCTTCTGTTGGATAAAGTCGACCTGATCGACGTACACAAACTCAAGCTGATCAGTGCGGGCACGTTCTCCTATTCCGTCGTGGCACTGACGGAAGGCGTGGGGCTGGTGCTCGAAAAGGTCTGGGCAGAGTACCTTACGCTGATCCTGACAATCTCGTTTCTTCCATGGGAGCTGTACGAACTCGCGCGACGGCCAAGCTGGTTTCGGCTAAGTCTGCTGGTCATCAATCTGGCGGTGCTGGCCTATCTGGTGTGGCTGCTGCGGCGAAAAAGGCTGGCGGTTGCGCGCTCGATCTGAGGCTTTGCGCTTGCTTTCGCTTTTAGTTCGCCTAGCAGATGGATTTTAGGTCTGCAAGTATCGTAGTTGGTATGAACCAGCCGCGTCAACACTGTATGTAGTGGTTATATCTTCCGGTTACACAACTTGCTGAGTTTTCCACATTCCATTGTGGGAAATGCAGTATTTTGCGCAATTTAGTGCTTTACAGCAGATTGTCACTGGGTAAGGATGGTGGAGCGGAGTGGTAGAAAGTGGATCAAAAGGGAAGAACTCAAGCATGATCTGAGGGAATTCTACTCCGCTGCACTGCTTCGAGAAGAGATTTACCTGGTCGGTATCGAGGTTGATATGTTTCGCGGAAATCACCCAACACGCGTGGACGAGAAAGGCCGGCTGAAGCTGCCGGCTGAGTTCAAGCGCCGTGTGGATGAGCTGTATGGGCCGCAGTTTTACATCACCAGCAAGGACGGGAAACGGGCTGAGATCTATCCGCTGAAAGAGTGGGAAAAGATCGAGGAGAAGCTGGCCGCGATCCCTTCCATGAACCCGGCGAAGAAGAAGTTTCTGGACGTGACGAACTACTACGGCCAGATGGCGGAGATGGACGCGCAGGGCCGGTTGCTGGTTCCGCAGTTGCTGCGGGAGACGGCCAAGGTTACGGGCGAGGTGGTTGTGTTCGGCGTGCAGACGTTCCTCGAGGTGGTGAACCACGATTCGTTCAAGGCTGAGATGGACGCAGCCCCGATGACGGAAGCCGATCAGATGGCGTTGTCAGAGTTTGGGTTATAGGCACGGATGCCCCTCAGGGGGAGCACAGAGGCGGATGGGATGAGTAGACCGCAACATGTGCCGGTTCTTTTAGATGAAGCTTTGCAGTATTTGAATGTGCGGCCCGGCGGCGTTTATGTAGACGCGACGCTGGGGCTGGCCGGTCACTCTTCGGAGATTGCGAAGAGGCTGGGTGCGAAGGGCAGGTTGATCTGCTTTGACCGCGACCCGGAGGCGATGGAAGCAGCCAGGGCGAGGCTTGAGGAAGTGCGGGCCGAAATTGGCAGCGAGATGCCGGAGGTGGTGTTTGAGCCGAGGGCGTTTTCGGAGGCTTCGAGCCTGATCGAGCCGCGAAGTCTGGATGGTCTGCTTGCTGATTTTGGCGTGAGCAGCCTGCAACTGGACGAGGCGCACAGAGGATTCAGTTTTCGGACCGAAGGTCCGCTGGACATGCGTATGGATACGCGCAGCGGCGAGACGGCCGAGCAAGTGGTAAATCAGGAGGACGAAAACGAGCTCGCCAATCTGATTTACGAATTCGGAGAGGAAAGGAGGTCGCGGAGAATCGCCAGAGCCATTGTGAGGGCCCGGCCGATTACAACGACGGCGGAGTTAGCCAGAGTGGTATCGGCCGCGGCCCCATCAATGAAAGGCGACAAGATTCACCCCGCTACACGGACCTTTCAGGCGCTTCGGATTCGAGTGAATGATGAGCTGGGAGAGATCAGGACGCTGCTGGAGAGCGCGCCATCTCTGCTAAAGCCGGGAGGAAGGCTGGTGTTGATCAGCTTCCACTCGCTGGAGGACCGGCTGGTGAAAGATGCGTTCCGTGAAGCTGGCCGGAACAAGGTTTATGAGGTTTTGACGAAGAAGCCGGTTGTGGCCGGTGAGCAGGAAGAGATGAGAAACCCGCGATCGAGAAGCGCAAAACTGCGGGCGGCACAGAAGATTGAGTAACAGGATTGGTTACTGATTCGGAAAGCTGCCGAATTTGTAACAACAAGTGATCGGGCCGGGGTTGTCCCACCTTCTTTCAGGCGAAAGACAACTCGTAACAAAAAGTCCCCTCCTTCAAATAGCGATCCCGGCCCGGTTCGTATTTTTGGGAGAGAGCGGCACAAGATTCGTTCAGGCGCGAAAGGCCTGAGCAGGCAAGAGCACACGAGGTGCGCTATGGCAGCAACGGCGATGGCAGGGCAACAGATCGAGATGATGGGCACGCGGCGGCAGTCGCAGGGGCGCGCGGCGACCCTGGCAGAGCGCAACCGAGAGCTGTACGAGGCGCAACGCAGGGCGCGGCGCGGTCCCACGCCCGAGGTCTTTTTTACGAAGCATATTGACAACAGCCGCATCGTGAAGGCGGACGATCCCGTGCGCAAGCGCGAGATGCGCAGCTTCGCGGCGGTGACGAGCGTTCTGTTCCTTCTGGTCATGGTCTACGTCTGGCAGCACTTCTCGGCCATCGAGATGGGCTATCACATCGAAGCGCAGAAAGTGCAGGTAGAGCACCTGAGCGAGCAGAACCGGCAGCTTCGGTTGTCGGAAGCCGAGTTGACCGACCCGGAGCGGATCGACCGGATTGCGAAGCAGCTTGGGCTCGATGCGCCCCAGCCGGGCCAGGTGGTGCGGCAGGATGGAAGCGACTCCATGGCTCCCGTGCTGGCCCAGTCTCATGCTCCAAAGTTCGTTGGACAGTAGGATAGAGCAGGGAACGGCAGCGAAGCGAATCGGGAGTTGAGAGAAGGATGAAGCAGGCGCCACGGCAGACGTTGACGGCTCCGATACGGAGAATCCGTTTCGTCTACGTGACGCTTTTTTTCTGCTTCTGGGTGGGACTGATCGTGTTGCGTCTGGGCTGGGTGCAGGTGGTGCGGCACGCGGAATTCGTGCGGCGCGCGGCACAGCAGCAGCAGCGGACGTTTGAGGTGGCCCCGAGACGCGGGATGTTGTACGACCGCAATCTGCGAGAGCTGGCGATGACAGTACTGGTCGACAGTGTCTACGCGGTGCCGTCGGAGCTGGGCGACAACAAGGAAAACGCGGCGCAGATGCTGTCCGAGATTGTGCACTCGGACCCGGCGGACAGCTACACCTCCGAGAAGAGGATACTGGCCCGGTTGAACGCGTCGCGGAACTTTGCGTGGGTTGCGAGAAAACTCGATCCGGAGACGTCCAAGCGGGTCCGCGAGTTGAATCTGAAGGGCGTGTACATCCAGAAAGAGTTTAAGCGTTTCTATCCGAACGGCGACCTGGCGGCTCAGGTGCTGGGCTTTGTAGGAACGGATGACAAGGGGCTGGGCGGGCTGGAGCTGGAGTTTGACGATAATATGCACGGCAGCCCGGGGCACATGCTGACGGCCGTGGATGCGAAACGGCATGTGCTCGGAAGCGAAGAGAGCCAGCCGCTGCCGGGCGAAAATCTTTTGCTGACGATTGATGCGAACATTCAGTACATCGCCGAGAAGGCGCTGGATGCGCAGATGGAGAAGGTGAAGGCGCTCCACGGAACGATCGTCGTGCAGGACCCGCATACCGGGCAGATTCTCGCGCTGGCCATCTCTCCGCGATTCAACCCGAACGATCCGCGCCACATGAAGCCGGGCGCGTTGACAGATCTGGCCGTGAGCGATATCTATGAGCCGGGCTCGACGTTCAAGCTGGTGACCTACTCTGCCGCAATAGACGGGGCGGGCGTGGAACCGACTGACATTGTGGATTGTCAGGGAGGCCAGATGACAATGTACGGGCGCACTTTGCATGATGACGCCTCGGATCGCGGCCTGGGCAAGATCACGGTGCAATACGCTCTGGAGCGTTCGAGCGACGTGGGCGCGGCGAAGATGGCCCTGAAGCTGGGACCGAACAAGTTCTATCACTATATGAAGGCGTATGGGTTTGGCGAGCGCAGTGGGATCGAGCTGCCGAGCGAGACGCGTGGGCTGCTGCGTCCGCCGAACCGGTGGGGATCGACGAGCATCCTGTCGCTGGCGATTGGGCAGGAGGTCGGCGTAACGCCGATCCAGCTTGTGACCATGGTGAGCACAATTGCAAATGGCGGCATGTATCTGCCTCCGCATATCCTTCTGAGTTCCACGGACGCGATGAAGGGCGATCCCCGGTTGAAGCCGATAGCGTTTCGTCCCGGGAACGAGTTGCCGGACCCTCTTCCGGATGGAGCGCATCGCGTGATCTCGGAGCTGACTTCGGCGAAGATGCGCAAGATGATGGAGGGAATTGTCGAGGAAGGCACCGGCAAGGCCGCTGCGTTGAATGGATATAGCTCGGCTGGAAAGACTGGAACGGCGCAGAAGATCGATCCGGCGACGCACACGTACTCGCATACGAAGCTGGTTGCGAGCTTTGCGGGATTCGCTCCGGTGAGCAATCCGGCAATTTCGGTAACGGTGGTCATCGATAATCCAACGGCCGGGCCGAGCAAATATGGCGCAGCGGTGAGCGCGCCTGTATTTGCCGAGGTGGCGCAGCAGGTACTCGAGTATCTCGGAGTGCCACACGATCAGCCGCTGAAGGCGAAGAAAGCTGAGCCGATGCTGACGGCGAAGGACCTGGTGGACGATAGTCCGGCTGACAGCGCTACGGACCTGACGGCGATGTTCGACGATGCGAATAATCTGCCTGCGGATGATCCACTGCGAACTCCGGCAACTCCTGCCGCGATGCAGGCAGTTGCGGAGGACAGGGCCGCGGCAAAGCAGAGCACGCGGGAGACAGTTGCCCCGCTGTCGGCCAAGGTGGTGTCGGCGTTCAAGGCTGGAACCAACTCGTCCATGCAGGATAGCGCGAGTGGGGAAGCAACGATGCTGACTTCGGCGAAGACTGCGCCGTCGGCCCAGCCAAAGACTGGCGGTATTCGTGTGGATGCGAGCAGGCGCGTGGCCGTGCCTTCGTTTACGGGGAGAGGTCTGCGCGCTGTCATCGAGCAGGCCGACGCGCAAGGGCTGCGAGTGAAGCCGGTGGGAAGCGGTTTGGCCCGGGAGCAGATGCCTGCGGCGGGAACGATGGTGCCGAGCGGGACCGAGATCGTCGTCCGCTTTACCCGTTAGGCAGGGACTCGCGGCTTAGAATTGCTTATGCGGTGGACAGACGTTGTAGCGGATGTTGAGGTGGTGGAGAGCGCGGCTTCGCCGGCAGAGATTACCGGCGTCGAGTATGACTCGCGCAGGGTGGGGCCTGGCGATATCTTTGTCGCGATGCGGGGCGGCGGGACCGATGGGAACCGATTTATCGATGCAGCGGTCGGGCAGGGAGCGGTTGCGGTGGTCACCGATTCGCGCGCGGCCTACGACGGTTTGCGGCGGCAACATGCATGGGCTGGCGCTGCGCTGGTGGAACATGGGCGACGGGCGCTGGCAGAGGCGAGCGCGGCGGTGATGGGCCATCCCGAGCGGCGGCTGGCGTTGAGCGCGGTCACCGGGACGAATGGCAAAACGACGACGGCGTTTTTACTGGAGGCCATGCTGCGGAGCGTGGCCCGGACGTGCGTGTTGATCGGGACGATCGAGACGCATGTAGGCGGGGAGGTCCGCCCGTCTCCGCACACCACGCCCGAGGGCCGGGACGTGCTGGCGATCTTCGCGGATGGAGTGAAGGCCGGCGCGACCGAGGCGGTGATGGAGATGTCGAGCCACGCGCTCGATCAGGAGAGGGTGTGGGGCTTGCCGGTGGATGTCGCCATCTTTACCAACCTGACGCAGGACCATCTCGATTATCACGGCACGATGGAGGCTTACTTCGCCGCGAAGGCGCGGTTATTCGCGGGCCTGGGCACACCGCCGCCGCGTGTCGCCGTACTCAATGCGGACGATCTGTCCAGGGACCGGCTGGTCGCCGCCGCTGCGCATTCGCAGGTGCTGTGGTACGGGATGGAAGACAGAGGAGAGTTTCGCGCCGAGTCGGTCGAGATGCTTGCGGGGGAGACGCGATTTCGGATGATGACTCCAGCGGGCACCGTGGATGTGCGGTCTCGACTGACAGGTCGGGTCAATGTTTACAACCTGTTGGCTGCGAGCGCCGCGGCCTGGGCACGCGGGCTGACGCTCGAAGAGATTGTTGCCGGGGTGGCCGCGGGCGCGCAGGTGCCGGGGCGGTTTGAGGTGGTGCCTTCAGGAGAGACCGGCATTACGGTGGTCGTCGATTATGCGCATACGGAAGATGCTCTCCGTAACTTAATTACTCTGGGGCGTGAGTTGGTCAAAGAGCGCGGCGGCCGGATGATTACGCTGTTCGGCTGCGGAGGCGACCGCGACCGCACGAAGCGGCCGCGCATGGGGCAGGCGGCGGGCGAGGGAAGCGACCTGGTGGTGCTGACCAGCGATAACCCCCGTACCGAGGACCCGGCTGAAATTATCGAAGAGGCTCTGGCCGGTGTAACTGCGACAGGCACAATCTGCATCGTAGAAGAAGACCGCGCGGGAGCGATTGAGATCGCGATCCGCTCGGCGAAATCTGGAGATATTGTGCTGCTGGCAGGTAAAGGTCACGAGAAGGTTCAGGTTCTGCGTGACGGGACGGTTCCGTTTGACGATGTGGCCGTGGCTGCCGGGGTTTTGAAGGAGATGGAATGAAGTTGACTTTGGGGCAGGTGGCCGACTGGATTCACGCCGACGGCGAGTTCGATACGTCGGCGGAGGCGCTGGGGTATTCGATCGATTCGCGGACGATTGGGGCTGGTGATCTTTTCTTTGCTGTAAAGGGCGAGCGGCTGGATGGACATGATTACGTGGCCGCGGCGCTTGCCGATGGTGCGGTTGCGGCAGTCGTCAGCAATCGCTGGGTGGTGCCTGCCGAGGTGGACGAGACCAGGTTGCTGCGAGTGTCCGACTGCGAGGACTGTGTGCTGCTGGCCCTGCAGAAGCTGGCCCATGCGGTGCGACGCCAGTGGGGTGGCCGCGTGATCGGCGTTACCGGATCAGCCGGCAAGACGACGACGAAGGAGGCCGTTGCGCAGGTGTTGTCGGCGCAATTCAAGGTGCTGAAGTCGCAAGGGAATCTGAACAACGGCTTTGGCCTGCCCTTGCAGTTGTTGAAGCTGGAGCGGGAGCATGAGGTCGCGGTCATCGAGATGGGCATGAACCATGTCGGAGAGATCGCTGCTCTTGCGAAGATTGCGGAGCCGGACTGGGCCGTCGTCTCGAATGTGGGCCCGGTGCATCTCGAGTTTTTTCCCGATGGGATTGCAGGCATTGCGCTGGCAAAGTATGAGTTGATCGAGGCGCTGCCGGCGGATGGGGTGGCGGTGCTGAACTTTGACGACAACTACGTCGCCTCGTTCGGGCGGGGTCTGGGCGGCCGTGCGGTCTTCTATGGAACCAACGAGGGCGCTGAGGTTCAAGCAGTAGACATCGCCGAGGTCGGAGCCGAAGGGATTGTCTTTACTGTCGAGGCCTATGGCGAGCGGGCCAGCGTGCAGTTGCCGATGCTGGGACGACACAATGTACCGAATGCGCTGGCGGCGATTGCGACAGGGTTGAAGAGCGGTATGGCGCTTGCCGCGTGTGCGGCTGCACTCGGCCAACTGCGGGCCGGGGACAAGCGCGGCGAGGTAGTGGGGTGGCGAGGCGCAACGCTGATCAATGATTGCTACAACTCCAATCCGCGGGCGCTCGATGCGATGGTCGATGCTCTGATGGCGGTGCCCGGAGAACGGCACATCGTGGTGGCGGGTGAGATGCTGGAGCTCGGGCCGGAGGGCGAGTCGCTCCATCGCGCCTGCGGGCAGAGGATGGCGCAACGCGGCGTGACCACGGTCGTCGGTGTGCGCGGTTTGGCAGAGGCGCTGGTGACGGCAGCTCGCGAAGGCGGGGCGGAGGCGGTGTTTGTGTCCGATGCCGAAGCGGCCGGCAGGTGGTTGCAGGCCAACGTGCACGCCGGCGATGCGGTGCTGTTAAAGGCTTCGCGCGGCGTGATGCTGGAGCGGGCGTTGGCGGGTCTGACCTCCTAGCCGCCAACGTTGAGGCTGGGAGCGGAATTGGGAGAATGAATGCGCCTTGGTTCGCCGAGGAAAATGCGGCGCTGCGAGTGGGCAAACGCCTGTTAAGATAGCGATGAGTTTGCGGCTGGACAGAAGCAGCCGCTAATCCTGACTGTGAATTCAAGGCGGAGACGTTTTGCTCTATTGGCTGCTCTATCAAAAGCTGTTCCCTTACTTTCGTCTCTTTCGCATCTTTCGCTACCTGACGTTTCGGACAGTGTTCGCGACCCTGACGGCGCTACTGATCGGCCTGCTGATCGGGCCATACGTGATTGAGAAGCTGCGCGAGTTTCAGATCGGGCAGTACATCCGCGAGGAAGGCCCGCAGTCGCACCAGAAGAAGAGTGGCACACCAACGATGGGCGGCGTGCTGATCCTGATATCGATCCTGGTGCCGACGCTGTTGTGGTCGGATCTATCGAACCCGCTGGTATGGCTGGTGATGCTGTCGACGCTGGCCTTTGGAGCGATCGGGTTTGCGGATGACTACATCAAGGTGGTGCACCGCAGGAACCAGGGACTGACGGCCAAGGCCAAGATGGGCCTGCAGTTTCTGGCCAGTGGAGGAGTGGCGCTGGCGCTGGTGACGATGGAGCTGCATGGGACGTATTCGACGCGGCTGGTGGTCCCGTTTGCGAAGAACTTTCGGCCCAACCTTATTTGGGATGGCCTGCTGCGGATGCCTCATCTCTGGTGGCTGGCCTTCTTTCCGTTCGTTGTCTTTGTCGTGCTGGTCATCACGTTTTCGAGCAACGCAGTGAACCTGACGGATGGGCTGGATGGGCTGGCGATCGGCTGTACGATCATCGCAGCCGGTGCGCTGACCGTCCTGACGTATGTGGGTGGACATGCGGTGTTCAGCGAGTATCTTGAACTGCCGCGAATGCCGCTGGTCAGCGAGTTGACCATATTCTGCGGGGCCATGGTGGGGGCCAGCATCGGCTTCCTCTGGTATAACGCTCACCCGGCGGAGATCTTTATGGGCGACGTCGGCAGCCTTGCGCTGGGCGGAGCGATCGGCACGGTCGCGGTCGTCATCAAGCAGGAGTTGCTGCTCCCATTTATCGGCGGGGTGTTTATTCTGGAGGCAGTAAGCGTGATGCTCCAGGTTGGGAGCTACAAGCTGCGGAATGGGAAGCGCATCTTCAAGATGGCTCCGCTGCACCATCACTTTGAGTTGATGGGCTGGTCGGAGTCGAAGGTGATTGCGCGGTTCTGGATTATGGCGCTGGTGTTTGCGCTGTTTGCTTTGACGACTTTGAAGTTGAGGTGATTGGTAGATGAGCGAGACGCAGCGTGGCACTGTGGCGTTGATAGCGTCACTAAGTCTCCCAGTCCTTTTGTTTGTCGGTCCTCTGTCCCATGATGGGCTGTTTACTCCTTGGGGTTTCCCATGCGTATGGCTGATCGCCATTGCTTTAAGTGTTGTCGCCGCGAAGTCTCTATCAAAGTGGTGCTTTGTCGTCACCGGCATTCAAAGCTTTGTATTCTTGTTTCTAATGTTTGTCCTTGCATCTTTGCCATGAGGAATTATGGAATTGAAAAATAAGCGGGTGTTGGTGGTGGGGTTGGGCAAGAGCGGGCTGTCGTCTGCGCTGTTTCTGCGTGCGCGGGGAGCGCAGGTGACGGTGAGCGATACGCGCAGCGCGGAGGCACTTGCCAAGGAGATTCCTGCGCTGCTCGATGCGGGAATTATGGTCGAGTCGGGCGGCCATGGGTTGCTGACCTTTCGGCGGCAGGATTTAATTGTGGTGTCGCCCGGGATTCCGATGGATACTCCCGAGGTGAAGCAGGCAAAAGCGTTCGGGCTGACGGTGATTGGCGAGCTGGAGCTGGCCAGCCGGTTTCTCAAAGGCAAAGTGGTAGCGATCACGGGGTCGAATGGGAAGACGACCACGACGACGCTGCTGGGAAAGATATTTGCAGACGCCGGTGAGAGTGCGCTCGTGGGCGGCAA